>Ga0100398_1000010_pt1 | contig 225395 bp, 210 predicted proteins | sample CryGeymeta201522_FD_81568 | JGI IMG/M metagenome (GOLD analysis project Ga0100398, IMG submission 81568) | Groundwater microbial communities from Crystal Geyser aquifers in Utah, USA - Crystal Geyser metaG 2015-22 | ecosystem: Environmental > Aquatic > Deep subsurface > Groundwater | place...
GTTCAGACCCTGGGCAACACCCGTTCGTTCCTGTGGATAAGTCTGTGTATCAATCTGGATAGAAGATGTTTCTCATAGCAATCGCAGATTGTCTTGAAGTGATACATGAGGTGCCGCCAGCCGGCAAAACGTGGCCCCGGCCCGATTGCGACGCAGCAAGACGCATCAAGGGGTGCTTGAAACACTGCGCCGCCGCTGATAGCTGCAATTTCCGAGCCAATCTATCAGGAACCGCCCTGTGACCAAAGCCCCCAGACTGGACGTCGATTCCGTTTCCTGCGTTTTCGCCGGGCGCGAGGTGGTGCACAACGTCTCGCTTGCGGTTGCGCCGGGCGAGGTCATGTGTCTGCTCGGGCCGTCGGGCTGCGGCAAGACCACGACGCTGCGGCTTGTGGCGGGGATCGAACGCCCGTCCTCCGGGGCCATAAGGGTCGATGGACGCACGCTTTCCGATGCCAATCTGCACTTGCCGCCCGAGGCGCGCGGCGTCGGGCTGATCTTTCAGGATTTTGCGCTCTTCCCACATCTTACCGTGGCGCAGAATGTTGCCTTCGGCCTTGTCGGCACGCGCGCCGAGAAAGCGAGTCGGGTGGCAGAATTGCTGCGCCGGGTGGACCTGCAAGGCTATGACGACAAGTCGCCTCACATGCTGTCGGGCGGGGAACAGCAGCGCGTCGCGCTAGCCCGTGCCTTGGCGCCGCGCCCTGGCGTGATGTTGATGGATGAGCCGTTTTCCGGCCTCGACAACCGGTTGCGCGACGGGATCCGCGATGAAACGCTGGAATTGCTCAAGGAAGAGGGCACCGCCGTCGTCCTCGTGACCCACGAACCGGAAGAAGCGATGCGCATGGCCGACCAGATCGCGCTGATGCGCGACGGGCGGATCGTGCAGCAGGGCGCACCCTACAACATCTACAACGCGCCTTGCGACCGGGACGCGGCTGCCTTCTTTTCCGATATCAACACGATCACCGGAACCGTGACCGGGGCGCTGACCGATACCGCCTTCGGCCAGTTTCTCGCCCCCGGCCATCCCGACGGCACCGAGGTGGAGATCGTCTTTCGCCCGCAGCACGTGAAAATCGATTTCGACCGCGGTGGACGCGGTCCCAACCCGACACCGATGGACGGCACGCCCGCGCGCGGCGTGGTGGAGCGCGCGCGTTTCATGGGCCATGAAAGCCTTGTCGAATTTCGCATGGATTTCAATCAGCAGGTGCTGAAGGCGACGGTGCCGGCGGTGTTCCTGCCCAAGGCGGGCATGCCCCTTTGGCTGACGGTCCGGCGCGATCGGTGCTTCGTTTTTGCCCGTTAGCCGTGCGTGGACCCTGCACGCGCGACCCGCTTCCGGCCGATTTATGCCGATCTGTGACAGATTGGGGCTTTGATCCGGGCGAGAGAATCCATAGTTATGTGAGATAGCACTCACGGTGGCGGTCGAGGATTCCGCCCCCGACAAGGGAGACTGACATGCTCAACAATATCGGACTGCCGGGCCTTCTGCTCATCGCGGTTGTCGTTCTGGTGCTTTTCGGCCGGGGCAAGATCGCAGGGCTGATGGGCGAGGTCGGCAAAGGTATCACCTCGTTCAAGCGCGGCGTGCGCGAAGGCACCGATGAAATCGAGAACGCAAGCGATGAAACCGGCGAAGCCGCCCGCGATGTGACGCCGGAGCGTGATCGCGAAAACGCCTGATCCCGCTGCGGGATCAGGATCAGCCGGGTTGAGGAATTGCCATGTTTGACATCGGCATGTGGGAACTGCTTGTCGTGGGGATCGTCGCGCTTATCGTGGTCGGCCCCAAGGATCTGCCCAGGATGTTCCGAACGCTCGGCCAGGTAACCGGCAGGATCCGTGGCATGGCGCGCGAGTTCCAGACCACGATGAACGCTGCCGCCCGCGAGTCCGGGCTTGACGATCTGTCGAGGGATCTCAAATCCGCCACCGATGTTGCCCGTGACCTGCGCAACGTGTCCAGCCCGCGCAAGATGGGGATGGAGGCGATGAAACGCGCTGGCGCGCGGGTTGATGGTGAAGACCCCGACAAGACCGAGACACCGCTGAGCGAAACCGAGACGCTGGCCAGGAAACGCCGCGAGGATGCAGAGGCGCGCGTGTCCGCCGCCAAGGAGCGCGCGGCGGCGCGTGCCACGGTCAAACGGCAGTCCGCCGCAAGCGATACCGCAACGAAGCCAGCGGACGACCGGCCCGCCACAAAGGCCGCGGCGCGCACAGGAACAACCGACACATGAACAAGGACGAGATCGAGCAAAGCTCTGCCCCGTTGATCGAGCATCTGGCAGAGCTTCGGACGCGGCTTATCTGGTCTGTTCTGGCGTTCGTGATCGCCATGGTGGCCTGTTTCACCGTCGCGGAACCGATCCTCGAATTCCTGTTCCAGCCGATCGCCGACATCCTGCTCGAACGCGGCGAGGATCCGCGCCTGATCTTCACTGCGCCGCAGGAAAAGTTCTTCACGTTGATCCGGGTGTCCGTGGTCGTGGGCTTCGGACTCGCGTTTCCGGTGATCGCTCACCAGATGTGGCGCTTCGTGGCGCCGGGGCTGTACCGGACCGAAAAGAACGCGTTTCTGCCATTTCTCGTGGCCTCGCCGCTGCTGTTTCTGGCCGGAGCGTCCTTCGCCCATTTTGTTGTGACACCGCTGGCCATGCGCTTTTTCATCGGCTTTTCCGATGTCATCCCCGCGCTTGCGACGATCATCGCCGGGACAGACGCCGGGATTGCCCCCGATACGAATACCGACCTTCAAACGGTGTTTCTCGGGTCGGTCAAGGAATCGCTGGATCTGGAGCTGAAGTTCATCTTCGCCTTTGGCATTACCTTTCAGCTTCCGGTTCTGCTGACCCTGATGGGCAAGGCCGGGCTGGTCTCTGCCGAGGGGCTTGGCAATGTTCGCAAATACGCGATGGTCGGTATCCTTGTGCTGGCCGCGCTTGTCACCCCCCCCGACGTGATCACCCAATTGATCCTGTTCGTGGTGGTCTACGGTCTTTACGAGGTGTCGATCCAGTTGGTGAAACTGGTGGAGCGCAAGCGTGAACGCGAATTGCGCGAGGATGGCCTGTGGGACGATGATGACGACGCTGCGGCCGAGGACCATCGGGAATGAGCGATACGGCCCTGCTGCAACGCATCGCGGAGGCGTTGGAACGGTTGCGCCCGGCGGCAGCGGCGGCGCCAGACTGGGCCATGGCAAGCGCGTTTGTCTGGCATGCAGACCCCGACCGACTTGACCCGGTGGCACGGGTCAATCGCGTCGACATGTCGCTGCTTCTGGGCATCAACCGGGCGCGCGATACCCTGATCGAGAACACCCGCCAGTTCGCCGCTGGGCTGTCTGCGAACAACGCCCTTTTATGGGGCGCGCGCGGCATGGGAAAATCCTCTCTCGTCAAGGCGGTGCACGGCGCCGTTGAAGCGGATTTCGCGGGGCTGAAACTGGTCGAGGTTCAGCGCGAGGACCTGCCGTCCATCGGGCGGCTTCTGACCATTCTGCGGGCGGCGCCGGGGCGGATCATCCTGTTTTGCGACGACCTCAGCTTCAGCCACGATGATGAGCACTACAAATCGCTCAAGACCGTGCTCGACGGTGGGGTCGAGGGGCGTCCGGATAACGTGATCTTCTATGCCACGTCGAACCGGCGTCACCTGATGCCGCGCGACATGATCGAGAATGAACGCTCCAGCGCGATCAACCCGTCTGAGTCGGTCGAGGAAAAGGTGTCCCTTTCGGACCGATTCGGGCTCTGGCTTGGATTTCACCCCTGCGATCAGGCGGCTTATCTTGCCATGATCCGGGGCTATTGCGACGCCTACGGGGTCGAGATCGACGACGCGACCCTGCGCGCGGAGGCCATCGAATGGCAGGCCACGCGCGGCGCGCGCTCGGGCCGGGTGGCATGGCAGTATTTCACCGATCTGGCCGGACGCCGAGGCGTGAAGATCTGACCCGACCTCCCTGATGGAAAACGCAAAAGGCGCCTGATAAAGCGCCCTTTTCGTTATTCGATATAGGGTGTCGGATCGACCGACTCGAAGCCTTGGCGCACTTCGAAATGCAGGAAGGCGGGATCGCCCGCGCCAACGGTTGCGATGGTCTGGCCTCGGCTGATCGTGTCGCCGCGTTCCACAACGATATCGGCAATGTTTGCATAAACCGTCAGCAGGTTGCCCGAATGGCGCAGCACGAGGATCGGCACCTGATCGGTGTCGCGCGTGATGGCCGCGACCTCGCCATTTGCAGCGGCGCGCACCGGTGTGCCCGCGTCGGTGGCGATGTCGATGCCTTCGCTGCTGCCGCTATAGGGCCGCACGATCTGACCGGGAACGGGGCGCTGCATCTGCGGACCGGCGGTCTCTTCGGCGGTTTCCCCGGGCGTCGGCGTCTCGGCCTGCATGTCGGGGGCATCGGGCAATTCGGCGGTGGCGATATCCTCCGGCAACGGGTCGGCGGCAGACGGCGGCACCGGGGCCATGCTGTAGCCGGGGGCGTTTCCGTCCGGATCGGAGGGGGCCTGCTGCAACACGATGGGGATGATCAGGAATTGTCCCTCGCGCACCGTCAGTTCGGGACCAAGCCCGTTCCATTCGGCCAGCGACCGGACCGAGACACCGTACAGCCGCGAAACGGAATAGGCGGTTTCGCCGCGCGCGACACGGTGGCGGACGGGTTCCGCGCCACCCTGCACTTGCAACTCCGGCTCGTCGGATCGTGTCGCGGCAGGGGCGTCCTCATCGGCGCGGTCGATCGCGGCCGAGGCGATTGCGGTGATATCGGTGGTGGAGCCGGCGCCGGGCGGCGTCACCCGGCGGGGGAGGGCCAGCACCTCGCCATTGCGCAGGGTGTCGCTTGCCTCGCGCCCGTTGAAGCGGGCAAGGTCTGCTGGATCCATGCCGATGCGATTGGCCACATCGGCGAGGCTGTCGCCGCGACGCGCCACGACGACCTGGTAGGTCGGGTAGGTGATCAGCCCGAATTCATCGGCCTCGGGGCGCGGGGCGGTTTCGGCATTCGTGGCCGTGGCAGTCGCACCGGACATGCCGTTATTGCGAAAATCGAAATCGAAGGCACCTGGCTGGTCGCAGGCCGCCAGCAGCGGAACACCCAAGCCAAGCAGGATCACGGAAAATCTGGGCATCTGCTCGAACACCTCGTTCTGTCTCAATACCGGCCCCGTGCGCAGGGGGGCTCGCCGTGTCGGCGTGGGCTGAAATCTCAGCGCTTCTACACGCGAATCGGGCGCATGTGCCAGCCCGTCAGCCGCTTTAATCCTGCGCCACGCCTTCGATCAGTGGCACGAAGCGCACCGGGCAAAGTTCGTGGTAGTCCAGTCCCACGGGTGTTTTCGTCACCTTGATCAGGCTTTGCACCGCGTCCGACTGACCAACGGGCAGCACCATGATGCCGCCTTCCTTGAGTTGCGCCAGAAGTGGGCCCGGAGGATCTTCCGCTGCTGCCGTGACGATGATCCGGTCGAACGGCGCTTGCTCGGGCAAACCGAAACTGCCATCTCCGGTAATCACCGTGATGTTGTGAAAGTCCATGCTTTCGAACAGGGTTTCACAGTGCCGCGTGAGGCGCCGGTGACGGTCCACAGTGTAGACGCGGCGCGCGAGGTGGCTCAGGATCGCGGCCTGATAGCCCGATCCGGTACCGACCTCCAGCACCTTGTCGCGGGGCTGCACGTTCAGCGCCTGCGTCATCAGCCCCACGACCGAGGGCTGGCTGATCGTTTGGCCCGAGGCGATCGGCAGCGGCATGTCATCATAGGCGCGCGCCTCGAAATGGCCTTTCACGAAAAGTCCGCGGTCGACCTTTTCCATGGCGCCGAGCGTGCGTGCGTTGGTCACCCCCTTCGAGCGCAGGGTGAACAGAAACTGCATTTTCCGCTCGGCATCCCACGTCATTCGAGCCGTGCTTTCAGCGCGTCCATCACGTCATGCGCCGTCAGGTCCGCGCGCAATGGCGTGATCGAGATATAGCCGTCGAGATTGGCCTGCGCGTCGCTGTCGGGGGCGGTTTCGCGGGTCTGGTCACCGCCGGTGACCCAGACGAAGCGGCGGCCGTTTGGCGCGGTATGCGGCTCGATAGCAAAGCCCGTGCCACGGCGAAACCCCTGGCAGGCCACGCGGCGCCCCTTGACCTGGCTGGCAGCAATGGGTGGAAAATTGACGTTGTAGAAGACCCGGTAATCGGCCTCGTCCCAGTGGCCGTGATCCAGCAGCGCGCGCACGGTTGCCGCCCCGTGCTGCGTTGCAGCCTCGAACGGGTCGTCCAGTTGCAGGTTGCCGGGTCCATAATATTGCGACAGCGCAATCGAGGGAACACCTTGAAGCGCTGCTTCAAGAGCGGCCCCTATGGTGCCGGAATACAAGATGTTTTCTGCCGTGTTGTTGCCCCGGTTGACGCCCGAGAGGATGAGGTCGGGGGGCGCGTCTCGCATGATGTCGTGCAGCGCGGTCAGCACGCAATCCGCCGGCGTTCCCTCGGTGGTGTAGACATAGGGGCCGAAGCGCGACACGAGGGTGGGATGCACGAAGCTGATGCAGTGGCCAACGCCGGATTGCTCGAACGCGGGGGCGACCGTCCAGACCTCGCCATCGGGGCCGGCGACATCGTGCGCGATCGCCTCCATCACGGTGAGACCGGGGGCGTTTATGCCGTCGTCGTTGGTGATGAGAATGCGCATGATGCCGCCCTTGTCCCGTATGCCGTTGCGCCCTGTTATCCGAGGCGACAGGCCGGGTCAAAGGGGTTGCGGTTCATACCCGGCGCAGCGCGATCAAAGACATTCCCGCCACTACAACAATGCCGGCGCCGGTGGCGATCAGGAAGGGAAGTCCGCCGGACAAGGTTGAGACCATGACGCCGACCAAGGCCCAGATCACCGCCACCCCGTACCCCGCCTGTGGCATGGCGCGCAGCACCGCGAGGCTCGTGGCCAGCGCCCCGGCAAGCCCGATCCAACTGCCAAAGGCCGGCGACAGGGCAGTGTAGCCGACGAAAATCGTGGTCAGCGCCACCCATGACGCCGCCGTCAGCCAGCCCGCGAGCAAGGCAATCGGCACATGCATCCACCATGTCTCGGGCGTGCGAAGCGCCGCCCGCAAGGCCAGAAGCGCGCCGGCCAGCATGATCCAGATCGTGATTGTGGCCATCACCGGCGAGAGCTGCGCAATCCCGATCCAGGCCGCGCCAATCGCTTGCGTGACGAAAAGCGGCCAGCGCGCCCTGTCCCAGCCGGCATCGGTGTCGCGCTTGATGAGGCCGTAAAAGGCGTTCAAGATCAAGCCGATGAAAATCACCCCCCAGATCGAGAACGCATAGCCCGCCGGGGTCAGCGGCAGGTTTTCGACCGGGTTGGGAAAGGCCGCCGGGTCAAATCCGTCAAAGCCCGGCGTCATCAGCGACCCCGCCGCGAAGGCGAGCGCGCCGCAGACCACCGCGATGGCCTTCATGCGGCGGGTGTCGCCGCTGTCCTGGCCACGCTCAGACAAGGGTGCCATCCGATGCCAGCCGGGTCTTGCCGCCGAGATAGGGGTGCAGTGTCTCGGGCAGGTCCACAGAGCCATCCGCCTGCTGGCCGTTCTCCAGCACCGCGATCAGGCAGCGCCCGACCGCGAGGCCGGAGCCATTGAGCGTGTGCAGAAACTCCGGCTTGCCACCGCCCTCGGGGCGGAACCGGGCATTCATCCGCCGCGCCTGGAAATCGCCACAGACCGAGACCGAACTGATCTCGCGGTAGGTATCCTGCCCCGGCAGCCAGACCTCGATATCGTGGGTGCGGCGCGCGCCGAACCCCATGTCGCCGCTGCAAAGAACCATGGTTCGATAGGCAAGCCCCAGTCTTTCAAGGATATTTTCAGCGCAGCGCGTCATCCGGTCAAGCTCGTCCCGGCTGTGATCGGGATGGGTGATCGACACCATTTCCACCTTCTCGAACTGGTGCTGGCGCAGCATGCCCGACGTGTCGCGGCCCGCACTTCCTGCCTCGGAGCGGAAGCAAAGCGAATGCGCGGTGTAGCGTTGCGGCAGGCTGGCCTCTTCGACGATCTCGCCTGCGACGATATTGGTCAGCGGCACCTCGGAGGTCGGGATCAGCCACCAGCCTTCGCGCGTCTGGTAGCTGTCTTCGCCGAATTTTGGCAACTGGGCAGTGCCATACATCGCCTCTTCCAGCACCAGAACGGGGGTGTTGACCTCCGTCAAACCGTTTTCAACCGTTTGAATATCCAGCATGAATTGCGCCAGAGCCCGGTGCAGGCGGGCCACCGCGCCCTTGAGCATCACGAAACGCGATCCGGAAAGTTTCGCTGCCGTTTCGAAATCCATGTTGCCCTGAACCGCGATCAGGTCGTAATGCTCTCGTGGCGTGAATCCGAAGGCGGGCGGGGTGCCCCAGCGGCGCAGTTCGACGTTGTCGGCCTCATCCTTGCCGTCGGGCACGTCCGCGTCGGGCAGGTTTGGCAGCGCCTCCAACAGCGCCGTGAGGGCGGCGTCCTTTTCCTTCGCCTGTTCCTCCAGTCGCGCTATTTCCTCTTTCTTTTCAGAGACTAAAGCGCGCAGGCGTTCAAACTCGGCTGCGTCGCCCGAGGCCTTGGCCTTGCCCACATCCTTCGACGCGGCATTGCGCGCGGCCTGCGCCGATTCGGCGGCGGTGATGCAGGCGCGGCGCTCTTCGTCGAGGGCCAGGATGGTGGGCGATTGCGGCGGCAGGCCACGGCGGGCCATGGCTGAATCGAAAGCGTCGGGCGTGTCGCGGATGGCGCGGATATCGTGCATGGGGGCCTCTCTGGGCGGGCGGGTCGTGGCGATCTATGCCCGAAAGCGGGGGCGGTTTGAACCCGAAAATTGGCTCTGCACTGCGTGTGTCCCCTCGTCCCCGGCCCGTGCCCCAGCGTGCAGACGGGTGAAGACGCGCACCGGCATGAGCGGTGCTGTCTGCGGCAAGCCGTCGCCGGTCGTCAGGTGCCGCAGAAGGTGGCGCGCACTTCCTCTTCCGGGGTGGGCGCGGCCATCAGGTCGGCATGGTCGGGCTGATCGGCATAGGGGGTGGCGAGGACCGTTATCAGCCGGTCGAACGGGGCGAAATCGCCCGCGACCGCCGCCGCGATGGCGTGCTCGATGCGGTGGTTGCGCGGGATGAAGGCGGGGTTGGCGGCCTGCATCCGGGCGCGGGCCGTGGCCTCGTCGGTGCCCTCCTCGGCCAGGTGCGCCTGCCAGCGGGGCAGCCAGTCATCAAGCGCCGTGGGGTCGCTGAACGCGGCGCGTGCCGCCGTCGGGTCGTCGCCTGAGAGGCTGCGGAACACGCTGGTGAAATCCGCATTCCCCCGCGCCATGCGCGCCAAAAGCCCATAGGCCGATGCGGCGCGCGCTTCATCCAGACGCGCGAAGCCCAGCTTGGCGGCGAAGACCTCGTCCCACGCGGCGGTGAAGAGATCGGCGAAGCCTTCGACCACGCGGGTCGCCACAGCCACCGCGTCCTTGTGGGGCAGCCCGATGATTGGCAGCAGCGCGGTGGCAAATTGCGCAAGGTTCCAGACCGCGATTTCCGGCTGCCTGCGATAGGCGTAGCGTCCCATCCGGTCGATGGAGGAGAACACCTGCTCGGGGTGGTAGGCATCCATGAAGGCGCAGGGGCCATAGTCAATGGTCTCGCCTGCAATGGACATGTTGTCGGTGTTCATCACCCCGTGGATGAAGCCCACCCCCATCCAGCGCGCGATCAGCCGCGCTTGCGCCGCGACAACCGCCGAGAGCAGGTCGAGCGGCGTTTCCGCCTGCGGGTAATGGCGCGCGATGACATGATCGGTGAGCGCCTTGAGCGCGTCCTCGTCGCCGCGCGCGGCGAAATACTGGAAGGTGCCGACGCGGATATGCGAGCTTGCCACGCGGGTCAGCACCGCGCCGGGAAAGGTGCGTTCACGGTAGACGGGTTCGCCCGTCGCCACAGCCGCAAGCGCCCGCGTGGTTGGAATACCGAGCGCATGCATCGCCTCGCTGACCACGTATTCGCGCAGCACCGGGCCAAGCCACGCGCGCCCGTCGCCCTGCCGAGAGAACGGCGTGCGCCCGGCGCCTTTGAGCTGTATGTCGCGCCGCCGCCCGTGCCGGTCGATCACCTCGCCCAGGAGTACCGCGCGCCCATCGCCAAGCTGCGGCACCCAGCCGCCGAACTGGTGCCCGGCATAGGCCTGCGCCAGCGGGCTGGCCCCCTCCGGCACCGTGTTGCCGGCCAGAACCGCCAGGCCCTCTTGCGTGGTCAGCGCGACAGGGTCCAGGCCGAGATCGGTTGCGAGTGCCGCGTTCACCTTGATCAGCGACGGGGCCGCGACCGGGGTCGGCGACTGCGCGGCAAAGAAGCGCTCGGGCAGGCGGGCATAGGAATTGTCGAAGGCGATCTGCATGGGCTGTCCTTTCCTACCCCTTAGGTAATCGCGCGCGGCCGCGATACCAGAGGGTCAGAGCCGACCGATCCGCTCCGTCAGCAGGGAGAAGAACCCCTCGGCGTCGATATCGCCCATGAACATCGCGTTCGGCGCCCGGTCGGTGACACGCCACCAATCGGCGACGGTCATGCCACGGGTCAACGGTGACGCGGTCTCGATCTCGACGTTGATGTGGCGCCCGGTGAACAGGTCGGGCCGGATCAGGTAGGCGATGACGGTGGGATCGTGCAGCGGTGCGCCTTGCGATCCGTATTTCTCCTTGTCGAAGCGTTCGAAGAAATCGGTCCATTCGGCGACGATGCGGCCGGGGTCCGTGCCAAGTGCGCGAAAGGCGTCGTTATGCGGCGCGGTGACCAGCGCCTTGTGCGTCACATCAAGCGGCATCACTGTCAGCGGAATGCCGGAATTGAACACGATCTCAGCGGCCTCCGGGTCGACGTAAATGTTGAACTCCGCCGCCGGGGTGATGTTGCCGACCTCAAAATAGGCGCCACCCATGAGCACGATTTCCTGCACGCGGGGGGCAATATCGGGGGCCTTTTGCAGCGCCGTGGCGATGTTGGTGAGCGGTCCGATCGGGCAGAGCGTAACCGTGCCCGGTGCCTCGGTTCGCAGGGTTTCGACGATGAAATCGACTGCGTGCTGGTCCTGCAAGGGCATCTGCGGGTCTGGCAATTCGGGGCCGTCGAGCCCGGTCTTGCCGTGGACATGTTCGGCCGTGACGAGGCTGTGGGCCAGCGGTCGGTCGCATCCGGCGAAAACCCTGACATCGGGTCGCCCGGCGACCTCGCAGATCTTGCGGGCGTTGGTTGCGGTCAGCGCAAGCGGCACGTTGCCCGCGACGGCGGTAATGCCGATGAGGTCGATTTCCCCGGGGCTGGCCAGGGCGAGGAGGATGGCGACGGCGTCGTCCTGGCCGGGGTCGGTGTCGATGATGATCTTTCTGGGCATGGCTGTGTCCTGTGTCGCATTCCGCGTCACGGTAACAACAAGCCGCCCCGTTGCAACGCCTCCGGCGGGAGTATTTGGGCCAAGAAGAAGGGGCAGGGCGCGCGTTAAGGTTAACGGGTGGGCGTTCGGGATTTGGCAAGGATCTACTTGAAGTTGCGGCTGTCCTTGATCTGGTCCCAGGCCCAGACCACCAGTTGCAGTTGTTCTTCCTGGCTGCGGTCGCCGCCGTTCATGTCCGGGTGCAGCACCTTGATCAGGGCCTTGTAAGCTTTACGCACCTCTGCCTTGGTCCAGTGATCCTTGGCTTCGAGGATCTCGACCGCGCGGCGTTCGGTCGGGGGCAGGCGGCGGCCACCCGTAGGATTGCTCTTGCCCGGATTGCGGGTGGCGTTTTCGCCTAGAACCTGATGCGGATCGTCGACCCCAAGCCGCGACCAGGCGCGTTCCTCCACCGACTTCTTGAAGGTCTTCGTTGGTCGGTCCCAGACGCGGGCGCGGTCCATTTGGGCTTCCATCTCGGCCTCGGTCGTGCCTTCGAAGAAATTCCATTTCAGGTTGTATTCGCGCACATGTTCGCGGCAGAACCAGTAGTAATCGTCGAGCACGTCGGGCGCCTTGGGCGCGCGGTACTGGCCGGCCTCCTCGCAGCCGGGATGTTCGCAGACGCGCTGCGATGTCTCGAAGGCGCCGGACATGCCGCGCCGGCCACCGCGGCGCTTCTTCTTGTCCGTGGAGACACGCAGATCGAAGTTGAACGGGTCGTTACTCGCCATGGGTCATCCCTTCTCGACTCGGAGCAAGCAGTCTAGAGTTTTTCGGGTCGGATTGAAGAGGGCCGGGGGTAAAATCTTGTCTCTGAGCAAGAAATCCGGCCCGTGCCAGGATGCGCCAGGATGCGGCCGCACCCGCCTGTGCACCCTGCGCACCCTGTGCGTGCGTCTCCGGTGCGGGAGCCCGGGTCATGGCCAACCGGGTGGCGGCGGCGAGACAGAGTTGGTGCGCCGGGGTGCGCGCGCATTGGCGGGATGCGAGGATCACCCCGCCAGTTTCGTCGCCACGATCTCGTTGACCGCCTTTGGGTTGGCCTTGCCGCCGGTGGCCTTCATCACCTGCCCCACGAACCATCCCGCGAGTTTGGGGTTCTGTTTCGCCTTTTCGACCTGCGCCGGGTTGGCGGCGATGATTTCGTCCACGGCGGCCTCGATCGCGCCCGTATCGGTGACCTGTTTCATGCCACGCTCTTCAACGATCTTCTCGGGGTCGCCGCCTTCGGTATAGACGATCTCGAACAGGTCCTTGGCGATCTTGCCAGAGATGGCGCCGGACTTGATCAGCCGGATGATGCCCGCAAGCTGCGCCGGTGAAACCGGGCTGTCGGCGATCCCGGTATCGTCTTTTTTCAAGCGCCCGAACAGTTCGTTGATCACCCAGTTGGCGGCAAGCTTGCCATCGCCGGCCTCGGTCGCCACGGCCTCGAAGAAATCGGCGTCGGGGGTCTCGGCGGTCAGCACACTGGCGTCATAATCCGAGAGGCCGAAATCGGCGATGAAGCGGGCCTTTTTCTGATCGGGCAGTTCCGGCAGGCTGGCCTCGATGCCGTCCACCCAGGCCTGCTCGATTTCCAGCGGCAGCAGGTCGGGATCGGGGAAGTAGCGGTAATCGTGCGCTTCTTCCTTGGAGCGCATGGAGCGCGTTTCGCCCTTTTCGGAATCGTAGAGGCGGGTTTCCTGCATCACCTTTCCGCCACCCTCGACGATACGGATCTGGCGGCGTGCCTCGTACTCGATGGCTTGCTGGATGAAGCGCATGGAGTTCATGTTCTTGATCTCGCAGCGGGTGCCGAGATGGCCGAAATCGCCGGTTTCGCGGTATTTCTCGTAGGCGCCGGGGGCGCAGATCGAGACGTTCACGTCGGCGCGCAGGTTGCCGTTCTGCATGTTGCCATCGCAAGTGCCGAGGTAGCGCAGGATCTGGCGCAGCTTGACGATGTAGGCGGCGGCCTCTTCGGGGCCGCGGATGTCGGGGCGGCTGACGATCTCCATCAGGGCGACGCCGGTGCGGTTGAGGTCGACGAAGGAGAGGCCCGGGTCCATGTCGTGGATCGACTTGCCGGCGTCCTGCTCGATATGGATGCGCTCGATCCGCACCAGCCGGGCGGTCTGGTCGCCCATGTCCACCAGCACCTCGCCCTCACCCACGAGGGGATGGTAAAGCTGGCTGATCTGGTAGCCCTGCGGCAGGTCGGGGTAGAAGTAGTTCTTGCGATCGAAGGCCGACCAGAGGTTGATTTCGGCCTTCAGACCAAGCCCGGTGCGCACCGCCTGTTCGACGCAAAACTCGTTGATGACCGGCAACATGCCGGGCATGCCCGCATCGACGAAGGCGACGTTGGAATTGGGTTCCGCCCCGAATTCGGTGGAGGCGCCTGAAAAGAGCTTTGCCTTCGAGGCGACCTGCGCGTGAACCTCCATACCGATCACAAGCTCCCAGTCCTGCGCGGCACCGGCGATAATCTTGTGTTTCGGGGTCTCGTAGGTCAGGTCGAGCATGGCGGGCCTCCGTTATGACAGAGGCGTTCTAGGCCAGCGGCGACAGCGGGGCAAGAGGCTGTCGGCGGGCGGTCATGCCGGCGGCAGATCGACGGGCTGTCCGGTTTCGCGCGAACGGGTGGCGGCATCGGCAAGGATCTGGGCGCGCAGGCCATCCTCGATGTCGGGATCGGGCGGCGTGCCGGTGGTGACCGCTGCCACGAAGGCGCGCATTTCGGCCAGATACGCGGCCGCGTAGCGTTCGAGGAAGAAGTGTTGCGCCGGGTCACGGGCAAAGCCCGCGTCCGTGGCCAGTTCGACGGTGGTTTCAAGCTGGTTTTCCGCGCGCAGCATGCCGAGTGCCCCGTGCACCTCGATGCGCTGGTCATAGCCATAGGCGGCGCGGCGCGAATTGGAGATCTGGCAGATCCGGCCGGTGGCGGTGGTCAGCGTCACCGCAGCGGTGTCGACATCGCCCGCGGCGCCGATTTCGGGGTCGACAAGGGCGCTGCCGACGGCGTGCAGGCGGACGAATTCCTCGCCCATCAGGAAGCGGGCCATGTCGAAATCGTGGATCATCATGTCGCGGAACAGGCCGCCGGAGCGTTCGATGTAGCTGATCGGCGGCGGGGCGGGGTCGCGTGAGGTGATGATGGCAAGCTCGACCGCGCCGATGGCCCCGCCGCGCAGGCGGGCGCGCAGGGCGGCGAAGCTGGGGTCGAAACGGCGGTTGAAGCCGGTCAGGAAGGGCACGCCGGCGCGCCCGACGACATCGATCAGGCGGCGGATGTTGTCCACCGACATGTCGACGGGTTTTTCACAGAAAATCGCCTTGCCGTTTTGCGCCGCTGCGATGATCTGGTCGAAATGGCTGTCGGTGGGGGTAGCGATCAGCACCGCGTCGATATCTTTCGCTGTCAGGATCGCGGCGGTGTCGCGCGTTTCGGCGCCGGTGGCTTGCGCAAGCGCGCCCGCCGCCTCGGGCAGGGCGTCGGCGACGGCGGTGAGGGTAACGCCCGTCGTCGCGGTGATGCTGCGGGCATGGACCTGCCCGATTCGGCCACAGCCGAGAAGTCCAATGCGAAGGGTCATCTCATGCCTTTCCGTTTGTGCCCAGTCCGCGGATGACCGCACGGGCGGCCTCCATCACCGGGGCGTGGGTCTCTTTCAGGATTGCCACCCGGTCGAAGCGGGCCGGGTCGGCATTGATGGCGGTGCGCAGGGCGGCGCCGAAGGCCATGCGCAGTTCCGTGCCGATGTTGACTTTGCAGATGCGCGAAGATTGTGCCAGATGCAGGCGCTGCGCCACCGGCACGCCGGAGCCGCCGTGGACCACCAGCGGCAACGTGGTCGTCTGCTCGATCGCGCGCAGGCGCGCCTCGTCGAGGCCGCCTTCCTTGTCCTGTTGCAGGTGCACGTTACCGACGCTGATCGCCATGGCATCGACGCCGCTTTGCGAGGCGAAGATCGCGGCCTCATCCGGATCTGTCCCGGCCGAGCCTTCGCCGCCGGAATAGCCGACGAAGCCGATCTCCCCCTCGCAGGAGATGCCTGCGCCATGGGCAAGCTCCGCCACCTGTGCCGTTGCCGCGATGTTCTGCGTCAGCGGAAGCCGCGAGCCGTCATACATGAGCGAGGTGAACCCGGCCTCCAGCGCCTCCTGGCACTCGTCGAAGGTGTAGCCATGATCCAGATGGATTACCACCGGCACATCGACGCTGTCGGCCAGGTTGCGCATCATTGCCCCAAGCACCGGCAGCGGCGTGTGCGCCCGGCACGAGGGCCCGGCCTGAAGGATCACCGGCGCGCGCTCGGCCTCTGCCGCCATCGCATAGGCGCGCATATCCTCCCACCCCAGACAGACGAGGCCGGGCACGGCATAGCCGCCCTGAAGTGCCGGGCGCAGCACATCGGACAAGGTTGCAATGGTCATTTGAACTTTGCCACCATGTCCATGATGCCGGGGATGGTGTGCAATTGCGCGGCATGGGTGGGCTGGAAATACTGCTTGAGACTGCGCTGCGAGAGGCCGCCGAGGATGGTGAAGTAATACATTTCGTAGCCCGGCAGCACGCAGCAGGGGTGATAGCCCTTGTCGATCAGCACGGTGGAGCGGTTCATGATGTGGTAGGCGTCGCCCGGTTCGTTATCCTCGCGTTGCAGCATTTGCAGCCCGGACCCGTAATCGGGCCGGAAGCGGAAATTGTAGCATTCGTCGTGGCGGGTTTCGTCCGGCAATCTATCGGTATCGTGCTTGTGGCTCGGGAACCCGGACCAGCCGCCCGCGCCGACGGTATAGAGTTCCGACACCAGCAGCCGTCCGACCCGGTCGTGATGGGCCGCACCCAGGATATGCTTGATCTTGCGATGCGTCTTGGTGTCGTCGGAGCCGTATTGCACGAGGTCGAGATCGCCCGCGCGCACCGCGAAGGGCTTGAGCGTCTCGGCGTATCTGGCGCCGGCGATGAAGGTCTCGGTATCGGTGCGCGCGGTGATGCGGGCGCCGGTATCGGTGGGCACGTAGACGCCTTCGGGCTCGCCGTCCCAGACATCGACGCCGCGGTTGCCGATATCGGCACAGGTCTCGCCACCCGTTTCGACCGTCACGGTGCCGGTCGCAGGCACGACGCAGGTTTCGTAGCCCGGAACGCGGTAGTCGAAATGCTCGCCGGCGTTGAGCCGCAGGATGTTGAAATAGACCAGCGGCACGCGGGCATCGTCAGTGTCGACGATGGGGCGGTTGCGGTTGTCATGGGGGGCGATATGCATGGGGGAGTCCTTTCAGGCCGCGCTGGGGCTGTTCTGGGTGGCGCGGAATTCGTCGAGCTCTTGCCGCGTGGGCATGGCGGGGGCGCAGCCGACGCGGGCGACCACCATCGCGGCGGCGGCGGAGCCTTGCAGCACCGCCTCGCGCAGCGGCAGGCCATCGGCGAGCCCGGCAACGAAGCCGCCCATGAAACTGTCGCCCGCGCCGGTGGGTTTCAGCGCCTTGCTGCGGTAGATTCCGGTCTGGAACTCGCCCTCGGGTGTCACGGTGATCGCGCCTTTTTCGCCCATCTTGTAGACGGCGATCCCGGCGCCGCCGGCCACCAGGTCGCGCGCCTTGTCGAGGCCGCGGTCGTAATCGCCCGCCATGAAGCCAAACTCCACGTCATTGCCGACGATCACGTCGCACATGGCGCCGGCGCGGCTGTAGACATCTGCCGCCACCTCCGCCGAGGGCCACGAATAGGGGCGATAGTCGATATCGAAGATCAGCGGCAGACCGGCGGCGCGGGCGAGATCGAAGGCCCGGAAAGTGGCGCTGCGCGACGGCTCCGCCGCGAAAACGGTGCCGGTGGTGATCAAAGCGTCATATCGGCCGTAATCCACCGCCTCGACATCGGCCTCGGTCATCTCGAAATCGGCGGCACCGTTGCGGTAGATGACCGATTGGTGATCTTCGATCGTGGTTTCCACGACGGCCAGCGAATTGCGTGCCTCGCCGCCGACGCTGCGGACATGCGCGCGCCCGATGCCGTATCTGTCCAGCTCGTTGAGGGCAAAGCGTCCGATTGCATCGTCCGAGACGCAGGTGACAAGGTCGGCCTGCCCCCCCAGCCTGGAGATCGCCACGCCGATATTTGCGGAAGACCCGCCGAGGCAGGAAAAGAAGCGTGTCGCGTGTTCGGTCTTGGTGCCGGGCGGGTCGGGGTAGAAATCCATTCCCGCGCGACCGATGATGATGAAGCGGTTGCCCTTGAGGTGCATCTTACACCCCCTGCCGCTGCTTGGCGCGCTCGGCCTCGATCTGTGCGTGTTTTTCCAGCACCCGCGCGCTGTCGGAAACCTCGGCGGTGCCGACCTCCCACCAGGCGTGGCCTTGGGTGGTCCAGCCTTCGTGGGCATCGACCTGCATCACGATCACGCTGGTCTTGTCAGCGGCCTTGGCGGATTTGAACGCCTCGGCCAGTTCGGACGGGTTGGCGACGGTGACGGTGTCGGCCCCCATGGCGCGGGCGTGGCTTTCGAAATCGACGGTGAACGGCTCCGGCACGGTCGGGCAATCGGCGATCAGGGTGTTGAAACCGTCCTGCCCGGTATTGTTCTGCAACTTGTTGATGACCGCGAAGCCGCCATTGTCGAGCACGAGGATGATCAGCTTTTTCTGTGTCAGGACAGAGGAATAGATGTCGGAGTTCAGCATCAGGTAGCTGCCGTCGCCGACGAAGACGATGGTGTCGCGGTCCGGCTCCGCCTGCGATTGTGCGATGCGCGCGCCCCAGCCGCCGGCGATCTCGTAGCCCATGCAGGAAAAGCCGAATTCCACGTCCACGGTGCCGATATCGAGGGTGCGCCAGTTGGCCGTAACCTCGGCGGGAAGGCCACCCGCCGCCGTCACGATCCGGTCGCGCGGATCGCAGAGCTCGTTCACCACGCCGATCGCCTGCGCGTAGGAATTGGGCCGGTTGCCGGGGGCGACGTTGGTTGCAACGTAGGCGTCCCATACCTTGCGTTCGGCCTGCGCGCGGGCTGTCCAGTCGGCGGGCGCGGTGTAATCGCCCGAAGCGGCCCCAAGCGCCGTCAGCGCCAGTTTCGCGTCGCCCACCACCGGCAGCGAGAGGTGTTTCATCGCGTCGTGGCGGCCGACATTGACCCCGATCAGCCGCGCGTCCCGCGCGAAGGCAGTCCACGACCCGGTGGTGAAATCCTGCAACCTTGTGCCGACCGCCATGACCACATCGGCCTGCGCCGCGATGGTATTTGCGCTGTCCGATCCGGTCACGCCGATCGGGCCGATGTTGAGCGGATGATCGGCCCGCATGTTGGCGCGTCCGGCGATGGTTTCCACCACCGGGATGCCATGCGCCTCGGCAAAAACCGTCAGGTCGGCCACCGCGCCGGAATACTGCACGCCGCCGCCAGCAATGATCATCGGGCGCTTCGCGGCGGTCAGCGCCGCTACCGCCTCGGTCACCTCCGCCGGATCAGGGGCCTGCCGGCGGATGCGGTGGACGCGGCGGGCAAAGAAGTCCTCGGGATAGTCCCAGGCCCAGCCTTGCACATCCTGCGGCAGCGACAGGAAGGCCGGCCCGCAATCGGCCGGGTCGAGCATCGTGGCCAGCGCTGCGGGCAGGCTCTGGATGACCTGCGCGGGGTGAGTGATGCGATCCCAGTAGCGGGTCACCGCCTTGAACGCATCGTTGAGGCCAAGCGCGGGACTGCCGAAATGTTCCAGCTGTTGCAGCACCGGGTCGGGCAGGCGGGTCACGAAGGTATCGCCGCACAGCATCAGCACCGGCAGCCGGTTGGCATGGGCCAGCGCCGAGGCGGTCAGCAGGTTGGCGGTGCCGGGCCCGGCGCTTGCGGTGCAGAACATGAAACGCCGACGCAGGTGGTATTTCGCGTAAGCCGCAGCGGCAAAGCCCATGCTTTGTTCATTCTGCCCGCGATAAAGTGGCAGTGCGTCTTGCACCGGGTAGAGCGCCTCGCCAAGGCAGGGCACGTTGCCGTGGCCGAAAATCCCGAAACCGCCGCCGCAGATTCGGGTCTCGACGCCGTCAATCTCGATGAACTGATTCATCAGGTATTTCACGATGGCTTGCGCCACGGTCAGGCGGATAGGGCTTGTCATCGGGCTTTCCATTTCGGGCCGGATTGGGCGTTGCACGTCATTCCGACTCAGGATACGAATTTTGCAACCGGTTGCAACCGGGTCTTGTTCGAAAGAGGTGCGTCATGGCGGAAATCGGTATCGGTCTGGTCGGTGGCGGCTACATGGGCAAGGCGCACGCGGTCGCGATGGCCTCGGTCGGGGCGGTGTTCGACACCGCGCTGCGCCCGAGGCTGGAAATGATCGCCGCCGGCAGCCCCGCCTCGGCAGAACGCTATCGCGCCGCCTATGGCTTTGCCCGCGCCGCCCCCGACTGGCAGGCGCTGGTCGCTGATCCGGGCGTCGAGGCTGTGGTGATCGCATCGCCGCAGGTGACGCATCGCGCCATCGCCGAGGCCGCCTTCGCCGCCGGAAAGCCGGTGTTCTGCGAAAAGCCGCTGGGCGCGTGGCTGGCGGATGCGCAGGCAATGGTAAATGCCGCCGAAGCGTCGGGCCTGCCCAACATGATCGGCTTCAACTATGTCCGGACGCCCGCCACTCAATTCGTGCGCAAACTGCTGGCTGCGGGGGCGATCGGCGACGTGACATGGTTTCGCGGCGAACACACGGAGGATTTCTTCGCCGATCCCGAGGTGCAGGCGACCTGGCGCTGCAAGGGACGGGCTGCGGGCTGCATGGGTGACCTCGCGCCGCACATGATCAATTGCGCGCTGGCCCTGATCGGGCCGGTCGCGTCGCTGTCGGCGCAGATCGAGACGGCGCATGCCACCCGACCGGGGCCGGACGGGCCGGTCACGGTCGACAACGACGATCACGGCCAGATGATGGTGCGCTTTGCCTCTGGTGCCATGGGGCATCTCTATTTCAGCCGCGTGGCGACGGGCCGCAAGATGGGCTATGCCTATGAAATCCACGGCACGAAGGGCGCGATCCGCTTCGACCAGGAAGATCAGAACGCCGTCTGGCTCTATCGCGCAGAAGGGCCGGAGGCGACGCGCGGCTTCACCAAGGTGCTGACCGGCCCGGCGCATCCCGATTACCTGCCCTTCTGCCAGGGGCCGGGGCACGGCACCGGTTACCAGGACCAGATCATCATCGAAGCGCGCGATTTCCTGCGCGCGATCGAGACCGGCGATCCCGTCTGGCCGACCTTCCGCGAGGGGCTGGCCGTGGCGCGCGTCATCGACACCGCCTTCGCCTCGGCCGCCGAAGGCCGCTGGCACAGTGTTCCACAGGACTGAAAGGACTTCACCGCATGACCATCCGTATCGGCAACGCGCCCTGTTCCTGGGGCGTGGAATTTGCGGGCGACCCGCGCAACCCGGACTGGCGCTCGGTGCTGAAGGACTGTGCCGAGGCTGGATACGAGGGGATCGAGCTTGGCCCGGTGGGCTTCATGCCCGAGGATCCCGCGATCCTTGCCGGGGCGCTGGCCGAACACGGGCTGGACCTGATCGGTGGCGTAGTGTTCCGGGCTTTTCACGACCCCGATCAGTGGGAGGACGTGATGGACGGCGCGGTGCGCACCTGCAAGGCGCTGTCGGCGCATGGCGCAAAACATCTGGTGCTGATCGATTCGATTTCGCCGCAGCGCGCGCCGACCGCGGGCCGGGCCGAGGCTGCCGAACAGATGGCGCCCGACGAATGGGCCGCCTTCCGCGACCGTATCGCGACCGTGGCCCGGATGGGGGCAGAGGAATATGGCCTCACCGTCGGTATTCACGCCCATGCGGCGGGGTTCATGGATTTCGAGCCGGAACTGGAGCGGCTTCTGGACGAAGTGCCGGAGGATATCCTGAAGATCTGCTTCGATACCGGGCATCATTCCTATGCGGGGTTCGATCCGGTGGCCTTCATGCGGCGCCATATCGACCGGATATCCTATATGCACTTCAAGGATATAGACCCCGTTGTCAAAGCGGATGCAATTGCGAGGGGCACCGGCTTCTATGACGCTTGCGGGCAAGGCATATTCTGCAATCTCGGGCAAGGCGACGTCGATTTCCATGCCGTGCGCCAGGTGCTTCTGGATCATGGATATGAAGGTTGGTGCACGGTCGAACAGGATTGCGACCCGACCTTGGATGTTTCGCCCGTCGATGATGCGCGTTCAAATCGGGACTATCTGAAAAAAATCGGTTTCTGAAGGGGGTACGAGATGAAGCTCAACTGGGGAATGATCGGTGGCGGCGAAGGCAGCCAGATCGGACCGGCGCATCGGCTGGGTGCGCAGGCGGACGGGAACTTTGTCTTGGCCGCCGGGGCGCTGGACGCCGACCCCGACACGGGCCGCGCCTACGCGCAGCGGCTGGGCGTGGCGCCCGACCGCGCCTATGGCGACTGGCGCGAGATGCTGGCCGGCGAAGCCGCGCGCCCCGACCGGGTGGACCTCGTGACCATCGCCACGCCCAATGCGACCCATTTCGAGATCACCAGGGCGTTCCTTGAGGCCGGGTTTCACGTCTTGTGCGAAAAGCCGATGACCATGACGGTCGGGGAAGGCGAGGAAATCGTGCGCGTTGCCGAGGCCGCTGGCCGGATCTGCGCCGTCAATTATTGCTATTCCGCCTATCCGATGGTGCGCGAGATGCGCGCCATGGTGGCCGCCGGGCAGATCGGCAAGGTGCGGCTGGTGGTGACGAATTTCAGCCATGGCCACCACGGCGACGCCACCGACGCCGACAATCCGCGGGTGCGCTGGCGCTATGATCCGGCGATGGCAGGGGTCTCGGGGCAGTTCGCCGATTGCGGCATCCATGCGCTGCACATGGCCAGCTTCATCGCGGGCGACGAGGTTGAAAAGATCTCGGCCGATTTTGCCTCCACCATCCCGTCCCGCGTGCTGGAGGATGACGCGATGGTCAATTTCCGCATGAAGGGCGGTACGGTCGGGCGGCTCTGGACCTCCTCGGTTGCGATCGGGCGGCAGCATGGCTTCGACATTCAGGTGTTTGGTGAAACCGGGGGGATGCGCTGGGCCTCGGAACAGCCCAACCAGGTGCTTTACACACCCGTCGGCGGACGCACGCAAATCATGGAAAAGGGCGAAAGCGGCCTGAGCGACGAGGCCGCGCGGCTCAGCCGGGTGGCCATTGCCCACCCGGAGGGCTTCCCGCTGGCGGTGGCCAATATCTACGTTGATCTTGCCGCCGCGATCCGGGGCGAGGCGCATGGCGCACTGCCGCTGGCGGTGGACGGGCTGCGGTCGATGGCGGCGGTTCATGCCTGCGTCGCCTCGGCGAAAGCCGATGGGGCCTGGACCGACGCCCGCCCGCCGATGTTGCGCTGAAAACTGTCAGGAAACGGGGCGCAGGGTGCCCCGTTCGATCACCCGGCAGGGAAACAGCCGCGTTTCGGGGTAACGGTCGGGCGTTGCGATGGTCGCCACGACAAGATCGACCGAGGCGTCGATGATCTCGGCCACCGGCTGGCGGATCGTGGTCAGGTCGAAATTCTGCCAGCGCGCCATCTCCATGTCGTTCAGTCCGATGATGCCGATATCCTGCGGGCAGCGCAGCCCGACCTCTTCGACGGCGGAAAGCGCGCCGATGGAAAGTACGTCATCGCCGCAGAAATAGGCCTCGGCCGGGTCGGTCATCAACAGCTTGGTCATTTCCACCCGTCCCGCATCGAAGGAATAGGCGCTGGCGTAGCTGGTTGTGACCTCGATCTTGGGGTGTTCGGCCAGCGCGCCCAGAAATCCGCGGGCGCGATCCTGCGTCGAGGTGGCCGCCTCCGGCCCGCCCATGAAGGCGACACGGCGATAGCCGCGCGCGATCAGCGCTTCGGCGGCCATGCGCCCGCAGGCGATGTTGTCGATGCCGACCACATGCACATGCGGGCTGGTGGTGTAGCGCCCAAAGGAGTGGACGACCGGCATGCCGGCATCGCGGAATGCCTCCGCGAAGCTGGGCGGCAGCGTCGAGGAGGCGACGATCACCCCATCGACCGAATATTGCCGCAGCATCCGCAGCGAATTGGCGGGATCGGTTTCATCGCTGAGATTGACCAGCAACGGGCGCAGGCCACGGTCCTGCAAGCTGCGGGTGAACAGATCGAACACCTCCAGGAACAGCGGGTTGTGGAAGTTGTTGGAGACCAGCCCGATCAGCTTGGTGCGCCCGGTGGTCAGCGACGAGGCCAGCGCGTTGGGGCTGTAGCCCAGCTCGCGCGCCGCCTTTTCAACCTTGCTGCGCGTCTTGGCCGAAACCGATGCGCCTTCGGTAAAGGTGCGAGACACCGCCGAGCGCGATACGCCCGCGCGCTCGGCCACATCCTTGAGGGTTGCCATTCTTCCCGTCGCCCAACCGTTTCGATCGCTGAACTATACACGCGCTGGCAGCGGGGAAAAGGCGCATGGGGTCACAGTATTTGCAACCGGTTGCAAAAAAGATTGATTCGGGGTTAAAGTGTGGTCGGGGACTCTGGCGCACTGTCGCCGGGACCCCGAAACCTTTTGGGAGGATACCATGAACACAGTCTTCAAGACGCTGGCGGCAACAGCCCTTGCCGTCGCAACAACGGTCGGCGCCGCGCAGGCGGATGGCGAACGTTACGTGCTGGTCAGCCATGCACCCGACAGCGACAGCTGGTGGAACACCATCAAGAACGGTCTGGCGCTGGCTTGCGAACAGATGGATGTGGAATGCGAATACCGCAACCCTCCGACCGGCGACCTTGCCGACATGGCGCGGATCATCGAACAGGCCGCCGCCAGCGGCCCCGACGGCATCATCACCACGCTGGCCGATCCGGATGTGCTGTCCGGCCCGATCCGTGACGCGGTCGCCTCGGGCATCGACGTGATCATCATCAATTCCGGCACGCCCGAACAGGCGCGCGATTTCGGTGCGCTGATGTATGTCGGCCAGCCCGAATACGATGCGGGTTTTGCTGCCGGGCAACGCGCCGCGGGTGACGGGATCGAAAGCTTCCTTTGCGTGAACCACTATATCGCGCAGCCCGCCTCGACCCAGCGGTGCCAGGGCTTCGCCGATGGCCTCGGGGTGGATCTGGGCAATCAGATGATCGACAGCGGGCAGGACCCGAGCGAGATCCAGAACCGGGTCATGGCCTATCTCAACGCCAACCCCGAAACCGAAGCGGTGCTGACCCTCGGCCCGACCTCGGCCGATCCGACGATTCTGGCGCTCGACCAGATGGGCCTTGCCGGTGACATCTACTTTGGCACCTTCGATCTTGGTGGAGACATCGTCGGGGCGATCCGCGACGGCGTGATCGAATGGGGCATCGACCAGCAACCCTTCCTGCAGGCCTACCTGCCGGTGATCGTGCTGACAAACTATCACCGCTTCGGCGTGCTGCCGGGCAACAACATCAACTCCGGTCCCGGCTTCGTGACCGCCGATGCACTGGATCTGGTGGCCGAACTGGCGGGCGAATACCGCTGAGTTCATGACCCTTGGGGGCGGGTGCCGCACATGGTGCCCGCCCTTGTTGCAACAGCATCAGAAAGAGGTGTGCGATGACCGACGCAAATGCGGCCATTGACGAGAGAGTCAAGGAAACTTCAAGGCTGCGAAAGGCCCTGATCCGGCCCGAACTGGGCGCGATCGTGGGCATGATCGCGGTATTCGTGTTCTTCTTCGCCTTTGCCGCCGACAGCGGCATGTTCAACCCGCAGGGTGTGCTCAACTGGTCGACGGTCTCGGCCCAGTTCATGATCATCGCGGTGGGGGCCTGCATGCTGATGATCGCGGGCGAGTTTGACCTGTCCGTCGGGTCCATGATCGGCTTTGCCGGCATGTCGATTGCGCTGATGTCGGTAACTCTGCACTGGCCGGTCTGGATCGCCATCCTCGTCACATTCATGCTTTGCGTCAGTATCGGCGCGCTGATCGGCTATACCGTGGTGCGCACCGGCTTGCCCAGCTTCATCGTTTCGCTTGCCTTCCTGTTCATCCTGCGCGGGTTCACCATCTTCTTTCCACAGGTCATCGAACGGCGGACGATCATCGGCGGCATTTCAGACGTGGCCGAGGGCGACTGGCTGGCGCCGGTGTTCGGCGGCAAGGTCGGCGGCTGGATCTTCGACTGGCTGGCCGAGATCGGGATGATCGCCACCTTTTCGCGTGGCACCCGCGAGGGCCAGCCGATCGTCGACGGCATCCCGATGCTGATCGTCTGGGCACTGCTTCTGGTCGCTGTGGCGCATGTCGTGCTGACCCGCACGACCTTCGGCAACTGGGTCTTCGCCTCGGGCGGCGATGCACAGGCGGCGCGCTATGTCGGCGTCCCGGTGAGCCGGGTCAAGATCCTGATGTTCATGTTCACTGCCTTCTGCGCCACCGTTTTCGCGACCTGCCAGGTGATGGAGTTCGGATCGGCGGGCGCCGACCGGGGTCTGCTCAAGGAATTCGAGGCAATCATCGCAGTGGTCATCGGCGGCGCGCTGCTGACCGGCGGTTATGGCTCCGTGATCGGTGCGGCGCTTGGCGCGCTGATCTTCGGCGTGGTGCAGCAGGGGCTGTTCTTCGCCGGGGTGGAATCAAGCCTCTTTCGTGTGTTCCTCGGGGTTATCCTTCTCTTCGCTGTGATCCTCAACACCTATATCCGCCGCATAATCACCGGGGAGAACTGAGATGAACAGCTACGATCACAACCCGATTGTCGAGATGAAGGACATCGAGAAGCATTTCGGCCCGGTGATCGCGCTGGCCGGGGTCAGCTTCGATATCCGGCCCGGCGAATGCCATTGCCTTCTGGGCGACAACGGCGCCGGGAAATCGACCTTCATCAAGACCATGTCGGGCGTTCACAAGCCAACCAGGGGCGAGATCGTGTTCGAGGGCAGCCAGATGAATTTCGCCAGCCCGCGCGACGCGATGGAGGCGGGGATCGCCACCGTCTACCAGGATCTGGCGATGATCCCGCTGATGAGCGTGACGCGCAATTTCTGGATGGGGCGAGAGCCGGTCAGGAAGGTCGGGCCACTGAAATTCATGGATTTCGCCAAGGCCAACGAGGTGACGATGGCGGAGATGGCCAAGATGGGCATCAACTTGCGCTCGCCCGATCAGGCGGTTGGCACGCTCTCGGGGGGGGAACGCCAGACCGTTGCCATCGCCCGCGCGGTCTATTTCGGGGCCAAGGTGCTGATCCTTGATGAGCCGACCTCGGCGCTTGGCGTGCGCCAGACGGCCAATGTGCTGGCGACCATCGACAAGGTGCGCAAGACCGGGATTGGCGTCGTCTTCATCACCCATAACGTGCGCCATGCCGCAGCCGTCGGCGACCGCTTCACGGTGCTCAACCGTGGCAAGACGCTGGGCACCGCGCAGCGTGGCCAGATCACGCCCGAGGAGTTGCAGGACATGATGGCCGGCGGTCAGGAAATGGTCGCGCTCGAAGGCTCGCTCGGCGGGACGGTGTGATGCGGGGGACGGTGCTTTTTCTGATCTTGCCCGCGGCGCGGGTCAGCGAAAGGGCGCGCTGATGGCCGATCTCCTGCGCAAACCCGTCGGGGCGTCGGGACAGGTTCACGCCATCACGCCCGAGGCGGCAGGCTGGACCCATGTCGGCTTCGACCTCTGGCGGCTTGATCCCGGCGAGGTGGCCGAGGGGCGACTGGACGGGCGCGAGGCGATCCTCGTGCTGGTCGAGGGCCTGGCAGAGGTGACGGCGGCGGGCGAGGCGTTCGGTGAGATGGGCGACCGGCTGTCGGTGTTCGACCGGTTGCCGCCGCATTGCCTTTACGTACCGCCGGGGGGCGAGTGGCGGGTCAGGGCGCGCACGCCCTGCACGCTGGCCGTCTGCACCGCACCCTCGCCCGGCGGGCGGACGGTGCAGCGGCTCGGCCCGGCCGGCATCGCGCCGGAGGAGCGGGGGCAGGGCACCAACCTGCGCCATATCCATAACATCGCCATGGAGGGGCGCGATGTCGCCGACAGCCTTCTGGTGACGGAGGTCTACACGCCGGCCGGGCACTGGTCCTCCTACCCGCCGCACCGCCATGACGAGGACGATTTCCCGCGCATCACGAGGCTGGAGGAAACCTATTACCACCGGCTGAACCCGGCGCGCGGCTTCGGCATCCAGCGGGTGTTCACCGACGATCTGTCGCTCGATGAGACGATGGCGGTTTCCGATCACGACGTGGTGCTGGTGCCGCGCGGCCACCACCCCTGCGCCGCGCCCCACGGGGTGGAGATGTATTACCTCAACGTCATGGCCGGCCCGCGCCGCAACTGGCGCTTCGCGTTGCACCCGGATTTCCGGTTCCTTGCGACCTGAGGCGCGCGCGGTGCCAGACCGGTTTTCGATCTGATCTCGGTGCTCAAGCCGTAGCGCAAGATTGATGTCCGTGTCCTGAATCGGGTTTTCTGGCGTCGCAGTGTCATGGCGCGTGTCACGCTCGGCCAAGCCTGTCGGCGCAGGTTGTGTGCCGGACGCAAAGATCTGTTCGATCCCTTGACGATCTCCTCATGGATGGGGTAGGAAGCATCGTCTTTGATATTTCAGATATCAGCCGTGCCTGAGGGAAGGCATTTCACATGATCACCGGGCCACAGATCAGGGCGGCGCGGTCGCTTCTCGGGATCGACCAGAAGACGCTGGCCCGGATGGCCGGGCTTTCGGTGCCGACCATCCAGCGGATGGAGGCGAACGAGAGCATCGTGGGCGGTATGGTCGACAGTCTGACGCGGGTCGTGTCAGCACTTGAGGCGGCGGGCGTGGACCTGATCGCCGAGGGCGCAACAACCGGCAATGGCGGGCGCGGGGTGCGGCTTCGCCAAGCTGCGACGGAACGGCCCGACGAACACCCGCCAGTCACGCATCGAGGTCACGAATGATCGAAATTGCCGTCGCCATCGCAGCCTGTCTGCTGGCGCTTTCGCTTGCCGCAACGGCGATGCGCGGGTTTGCACTTGCGCCGGCCGCACTCTACGCGGGAAGCGCGCTTCTCTGTCTTGGTCTGGCCGTCCTCGGCGGGGTGTTCCTGGCGACGCAGGCGGAGACGTCAAGCCTGAGCATTCCGGTCGGTCTGCCCTGGCTGGGGGCGCATCTGCGGCTTGACGCGCTATCGGCGGTGTTCGTGCTGCTGCTCGGCACCGGCGGCGGCGCGGCAAGCCTTTATGCAATCGGCTATGGCCGTCACGAACACGAACCGCACCGCACCCTGCCGTTCTACCCCGGCTTTCTGGGCGCGATGACGCTGGTTCTGCTGGCCGACGATGCCTTTACCTTCCTGGTCTCGTGGGAGGTGATGTCGCTTCTCTCGTGGGCGCTGGTGCTGACCCATCACCGCGAGGAGGAGACGCGCGGCGCGGGCTATCTCTATCTGGTGATGGCCGGATTCGGCACCATGATGTTGTTGCTGGCCTTCGGGCTGCTGGCCGGGGCCGAGGGTGGCTATGATTTCGCCGCGATGCGCGCTGCGGACCGCAGTCCCGGTCTGGCGGCGCTGGTGCTGGCGTTGATGATGGTGGGGGCGGGATCGAAGGCGGGTCTGATGCCGCTGCATGTCTGGCTACCGGTCGCGCACCCGGCGGCGCCGAGCCATGTTTCGGCGCTGATGAGCGGGGTGATGACAAAGGTCGCGCTTTACGGATTCGTGCGGGTCGCATTCGACCTCGTCGGTGCAGTGCCGTGGTGGATGAGCGTGCCGGTGATCGTGCTGGGCGCGGTGACGGCGGTGATGGGCATTCTGTTCGCCAATACCGGCGGTGACGGCAAGCGGGTGCTGGCCTATTCGACGATCGAGAACATTGGTGTGATCTTTGCCGCCTTCGGTCTGGCGCTGGCGTTCAAGGCCAATGACATGCAGGCGCTGGCGGCGCTGGCGCTGACGGCGGGGCTGATCCACGCGCTCAATCACATGGCGTTCAAGAGCCTGCTGTTCATGGTCGCGGGCGCGGTGCTGAACGCGACCGGGCACCGGGATCTCGACCGGTTGGGCGGACTGATCCACCGGATGCCAAAAACGGCGGTGCTGGCGCTGATCGGGGTCACCGCAATCGCGGCGCTGCCGCCCCTCAATGGCTTCGTTTCGGAATGGCTGCTGTTTCAGGCGGTGCTTCAAAGTCCGAATCTCGCGCAGCCGGGCCTGCAATTCCTGGTGCCGGCGGCGGGTGGCCTGCTGGCATTGGCAGCGGCGCTTGCGGCGGCCTGTTTCGTGCGCTTTTACGGCGTTATCTTTCTGGGCCGCGCGCGCAGCGACGCGGCACGGGACGCAGGCGAGACTGACCGCTGGTCGCTGGCGGCGATGGGCGGGCTGGCGGCTTTGTGCGTTCTGGCCGGGATCGTGCCGGGCGTGCTGATCGACCTTGTCGCGCCGGCCGTGATGCAACTCGCCGAGGCGCGGATGCCCGCGCAGGAGGCCAATTCCTGGTTTACCCTGATCCCCGTTGCCGAAGTACACAGCAGCTACAGTGGTTTTCTGGTCATGGTGTTCATTGCGATTTCCGGCGGCGCGACCGCCTGGCTGGTGCATCGGCTGGCGTCGAAACGGCTGCGGCGGTCCGCGGCCTGGGATTGCGGATTTCCGAATGCCGATCCGGTCACGCAATACGGCGCGGGCAGCTTCGCCCAACCGATCCGCCGGGTCATGGGGCCGCTTCTGGCCGCCCGCGAGACGGTGGTGATGCCGCCGCCGGGCGACAGCGCCCCGGCGCGTCACGAGGCAAGCACCGAGGATCTGGCCTGGTCGCGCCTCTACCTGCCGCTGATCGCCGCTGTCGTGGCTGCCACGACACGGATGAACGCCCTGCAATTCCTGACCATCCGGCGCTATCTGAGCCTGGTCTTTGCCTCATTGATCCTGCTCTTGACGGGGTTGACGATATGGAACTGATCGCAAACCTTACCCTGCAAGGCGTGCAGATGCTGGTTGTGTTGGCTCTGGCGCCGGGGCTGACCGGCCTTGTGCGCAAGATCAAGGCGCGGCTGATGCGACGGCGGGGGGCACCGGTTTGGCAGCCCTACCGCGATCTTGCGCGGCTCCTGAAAAAAGAAGTGGTGCTGGCAGAGAATGCCTCGTGGCTGTTTCGGGTGTCGCCCTACATGGTTTTCGCCGCGACATGGGTCGCGGCGGCGCTGGTGCCGACCTTTGCGATCGGGTTGCAGTTCAGCTGGACCGCCGATCTCATTGCGCTGGTGGCGCTCCTGGGCAGCGCGCGGTTCTTTCTTGCGCTTGCCGGCATGGATGTCGGCACCAGTTTCGGAGGCCTTGGCGCGTCGCGCGAAATGATGATCGGAGCCTTGGCCGAACCGGCGATGCTGCTCATGGTGTTCACCGTGGCGCTGGTCGCCGGCTCGACGCAATTATCGAACGTGGTGGCCTTCACGGCCTCGGGCGAGGTCGGCATCCGGATCTCGATGGGCATGGCGCTGATCGCGCTGATCATCGTGGCTTTGGCCGAAAACGCGCGGATCCCGGTGGACAACCCCGCCACACACCTGGAACTGACCATGGTGCACGAGGCGATGGTGCTGGAATATTCCGGACGCCACCTGGCGATGATCGAACTGGCGGCGGCGCTCAAGCTGTTGCTTTACATGGCGCTGATCGGCTGTGTCTTCGTGCCCTGGGGGATCGCGCCTGCCAGCGCGGGCTTCTTCGGGCTGGTGTCGGGATTCCTGCTGTTTCTGGTAAAGCTGGCGGCGGGTGGCGCGATGCTCGCCGTCTTCGAGACGGCGATCGCCAAGATGCGCGTCTTCCGGGTGCCGGATTTCCTGGGTGTGGCGCTGATGCTGGGCTTGCTCGGCACACTCCTGCTGTTCGTATCAAGGAGCCTTTAGACATGCAGGGATATGCCTTCGACATTGCGCATATGCTGGCTGGCGGGCTGGTGCTTGTCAGCTTCATGATGATCTACCAGGACCGGCTTTACGCGCTTCTCAACACGTTTGCCTTGCAAGCCGTCCTGCTCGCGCTCGCGGTGGCCTGGCAGGCCTATATCCAGAGTGCGCATCACCTTTATGCCTCTGCCGCGCTGGCGCTGGTATTCAAGGGCATGATCGTGCCATGGGCGCTGCACCGGGTCGTGCAACGCCTCGGCATTCACCGCGAGGTTGAAACGGTTGCGGGCGTGGTGCCGACGATGCTCGCGGGCATGGGGCTGGTGGCGCTGTCGATCTTGCTGATGCTGCAACTGACGCAATCGGCGGAAAGCGCGATCGCGCGCGAGGATCTGGCCTTTGCGCTGTCCGTGATCCTGCTGGGGATGCTGATGATGATCACGCGGCGCAATGCCGTGTCGCAGGTCGTCGGCTTCATGTCGCTGGAAAACGGGCTGATCCTGGCCGCCGCCGCGGCGCAGGGGATGCCGCTGGTGGTCGAAATCAGCGTCGCCTTCTCGGTGCTGATCGCGATGATCGTGATCGGCGTGTTCCTGTTTCGCATCCGCGAGCGGTTCGACTCGGTCGACCTGGAAGCGCTCGACGAGTTCCGGGGAGAGCGGCGATGACCGGCGACACCGCGCTTTCCGCCGTCCTGATCCTGCCGGTCGCGGCGGCGGCGCTGCTGGCGCTGCTGCCGGGCTACCGGATCAGTGCTTGGGTCAACGTCGTGGCAAGCCTTGCCACGTTCCTCGCCGCTGCCTCGTTGCTGGTGCTGGCGCGCCCGGAGGCGGGCGATTACCTGCGGGTGGACGATGTCAACATCGTCTTCATCGTGCTCAACACCTTTGTCGGCTTCACCGCCGCCTTCTTCTCGGCCAGCTATATCGGGCACGAGCTGGAAATCGGCCGGGTAACACCCGCCAACCTGCGTTTCTACCATGCCATGTATCAGATCATGATGTTCGGCATGAACCTCGCGCTGGTCAGCAACAACATCGGCCTGATGTGGGTGGCGATCGAACTGGCGACCCTGACCACGGTCCTGATGGTCGGTCTCTACCGCACCCACGAGGCGCTGGAGGCGGCGTGGAAATACTTCATCCTCGGCTCGGTCGGCATCGCGCTGGCGCTGTTCGGGACCATCCTTGTCTATGTCGCCGCGCAACCGGTGCTGGGCGAGGGGATGCCTGCCATGGTCTGGAGCAACCTGATCGGGGCGGCGGCGCAGCTGGACTCGGCGATGCTGAACGTGGCCTTCGTGTTCCTTTTGGTGGGCTATGGCACCAAGGTTGGCCTTGCCCCGTTCCACGCCTGGCTGCCCGACGCCCACGCCGAAGGCCCGACACCGATTTCGGCGGTGCTGTCGGGGCTATTGCTGAACGTCGCGCTCTACGCGGTGCTGCGCTTCAAGCTGTTGATGACCGCCAACGAGGCCGCCGTCGCGCCGGGGCCGCTGATGATCGGTCTGGGTCTGTTGTCGCTGATCTTCGCCGCCTTCATGCTCTACCGGCGGCGCGACATCAAACGCCTGTTCGCCTATTCCTCGATCGAGCATATGGGCATCATCGTCTTTGCCTTCGGTATCGGCGGACCGCTGGCGAATTTCGCCGGGCTTCTGCACATGGTCATGCATTCCTTGACAAAATCGGCGATCTTCTTCGCGGTCGGAAATGTGACGCAGATCAAGGGCACGCAGAAACTCTCCGAGATCCGGGGACTCACGCAAAGCCATCCAGCACTCGGCTGGGGGCTGGTGCTGGCGGTGCTGTCAATCGCGGGCATGCCGCCCTCTGGCGTGTTCATGAGCGAGTTTCTGGTGGTGACGACAAGTTTCGCGCGGATGCCGGTCCTGGCGCTGATCCTCGTGTTCGGGCTGATCCTCGCCTTCGGGGCGCTTTTGCTGCGGCTGACCGGGGTGGCCTTCGGCACGCCGTCAGAGCCGAACGCGCCGATGCATGGCTCGCTTGCGCCGCTCTGGCTGCATCTGGCGCTTGTCTATCTGATCGGCCTTCACATGCCGCAGGCGATGGTGGACTGGTTCCAGACCGTGGCGGCGATATTGGGATGAGACGCGCATGACCAAGCTTCCCGACCTCACCTGGACCCGCTCGCGCGATTTCCGCGCGGCACCGTTCTCTGCCACCCCGGTGCGGCCCTCGGAATGGACGGCACTGGCACATGCGCTGTCAGCGGGTCACTTTACCTTGCTCAGCCTCTGGGCCGAGGAGGGGGCGGCCTGCATGGCGCTGCACGACGCCGACGCGCGCCGCGTGGCCGTGGCCCGTGTCGATGCGGCCACGGGGGCCTTCCCATCGGTCGGCGTGCATCACGCCCCGGCGCAGCGGCTGGAACGCGCCGCCGCCGACCTTTTCGGCCTGACGCCCGAGGGGGCCGCCGATGCACGCCCCTGGCTCGACCATGGTCGCTGGGGGATCAGACATCCGCTTGGCGGGGCTTCGCCGGATGCCGCTCAGCCGCCCTACGCTTTCCTGCCGGTCGAGGGCGACAGCCTGCATCAGGTGCCGGTGGGTCCGGTCCATGCCGGGATCATCGAGCCGGGGCATTTTCGCTTCACCGCGCAGGGTGAGACGGTGGTGCGGCTGGAGGAACGGCTCGGCTATACCCACAAGGGGATCGACCGGTTGATGCGGGGCGCAAGCCTTGCGCGCGGGGCGGAACTGGCCGGCCGCACCTCGGGCGACAGCACCGTTGCCTATTCCGTCGCCTTCGCGCAGGCCGTCGAGGCGGCGCTTTCGGTGGCCGTGCCCCGTCGCGCCTTCGCCCTGCGCGGCCTGATGGCAGAACTGGAGCGGCTGGCCAACCACCTGGGCGATATCGGCGGGATCTGCAACGACGCCGCCTTTGCGATGATGTTGGCGCAGACGGGCATCCTGCGCGAAAACGTCCTGCGCGCGGCCCATGCCGCCTTTGGCCATCGCTTCATGCGCGACCGCGTGGTGCCGGGCGGGGTCGCCGTGGACCTCGACGCCGAGGGCGAGGCCGTTATCAAGGCGCTGATCGCCGATATCCGCGACCGGTTTCCGTCGCTGGTCGAGCTTTACGACACAACCGCCTCGCTGATGGACCGGACCGTCGGAACCGGCCATGTCGCGCCCGACCTTGCGCGGCGCTTCGGGGCTGGGGGGTATGTCGGGCGCGCTTCGGGGCGCGATTTCAACACCCGCCGCGACTTGCGCTACGCGCCCTACGACATGCTCCGGCTTGAGGTGCCCGTGCGCCACGAATGCGACGTCAACGCCCGTGTCTGGATCCGCATCCGCGAGGTTGAACACTGTTGTTCGCTGATCACCCAGATGCTGAATGCGCTGCCGACAGGCCCGGTTCTGACCGAGGTTGCGCCGGTGGGCGAGCCGCGCGCGGGGCTCGGCCTGGTCGAAGGGTTCCGTGGCGATATCCTCGCCTGGCTCGCACTCGACGCCGAGGGCCGCATAAACCGCTGCCACATGCGCGATCCGTCGTGGTTCCAGTGGCCGTTGCTGGAGGCCGCGATCGAGGGCAACATCATAGCGGATTTCCCGCTCTGCAACAAATCCTTCAACTGCTCGTATTCCGGGCACGATCTTTAAGGGAGGGGGCCATGCGACGATATCTTCTCGAAGGTCTGATGCGCAGGCCGCTGACCGAAACCGCGCCGCTGCCCGACGCGGACGCGCAGGACCAACTGGCCGCGGCCTTCGCGCGCACCGTGCGGACGAAACTGGGCCGCAGCCTCGCCATTCGCCATGTCGACGCGGGGTCTTGCAACGGCTGCGAGTTGGAACTTCAGGCGCTCAGCAACCCGTTCTATGATCTGGAACGCTTTGGGCTGCATTTCGTCGCCTCCCCGCGTCATGCAGACGTATTGACCGTCACCGGGCCGGTCACGCACAACATGGCCGAGGCCCTGCGCCGCACTTATGACGCCATGCCATCACCGAAATGGGTGATCGCCATCGGCGATTGCGCGAAATGTGGCGGCTGCTTTGCCGACAGTTACGCCGTCGCTGGCGGTGTGGATGCCGTGGTGCCCGTCGATCTGCATATCCCCGGTTGCGCGCCTGACCCAACGGCGCTGCTCAAGGGCATGGTCGCGCTTGTCGAGCGGATGGGTAGCGGCGCCGAACCAAACTGAGCGGCTGACCATCGCGCAGCTTTCGCTCTGCTGACCAACCCTTTGGCTGCCTGTATCGAGATGTTCCGGACGCGGGCAGTTACCGGGTCGGACCACTGAACAGCCCGGTTTCACCGGAACCCCACCGGGCCCTGTCACGTGTCTGTGCCGTGCTGAGTGCGCGGTCAGGTCACTTGGCGTTCGAAGGCCATCCGGACCGCACATGCGCGGACTTGCGGCGAGCAGCGATTTGCCATTTTGCTATTATCATGACCCGCGTCCTTGCTTGCGGTCGCTCAACACCGATCATGCAATGCGGTCTTCGCTCTTGCGCGAACCTGATATCGGGGCCCCGGCCAGCGACACGCCGTGCCGCGTCGCCAGCAGAGCGTGAAACCCGTCGAGTTCCGCCTGCGCTTGCGCGTCTGACCAACCGAGCGTGACGGCGGCAATCTCGCACACCTCTGCGCATAGCGCGGCGGTCAGTCTACCGCTGATGGCCAGCGTGGTGCGGCGCAACAGGATGTCGTCCAGATGCACGACCTTCTCGTTGCGGGCAATCCAGTCGATCTCGGCGCGGGTCACGTCAGGGGTGTCGGGCAGGGGGGCGGGATGGGCGCCCTCGGCGATTGCGATCCTTCGCCCGGTGGTGCCATAGCGGTCCAGCAATTGTGCGACCCGGCCGGGCGGGGCGGCGGTCTGTCCTGCCACGCGCGCGATCCAGTCGGCGCGCATGTTGGGCCCCGGCATATCTCGCCCGCCGCCGATGGGCATGTCGTCGGTGGCGCACCGCCGCCGCCTGCCCAGCCGGGCCAGCACTGTGTCGGACACCTCGGCGGCAAAGGCGCGGAAGGTTGTCCATTTGCCACCAACCAGCGAGATTACGGGGAAGGGGCGGCCCGACGCGGCCTCTGCAACGGGGGCCGAGTGGTCGCGGCTGATCAGCCCGGGATCGACCGAGTCGGAATTCGGAAGGGGGCGGATACCTGCATAGGCAAAGACGATCTGGTCCTCATCGAAGGCGAGGCCGGGCAGAAGCTGGCGCAGGGCCTCCAGGAAATAGGCGGTTTCCGCCTCGGAGCAGACCGCGTCGTCGGGGGCGTCATCGGCAATATCGGTCGAACCGACCAGTGCCTTACCCTCGTACGGGAAGACCAGCAGGATGCGCCCGTCATTGCCCTCGAAATAGATCATATGCCCGTCGAGCTGGCGCACCAGATCCGGATGGTCGAGCAGGATATGCGCGCCCTTGGTGCCACCGATCAGCGCGGTGTCCAGCCCGAGCACTGCATTCACTCGGTCGATCCACGGCCCGGCGGCGTTCACCACGAGGTCGGTCCGGACTTGGCGGCGGTGGCCATCCGGTCCGGCCAGGTCCAGGACACCATCGCGCTGGCCGGTCACGGGCGTCCAGTTCAGGGCCTCTGATGACTCCGACAGTGCCAGACCGTCTTGCACCAGTTCCAGCACCAGCCGCTCCGGCGCGGTGATGGCGGCGTCGTAATAGGTGCCGACGGCCTTGATGTCCGGTGTCAGCGCGGGGATGGTCGCCAGAGCCCGCGCTCGACCCATCATCGCGTGGCGGGGCATGACGCGGGCCCGGCGTCCGTAGAGGTCATACAGCATCAACCCAAGCTTGATCAGCACCGCGCCCCGGCTGCGCGGCGCGGTCTTGGAGCCGAAAAACGTGCGCAGCGCCGGCCAGATGCCCTTTGTCCAGGACAGGATCGGGATGACCGTGGGCAGCGGGTGCACAAGGTGCGCGGCGTTGCGCAGAAGCAGGTTGCGTTCGTAAGTCGACTCAGCCACCAGCCGAAACTCCCCGGTTTCGAGGTATTTCAGCCCGCCATGGATCAACCGCGAGGGGGCGGCACTGGTGCCGGACCCGAAATCGCCCTTGTCCACGATCAGGCAGCGCAACCCCTGCGCGCAGAGATCACGGAACAGCCCGGCGCCGTTCACGCCGGCGCCGATGATGACCACGTCGAAACGGTCGGGGGTGTTATCGGTCACGCGGGGTTCCGCGGTCCTGCGTGTCGAGGGCATTCAGTCGGTCCCATGCGTCCTTCATCTCTTCGTTGATCGCGCGGAAAGCGGCGTAGCGCGCGTGGTAGTGCGCGGCTCGTTCCGGGGCGGGTGTATGACGCGTAGAGATCGCGTCCAGATCCCTAGGGTCGGCCTCGATCGCGTCGAAGGCGCCCGCGGCGACCCCGGCGCACAATGCCGCGCCCCAGGCTGCTGCCTCGTCGGTTTCGGTCACACTCACAGGCATGTCGAGCACATCGGCAAACAGCTGTGCCACGGTCGGGTTGCGCGAGGCGCCCCCGGTCAGACGGGCGTCTTGCGCCGGGAAGGCGGCGCGCAGGATGTCCACGTGGTGACGGTGGTTGAAGGCGATCCCTTCCAGAAGGGCGGCCAGCATATCGCCCCGGTCGTGCCAGCCGCGCAGGCCGAGGAACCCCGCGCTCGGCCCCGGCCCGTGGGGCGAGCCGAACAGGTAGGGATGATAGAGAACCGAGGAGGCGCGGGAGAGTCCCGCCTCGATCTCGGGGGCCAGAAGCCTGTGGATCGACATGGCCGCGGCCTCGGCGCGGGCCTTGTCAGCGGCGCAGAGCGTGTCGAGGAACCAGTCGTAATTCGTGGTCGAGGCGGGCGAGATCGACATGTTGTTCCACCGCCCCGGCTGCACCGCGTTGCGGCAGAACCAGCCCGCGCCGGCCTTCGGGGTCAGCGACACGGCCTCGTTGATCGAATAGGTGCCCGCGACGATGCCCATTATCCCCGGTTCATGCGCGCCGATCCCAAGGCTGGAGGCGGTGACGTCATGCAGGCCGGCCGCCACCGGCGTGCCGGGGACAAGCCCCGTGGCGCGGGCGGCGTCCTCGGTCACATGGCCCACGATTTCGCAGGAGCCGGCGATTTCGGGCAGGGCGGGGGCCAGTGCCTCCAGCCCAAAAAGGGCGAGAGCCTCACCCGTGTAGCCCTGCGTTGCCATGTCGGTGAAGGCGGTGCTTGCCTCGGTGCGGTCGGTGCCGATGCTGCCGGTCAGACAAAAGCGCAGCCAGTCCTTGCAGGCGAGAACATGGCCGATGCGCGCGAAGCGCTCCGGCTGTTCCTCCCGTATCCATGCCAAGAGCGCGGATGGCGCTGAGACATGCGGTTCCTGCCCGGTCAGGCGCAGGCTGCGATCGGCGGTGCCGTCCTTTTGCCAACGGGTCACCTGCGCCCCGGCCCGGCTGTCGAGCGACAGGATGCCGGGGCCAAGCGGCGCGCCCTCGCGATCGAGTAGGTAGATCCCGTCGCCATGCGCGGTTGCGGCGACCGCGATCACGTCGCCGGGCGCGGTATCGCTGGTGGTCAGCGCATCTTTGACGGCTGAGGCGGTCTGGTGCCAGAACTCCGTCATGTCGCGTTCCACCCGGCGAGGGGCGGGCATGCGTTGTTCGACGTTGCGCCGCGCAACGCCGAGCTGCCGCCCCGCAAGGTCGAAGACCACGGCCTTGGTCACGGTCAGCCCGCTGTCGATGGCCACGATCCGCGCCATGGACGTCACCGGGCCCGGTACTTCGCGTCAACCTCGTTGATCGCGTTCACGTTGCCGGCGGACTTGCCCTCGGGGTCGAAGACGGGGGCAAGGAAGGCGTCGGCGATGGTCTTGGCGAGTTCCGGGCCAACAACCCGCGCACCCATGGTCAGGATATGCGCGTTGTTCGAAGTCGTGGCCTTGCCCGCGGAATAGGTATCGTGGCATTGGGCGGCGCGGATTCCCGGCACCTTGTTGGCCGACAGGGCCACGCCGATGCCGGTTCCGCAAACAAGAATGGCGCGGTCAAAGTCTCCGGCGATCACGGCCGAGGCCACACGGTCGGCCATGTTGGCGTAGAACGGGTCCGGCCCCTCGGCGGTGCGCGACACCTCGCGAACATCGTATCGGTCCTTCAGGTGGTCGGCCAGCACCTTGGCCAACCCTTCGCCTGCGCTGTCTCCTGCGATGGCAATTTTCATGATCGTTCCTTTCCTTTTCAGGGTTTTGTGGCGCATTTGGCGAGGATGTCGAGATAGCCCTCGACCTGCCACGCCGAGCGCCCGATGAAGAGCCCGTCGATATGCGGGCATGAGATGAGGCCGGTGCAGTTTCCTGCGTTGACCGACCCCCCGTAGAGGCACGCAATGCGGCGGCCGAGTATCTCCTGCGCGACCGCGATGATCTCGGCCTGCCGGGCATCGGCATAGTCCGAGGTGGCCGGGATACCGTTTTCCCCGATGGCCCAGACAGGTTCGTAGGCCAGCAGGATCGGTGCGGTCTTCTGGTCTGCGTGCAGTCGCGCCAACGCGCCCCGGACCTGGCGGGCCAGAACCTCGCGGGCGCGACCGGATTCCCGGTCTTGCAGCGTTTCGCCGATGCAGATGAGCGGGGTCAGCCCGTGGCGCACGGCGGCCTCGGTCTTGAGGCCGACGGTGTCGTCGGTTTCGCCGAAATGTTCGCGGCGTTCGGAATGGCCCAGTTCGACGATGTCGAGGCTGCAATCCGTCAGCATCGCGGGCGAAATCTCACCCGTCCAGGCGCCCTGATCGGCCCAGTGCATGTTCTGCGCCCCCACCTTGACGCTGCTTCCCGCGAGGATGCGCTTGACCTCGCGCACCGCAGTGAAGGGCGGGATCACGAAACGCTGTATGCGCGGGTCGCGGTCGGTATCGGCCCCGGCCAGGGTGGTGGCGAAGGCCTGCGCCTCGGCCAGCGTCTTGTTCATCTTCCAGCTTGTGCCGATCCAGAACGGGGGGTGTGTCATGTGGTGGCCTGTCGTGTTCTTGCGATGGTCAGGGGCAGCCCGGCTTCGGTCAGCGCCGCGCGCGAGTCGGCGGGCGGGGGCGCGTCGGTGATGATGTGCCCGAACTCCTCCAGCCCGGCCAGCCGGTGCAGCGCGGTGCGGCCGAACCGGGCGTGATTTACGATGAGGCAACGGGTGGCGGCGTGGTCCATCATCGCGCGCTTGGTGCGCAGCACCGGTTCATCCATGTGGAAGACGTCGAGACCCGAAACCGCCGGAGTCGAGATGAAGGCGATATCGGCGCGCAGGCCCGCAAGCGCATCTTCCGTCACCTTGCCGAGATAGGCGTTGAACTTGGACGAATAGACCCCGCCGAGCGCGATCAGTGTGATCCCTGCCTCACCATGAAGGGCGTCCATAACGGCGGCGTTGTTGGTGATGACGGTCAGCGGGCGTTTCTCGGTCAGGCGCTGCCCGAGGATTGCGGCCATGGAGCCGTCGTTGACCATAACGGTCATTCCAGGTTCGACCAGTTGCAGCGCGCAATCGGCCATCGCGGCCTTCGCCCCGGCGTCTTGCCGTTCGCGGATGCGGAAATCGCTTTCGAACCGGGTACCTGGACGGATCGTGGCACCGCCCCGGATCTTGCGCAGCACGCCCGCCCCTTCGAGTTCATCGAGGTCGCGGTGAATGGTCATGCGCGACACGCTGAAGCGGGTGGCCAGATCATCGAGATCAACCTCGCCGTCGGTGACCAGCAAGTCGGTGATCGTCTGCTGCCTGTCGCTGCGTTTCATCCTGGCTCCTTCATGGTTCATAACATGGTTTATCACATTTATAACGTCAAGTATGTTAATTTGATATTTTGTGTTGTTATATATCCGTGTTTGCGCTAACAAGCCCGCAACTCAGGAGGACACCATGCCGAAAGATTCGCCCCAAACCGATGTCTCCGCCTACGCCGCGCGCGACCCGCAGGGCTTTGCGCTGGCCAATTGCATCCGCGCGCTGTCGATCGACGCCGTGGAGGCCGCGAAGTCCGGCCATCCCGGTGCCCCGATGGGCATGGCCGACGCCGCCGTCGCGCTGTTCCGCGATCACCTGAAATTCGACGCGACCGCGCCGGACTGGCCCGACCGCGACCGGGTTGTGCTGTCAAACGGTCATGCCTCGATGCTGCTTTATTCACTGCTGCACCTGACCGGCTACGCCGACATGACGCTGGACCAGATCCGCAATTTCCGGCAACTGGGCAGCATCACCGCCGGCCACCCGGAATACGGCCACGCCGGCGGAATCGAGACCACCACCGGGCCGCTGGGGCAAGGGATTGCCAATGCCGTGGGCATGGCGCTGGCGGAGCGCGCCCTCGCTGGTGAATTCGGATCGGACCTTGTCGACCATCACACGTTTGTTTTCCTCGGCGATGGCTGTTTGCAGGAAGGCATCGGGCAAGAGGCGATTTCGCTGGCCGGGCATCTGGGCCTTGGCAAGCTGATCCTGCTCTACGACGACAACCGGATCACCATCGACGGGCCGACCTCGGTTTCGTTCTCAGAGGACGTGCCGGGGCGGCTGACGGCCTGCGGCTGGCACGTGCTGGCTTGCGACGGGCACGACATCGACGCGGTTTCGCAAGCGATCGGCGCGGCAAAGGCCGAAACCGGCCGCCCGAGTCTCATTGCCATGAAGACCGTGATCGGGTTCGGCGCGCCGGAAAAGGCTGGCACAGCGGCCGCGCACGGCGCGCCGCTCGGACCGGAGGAAGCCGCCGCCGCGAAACGAGCACTCGGCTGGACGGCAGCACCGTTCGAGATTCCCGCCGACCTTGCGCTGGCGTGGCACGAGATCGGGAGCCGCGGCGCGGAGGAGCGCGATGCCTGGGAGGCGCGTCTTGCCGGGTCCGAGAATGCTGACGAATTCTGCCGCCGCATGGATCGGGACCTGCCCGAGGATTACGACCTCGCCGTTCAGGCGGCGCGCAAGGCGCTGTTCGACGCCCCGCAAACCGTGGCCACCCGCAAGGCCAGTCAGATCGCACTGACCGCCCTGACACCGGTGCTGCCCGAAATGATCGGGGGATCGGCCGACCTGACGGGCTCGAACCTGACGCGGGTGCCGGCGGTGGACAGTCTCTTCTCCGCCGATGCGCCCGGGCGCTACATCGGCTACGGGGTGCGCGAGTTCGCCATGGGCGCGGCGATGAACGGGATGAATACCCATGGCGGGCTGATCCCCTATGGCGGCACGTTCCTGGTCTTTTCGGACTACGCGCGCAACGCGATCCGGCTGTCGGCGCTGATGGGGGTTGGCACGATCTATGTCATGACCCACGACAGCATCGGGCTGGGCGAGGACGGCCCGACCCACCAGCCGGTAGAGCACCTGGCCGCGCTGCGGGCGATCCCGAACCTTCACACCTTCCGCCCCGCCGACGCGGTGGAAACGCTGGAATGCTGGGATATTGCCATCCGGTCGCGCGGGGCGCCCTCGCTGCTGGCGCTCAGCCGGCAGGGCGTGCCGCAACTGCGGCTTGCCGAAACGCAGGAAAACCTCAGCGCCAGGGGCGCCTACGTGATCCGCCAGTTCGGCGCACGCCGCGACCTGACGCTGCTGGCCACCGGCACCGAGGTGAGCCTCGCGGTGACCGCCGCCGAGGATCTCGCCGCGCAGGGGGTCGGCGTGGCGGTTGTCTCGATGCCCAGTTGGGAGCTGTTCGAGGCGCAGCCCGACAGCTACCGCGTCGAGGTTCTGGGCACCGCCCCGCGCCTCGCGGTGGAGGCCGCCGGCGCGTTCGGCTGGACCCGCTACGTGGACCGCGAGGCCGACGTGATCGGCATGCACGGCTTCGGCGCGTCCGGGCCTGCGGGCGACCTCTACACCCATTTCGGGATCACCAGGGAGGCGATCGTGGCCAAGGCCAGGGCGAAGCTTTCCAATGCCTGAGGCGCCGCTGACCCTTGGCCATGACGGGCCGATTGCAGCCCCGACGCTTGTGGCGCATCTGTCGGGCTGGGCCGCGGTGGATGCGGACCGACAGGCGCTGGCCGCCGTGATCGCGCGATTTGCAGAGACGAGCGTCGCGCTTGCCGACCGGCTGGCGCTTGGTCGCCTGCCCGGCGATCCGACCGCCGTTGTGGGCAAGAACGAGTCCGGCGACGACCAGAAGGCGCTGGACATGGCCGCCCATGACCACTTCGTTGCGGCGCTTGCCGGGCGCGACGTGGCGCGGGTGCTGTCGGAAGAGGCCGAGGAAATCGTTACGCTGGACCCGCAGGGCCGCTTCGATGTGGCGATGGACCCGGTCGACGGCTCCGGCAGCATCGGCATCGGCGCACCGCTCGGGGCGCTGTTCACGGTTTTCCCGGCAGGCGAGACCTTCCTGCGCAGCGGGCGCGAGGTGATCGCCGCGGCCTATGTCTCTTTCGGGCATTCGGTCGATTTCGGGTTCAGCCTTGGCGACGGCGTCGCGATCGCGACGCTCGACCGCTCGACGGGGTATTTTCGCCTGGATACGGCCGACGTCACCCTGCCTGACGATACCTCCACCATCGCCTTCAACGCCTCCAACATGCGGCGCTGGCCTGCCGGGTTGCAGCGCTACACCGACGACCTGCTGCACGGGGCGCAGGGGCCACGCGGGCGCGACTTCAACATGCGCTGGCTGGCCGCCGCCGTGGGCGACCTGCACCGCATCCTGCGCCGTGGCGGGGTGTTCCTGTATCCTGCCGATACGCGGCCGGGATACGAGGCCGGCGTCCTGCGGCTGGCTTACGAGGCCTTCCCGATCGCCTTTCTCATTGAACAGGCTGGCGGAGTGGCGACCGATGGCCGGCGCGAGATCCTCGACCTCGTCCCGGCGCATCCGCATGACCGCGTGCCGCTGATCTTCGGCAGCCAAGCCGAGGTCGCCACCCTGCGCAGTTATCTCGACACATCCGACCGGTAGGAGACCCATATGGCCCGCATCACCCTGCGCCAGCTTCTCGATCACGCCGCCGAAAACGGCTACGGCGTTCCCGCTTTCAACATGTCGAACATGGAACAGGGGCTGGCGATCATGTCTGCCGCAGACAAGACGGGATCGCCTGTCATCCTGCAAGCCAGCCGGGGCGCGCGGGCCTACGCCAATGACACCGTTCTTGCCAGGCTGATCGACGGGTTGGTAGAGGTCTATCCGCACATCCCGGTCTGCATGCACCTTGACCATGGCAACACGCTCGCCACCTGCGTCACGGCGGTGCAGAACGGGTTCACCTCCGTCATGATGGACGGCTCGCTGCGGCAGGACGGGACCACCCCCGCCGACTACGATTACAACATGCACGTGACCCGCCAGGTCGTGGAAATGGCCCACGCTGCCGGTGTCTCCGTCGAGGGGGAGCTTGGCGTGCTCGGCTCTCTCGAAACCGGGATGGGCGACCAGGAGGACGGGCACGGCGCGACGGGCAAGCTGTCGCAAGAGCAACTGCTGACCGACCCGGACGAGGCTGCACGCTTCGTGGCCGATACCGGGGTCGATGCCCTCGCCGTGGCCATGGGGACCAGCCATGGCGCCTACAAGTTCACCCGCCAGCCCGACGGTGACGTTCTGGCGATGGGGGTGATCGAGGCGATCCACAAGCGCCTCCCCGACACGCATCTTGTCATGCATGGCTCGTCTTCGGTGCCGGAGGCGCTGCGGCAGGAGATCAACCATCATGGCGGGCAGATCCCGCCCACGTGGGGCGTTCCGATGGACGAAATACGGCGCGGCATCCGACACGGGGTGCGCAAGGTGAATATCGACACCGACCTGCGCCTTGCCGCGACCGCCGCGATCCGGCGGACGCTGATGACCGACCCGGCGGAGTTTGATCCGCGCAAGTATCTCAAGCCCGCCATGGCCAGCATGGAGGCGCTGTGTATCGAGAAATTCGACGCGTTCGGCACGGCAGGGCAGGCAGAGCGGATTCGCGTCCTGCGCCTGCCAGAGATGGCCGCACGCTACTGAGAACAACTGAAAGGAGACCGTCCCATGAAATTCTTCGTGGACACCGCCATCACCGACGCCATACGGGAGCTCAACGATTACGGGCTGCTGGACGGTGTCACCACAAACCCGTCGCTGATCGCAAAGGCGGGCCGCGATTTCAAGGACGTGATCGCCGAGATCTGTAGCGTCGTCGATGGCCCCGTTTCGGCGGAGGTTGCGGCATTGGATTACGATGGCATGGTCGCGGAAGGCGATCATCTGGCCGGGATCGCCGCCAACGTGGTCGTCAAGCTGCCCTTGACGCTGGCCGGTTTGAAGGCTTGCCGCCATTTCACCGGCAAGGGCATCAAGACCAACGTGACGCTGTGCTTCTCGGCCAACCAGGCGCTGCTGGCAGCCAAGGCCGGTGCCACCTATATCTCGCCCTTCATCGGGCGGCTCGATGACCTCAATATCGACGGGATGGAGCTGATCGGCGACATCCGCGCGATCTACGACACTTTCGGTTTCGAAACGGAGGTCCTTGCCGCCTCGATCCGCTCGGCCAACCACGTCAAGGCTGCTGCGCTTGCCGGGGCCGACGTGGCCACCATTCCGCCCGACGTGATCAAGGGCCTGGCCAGCCATCCGCTGACGGACAAGGGGCTGGACCAGTTCACCAGGGATTGGGCTGCGACGGGCCAGTCGATCCTGTAGGGCAAGAGCGGCGGCTCCGGTTCGCGCCGGGGCCGGACCTCACTCGTCCAGCAGGGCCCGGGCCGTGCGTTCGTCAGTGATCAGTCCGGACAGGCGACCGCTGTTCAGGACCGCGCGAATCGCCGCCACCTTGTGCGGGCCGCCCGCAAGCGCAATGATCTGGTCATCGCGCTGCGCGCCTTCGCCAAGCGAGGCCGCGATGGTCCGCTTGGTCAGGGGCGTATCCACGAAATTTCCGTCCTGGTCAAAGAAATGCCCCAGCATTTCACCGCGCCCGCCTTCGGCGAAGATCGCTTCGATCTCGCGCGACTGGATCAAGCCGGAAACGACAAGCTGCGCTTCCAGCGACACGGTGCCGATCCCGACCAGTTTCAGCGGCGCGGTCTCGGCCATTTGCAGCACCTCGGAAATTCCGCGCTGCGCCAGCAGGACCGCCCGGTCCTCGGCGGAATTGGCGAAGAAGGGTACCGGCATGACATAGGCTTGCGCGCCGGTCTTTTCTGCCAGAAGGTGCATCACGTCATGCGGGTTGGCGGCGAAATTGCGTGTCAGCCCGCCAAGCAGCGAAACGAAGCGCTGTTCGGGCAATGAAATGTGCGGCATGGTCTGAACCGCCGCCGTCAAGGTGCGCCCGTGGCTCAGCCCGATGGTCAGATCCTCGCCCTTTTCAAGACAGCGCCGCAGCCACGCCGCCCCCACGGTGCCAAGCGCGCGCAGCGGCAGGCCTTCCTCTTCAAGGTTCGGGGCGACCTCGCAGCTTCGCAGGCCGTAGCGTTGGCAAAGGGCCGCTTCCAATTCGATGCACTCGACGATGTCGCCCTCGATGCTGACCTTGACGGCCCCTTCGGCGACCGCCTTCTGAATCAGCCGGTGCGCCTTGACCGACGGCACGCCGAGCCGCTTGGCCACGTCCGCCTGCCGGAGGCCACCCACGTAGTGCAACCATGCCGCGCGCAATGCGAGGGAATGTTCCGCATCCGCCGGCAGGCGTCCCTTTGCCATGACCCAGTCCTCCGTCGTGTCGCGCCTACCGCGCAAGCGCCATGATTGCCGAAAGCTGCGCCTTGTCCAGCGCTGCCGGGTTCGCTTTCATCGACGAGGACGCCGCAGCCGCATCGGCCGCCGCGGCGCGCGCCCCGGCGGTGATGCCAAGCGCGTCGAGCCCGGGCAGCCCGGCAGTGCACGACCAGTCGGCAAGGGTGGTCAGGGCCGCCGCCTTCGGGCCGCCGAGTGCGGCTGCGATCCAGGTCTCGATCTCGCCGATGCGCGCCATGACCGCGCGGTCGGAACAAGCCGCCGCGTTGGCCGCCAGCCCGTGCGGCAACAGCGCGCCGCAGATCGCGCCGTGCGCCGCCCCAGACAGCCCGCCGAGCGGCCCGGCCAGCCCGTGCACGACGCCAAGCCCGGCATTGGCCAGCGCCAGCCCGCCGCACAGGCTGACCCAGGCCATCCGGTCGCGGGCGTCTGTGTCGTCGGGATCGGTCATCAGCGCGGCCAGCGCGGCCAGTCCCGCGGGGATCGCGGCGCGGCAGAGCGCGTCTGTCATCGGGTTCGCGCGGGTGGAAATGTATGGCTCGATCACCTGCGTCACGGCGTCGAGACCGGAGGTGAGCGTGATCTTCCGGGGGCACGAATCGGTCAGGAGGGGATCGACGATGGCAAGGCGCGGCAGTATCCGGGAGTCACGCAGGCTGACCTTGCGGTGATGCTCCGGCACGGCGATAACGGCGTTCCGCGTCACCTCTGCCCCGGTGCCGGCGGTTGTTGGCAGCGCGGCGCAGGGCAGGGCGGCGGCGTCGAGCGGCAGGCCCTTGCCCACGATCTCCAGATGATCGGTTACGGGGCGGGTCGCGGGCACCAGCGCAGCGATGGCCTTGCCCGCGTCGATCGCGGCCCCGCCGCCAACCGCGATCACCGCCCCGGCGTCCGCCTCGCGGCCCCGTGCGATGCCGTCCTCGATCATCGCAAGCGTCGGTTCGCCGGGAATGGGAAAGATCGTTACCGCGATGCCCGCTTCCTTCAGCCCACACAGAAGCCAGTCAGCGCGTGCACTGTCGGCCCCCGTAACCAGCATGGTCCGCTCATGCATGCCTGCGAGGTCCCGAACCGCACCCGTCGCCACACCGCGGCCGAAGCGGATCTCTCCGGCGGTAGCAAAGCGGAAGCTGGACAGAGTCACGGGGTCTTGCCTTCTGACGGGATCGGGACGCGCGCCCGGCTGGTGTCACGCCTTGCAAATGGCGCTGTTCCGCGCAAAAGGCAAGGAAGGCCAGGCTCACACATTCAGGTCATCCGCACCGCTGTCGATATGAGGCGCCCAGAAGGCGACGCTTTCGGCGACCTGGGCAATCACCTGCCGGTCGTTCGGCTCGCGTTCCTTGAACGAGAGTTCAAGGCAGATTTCGTTATCGACAGCGCCCCCTTCGGAAAACGCCCGGAGCAGCGGATCGGGCTGGATCGCGCCCTTTGCATTGTATTCGGCGGTGAAGGGCCGGTGACCGGATTTGTCCATCATCGACTGCTTGATGTGGATGATGGGCGAAACCTTGGGCACCGCGCGGGCCCATGCATAAGGGTCGGTGTCGTCGGGGTTCGGCGAGGTCACGTCACCATGGTCGATATCGGCCATCATCCACATCGGCACGGCCATGTCGGCGGCGGTCAGGCGATCCTGCAACGCCATGCATGCGGCGATGGTTTCCCCGAATTCGCGCCCCACGCTCATCGGTTCCCAGAAAACAAAATCCAGCCCCGCAGCCTTCGCGTGGGTCGCCACCTCGGCCCAACAGTCGATGGCGGTCCGGATCAGGTCTTCGCGGCGCGCCGGGTCGTCCCAGTCCCTGAAGGTGAAGATTGCAAATTGCGTCCCTACGGAGGTGCCGCCGAGATCGCCGATGATGTCGGCGAAGGTCTTGAACCAGTCCACGTAGTAGCGCCGCACCTCCGGGTCGGGATGTCCGAAATGGTTGAGGCGCCCGTAAGGTCCGGTCATGCCGCTTGTAACCCGGCAGCCCGTCCGCGCCAGAGCCCGGCCCATGCCGCGCGTCAGGCGGCGGATCACCGGGGCCGGCCAGCCGGGGTTGATGAATTCATGCGTGAGCTGGATGTCGCGGACGCGGATATCGTGCGCAACGGTCTCGATCAGGTCATCGGGCTCGGCAAAGCGGTTGACCAGCGGGTTGGTGTTCAGCGACAGGGTCAGCGGCATCTCAGGCGGCCTTGGCCTGGGTGTCGAACCACTCGGTAAAGGCGGCCCGTTCTGCCTCGGTCAGGTGCAGCCGGTGCTTGGTGCGTCGCCAGAGGATATCCTCGGCGGTCTGTGCCCACTCATGTTGCATGAGGTAGCGCACCTCGGCCTCGTAGAGATCGCCGCCGAAATACCGCCCGAGCCCGTCGAGCGATGTCGCATCACCCACGATCCGGGCGATCCGCGTGCCGTAAAGCCGTCCGTAGTGGCGGCGCAGCTTGCGCGGCATCCATGGGTAATCGCGTTTCATCTTGCCGCGGAACGCCTCGTAATCCGCGTTCTCGATCTCGCCGCCGGGCAGGGGCGCGCTTTCCGTCCAGTCGCCGCCCATCTGCGGGAAGACCTTCCTGATCCGGTGCAACCCGCGCTCGGCCAGTTCGCGGAAGGTGGTGATCTTGCCGCCAAAGACGTTGAGCAGCAGCGCCCCGCCGGTTTCGTCGAGATCGAAGACGTAGTCGCGCGTCACCGCAGAGGGGTTGCCCTGCCCGTCGTCGAACAACGGCCGCACACCCGAGAAGGTGGTTTCCACGTCAGCGCGCGTCAGTTCCTCCTTGAAATAGCGGTTCACCGCGTCCAGCAGGTATTGCACCTCGTCCTCGCCGGCCTGCACGTCCTCGGCCCGGCCTTCGTAGGAGATGTCTGTGGTCCCGATCAGGGCCTTGTCGCGTTCGTAGGGGTTGATGAAGATCACCCGTTTGTCGTGGTTCTGCACGAGATAGGCGTTCTCACCTTTCCAGAACTTGGGTACGATGATGTGGCTGCCCTTGACGAGCCGCACGTTGCGCGACGAATTCGACCCGGCCACCCGTGTCACCACGTCGGTCACCCACGGGCCGGCGGCGTTCACAAGCACTCTGGCGCGAAATGCGCGCTTTTCGCCGGTCAGGGTATTCGAAGTGGTGACATGCCACATCCCGTCCTCGCGTCGGGCCGAGGTGCAAGGGCAGCGTGTCAGGACCGTCGCGCCGCGTTCCGCTGCGTCTACCGCGTTCAGGACGACCAGCCGGGCATCGTCCACCCAGCAATCTGAATACTCGAAGCCGCGCGTGTACCGATCCTTGATCGCCGCGCCCTCTGGATCTCGGCGCAGGTCCAGGGTGCGGGTTCCGGGTAATTTCTTGCGTCCACCAAGATGATCGTAGAGGAACAACCCGAGCCGCACCAGCCAAGCGGGGCGGTCATCGGGGCTGTGCGGCAGGACGAAGCGCATCGGCCAGATGATATGCGGAGCATTGTTCATCAGAACTTCGCGCTCGATCAAGGCCTCGCGCACCAGCCGGAACTCGTAGTATTCAAGGTAGCGCAGCCCGCCATGGACAAGCTTGCCGGACCGCGACGACGTGCCTTCGGCGAGGTCGTCCTTTTCGCAAAGAACGACGCTCAGCCCCCGCCCTGCGGCGTCGCGGGCGATGCCGGTGCCGTTGATGCCGCCTCCGATCACGAAGAGGTCTACTGTGGGTATATCCGTCATTGGTCTGTTCCCTGCCAAGTGCGATGCGAGGCCAGGTCCTCCCATACGGGGGCCAGCGCACCGCACGCCGTGCGGTAAGATTTGAAAACATTTTCATAGATCGGCACCAGCGCCGGGTCGGGCGGTTCCGCTTCGCCCAGAAGCGGCGTCGTCCAGTCCCCGATGCAGGCGTCCATGTCGGCATAGGCCCCAATGGCGACCGCCGCCATCATGGCGCAGCCCGCCGCGCCGGCCTCGTTCCTTTGAGACACGCGCACCGATGTGTTGAGCGCGGCGGCCAACACCTGTCGCAGCGCGGGGGACCGCGCCGCCCCGCCGGTCAGCCGCAACTCCGAAGGCATCGGTCCCATCGCCTCGTAGCAATGGCGTGTCGCCATGCCGAGGCCTTCAATCACCGCCCGGATGATATCGGAAAAGCGGTGATGCGCGGTCAGGCCAATGAGGCTTGCCCGCGCGTTCGCGTTGACGAAGGGGCCGCGCTCCCCCGCCTCGGAAATGTAAGGATGGTAGAGCAGCGCGCCGGGCGTCGAGCGCGCCATCCAGCCGTCGATTCTGGCGACGAGGTCGGCATGGTTCGGCGCTTCGCCGATCTCGGCCAGCAGATCGCTCGCCAGCGCCAGCACCCAATCGATGTTCAGGGTCGCCGCCATGTTGGTCTGCACCTGCGTCACGAGGCCCGGCACCGGAAGGCAGATGACATAACCCGTGCCGGTGGCGTGCAGGTGGACCTTGTCCGCGGGCACCGCGCGCATGTGCACGCCGGTCGATCCAATGGTGGAACAGGCCGCGCCCGCATCGCCGGTATGCACGCCCGCACCGAGCGCGGTCATCACCATGTCGACATAGCCAAGCGTGACCGGCGTGCCTTCCAGCAGGCCGGTCGCCCCCGCCGCGGCGCGGGTCATGGGGTGCGTCTCCCGCGATCCGTCGAGGATCGGTGGCAGCAGGTGACGGCGCCCGGTGAGGCCGAGCGCTTCCAGAACCGTGTCGTCATAGTCGCGGGTCCGGAAATTGCCGAACGTGAAGCTTGCTTCCGACGGATCGGTTGCGCGGATGCCTGTGAGGTTCAGGTACAGCCAGTCCTTGCAGTGCATCGCCGCCTCGGCCCGCTTCAGCAGTTCCGGGTAATGCGCCTGCATATGCGCGATCTGGCTGCCCTGCTGGCAGGTGTTGAGGCCCGTGCCCGTCGCCTCGAACCGGGCGCGGCTCTTGTCCCCGGCAGCGAGCTTCGTCACCGTGGGCGCGGCGCGCGCATCCAGCCAGAGCCACGCATCGCAAACGGGATCATTGCCGGCGCCGACCAGCCATGTGCCGTCGCCTTGCCCTGTCAGGGCCAGGGCGGCTGTCCGATCGGCAAGGCCCTCAACCTTTTCGCCGAGCCCGCGCAGCGCGGTGGCGCAATCGGTCCATGTCCGCGACAGTGACTGGGTGGCCGAACCGTCGGCCCCCGTGTGATAGGCGTTGCGCACCGAGGCGCTGGCCAACTGCCGGCCACGCAGGTCGAACGCCACCGCCTTGATGACGGAAGTCCCCGCGTCGACGCCGATGATCAGGTCACGCGAATCAGGCATTTCGGCCTCTGGCCGATGACGCAAGAATGGTGTCTCTCACCTTTTCCACTCCTCCAATTCTCTCGGGCCTCTGCGTCATGGCCCTTTGCTTGCCGGCCCCTGCAAAGACCCGTGCAAACGCGTCCACGATGACCCGGTGCAGGTCAGACGCTAGCACAAAAAAAATCACGATGATGCATTTTTTTGCAGACAACGTAAAAATTTTCAAATACGGTTGGAACAAGATGTCACACTGGTCAAAGTGGCTGCGCGCCATAGAGACCCCGGGATGGAGGCCCGGCGCGTGACAGGCAGGGGATGAGCGAGTCCGTCGAGGGCCCCTCATTCAAGAGTAGACACAGGCGGTTCCGGCTTCATCGTGGTGACGCAGGGCGCCTGTAAGGAAAAGGGGGGTGGTCCGCCATGGCCAAGAACAGCATTCCAACCAGATTCGGCGCTATCTTGAGCCGCGGTCAGGTCGTGGGTGGGGTCGCCCTGATCGTCCTGCTTGGCGCAATCGCGCTCGACACCACTGCTGTTCGGATCGGCTCCGACGAGGATATCCGTGAGCAGGCCTTCGACCCCGACATCTTTGGCCAGGAGCAGTTTCCGCGGATACGGGAATTCGTAGCCGAGCGCGCCCCGGAGGCTGCTGATCTGGCTCAGGCGCTGGCCGATGATCGTAGCGCGGCAATTGAAGCATACGGAACCATGGCGGGGGTTTTCCCGGTGATGGCGGTTCGGTTCATTGGCGTGGTGGGCGAGGGTCGCTCCGGTATCTTCAACGTGGATGTCGATGGGCTGTCGGGTGTGACGATACGCGTCCAGACCGGGCCCGCGATCAACGGGACCGAACTGCGCGACGTGGTCGGCGATATCGAGTTTGGTGCTTTCACCAACCAGATCGAGTATCAGGATGCCGGATCCGGGATCAATCGCGCGATGGCCTCTGACGTGCTGGACGGCCTCGAACGCGAGGCCCTGAGCGGCACCACTATCAGCGTCACCGGCGCCTTCACCCTGATCAACCCAGCCAACTGGCTTGTGACCCCGGTCGCGCTGGAGGTGCAGCAATGAGAGTCCCCGAAACCGACGAGGCCCCGCAGGTCGCGCCAGACACCACCGAGGTCGTCCTCGCCGCGCGGAACGTGTCCAAGTCCTTCGGTGCGGTCCATGCGCTCAAGGGTGTGAATTTCGACGTGCATCGCGGGCAGGTGACGACGCTGTTTGGTGAGAACGGGGCCGGCAAGTCGACCCTGATGAAGATCCTGTCGGGTGTGCACTTGCCCACCAGCGGCGAACTGATCCTCGATGGTGAGGCGGTCGAGATCGCCTCCACTGTCGAGGCGCGGGACCTTGGCATCGCGATCATTCACCAGGAATTGAGTCTCGCGCCCAACATGACGGTCCGTGACAACATTTTCCTTGGGTGCGAGATCATGGGGTCCACGGGTGTCAATTATGCCGAAGAGGGACGTCAGGCACGCGAACTGATGCGCGAACTGGAAGAGGATATCGATCCCCTGACCCGCGTTGAAGATCTGCGTCTTGGCCAGCAACAGATCGTCGAGATCGCCCGCGCGCTGTCGGCCAATTCGCGCATCCTCATCATGGATGAGCCGACTTCGGCGCTGTCCGCCTCGGAAGTCGAGGTGCTGTTCAAGGTGATCCGTGACCTGAAGGCGCGCGGTGTGTCCATCGTCTACATCTCGCACCACCTCGAAGAGGCGTTGACGATCACCGATCACGCCGTCGTTCTGCGCGACGGGGTGATGACTGCCTACGCGCCGCGCTCCGAGATCGACCTTGAGTGGATCGTGCGCAACATGGTTGGCGAGAATTTCGACATCGGCAGTCCGCCGAGCCGCCATGAGATGGGCACAACGGCCCTGGAATTGCGGGGCCTGACCGTGCCCGCCACATCTTTCACCGGTAACGCGGTAGACGGGCTCGACCTGAGCGTGAAGTCGGGCGAGGTCGTCTGCATCTACGGCCTCATGGGGGCAGGCCGGACCGAGATGATGGAATGCGTCGCCGGGCGTTTGCCGGCCACGGCCGGCCGGGTGCTGTTGCACGGGCAGGATATATCCAGTTTCACGATCGCGCAGCGGATCGAGGCGGGGCTGGTTCTTGTCCCTGAAGATCGTCAGCGCGACGGTCTGGTCCAGACGATGACCGTGGGGCGCAACCTGTCGCTGGCCTCGATCTCCGATTTCACGCGTGGGCTGTTCACCAACCGCCGCGACGAGAACAGGATTATCGAGGACTCCATCCGCGAAGTCACCGTCAAGACCGACGGCCCGGACGCCACGATCGGCTCGCTCTCCGGTGGCAATCAGCAAAAGGTTGTTATCGGCAAGATGCTGGCCACGACCCCCTCGGTCGTCGTTCTGGATGAACCTTCCCGCGGTATAGATGTCGGTGCCAAGGCAGAGGTTTTCCGCATCCTTGCCGAACACGCCAAGAACGGGATGGCGGTAGTTTTCTCCACATCGGAGGTCGGCGAATGCCTGTCGATCGCGCATCGCATCATCGTCATGCGGCGCGGTCGGATTGCAGCCGAATTCACCCAGGACACAACGAAAGAAGCGATCATGGCCGCCTCGGGCGAGAGCCTGGTTGCCTGAGACCATGCAGGGAGACAAACCCATGTCGGACACAACGAACCGCGCCGCGGGCAGACCCGGCAAAAAAGGCGGGTGGAGCATCATCCAGCTTTTGCTGGAGGGCCGCGCCTTCTTTGGCCTCATCGCCATCGTGATGACCTTCTCGATGCTGTCGCCGAACTACGCGACGGTGTCGAATTTCCTGATCATGTCCAACCACGTGGCCATTTTCGGCCTGCTGGCCCTGGGTATGCTGCTGGTCATCCTGAATGGCGGCATCGACCTGTCGGTCGGCTCCGTGCTTGGCCTGTCGGGGGTTTTCGCCGGCTTCCTGATGCAGGGGGTGGAAATCCAGTCGGCCGGGGTCATCGTCTATCCGCCGGTCTGGGCGGTCGTGGTGCTGACCGTCGCGCTCGGCGCCTTCGTCGGCATGTGCAACGGGGTGCTCGTCGCGTATTTCAAGGTGCCCGCCTTCGTGGCGACGCTGGGGTCGCTCTATGTCGCGCGCGGCGTGGCGCTGCTGATGACCGATGGTCTGACCTTCAACAACCTTTCCGGCGATCCCGCGCTTGGCAATACCGGCTTCGAGTGGCTCGGGTTCAACCGGATCGCAGGCGTGCCCGTGGGGGTGCTCATTCTGGCCGTTGCCGCGATTGTCACCGGGGTGATCCTGTCGCGCACCGCCTTCGGTCGCTGGCTCTATGCCTCGGGCGGCAATGCCCGCGCGGCGGAGCTTTCGGGCGTGCCGGTCCGGCGCGTGCAGGTCATCGTTTACAGCCTGTCCGGCGTCCTCGCCGCGTTCGCGGGGCTGGTGCTGAGCGCACAGCTGACCTCTGCCGGGCCGCAGGCGGGCTTCACCTACGAGCTGACCACCATCGCAGCCGTCGTCGTCGGCGGCGCGTCCCTGATGGGCGGGCGGGGCACCGTCACCGGGACACTTCTGGGGGCCTTTGTCATCGGGTTTCTGTCGGACGGCCTCGTGATCATCGGGGTCAGTTCCTACTGGCAGACCGTTTTCACCGGCGCCGTGATCGTGCTCGCCGTTATGCTGAACTCCATCCAGTACGGCGGGCGCGGCAAGACCTAGCAGCAGGCGATCCAGAACCGAATTTGCGGGTGAGGGACAGAAGACCCCTCCGCGTAAACAGCCGAATTCCGGCGCAATCCAACCAAGGGAGGACTACCTCATGTTCAAACTGACCAAACGCACCCTGCTGGCTACTGCGGCAATGCTGCCGCTGATGGCCGGCTCGGCCTGGGCCGAAGGCCTGATCTCGATCATCGTCAACGACCCCGCCAACCCCTACTGGTTCACCGAGGGCGAGGTCGCCCGCGAAACCGCCGAGGAAATGGGTTACCAGGCCACGGTTTCCGCGCATCGCGGCGATACAAACACTGAATCGAACCTCGTAGATGCCGCGATCACCAACGGCGCCGCCGCAATCATCCTCGATCCTGCGAATGCCGATGGCTCGGTCGGGGTGGTGCGCCGCGCGACCGAGGCGGGCATCCCCGTCTTCCTCGTGAATGCCGAGATCAATGTCAGCGGGATCGCAGTGGCGCAACTCGTATCGAACAACGCGCAGGGCGCTGCGCTGGGCGCTGTCCACTGGCAAAGCGTCGTTGGAGATGAGGCCAATTACGTCGAATTCTTCGGAAACCCTTCCGACAACAACGCCGCGACCCGGTCCAACGGCTACCTAACGGTGCTGAGCCAGTATCCGGGCCTCGTGGAAGTGGCCGAGGAGGTTGCCAACTGGGATCGCACTCAAGGCTTCAACCGCATGCAGTCGATCATCCAGGCCAACCCCGACATTGACGCAGTGATTTCCGGCAACGACGAAATGGCGCTCGGCGCGATTGCGGCCCTTCGTGAAGCCGGCATGTTGGATGACGTGGTTGTCGGCGGTTTCGACGGCAATCCTGATGCGGTGGAGGCTGTTGCGGCAGGCGAAATGGCCTACACCGTGTTGCAGCCGGTCGCCATCTTCTCGCGCGAGGCGGTAGTCCAGGCTGACTACTACATCCAGAATGGCGAGCCGATGGTCGACGAGGAGAAGCAGCTGTTCGATTGCCTGCTGATCACGCCCGAGAATGTCGACAACTACACCGGGCCATTCACTCTCTCGCAGTAAGTTCCGGGTTTTTGCCAACACGGGAGGCGCCCCTTCGCGGGGTGCCTCTTCGTTTTTCGGCGCCGTCGGTTGGGGAGTGTCGCGTTCGTCCGGGAAGTCCATTCCCGTCATGTGAGCCCAACACGCAAGTCCGCATGGCCGTCAACGACGTAAATGCCACCGGTGGCAGGCCCCGCAATGTGGTGTCGACCAATGCCATGAGTCACCTGTTGGTATCGCGTCAGAATCCGATACCAGCATTTGATACCAACATCGCGTGGATGCATAGGGACGCATCTGGACGCATGGATTTTGGGGATGTTGATTTTAAACGATTTTCTCCCCTGTGAAATTGCGTTGAACACATTTCCGGAGAGAGTTGGTAGCCCGTAGGGGAGTCGAACCCCTCTTTCCAGGTTGAAAACCTGGCGTCCTAACCGATAGACGAACGGGCCAGACCGGCAAGCGAAGGGAGATGATCCCCGCGCTCTCGCTGGCGTGAGGCGGTGTTTAGGAAAAGGCCGGGTGGCACGCAAGGGAAAAAACCCTGAGCGCGGCACTTTTTTCGGTGTCAGGCTGGGGCGGCGTCTTCCAGTTTCAGTTGTACGCTCTGGCGGCCGTTCCAGTGGTTGACCTCGATGTGGCCGGCAAGGTGGAAGGGACGTCCGACATGCCCTTGAAGCGCGTCCCAGAGGGCGCTGCTGCGGGCGTTGAAGGCGATCGCGTCAAGCACCACGGGGCCGCCGTCGGAAAAGCTCAGCTTCAGGTGGCCATCGCCGACGGGTTTGGTGAAGCGGATGCGTTGCGACGGAAACACGAAGCGCGGGGCGGATGCACCGGCACCGTAAGGGCCGGCGGCGTCCAGCGTCTCGATCAACTCCACCGTCGCGCCGCCGGGCATCAGCACGCTGTCGATGCGCAGATCCGCCGGGCCCGCCTCGCCCGCGCCCTGTCGCGCCAACAGCTCCGACAGTCGCGCCATGGCGGGTTCCAACTGCGCGCGCGCCAGGCTCAGCCCTGCGGCCATGCGGTGCCCGCCCCCCTTCGCGATCAGCCCTTCGGCGGCCAGTTTCTGGATCGAGGCGCCGAGATCGACGCCGCTCACCGAGCGGCCCGATCCCTTGCCGTCGTCGCCGTCGAAGCCGATCACCACGGCGGGGCGGTTTGTGGCCTCCTTCAGGCGGCTTGCCACGATCCCCACGACGCCGGGGTGCCAGCCATCCTCGGCGGCCCAGACCAGCGGTGCATCGAGACCGCGCGCCTCGGCCTGCGCAAGCGCTGCGTCGCGCACCGCCGTCTCGATCTCTCGCCGGTCGGTGTTGAGCGTTTCAAGCCGCTGCGCGATCCGCATTGCCTCGCCCGTATCGACCGTGGACAGCAGCCGCGCGCCAAGGTCGGCCTGTCCAATGCGCCCGCCGGCGTTGATCCGGGGGCCAAGAACGTAACCGAGGTGATAGGCGGTTGGTGCCCGGTCGAGCCGCGCCACATCCGACAGCGCCACGAGGCCGGGGCGCTGTCGCCGCGCCATCACCGTCAGGCCCTGCCGTACGAAGGCGCGGTTGACCCCGGTCAGTTGCGCCACGTCGGCGACCGTCGCCAGCGCCACGAGGTCGAGCATCGCCATCAGCTCGGGGCCGGTCGCGCCCGCGTCGCGCATCTGGCGGTTGGCCTCGACCAGCATCAGGAAGACCACGGCGGCGGCACAAAGATGGCCAAGCGTGCCGTCTTCGTCCTGCCGGTTGGGGTTCACCACCGCCACGCAGTCGGGCAGATCCGCACCGCCGAGGTGGTGGTCCAGCACGATGACATCGGCCCCCTTGGCGGCGGCGATCGGCCCCTGCGACAGGGTTCCGCAATCGACGCAGACGATCAGGTCATGGTCGCGGGCAAGCACCGCCATCGCCGCGTCGTTGGGGCCGTAGCCCTCGTCGATCCGGTCGGGCACGTAAAGCGTCGCCGGCCGCCCCATCCGGCGCAGCCAGTCGATCAGCAGCGCCGCCGAACTGCCACCATCGACATCGTAATCGGCGAAAATCGCGATCCGCTCGCGTCCCTTGACGGCTTGAAGAAAGCGCGTCGCGGCGGTTTGCATGTCGCGCAGGCGGCGCGGATCCGGCAGCAGGTCGCGCAGGGACGGGGCCAGAAAGCCCGGCGCCGCCTCGGGCGTGACGCCGCGCCGCGCCAGCACGCGGGCCACCGGTGGCGCCAGGTCGGCACGCTGCGCAAGCGCCTCCGCCAGGCGGTCCTGTTCCGGTGTCAAGCTGATCCAGCGCCGCCCGGTCAGGGACGGATCGACCCCGAGAAACGCGCCCGCCATGCGCCTAGCCGCGCGGCGTGCGGTAGACCATGCGGCGCACCGATCCGGTCTTGGACCGCATCAGCAGCGTGTCGGTGGTCAGCCAGCCGACCTCGCGCTTGAGGCCATCGACGAGCGAGCCGTCGGTCACACCGGTGGCGGCAAAGATCACGTCCCGCGTCACCATCTCTTCGCGCGTGTAGATCTTGTCGAGATCGGTGATCCCGGCCGTTGCAGCACGGGCGCGTTCTTCGTCGTTGCGGAAGGTCAGGCGGCCAAGGATCTGCCCGCCCATGCATTTCAGCGCGGCGGCGGCCAGAACGCCCTCGGGCGCGCCGCCGGATCCCATGTACATGTCGATGCCGGTGACTTCGGGCTCTGCGCAATGCATCACGCCCGCAACGTCGCCATCGGTGATCAGCCGGATCGCCGCGCCGGTGCCGCGCACCTCTTCAATCATCTGCTGGTGGCGGGGACGTTCGAGAATGCAGACGGTGATATCGGACGGCAGGCAGCCCTTGGCACGGGCCAGCGCCGAGACCCGCGTTGCCGGGTCCATGTCCAGCGTCACGACGCCCTCGGGGTAGCCCGGCCCGATGGCGAGCTTGTCCATGTAGACGTCGGGCGCGTGCAGCATCGACCCGCGCGGCCCCATGGCGATCACGGTCAGCGCGTTGGGCATGTCCTTGGCGGTCAGCGTGGTGCCTTCCAGCGGATCGAGTGCGATGTCCACGGCAGGGCCGGAGCCGTTGCCCACCTCTTCGCCGATGAACAGCATCGGCGCCTCGTCGCGCTCGCCTTCGCCGATCACCACGACGCCCGAGATGTCGAGCTTGTTGAGCTGGTCGCGCATGGCGTTCACCGCGGCCTGATCGGCCGCCTTTTCGTCACCGCGTCCGACCAGGCCGGCGCAGGCAATGGCGGCGGCCTCGGACACGCGGGCAAGCCCGAGTGAAAGCATTCGGTCATTGAAATCAACGAGATGGGACATGGACGGCTCCGGTCTATGGTTTTGCGGGTTTAAAATCTGTTGCGACGTCAGGGTTCTGTCGGGGGCGTCGCAGGGACGGTGACGTTGGCGGCAGGTCAGACATCCTCGATCCTGAGGGCGACGGGGTGGCCGGTGACGACATCGGTCTTCGGCAGCGCCTCCAGCGCGTCCTGAAGCGAGGGCGCGGCAACCTTGTGGGTCACGATCAGCACCGGCGCATCCTCGCCGCCATGGCTGCGTTGTCGCATCCGGTCGATGGAGATGCCGCAATCGCTGAGTGTCGCGGCGACCTTGGCCAGGGCGCCCGGCTTGTCGCGCAAGGCAAGGCGCAGGTAATAGGGGGCCGCCGTGGCGACGCTGGCGCGGGTGGCCGCGACAAGTCCGGTCGCGGGCTGGCCGAAGGTGGAGACGCGGATGCCGCGCGCGATGTCCAGAATGTCCGAGAGGACGGCACTGGCGGTCGGGCCCTCGCCGGCACCGGGGCCGCTGAGCACGATCTGGTTGACGCTGTCGCCTTCCAGCACCACCATGTTGGTGCCGCCCTCAAGCTGGCCGAACGGGCTGTTGGCGGGCACGAGGCAGGGTGTCATGCGCTGTTCCAGCCCGCGCCCGGACAGGCGCGCCACACCCAGAAGCTTGATCCGAAAGCCAAGTTCGGCGGCCTGGTTGATATCCTCGATGGTGACCTGCCCGATCCCCTCCAGCGCGACACCGCCGAAATCGACCTTGGTGCCGTAGGCGATGGAGGACAGCAGCGCCAGTTTGTGGCCGGCGTCGATGCCGCCGACATCAAGGTTCGGGTCGGCCTCCAGAAAGCCGAGTTGGCTGGCCTCGTCGAACACCTCGTCGTAGCTCAGGTCCGCCGACTGCATCCGTGTCAGGATGTAGTTGCAGGTGCCGTTCATGACGCCCATGACACGGGTGATCCGGTTGCCCGCCAGACCCTCGGTCAGCGCTTTCACCACCGGGATGCCGCCGGCGACGGCAGCCTCGAAGCGGATCACGCGGCCTGCGGCCTCGGCCGCCTCGGCCATCGCCTGCCCGTGATGGGCCAGCATCGCCTTGTTGGCGGTGACCACGTCCTTGCCCGCCGCGATCGCGGCTTCGGTCGCGGCCTTGGCCGGGCCGTCCTCGCCGCCCATGAGTTCAACCAGCACATCCACGTCATCGCGCCTGGCAAGCACGACGGGATCATCTTCCCAGTCGTAGTCCGAGATATCGACGCCGCGATCCTTTTCGCGCGAGCGGGCAGAGACTGCCGAGATCGTCACCGGGCGCCCGCCGCGCGCGGCCAGAAGGTCCGCGTGGCTCTGGACGATCTTCACGACGCCCACGCCCACGGTCCCGAGCCCGGCGATGCCAAGGCGAAGCGGGTCAGTCATGAAGGATCCTCCGGCTGTCTGGACTGATGCGTCGACCCCTGTTAGCGGCTTCGCGCGCAGGGTGCAACGCGACGTGGCGCGCGGCCGGCGGGGACGCCTAGCCGAGCGGCAGCGCCCGAAGTCGTGCAGCCCTGCGGCGCAGGTCGGCGGCGCGCGCCTCGAGGCTGCGTCCCTCCGCCTCGGCGGTGCGCGGGGTCAGCGCCGCGGCGCCCACCAGAAGCGGGCCGAGCGGCACCAGGTCCGGCCACGGCGCGGCGCGGCTGGTTTCCGTGATCGAGGCGTCCAGCTCGGGTGCGCGCAGCGAACAGGCGGGGATCAGCAAGATGAGTGACAGGAAGAGTGCGGCGCGCATGGCGGTCCCCGGCTGGTGGCGTCAATGGCACGTTAGCGCGAGGGCAGGGGGCAGGTCCAGCCGATCCCGCCGACGCGTTCGCCACCTGATGAAGCCACCTGATGAAAGGGTGTGGTTTCGTCGTGGTCCGTACAAGGGCGTCGGGCAGCCCTTCGCAACGCAGCGGCTGGTGGGGTGGTGCGCCCTCGCGCGAATGGCACCGCAGGCGCCGCGCGATTGCCAGACCGCGCTGACGGGCTGGCGATTTTGTGACGACAGCGCGCAGAACCGGGCTTTCGCGGATTTGGCTGGCATCTGGCAAACGCGCCTTGGACAAGTGTCGGATCGCCATCCCGCGGTCTGGCAATCGGGCGCCTCGCACCAGCGTCCGGCAAACGCCCCGACCCGTCATTGCCCCTCCTCCGGCGGGTTGCAAACACGCAAGGTCGCGCGAGATGAATTGAACGACTGTTCATATCCTCTTGTCCCGATCGGTCCGGGCGGGCTACCTTGCCCGCATGGCACGCAAGCAAGGCTCTCACGCGGAAACCACCGGCCCGAGGATTCGTGACGCGGCATTGCGGCTTTTCGCGCAGCACGGCTACGCGGCCGTCTCGATGCGGCAGATCGCGCGCGAGGTGGGGGTGCAGGCGGGCGCGCTCTATCTTTACACGCCGGACAAGCAGACGCTGCTTTACGACCTGATGCGCGCCCATCTCGAGCATTTGCTCGGTCATTTGCAACTGCCCGACGCGGCACCGGAGGCGCAACTGGAAGCGTTCTGCCGCCACCACATCCGCTATCATATCGACCGGCCTGAGCTTGTCTTCATCGCCTACATGGAGCTGCGCAACCTTGAGACGGGCAATTTCGCGGCGATCGAAGCGTTGCGGCACCAGTATGAGGACCGGTTGCAGACGATCCTGAAGGCCGGGCAGGCCAGCGGGGATTTCGCACTGGCCGACAGCAAGCTGGCGACGATGGCGATCATCGCGATGCTGACCGGGGTCAACACCTGGTATCGCGAGGGCGGGCGATTGTCGCGCGCGGATGTGGAAGCGATCTACTGGGACATGGTGCGCAAGGCGGTCACCGCCTGACCGGGTGCCGATCCCGGTTTCGCCGCGTCGCGCGGCGACCCGCAGCCTCCTCCAGCCCTTGTGGGGCTGTCCTCGGCCGAGGGTGTCGCCACGGTTTTCGGGGTCAGAGATCGGGGTAGATCGGGAACCCTGCGCAGAGCGCCTCGACCTCGGCTTTCACCCTGGCCTCAACCTCGCCATTGCCGTCTTCACCGTTTGCAGCGAGCCCGTCCACCACACCGACGATCCAGTCGGCAATCTGGCGGAACTCGTCCGTGCCGAAGCCGCGGGTGGTGCCCGCCGGGGTGCCGAGGCGGATGCCCGACGTCACCGTCGGTTTCTCGGGATCGAACGGGATGCCGTTCTTGTTGCAGGTGATATGGGCCCGCTCCAGCGCTTTCTCGGTTGCGTTGCCCTTCACGCCCTTGGGGCGCAGGTCCACCAGCATCACGTGGCAGTCGGTGCCACCGGTGACGATGTCCAGCCCGCCCTTCATCAACTGATCGGCCAGCGTCTGCGCGTTCTTGATCACCTGTGCCTGATAGGCCTTGAAACCGGGGCGCAGCGCTTCGCCGAAGGCGACGGCCTTGCCCGCGATGACATGCATCAGCGGGCCGCCCTGAATGCCGGGGAAAATCGCGGAGTTCACCTTCCTGGCCAGCCCCTCGTCATTGGTCAGGATCATGCCGCCGCGCGGCCCGCGCAGGGTTTTGTGCGTCGTGGTGGTGACGACATGCGCGTGCGGGAACGGATCCGGGTAGAGGCCCGCTGCGATCAACCCGGCGAAATGCGCGACGTCGGCCAGAACATAGGCGCCGACCGTGTCGGCAATCTCGCGGATCCGGGCGAAGTCAATGTGGCGCGGGATCGCGGAACCGCCGGCGATGATCATCTTCGGCTTGTGTTCGGCGGTCAGCGCGGCGATCTGATCGTAGTCGATCATGTTGTCTTGCTGGCGCACGCCGTACTGGATGGCGTTGAACCACTTGCCCGACTGGTTGGGCCGGGCGCCGTGGGTCAGGTGGCCGCCGGCATCAAGGCTCATGCCCAGAATGGTATCGCCCGGTTGCAGGAGCGCGGTGAACACACCCTGGTTGGCCTGGCTGCCGGAATTGGGCTGCACGTTGGCAAATTCGCAGCCGAAAAGCTGCTTGGCACGGTCGATGGCCAGAGTCTCGGCAATGTCGACGAACTGGCACCCGCCATAGTAGCGACGGCCCGGATAGCCCTCGGCATACTTGTTGGTCATGACCGAGCCTTGCGCCTCCATCACCGCGCGGCTGACGATGTTTTCCGAGGCGATAAGCTCGATCTCGTCGCGCTGGCGGCCAAGCTCCCTGGTGATGGCGCCAAAGATCTCCGGGTCACGGTCGGCGAGGGTCTCGGTGAAGAATCCAGTGTCGCGGTGGGGCGCGTTCATGGCCTGTCTCCTTTGAAAAGGCGCTGCGGGTTCCGCGTCATCTAGCCAAACAAGGGCGCCGGGGAAAGCCCGGAAACCGGCGCATCTTGTCTCAGCACCGTCCACTATCGGAAACTTCGCCGCCGTCGCGCCCGAATCCGGGATTGAGTTTCCGGCCGTTGCGGGTGAACACTGGCCGCGACCCAAGACTGCCGGAGATGCCATGCCCGCCGCCAGAAACCTTTGCTTCCTCGCCGCCGATGTGCCGATTGCGCAGGAGGCTCAGGCCAACCTCGCAGCGCGCTACGGCCAACACCCGCCGCAGGAGGCCGATGCCATCGTTGCGCTTGGCGGCGACGGCTTCATGCTGGCCGCGCTGCATGGCACGCAGGACCTGGAAGCGCCGGTCTACGGGATGAACCGGGGCACGGTCGGTTTCCTGATGAACGAATACAGCGAGGACGGGTTGATCGGGCGGCTGGAGAAAGCCGAGGAGGCGGTGGTCAATCCGTTGCGCATGTCCGCGATCTCGGCCGATGGCACAAAGACCGAAGCGCTTGCGATCAACGAGGTCAGCCTGCTGCGCGCCGGCCCGCAGGCGGCGCGGCTGCGGATCTGGGTCGATGGCCGGATGCGGATGGAAGACCTGATGTGCGACGGTGCCCTGGTCTGCACGCCGGCCGGATCGACCGCCTACAACTATTCCGCGCACGGGCCGATCCTTCCCATTGGCGCGGATGTGCTGGCCCTGACCGCGATGGCTGCCTTCCGGCCCCGTCGCTGGCGCGGGGCGCTGCTGCCGAAGAAGGCGGTTGTGCGTTTTGATGTGGTGGATCACCAGAAGCGACCGGTCATGGCCGATGCCGACAGCCGGTCGGTGAGTGATGTCGTCTCGGTGGAAATCCGGTCGGAGCCGTTGATCCGTCATCGGATCCTGTTCGATCCGGGGCACGGGCTGGAAGAACGACTGATCCGGGAACAATTCGTTTGATCCGGGCCGGCGTGGCCTCGTCGCGCTGCGGTTGCTTTTTTGCGTGGTATATAGTTCAACGCTAAACAAAAAGGGGAGGCCTCGCATGACCGACGAGAAACACGACGCATTTCGCCAGGGCGCATTGGACTATCACGAGTTTCCCAAGCCCGGCAAGCTGGAGATCCGGGCAACCAAGCCACTTGCCAACGGCTACGATCTGGCGCGCGCCTACAGTCCCGGTGTGGCCGCCGCCTGCGACGCGATCAAGGGCAATCCGGCCGAGGCGTCCCGCTACACCGCGCGCGGCAACCTTGTCGCGGTCGTCACCAATGGCACGGCTGTGCTGGGTCTTGGCAACATCGGCGCGCTCGCCTCCAAACCCGTGATGGAGGGCAAGGCCGTCCTGTTCAAGAAATTCGCCGATGTAGACTGCTTCGATATAGAAGTGAACGAACCCGACCCCGAGAAGCTGGCCGAGATCGTCTGTTCACTTGAACCGACCTTCGGGGCGATCAACCTTGAGGATATCAAGGCGCCGGATTGCTTCATCGTGGAAAAGATCTGCCGCGAGCGCATGGGCATCCCGGTTTTTCATGACGACCAGCACGGCACCGCCATCGTCGTCGGCGCGGCGGCGACCAACGCGCTGCATCTGGCGGGCAAGCGGTTCGAGGATATCAAGGTTGTGTCAACCGGTGGCGGCGCGGCCGGGATCGCCTGCCTCAACATGCTGCTCAAGCTTGGGGTCAAGCGCGAAAACGTCTGGCTGTGCGACATAGGCGGGTTGGTCTACGAGGGCCGGACCGAGGATATGAACCCGCAAAAGGCGGCCTACGCGCAACCCACGGACCTGCGCACGCTCGACGATGTGATCGGCGGCGCGGATCTGTTCCTCGGACTGTCCGGTCCCGGTGTTCTGAAACCTGCAATGGTCGAGAAGATGGCTGAGCGCCCCATCGTCTTCGCGCTTGCCACCCCGGCGCCCGAGATCCTGCCCGATGACGTGCGCAGCGTTGCGCCCGATGCGATCATCGCCACGGGGCGCAGCGATTTTCCCAACCAGGTCAATAACGTTCTGTGCTTTCCCTTCATCTTTCGCGGGGCGCTTGACGTGGGCGCGACCGAGATCAACGACGCCATGCAGATCGGCTGCGTCGAGGGGATCGCGGCGCTGGCCCGCGCCACCACAAGCGCCGAGGCCGCCGCCGCCTACAAGGGCGAGCAGCTGACCTTCGGGGCCGATTACCTGATCCCCAAGCCGTTCGATCTGCGGCTGATCGGGGTGGTGGCCAGCTCGGTCGCACGCGCGGCGATGGATAGCGGGGTTGCGACCCGCCCGCTCGACGATTTCGATGCCTACCGCGAACGGCTCAACCAGTCGGTGTTCCGCTCGGCGCTGATCATGAAACCGGTCTTCGAGGCGGCGGCGACGGCCACGCGCAAGCTGGTTTTCGCCGAGGGCGAGGATGAACGGGTTTTGCGCGCCGCGCAGGCGATGCTGGAAGAGACCACCGACACGCCAACGCTGATCGGCCGCCCCGAGGTGGTGCAGATGCGGATCGAGCGGGCCGGTCTGACAATCCGCCCCGACCGCGATTTCGAACTGATCAACCCGGAAAACGACAGCCGCTACCGCGATTACTGGCAAAGCTACCTCGACCGGATGCAACGCAAGGGGGTGACGCCAGACCTTGCGCGGGCCATCCTGCGCACCAACACCACCGCGATCGGCGCGGTCGCGGTTGCGCGCGGCGAGGCGGATTCGCTCATCTGCGGCACCTTCGGGCAGTATCTGTGGCACCTGAACTACGTCACCCAGTTGCTATGCGACGGGGGGCTGCACCCGGTGGGCGCGCTCAGCCTGATGATCCTCGAGGACGGGCCGCTTTTCATTGCCGACACCCATGTGCACGCGGTGCCGACGCCCGCGCAGATTGCCGAGACGGTGATCGGTGCCGCGCGGCATGTCGGACGGTTCGGGATCGCGCCCAAGATCGCGCTGTGTTCAGGCTCGCAGTTCGGCAACCTCGACAGCGACAGCGGCCGGCGGATGCGCGCGGCAATCGACATCCTCGACGGTATGGAGCTAGATTTCTCCTACGAGGGCGAAATGCATGTCGATGCCGCGCTCGACGCGGACCTGCGCGAACGGATCTTCCCCGGCAGCCGGCTGGAGGGGGCGGCAAACGCGCTTGTCTTTTCCTCGACCGACGCCGCCGGGGCGACGCGCAACATCCTCAAGACAAAGACCAGCGGGCTGGAGGTCGGGCCGATCCTGATGGGGATGGGAAACCGGGCCTTCATCGTGACCCCGTCGATCACCGCGCGCGGGCTGCTCAACGTGTCCGCCCTCGCCGGGACGCCGGTGCAACACTACGGCTGATCTGCGCGGCCCTGCGGCAATCGAACCCTTTGTGCGCCGCAGCGTACAACTGTAGAGGGAGGATAGGGGAATGCAGGACATTATCGGAGGAGACGACATGGACTATTCAAAGGTCTATGCCGAGGCCATGGCAGACCCTGAAACATTCTGGTTGAGGGCCGCCGAGGCGATCGACTGGATGACCCCGCCCACAAAGGCGCTGTTCGACGAGGGCGCCCCGCTTTACGAATGGTTCTCGGACGGCACGCTCAACGCCTGCTGGAATGCGGTTGACCGGCATGTCGAGGCCGGACATGGCGCGCGGGTCGCCGTAATCCACGACAGCCCGATCACCCATTCGACCCACGAGATCACCTATGGCGAGCTGCGCGACCGGGTGGCCAGCCTGGCCGGGGCGCTGCGTGCCAAGGGTGTGGAAAAGGGCGACCGGGTGATCATCTACATGCCGATGGTGCCAGAGGCGCTGGAGGCGATGCTGGCCTGTTCCCGGCTTGGTGCGATCCACTCGGTCGTGTTTGGTGGCTTCGCGGCGCATGAACTGGCGGTGCGGATCGACGATTGCGAACCCAAATGCATCATCGCCGCGAGTTGCGGGTTGGAGCCGGGCCGCGTTGTCCACTACAAGCCACTGGTCGACGGCGCCATTGAGCAGGCAACCCACAAGCCCCAGTTTTGCGTTATCTTCCAGCGCGAACAAGAGGTCGCGCAGCTCGAAGAGGGCCGCGATCACGATTGGCACGCCTTCCAGTATGGGGTGGAGCCGGCCGAGTGCGTCCCGGTCGAAGGCAACCACCCGCATTACATTCTCTATACCTCGGGCACCACGGGCCAGCCCAAGGGCGTGATCCGGCACACCGGCGGGCATCTGGTGGCGCTCAACTGGACGATGCGCAACCTCTACGACATGAACCCGGGAGAGGTTTACTGGGCGGCCTCCGATGTCGGCTGGGTCGTCGGGCACAGCTATATCTGCTACGCGCCGCTGACCTTCGGCTGCACCACCATCGTGTTCGAGGGCAAGCCCGTCGGCACGCCCGACGCGGGCACCTTCTGGCGCGTGATTGAAGACCACAAGGTCAAGTGTCTCTTTACCGCGCCGACCGCCTTTCGCGCCATCAAGCGGGAAGACCCGACCGGCGCGCTCGTTTCCGATTACGACATCTCATCGCTGGAGTCGCTGTTCCTTGCCGGGGAACGCGCCGACCCTGACACCATCGAATGGGCGCAGAAGATGCTGAACGTGCCTGTGATCGACCATTGGTGGCAGACCGAAACCGGCTGGGCCATCGCCGGAAATCCCATCGGGATCGAGAAACTTCCGGTCAAGATCGGCTCTCCCTCGGTGGCGATGCCGGGCTACGACGTGCAGATCCTTGACGAGGGCGGCCACCCGTTGCCTGACGGGGAACTGGGCGCGATCGCCGTGAAGCTGCCGCTTCCGCCGGGCACGTTGCCCAATCTGTGGAAGGCCGAGGCGCGGTTCCGCAAATCCTATCTCGACCATTTTCCCGGCTATTACGAAACCGGCGACGCGGGCTACAAGGACGCCGATGGCTACCTCTACATCATGGCGCGCACCGACGACGTGATCAACGTGGCCGGGCACCGCCTGTCCACCGGCGGCATGGAGGAGGTGCTGGCCGGCCACGCGGACGTGGCCGAATGTGCGGTGATCGGCGTGACGGACCCGCTGAAAGGGCAGGTGCCGATGGGGTTCCTCTGCCTCAACGCGGGCACGCAGAAATCGGCCGAGAATGTCGTGGCCGACTGCGTGGCCATGGTGCGCGACCAGATCGGCCCGGTCGCCGCCTTCAAGCTGGCCACGGTGGTGCAGCGCCTGCCCAAGACGCGGTCCGGCAAGATCCTGCGTGCCACAATGGTCAAGATCGCTGATGGCGAGGCATTCAAGATGCCCGCCACCATCGACGATCCCGCCATCCTCGACGAGATTGCGGAGGCGATGAAACCGCTTGGCTACCCCCGGTAGCCGGCCGCAAAGCGACATGTGCGGGGGCCGGGGTCATGCCTGGCCCTTTCTCCGTGCGCCCCTCGGCAGGGATACACGCGTTTGTGCGCCTTTGGGTTAACGGTTTGTTAATAATCTGGCGTATCTCCTGAAAACCGGGACAAATCAGGCGCATGGATGCAGCAGGGGACCGAGAAAACCACTGACGACGGCTCTGCGACAGAAATCGCGGCGGTGCGCGCGGCGTTGCGCCTTTATGGGCACGATATCCGCGCGGCGATGTCAGACGTGATCGGCGGCTTGCGCCTGATGGACCTTGACCGCTTGCCGCCCGACATGCAGACCCAGATCGAACGGGTGCGCGTGGCGGCCGAAACTCTTGCCGAATTGATCGACGGAGCGACGTTGCTGATCTCGGAGGGGGCCGACCACGGGCCGCAATCGCAGAGTTTCGCGTTCCGCAGTTTCCTGGCCGAGATCGACCTGCGCTGGTCGGGACGGGCGCGCGAACAGGGGCTGTCCTTCCTGCTGGACGTGCAGCCGCAGACACCGGAGCGCGTGCAGTTGCCGCGGATCGAGCTTGACAGGATCCTCGGCAACCTGATCGCCAACGCGATGAAATTCACCGATGCGGGCCAGATCAGCCTGAAGGTCGGCGTGAAGGATGGAAACCTGCAATTCTGTGTCCGCGACCAGGGGCAGGGGTTTTCCGCCCCGGCGCTGGAACGGCTGTTCCTGCCTGGTGGGCGCACCGGGGACGACCCCCGCTCGGGCAGCGGGCTTGGCCTGCATATTTCCAAGGACCTGGCCGACCGGCTGGGCGGTACGTTGACCGTGCGCAACCGCGAGACGCGTGGCGCTTGCGTGTCGCTGTCGATTCCTCAGGGCGCGTGGGAATGCCGTGAGACGGCGGTTGCGACACCGGACCTGTCGGGGCTGAGCATCCTTGTCGCCGAGGACAATGAGACCAACCAGATCCTTGTGCGCCAGATGATCGAAAGCATGGGTGCGCGCATGATCCTTGCCCGCGACGGGCAGGAGGCGCTCGACCTGCTGGAAAGAGACCCCGTCGATATCGCGCTCATCGACATCGAGATGCCGCGCCTGACGGGGATCGAGGTGATGCAGCGCCTGCGCGCGGCAGACGGCTTCGACACCCCGCTGATCGCGCTGACGGCCTACGTGATGCGCGAAAACCGCGAGGCGATCTATGCCGCCGGGGCCGACGGGGTCATCGCCAAGCCGATCGGCTCGGTGGCCAGTTTCGGGCAGGCGATCCGGCGTCACGTGGAGGTCGGCGGCCCGCCGGGGGACGCGCTGGCACTGCCGGAGGCCGACGAGACGCCGAAACGGATCGGCGCGCTCGATCGCAACCGGTTCGAGGCGATCCTGCAAGCCGCCGGACCCGACGGGCGCGATGAATTCCTGTCCCACCTGTTGCAGGATCTGCGCGCCGTCCGGGCCGAACTCAATCGGGCGGTCCGTAACAGCGACCGTCCGGGTGCGCGGGCCGCGAGCCATATCCTGATCTCGTTGGCGGGTGCGGTCGGGGCCGACCGGTTGCAACGCCTGGCCGAGTCGCTCAATGCCGCGGCACACCGGGGACGGCTGGCCGAGGCGGAAAGCCTGACCGCCACCTGCGATTCCGCGCTTGTCGCGCTGATCGCAGATGTTGACCGCCGCGCACGGCGCGAAGCGGGGGTGTAGCGGAAGGCTTGCATGCGCCCCGCCGCGCGATCACAGTAAGGCAAAACACCGGAGGTTCCCTGATGTCCCTGCTCGACGAGGCGGCGCGCGTGCGCCTGCGTGCCTACGCCCCCTATTCAGATTTCAAGGTCGGTGCCGCGATCCGCAGCATCGAGGGCAGCCTGCATCTCGGCTGCAACGTGGAAAACATCGCCTATCCCGAAGGCACCTGCGCCGAGGCCGGCGCCATTGCCGCGATGATCGCCGGTGGTGACACGAGAATTGCGGAAATCGCCGTTATCGCCGACAGCCCCGATCCGGTGCCGCCCTGCGGCGGCTGCCGTCAGAAACTGGCCGAATTCGCCGATGGCGATACGCCGGTCACGCTGGCCAACACGCAAGGCAAGACCCTGCGCACCACGGTGGCCGACCTGCTGCCCGGCGCTTTCGACGCCAGCCATTTCAAGCGAGGTTAAGCCATGGATGCGCGTGCCATTCTCGCCCGCCTGCGCAAGGGTGACGCTCTGACGCCCGACCATTACCGCTGGTTCGCCACCGGGCTTGCCGATGGCATCGTCAGCGATGCGCAGGCCGGGGCCTTTGCCATGGCGATCTGCAAAAGCCCGATCGGCCGCAACGGACGGGTCAGCCTGACCCATGCCATGCGCGACACCGGGCAGGTGCTGGGCTGGGATCTGCCGGGGCCGGCGCTCGACAAGCATTCCACCGGCGGGGTGGGCGATACGGTGTCGCTGCCACTTGCCCCGGCGCTGGCCGCCTGCGGGGCTTTCGTGCCGATGCTCTCGGGGCGGGGCCTCGGCCATACCGGCGGCACCCTCGACAAGATGGAGGCGATCCCCGGCTACCGCGCCATCGTCGGCAACGAGGAACTGGCCCGCGTGGTGCGCGAGGTGGGCTGCGCCATCGTCGGCGCCTCGGGCGAGATCGCGCCGGCCGACAAGCGGCTTTACGCGGTGCGCGATGTCACGTCGACGGTCGAAAGCATCGACCTGATCACCGCGTCGATCTTGTCAAAGAAACTGTCCGAGGGGCTGGATGGGCTGGTTCTGGATGTCAAGACAGGCTCCGGCGCGTTCATGGACGACCCCGCCGATGCGTTGGCCCTTGCACAGTCTCTGGTCGATACCGCGCAAGGGGCAGGGTGCCGCTGCACCGCGCTGCTGACGGATATGAGCCAACCGCTCGCCAGCAGTGCGGGCAATGCGCTGGAGGTGATCGAGGCGATGGAAATCCTGACCGGGACCGGCGGTTCGGACCGGTTGCGCCGGGCGGTGCTGGCGCTCGGCGGGGAGCTTCTGGCGCTTGGCGGGCTGGTCACGGATGCCGCCGAGGGCGAGGGCAAGATCGACGCGGCGCTTGCATCGGGCGCGGCGGCGGAGGTGTTCGGGCGCATGGTGGCCGCCCTTGGCGGGCCGGGTGATTTCACCGCCCGCTGGCGCGACCGGCTGCCTTCGGCCCCGGTTCTGGTGGAAATCCGGCCCAAGCGCCCCGGCCATGTCGTCCGCATCGACACCCGCGCGCTTGGCGAGGCGGTGGTGCATCTGGGCGGCGGTCGGCTGGTGCAAAGCGATATCATCGACCCGGCGGTGGGGCTTTCCGCCATTGCCGGGATCGGCGACCGGGTGGACCCGCAGGTGCCGCTCGCCCGTATTCATGCCCGTGATGAGGACAGCGCCCGCGCAGCGGCGGAGGTGCTGCACGATGCCTACCGTGTCAGCGATACGCCGGTGGTGGTGCCCGCTCTCATACAGGAAAGGATCGCCTGATGCCCCGCGCGTTTCTGGTGGTGATGGATTCGGTGGGCTGCGGCGGTGCGCCCGATGCGGACCGGTTCTTTAACGGCGACAGACCCGATACCGGCGCCAACACGCTGGCCCATATCGCGGCCGCCTGCGCCGGGGGCCGGGCGGAGGAGGGGCGCAGCGGTGCGTTGCATCTGCCCAATCTCGACACGCTTGGGCTGGGGGCGGCGGTGCGGCTGGCTTCGGGCGAGGATGCGGCGGGGCTGGGGGCTACGCCGCAGGGCCTTTGGGGGGCGGCGACCGAGGTCAGTCCGGGCAAGGACACACCCTCGGGCCACTGGGAACTTGCCGGGCTGCCGGTGCCGTGGGACTGGACCTATTTTCCCGATACGCAGCCCGCCTTCCCGCAAGATCTTGTAGACGAAGTCAAGCGGATCGCGGGGGTGGACGGCATCCTTGGCAATTGCCACGCGTCGGGCACTGCGATCATCGAGGCGGAGGGCGCGCGCCACCAGCAAACCGGCTGGCCGATCTGCTATACCTCCGCTGACAGCGTGTTCCAGATCGCGGCGCACGAGGACAGCTTCGGGCTGGACAGGCTGCTGGACCTGTGCAAACGGCTTGCCCCGACGCTTCACGCACGCAGGGTGGGCCGGGTCATCGCGCGGCCCTTCGTGGGCGAACCCGGCACTTACACGCGCACCGGCAACCGCCACGACTATGCGATAGAGCCGCCGGCGCCGACGCTGCTGGACTGGGTGCAGGCGGCCGGGCGCCGCGTGCATGGCGTGGGCAAGATCGGGGATATCTTTTCCATGCGCGGCATCGACGACGTGGTGAAAGGATCGGACCGGGAGTTGATGGGCCACCTGTCGGGCCTCGTGGACCAGGCCGAACCGGGCAGCCTGACCTTCGCCAATTTCGTGGAATTCGACAGCCTCTATGGCCACCGCCGCGACGTTTCGGGCTATGCGCGCCATCTGGAATGGTTCGATGCGGCACTCGGTCCGATCCTTGCCCGACTCAAGCCCGACGATCTGATGATCCTGACCGCCGATCACGGCAACGATCCGACATGGACGGGGACCGATCACACCCGCGAACGCGTGCCGGTGCTTGGCAAGGGCGCGCAAAGCGGGCACACAGGGCTTTGCGCCTTCGCCGATGTCGCGGCCAGCATCGCCGCGCATCTGGGCGTGGCAAGCGAGGGACCGGGGAGGAGCGTCCTGTGAGACCGAAGATCGAGTTGCACCTGCATCTGGAGGGCGGCGCGCCACCTGCTTTCATCCGCGGAATCGCGCAGGAAAAGGGCGTGGACCTGTCCGGTGTCTTCCGTGCAGACGGTGGCTATTCCTACAAGGATTTCTGGCACTTCCTGAAGGTCTACGAAGCCGCGACAAGCGTTCTGACGAGCCCCGAGGATTACGCCCGCCTGACCCGCGCGGTGCTGGAGGAAAGCGCCGCAAACGGCGTCGTCTATTGCGAAACCTTCCTCAGCCCCGATTTCTGCGGCGGCGGTGATGTCGCGGCGTGGCGCGATTACCTGCACGCGATCCAGGAAACCGCCGACAAGGCCGAGGCTGAGCTTGGAATCGCCCTGCGCGGCATTATCACCTGCATCCGCCATTTCGGCCCCGACAAGGCGCGGCCGATCGCCCGCTGTGCGGCGGAAACCAAGGGCAATTTCATCACCGGATTCGGCATCGCGGGCGACGAGATGGTCGGCAAGCCGAAAGATTATCTCTGGGCCTTCGATTGCGCGCGAGAGGCGGGGCTGCGCCTGACCGCCCATGCCGGCGAGTGGGGGGGCGCGGACAGCGTGCGCGACGCGATCCGCGATCTGAATGTGGAACGGATCGGCCACGGGGTGCAGGCGATCGACGATCCGGCCCTTGTCGATGAGATCGCGGAGGCGGGCATCACGCTGGAATGCTGCCCCGGATCGAACGTCTTTCTCGGGGTCTGTCCCGACTGGGCCGCGCACCCCATTGAAAAGCTGCGCCAAAAGGGCGTGAAGGTCACGGTTTCCACCGATGACCCGCCGTTTTTCAACACCACGATGACGGCTGAATACGACCGCCTCGCTGAAACCTTCGGCTGGGACGAGGCGGTTTTCGACGAGATTGACGCCAATGCGCTTGCCGCCGCCTTCTGCGACGAAGGCACCCGCGCGCAGATTGCAAGGACACTGAAGAAAGGCACCTGATGCAGCACCTCACCATTGTCGAGCACCCGTTGGTGCAGCACAAGCTGACGCTGATGCGTGAAAAGCACACCTCGACCGCTGTGTTCCGACAGCTTTTGCGCGAAATCAGCCAGCTTCTGGCCTACGAGGTCACGCGCGAATTGCCAATGACCACCAAGCATATCGAGACGCCGTTGCGGTCGATGGATGCGCCGGTTCTGGCGGGGCGCAAGCTGGCGCTCATTTCGATCCTGCGGGCGGGCAACGGCTTGCTCGACGGGATGCTGGAACTGATCCCCTCCGCCCGTGTCGGCTTCGTCGGGCTTTACCGGGACGAGGCGACGCTGAAGCCGGTCCAATATTACTTCAAGGTGCCCGAGGAACTGGGCGAACGCATGGTGATCGCGGTCGATCCGATGCTGGCCACCGGCAACAGTTCCGTCGCCGCCATCGACCTGCTGAAAGAGGCCGGCGCACACGATATCCGCTTCCTCTGCCTTCTGGCCGCGCCCGAGGGCGTCGCCCGCATGAACGAGGCGCACCCGGATGTTCCCATCGTCACCGCCGCGCTCGATAGCCATCTGAACGAAAAAGGATATATCGTGCCGGGGCTAGGGGATGCGGGTGATCGCATGTTCGGCACGAAATAAGGTATCCCCCCCCTTTACCTGCCGCCAATCCTCTGCCAGTGTTTCCCTCACAGCAATGGGGGTTGTCTGGTATGTTTTTGCGGAGTGTTTCCGGTCTGGCGCTTGGCCTGTGTCTTGCGCTGCCCGCCTTGTCACAAACCGTCGCCAGCCTTGGCGGCCCTGCGGAATTGCCGCCCGAGAGTTTCCCGGGCGAGCAATTCGTCGATAGCCGTGGCTGCGTGTTCATCCGTGCCGGCTATGGCGGGCAGGAAACCTGGGTTCCGCGCGTCAGCCGCGACCGGCAGCCGCTTTGCGGATATGCTCCGACATTCGGGGCAGACGGGGGGACCGCTGTCGCTGCTGCGCCGAACCCGCGTCCAGACCCGTCGCCCACGCAAGCGCCTCAGCCCGGTCGCAATGCGGTCGAGGTCGTGATCGACGTTCCGCAACCGGCCACGCGCCCGACCGCGCCGGCGCCGAGCGCGCAACGCCCGACCACCGTCGCCGCGACCCCGGCCCCCGCCGCGCGCCCGACCACCGTCGCCGCGCGCCCGGCTCCGCAACCGGCGCGTCGCGTTGTCAGCTGCCAGGGCCTGCCCGGCGGCGCGGCGCAGTACATGCAAGGCAGCGATGTGCGTTGCGGCCCGCAGGCCAACCACCCCTCGCCGGGGGGGCAGCTGCGTCGTACCGCGCCTGCCGCCGCAGCCGATAACAGGGACTTGCAGTTGACGGCTGTTGTCATCCCTGACGGCTATCGCCCGGCATGGGATGACGGACGCCTCAATGCGGCGCGCGGCCTGCCGAACGCGACGCCCGAGGGCGATGCCCGGATGGCCCGCTATTGGACTGAAACCGTGCCGCGCGAAGCAGTGCCGATAGATCCGGCCGCCGATGGTGTGCCCGTTGGCTACTCCACCGCTGCCCCGGTGGTGACCCGGTCCTCATCCAACCCGCAGATCGCCGCCCCGGCCGCCGCCAACGAAGCGCCGACCCTTCATGTGCCGCGCGGGCACCGGTATGTCGAAATTGCCCGCTACTCCGAGCGCGGCAATGCCGACGCAGCGCGGGCGCAGTTGCAGCGGCAGGGTGTGGCGACGCAGCTTGGCGGTGTCGCTCGGGGCGACGCCTATGGCAGCTACGTCGTGCTCGCCGGTCCGTTTGACGATCCGCAAGCCCTTGCCGGCACGCTGATACGGGCGCGGGGGCTTGGCTATGGCGGCGCGGTGACACGGTAGGCGCGATGCCTCATTCGCCGCAGATCTGTTGCGCGGCAATCCACGTTTGATCGGTGATCAACCGGGCGCGAAGGCGGCCGCGCATCGGGTCGCCCTCGATCAGGTCCAGAACGCTTTCCCCGGTAATGTCGAGGGCATAGGCATAGGGTTCCGAACTGATCCCGGCGCGTTCGAAGCGTGCCAGCAGCGCCTCATCCGCGACCGGAACCGGGGGCGTGGTCAGCAAGTGGGTGGCATGATCGCGCAGGTGGCTCTCGTCGATCTCGCCAGTGGTCAGCAGGTGGAAGGTGGCGATCAGTCCCACCTCGTCGAGAAGCCGCAGGACAGGGTCCGTGCGATCCCGCCGCACGGCCTCGGCCAGCAGGAAACCGGCCATGATTTCAGGGGTTTCATAGTCCTCGACAATGGATCGGTTGAGGACAAGGATATTGCCCGGAAGGTGCGCAGTCACCTGCGCGGTGGAAGGCAGGACAACGATCTGCGGCGCCCCCGGCCCGAACACGGCCCGTGACAGGTCGCGCACCGCCGCGATGCCGGCGGGGTTGGTGCAGGGGCGCCCAGTGAGGGGGACCATGGTGGCGAGGAGGCGACTGCCGAGGGCGTTTCGGCTGGCATCGGGGAGCATGGCGGCTGTTTGCCGGGTCAGCGCACCGGGCAGCCAGAGCGCCGCCAGAAGCGCAATGACAACCACCGCGACCGCCACTATCCAATGCCGCAAACGCCCCGGATGCGGGCGCCGCCGTTCGATCACGCCAAGCACGCGGGTCAGCGCGTCGATCATCTCGGGGTCCGAGATTTCCAGCTCTTCGTCGGCCACGGCGTCGGGCGCATAGAGCGCCGGAATCCTCCCTGGATTCAAACGATTGACCGCCGGAAGCGACCAGTGCGCCAGGGCCGTTTCGGACATCGTGGAGATCGTCAGCGTGGCATCGCCAAGCGAAACCAGAACCTCCCGGCGCTGGCTGTCCTGGGTTTCCCGCCAGAGCCCGGTGCTTTCCAGTCTCTGGTATTCGGTAAGCGCGGTCATGCCCGATTTTGCCTCGTTTTGAGGATCAGGATACCGGATGCGGACGCATTGCTCAACTGATGCCTGACGCTGAAAATCCACCCAAATCAGGGGGGTGTCCTGCGTGCCCCTCTCCCTGTGCACCCTGTCTGCAAGGATCGTGCGGCGCGCCGGTGTGGCGTGGGGCGTCTGTTGCGCACCCCGCCGCTCAGGGCGCGTTGCGTTGCGCGGGATCGCGCGTGAAGGCGCCGGGCCGGTCCGCCACCCCCTCGGCGCGTTGGCGGCTTGCGGCCTCGGCCCACCAGGCAAGCTGCTGGAAACCGCGGTCGAGATAGTCGTTCCAGCGGGCAGCCCCCACGCCGGGCGCGTAGCCGCCCTTGGCATCGAACACGTCCTGCGCCTTGGGCACATGGATCATCGCCGAGACGGGCAGGCAGCCAAGCTCGGCCAGGAAAGTGCGCATGTTCACCGCCGCCCGCGCGCCACCCCATTGGCCGGCGGAATATGTCGCGATCAGGCTTGGTTTCCACGCGTAGAGCGAGCTGCCGAAATGGTTGAGAAGATGCGCCAGGGCCGGGCTCATGGAATGGTTGTATTCGGGACTGACCATCACGTAGCCATCCGCCGCCGCGATCCGGCCCGCCAGATCGTCGAGCGGGGCCGGCGCCGTGCCCTGCGCATGGGCGAAATGCGGCTTGAAGACGCCGCCAAGGTCGAAATCCAGCGGGTCGATCAGGTTGACGGTGTGGCCCTGCGACGCAAGCCGCACGACGCAGGCCCGTGCCACCCGAAGGCCAAGCCGCGCAGGTCGGGGCGGGGTGCTGTCGCGTACCGATCCGAGAAACACCAGAAGGTCGAGGGCGGGGGGGGGGCGTGGACATGTCAGGCCGCGAAGCCGAACGTGTCGGGTCGGGCGCGGTCCCAGTACTTGGCGAAGGCAGGATGGGTGACCTCGCCCCGGCGCAACTCGCCCGGTTCAAGCCAAAGGTACTGGCTGGCGGCGGACCGCACCTCGCGGCTGCTGACCCGGATCATCAGGTGATGCGGGGTGAAATCGCGCGGGCTGTGCAGGCCGGAGGATTCTACCGCTTCCTTGAGGGCGATCATGGTGTTGCGGTGAAAATTGGCGACTCGGACGTACTTGTCTTCCACCACCAATGCCTTGTAGCGGCCGGGGTCTTGCGTGGTGACACCGGTGGGGCATTTGCCCGAATGGCAGACCTGCGCCTGGATACAGCCGACCGCGAACATGAAGCCGCGCGCGATGTTGCAGCCATCGGCGCCGAGCGCAAACATGCGGCACAGGTCGAAGGCGCTGATCAGCTTTCCCGAAGCGATGAGCTTGATGCGGTCGCGCAACCCGATCCCGACAAGCGTGTTATGCGCCAGCATCAGCCCCTCGCGGATCGGCGCACCCTTGTGGTCGGCGAACTCGGCGGGGGCCGCACCTGTGCCGCCCTCGGCGCCGTCGATGGTGATGAAATCGGGTGTGATGCCTGTGGCCTCGAACGCCTTGGCCATGGCGAAAAACTCCCACGGGTGGCCGACGCAAAGCTTGATGCCGACGGGCTTGCCGCGCGCGAGGTCACGCAGCCGGGCGATGAAGGCGCACAGGCCTTCGGGCGTGGTGAACTCGGAATGTCCCGGTGGGCTGTTGCAGTCTTCGCCCGCCTTGACGCCACGCGCCTCTGCGATGGCCTCGGTCACCTTTGCGCCGGGCAGGATGCCGCCATGGCCCGGCTTGGCGCCTTGGGACAGCTTGATCTCGATCATTTTCACTTGCGCATCGGCGGCGGTTTCGGCGAATTTTTCCGGGTTGAAGGCGCCTTCGGCCGTGCGGCAGCCGAAATAGCCCGAGCCGACCTGCCAGATCAGATCGCCGCCATGTTTGCGGTGAAAGCGCGAGATCGAGCCTTCGCCGGTGGTATGGGCAAAGCCGCCGCGTTTCGCGCCCCGGTTGAGCGCCTCGATCGCGTTGGGCGACAGCGCGCCATAGGACATGCCCGAGATATTGAGCGGCGAGCTGTCATAGGGTTGGGTGCAATCCGGTCCGCCGATGGTCACGCGGAAGTCGTGGCCGTCGAGATGTGTGGGGGCCATGGAATGGTTGATCCATTCATGGCCGATCTCGTTCACGTTGCGCAGCGTGCCGAAGGGGCGCAGCCCCTCGATCCCCTTGGCGCGGCGGTAGACAAGGGCGCGCTGTTCGCGCGAATAGGGCGTTTCCTCATGGTCGCTTTCGAGGAAATACTGCCGGATCTCGGGGCGGAAATGTTCGAACAGGAAGCGCAGCCGCGCCGAGACGGGATAGTTGCGCAGCACCGCGCGGCGGGTCTGGAAACGGTCGTACAGCCCGATGGCGGCGACGGGGCCGAAGACAAGGGCGGCAAGTCCGCCCCAGAGCGGCACCCAGACCGCAAGGGCGAGGCTGGCGAGCGTGAGCGCGACGAACAGGATCAGCGGAATGTAACGCAACGGCCCCTCCCTTGGTCGGGCGCCGCGGGGCGGCGGCGCTGATGTGCAGGGTTGCCGCTTTTGCCCGGCGGATCAAGCGTGGTGTTGCGGGGCGGCGATGGACGGCGGCGGATCGAGGATGGCCGGTGGCGGGGGGTGCCAGTTGGGGCAAGCCGCGCATTGCCGGGCCGCGGTTCGGCGATCCGGTGTTGGGGCTGCGCGCTTTATGGTGGTCAAGTCCGCGCGAAACATGAGCCTTGCACCAAGACCAGCCAAATCGCCGTGCCGGGGGGCGGCCCGGCGATGCGCGGCGGCCTGCGGCCTTGATTCCGCGCGGGGTATTGCCCACCCCACATCCCTCGCCGCAGTTCCCCTCGCTTTCCCAAATCGCTGCCCCGAGCGGGCGGGTCATGCCGGAGGCATACCTCTGGCATGACCGATCGCGCGGCCGGCTACGCCCTTGATTCTGCGCGGGGCGCGCATTGCCCGACCGTTCTTCGTCCGCATGTCAGATTTCCGCCGCCAGCTTGCGCAGCTCGAATTTCTGGATCTTGCCGGTAGAGGTCTTGGGAAGCTCCTGGAACACGACGTGTTTGGGGGTCTTGAACCCGGCAAGGCGTTGGCGGGAAAAGGTGATGATCTCTTCCTCCGCCGCCGACGCCCCGGTTTTCAGTTCCACGAAGGCGCAGGGCACCTCGCCCCATTTCGCATCGGGCTTGGCGACCACGGCACAGAGCATCACCGCCGGGTGGTGCATCAGCGCGCCCTCGACCTCGACCGAGCTGACATTCTCGCCGCCGGAGATGATGATGTCCTTGGCGCGGTCGGTGATCTGCACGTAGGTATCGGGGTGCTGGACGGCGATGTCGCCGGAATGGAAGTAACCGCCCTTGAACGCCTCCGCCGTGGCGCGGGGGTTCTTGTAATAGCCCTTCATCACCGAATTGCCGCGGATCATGATCTCGCCCGCCGTTTCGCCGTCCATCGGCACCGGTGCCATGGTGTCATCCATCACCACGATGGGTTCCATGTTGGGCAGGCCGACGCCTTGGCGGGCCTTGATCGTGGCGCGGTCCACCTGCGTCAGCGCCCCCCAGTCTTCCTCTTTCCAGACGCATTCGGTGGCGTGGCCATAGGTTTCGGTGAGGCCATAGACCTGCGTGACGTTGAAGCCCATCGTTTCGATCGCGGCCAGTGTCGCGGCGGCGGGGGGGGCGCCTGCGGTGAACACCTCGACGGTGTGATCGAAAGCGCGGCGGTCTTCCGGCGTGGCGTTGACGATGGCGCTGAGAACGATGGGCGCGCCGCCGAAATGGGTCACGCCCTCATCGGCGATGGCGTCGTAGATCGCCTTGGCGGTCACGTCGCGGCAGCACACGAGGGTGCCGCCAAGCGCCGGGATCATCCAGCCATGGCACCACGTGTTGCAGTGAAAGAAGGGCACGATGGTCAGTAGCCGGGGATAGAGCGTCATGCGCCACGAAATCGGCGTACCCATGGTGATGAGGTAGGCGCCGCGGTGGTGGTAGACGACGCCCTTGGGCCGCCCGGTGGTGCCGGACGTGTAGTTGAGCGCGAGGCTTTCCCATTCGTCCTCGGGCCAGATCCACGCGAAACCGGGGTCGCCCTCGGCCAGCAGATCCTCGTAGGTCAGGTGGCGGCCCGAGGCGGGGTGGCCAGCCTGCTCGTCGGGCACCTCGACGATGAGCGGCAGGTTCTCGGCCTCCATTTCCTTCAGCGCCGCCTCGACAGAGCCGAGGAACTGGGTATCGACCAGCACCACCACCGCCTCGCCGTGGTCGAGGATGTAGCTGATGGTGCCGATATCGAGCCGCGTGTTGATGGTGTTGAGCACCGCGCCGCAGGCGGGGATCCCAAAGAGCGCCTCTGCCTGGGCGGGGATATTGGGCATGACGGTGGCGACGACATCGCCGGGGCGCACGCCGCGCGCGGCAAGGGCGGCGGCGAGGCGGCTGACGCGGGCATGGGTTTCGGCATAGGTCTTGCGGAAAGAGCCGTAGACCAGCGCCTCGTGTTCAGGAAACACCTGTGCCGCGCGGTTGAGATGGCTGAGCGGGGTCAGCGGTACATAGTTGGCCGCGCGCTTTTCCAGCCCGGTTTCGTCCTTCATCCAGCCCATGCGTTCCTCCCTCGCGGCATGTCTCCCGATGCGACAATGAGGCACAAGGCCGTGTGCCACGCAAGGAAAATGTCGGGGCCGGGTCGCGCCCGGACGGGTTGCGAAGGCGGCATGACCGGCATGTAAAAAATGCCGTCAGAGCCATCTTGTGCAGGGGGCGGGCACGCACCATTTGCCGCTCTTCGTGGCAGATGATTGCCGCGATTCACAACGAAGGTCCAATGAGACGTGACACGACATTTTTCCGAGTCCAACCGCCACCTGTGCGAGGCGGGAAACAGCCCGCTTGGCTGCGCGGTCTGTCCCGCAGGGGGATTGCTTTCCGCGAGCCGGGTACTGTCGTCGCGCGGCTGGGTTGCGGCTCGACAGGTGCGCCGGGGCGATGAGGTTCTGACATTCGACAACGGGTTCGTTCCCGTCGCAGGCGTTGATTGGACGTGGTCGTTCAGCAGCATTGTGCCGTGCCCGATGCATTTCTGGCCCCTGCGCGTGCCGGCCGGCTTGCTTGGGAACGTCGAGGATTTCATGGTGTTGCCGGATAATTCGGTGCTTTTCGAATACGAGTCGGGCGGCGATGTCGTCTCTGTTGCCATTCCGTCTCGCGCCCTGATGGGGCGGGGCGGGGTTCAGCCGACGGACCCGATGAAGCGTCAGCGTGTGATCCAGCTCCATTTCGAGCAGCCGCAACTGGTGGCAATCGAAAACGGCGCCTACCAGCTTTTCGCAGGGGGCGAGTTGATCACCGAGGCCGATTACACCGTCCCGATGCTGGGTCTTTCTGAAGCCCGCGCTTTGGTGTCGGACCTGTTGCCGGTCAGGGTCGCGTAACAGGCGCGCAACGGCTTGCCGCGCGGCGCGGGCGCAGGGGATGGCCCATGGTGCAGGCCGCGCATTGTCGGGCCGTGGGGGCGGCGTCATGCCGGAGGCTCGCCTCCGGCATGACAATGCGCGGCGCGCTGACGCCCTTGATCCCGCGCGGGGGGCTTCGCACGCCGAGCCTTCAGACGTCGCCCTGCACAACCGCCGAAGAGCCGGCCGTCAGGGCCGCGCGATGAGGCGACGCGGTCAGGCCGCCTTCGCCTTGGGCCCGAACCGAGCGTAGAAGCCCTGGTTCTTGCCCGCCATCTCGCGCAGCAGGTCCGGGCAGGCGAAGCGGTCGCCATAGGCCTCGGCCAGCTGGTCGCAGCGCTCCGCCGCGTAGGGTGTGCCAAGCATGTCGAGCCACGAGAACGGCCCGCCCGACCACGGCGCGAAGCCCCAGCCGAGGATTGCCCCGACATCGCCCTCGCGGATGTCCATCAGCACGCCCTCTTCCAACGCGCGCACCGCTTCCAGCACCTGCGCAAACAGCAGGCGGTGCTGCACCTCGGTCACGTCGGGCTGCGTCTCCTTCGGGGTGTAACGCTCGCGCAGGCCTTGCCACAGGCCTTGCCGCTTGCCCTTGTCGTCATAGGCGTAGAAGCCCGCATTGGCCTTGCGCCCCAGCCGGCCTTCGTCATGCAGCCAGAACATCACCTCGTCGGCGGCCTCGTTGTCATAGGCGTCGCCCATGGCGGCCTTGGTGGCCTTGGCGATCTTCACGCCAAGGTCGATCGAGGTTTCGTCGGTCAGTTGCAGGGGGCCGAGCGGCATGCCGACCAGCTTCGCCGCGTTCTCGATCAGCGCCGGCTCCACGCCTTCGGTCACCATGCGCACGCCCTCGTTGATGTAAGGGATGATGCAGCGGTTGGCGTAGAAGAACCTCGCGTCATTGACCACGATGGGCGTCTTGCGGATCTGGCGCACGAAATCGAGCGCCTTGGCCACGGCGCGCGCGCCCGTCGCCTTGCCCTTGATGATCTCGACCAGCATCATCTTGTCGACGGGCGAAAAGAAGTGGATGCCGATGAACTGCTCAGGTCGCTTGCTGGCGCGGGCCAGATCGGTGATCGGCAGGGTGGAGGTGTTGGTGGCGAAGATCGCCGTGTCCGGGATGACGGCCTCTGCCTTGGCGGTCACATCGGCCTTGATGCCGGGGTCCTCGAACACCGCTTCCACGACCAGATCGCAGCCCTCAAGCGCCGCGTAATCGGTGGTGGCATTGATCCGCGCCAGCACCTCGTCCTTTTTCTCGGGCGTCACCTTCTTGCGCTGGATGCCCTTGTCGAGGATCGCCTCGGAATAGGCCTTGCCCTTGTCGGCGGCGTCCTGGCTGGCGTCGATCAGCACCACCTCGATGCCGGCATTGGCCGAGACATGGGCGATGCCCGCGCCCATCATGCCGGCGCCGAGGATGCCCACCTTCTGCACCCGTTCATCATCCACGCCGGGGCGGTTGGCACCTTTTTCCAGCGCCTCCTTGTTGACGAAAAGGCTGCGGATCATCGCCGCCGAAGAGGGGTTTATCAGCACGTTCACGAACCAGCGCGCCTCTACCTTCAGCGCGGTGTCGAAGGGCACCAGCGCGCCTTCGTAAACGGCCGAAAGCAGCGCCTTGGCCGCCGGGTAGACGCCCTTGGTCTTGCCGTTGACCATCGCGCTTGCGCCCACGAAGGTCATGTAGCCCGCAGGGTGGTAGGGCGCGCCGCCCGGCATCTTGTAGCCCTTCTGGTCCCAGGGCTTGACGATATCGGCGTCCCCGGCGCCAAGCACCCAGTCCTTCGCCGTCGACAGCAGGTCCTCGGCCGGCACGACCTCGTCCACCAGCCCGGCGGATTTGGCCTTTGCCGGGTCCGACAGCTTGCCCTCCAGCAGGAAGGGGCTGGCTGCCATGGCGCCCATCTTGCGCACCAGCCGCGTGGTGCCGCCGGCACCGGGGAAGATGCCGACCATGATCTCCGGCAGGCCGATCCTGGCCTTGGGATTGTCTGCCACGAAACTGCGATGACAGGCGAGCGCGATTTCCAACCCGATGCCAAGCGCCGTACCCGGCAGCGCGGCGGCGATCGGCTTGCCGCCCTTCAAGGTCTTGGGGTCCATCCCGGCGCGCTCGATCTTGCGCAGCACCTCGTGCATGCGCATGATGCCGTCGAACAGGCCCTGCGCCGGCGCGTCACCGGCCATGTCCTTCATCCGTGCGATGACATTGAGGTCCATCCCGCCGGCAAAGCTGCCGTCCTTGCCCGAGGTGATGACAATGCCCTTGACAGCGTCGTCGGCCAGCGCGGCGTCAACGCAGCCCTCCAGCGCGTCGAGCGCGTCGAGGTTGAGCACATTCATGCTCTTGCCAGCCGTGTCCCAGGTGATGATGGCGACGCCGTCGGCATCCGTTTTCATGGTGAAATCGGTCATGTCGTGGAACTCCTTACACGCGTTCGATGATGGTGGCGGCACCCATGCCCGACCCGATGCAGAGCGTCGCCAGACCGGTGCCCTTGCCGGTGCGTTCCAGCTCGTCGAGCACGGTGCCGATGATCATCGCGCCGGTGGCGCCAAGCGGGTGGCCCATGGCGATGGCGCCGCCGTTGACGTTGACCACCGAAGGGTCCACGTCGAAGGCCTGCATGAAGCGCATGACCACGGCGGCGAATGCCTCGTTCACCTCGAAAAGGTCGATGTCGGAGATGCTCATGCCGCTGTCGCGCAGGATCTTCTGCGTCACCGGGACCGGGCCGGTCAGCATGATGGTGGGATCGGTGCCGATCTTGGCGGTGGCGCGGATGCGGGCGCGGGGGGTGAGGCCATGCACCTCGCCGTATTCCTTGCTGCCGACCAGCACGGCCGCCGCGCCGTCGACGATGCCCGATGAATTGCCGGCGTGGTGGATGTGGGTGATGCGTTCGAGATGGGGGTATTTCATCAGCGCCACGGCGTCGAATCCGGGCATCGTCTCGCCCATGTCCTTGAACGAGGGTTTGAGCCCGCCAAGCGACTGCATGTCCGTTTCAGGGCGCATGTGCTCATCGCGGTCAAGGATCGGCAACCCGTTCTGGTCGTGGACCACCACGATGGAGCGCGCGAACCGGTTTTCGTCCCACGCTGCCTTGGCGCGGCGCTGTGACTCGACGGCCAGCGCGTCGGCCTCGTCGCGCGAGAACCCGAACTCGGTGGCAATGATGTCGGCGGAAATGCCTTGCGGCACGAAGTAGTTTTCCATCGCGATGGACGGGTCCACCGCGATCGCGCCGCCATCCATGCCCATCGGTGTGCGCGACATGCTTTCGACGCCGCCGGCGATATAGGCCTGCCCGGCGCCGGCCTTGATCTGGTTGGCGGCAAGGTTCACCGCCTCCAGCCCGGAGGCGCAAAAGCGGTTGATGGCGAGGCCGGGGATCGACTGGTCGAGCTCGGAGGCCAGAACGGCGGTGCGCGCAAGGCAGGCGCCCTGTTCGGCCACTTGCGTGACATTGCCCCAGATCACGTCCTCGACGGCGTGGCCTTCGAGGTTGTTGCGGTGCTTCAGCGCATTGAGGGCAACGGCGGAAAGCCGCGGGGCGCTGACCTCGTGCAGGGCCCCGTCCTTGCGGCCGCGCCCGCGCGGGGTGCGGATGGCGTCGTAGATGTAAGCGTCGGTCATGATCGGTCCTCTTTGGTCAGGCGCGGTCAGCGGGGCTGCCGGGCATCAGGTCGTAGGGGTGTTGCCACCCCGGTGTTTCGGACAGGCGGGTCAGCCAGGCGTCGATATGGGGCCAGTCGGCGCGGTCAAAGCCGAAGGGCTCGGGGTAATAGAGGTAGCCACAGCAGGAGAGATCGGCATTGCTGAGCCCCTCGCCGACGATCCAGTCGCGCCCTGCGAGATGCGAGTCGAGCGTGGCATAGGCCGATTTGAGACGCCCTTGCATGAACGCGATCACATCGGCGTTGCGATGCTTTTCGGGCAGGAAGTTCATCAGGAAGCGGGTCATCCCGGCCTGGCTGGACAGCTTGTGGTTATCCCAGAGCACCCAGCGCAGCACCTCGTAGCGCTCCTCGGGCGCGCCGCCATGCTTGCCGGTTCGATCGGTGACGTATTGCTGGATCGCGCCCGATTGCGTGAGGCGCATCTCGCCGTCCACCAGCACCGGAACCTCGCCCATCTCGTTGATTTTCGACCGGTAATCCGGACTGCGCGTCTCGCCGCCGAAGAAATCGACATGGACCGCGTCCCAATCGAGGCCGGAAAGCTCCAGCGCCAGCGCCGCCTTGTAGGCGTTGCCGGACTCGCCGAAACAGTAAAGCGTGCGTGTCATCCGGTGTCCTCCCTTGCCGGTGTCGTGCCCGTGGGGGTTTCACACCCCCACACCCCCGTGGAGTATTTCAACCAAGAAGAAGGCTCATAACCCTTTGTTAAGGTTAATTGCCTAGCCTTGGAGTCGCGGTACAGGCTGGAGAGCCGATGACCGCCCAAGGAGAAGGCACTCCGCGTATCCGACCCCCTGCCTCCGGGCCGTTCCGGCCCAGTCTTTGGGGCTACGCGGAATGGCGGAGTGTCCCTTTGCCCTTCTTCTTGGTTCAAATACTCAAAAATCCTCCGCTTGCCGCCCGTGCCGGGCCTCTACCGTTTGCGCGCGTCCAGGTCCGAGTTGAACAGGCGGATGCGGTGGGTGAAGTTGTCTTCGTCCACCACGCTTTTCCAGTTCTCGAACAGGAAGGACAGGAATTCGCCCTCGTCGAGCCCGGCCTCGCCCGCCAGCGCCCGCAGCTTGCGGTACCCGTCCTCGGACATCGCAAGGTTGGGGCGGCGGGTGAGGCGCAGGCGCTTGGGCATCGGGATTCCTCTCAGAACTGGTCGGCTGCGAGGTCCATGACCGGCGCCGCCCCCGACTGGATACGCGCAAGGTGCATTGCGGTGGCGGGCAGTTGCCGGGTCATGTAGTAGCGCGCGGTTGCGAGTTTTGCCTCATGGAAATCGGGATCCGACGTGCCGTTTGCAAGGGCATCGAGCGAAGCGCGCGCCATGCGCGCCCACATCAGCCCGATGCAGACATGGCCCATCATGTGCATGAAATCGTTGGAGCCCGCGAGCGCCGCGTTGGGGGACTTCATGCCTTCCTGCATGAAATACATGCCGGCGGCCTGCAGGTCCTTGGAGGCCTGTTTCAGCGGCTTCACGAAGGGCGCCATCGCCTCGTCCTCGCCGTTCTCTTTGCAGAAGGACTTGACCATCTCGAAGAAGGCCATGACGTGTTTGCCACCATCTGCGGCCAGCTTGCGGCCCACGAGGTCAAGCGCCTGCACGCCGTTGGCGCCTTCGTAGATCATTGCGATGCGGGCGTCGCGGACGAATTGCGACATGCCCCATTCCTCGACATAGCCATGCCCGCCGAAGACCTGTTGCGCCTGCACCGTCATGTCGAAGCCCCGGTCGGTCAGGAAGCCCTTGAGCACCGGGGTCATCAGCGAAATCAACCCGTCGGCATCGGCGTCCTCGTTGCGATGCGCCCGGTCGATCAACATGGCGCCCCAGAACAGGAAGGCGCGGGCGCCCTCGGTAAAGCTTTTCTGGTCCATCAGGCTGCGGCGGATATCGGGATGCACGATCAGCGGGTCGGCGGGGCCGTTGGGGTTTTCCGCGCCGGTGACGGCGCGGCCCTGAAGCCGGTCTTTCGCATAGGCGAGCGCGTTCTGGTAAGCCACCTCGGCCTGCGCGAGGCCCTGCATGCCGACGCCGATGCGGGCCTCGTTCATCATCGTGAACATGGCGCGCATCCCCTTGTGCTCGGTGCCGAGGAGCCAACCGGTCGCCCCGTCATAATTCATCACGCAGGTCGCATTGCCGTGGATGCCCATTTTCTCTTCGATCTTGCCGCAGGTGACGCCGTTACGCTCGCCAAGGCTGCCATCCGCGGCCACGAGGACTTTCGGCACGATGAACAGCGAGACGCCCTTGATCCCCTCGGGGCCGCCGGGGATCTTGGCAAGCACCAGGTGGATGATGTTCTCGGCCATGTCGTGTTCGCCCGCCGAAATGAAGATCTTCTGCCCGGTGATCCTGTAACTGCCGTCTGCCTGCGGTTCGGCCTTGGTGCGCATGAGGCCCAGATCGGTGCCGCAATGGGGCTCCGTCAGGTTCATGGTGCCGGTCCACTCGCAACTGACCATCTTGGGCAGGTAGGTCGCCTTCTGCTGCTCGCTGCCATGGGCGAGGATGGTCGAGGCGGCGCCGTGGGTCAGGCCCTGGTACATGGCGAAGGCCTGGTTGGAGGCCGCAAACATTTCCAGCGTTGCCGCCCCCATCACGAAGGGCATGTTCTGGCCGCCGAACGCCTCGGGCATGTCGAGCCCGGCCCAGCCGCCCTCCCGAACCGTGTCGAAGGCTTCCTTGAAGCCCTTGGGCGTGCGCACCACGCCGTTTTCCAGCACGCAGCCCTCGGTGTCGCCCACGGTGTTGAGCGGCGCCAGCACCTCTGAATTCAGCTTGCCGCATTCTTCCAGGATGGCGGCGGTGAAGTCCGCTTCGAGGTCATCGTAGCCGGGGATCTTCTGATCGGTCACCTTCAGCACGTCGTGAAGAAGGTAGTGCATGTCCCTGGTGGGGGCGGTGTAGCTTGGCATCTGGTCCTCCCGAAGGTCCGTTGTGCGCCTGTCAGGCCGTGTCTTTTCCGTCCGAAAGCCCGGACAGCATGTCGCGGATCATGCCCATCTGCGATTTCATCTCGGCAATGGCATCGTCCAGTTCAGCGCGGCGCTGTTCCAGATCGCTGAGCCTGTCCTGCGCCACTTCGAGGGTGCGGGTCAGCTGCGTTTCCTGCTGGTCGCCGACATAGTAGAGCTCGAGGAGCTGCCGGATCTCTTCCAGCGAGAAGCCAAAGCGCTTGCCGCGCAGGATCAGCGTCAGCCGCGCCCGGTCGCGCCGGGTGAAGAGCCGCTTCTGGCCCTCTCGGATGGGAAACAGCAATTCCTTGGATTCGTAGAACCGCAAGGTCCGCGGCGTGACGTCGAAAGCGTCGCACATCTCGCGGATGGACATGGTTTCGGGGTCCATGAGGTCACCTATGGTCATCAACATCATGCTTGGTCCCGAGCTGCGATTCTCGGAGCAAGCTTACTCGATAGGTTGACGTTAACGTAAATAGAACGTCGCGTCATCTTGAAAAATGACGCTGCGTCAACGTGTCTGTGGCGGTCAGTCCTGCGACCGGTCCCAGACATGGCGCAGGCGTTCAAGCTCTGCGATGCTATCGTCAAGCTCCGCCCGGCGGCGGCGCAATTCGTCAAGCTGCTTGTCGGCCATGTCCATCCATGCCTTGCGTTGCAGGTGTTGGTCGGGGTCGGCATCGTATAGATCCAGCCATTGGCGCATTTCCTCCAGCTTGAAGCCGAAGCGGCGGCCGCGCAGGATCAGGGTCATGCGGGCAATGTCGCGCGGTCCGTAGAAGCGTTGCCGCCCGTCGCGGTCCGGGAACAGCAGTTCGATATATTCGTAATGGCGCAAGGTGCGCGGTGTCACGCCGAAGCGTGCGCACATTTCCTTGAAGCTCAGCCGTTCCTCCGCCATGCCCTGCCTGTCCTTTACCCTGTCGTATCCCGCCGCGACGTGCCGTGACGGGATTTTGCATCAGGCTTGCGGGGAATGCAAAAGCGTGCTCCCTCTTGGTCCATCACGTCATCTGGAATGAAAGGGCCCGTCACATGGCGCAGAAGGCCGGGGGAAAAGCCCGCATCGCCAAGCAGTTCATCGAGGCGATCCCGTTCTCGAAGGCATTGCGGATGCGCCTTGAGGATATCGGCGACGGGCGTGCGGTGATCTCGATGCCGTGGTCCGAAGATCTGGTGGGCGATCCGCAGAGCGGTGTTATTCACGGTGGCGCGGTCTCGGCGTTGATGGACACCTGCGGCGGTGCCGCGGTGATGAGCCACCCCGACGCCCCCGCCGGGACCGCCACCATCGACCTGCGAATCGACTATATGCGCCCGGCCACACCGGGCCAGCGCATCGTGGCGCGCGCCGAATGCTACAACGTCACCCGCAGCGTCGGCTTCGTGCGCGCAAGCGCCCATGATGCCGATGATGCGCGCCCCGTCGCCACCGCCGCCGGTGCCTTCACCGTCGAACGCCCGAAGGAGGTCAAGGCATGACCAGCCGCCCGCGTCCCGAACCCGTTCAGGTGATCAAGGAACGCCGCGACCGGGCGCTTGACCTCCTGGTGCAGGGGGTGCCCTATACCCGCTTCATGGGCATCGACTTCGACCGGCGCGGCGACGAGCTGACGGCGCTGATGCACTACGACGAGAAGCTGATCGGCAATCCGTTCCTGCCGGCGCTGCATGGCGGCGCGATCGCGTCATTCCTGGAGGTGACCGCCATCCTGGGGCTGAGCTGGCAAAGCCTGTGGGACGAGATTGAATCGGGTCGCGTCGCGCCCGAGGATCTGACGCCGGAGACCATGCCGCGCCTGCCCAAGACGATTGATTTCACGGTGGATTACCTGCGCACGGGCCTGCCGCGCGATTCCTACGCACGGGCGCGGGTCAACCGCTCCGGTCGGCGCTATGCAAGCGTGCATGTCGAGGCGTGGCAGGACAACCGCGCGCGCCCCTTCGCGCAGGCGACGGGGCATTTCCTGACGCCGGGCCAGGGTGGCGGGCAGCGGGCCGGGCAGGGCGCAGGGCAAGGGGCCGGGCAGGGCGCAGGGCAGGGCGCAGGGCAAGGGGCTGGGCAGGGCGCAGGGCAGGACGGCGGGGCGCGCGGTGGCTGATACCGGCGGTGGTGCCGTGCCGCTGACGCATCGCCGCATCCTGTGGATTGCGTTGCCGATCCTGCTGTCGAACATCACCGTGCCACTGCTGGGCGCGGTCGATACCGCCGTGGTCGGCCGGCTGGGGGATGCCGCGCCGCTCGGTGCGGTGGCGGTCGGCGCCTCGGTGCTGGCGATGGTCTACTGGGTCTTCGGGTTCCTGCGCATGGGCACCACCGGGTTGACCGCGCAGGCGATGGGGGCGGGAGACCGGGCCGAGGTGGCAGCGCTGCTGACGCGGGTGCTGATGATCGGGCTGGCCGCCGGGGCGTTTCTGATCGCGGTGCAGGCGGCGATCTTCTGGGCGGCGTTCCGCGTCGCGCCGGCCTCGGACGAGGTCGAAGGGCTGGCGCGCGCCTATATGGCGCTGCGCATCTGGTCGGCCCCGGCGGCAATCGCGATCTACGGCATCAACGGCTGGCTGATCGCGCGCGAACGCACCGGGGCGCTGCTGGCGCTTCAGGTCTGGATGAACGGGCTCAACATCGTGCTCGATCTGGCGTTCGTCATCGGCCTGGGCCGGGGGGTGGAGGGCGTGGCGCTGGCCACGGTCGTGGCGGAGTGGTCGGGGCTGGCGTTTGGCCTGTGGCTGTGCCGGGCCGCATTCCGGGTGCCTGACTGGCGCGACTGGTCGCGGGTCTTCGACCGGGCGCGGCTGCTGCGCATGGCCACGGTCAACACCGATATCATGATCCGCTCGGTGCTGCTGACGGGGGGCTTTACCACCTTCACGCTGCTCGGTGCCGGGTTGGGCGACGTGACGCTGGCAGCCAATCAGATCCTGATGCAGTTCCTGTATATTTCCGCCTTCGCGCTCGACGGCTTTGCGCTGGCCGCAGAAACGCTGGTGGGGCAGGCCGTCGGCTCGCGTGCGCCGGGCAGCCTGCGCCGGGGCGCGGTGATGGCAAGCTGGTGGGCCGGGGGCATCGCGCTGGGCCTCGTGCTGGTCTACGCGGGCGCGGGGGGCGCGGTGATCGACTTGATGACGACCGTTGAAGGGGTGCGGGCCGAGGCGCGCGGATACCTTGCATGGGCCGCGCTGGCGCCGCTGATGGGGGCGCCGTCCTTCATGCTCGACGGGGTGTTCATCGGCGCGACGCGGACGCGCGACATGCGAAACATGATGGCGCTCTCGTTCGCGGGCTATGTCGCGGCGCTGGCGCTGTTGCTGCCCGCCTTCGGCAATCACGGGCTGTGGGCGGCGCTGATGGTGTTCTTTGCGCTGCGCGCGGTCACGCTGGCGGTGCGCTACCCGGCGTTGGAACGTGCGGCACGTTAGCCTCATCGCGCCCCGGTGGGGGCTCTTCGGCCGATGAGCGTGCCCCGGCACGGCGAAGAGGCGGCGGGGTCAGAGCCAGTCGTCGCGTCCCGAGCCTACCGCCTCGGCCACCGACGAAAACCCGTCGCGCGCCAGCAAGGCATCGAGCCCGTGCGCGATCTCGCCGACCAGCGACAGCCCGCCATAGACCAGCGCGGTGTAAAGCTGCACTGCCGAGGCGCCGGCGCGGATCTTGGCATAGGCGTCTTCTGCCGAGCCGACACCGCCCACGCCAATCAACGGCAATTGCCCCGCCGTCAGCTGCGACAACCGCGCCAGCACGGCGGTGCTGCGCGCAAGCAGCGGCGCGCCGGAAAGGCCGCCTGCCTCGCCCCTGTGGCGGCCGTGCAGCCCGTCGCGCACCCGTGTGGTGTTGGTGGCGACGATCCCGGCAATGCCGGAGCCGAGCGCGACCTCCGCGATATCGGCAATCTCGGAATCGGTCAGGTCCGGCGCGATCTTCAGGAAGACGGGGACCGGTGCGGGCAGCTCGGCGCGCGCCGCCATCACGCCCGCCAACAGCGCCGTCAGCGCCGCCTTGCCCTGCAAATCGCGCAACGCTTCGGTGTTGGGGGAGGAGACGTTGACGGTGGCGAAGTCCACATGCGCCCCGCAGGCGCGCAGCACCTCGGCGTAATCTGCGGCGCGGTCCGGGCTGTCCTTGTTCGCCCCAAGGTTCAGCCCGACGACGCCGCCTTTGGGTCGCGCCGCCAGCCGCGCCGCGATCGCCGCCATGCCGTCATTGTTGAAGCCGAAGCGGTTGATCGCCGCGCGATCCTCGGTCAGCCGGAAGAGGCGCGGCCTGGGGTTGCCCGGCTGCGGGCGGGGCGTGGCGGCGCCCACCTCGACAAAGCCGAAACTCGCGCGGGCCAGCGGCGCCAGCGCGGTGGCGTTCTTGTCGAAACCGGCGGCCAGCCCCACCGGGTTGGGCAGGGCGAGCCCGGCTACCGTGCAGCGCAGCCGCGCAGTGGTGATCGGCCCGGTCCGGGGGCCAAGCCCGGCGCGCAAGGCCGACAGCGCCAGGCCATGCGCCGCCTCCGGGTCGATCCGGTGCATCAGGGCGAGGCCGAGCCGTTCCAGCACGCCGGTCAGCCCCCCAGATCGGGGAAGACGTGACGCCCGTTCACCAGCGGCAGGGCCTCGTGCCAGACAACATCGGACAGACGCAGCGGCGCGTAGAGATGCGGGAAGCGGGCGCCACCGCGCGACACCTCCCATTTCAGCGCCGCGCCCAGCGCCTCGGCCTCGACGGCCAGCAGGACAAGCCCGTCCTCGCCCGCGAAATGCCTTGCAGCGGTCTCGCGCGCCTGATCGGCGGTGGAAAAATGCACGAACCCGTCGGCCAGGTCGACCGGCGCCCCCGCCGTCTGGCCATTTTCACGCAGCTCTGCCCATTCGCCGGGCCGGAAAATCTTGTAGATCAGCATGGGCAGGGGAGTGGCCCGCCGCGGCCGCCGCGTCAAGTGTCACATTGCCTTTACCAACAGCCTTTACTTGCGCCGGAGGTGCCGCCACTCTGGCACCATTGCATTCCGACAGGGAGAGTTACGATGCTTGCGCGAATCCTGTGTTCCACGGCCATGATCGCGGCCTTGGGCTCCGCCGCCTCCGCCGAGGTCACGGTCCACATTCTTCACACCAACGATACCCATAGCCGGATCCAGCCGATCAACCGCTACGACAGCACCTGCGCACCCGAGGATGACGCAGCGGGCGACTGTTTCGGCGGGGTCGCGCGGGTGGCGACCGCCATCAACGACCTGCGCGACGAGTTGACCGCGGCGGGCGAAAACGTGGTGGTGATGAATGCCGGCGACCGGTTTCAGGGCTCGCTGATCTATACCACCTTCAAGGGCGACGTGGAGGCCGAGATGATGGAGGCCATCGGCTACGATGTCATGGCCGTCGGCAACCACGAATTCGACGACGGACCGGGCAATTTCCGCCGCTTCCTCGACACCGTGTCGTTCCCGGTTGTGTCCGGCAACCTCGACCTCAGCCTGTCGGAGGAATTGCGCGGCGCGGTCCGGAATCACGTTGTGCTCGACGTGGGTGGCCACCGGCTGGGCGTTATTTCGGCGCTGGCCACCGATACGGCGGAAACCTCCAGCCCCGGCCCGACCGTGATCTTCCAGAACGAGATCGACTCGCTTCAGGCCGATGTGGATGAGCTGACCGCGATGGGCGTCGACATGATCGTGGCGCTGACCCATGTCGGCCTTGCCCAGGATATCCGCATCGCCGAGGCGGTGGAGGGGATCGACCTGATCGTCGGCGGCCATTCGCACACCTACCTGTCGGCGGATGATCCCAACCGTGCCGGTCCCTATCCCACTTGGGCCGACGGACCGAACGGCGCCATGGTGCCGATCGTGCAAGCCTATGCCTACACCAAGTATCTGGGCCACCTGCGGGCGACCTTCGACGACGAGGGCACCCTGATCTTTGCCGATGGCAACACCATGCTGCTTGATGCTTCGGTGACGCCCGACGCCGCGATCGCCGCGCGGGTCGCCGAACTCGCCGCCCCGATCGAGGAGGCGATGTCGGAAGTGGTGGCCGAAACCACCGCGCCGATCGACGGTTCGCGCGACACGTGCCGCGCGATCGAATGCGAGATGGGCGTGCTGGTGGCCACCGCGATGCTGGAGCGGACCCGCACCCAGGGTATCGACGTGGCGATCCAGAACGGCGGCGGCTTGCGCGCCTCCATCGACGCGGGGCCGGTTACCATGGGCGAGGTGTTCAGCGTGCTGCCGTTCCAGAACACGCTGGCCACCTTCGATCTGACCGGCGCGGGCATCCTCTCGGCGCTGGAAAACGGCGTCAGCCAGGTTGCTGACGGCGCCGGCCGTTTCCCGCAGGTTGCCGGCATGCGCTACACGTGGGATCCGGAGGCAGAACCGGGCAGCCGCATCGTGTCGGTCGAGATCGAGACCGACGCGGGCTTTGTCGCCATCGACCCCGAGGCGACCTATGGCGTTGTGTCCAACAACTACATGCGCGGCGGCGGCGACGGCTATTCGGTCTTCGCGGTCGAGGGCATGAACGCCTACGATTACGGCCCCGGTCTGGAACAGGTGGTCGCCGATTACCTGGCCGAGAATGCGCCCTACGAGCCGCATCTCGAAGGCCGGGTCATGCAGGCCGAGTAAGGCAGGCCGGGCAAGGCAGGCCGCGCAAGGCAGGCCGGGCAAGGCAGGCACAAGCGTATGAAACGGGGCCGGGCCGGCGATGGCCCGGCCCTTTTGCTGCCATGCAGCATCCGCAATACGGGCTTCGACCCTCGGCAATTGTGCTTTCGTGTTGGCGCTAACATATAAGCGTCAACGCAACGCACATCGCACACTCCAAGGAGGCCTTCACTTGTCCCTTTCCCACAGCAAACTGCTCGAAGAAATCCGCAACTACGCCGCCTATCGCCGCACCCTGCGCGAGCTTCGGTCGCTGCCGCTCGACACCCGGCTGGACCTCGACATCTGTCGTGACGAGATCCCCGAGATTGCCCAGAAGGCCGTTTACGGGAACTGAGCCGGACTTGCATGCCGTGCTGGGGCGGCTAGGCTCGCCGCATGTGCGGACGCATGGCCAACACCCTTCCCCCCGACGCGATGGCGCGGCTGTTCGAGGCTGCGCCGGACAACGATCTGCCGCCCGTGCCGCAGTTCAACATCTGTCCCACCCAGACCGTCGCGGTGGTGACGAATGAGACGGTCGGGCGGCGCTACCGCCCGATGCGCTGGGGTTTTGTGCCCGCGTGGTACACATTCCCCGGCGACGGTCCCCTCCTGATCAACGCCCGCGCCGAGACCATCGCCGAAAAGCCCGCCTTCCGCGCCGCCTGCCGCGACCGGCGTTGCCTCGTGCCGGTTTCGGGCTTCTACGAATGGTCGAGGGACGACTCCGGCAACCGGCTGCCATGGTATGTGCGGCCGGCGGATGGCGCGCCGCTGGTGCTGGCCGGCATCTGGCAGGACTGGGTGGCGGGCGACGAAACCCTGACCAGCTTTGCTATCGTGACCTGCGCGGCGGGGCCGGGGCTGTCGCATATCCACCACCGCGAACCGGTCAGCCTTGCGCCGGAGGATTGGGGCAAGTGGCTGGGCGAGGGGGGCAGGGGCGCGGCGCTGCTGATGCGACCGGCCCCCGAGAGGCGGCTTGCGGCGGACCGGGTGGACCCAAGAGTCAATTCCAACCGCGCCGAGGGGCCGGACCTGATAGAGCCGATCTGACATTGCCAACCGCCAGACAGAAAGAGACCGCCCAAGCGGGGCGGCCCTTAGCCAGTCCAGGGAGGATTGTTGACGGTCTGCTCGATCATTGCGTGATTCTTGTCCGTCCAGTCAAAAATATCAATCAATGATGGCGGAATTGGGGCGATTGTTTCCGTTTGACGATCAACAGGCTGTCGGCGCCCCTCGCAGCCTCATCGCGCGCGCTGGCGCGGCTCTTCGGCCGCGCGCGCGCCGACCACCCTGCCGACCACCCTGCCGCCGAGCGTGCCAAAAGCCGTGACGCGGCCTGCCGCCTCAGGGCCGGGCGATGCCCGCCATGTCGACCTCGACCCGGGCGGACAGGCTCTCGATGGAATCGTGCAGCAATTGCAGCAGGTAAGTGGGGTTGTGCACGTAACCGCCCGGATCCTGCAACGCGACCTGGTAGTTATAGGCGGCCTGCAACAGGCGCGGCGTCCAGCTTTGATAGCGGTTCGGGAAGGCGGCTTCGTCGCCCGCGATGCTCCCGTCGCCGTCGCTGTCAGTGAAGAAGTAGGGAAAGCGGCCCTCGGCATAGCCGATGGGCGTGCCCGCGACCTCTGTGCCGTAGGTCTGGATCGCCTCGTAAAGCACCGCCTGAAGCCCGGTGATCTCGGCATGGATACCGCCGGAATTGTCGCCGTCGCCGTCGAAATCGCCGTTTCGCATGCGGATGTCGCGCGGGTTCTCGACACCGCGATGGCAGCTTTGGCAACCGTCGAGCGCGACCTCGGTGCTGTGCGGCTCATGGCAGGCGACACAAGAGTCGGCGCCGCGAACGTGGCGGAAGGCACCGACATAAGCCTGTCCCGGGTAGTGGAACCCGGCGCGACCGTCGCCGCCCTGCATCACCGCTGCGGCAATGCCGTAATGGACGTTGATGAAGCCAAGCTCGGGCGACACGATATCGGCGGACAGCGTGTCCACCGCCGCGCTGACCGTGTCGCTGGAGGCGCGCCCGGAATGGCAGACAGTGCAGGTGGCGTTCGCGCCCAACCCTTCCAGCGTCACGCCCGATGGCAGCGCGACGGCGTCGAGCGCGTGCGCTTCTTCGACATGGCAGGAGGCGCAGCCGATCACCGCGTTGATCGCGGCGGGGTGGTTGACGATTCCGGCGTCGCGCCCGTCGGTGCCGAGGAAATCGAGGAAACCCGGTTGCGAATGGCAGGCAGCGCAGTTCTCGGGCACAGCGCCATCTTCGTTCCAATGGGTAAAGGACTCGGAAGTGTAATCGCCATGCGGGGAGTGGCGCCATGCCTCGATCGCCGCGATCAGCGCGTCAAGTTCGGCGCCATCCTGTGACTGCGCGGCCAAGGGCGCCGGCCCTGTGGTCAGCAGGACGATGAGCGCGGCGGCCGCGGTGCAATGAGACGGGTGAAACATCGGCATGAATGGTTCCTCGGCTATGTTTGTAGAAAACAGGTTTGTCGAAAACAGGTTACCTTGGGTGTGTAGCGGTTCCCTGATTCAGATCAGGGCATTGCGTCTCGAATCGGTGTGAGTTCGTCCGCAGGATAGCATCAAACGACGGGGGTGAGCGTGACAGGCAAGCGTGTGGCATCGGGTCCGGGGTTGCCCCGGTTGAGTGGCAGGGCACTGGCGCTGGTCTACCTGACATGTGTATTGTTTCCGCTGGCGCTTGCCCTTGGCCGGAATGTCGCAGCGCTTGACCCGTGGGAGCGTCTGGGCGCTGGCCTCGGCCTTGTGTCGCTTGCCGCGATGGCGGTGCAATTCGTCTCCTCCGGGCGATTCGAGGTCGTGTCGGGGCGGCTTGGCATCGACCGGATCATGGCCTTTCACAAGATCGCGGCATGGTGGGTTCTGCTGGGCTTGCTGCTGCACCCGGTGCTTTACGTGCTGCCCACATGGCTGGACGATCCGGGCCTCGGGGGGCAGCGGATGATGGCCTACCTGACGTTGCCGCACTATCGCACCGGGGTGATCGCGCTGGCCGCGCTGGCGCTTCTGGTGCTGAGTTCGACGTTGCGCGAACGCCTGCCGCTGCCCTACGAGGTCTGGCGCGCAAGCCATGTCATCCTTGCGGTGACGGCGGCGGGCGCCGGGTTGCACCATGCGCTGACCACCGGGCGGTTCAGCGCGCTTGGTGCCGTCAATGGCTGGTGGTGGGTCGTCGCTGGCGCGCTGGTGCTGGTGATGGCGGTGCTGTATGGCTGGCGTTTTGCCGCGCTGCACCTCAGGCCATGGCGGCTGGCCTCGGTCACCAGGCTGGCGGATCGAACGTGGGAGCTGGACATCCAGCCGAAGGACGCCACCCCCGATCTGGGCTTCGAGGCGGGGCAGTTCGTGTGGATGACCGAAGGTGCGCGGCGCTTTCCGCTGTTCGATCATCCCTTTTCCATCGCTGACAGCCCGATCCGCGACGGGCTGCGCCTGATCGTCAAGGAAGCGGGGGATTTCACCAGCCGTATCGGTGATCTGCCCCCCGGCACAGCGGTCGGCATCGACGGACCGTATGGCGAGTTTACCCTGTCAAGCCACCGGGCCGGCGCGATCGTGCTTGTGGCGGGGGGTGTCGGGCTTGGCCCGATCATGGGGCTGTTGCGCGATCTTGTCGCGCGCCGCGATCCGCGCCCGGTGCGGCTGGCCTATGCGGTCGGAGCGGTGTCGAACCTTGCCTGCCTCGACGAGATCGCGGCGGCGCAATCCGTGCTCGACCTTCAGGCGATGATCCTGAGCGAGACAGGCGGCGAAGGGTTCGCGGGCGAGGTCGGGCGGCTCGACCATGCCCGGCTTGATCGCTTGCTGTCCGGGCTCGACCCCAAGGACTGCGTCGCCTTGATGTGCGGGCCGGGGCCGATGGTGGTGGCGGTGTCGGATACGTTGATGGAGATTGGCCTGCCGGTGGACGCTATCGTCTACGAGCGGTTCGATTATTCCTCCGGTGCTGCCTCGCGGCAGGATCGCAAGCGGATGGCGCAGGTTCTTTCCGTGGGTGCCGGCCTGGCCGTTGGCGTGGTGGCCTTCGCGCTGCTTGCAGGCTGACCGAGATGCCGGTTCAGGTGTAGGCGGGCACGACGGCGATGCCCGCGCGCGCCGATTGTGCGCAGGCCAGCGCGATGGCGAGCGCGGCGCGACCGTCCTTGGCCGTCGATGACGGTGCCCGACCTTCCGTCACCGCCGCGTGAAATTCACCAAGCGCGTTGTAGAAAGACCGGTCATAGCGTTCGAGGAAGAAGTGCTTGAGCGGTTTTCTCGCCTCTGTCGCCGCGCCGTCCCAGCGCACGAGCGTATCGTCGCGGTGGTTACGGGTCTGGATCATGCCGGTATCGCCGAACGCCTCCAGGCGTTGGTCGAAGCCGTAGGAACAGGCGCGCGAATTGTTGATATGCACCAGCGCGCCCGAGGGCATTTTCAGCGTCGTCATCGTCAGGTCGAAATCGCCCTCCGCCCCGATCTCAGGGTCGAACTTGCAGCTTCCGGCGGCGAACACCTCGACCGGACGTTCGCCCGCGATCCAGCACACAAGGTCGATATCGTGAATCGTGGCATCGACGAAATAGCCGCCCGAGGCGCGGACATAGTCAATCGGCGGTGGGCTTGGCTCGCGGCTCCAGCTCATCAGCATGTTGAGCGCGCCGACCTCGCCCGCGCGCACCGCCCTTTGCAGCATGGCGTTATCGGGGTCGAAGCGGCGGTTGAAGCCGAGCATGAAGGGCACGGCGTTCGTTTCAAGCGCCGCCATGGCCCGGTCTACCCGGTCGAGCGACTGATCGAGCGGCTTTTCGCAGTAGATCGCCTTTCCGGCCGCCGCCGCCCGCTCGATATAGCCGACATGGGTGTCGGTGGGGGTGGCGATCACCACCGCATCGACGCGCGCGTCGTCCAGAACCGCGTCGAGATCGTCCATCGCCCGCCCGCCGTAAAGCGCCGCCGCTTTCTCGGCCGAGGTCCGGCGCGGGTTAAAGACCACTTCCAGCCGCAGGCCGGGATGGGCGCCGATCTTGGGGCCGTAGACCTGCGCCATGCGGCCCGTACCCATCAGCGCGATACCGAGTGTCCGCATCAGCTTGCCCCTTTCAGGTCTTCGAGGATGATCGCCGCGGCCTTTTCGCCGATCATGATCGCCGCCGCGTTGGTGTTGCCCGTCACGATGCGCGGCATGATCGAGGCATCGGCGACGCGCAGCCCCTCGATGCCGTGGACCTTCAGGCGCGGATCGACCACCGCCGTGTCATCGGCGCCCATCTTGCAGGTGCCGACCGGATGCAGCAATGAAAGTCCGTTCTGCCGGCAATGCGCCAGCAGGTCCGCGTCCGATTGCACGTCCTCGCCCGGCGAAATCTCATACTCCACGCAATCGGCCATTGGCGCCGTCCTGGCGATCCTGCGGCCGAACTTCAGCCCCGCAATTGCCGCACGGTGGTCGGCCTCGTCGGCGAAGAAATTGAACTGGATGTCTGGCTGTTGCGACGGGTCCGGGCCGGACAGCCGCACATGCCCGCGCGAGTTGGGGCGCATGTGCTCGGCCAGAATTGTGAAGCCGGGGAAGGGGTGCGGGGTCAGCTGTTCATCGGTGCACCACGCCATGAAGGTGACCATCATGTCGGGGCGGTCGACTTCGGGACCAGACCGGATGAAGGTATTGGAATAATTGCCATTGTCGGCAAAAGGCCCGGTGCGAAACAGCAGCCAGCGCAGCAATTGCAGCCCGCCTTTCAGCTTGTTGTTGTAAAGATCGTTGACCGTGGTTCGGACGGTGGAGCGGTATTCCGCCCCGATCCCGAAATGATCCTGAAGGTTCTCGCCGACGCCCGGCAGGTCATGGCGTGTTTCGACCCCGTGCGCTTGCAGCAGCGCCCCCGGCCCGATGCCGGAGAGTTGCAGCAGTTGCGGCGAGTTGAAGGTGCCGCCCGAGAGGATCACCTCGTGCCGCGCGGTGGCGGTATGGGTGCCGGACTTGTCGCGCCATGTCACCCCGGTGGCGCGTTTCCCGTCCAGTTCCACCCGCTCCACCAGCGCGTTCAGGCGCAGGTCGATGTTCCGCCTGGCGGGGCCGCGCAGGTAGCCCGCTGCCGTGCTCCACCTCTTGCCGTTCTTCGTCGTGGTCTGGACGTAGCCGGTGCCCTCCTGCTGTGCGCCGTTGAAATCGGTGTTGCGCGGCACGCCCAACGCCTCTGACGCGGCGTGAAATGCCTCGCCCAGCGTATGTTCCGTTCGAATGTCGGACACCGCCACCGGCCCGCCGGTGCCGTGAAGGTCGTCGGCCCCGCGTTCCTGATCCTCGCAGGATTTGAAATAGGGCAGCACACCCTTCCAGCCCCAGCCGGTGCAGCCCGCCGCCTCCCATCCGTCGAAATCCTGCGGCTGGCCGCGCATGTAGATCATGCCGTTGATCGCGCCGGTGCCGCCCAGCACCTTGCCGCGCGGCTGGAACAGGCGGCGGCCGTTCAGGTGCGGCTCCGGCGCGCTTTCGTAGCACCAGTTTACCGACCTGTTGGCGTAGAGCAGCGAATAGCCCAGCGGAATGTGGATGAAAGGATTGCGGTCGCGCCCGCCCGCTTCCAAAAGCAGCACGGACTGCCCGGCCTCGGCCAGTCGACCGGCGACGGCACAGCCGGCGGACCCGGCGCCAACAACGATGAAATCATAACTCACGGCAGACATGCGATCCTCCCCGGCCGCCGTGATGGCGGCCCTTGCCATCAGACTGTCACAAGGGTGCGGCAGCCCGGAACGTCGCAAATGTCAGCTTTGGACAAAATAACGGTGCCGCGTGCCGCGACGGTGTGATTTGTCAGGATTGGATATCTTCGGGAGGGAGGAGCCCGTCGTGACCCGTCAAGAAATGCTGCGCATTCTGTCCTTCATGGACGAAACCCGCGCGATCGCGGAAAAACGCACCGCGCTTTCGGCGACGGATGCGCGCTGGAACATCATTGCCTACGCGATGCGGCGGCACCTGGAAGGCAAGCTTCTGACCATCACCTCGGCGGCGATGGCGGCTGATGTGCCCTATGGCACCGCGATGCGTCGGGTGAACGAACTGCTGGAGACGGGCCTTCTGCACAAGCGGCCCCGGTCGTCGACCGGCAAGTCCTTTTCGCTGCACCCCACCCGCAAGCTGATCGAGGAATTCGAGAGCTTCGCGATGCAGCTCAAGGTGATGGTCGGCAACACGTTCGGCTTTGCCACCGGCGACGCGGCGATGGAGGATTTCTATTTCGGCGGCTACTACATGGCCTCGCGCATTTTGCCCTATCCCAATGCCGTGCGCGAAGGGGTCGGGTATGACCGCAGCATCCGGCTTGCGCTGCCGATCGACCCGACCTTCGAGACGATCCGCGAACGGGCGCAGGATCTGGGTGGGTTTCTCGGCACCAACCTGGAAGTCGTGAACCTGTCGCTGGACGATCTGCATGCCGAGATCATGGCCAATGCCGGGCGCGAGCGGTCTGACTATGACGTGGTGGCGGTGGATCTGCCGTGGATCGGCCAGTTGGCCGAGGAAGGCGTGATCCAGCCGCTGGACAAGATCATCGCGCAGCACCGTTTCAACCCGTCCGATTTTCACCCGACCGCCTATAAGGGGTCGTCCTGGGCAGGCAGCCAATATGCGCTGCCGATTCAGCCCACGGCGGAAGTGCTGTTCTGCCGGTCGGACCTGTTTTCCGAGGCCGGGCTGTCGGTCCCGGAGACCACCGAAGAGGTGCTGTTCGCCGCGAAGATGTTGCACAGGTCGCGGATGAACCTTTCGGGCATCGTGATGAATTTCAAGCGCGGCACGCCGGTCGCGCATACCTTCCTCCAGACGCTGGCCAGTTTCGGTCAGCCGGTGATCGACCTGCCACGGGTGGGCGAGGATTTCGACACCGGCGCGCTTTCGGGCGAGAACTACCGCCCGCTGCTGACCAGCGACGCGGCCCGCGCCACGGCGGAGTTTCTGCTGGAATTGCGCGGCTACGCGCATCCTGACAGCCTGAAATGCGACTGGAACCGGCGCATCCGCATCTTCACCGAAGGGCATGCCGCGATGTGCTATGGCTGGAGTGTGCGCGCCGCCGCGTTCGAGCTGGACGACAGCTCTCCCGCGCATCAGAATGTCGCCTTCGCGCCGCATCCGCACGGGCCGGGCGCGCGCACCGTGTCGCCCATCGGGGGGTTTTCGCTGGCGCTTCCCTGCGGACTGCCTGCGGGACGCGAACGCGCGGCGTGGCGGGTGATGGAATATCTCACGCGGCCCGAGGTGTTGAAATGGTATGTCCAGCACGGCAACCTGAGCAGCCCGCGCTTTTCCACCAGCGCCGATCCGGAAGTGCAGGCGAAAAGCGGCCTGCTGGCCTGCGTGGACGCGATGGAACGGCGTGGCGATCTACAGACCTGGCCGCGCCCGCCGATCCCCGAATTCAGCGATATCGTCGCGGTTTTGGGTGAAGAGATCTATCGCATGTTGCAAGGCGAGGCCGGGGCCGAGGAGACGCTGGCCCGCGCGCAAACTCGGGTCGATGCGATCATGCGTGAAAACGGGCGCTATTGAAAGCCACGAAAAAGGGCGGGCAGCGTTACCGCCGCGCGCCCTTGTTTCATGAAGCGGACCGGGCTTACCAGGTCGGGCGCTCGAACTCGGTCACGTTTTCGGGCGTCACCATCGGGGTTTCGATGCCCTGAAGCTCTGGCACCTCGATGCCGTTGGCGACCCGGATCGCGGTCTGGATCGCAAGGATCGCGTCGTCGATCGGTGATTGCTTGTTCGATCCCTGGTGCCAGCCTTGCTGCATCGCGTCCCAGCCTTCGCCGAACTGGTTGCAGGTCACGACCGCGACCTCGCCCGGCTCCATCCCGGCGCCCTGAAGCGCGCTGATCACGCCGAGCCCCATGCCATCGTCGAAGGCATAGACGCCATCAATCTCGTCGCCATACTGGGTCAGGAAGGTTTCCATCACGGTCTGGGCGCGCTCCCGGTTCCAGTCCGCGGTCTGGCTATCGAGGATATTGATGCCGGGATGCTCATCGGCGATCCGGTCCAGAAAGCAGGTGCCGCGCAGGATCGACACGGTGTAGCCGGGCGTGCCCTCGACCACGACGATATCGCCCTCGCCGTCCAGCGAGTCGGCCAGCATGTCGGCGGCCTGTTCCGCCTGAAGGCAGTCATCGGGCCCGGTATGGCCTGCGATGTAGCGCCGTCCGGCCTCACCGATGGGCGAGTTCGAGGTCACCACCGGGATGCCGGAGCGCGCGGCCTGCCGGATCGCCGGGATCAGCGCGTTCTGCGAGGTCGGCCAGACCACCAGCGCATCCATGTTTTGCGAGATCATGTCCTGGATCTGGTCGAACTGCACCGCCGGGTCGCCCTGCGGGTCCATCACCGTGGCCTGAATCCCAAGCTCGGCCGCATAGTCCTCGGCGGCCTGCGCATACATCGCCTGGTAGGCATTGGAACCGGGGTAGAGCACGGTAATGCCGATCCGGGTTTCCGAAAGCGGCTGCCGCAAGTCGCCGCCAAGCCAGTCGGGCGCTTCGTCCTGCGCCATGGCCATGCCGGTGCTCAGCGCGGCGATCGCCGCGAGCGTGAGGCCCGTTGTCATCATCTTGGTCATCTCTTTCCTCCCTTTCGTACCGCGCCTGTCGGTTGTCCTGTGGCAACGGGGCGTCGCGGCCTGCGCCCCTTCAACGTTCCTGATCATGCGGCGTGGCTCAAACCGTTCAACGCACGACATGTCCAAATCTGATTTTCTGTGACGCGCCGGGTGCGGCGTGCTCGCCTTCTGGAATAACCAGATTGGATTTCTTGGTGCTGTTTGCGCCCCGAACCCTTCGCCTAACGTTCAACTCAGGGAGGATTCGAGGCAATGCAGACAGATTTGAAGGCGTTCCTGCGCCGGCACGGGCTATTGGCCGGGTTCGCGCTGTTCCTGATCGGGGTCGCGTTGATTGCGGACGGATTCCTGACGCCGGGCAACATTTTCGACGTGCTTCGGCAGGTGTCGATCACCGGGGTGATGGCCATAGGTGTCACCTTCGTGGTCATCACCGGGCGGCTGGACCTGTCCGTCGGGTCCATGCTGACGCTGCTGACGGTGATTGTCGTCGATCAGCACAACGTCGCGGGGCCGGGTCTGGCGATTGCCCTTACGCTGGTTGCGGGTATCGGCATTGGCATGGTCAACGGGGTCCTTGTCGGGCTTTTCGGGCTGAACGCGCTGATCGTGACGCTCGCGATGCTGTCTTTCCTGCAAGGGCTGGTTCTGTTCTATTCCGGTGGGTCGAACGTGAATGTCCAGAATGCCCAGAGCACATGGTTCGCGGTCTTCGGGCGGCGCGACCTGTTCGGTGTGCCGGTTCCTGCGCTGATCTTCCTGATCACCGCCATCGTCGCGGCCTTCCTCCTCAACCGGACCATCTTCGGCCGGCAGGTCTTCGCCGTGGGCGGCAACGAAACCGCAGCTCGGTTTTCCGGCATCGGCGCGCGTTGGACGGTATTCCGGGCCTACGCGCTGTCGGGCCTGACCACCGCCGTCGCGGCGATCATCATGGGCAGCCGGGTGATGGGCGCGCAGAACACGATCGGGCAGGGTTATGAACTGACGGTGCTGGCCGGGGTGATCCTTGGTGGCACCTCGCTTCTGGGCGGGTCGGGCAGCATCTGGCGCACGGTTCTGGGCATTGCCATGCTCGGATTTATCCAGAATGGACTGCTACTGCTGGGCTACCCCTATTACGTGCAATGGCTGGTCACCTGGGCCGTCATCATCCTGGCGGTCTGGATCGACCTGGGCGCCAAACGCGGGAGGATCCTGGCATGAACGCGACGACATCGCCAACCTTGACACCCATCGTCAAGCTTCTGATGCGAAACCACATCTGGGTTTTTCTGGCCCTGACCATCGTGGTGTTTTCCTCGGCCAGCCCCTATTTCCTGACCGTCAACAACCTTGGCAACGTGCTGACGCAGGCGGCCTTCATCGGCATCCTCGCCATCGGCATGACCATGGTGATGATCGACGGCGAGATCGACCTGTCTGTGGGGGCGATCCTTGCGCTGGCCTCGGCGCTCGCCATCGGCTTGCAGGATCATATCGGCATCTGGCCCGCCGTCTTCGCCGGTTTCCTTTCGGGCGCGGCGCTGGGTTTTCTCAACGGCACGCTGGTGGCGCTGTCGGGGATGCATTCCTTCATCGTCACGCTGGGCGGGCTCATCGGCATTCGCGGTCTTGTGTTTATCTACACCGGGGAAGACGCGCTGATGGTCAGCGATTTCAGCTATACCGACTACCCCGAGATCTACCTGGGCCCGGTCTCTCTGACCGCGATGATCTTCTTCGGGCTGGCGTTGTTTTTTCAGTGGGTCCTGTCAAGCACCCGGCACGGGCGCGAAACCTATGCCGTGGGCGACAATATCGAGGCGGCGCATGACGCGGGCATCAACATCAAGCGCCACAAGATCATCAACTTTACCCTCTGCGGCGCCTTGGCCGCCGTTGCCGGCATCCTTTTGTCGATGCGCCTTGGCACCGCGGAACCCAACGCCGGCAAGGTGTGGGAGCTTTGGACAATCATCGCCGTTGTGCTCGGCGGCACACGTCTGAAGGGCGGCTACGGCAGCCTGTGGATGACCATCGGCGGGGTACTGACGCTGGCCGTGCTGCGCAACGGGCTGCGGCTGCTCAACACCCCCAACTACGTGGAGCTTATGGTGATGGGCAGCGTCCTGATTCTTGCGCTCTTCATCGACAAGCTGCTGAGCCGGAGGGAGGCATGACCATGACCGATGATCCGATCCTGACGCTGTCGGGGATCACCAAGACCTTTCCGGGCGTTGTCGCGCTCGACAAGGTCAGCTTTGATGTCCGCCGCGGCGAGGTTCACGCCCTCGTCGGTGAAAACGGCGCCGGCAAGTCGACCCTGATGAAGGTGCTCGCCGGGCTTTATCACCCCGACGCGGGCGAGATCGTCTACCGAGGCGTGCCTGTGCGCATCGACAACCCGCTGGCGGCGCGCGAAAAGGGCATCCTGCTGATCCATCAGGAATTGTCGCTGTCACCGGAACTGTCGGTGGCCGAGAACATCTACCTTGGCGCGTGGCCTACCAATGCGCTGGGCGTGCTGAACAAGCGCAAGCTGCGCCGCGACGCACAGGCCGCGCTTTCCGCGCTCGGCTGCACCTTCGGCCCAGACGACCGGGTCGGCGCGCTGTCGGTGGCACTACAGCAGATGGTTGAGATCGCGCGAAGCCAGGCCTTCAGCGCCAACGTGGTGATCTTCGATGAACCCACGGCCTCGCTGACCGATACCGAGAAGGACCAGCTTTTCACCACCATCCGCGCGCTTCAGGAACAGGGCGTCGCGATCGTCTACATCTCGCACAAGATGGACGAGATATTCGAGCTGACCGACCGCATCACGGTGCTGCGCGACGGCGTTGTTCAAGGCACGGTTACTACCGCCGAAACCGATGCCACCGGTGTCACCCGGATGATGATCGGCCGTACGCTGGAGGCGTATTTTCACAAGGCAGACAGCACCTTCGGCGACGAAGTCCTGCGCGTCGAGGGCCTCAGCCTTGCGGGGCAATTCGAGGATGTGAATTTCTCCGTCCGGCAGGGCGAGGTTCTGGGGTTTTACGGCCTCGTCGGCGCGGGCCGGTCTCAGGTTGTCGAAACGATCTTCGGCATCCGAAAGGCCGATCGTGGCACGCTGCACTGGAAGGGCGAGGACATTGCGCTGCCCACGCCCCGGCAGGCCATCGACCTCGGCATGGCGCTGGTGCCGGAAAGCCGCAAGGAACAGGGGCTGGTGCTGATGATGGGTGGGCAGGACAACACCACCCTGCCGCACCTGAAAAGCTACGCGCGCGCCACCGTGATGGACCGGGGCCGCGAACGCGCGACCTACGAAAAATACCGCGACGCGCTGTCGATCAAGACGACCGGGCCGGATCAGGAAGTGTCGAAGCTGTCGGGTGGCAACCAGCAGAAATTCGTGCTGGCCAAGTGGCTATGCGCTGGGCCCAGGCTGATCATCCTCGATGAACCGACACGGGGGATCGACGTCGGCTCCAAGTCCGCGATCCACCAGTTGATTGCCAGACTGGCCGAAGAGGGGTTGGCGGTGATCGTGATATCCTCGGAAATGCCCGAGGTTCTGGGCGTTAGCCACCGGGTGCTGGCAATGGCCGAAGGACGGCTGGTCGGGGAATTCGAGGGCGCGGCGATGACCGAGGAAAACCTGATCGACGCGGTCTCGCATCACCTCGCGGCCCCGGCGGAGGAACAGAATCGGCCCGGCTTGCCTGCAAGGGCGTGACGCCGCTGCGAGCGGCGTTCTATCGGCAAATGAAAACAGGCCCGGCGGGGAAAATGCCGGGCCTGTTTCGTTTTGGCGTTTTGCCGTGTCAGGCCAGCACCATCCGGCGCGGATCGGCCAGCAGGCGCGTGTAATGCGTCAGGAACCGTGCGGCATCGGCCCCGTTGATCACCCGGTGATCGTAGCTGAGGTCCAGCGGCACCATCGGCACCGGTTGCCAGTCGCCGTTTTCCCGGACCGGCACGGTCTCGGTGCGGGTCAGGCCGAGGATGGCCACCTCCGGCGGGTTCACGATGGGCGTGAAGGCAGTGCCGCCGATTCCGCCGAGGTTGGAGATCGACATCGACGCGCCGCCCATCTCGTCGCCGGAGAGCTTGCGCGCCTGCGCCCGGCCCGCCAGATCGGCGATATCACCCGCGATTTGCCAAAGCCCCTTGCCATCCGCGTCGCGGATCACCGGAACCATCAGCCCGTGCGGCGTGTCGACCGCGATGCCGATATGAACATAGTCCTTGAGCACCAGTGTTTCGCCACCTGGCCTTAGCGAGGCGTTGAAGCGCGGGAAGGCCCGAAGGCAGCGCGCCAGCGCCATCACGTGGAAGGCCAGCGCGGTGATCTTGACGCCGCGCGCCGCGCCCTCATCCCGCAGCGTCTTGCGGAATGCCTCCACCGCGCGCATGTCGGCGCGATCGTGATGGGTGACCTGCGGGATCATCGCGTTGGCCGCCGAGAGGTTGGCCGAGGCGATCTGCGCGATGCGCGACAGAGGTTCCTCTGTCACCGGTCCGTAGGCCGAATGGTCCACGTCCCAGTAACGGCTGGCGTTCGGCGCGGCTTTGGCCGGGGCGCCGCCACCGCCGCTCAGATGCGCGTCCACGTCCTCTTTGCCCAGCGTCGTCCGGCCGGTGGCCTTGGCCAGGGCCTCCAGATCGACGCCTTTGTTGGCGGCGTAATTCGTCGTGCTCGGGCTTGCCTGGATGTCCATGATCGCCCCCTTACCAGTTGGCCGAGATATACTGGGTTTCCATGAATTCCAGCATGCCCTCGTGCCCGCCTTCGCGGCCAAGGCCCGAATGCTTTACGCCGCCGAAGGGCGCGGCGGGGTCGCTCACGAGGCCCCGGTTAAGCCCGACCATGCCGTATTCCAGCCGCTCGCAGACCTGCATGGCGCGCTTGAAATCCTCGCTGAAGACGTAGGCCACCAGCCCGTATTCGGTGTCATTCGCGCGCGCGATCACGTCCTCCTGGTCGTTGAAGGTCTGGATCGCGACAACGGGGCCGAAGATCTCGTCCTTCACGCACTCGGCGTCGGCGGACACGTTCGAGAGCACCGTGGGCGGGTAGAAATAGCCCTTGCCATTCGGCACGGTGCCACCGCATTCCAGTTTCGCCCCCCTGGCCAGCGCATCGGCGACGAATGCCGCCACCTTGTCGCGGGCCGAGGCGTTGACAAGCGGGCCGACATCGACCGACGGATCGGTTCCGTCGCCCACTTTCAGCGCCGACATGCGTTCCGTCAGGCGGCTTGTGAACTCCTGCGCCACATCCTCGTGCACGTAGATGCGGTTGGCGGCCGTGCAGGCCTCGCCAAGGTTGCGCATCTTGGCCAGCATCGTGCCCTCGATGGCGGTGTCCATGTCGGCGTCGTCGAAGACGATGCAGGGCGCGTTGCCGCCCAGCTCCATCGCCGGTTTCAGAACCTGGTCGGCGGCAGCTTTCAGCAGCGTCCGCCCGACGCCGGTCGACCCGGTGAAGCTGACCACCCGCACGCGGCTGTCGTGCAGCATGTGATCGACGACCGGGCCGGTCTTCTTGGTGGGCAGCACGTTGACAAGGCCCTTGGGCACGCCCGCCTCTTCCAGCAGCGGCATCAGTGCCAGCATGGTCAGCGGGGTTTCGCCAGCGGGCTTGATGATGACGCCGCAGCCGGCGGCCAGCGCCGGCGCGATCTTGCGGGTGCCCATGGCGGCGGGGTAGTTCCACGGCGTGATCAGCACGGCGAGGCCCGCAGGCTTGTGCTGCACCACGATGCGCGCGCCCGAGGCCGGGGCGTGGGTGATCAGGCCGTCGGCGCGCACGGCCTCTTCCGCGAACCAGCGGAAGAACTCGGCGGCATAGGTCGCCTCGCCCTTGGCATCGACGCCCGCCTTGCCATTTTCCAGCGTGATGTAGCGGGCGAACTCATCGAGTCGCGCGGTCATGAGCTCCCACGCCTTGCGCAGCACCTCGGAGCGTTCGCGCGGGGTGCGCGCGGCCCAGTCCTTCATCGCCTTTTCCGCCGCATCCAGCGCGGCATCGGCATCGGCTATCTCGGCGGAGGCAACGGAGGCCAGAACCTCTTCGTTGGCGGGGTTGATGACGTCGAACCGGGCCTTGTCGGCGCCTTCGCGCCATTCCCCGTTGATGTAGAGATCGGTATATTTCATGTCGGTCCTCGTGGGGTCAGAGCAGATGGCGCAGCGGCTCGCCCATCCGGCCGGCAAACCCGGCAAGAAGGTCGAGCGCCTCGGGGGCGGAAAGCTGCCCCGGCGCGCATTCGAGTGTGATGGTCAGCGTATCGCAGGCACCTGTGAGAGTCAGCACCGGAACGTCCTCGGCGCCCAGATTGATCGAGGTAAGCGGCGAGCCTGCCAGATCGCGCAGGATCAGCACAGGATCGGTGTCCTCTGGCAGGGTGCGGGTCTGGCCATGGCTCTCGACCGCGACCCCGGCATCGGGCCGGCCAAGGGCCGCTGCCGCGAACCGGGCCAGAAGCGCAGGGCGGTCGACGGGGGCACCGCTATCCTCCGCAGCCCACGCGCAGAATGCGGCGAAGGCCTCGGCAGGCACTTCTGCGGTCAGGCGGCGACTGCTGGCGGTTGCTGTGGCCGGGGCGGCGGCCTCGGCGGGCAGGTTGCGCAGAACCTCCAGGTCTGCAACGTGGTAGGGCTGCGGATGGCCTGACTCGACCAGTCGGCCCAGGTCCAGCCCTTCCTCCAGCGCGATCCGTCGCGCCTTGGGCGAGGCAAGGATGCGTCCGCCGGGGCTGACCGGGGCCGTGGCCTTGGCGGCCGGTTTCGCCGGCGCCTTGGGCGGGGCCGGTTTGTCTTCGGCCTCGGTGGGGGGGGGCGCCGCGGCCGGGACCGCTTTTGCCTTGTCGGCCCAGCTTCGCTGCACCGGCGTCGCGGGCTTCTCGCCCGAGATGATGGCAATCACTTCCCCCACCGGCGCGGCCTCGCCAGCCTCGGCCAACAGGGCCGCGACAAAGCCGTCTTGGCCGGCCTCGACCTCCATCGTGGCCTTGTCGGTTTCCACCTCGAACAGGATATCGCCCGACGCCACGGCCTCGCCCGGCGCCTTGTGCCACGCGACGATGACGCCCTCATCCTGCGCCATGCCGAGCGCGGGCATGATGACGCCGATGCCCTCGGGCAGGGCGTCCTCCGACGCGGCGTCACCCGCCGCCGGGGCCGGGGCGACACGGCTGCCGCTATCTTCCGCGGTGTCAGAGATCAGCGCGATCACGTTGCCCACCGGCACATCCTCGCCATCGCCGGCCTGCACATCCGTCAGGAACCCGTCGGCGGGCGCCTCGACCTCCATCGTCGCCTTGTCGGTTTCCACCTCGAAGAGCGCTTCGCCCGCCTTGACCGCGTCTCCCGGCTGCTTCAGCCAGCCCACGATCTTGCCGGTGTCCTGCGCCATCCCGAGGGCGGGCATGATCACCTCATGCGGCATGGATCATCTCCCCTGACATCAGCTTGCGGGCGTTTTCGGCTACGCCTTCGGGCGTCGGCACGGTGATATCTTCCAGCGCCGGGCTGAACGGAACCGGCACGTCCATCGCCCCCATGCGCAGCACTGGCGCGTCTAGATGGTAGAACGCCTTTTCGTTGATCCGGCCCGCGATCTCGCCGGTGATGCCATAGCTCTGGTGGCCCTCGTCCACCACGATCACGCGGCTGGTCTTCTTTGCCGACGCGATCAGTGTCGCTTCATCAAGCGGCACGATGGTGCGCGGGTCGATCACCTCGGCGCTGATCCCCTCTGCGGCCAGCATCTCGGCGGCGGCCTCGCAGACCTGCACCATCGACGAGGTGGCGATAAGCGTGATGTCGGTTCCTTCGCGCTTCACATGCGCCTCGCCGAAGGGGATCAGGTATTCTTCCTCCGGCACCGGGGCCTTGTCGTTATACATCAGCTTGTCTTCAAAGATCACGACCGGGTTGTTGTCGCGGATCGCGGTCTTCATCAGGCCCTTGGCCTCATAGGCCGAAGAGGGCATCGCAACCTTCAACCCCGGAATATGGGCGACCAGCGCGTGCAGCGATTGCGAGTGTTGCGCGGCGGAGCGGCGGGTTGCGCCCAGATTGGTGCGCAGGACAAGCGGCACGTTGAGCTTGCCGCCCGACATGTAATAGGCCTTCGCCGCCTGGTTACACAGCTGGTCCATGATCAGGTAGATGAAATCGCCGAACATCAGGTCGACGATGGGCCGCGATCCGGTCAGTGCGGCGCCGACGGCGATCCCCATGAAGCCGGGCTCGGCAATCGGCGTGTCGATCACGCGCTCGGTGCCGAATTCATCGGCCAGACCGGCCAGCACCTTGAAGGGCGTGCCCGCCTCGGCCACGTCCTCGCCGATCAGGAAGGTGGTGGGGTCGCGGCGCATTTCCTCGGCAATTGCCTCGTTCACGGCCTGGGACAGGGTAATCTCTCTCATGTTCGGGTCCTCCTCAGGCGCCGGGTCGCAGCGTGGCGGGGTCGGTGGGGGCGAAGACATGCATGTCGACCTCGCTCTCGTCGGGATACTTGGCCGCCAGCGCGTAATCGACGGCTTGCTTGGCCTCGGCGCGGATCTCGTCCTCCATCGTCTTCAGATCCTCGGCCGACGCGATGCCCTCCTCCGACAGCCACTTGCCGAAATTCACGATCGGGTCGCGGCTTTCCTTCCAGATCGTTTCTTCCTCTTTCTCGCGGTAATAGGCGCGGTTGATGTCGCCCACGTGGTGGCCATGGTAGCGATAGGTCAACAGTTCCACGAAGAACGGCCCCTCGCCCTTGCGGGCCCGCGCCACCAGTTTTTGTGTCAGGTCGTTGACCGCCAGCACGTCCTGTCCGTCGACGGTAAAGGCCTCGATCCCGAAGGCTTCGGCCCGCGCGGTGATCGACCCGGCGGCGATCTCCTCGGTCTTGGTGTATTCGGAATAGCCGTTATTCTCGCAGGCGTAGATAACCGGCAGATGCCACAGCGCGGCCATGTTCATGACCTCGTAAAGCAGCCCCTGTGCGGTGGCGCCGTCGCCGAAGAAACACACCGTCACGTCGTCGGAGCCTTGCAACTTCGAGCTCAAGGCCGAGCCGGTGGCAATCCCCATGGAGCCGCCGACAATCGCATTGGCACCAAGGTTGCCGTGGCTCTGGTCGGCGATATGCATGGAACCGCCCTTGCCCCGGCAATAGCCCTCTTCCTTGCCCAGCAACTCGCAGAACATCTGCTTGTAGTCGGCCCCCTTGGCCACGCAATGTCCGTGACCCCGGTGGGTCGAGGTGATGCGGTCATCATCTGTCAGCGCCTCGCAGATGCCCACGGCAACGGCTTCTTCGCCGGAATACATGTGTGTGAGCCCCGGCATCTTGGCGGACAGGTAAAGCTGGTTGGCGTTGTCTTCGAAGACACGGATCCGCACCATCTGGCGGTACATCCGCATGTAATCTTCGGTATTCGTCTTGGTGTCGGCCATTTGGCGAATCCTTCCCGGGCCCCCGGCCCGTTCATCTTGGTGAAAATACCTTTGGGGGGTGCGGGGGGGGCAGACAGCCCCCCCCCCCGCGGGTCCCGTCAGGGATAAACACATCTTCGGCGTGCCTCCGCGTGGATCCACGCGTAGGGTGCGTGCTTGCACGCACCGCCCGCACGCCCCTCAGTAGCGGTTGGCGATCGGCAATTCCTCGGCCGGGAACAAGCTGATCACCTCGCAGCCGGTCGGCGTCACCACAACCTCTTCCTCGATCCGGGCGGCGGAGTAGCCGTCGCTGGCGGGGCAATAGGTTTCCAGCGCAAAGACCATTCCGGTCTGGATCTCCATCGGATGATCGAGCGACACGGCGCGGCTGATGATCGGGCGTTCGTGCAGCGCAAGGCCGAGGCCGTGGCCGAATTGCAGGCCGAAGGCGGCCGCTTCCGAGGGGAAGCCGAACTCCTCTGCCTTGGGCCACACCGCGGCCACCTTGTCGGTGGTTACGCCGGGCCGGATCATCGCGATCGAGGCATCGATCCATTCGCGCGCCCTGATATAGGCATCCGTCTGCGAAGGTGTCGAGCGGCCGATATTGAAAGTTCGGTAGTAACAGGTGCGATAGCCCTGATACGATTGAAGAATATCGAAGAACGCCTGGTCGCCGGGACGGAACAGCCTGTCGGTGAAGTTGTGCGGGTGCGGGTTGCAACGCTCGCCCGAAATGGCGTTGATCGCCTCCACGTCGTCCGATCCCATCTCGTAGAGCATCTTGTTGCTGAGGGCGACGATGTCATTTTCGCGGATGCCCGGTTTCAACTCCTCGTAGATCATGTGGTAGACGCCATCGACCATGCTCGCGGCCTGCGTCAGAAGCTGGATTTCGTCCCAGTTCTTGATCTCGCGCGCTGACAGCATGATCTGCTGGCCGTCGATCACGTTGATCCCTTCTTCCTGAAGCGCGTGGAACATGGCCGTTTCGGCGTAGTCCACACCGACCGGCATGTCGGCCATTCCGGCCTCCTTGATGAGGCGGGCGATGTCCTTGGCGTATTTGCGCATCAGCCCGAATTCGGGCGGGATCGTCCCGCGCATGCCGACCACACCGGCAAGGCAATGGTCGGGTTCCAGCCAGTCGGAATAGCGCTGGTGGTGCACGGCGGCGGATCCGAAATCCCAGACGTAGGGGGAATCGTCACCGGTCAGCAGGCAGAAACGGCACATCTTGTCGCGTTCCCATTCGCCGATCTTGGTGGCCGAGACATAGCGGATGTTGTTGACGTCGAAAAGCAGCAGGGTGCCGGCCCCGGAGGCCTGCAACGCCTGCCGGGTGCGGGCAAGGCGGTAGCGGCGCAGCCGGTCATGGTCGATGCGGCGTTCGAAATCGACCGAGGTATGACCCCAGGCGGGAAGGCGCTCGCGCCACTCCCAGTTGGGTTCGAGGTCTTGCGGGGTGAGCAGGTTGGGCATCAATGCGCGGTTCATGGCGAAACTCCGTAGGGTGCGTGCTTGCACGCACCGTTGATAGGGTGGGAAAACGGAAGGTGCGCGTGTCTGCGCACCCCCCCAGGCGTCACTGGATGCACCAGCCGCCGTCGATATGGATCATCTGGCCGGTCATGTAGTCGCTGTCGTCGGACGCGAGGAACGACGCGGTGCCGGTGATATCGTCCGGGTAGGAAACGCGCTTGATCACCAGGTTGTTGGCGACGATATCGTCGTAGGCCTGCCCGGCGCGCTCCTTGAAACCCATGTCGACCAGGTCCTTGTCGAGCTGTTCCCAAAGCGGCGTCACCACGACACCCGGCGCGTAGCCGTTGACGGTGATGTTGTGTTCCGCAAGACCAAGTGCGCCGCAATGCGTCAACGCAAGGCAGCCGTACTTCGAGGTGCAGTAGACCGTGACGTCGATCAGCGGCTTGCGGCTGGCGATGGATCCGACGTTGATGATCTTGTAGGGGTGATCCTCCATCGGGCCCTGCGCGATCATCTGGCGGGCGGCTTCCTGCATGCCGAGCCACATCGCCTTGGTGTTGACGTTCATGATCATGTCCCAGTTGTCTTCATCGATATCCATGAAGAACTTGGGCTTGTTGAGGCCGGCGTTGAACAGCGCGACGTTGATATTGCCGAACGCCTCCACCGTGGCGGCGACGGCGGCGGCGTTGTCCTCGCGCTTGGTGACGTCCATCCTGGCCGCGATTGCCTTGCCGTTTCCGGCGGCGTTGATCTTGTCGGCGACCTTCTGCGCCTCCTCCAGATCGAGATCGCCGATGCAGACATTCGCGCCCTGCGCCGCGAAGGCCTCGGCGTTGCCGGCACCCATGCCGCGGGCGCCGCCGGTGATCAGGATGTTCTTTCCGTCCAGTCGTTTCGGGTCCATTGGGGTCCTCCTCTTAATCCCTGTCTTTCATGACCTGTTCGGCCCGGGCTTGCGCCCGTGCCAGCGTGTCGCGCGGGGCGGTGACCCCGCGCAGCATGTCGTGGATTTCCTGTCCGCAGATCGCGATAAGCTCATTGATCTGCGGCACCGGCGGGCGCGGCCAGAATTGCAGCTCGTCGCGCCATGACATCGCGTCCACCGCCTCGAAGATCGGCGAAAGCTGGCGCACATCGGGGTCGGCGCCGACCGAATAGCGCGGTGCGGTGCGGCTGCCGTGCTGGATGTAGAGCTTCTGCGCCTCGGGCGAGGTGAAGGCGACCAGAGCCTTCGCGGCCTCGCGCTTTCGGGCCTCGGGCAGGTTGGCCGGAATGCACAGCACATAGCCGCCCACCGGCGCGATCGGATGCCCCGAAGGGCCCGCCGGGTGCGGCAGGTAGCCGGTGTTGCCATTGGCGGGCGAGGTTTCGTCCAGTTCGAAATAGGGTGCGAGCAGGGTATACCCGTAGGCCATCGCGATCTTGCCGGCGGCGTAGGGGCGGATGCGCTCGTACCACGACATCGACAGGATGTCGGGCGGCGAGAATTCCAGCAGCGCCATGAGGTACTCGGCCGCCTCCAGCGCGCGCGGCGTGTCGATCGTCGGCACGATGTCGTCACGGTCGAGGTCAGCGGCGTCGTAACCGCCCGAGATCGGATCGAGGTTCAGGATCGGCTGGCCGAAATCAGCGCAGGTCATCATGAAGGTATGGCCCAGCGCGGTGCCGCGCGCCGCATTCCACGCGATGCCGCAGCGACCCTTCTTCGGATCATGCAACGCGCGCGCGGCCTGCAGCACGCCGTCGGTGCTGTGTGGCGGTTCCAGTCCGGCTTCCGCGAACCAGTCCTTGCGGTAGAACATCAGTTCCGGGGTGGTCTGGCTGGGAACGCCGTAGGGGCGGCCCGCCCAATGCGCCGCGCGCCAGCCGGCGGTGTGAAAATCGCCCGGATCGAGCGCGTCGGTGTCGAGCACCGCGTCGAGCGGCGTCAAGAGCCCCTTGCTCACGAATTCCCCGATCCAGGGCAGGTCGACGGCGATGATGTCATAGCGGCTGGTTGGGCGTTCGCCGTTGCGCAGCGCCTCCTCGTGCAGACGGTCGATGGAAAAGGCACGCTGGCTGATCTTTGTGCCGACGACCTGTTCGAATTGCCGCTTGAGGCTTTCCATCACCATGAAAGTCGGATCGCCGTGCACAAGGATACGCAAGCCCCCTGACAGCGACAGCGGCTCCGGCAAAACCTTCGGCGGCTGGATCGAGCGACCGACCTGATAGGTGCCGCCAAAGTAATATTCCACCTCGGCCCGGTCTTGCCGGGCGTCGCCGACATGTTTTTTCGCCATCCGAAGCAACCGATCCGACAATTGCCCCCAGTTGCCCAGCAGCAATGCACTGGGATGCAGCGAAAAGCTCTTCCCGGATTTCGTGCGCGGGCGCGTCTCGATCAGACCGGCCTCTTGCAGCTCAGCCAGTTTGCGCCGCGCCGTGGCGTATGGGACAGCAGATGCCGCGATCACCGAGGAGGCCGTGGAAATACGGCCTTCGAGGTGATTTTTGACAAGGTGCAAGGCCATGTTCAGATGCGGGTTGGGCGATGCAACATCGAGCGTCGATTCGATTTCGGATGCGAAATCCTCTATCAGATCAATCGCCTGAAGCATTTCCGACGGGGCAAAAGGAGATCTGCCGGCGGCAACCGGCTTCCCCCCAAGTAAATATTCGTTTCGAATATTTTTCATGTCCCTGTCATCTTCGGATACGTGCCCCGCGATCGTGCCGCGCGGTGGAATCGGCTGTGTCATGCTGTGTATCGCTTCCTTGTGACGGATTGGGGGAGACACGAGAACAGCACAGATATCCACTCTGAACAACAATTTGTTCAAAACGAACAAAACCACTACGGATCGGAGTCTGCAAAAAAGCGATAGATACGGTGTTCGGCGGCCCGACCAGGCGATTCCCAATTGGTCGGGTGCCTTGGAACGAGACATATTTTTTCATCTAAGGGAGGAACCAGGATGACAATTCGCAGCAAGGCCATGATCGCAGGCACCACCGCACTCGCGGGCCTGTCGCTTGCAGGGGCAGCATTCGCTGACGCTCATGGCGGCACCATGACCATCGGCATCACCCAGAACAACGTCGGCGTCGACAGCTACCAGACCACGTATGAAGAGGCGTTCATCGCCGCAGCCCAAGCCAATGACAGTGTAGAGGTCGTGGTGCTTGACGCAGGCGGCGATGTGGCACGCCAGATCGCGCAAGTGCAGGATCTGGTGCAACAGCGGGTTGATGCGATCATCATCTGGCCGACCAATGGTCAGGCCGTGATTCCCGCCGTGCGCGAGGCGCATCAGGCCGGGATCCCGGTGATCGTCACCAACTCCAACATCGGCGAAGCCGGCTTCGACTTCGTGGCCTCCTTCTCGGGCCCTGACAACATCACGCAAGGCTCGCGTTCGGCGGAGATCATGTGCGACCGCTTCATCGAGCTCGGCATCGAGAACGAGGCACAGGTGGTCGAGATCACCGGCCAGCCGGGCTACACCACCGCGATCGAGCGCTCCGACGGCTTCCAGGCGCGTCTGCCGGAAGTGTGCCCGAACGTGACGCTGCTGGACAGCCAGCCGGGCAACTGGAACCGTGAAGATTCGCAGCAGGTGATGGAAGCGTTCCTGACCCAGTACGACGATATCGACGGCGTCTATGCCGGCGACGACAACATGGGCGTCGGCGCACTGAACGCCGCCATCGCGGCGGGCCGCGTCGAAGGCATCACCTTCGTCGGCGCAACCAACTTTGCCGTCGGATACGACGCAATGGGTCGTGGCGAATACTGGGGGTCGATCTACCAGTCGCCGGTCGATGACGCGCGCGCTGCGTTGCAGACGGCGATCGACGTTCTCAACGGCGAAGAGGTGCCGTTCCTGAACTACTTCGATACGCCGAAGATCACGCAGGACAACATGGGCGAATTTGACCGTCCGGTCTTCTGATCACCTGACGGGCCGGGGCCGGGCGACACTCGCCCGGCCTCGTGCCGGTTCGACACCCAGACAACTTATTTGACCGAGGGAGAACGTCATGGGACGAGTCTCGGGACGTGCCTGCATCGTGACAGGCGCCGCTCAGGGAATTGGCCGAGCCATTGGTGAGGCGCTGCTTGACGAGGGCGCCGACGTTTGCTTCGCAGATATCAACGCCGACAAGGTTGCCGAGGTGGCCGCCAGAAACGAGGGCCGCGCCAGGGATGGGGGCGGTCGCGTCATGTCGGCCACGGTGGATGTGACGGACCGTGCGCAGGTGCGCGAGATGATCGCCAAGACCGTCGAAGCGTTCGGAAAGCTGGATGTGAAATTCAACAACGCGGGCGTCAACAAACCGATGAATTTCCTCGACGTGACCGAGGAAAACTGGTCCTTCATCATGGATATCAATGGGTTGGGCTGCCTTATCGGGATGCAGGAGGCGGCGCGGCAGATGATTGCGCAAGGCCACGGCGGCAAGATCATCAACACCGCCTCGATCGCCAGCCGGCAGGGATTTGACAACGTGGCGCCCTATTGCGCCTCGAAATGGGCCGTGGTGTCGCTGACCCAATCGGGTGCGCGGGATCTGGCAAAGCACAACATCACCGTCACTGGCTTTGCGCCGGGCGTCGTCGCCACCGAGATGTGGGACCAGGTCGATCAGGACCTGATGGAGATCGGCGCGGCGGAGCGTCCCGGTCAGGCGATGGAAGAGTTTTCGGCCGATATCCTGAAGGGGCGCGTGGCGACCCCCGCCGATATCACCGGAACCACGACCTTCCTTGCCGCGCGCGATAGTGATTACATGACAGGGCAGATCGTCATGATCGACGGAGGCATGGCGCTGGTCTGACATCGGTCTCGGGGAGAGGCCGGTCGGAGTGGGATTTTTGCATTTTCTGCCGCGCCGAGGCGCGCAGGAAGGGGAGGAAACGAAATGGCAGAGACGAACCTGAAAGCGCTGGGGGGGCTTCTGGCCCGGCAGGGCATTCTTGTGGCTTTCGTGGTGTTCATGATCGCCTTTGCGCTGTGGAACCCACGCTTCATCCAGATCGACAACGTGTTCAGCGTGATCCGGTCCTCGGCGATCCTGGGGGTGATGGCGCTGGGTGTGACCTTCGTGGTGATCGGCGGCAACCTCGACCTCTCGGTCGGGTCGTTGCTGTCGTTCTCGGCCATCGTGGTGCTGGACCTGCACGAGACGCCGGGCTTCGGGCCGGCGCTCGCCATTCCGGCGATGTATGCGATGACCATGGGGATCGGGGCGGTGATCGGCTTCCTGGTCGGCTATCTGAAGCTGAATTCGCTGATCGTGACGCTGGGCATGCTGTCGGCCATCCACGGCCTGACGCTGACATGGTCGGGCGGGCAGAACATGGACATCGCCAACCAGCAGGAAACGTGGTTCGGCATCTTCGGGCGCGGCTCTGCGCTTGGCATTCCGATCCCGGTGCTGATGTTCGGCCTGCTGGCGGCGATCCTGGCGATCATCCTTTCCAAGACCCCCTTCGGCCGCAAGGTCTATGCCGTCGGCGGCAACGGCACGGCGGCGACATTCTCGGGCATTCCGCGGGCGCGGGTGGTGTTCCTTACCTACATCATCTCGTCGTTCTGCGTCGCCACGGCGGGCCTCATTCAGGCCAGCCGCACGATGGGGGCGCAGAACACCGTGGGCCAAGGGATGGAGCTGGAGGTTCTGGCCGCTGTGATCCTTGGCGGCGCGTCACTGCTTGGCGGCTCCGGCGCCGTGTTCAAGACCGTGATCGGGGTGCTGATCCTCGGGTTCATCCAGAACGGTCTGCTCCTGGCAGGTCTGCAATTCTACGTTCAGTTCGTCGTGACATGGATCATCATCATCCTTGCCGTGTGGCTCGATATCGCCACCAAACGCGGCAAGTTCTGGTCACCGATCGCGTGAGGGGCAAGACAGATGAAAAACGATAACATGACCCATCTGGTCAAGAACGGCGCCATCTGGGGCTTCATTGTGCTGGAACTGATCTTCTTTCAGGTCGTCGGCTCGGTCTGGTCGCTGTCGCAAAGCGCCTTTATCGACCCCGGCAACATGCTGCTGCTGCTCAAGCAGTCGGCGCCGATCGGGATCATCGCGGTTGGCATGACGGTGATCATGATCAATGGCAATATCGACCTCAGCGTCGGCGCCACCTATGCGCTGGCCGGCATCGTGATGCTGGATTCGATGACCTGGCCGATCTTCGTCGGCCTCGGCGATTGGGCCATTCCCCTCGCGTGGCTCGCGGCGCTGCTGACGGGCTGTATTCTCGGGGCGATCAACGGGCTCATTGTCTGGAAGACAGGGGTGGACGCGTTCATCGTAACGCTCGGCTCGATGCTCGGGTTCCGGGGGCTTGTGTTCATGTATAACGGACAACAGCCGACCTATCACCTGAACTGGACGATGGTGGATATCGCGGAATGGGGTGCCTTCGGATTGCAGACCTCTGCGTTCGTCTTCATCGGCGTTGCCTTTCTGGTCTGGCTGATGATGACGCGGACCGTGCATGGCCGCAACGCCTATGCTATCGGCAACAACCGCGAGGCGGCGGTGAACGCCGCGATCCGGGTCGGACCGCATATCATGATCAACTTCGTGCTGATCGGCTTTCTTGCGGCGCTGTCGGCGGTGGCGTTCTATTCGGGTAGCGGATCGGTCAACCCCAATGACGGGATGCTGTTCGAGCTTTGGGCGATCACAGCGGTGGTGCTTGGCGGCACCAAGCTGGCGGGCGGGGCCGGGTCGATTGTCGGCACCTTCGGCGGCGTTCTGGCGATCCAGCTTCTGCGCAAGGGGCTGGGACATATCGGTGCCCAGACCGAAACCGTCAATCTGGTCATCGGTCTGATCCTGATCGCGGTGCTGATGCTGGACAAGCAGCTCAACCGCAAAGGCCAAGAGGAGTTGAAGCTATGACAACCGATCGTAAACCGGCCCTGCGGCTGGAAGGCATCGTCAAGACGTTTCCCGGCGTGCGCGCGCTCGACGGCGTCAGTTTCGAGGTCTACCCAGGTGAGGTTCACGCGCTGATGGGCGAGAACGGCGCCGGAAAGTCCACCCTGATGAAGGTGCTCGGCGGCATCTACCAGCCCGAGGAAGGCCGCATCTTCGTCGATGAGGAAGAAGCGGTCATGACCTCGCCGTTGCAGGCAAAGGCCAAGGGGGTGATGTTCATCCACCAGGAACTTAGCCTCGCCGATGAGCTTTCGGTCGCCGAGAATGTCTATCTGGGCGAATTGCCGCGCAAGAGCCTCGGGCGCGTCGACTGGAAAACGCTGTATGAGCGAACCGACGCGATCCTGTCGCGGCTGAAGGTGGGGTTCACCGCCCGCACCATCGTCGGTGATCTGTCCATCGCCAACCAGCAGATGGTCGAAATTGCCCGAGCCCTGACCCGTGAGGCGCGCGCGGTGATCTTCGACGAACCCACCGCCTCGCTGACCGATGCCGAGAAGGTGGTGCTCTTCGAGGTGATCGAGGGGCTCAAGGCCGAAGGGGTCGGGATCGTCTACATTTCTCACCGGATGGAAGAGATATTCAAGATCACGGACCGGGTTTCCGTCCTGCGCGACGGGTCTTATCGTGGCACGCTGAACACGGCGGACACCGACGAGGATGCGGTCACGCAGATGATGATCGGCCGCAAGCTCGACCTGACCCGGAATGAAGAACATGTGGAGCTTGGCGACGTCGCGCTGAAGGTCGAGGGCCTGTCCTGCCACAAGCTTTTCCAGGATGTCAGTTTCGAGGTCCGTGAAGGCGAGGTCCTGGGCTTTTACGGCCTTGTCGGTGCGGGCCGGACGGAAATCGCCGAAACGCTGTTTGGCCTGCGCACGCCCTCTGCCGGCAAGATGTTCCTCAAGGGCAAGGAAATTCACATACGTTCCCCGATCGAGGCGATCGAGAACGGCATTTCGCTGGTGCCCGAAAGCCGCAAGGAACAGGGGCTCGTGCTGGGGATGAGCTGCCGCGACAACATCACCCTTCCGCAGGTCGATGACATGACCGCCGGGCCGTTCGTGTCCGACGGGGCGGAGATTGCGATCTTCGACCTCTATCGTGACAAGCTGGAAATCAAGACGCCAAGCTCGCGCACGGCGGTGGGCAGCCTGTCGGGTGGCAACCAGCAGAAGATCGTGATCGGCAAGTGGCTGTCGATGCGGCCCGAGGTCCTAATCGTCGATGAACCGACGCGCGGTATCGACGTCGGGTCCAAGTCGGAGATCCATAACCTGCTGCGCGATCTTGCCAGGCAGGGCTACGCGGTGATCGTGATTTCCTCGGAAATGCCCGAGGTGCTGCGCGTCTCCGACCGGATCGTGGCGATGCACCACGGCAAGGTGATGCGCACCTTCACCTCTGAAGATGTGACAGAGGACAGCCTGATCCAGGCGATTTCCGGGATCGAAAGCGGCAGGGCGGCCTGACATGAAGGTCGGGTTTGCCGGCCTTGGCCGGATGGGGGCCCGCATGGCCGCCAACCTCGCGGGCGCGGGACATGAGCTGATCCTCTGGAACCGTAGCCCCGCAAAGGCGCGCGATCTTGCAGCGGCCACCGGCTCCGTCAGTGTCGCCTCTCCCCGTGCGCTGGCGGATGCCGCCGATATCGTCGTGACCATGCTGGCCGACGATGCCTCCTCCGAGGCGGTCCATTTCGGACCGGAGGGTCTGTTCGCAGGGTCGCGCGCCACCCGTTTCGTGGAAATGGGCACGATGAGTCCCGCTCACATCGCCGCACTCGTCGCCGCCGCGCCGGAGGGAACCCTCGTGATCGACGCGCCGGTGTCGGGCGCGACGCAGGCGGCAGAGGATGCGCACCTGCTGATCATGGCGGGGTGTGATGCGGCGGCGCTGGCCGATCTGCAACCACTCTTCGACGCGATGGGCAAGGCGACGATCTGCCTGGGCCGCCCCGGCGCGGGCGCGGTCATGAAGCTGTCGGTCAACATGCTGATCCATGGGCTGAACCAGACCTTCGCCGAGGCGATGACGCTGGCCGAGGCGGCGGGCATCCCCACCGGCGCGGCGTTTGGTGCGATCGAGGCCAGCGCCGCCTGCGCGCCGATGCTGAAATACCGCAAGCCTCTTTATCTGGACGAAGCCGCGCATGACGTGACCTTCACGGTTGCGCTGGCGCAGAAGGACATGCGGGTGACGGCGGACCTGGCCGAGGAGCTGGGCGTCGCCCTGCCGCAATCGCAGGCGACGCTCGATATCCTGAACGACGCGGCCGGCGCGGGCTACGGCGCGCGCGACATGGCCGCCATCCTGAATTACATGCGAGGGAGACAACCATGAAAGCCGCGCTTTTCGTCGGGGGTTGGGAAGGCCACACCCCGACCCATTTCAGTGACTGGTGCAAGGCCCTGCTGCAAGACAACGGTTTCGTGGTCGATGTCCACGAAACGCTGGAGCCGCTGGCAACGCCCGAACAGCTATCGGATGTCGACCTGATCGTGCCGATCTGGTCGTCGGCCCGGTCGGGCCACAAAGACGAATTCGGCAACATGACCAAACCGCAGGAGGACGGGCTGCTCAGGCTCATTTCCGAGGGGCGGGGGATTGCCGGTTGGCACGGCCATATGGGCGATGCGTTCCGCGACCGGCCGACCTATCATTTCCTCATCGGCGGGCAATTCGTGGCGCACCCGCCGGGCTGGCCCGACAACCTGCAACCGCGCGAGGATTACACCGACTACGATGTGACGATCTGCAAACCCGCCGACCCCATCGTCGCGGGCATCCGCAGTTTCCGCCTGCGTTCGGAACAGTATTACATGCTGGTCGATCCCTCGAACGAGGTGCTGGCGACCACCACCTTCAGCGGCGATCACCTGTGGTGGATCGAGGGAACGGTGATTCCGGTCGTATGGAAACGCCGCTGGGATCGGGGCCGGGTCTTCTATTGCTCCATCGGGCACGAGCTCGACGATCTCAAGGTGCCGCAAGTGACGGAAATCCTGCGCCGCGGCATGATCTGGGCGGCGACCCGGCCGGACGGGTAGGACGCCGACGCGCGCCGCCTTTGGCGCAAAAGTGGTCGCACATCGCGTTGGCCCGGACCGGCTTGCGGGGGTATAAGGTGAAAACGGGCGGCGCGCCCGCTTTCCCGGCAGTTCGGCGGAGTCCCCGCGCAAGGCGGCATCGGAACATGAAGAAGACAGGTCTCGACGCGACCGATATCCGCATCCTCAAGGCGGTGCAAAGCCATGGCCAGATCAGCAAGGCGCGTCTGGCAGAGATCGTCAACCTGTCGCCGACTCCCTGCTGGGAACGGCTCAACCGTTTGAAGGCGAGGGGAGTCATCACCGGCTACCGGGCCGAGATCGCCCTGAACAAGCTGTGTGATTTCACCACTGTCATCGTTACTGTTTCGCTGGCCCATCACCGCAAGGCGGATTTCGACCGGTTCGAGGCGCATATCCGCACCCTTGACGAGATCGTCGAGTGCATCGCCACCGGCGGCGGCATGGATTACGTCCTCAAGGTCATCAGCCCGACGCTGGCCACGTTCCAGGAACTTCTGGACAAGCTCTTTTCGGCCGATGTCGAGGTCGATCGCTACATGACCTATATCGCGGTGCGGCAGGTGAAGGCGCAACAGCCGGATCTTTCGATTCTTCTGGCACGGTAGCGCACCAACGTCCACGTGGTCTGGCCGGGGCCTCGATTTTGGCCCGCTCGGTCCCCTGACTGCCCGTTTTTCGGACCGAATGCCGAAAATTCCGGCGCTAGGGTGTTGCGGAGCGAGGATATTCCACGGCATCGGATGCCGTCGACCAGAGGAGGATCAATGACATGATGCAATCGGAGGAATTCGGGTTTGGCACCCAGATCCGCAAGTCGCCCTATTTCGACGCCACCGTGCGCTGGGGTGCGCAGGGATTTTCCGTTTATAACCATATGTATATTCCGCGCGACTTCGGCGATCCGGAAGAGAATTTCTGGAACCTCGTCAACGATGCGATCCTGTGCGACGTGGCGGTGGAGCGGCAGGTCGAAATCACCGGCCCGGACGCGGCGGCCTTCACCCAGATGCTGACGCCGCGCGACCTGTCGGGCATGGCCGTAGGCCAGTGCAAATACATCCTGATCACCAATGCCGAGGGCGGTATTCTCAACGATCCGATCCTGCTGCGGCTGGGCGAAAACCACTTCTGGATCTCGCTGGCCGATAGCGACATCCTGCTTTGGGCGCAGGGGTTGGCGGTGCATTCGGGCCTTGATGTCACGATCTGCGAACCCGACGTGTCGCCCTTGCAGTTGCAAGGCCCGAAGTCGGGCGAGGTCATGCACGCGCTGTTTGGCGACGAGATCATGGACCTGCGCTACTACTGGCTGCGCGAGGTGGAACTGGACGGCATTCCGCTGATCGTGTCGCGCACTGGCTGGTCGAGCGAACTGGGCTACGAGATTTATCTGCGCGACGGGTCCAAGGGCGACGCGCTTTGGGAAATGATCATGGCCGCAGGCATGCCGTTCGGCCTGAAGCCCGGCCACACCTCGACCATTCGTCGGGTCGAGGGCGGTATGCTGTCCTACCATGCCGATGCCGACATCCACACCAACCCGTTCGAGCTTGGCTTGGACCGGCTGGTCAATCTCGACATGGAGGCCGATTTCATCGGCAAGGCGGCGCTGGCCCGGATCAAGGCGGAAGGCGCGCGCCGCAAGCAGATCGGCCTGATCATCGACGGGGCGCCGCTGAAGGGGCCGAACACCCGTTTCTGGACCGTCAACAAGGATGGCGCGGCTATCGGCAAGGTCACTTCTGCGGTGTATTCGCCAAGGCTGGACCGCAACATCGCGCTTGCGATGGTGGACGTGGAACACGCGCATCTGGGGGCGGAGGTGGAGGTTGTCACCGGTTCCGGCCCGACCGGCGCAACGATCGTGGAACGCCCGTTCTACGACCCCAAGAAGAGCATCGCCGCGGCATAAGCGAAGCGGGCGGGCTTTCGGCACTCTTGCAAAGCCCGCCCGGCAATGGCCGGATCTCAGATTTCGTGCACCATGGGCGGCGTCTCGCAGACCGCGCGCGCGATATCGACGACATGGCGGTGGTGGGTCAGGTAGATCGCCTGCCCGCGATGCCCGATCTCTTCCATGACGCGGACCGCGGCGCGGGTTCGGTCCTCGTCGAAGGTTTCGAAAACGTCGTCGCAGAAAAACGGCAGGCAGGTGCCTTGCGCGACCAGTTGTTCATGCGCGGCGGCGCGCAGCGCAAGGTATAGCTGGAACCGGGTGCCCTTGGACATCTCGGCCGCGCGCTTGGTGGCGCCATCCTGGGCGACCGCGAGCAGGATTTCCTCGGTGCCATCGGCCTGCGTCGTCAACCTTGGATACGCCCCGTTGGTCAGGATCGCGAAACAGCGTTCGGTTGCCGTCATCATGCCGCTGCGGTGACTGTCGCGGTAGCGCCGGATCGCGTCAGAGGCCAGCCGATGCCCCAGCGACAGTTCCAGATAGGTGCGCGCCGCGTCTTCCAGTTGCAGCTCCAGCGTGGTCTTGCGTTCGCTCAGCGCGGCGATGTCCGGCCCGCCGGTGACCTGCGCGAGGCCATCCCTTGCGGTGACGCGCGCCTCGGTCGCGCGGGTCAGGGCAGCTTCGGCCTGCGCCAGATCGGAGGTCACGGTTTCATGCGCCGCGTCGAGGCTCGCTGTCGTCACGCCCGCAAGCAGCACGCCGGCGGCGGCGCTGTCTGTCACCCCCAGATCGGTCAGGACGGCGCGTTCCAGCCGGGCCCTTTCAGCGCGGTCGGCGATCACCTGTCGCGCCTGTCCGGTCGCACGGCGTAGCGTATCGAGGTCGCGTGGCCGGACGCGTTCGGGAAACAGGATCGCCATTGCCGAAACATCCTGCGCGATCTGCGCCAGCCTGTCGGTGGTCGCGCGCAGGGTTTCGGTGGCGGTCTCGATGGCTTTGCTCAGCTCTGCATGCTTTTCGTGCGCAGCCGTCGCGGTATCGGATTTCTGTCGCAGGTCTGCGAACCGGGTGGCGGCATCGTCCTCGGGGGGCAGCGCATGGGCGGCGGCGAGGGATGCGACCGCATCCGCGAAGCGCGCCTGGTCTGCCTGCATCGTCGCCACGCTTCGCGCGGCGAGGGCGCAAACCTCGTGGCGTTCGCGCAAGCTGCGCAGCGGCGCCAGCGACGCCATCAGCGTCTCGGGCGTCACCATGCCCCCCAGCATCGCCTGAACGAGGCTTTGCCACCGGTCGCTCGCCTGCGCCTCGGCCTCTGCCGCGACCTTGTGTTTTGCCTGCCGCCGGGCAAGATCCGCCTGCGCCTGCGTCAGCGTCTGCGCAGCCTTGACGCGCGCCGTGTCGCGGTCGCGGTCGGCCTCTGCCAGCTTGCGGGCCATGGCAATGGCGCTGTCCACGTCGGGATCGTCCAGCGGCAGGACAGGGGCAAGGTGTTGTAACAGGCGCTGCGCGCGGTCGAAGACGGGGGCGTGTGCCGCCTGCACCTCGGACAGATGCGCCGCCGCCTCGGTTGCCTGTGCGTGCCGCTCAACCCAGTCGCGCCATTCCGTGGCAAGCATGGCGTCGCGAAAGCCCACCTCTGCCGTGGCGGTGGTAACGCGGGCGTCCAGCGCCGCAAGCTCGGCCCGCAGCGTGGAGAGCTGATCGCCTGCCTGATCGACGCGCGCCTGCGCCTCGGCCACATCCTGTTCGATCCGGCGCAATTCGCCAAGGTCGCGGGCATGCGCGAGACGCGCGGCCATGGCCGCGTCAAGGGCGCCCATGGCCTCGGAAAAGGGCTGCGCGGTGTCGGGGGTCAGCGCTGCCTGATGGTCCCGCCAAAGGCGGTCGCGCGTTGCTTTCAGGGTCTCGGCCTCGGCGTCGGACAGAAGGGTGTGCCCGGCGGTCAGGGCATCCGCCCGCGCGCGCCGCGCGGCGAGGTCGGCCTTGTGCTGCGCCAGTCCGGCTTTTGTTGCGGCGATCGCCTGGGCAAGCTCTGTATGGCGCGCGGCCCAGTCCTGAGCCTTGGCAAGGCTGGTCGGCAGGCGGGGCAGCGTGTCGAAGGCGACATCGCCAAAGCCAAGCGCGCGCAGGGCCGTACGGGCGGCGCTTTGCGCGGTGTCGAGCGCCTGGCGCGCCGTGGCAAGCGCGGGCGTCAGCCGGTCAACATCGTGGCCGAGCAGGATTTCCCCGACTTTCGGGGCCATGCCCTCACCGGGCGACAGCGCGTCGCAGGCCGCCTGCGCAGCGCTAAGGCGGTCGGTCAGCGCCGCGATCTCGCGCGCCTCGGCGGCCGTTGCGGCGCTCGCGTCACGCAGGGTTTCGCGGGCCTCTTCCAGTTGCACAAGGTCGGATGGGGACAGCACCAGCCGCGCCGGGTCCATGCCTTGCGGCGCATCGAGGTCACGGGCCGCGCGGGCCATGTCCGCCTGTGCATCCCGCAACTGGTCCTGCCGTCTGGCCAGATCCAGTTCGGCGCCGCGATTGCGGGTGGCCAGATCGTTCAGCGCGTCAAGCTGATCGGACAGGTCCGCCAGGTCCGGTTCCAGCGGGATCGCGTCGCGCGCCCGCGTAAGCCCGGCGATGTCCGTGGTCAGCCGGTCGCGGTCATGGCGCGCCGTCGCCTCTTCGCTTTGCAGGGGAATGAGGTGATCTGGGTCGAAGTCGAGCAGTTCCGGGAAATCCGCGAAATCCGCGATCCGCGCGTCGAGATCCGCGATCTCGGCCATCATCGGCAGGACGCGGCGCTGCGCGGCAAGCTCTGCCGCGCGCCTTTGCAGCGCATCGCGCCCGGCGCGCGCGGCGCCCTCGGCCTCCTGCGCCTCGGCCAGCGTCTTTTTCAGGGCGCGCCACGCGGTCGCGGTGACGTCGCGGTCGCGCATCGTTTTCTCGATCTCGGCAAGCTCCCGTTTCAGGTCCGCCAGCCGGGTGGTTCTGGCGCGCTTCTTCCAGATCGAGTCCGCCTCTTGCCTGATGCCGTCGAGAACGGTGCTCAGATCGGCGACTCCGGCGGCGGCGGAAAACAGAAGCCGCCCGATATCGCCGCGCGCCTGAACGATTTCCTCGCCGCCGCGTTCGATGGTGGCATCGTCAAGGCACAAGAGCTGACGGTAATCATCCTCGCCCAGCCCTGCCAGATGCGCCGAAAGGGTCGTCTCTGGCAGGGCGGTGCCATGGCCATCGACCAAGGCCCCGTCACGCCGTGGCAAGCGGGTGAACGCCCGGCGCTGCCCGTCGATGTCCAGCGTGGCGGAGACCTGAAGATTGGCGCGCTGATGCCGGAAGGCATAACCGTCGCGCAGCGGAAAGCCGTAGAACAGCCGCAGCGCGGCCTCCATCGTGGTGGTCTTGCCGGCCTCGTTCGCGCCGTGGATGATGTGGAAATCGGATTGCGCCCCGCGCGCCCCGAAATCGAAGGGCCGGTCGGTAAAATGACCGAAGCGGTCGAGCCGCAACCGTTCGATCCGGATCACCCCTCGGCCCCCTTCATGCGCGCCAGAACCTGCGCCGCGCCTGATCGGGCAAGATCGGCCGACAACGCCGCCACCGCGTCCTCGTCGGCGGCAAGGCGGGCGCGCAGCGCGGGCGGCAGATCTTGCAACAGCGCGTCAACCTCGGCCCGCGCGGCGGCCTGAAAGCCGCTTTCGGCGGCGATTCCGGCGATGCTGCGGCGTAGCTCGTCACTGGCCCCGCTGCCGTCAACCTGGGCCTCGGGCGGGGCGAGGTCGAGGACAAGCTTGTCGATCCACAGATCGCCGGCCATCCGCGCCAGATCGGCAACCTGCTCTTGCCAGACATCGCGGTCGCGCAGGATCTGCCAATAGCGCGGCGGTGTGCCGGTCAGGGTGATCCGCAGCACGGCGGTGGGCGCGGTGATCCGCGCGCGCGCCGCTTCAAGATGGGTGCCGAGCGCGGCGCGCAGCGCCTCGTCGCTATCAACCTGCGAGATATCCAGTGCCGTCGGGGCAAATTCGACGATGGCGGAGGGGATTTCCTGAACCGTTATCCGGCCGTCGTCGATCGTCAGAAGGCTGGCCGATTTCGTCCCCGCCTCGCCAATGTCGCGGCCTTGCGGGCAACCGGGCATGACGATCCACGGATCGTCCGAATGCACCTGCCGTTTGTGGATATGCCCAAGCGCCCAGTAGTCGAAGCCCATGCCGGCCAGATCGCTGACCGAACAGGGCGCGTAGCGGTCATGGCCGGGGGCACCGGTCAGCGATGTGTGCAGCATGGCGATATTGACCGCCCCCGCCACCGGCGCGGAAAACCGGGGCAGCAGGCTGTCGGGTGCGTGACGGTCCGCGAAGCTGACGCCGTGGATCCAGACGGTATCCGACAGTTGCACCTTGCCGCCGCGCGCGTCGAAGAGGTGCACGTTATCCGGCAGGTCGAGCATTCCGCTCACCGGATTCTCGGCGTCATGGTTGCCCTTGATATAGAACAGCCGGATGCCCGCCGCGCCAAGCCGGTCAAGCTGCGTCATCAGGAATGCGGCGCTGCGGGCACTGCGCTGCCTGCCGTCAAAGAGGTCGCCCGCGACCAGAACGGCGGCCACCCGTTCCGCAAGCGCCAGGTCGATCAGGCGCGACAGGGCGGTGCGGGTCGCGGCCTCGACCTGATCGCGCAAGGCTGCGTCGCGCAACGCCAGTGACCGCAGCGGCGAGTCGAGGTGGATATCGGCAGTGTGCAGAATGCGGATCAAAGGGTGCCCTTTCTCCGAAAGGCTGCCACCCGGCGTAGCCCGATGCAATGCCCAACTGGTATTCTCCGGCGCGTTCCGGCGCTGGCCGTCCGGTTCACGCTTGCGTCACCGGCCTTGCCTTTTGCTGCTTCGGCGCGACAACGTGCGGCATGTTTCGTGGTGTGATCCTTGCGGTTCTTTGGCTTCTGCTTGCGGTGTCGCGGCTCGCGGCCGCGCCGGCCGCGCCGGATTTGCCGGCCCTCGTGAGGCTGGCGACACAACCCTATCTTGCGCAACCGGCGGTCGAGGCGCGGTTGGCGACGATCCTGCCCGATCTGCGCCTCGCCTCGCACCCGGTGCCCGACCTGACTGCGCTTGATCCGTTCTACTGGGCGATTTCTGGCCGCTATGGCGCGCCGCTGGTGGGGGCGCCGGCCCCCGGCGGGGTCGTGACCTGTGCCCGCTACGGCCTGATCACGGCCGAGGCGCTTGCCCCGCGCCGCAGCACCGAGCCCGAGGTGTTCCCGGTCTGGCAACAGGCGCTGATCCTGTCCGATGACGCGCGGGCCTGGCCGGATGACGCGGTTGCGCGGGTGGCCTGCTCGATCACGTGGGATGACGCGCGGCGTGTCGCGCCGCTAAGCGCAGCGAACACCGAGGATGCCCTGTCGGAGCTGTTCGAGATCGTCCTGTCCGGCCCCGACCCGCGCGAACGCCCCGGCCAGACGCGCGTCTTCGGGCCGGGGGGCTACCGCGTTGCAGGGCAGGGACCGGTCGGCGACAGCACCTTCCGGATCGACCTTTTCGAGGTCGACCAACTGGCGACCCACCACCAGATCCTGTTCCGAAGTTTCCTGATCGGAGGTGGGGTCTGAGCCTGCTGCTCAGGCGCCGCGCCAGATCCAGCCGCCGCCGTGGACGCGGCCGCCATCCGAAGCGTAGAACACGCAGGCCTGTCCCGGGCTGACGCCTTCCTCGGGGACGATCAGTTCGACCTCCGCCTCTGTCGCCGAAAGCGGACGAACGATCGCCTCGCGCGGCGGGCGGGTGGATCGAATCTTGACCTCCAGATGCCATTCGGAACGCGACGTAAACGGCGTGTCGCCCAGCCAGTTGATCTCTCGCACCGGCACGATCCGGGTCGATAGCGCCTCTTTCGGGCCGACCACCACGCGGCGCAGGTCCGGGTCCAGCTTGACGACGTAAAGCGGTGTCTCCAGCCCGCCGATGCCAAGCCCGCGCCGTTGTCCGATCGTGTAGTGGATCACACCGCGATGCTGGCCCAGAACAGTGCCTTGCATATCGACGATCTCGCCGGGATCGGCGGCGCCGGGGCGCAGCTTCTCGATCACCGAGGCATAGTCGCCATCGGGCACGAAGCAGATGTCCTGGCTATCGGGCTTGTCGGCCACGGCCAGCCCGTATTTCGCCGCCAATTCCCGTGTTTCGGTCTTGGACGCCAAATGCCCGAGCGGAAAGCGCAGGAATTCAAGCTGCTCCTGCGTGGTCGAAAACAGAAAGTAGCTCTGGTCGCGGGCGGCATCGGTGGCACAATGCAGTTCAGCGCCGTTCTTGCCGGTCTTGCGTTGGATATAATGACCCGTCGCCATACAATCGGCATCCAGATCGCGCGCTGTTTCCAGAAGGTCCTTGAATTTCACCCGTTCGTTGCAACGGATACAGGGGACGGGCGTGGCGCCGGAAAGATAGCTTTCGGCGAATTCGTCGATCACCGCGTCCTTGAAGACCGTTTCGTAATCGAGAACGTAATGCGGAAAACCCATTTCCTCGGCCACCCGGCGGGCGTCGTGAATGTCGCGTCCGGCGCAGCAGGCGCCTTTCTTGGCCAGTGCGGCCCCGTGATCGTAAAGCTGCAACGTCACGCCCACCACGTCATAGCCTTCCTCGGCCAGCTTGGCGGCAACCACCGAACTGTCGACGCCGCCCGACATCGCCACGACAACGCGGGTCTCGGATGCAGGCTTGGCAAAGCCGAGGGAATTCATGGGGTTCGGATCAAGGGGCATGGGGGTCTCCGGGGGGGGGCAAGCCCGGGTCATATAGGAAAATGCCGCCTATCCTCAAGGGGCCCGGTTACGTCCTGTTAAGCCTTTTGCGCCATTCTTGCCGCAACGCGGGAAAGTGTGAGGGGCGCGATGTATATCAGGCGAGACAAGGGGGTCTACTGCGTAACGCTTCCCGATGGCAGCGATCTGACCCGCGCCGACCTGCCCAGCCCGACGACTCGACGATGGGTGGCAAGCCGCAAGGCGGCGGTCGCAAAGGCGGTGACATATGGGCTGCTCGACCCCGAAGACGCCTGCCGGACCTACAGCCTCTCGCAGGAAGAACTGGACAGCTGGGTCAAGGCGCTCTCCCGGCACGGCGAGGCAGCATTGAGGGCGACGGCGGCACAGAGATATCGGAAATGAAAAATTTTTCAGTTGATAATTTCAATTTTTCGAAAGACTATCCAAAAAGATAACTTGAAATTAACAAAATCCCGGCATGGTCAATACCAGGTGAGAGATTCGGAGAGAGATGATGCGTGTCCTGCTTGTAGAAGACGACCCTACCACATCAAAAAGTATCGAAATGATGCTCAGCCACGCAAACCTCAATGTTTACTCGACGGATTTGGGGGAAGAGGGCGTCGATCTGGCAAAACTCTATGATTACGACCTGATCTTGCTGGATTTGAACCTTCCCGACATGACCGGGCACGAAGTACTGCGGCAATTGCGGTTGGCGCGGGTCGATACGCCTATCCTGATTCTCTCGGGCGCCGACGATACCGAAAGCAAGATAAAGGGGTTCGGGTTCGGGGCCGATGATTACCTGACCAAACCCTTTCATCGCGATGAATTGATCGCCCGGATTCATGCCATCGTCCGCCGATCGAAAGGGCATGCGCAATCGGTTATTCGCACCGGCCGCATCAACGTCAATCTCGACGCGAAAACCGTCGATGTGGACGGGCGCGCGGTGCATCTGACCGGCAAGGAATACCAGATGCTGGAACTGCTCAGCCTGCGCAAGGGCACCACCCTGACCAAGGAAATGTTCCTCAATCACCTTTACGGCGGCATGGATGAACCGGAATTGAAGATCATCGACGTGTTCATCTGCAAGCTGCGCAAGAAGCTGTCGGAAGCCACCGGCGGCGATAACCACATCGAAACGATCTGGGGCCGCGGCTACGTGCTGCGCGACCCGATGCGGGAAACCGGCCCCGACGGCATTGCGGCGTCGGCCTGATTGCCCCTTCCTGACTGGACCTCCCTGTCACGGCCCCCTATCACAACGCCAGGCCGTGATTTTTCAAAGGGACAGCGATGGACCCGCAAACCGCGACACCCGAGGACCGCGCTGCGGCGCTATCGGAGCCCGAGGCGAGGACCCGGCTGAAAGACCTCGCTACCGCCATCGCGCGGGCCGATGACGCCTACCACCGACAGGATGCACCGGATCTGTCGGATGCCGATTACGACGCGTTGAAACGCGAGAATGCCGCGCTGGAGGCGCGCTTTCCGCATCTCAAACGCGCCGACAGCCCGAGCGACAGGGTCGGCGCCGCGCCTGCCGAGGGGTTTGCCAAGCTGCGTCACAGCACGCGCATGATGTCGCTTGGCAACGCCTTCGAGGATCGGGATCTGCGCGATTTCGTCACCGGCATCCGCCGCTACCTCAACCTTGCACCCGACGCGCCGCTCGGCTTCACCGCAGAACCCAAGATCGACGGGCTGTCATTGTCGCTGCGCTACGAAAACGGTCACCTCGTGCAGGCCGCCACCCGCGGCGATGGCGAGGTGGGCGAGAACGTCACCGCCAATGCCCGCACCATCGCCGATATCCCGCAGACCCTGCGCGACGCGCCCGAGGTGCTGGAGATCCGCGGCGAGGTCTACATGTCGCACGCGGATTTCGAGGCGCTCAACACCCGGCAGGCAGCGCGCGGCGACAAGATCTTCGCCAACCCGCGCAACGCCGCCGCCGGGTCGCTTCGCCAGCTCGACCCGAACATCACCCGCGCCCGACCGCTCAGGTTTTTCGCCTATTCCTGGGGGGAGCTGTCCGAACCGCTGGCCGCGACGCAGATGGCGGCGCTTGCCCGGCTGGCGACACTCGGTTTCCAGACCAACCCGCTGACGGCGCTTTGCGATAGCGTGGCAGACATGCTCAGCCGGTACGCCGCGATCGAGCAGGCCCGCGCGACGCTGGGCTATGACATCGACGGGGTGGTCTACAAGGTCAACGACCTGGCCTTGCAGGCGCGGCTCGGGTTTCGCTCGACCACGCCGCGTTGGGCCATTGCGCATAAATTCCCTGCCGAACTGGCCTGGACCCGGTTGGAGGCGATCGACATCCAGGTCGGCCGCACTGGCGCGCTGTCGCCGGTGGCGCGCCTTGCGCCGGTGACGGTGGGTGGCGTCGTGGTGTCCAACGCCACGCTGCACAATGAGGATTACATCGCCGGGCGCGCCGCTACCGGTGCCGCGATCCGCGGCGGCAAGGACATCCGCATTGGCGACTGGGTTCAGGTCTACCGCGCCGGTGACGTGATCCCGAAAGTGTCCGATGTGGACCTGTCGAAGCGGCCCGACGACGCCGTCCCTTACGTTTTCCCGACGCGCTGCCCCGACTGCGGATCGGATGCCGTGCGAGAGGAAGGCGACGCCGTGCGCCGCTGCACCGGCGGGCTGGTCTGTCCTGCACAGGCGGTTGAAAAGCTGAAACATTTCGTCTCGCGCGCAGCGTTCGACATCGAGGGTCTGGGGGCCAAACAGGTCGAACAGTTGCACGCCGATGGCTGGATCGCGGAACCGGCCGATATCTTTACCCTGCGCGACCGCTACGGCAGCGGACTGCAACAGTTGAAAAACCGCGAAGGCTGGGGCGAGACATCGGCCGAAAACCTCTTTCGCGCGATAGAGGACAAGCGGACCATCCCGCTCAAACGGCTGATCTTCTCGCTCGGCATTCGGCATGTGGGCGAGGTGGCGGCAGCCGATCTCGCGCGCCATTTCGCCACTTGGGACAGCCTTGCCAAAACGGTTGATCTTGCGGCCCCGGCAGGGGTGGCCGCGCGCAAGGCCGAAGACGCCGTGGCCGCGGAACGCGCGGCCGCTGCGGATGAGGCGCGGCGCGCGCAGGTGACCGCCACGCGCGAAAGTGCCTGGGCCGTTGTCCCGCAAAAGGCGCGCGCGGCATGGGAGGAGATCACCGGCATCGACGGCATCGGTGCCAGCGTGGCGCAGTCCCTCGTCACCGCCTTCGGGCAGAAGCGCGAGCGGGCCTCGATCGACCGGCTGGTATCGTGCCTGAACATTGTGCCAGAGGCCGCCCCGGACGCCACCGACAGCCCTGTCGCGGGCAAGACCGTGGTTTTCACCGGCAGCCTTGAGCGGATGACGCGGGCCGAGGCAAAGGCGCGGGCGGAAGCGCTTGGCGCCAAGGTCTCGGGCTCGGTCTCGGCGAAGACCGACCTTCTGGTCGCCGGTCCCGGCGCCGGGTCGAAGGCGAAGAAAGCCGCCGATCTGGGGGTGGAAACGATCGACGAGGACGCGTGGCTCGCGTTGATCGGCGATGGTTGAGCTTCCCAAGGGCCGCCCGGAAATCCTCTTCCCGCTGTTTGCGGAACTGGAAGGGCTGGACGGGATCGGCCCGAAGACGGCAAAGCATTACAAGGCGTTGAACATCGAGACCCCGAAGGATCTTCTGCTGACCCTGCCGGTGGGCGGCATCGACCGCACCCGGCACGCCTCGATCCGGGAGGCCGACCTGCCCGGCGTGGTGACGGTGGAGGTCGAGGTCGGCCCGCACCGCCAGCCCGCCGGCAGGGGCAGGCCCTACCGGATACAGGTCACCGATGCGGCGACCAGTTTCGAACTCGTGTTCTTCCATGCGCGCGGCGATTACCTGTCGCGCATCCTGCCCAGTGGCGCGCGTCGGGTGGTTTCGGGCCGGGTCGAGCTTTTTGACGGCATGGCGCAGATGGTGCATCCCGACCATATCCTGCCGCCCGCCGAAGCGGCTGACATTCCCGCCTATGAACCTGTCTATCCCTTGACGGCAGGTGTGACGCAACGGGGCATCGCCAAGGCTGTTGCCTCGGCGCTGCCGCGCGCGCCCTACTTTGGCGAGTGGATCGACCTCGACTTGCTGAAGCAACAGGCCTGGCCGGCCTGGCCCGAGGCACTGGAACAGGTGCATCACCCGGTGGGGCCGGATACGCTGTCGCCGTCACACCCGGCGCGCGAACGGCTGGCTTATGACGAATTGCTGGCCCACCAACTGACGCTTGGCCTTGCACGGCTGAAATTGCGCAAGGCCAAGGGGCGGGTCAGCGCGGGTGACGGCGCGCTGCGCGCCAAGGTGCTTTCCTCGCTGCCCTACCGCCCGACCGGCGCGCAGGCGCGCGCGATAGAAGATATTGTCGCGGACATGGGCCAGCCGGTGAAGATGAACCGCCTGTTGCAGGGCGATGTGGGCGCCGGCAAGACGCTGGTCGCGCTGATGGCGCTTCTGGTCGCGGTGGAAGCGGGCGGGCAGGGGGTGCTGATGGCGCCAACCTCGATCCTCGCCGCGCAACACATGGACGGGCTTGCACCTCTGGCTGCGGCGGCGGGTGTGCAGATCGAGATCCTGACTGGCCGCGACAAGGGCGCGGAACGGCGCGCCAAGCTGGCGGCGCTGAAATCGGGCGAGATCGGCATTCTGGTCGGCACCCACGCGGTGTTTCAGGATGACGTGGATTTCGACGATCTGCGCCTTGCGATCGTCGATGAACAGCACCGCTTCGGCGTGCGTCAGCGGGTGCGGCTGGGACAGAAGGGCGCGGCGGCGGATATCCTGGTGATGACGGCGACGCCGATTCCCCGCACCCTCAGCCTGGCCACCTACGGCGACATGGATATCTCGGTTCTCGATGAAAAACCGCCCGGTCGCAAGCCGATCCGCACTGCCCTCGTAAACAGCGCCCGGATGGAGGAGGTGGTGGAACACCTGCGGCAAGCCGTGGCCGAGGGGCGGCAGGCCTATTGGGTCTGCCCGCTTGTGGGCGAAAGCGAAGCGGTGGAGATGACGGCAGCCGAGGAACGTTTCAAGCATTTGCGCGCGGCATTGGGCGAGGGGGTGGTGGGCCTCGTTCACGGGCAGTTGCCGCCCGCCGAGAAGAACGCCGCGATGGCCGATTTCGTCGCCGAGCGCGCCCGCGTTCTGGTTGCGACCACGGTGATCGAGGTTGGCGTCAACGTGCCCAATGCCACCATCATGGTGATCGAGCAGGCGGAGAATTTCGGGTTGGCGCAATTGCACCAGTTGCGCGGACGCGTGGGCCGGGGCGAGGGGGCCTCGACCTGCCTGCTGCTTTACCGGTCGCCCTTGGGCGAAACGGCGGCGCGCCGCTTGCAGGTGCTGCGCGACACCGAGGATGGCTTTCGCATCGCCGAGGAGGATCTGGCGATCCGTGGCGCGGGCGACCTTATCGGCACCGCGCAATCGGGGCTGCCACGCTTTCGCATCGCCGATCTGGAAGGCCAGACCGGGCTTATGCAGACCGCGCAGAAAGATGCCCGCGCGCTGCTGGCGCGCGACCCCGACCTGATCAGCCCGCGCGGCCAATCGGCGCGGGTTCTGCTCTGGCTGATGGAGCAGGAAAAGGCGATCAAGCTGATCTCGGTCGGGTAGGGCGTCGGGTCGGGCCTGTTGCGCGACCGCGACGATCAGGGATGGTGACGATCAGGGATGGTGACGATCTGGGGTGGTGACGATCTGGGGTGGTGACGCGTCAGCCCCCCAATGCGGCGACGCCCGGCAGGGTCTTGCCTTCCATCCATTCGAGAAACGCGCCGCCGGCGGTGGAGATATAGGTGAAGCGATCCGCCGCGCCGGCCTTGTTCAGCGCCGAGACCGTATCGCCGCCGCCCGCCACGCTGATCAGCTTGCCCGCCGCGGTCAGTTGCGCCGCCGCTTCGGCCGCCGCGTTGGTGGCGGCGTCGAAGGGCGCGATCTCGAAGGCGCCGAGCGGGCCGTTCCAGACCAGCGTCTTGCATTGGCCGAAGACCTCTTTCACCGCGGCGACGGTGTCCGGCCCGGCATCGAGGATCATCGCATCGGCGGGGCAGGCATCAGCGGGCAGGGTCTCGCTGGGGGCATTCGCGGCGAAGTCGCGCGCCACCACGATATCGACCGGCAGGTGCACTTTGCAGCCCGCCGCGTTTGCCTTTTGCAGGATCTCTCGCGCGGTATCGGCCATGTCGTGTTCGGCCAGCGACTTGCCCACGCCCACGCCCTGCGCGGCAAGGAAGGTGTTGGCCATGCCGCCGCCGATGATCAGGTGATCGACCCGGCCCACCAGGTTGCCCAGAAGATCGAGCTTGGTGGAGACCTTCGCGCCGCCCACCACAGCCGCAACCGGCCGCGCGGGAGTGCCAAGCGCCGCCTCCAGCGCCGAAAGCTCCGCCTCCATCTGGCGGCCCGCACAGGCCGGCAGGCGATGCGCCACACCCTCGGTCGAGGCATGGGCGCGGTGCGCGGCGGAGAAGGCGTCGTTGCAGTAGATATCGCCCAACGAGGCGAGGAAATCGGCCATCTGCGGGTCGTTGGCCTCTTCCATCGGGGAAAAGCGTGTGTTTTCAAGCAGAGCCACGGTGCCGGCGGGCAGCGCGTCGATCTCGGCCCGCGAGGGGCGTTCGATGAAGGTCACGGGCAGGCCCAGCTTTTCCTCAAGCACCGGCAGTGTCACCCGCAGGCTCATCTCCGGCACCGGTTTGCCCTTGGGCCGGCCGAAATGCGCCAGCAGCACCGGCTTGCCGCCCTTGGCGAGAATATCCTTCACCGTGGGCACGATCCGCTCGATCCGGGTGGCGTCGGTGACGCGACCATCCTCCACGGGGACGTTGATATCCACGCGGGTCAGTACGGTCTTGCCGGCAATGTCGATGTCGTCGAGTGTTTTCCAGGTCATCGCGGATCCTTCAGTTTTATCCCTTGGGTGACAGCATGCGGCGTCGCCCGAGGGCGGCGTCTTGCCGTATCACCCTTCCAGCACCACCAGCGCATGGCGTTTGCGTCCGGCGCTCAGTTTGATCGGGTCGCCGAGGTCGCCTGCGGTGATCATCAGCCCGGCATCTTTCAGCGGCGCATCGTTCAGCCGCGCGCCATTGTCGGCGATCAGGCGCTTGGCGTCCTTGCCCGATTTCGCCAGCCCCGCCCGCGTGATCAGCTGAACCACCGAAATCCCCTCGCCAAGGTCTGCCGCCGAAAGGCTCAAGGTCGGAAGATCCTCGCCGATGCCGCCCTTCTCGAACACCGCGCGGGCGGTTGCCTCCGCTGCCTCGGCCTCGGCCCTTCCATGCAGCAGCGTCGTCACTTCGTTCGCCAGCACGATCTTGGCTTCGTTGATCTCGGACCCTGCAAGGGCGCCAAACCGCTCGCAGTCGTCCAGCGGCACTTCGGTGTAGAGCTTGAGGAAGCGGCCCACGTCGGCGTCATTGGTGTTGCGCCAGAACTGCCAGAACTCGTAAGGGCTGCGCATCTCGGCATTCAGCCAGACCGCGCCATCGGCCGACTTGCCCATCTTCTTGCCGTCCGACGTGGTCAAGAGCGGCGAGGTCAGCCCGTAGATTTCATGGTCCAGCACCCGGCGTGTCAGGTCGATGCCGTTCACGATATTGCCCCACTGGTCCGAGCCGCCCATCTGCAAAAGGCAGCCGTAGCGGCGGTTGAGTTCCAGGAAATCATAGGCCTGAAGGATCATGTAGTTGAATTCGAGGAAGGACAGCGACTGTTCCCGGTCGATCCGCGATTTTACGGACTCAAACGACAGCATCCGGTTGACAGAGAAATGCCGGCCGATATCGCGCAGGAAATCGAGGTAATTCAGCCCGTCGAGCCATTCGGCATTGTTGAGCATCAGCGCATCGCCCGGCCCGTCGCCATAGGTGACGTATTGCGCGAAGACCTGTTTGATGCCGGCGATGTTGGCGTCGATCTGTTCCGAGGTCAGCAACGGGCGTTCATCGGCGCGAAAGCTGGGATCGCCCACCTTGGTGGTGCCGCCGCCCATCAGCGTGATCGGCCTCCCGCCCGTCTTTTGCAGCCAGCGGAGCATCATGATCTGGATGAGGGATCCGACATGCAGGCTTTTGGCGGTCGCGTCAAAGCCGATATAGGCCGGCACCACGCCCTTGATCAGCGCCTCGTCAAGGCCCTGGTAATCGGTGCAGTCGGCAAGAAAGCCGCGCTCCATCATCACGCGCATGAAGTCCGATTTGGGGTGGTAGGTCATGGGTGGTCCGTCCAATGATGGGGTTCATGGCGTGATAGCGGGATGGGGCGCATGATGGAAGGGCCGATCTGGGTTGCGGGGGCGATGTCGGGCACCTCGCTTGACGGGGTCGACGCGGCGCTGCTGAAAACCGACGGGCGGGTGATCTTCGGCTTCGGCGAGACGCGCTACCGGCCCTACAGCGCCGCCGAGCGCGCCACGATCCGCGCCGCCCTTGGATGCTGGCCGGGCGATGCGGGCGTCGCGGAGGCGGCGGAGGTGGTGGAAACCGCGCATGCGGCGGTGCTGTCGCGCCTGCACGGGGCTGCATTGGCCGGCTTTCACGGCCAGACGCTGGCGCATGAGCCGAAAGGTCGGGGCACGCATCAGGCCGGCGACGGACAGGTGCTGGCCGATGTGCTGGGGCTGCCGGTGGTGTGGGATTTCCGCAGCTCGGACGTGCAGCTTGGTGGCGAGGGTGCGCCGCTTGCCCCCTATTATCACTTCGCCTGCGCGCGCTGGATCGGGGCCGGGGCGCCGCTGGTGTTTCTCAACCTCGGCGGGGTTGGCAACCTCACGTGGGTCGATCCGCGCCATGACGGCCCGGAGGCGGAGGGCGCCGTCATGGCCTTCGATACCGGGCCGGGCAATGCGCCGCTCGACGACCTGATGCTGGCGCGGCGCGGGGTGACGCGGGATGAGGGCGGAGCGTTGGCGCTGTCGGGCAGGGCGGATCGCGGGGTGGTCGCGGCGGCGCTTGCCCGGCCGTTCCTCGCGCGGATGCCGCCCAAGTCGCTCGACCGGGGCGACTTCGCGGACCTCGCGGCGCAGGTGGACGGTTTGAGCGATGCCGATGCCGCCGCGACGCTGGTAGCGATCACCGTAGCCTGCGTGGCCGACGCGATCACGCTGTGCCCGGCGCCGCCCGCCCGCGTGCTGGTCACCGGTGGTGGGCGGCACAATGCGGGCGTGATGCAGGGGCTCAGGGCGGCGCTGCCCTGTCCGGTGCTGCCGGTGGAAGCGGTGGGCCTTGACGGCGACATGCTGGAGGCGCAGGCGTTTGCCTTCCTCGCCGTGCGGGTGGCGCGCAGGATGTCGACCTCCGGCCCGATGACCACCGGAGTCGCGGCTCAGGTGGGCGGCGGGCGGATCAGCCGGCCAAGCGGGTAGGCGGCCCGGCAATCGGCAGCCGCTTTGCGCTGGAACTTCGCGCTTTGGCGCGGCACAGTGCGGCCATGCCAAACCACTCCATCCACTTTTCCCGAGCTATCTGCCGCTGGCCGGCGCGTTCCGTCGCGCAAGGCCTGCGCGCGGTGGATCGCGGCGCGCCCGATCCTGACCTCTTCGAGGCCGAGCACATGGCCTATGTCGCCGCCTTGCGCGACGCGGGCGCGATGGTAACGCTGCTGGAACCGCTGGAGGAGCACCCCGACAGTTGCTTTATCGAGGACCCGGCCCTGTGCCTGAAGGGTGTTGCGATCGTGCTGCGCCCCGGTGCGCCATCTCGTGCCGGGGAGGCGGTGCGGCTGAAACCGGTTCTGGAAGGGATCTTCCCCGAGGTCTGGGAACTTCCGGGGCGGGGTGTCGTCGATGGTGGCGACATCCTGTGTTTCGATGACGACGTCATGGTCGGGCTGTCGGCGCGCACGGACCGCGCCGGGGTCGACGCGCTGCGCCCACTGGTCGAGGCGCTCGGCTACCGGCTGCGGATCGTGGAGACGCCGCCCAGCCTGCTTCATTTCAAGACCGAGGTCAGCCTGCTCGACCCCGAAACGGTGTTGGCCAGCCGCAAGCTGGCGAGGGCGGGTTGCCTTGACGGCCTCCGCGTGATCGAGACCGCGCCGGGCGAGGAGGCGGCCGCCAACGCGATCCGCGTCAACGACCGGGTGCTGCTGAGCGCGGGCCACCCGCGCACCGCCGGGCGGCTGGACGCGGCCGGCTACAAGGTGGTGCAATTGCCGATGACGCAGGCGACGCTGCTCGACGGCGGCCTGTCGTGCCTGTCGCTGCGCTTCTCGCTGCCCGCGCCGGGGGCTGTCGCGCGATGAAGGGCTTTCCCGATCTGCCGCCGATCTGGTTCGCGGGCTTTTGCGCTGCCGCGTGGCTCCTGGCGCGCGAATTGCCGCTGGTCCGGGCCTTCGGGCCGCTCTTCTGGGGGCTCGGCATCTTGTTGATCGCAGCCGGGCTGGCCGGGATAAGCTGGTCGGCGTGGTGGTTCTGGCAAAAACGCACGACGATCGAGCCGCATCACGATCCCTCGGCGCTGATCGTCGAAGGCCCCTACCGGTTCAGCCGCAACCCGATCTACCTTGGCCTGTTGGCGATGCTGAGCGGATATGTGCTGTGGCTCGGGGTGCTGAGCCCGGTGCTGTTGCCGTGGCTTTTCGCCGCCGTGCTGGACCGGCGCTTCATCCGGCCGGAGGAAGAGCGGCTGATCGCCGCCTTCGGGCTGGAGGCGCGGCGCTATCTTCAAAAGACGCGGCGTTGGCTGTAACGCTAACTCGCAAAGGCTTGATTGGCGCGGGTGGGACTGTTCGACTACCTTCTCCAGATCATCGGTTAACATTCATGGACGCCATGCGATCAGTCATCCTGTCCCCCGCCCCTGCGCCCGCGCCCGCCCACGCGCCCGCCCCCGCGCTCGCTCTCGTCCTCGGACTTTCGCTGTTGCTGTTGCTGTCGCCGGTGCAGCCTGCGCGCGCGCAAAGCCCGGTGGTGGTGGAACTGTTCACCTCCCAGGGCTGTTCGGCCTGCCCGCCGGCGGACGAGTTGCTGGCCGATCTCGCGCGGCGCGACGACGTGATCGCGCTGGCACTGCACGTCGATTACTGGGACTATATCGGCTGGGCCGATACCTTCGCCTCGCCGCAATTCACCCTCCGTCAGCATGCCTATGCGCGCGCCGAAGGGCACAGCATGGTCTATACCCCGCAGATGATCATCGGCGGTGTGACGCGGGTTCTGGGGCATGAACCGATGCGCGTGACCGAACTGGTGATGGAGCAGCGCGATATCGAATACCCCGTCGAGGTCAGACTCTCGCGTGGCGACGATGGCGCCATCCACCTGCGGGCCGAGGCGTCGATGGCGTTCGACGGACCGCAGATGGTGGTTCAGGTCGTCCGCTATCAGCCGCAGGGAATCGTCGAGATCCGGCGCGGCGAGAATGCCGGGCGCCGCATGGAATATGCCAATATCGTAACCGAATGGACGCAGGTCAGTGAGTGGTCCGGGGCGGAGCCGTTCGCGTTGGACTTCGACGACGAGTCGCCCCAATCCATCGTCGTCCTGGTGCAAATGGCCGGTCCCGGCCAGATCCTGGGGGCGGCACGGCTCGACTGACGCGGGATCAGGCGAGGAAGACGCCGAGCACGACGCTCATCAGGCCAAGCGCCGAGAGCAGCAGCGCCCCCATGTTGAGAAAGACGATGCGTTGCAGACGGTCGCGCATTTCGACATCCGGCAGCCCCGCGCGGCGCACGCGCAGCGCCGCCGCGATGCAATAGGCGATCACGACAAGCCCCACGGCCGTCAACCCCGCGCCAACCCAGACCAGCCATTCCATGTATCGCGCTCCCGCAAGGTGCCTGCCGGACTTCGCCTAACCCGCCGCGGGGCGCTTCGCAAGCCTTGCGGGTGGCGGGCAGGGCGGCTAGACCCCGTGGCTGATGATTTGGGACAAAGCGAGGCAGGCCCGATGGACGACACAACCGCCCCTTCTGACAGCTACCGCGTGACCGCCGATGAACTGCGTCAGTTCATCGAGCGGTTCGAGCGTCTGGAGCAGGAAAAGAAGGATATCGCCGATCAGCAGAAGGAGGTCATGGCCGAGGCCAAGGGGCGCGGCTATGATACCAAGGTGATGCGCAAGGTCATCGCGCTGCGCAAGCGTGAACCCGATGGTATCGCCGAGGAAGAGGCGGTTCTGGAGATGTACAAGGAAGCGCTTGGCATGCACTGACGTCGCCGCGCGCGAGGCGCGTCGATCCGCGCCTCGTCGGTGCCCTCCTCGGCGGGGCGAGCGGCGAATGTGAACGCGCTGTCCCGGCGCGGCGCGGGTGGACCCGGCTGGATGCCTCCGGCGGGAGTATTTGGGCCAAGAAGAAAGCCAGGTGTGCCGCGCCGCGGTCAGGGCGTAATCAGCGTCAGGCCGGGGATATGGGGGATGGCGTCCATGTCTTCCTCGTAGGCGGTGGTCATTTCATCGAGCATCTCGTCGGGCCAGCCCGGCGTGTCGAGATCTTCGTCGAGCGCGTCGTCGAGCGCGTATTTGTCGAGGAAGGCGGCGACAACGCGGCGGCGCAGATTCTCGCTTTCGGGCGGGTTTTCCGCGAGATAGCCTTGCATGCGGCGAAACCCGGCCGGGTCCATCAGATCCTCGATCAGGTCATCGACACCATCGAGTGCATCGAACGGGTCCAGCCCGGCCATTTCGCGCATGACCTCACCCCAGATCAACGGCGTATCCTCGTTGCACCATGTCGTGATAGGGCAGTCCGGCACGGACTCGCGGAAGCGTGCCAGCATTTCCGACCATGTCAGTGCGTGGGGCTGCATGTCTTCCGTGAACTCCGCGAAATCCCGAAAGCGCGAGGCCTTGAACAGTGCCGGGATCAGCGTCGCCGGGTCGCGCATGCCGAGCATGAATTCGACGTCGTCGCGTGGGAACAGGTTGCGCAGCGATTGCGTCACCCGGTCGATCATGGGCCAGATCTGCGCCCCGATCACCACAAGACGGTTGATCGAGACCATGCGAGAATCCGACAGCACGACCCGTTCGGCATCTTCGGGCACGCGGGCGGCTTGCAGGATTGCACGGCTCATTTCCTCGGGCGCAGGCGCGCCGTCGAGCGCGCGCAGCGTGTCTTTCAGAACATCGCGGTAAAGCGCCGGGGTCGGCACTGCCACGCCCCGTTTCGCAAGGCGGTCGCGGTTTTTCAACAGCGACTGGATAAACCGATCGTCATCGGTGCATGGTGCCCCAATATGTAACACGACCTGCATGGTTGCCCCTCGTGACTGTCTTTGCACCGCTGCGACCGTATACGCCACGTTCGCCGAGGCAAAGGGGCAAGATGTCACCGCACCGGGTAGCCTTGCCAGAACTTGATCGGGCGCAGCGCGAAGGTGGTGTGCATGGCAGAAACATCCGGCAGGGCGGCGAGGCAATCGCGGTGGATGCGGTCGTAATCGTCCATGTCGCGGGCAACCACGCGCAGGGTGTAGTCGGCCTTGCCGCTGGTCAGGTGGCATTCGAGGATGTCGGGTGCGGCGCGCACCGCCGCCTCGAAACCGTCAAGCACGCGGCGTTCCTGGCTGCGCAGGGTGATCTCGACGAAGACCAGCAGGCTGAAGCCCAGTTTGCGGCGGCTGAGCCGTGCCGAGTAGCCCTTGATCGCGCCCGCCTGTTCCAGCGCCTTGATGCGGCGGTGACAGGCCGACGCCGACAGGCCGAGATCGGCGGCGAGGTCCGCCACCGGGCGGCTGGAGTCGCGTTGCAGGCTGCGCAGGATGCGGGCGTCGGTATGGTTCATTTTCGCGCGTCTTTTGCCGGAAATATGCAGGTTCGTGACGTCAATACCCCAGAAAATCGGTCATAAATCAAGAAATTTCCAGTGATCCCACCCTATCCTTGCGCACAGGAAAATCACAGGCGCAATAGGAGGATGGCATGATCGTCGGCTGCCCGAGGGAAATCAAGAACCATGAATACCGGGTCGGTCTGACCCCGGAAAGCGCCCGCGAACTGGTGGCGCATGGCCACGAGGTGCTGATCGAGACGCAGGCCGGTGCGGGGATCGACGCGTCGGACCTGGAATACACCGATGCCGGCGCCTTGATCGTCGAGACGGCGGCGGAGATCTTCGCACGGGCCGAGATGGTGGTGAAGGTCAAGGAGCCGCAGCCGGGCGAACGCAAGATGCTGCGCGAGGGGCAGATCCTTTACACCTATCTGCACCTTGCCCCGGACCCGGAGCAGACGCGCGACCTGGTCGCCTCGGGCGCGACCTGCATCGCCTATGAAACCGTGACCGGGCCGGGGGGCGGGCTGCCGTTGCTCAAGCCGATGAGCCAGGTCGCGGGCCGGATGTCGGTGCAGGCGGGCGCGACCGCGCTGGAAAAATCGCATGGCGGGCGTGGCGTGCTGTTGGGCGGCGTGCCGGGTGTGGCGCCGGGCAAGGTCGCGGTGATCGGCGGCGGCGTCGTCGGCTTCAACGCGGCGCAGATGGCGGCGGGGCTGGGTGCCGATGTGACCATTCTGGACCGCAACCCGGAGGTTCTGGAAAAGCTGGGGCAGTATTTCGAGGCGCGCGCCAAGACGCGCTTTTCCAACCAGGCGAACCTTGCCGAATGCGTGGCCGAGGCCGACCTCGTGATCGGGGCGGTTCTGGTGCCCGGCGCGGCGGCGCCCAAGCTTGTCACCCGCGCGATGCTGTCGACCATGAAGCAAGGCGCAGTGATGGTGGATGTCGCCATCGACCAGGGCGGCTGTTTCGAGACCTCGCACGCCACCACCCATGCCGACCCGATCTTTACCGTCGACGGGATCGTGCACTACTGCGTCGCCAACATGCCCGGCGGGGTGGCGCGCACTTCGACCTATGCGCTCAACAACGTGACGCTGCCGCATGCGCTGCGCATTGCCGATCTGGGCTGGAAAGAGGCGCTGGCGCGCGATCCGCACCTGGCGGACGGGCTCAATGTCTGGAACCACAAGGTGACCTACGAGGCGGTGGCCCGCGACCTTGGGCTGGACTACACCGCCGCCGAAACGGCGCTTGCCGCCTGAGACGCGGCTGATCTGTCGCGGGCGACATTTCCCGCCCGCGACATTTCCCTGCGGGGTTTCGCGCTGGACCTCGCGCGCCAGATGCGGCATTAGATCCCTAACGCGTTCATTGCCGGAGGCACCCCATGCTCTCTTTCCTCAACCGTCTCGTGACCTGGTGGAACGGTCAGACCATCGGCACCCAATTGTTCACATGGCGCAAGGGTCAGAAGGTGGGCGAGGACGACCAGGGCAACATCTATTACCAGACCCGCGACGGCAAACGCCGATGGGTCATCTTCAACGGCGAGGCCGAGGCCAGCCGCGTGAATCCGGACTGGCATGGCTGGCTGCACCATACCTTTGACGAAACACCGGCCAGCAAACCGTTCGCGCACAAGGCCTGGGAAAAGCCGCACCAGCCGAATCTGACCGGGACCGTGGCCGCCTATGCGCCGGCCGGGTCGATCCGCCGGGCGGAGCCTGCGGGTCGCAGCGATTACGAGGCCTGGCGCCCCGAATAACAGCCCGCCTGCGCGCGGGCAGCCGGCAGGAGCTGAGCAATGTCCGAAAATGTGACCGAAGTGCTTGTCGGGGGGGCCGTGCTGGCCGTTGCCGTCGGCTTTTTCCTCTATGCGGGGCAGGTGACCGGGGCGCGCGGCGGCGATGGCAGCTATGAACTTGCGGCGTCATTCCGGTCGGCGGACGGGCTGCGCGTGGGCACCGATGTGCGGCTGGCAGGGGTCCGCGTCGGATCGGTCACTGCGTTGGACCTGAACCCCGAAACCTTCCGTGCCGATGTGGATTTCTCGGTGTCCGACCGGATCGCGGTGCCCGAAGACACGCAGGCAGTGATTGCCTCCGAGGGGCTGCTTGGCGGCAACTTCCTTGAACTCGTGCCGGGCGGATCGGCGATGACCCTCGAACCGGGCGACGAGATCTACGAAACCCAAAGCGCGGTCAGCCTGACGACGCTGATTCTGCGTGCCGTGGGCGGCAGCAGCGAATGAGGCTGGCCGGGCTGGTCATGGCGGCGCTGATCGCGCCGCTTGCGGCGTTTGCCCAACAGGACGGGGTGCTGCTGACGCTGGACCCGACCGCCACCGGTAGCGAAGGACCGGTCGTCGTCGCGGGGCAAGGTGCGATCCTGCGGGTTCTGGACAAGACGGTTGGCCGATCCACCGATCTGGAGCTTGCGGTTGACCAGACGGCGGTTCTGGGGCGCATCGCGCTGCGCCTGACGGATTGCCGCTATCCCGAGGGTCAGGCTGCGTCCGAGGCTTATGCGCATCTGGAGATCATGGATCTTGAGGGGTTGGCGCTGTTCGATGGCTGGATGGTCGCCTCCAGCCCGGCGCTGTCGGCGCTGGAACACCCACGCTATGACGTCTGGGTTCTGCGCTGCAACACCTCCTCGGCCGATACTGGCGACGGCTGAGCGAGGAAATGCGCGTCCCAGTGCAGCGCCCGTTCGAGCCGCCGGTGATAGTCCGCGCGCGGGATTTCGATGGCGCCGAGCGTAATCAGGTGGTCGGTCACGAATTGCGTATCCAACAACTGGAAGCCGCCATAGCGCAGCCGGCTGACCAGGTAGGCAAGGGCGATCTTGGAGGCGTCGGTGCGGCGTGAGAACATGCTTTCGCCGAAGAACGCCGCGCCCAGGCTAACGCCGTAGACGCCGCCGACAAGCTTTGCCCCGTCCCAGACCTCGACCGAATGGGCGAAGCCCGCAAGGTGCAGCTGTTCGCAGAGGGTGTAGATCGTGGGGTTGATCCAGGTTTCTGCCCGGTCGGCGCAGCCCGCGACGGTGCCGGCGAAATCGCGGTTCACATGGACGCTGTAGGGCATCCGCCGAATCCGCCGCGCCAGCGACCGCGAGATATGGAACCCGCCGAGCGGGATGATCCCGCGCATCTGCGGATCGACCCAGAACACGCTGTCATCATCGCGCGATTCCGACATCGGAAAGATCCCCGCCGCGTAGGCCCGCAACAGAAGATCGGGTGTCAGCGCCGGTTGGCGCGGGTGCAAAACGTCGCGGGCCATGACATATCCCTAACAGTACAAGCGCCGGACCGCTTGGGAATTCTGCTATTCACCCGGGCAACACTCTGTTGATCAGAGAGGATCAGCCAAGGTTCGTTTCCAGCCATTTTTCCAACCAGTGGATATTGTAATCCCCGGTCAGCACCGCGTCTTCCTCCAGCAGTGCGTGAAACAGCGGGATCGTGGTGTCTACCCCGTCGATGATCAACTCGCCAAGCGCGCGCTTGAGACGCGACAGCGCTTCTTGCCGGTCGCGGCCATGCACGATCAGCTTGCCGATCAGGCTGTCGTAATAGGGCGGGATTGCATAGCCGGTATAGAGCGCCGAGTCCATCCGCACCCCGAGCCCGCCGGGGGCGTGATACTGCGTGACCGTGCCGGGGCAGGGCGAGAAGTTGGGAAGTTTCTCGGCGTTGATGCGCACCTCGATGGAATGCCCCTCAAGGTGCAGATCGTCTTGCGTGAACGACATGGGCAGGCCCTCGGCCACGCGGATCTGTTCGCGCACGAGGTCGACGCCGAAGATGCCTTCGGTCACCGGGTGTTCCACTTGCAGGCGGGTGTTCATCTCGATGAAGAAGAACGCGCCGTTCTCGAACAGGAACTCTATCGTGCCCGCGCCCTCGTAGCCGATCGCGGCGATGGCGTCGGCGCAGGTCTTGCCGATGCGCGCGCGCGTCTCGGCATCTATGGTGGGGCCAGGGGCCTCTTCGAACACTTTCTGGTGGCGGCGTTGCAGGGAACAGTCGCGCTCGCCCAGATGCACCGCGCCGCCCTTGCCGTCGCCAAAGACCTGCACCTCGATATGGCGCGGCGTGGCAAGGTATTTCTCTATGTAGACTTCGTCATTGCCGAAGGCGGCCTTGCCTTCCGAGCGGGCGGTGCCGAAGGCGTGGTCGATCTCGCTGGCCGATTTTGCCAGTTTCATGCCGCGCCCGCCGCCGCCGGCTGTAGCCTTGACGATCACCGGATAGCCGATTTCGCCCGCAACGCGGCGCGCGGTTTCCAGATCGGGCACGCCGCCCTCGGATCCCGGAACGCACGGCACGCCAAGGTTTTTCATCGTCTCCTTGGCGGCGATCTTGTCGCCCATGATGCGGATATGGTCCGCCGAGGGGCCGATGAACTTGATCCCGTGATCTTCCACGATCTGCACGAAATTCTGGTTTTCCGACAGGAAGCCGTAACCGGGATGGATCGCCTCGGCACCGCTGATTTCGCAGGCCGAGATGATCGCGGCCACATTGAGGTAGCTTTGCGCGCCGGAGGGCGGGCCGATGCAGATCGCCTCGTCGGCCATGCGCACATGCATCGCGTCGCTGTCGGCGGTGGAATGAACGGCGACGGTCTGGATGCCCATTTCGCGGGCGGCGCGGATCACGCGCAGGGCGATCTCGCCCCGGTTGGCGATGAGGATTTTCTTGAACATGCGACCGCCCTTCAGGAGAGGATCATCAGCGGCGTGCCGAATTCCACCGGGTCGCCGTCGCCGATCAGGATGCGGGTGACCTTGCCCGCCCGCGGGGCCGGGATCTGGTTCATCGTTTTCATCGCCTCGACGATCAGCAAGACCTGCCCCTCGCTCACGTCATCGCCGACGCTGACGAAAGCGGGCGTGCCCGGCTCTGCCTGCAAATAGGCGGTGCCGACCATGGGCGATGTGACGGCGCCGGGATCCTGCGCCGGATCGCCGGAGGGGGCAGGGGACTGCGTTGCCGGGGCGGGCGCAGGGGCAGACGGCGCGGCGGCAGCCTGCGCGGGGGCGGCCGGGGCGATGACGGTCTGGCGACTGACGCGGATATTCAGGCTGTCATGCTCGTCATACTCGCGCATGACCTCAAGCTCCGTCAGGTCGTTTTCGTTCAGAAGCTCTGCCAGCGCCTTGATGAAGGCCACGTCCCCGTCATGCGTCTTGTCTGCCATTTCCGCCCTCGGTTGTTGCGGCAAGCCACGGATCGGCCCGCCCGGATGATCATGTCCCGGCGTGTATACGCTCTCGCGCAGGCCGAGAAAAGCCAAACCGGACAGGAATCCGCCCCCCCCCCCGGTACTGACCGGCTTGCCCGTCAAATGCGCATGCAGGGCAGAGTGTAGGCGCAACCTTGGGCATCTGTGGGGAATTTGTCGGATTTCATTTTTTACCACTTGATCAAAAATAGGCCCTGTGCCAGCGTTTGCCATGGACCGAAAAGCCATTCGATCAGGGAGGCAGCCATGACGAACAGCCCGATGACCCCGGGAGTCGCGCCCGCGCGGCTCGCCCCGGAAGATCTGAGCGCCAATTTCGCGGATCTGCATCCGCCCCTCGACGATCATGAGGCGCTTGTCGCCGCGGATCGGTGTTATTTCTGTCATGACGCGCCCTGCATCGCGGCCTGCCCGACCGGGATCGACATCCCGCTCTTCATCCGCCAGATCGCCACCGGCACGCCCGAAGCGGCGGCGAAAACGATCCTCGATCGGAACATCCTCGGCGGCATGTGCGCCCGCGTCTGCCCGACCGAGACCCTGTGCGAGGAGGCTTGCGTGCGTGAGTTGGCGGAAGGCAAGCCGGTCAGCATCGGCCAGTTGCAGCGCTACGCCACCGATACGCTGATGGCGGCAGGCGTGCACCCCTTCACCCGCGCCACGCCGACCGGCAAGCGGGTGGCGGTCGTCGGCGCGGGGCCTGCGGGCCTGTCCTGCGCGCACCGGCTGGCGATGAAGGGCCACGATGTTGAGCTGTTCGATGCCCGGCCCAAGGGCGGCGGGCTCAACGAATACGGTATTGCTGCCTACAAGAGTGTGAACGATTTCGCCGGGTCCGAGGTCGAGTGGCTGATGCAGATCGGGGGCGTCACGCTGCACACTGGCAAGGCGCTTGGCCGCGACCTTGGCCTGGAGGCGCTGAAATCCGACTATGACGCGGTGTTCCTCGGCATGGGACTGGCCGGCGTGAACGCGCTCGGCGCAGAGGGCGAGGACAAGGAGGGCGTCCTCGATGCCGTGAATTTCATCGCCGACCTGCGCCAGACGGACGACCTTTCCGCCCTTCCCGTCGGGCGCAATGTGGTGGTGATCGGCGGCGGCATGACCGCCATCGACGCCGCCGTGCAATCGAAACTGCTGGGCGCGCAGAATGTCACGATCCTCTACCGCCGCAGCCGTGCGGAAATGCCGGCCAGCCGCTTCGAACAGGATCTGGCGGCAGCGAAAGGCGTGCGTCTGGTGTTCAATGCCAGGCCTGTCCGCATCACCGGCAACGGCAGGGCGCAAGGGCTGGAGGCCGAATACACGGTGTCCGGGCCGGATGGCCTGACAGGCACCGGTGAAACCTTCACCCTGCCTGCCGACCAGGTGCTGAAAGCCATCGGGCAGACGCTGGACGGTGTGCCCGAGGGACTGAAGATCGAGGGCGGCAAGATCGCCGTCAGCGGCGCGGGCCGTACTGGCGTGGCCGGGATCTGGGCCGGCGGCGATTGCGCGCAAGGCGGCGAGGACCTGACCGTGGCCGCCGTGGCCGAGGGCCGCGACGCGGCCGAAGACATCCACCAGACCCTGATGGGAGGGTAAGCACATGGCTGATCTGACGACAACATTCTGCGGAATCACGTCCCCCAACCCCTTCTGGCTGGCCTCGGCGCCGCCCACCGACAAGGAATACAACGTCCGCCGCGCCTTCGAGGCTGGTTGGGGCGGGGTCGTCTGGAAAACGCTGGGCGAGGAAGGCCCACCGATCGTGAACGTGAACGGCCCGCGCTACGGCGCGATCTGGGGCGCCGACCGGAGGCTGCTTGGCCTCAACAATATCGAGCTGATCACGGACCGCCCGCTGGAGGTGAACCTCGCGGAAATGACCCGCGTCAAGAAGGACTGGCCGGACCGGGCGCTGATCGCCTCGCTCATGGTGCCGGTGAACGAAGACAGCTGGAAGGCGATCCTCGACCGGGTGCTTGAGACCGGTTGCGACGGGGTCGAGCTGAACTTCGGCTGCCCGCACGGGATGAGCGAGCGCGGCATGGGCAGCGCCGTCGGGCAGGTGCCGGAATACGTTCAGCAGGTCACCGAATGGTGCAAGAAACATTCAGACCTGCCGGTGATGGTGAAACTGACGCCCAATATCGCCGATATCCGTAAACCGGCGCAGGCGGCCAAGGATGGCGGCGCCGACGCGGTCAGCCTGATCAACACGATCAATTCGATCACCTCGGTCGATCTGGATCTGTTCGCGCCGGAACCCACCATCGACGGCAAGGGCGCGCATGGCGGCTATTGTGGTCCGGCGGTCAAGCCAATCGCGCTCAACATGGTGGCCGAGATCTCGCGCTCGCCGTCGTTGCAGGGTCTGCCGATTTCCGGCATCGGCGGAGTGACGACTTGGCGCGATGCAGCGGAATTCATGGCGCTTGGTGCCGGCAACGTGCAGGTCTGCACCGCAGCGATGACCTACGGTTTCAAGATCGTGCAGGAAATGATCTCGGGCCTCGGCCAGTATATGGACGAGAAGGGCTTTGCCTCGACTGCCGATCTGGTCGGGCGCGCAGTGCCCAATTGTTCCGACTGGCAGCACCTGAACCTCAACTACGTGACCAAGGCGCGCATCGACCAGGACGCCTGCATCAAGTGCGGGCGCTGCTATGCGGCCTGCGAGGATACCAGCCACCAAGCGATTTCCATGTCGCAGGACCGCACCTTCGAAGTGATCGACGCCGAATGCGTGGCCTGCAACCTGTGCGTGAATGTCTGCCCGGTCGAGGGCTGCATCACGATGGAAGAGCTGTCCACCGGCACGGTCGATGAACGGACCGGCAAGGTGGTCGAGGGGGAGTATGTCAACTGGACGACGCACCCCAACAATCCCGGCGCCTGCGCGGCGGAGTAGTAGAAGAGATTTTTCGTCGAAAAATCGTCATTGAGAAAATTCGACGAATTTTCTCAGAACAGGATGCGGATCGGTCCGTTGTGGCAGACCACGATGAACTGGTCCGCTGTCTCGATCAGGTGGTAGCCCCGGCGGCGCACCTCCGCCTCGAACAGGCTGCGCCCCACCTCGCGATCCACCCAGGCACGGGACCGGCGGACCACCGAGCCGCGGCGGGCCGATTTTGCCGCGAACATGTGGTCGATCCACCGGTGGGCCTGTTTTTCCGCATCGTAAACTTGCATGCGCCCAGCCTGCCTCGGCGCCGGTAAACAACCGGTTAAGGCGTCAGCAACCGCCGGAACAGCGTGTCGAGAAAGGCCGCGGCCCCCTCATGCACCTCGCGGCCGTCCATCAGCACCTCGATCTGCGTATCGAAATCCGCGTAATGCTGCGTCGTCGCCCAGATCGAAAAGATCAGGTGGCGTGGATCGACCCGGGCCAGCCGGCCCTCGGCGATCCAGCGTTCGATCAGCGCCGCCGTCTCATCCACCAGCGGCTTCAGCTCGGTTGCGAGATGCGGAGCCATGCGCGGTGCGCCCTGCACGATCTCGTTGGCAAAAAGGCGGCTTTCGCGGGGCAAATCGCGGCTCATTTCCAGCTTTCGGTGCATGTAGCGCAGAAGTTCCTCCACCGGGTCGCCCGCCGGGTCGAGGTCGCGCAGCGGGTCGAGCCACGTGGCCATCAGCTGCGTCAGAAGGGTGACGTGAATGGCCTCCTTCGACGGGAAGTAATAGAGCAGGTTGGGCTTCGACAGCCCCGCCTCGGCCGCAATCTGGTCGAGCGTGGCGCCGCGAAACCCCTGCCGGGAAAACACTTCCAGCCCGGCCTCCAATATGGCGCGGCGGTTGCGCTGCTGGATGCGCGTCGGTTTGCGGGCGGGGGCGGTCATGGTTCTCGCGGTCTCCGGTGTGGCGGGTCGTCCAGAATGGCGCATTTCACGACAGCGCGGAAGGTCACGCGCCGATGCCCTTGAGGATGATCGCCTTGACCGACGCCTTGGCCGCCTGCCATTGCGCGTCCGACAGTGGCGCGCCGCCGTTCAACGTCTCGATCTGGTGGCCGAAATCGGCGTAGTGCTGCGTCGTGGCCCAGAGCATGTAGAGCAGGTGGCGCGGGTCGATCGGGTCCATCCGCCCCTCGTCGATCCAACGTTGGATCACCGCCATGCGCCCCTCCGTCCAGTCGACCAGCGTGGTTTCAAGATAATCCTGGATCACTGGCGCACCGTGCATCACCTCCGACGCCCAGACCTTGGAGCCATCGGGGTAGCGGCGGCTGATTTCCATCTTGGCGTCGATATAGGCGCCGATCCCTTCCACCGGGCCGGGCGCGGAATCAAACACGTCTGCGGCGGTCAGCCAGTTCTGAAAGATGCTTTCCACCACCTGCCGGTACAGCGATTCCTTGGTCGGGAAATAGTAATGCAGGTTGGCCTTGGGCAGCCCCGCCACATCGGCGATCAGCTGCATCGTGGCGCCACCGAACCCAGCCTCGGCAAAGACTTTTTCGGCTGCCCGAAGAATAAGCTTTTCGCTTTCGCGTCGGCGGTCCTTGCGGCTGAGCGGTTGGGGTCTTGCAGGCATCGGGCGGGCTTTCCGAAAAAAAACTTGACCGGTTGGTCAGAGTGTGGTGCGCTGATTTTACTATATGGTCAAAAAAATTGCGGCTTGCCAAGTGGCCAAGGCCATACGCGCCGCAGGGAGGGAGATGCAAGATGCCGAAACTGCGCGGCGGCCTGATCCAGATGGGCCTCAAGGGCGATACGTCCGAAAGTCCGGAAGCCATCAGGGACAAGATGATCGAGGCGCACCTGCCACTGATCGACGAGGCGGGCAAGCAGGGGGTTCAGGTTCTGTGCATGCAGGAGGTGTTCACACAGCCCTACTTCTGCCCCAGCCAGGACGCCAAGTGGTATGCAGCGGCAGAGGCGATTCCCGATGGCCCGACCACGAAACTGATGCAGGAGTATGCGAAAAAGCACGCTATGGTCATCGTGGTGCCGATCTACGAAGAGGCAATGCCGGGCGTCTACTACAACACTGCCGCGGTGATCGACGCCGATGGCAGTTACCTTGGGAAGTATCGCAAAACTCATATCCCGCAGGTTGCGGGTTTCTGGGAAAAGTTCTTCTTCAAGCCCGGCGCGTCGGACTGGCCGGTGTTCAATACCGCCTATTGCAAGCTTGGCGTCTATATCTGCTATGACCGGCATTTCCCGGAAGGCTGGCGCGCGCTGGCGCTCAACGGGGCGGAATACATCGTCAACCCTTCGGCCACGGTGGCGGGCCTCTCGGAATATCTGTGGAAGCTGGAACAGCCCGCTTCGGCGGTCGCCAATGGCTGCTATATCGGTGCCATCAACCGGGTCGGCACCGAGGCCCCGTGGAATATCGGCGAGTTCTACGGCCAGTCCTATTTCGTTAACCCGCGCGGCCAGATCGAGAGCGAGGCCAGCCGCGACAAGGATGAGCTGATCGTGCATGACATGGATATGGACATGGTGCGCGAGGTGCGTAACCTGTGGCAGTTCTACCGTGACCGGCGCCCCGACACCTACGGGCCGCTGACCGACCTCAACTGAGGCCGCTCCGCAAGATCCCGCCCGCAAGACGCCAGCACGAAGGATGATCGCAGAATGACAGCCCCCGGCCAGAACCTCAGGATCAACGGCGAACGCCTTTGGGACTCGATCATGGAGATGGCAATGATCGGCCCCGGCGTCGCCGGCGGCAACAATCGCCAGACCCTGACCGACGAGGATGCCGAGGGCCGGGCGCTGTTCCGGTCCTGGTGTGAGGCGGCGGGGCTGACCATGGGGCTCGACGAGATGGGCAACATGTTCGCCCGCCGCGAGGGCACCGAAGCGGACGCGTTGCCTGTCTACGTCGGCAGCCACCTCGACACCCAGCCCACGGGCGGCAAGTATGACGGGGTGCTTGGTGTGCTGGCCGGGCTTGAAATCATCCGCACTCTGAAGGACCTCGACATCCGGACGCGCCATCCGATCGTTGTCACCAACTGGACCAACGAGGAGGGCACGCGCTTTGCCCCGGCGATGCTGTCCTCGGCGGTGTTCGCCGGGGTGTTGGAGCGCGACTGGGCCTACGAGCGCGTCGATGCGGCGGGCAAACGCTTTGGCGACGAGCTGGAGCGGATCGGCTGGAGGGGGCCGGAAAAGGTGGGCGATCGCAAGATGCACGCCTTTTTCGAGCTGCATATCGAACAGGGTCCGGTCCTGGAGGCCGATGGCAAGGATATCGGCGTTGTCACCCACGGGCAGGGCCTGCGCTGGATCGAATGCACGGTGACCGGCAAGGGCCAGCACACGGGATCCACCCCGATGTACATGCGCCGCAATGCGGGACGGGCGCTGGCGCGGGTGACCGAACTGGTGCACGAGATCGCGCTGCAATACCAGCCCAACGCCGTCGGCGCGATCGGTCATATCGACGTTTTTCCCAACAGCCGCAACATCATCCCGGAGAAGGTTGTTTTCACAGTGGATTTCCGATCCCACGTCCTTGAGACGATGGAGGCGATGGTGGCCGATCTGCTGGATACCGCGCCGGGGCTCTGCGCCGATATCGGGGTGAAGTTCGACGCGCAGACTGTGGGTTTCTTCGACCCGCCAAGCTTCGATCAGACGCTGGTCAATCGCGTCCGCAACGCCGCCGAGCGCTTGGGTTATAGCCATACCGACCTCATTTCCGGCGCCGGGCACGATGCCTGCTGGATCAACAAGGTCGCGCCGACGACCATGGTGATGTGCCCCTGCAAGGATGGGTTAAGCCATAACGAGGCCGAAGAAATCACCCCCGACTGGGCCACGGCAGGGACCGAAGTTTTGATGCACGCCGTGGTGGAAACCGCTGAAATCATGGACTGATCGTATGAAAGCCGCCCTTGGCCTCGTCCTGACTCTTTCGGCCTGCGTCGGCACCTCCACCACGCCGACCAACCGCGACGCGGTGCCGGCCGCCGTCTGGGACAGGGTTCCCGCCAGCACCCCGCTGGAGGAGCTGTTGCAGGGCCCCGATGGCTGTTTTTGGTACCTGCGCCATGGGCCGCTCGAAACCGTCTGGGTGCCCGTGCGGGATGGGGAGACAATCCCCGTCTGCGACCCGCCGCGCCCGCGGCCCGACGACGTGTGAACGCCGGGGTGCATGCGCGCCCCGTGGAGACGAAAAACCAAGTGTTCCGAGAATGTGAGGGGACACCAGATGACAGGGAGACAACCATGACCACCAAAGTCATCAAGGGCGGCACCGTGGTGACCGCCGACCGCAGCTGGAAGGCCGATGTGCTGATCGAGGGCGAGACCATCAAGCAGATCGGCGAGGATCTGAAGGGCGATGAATATATCGACGCCGAAGGGGCCTACGTGATCCCCGGCGGGATAGATCCGCATACCCACCTCGAAATGCCCTTCATGGGCACCACGGCGGCCGAAACCTTCGAGACCGGCACCTGGGCCGCGGCCTGTGGCGGCACCACCATGCTGGTCGATTTCTGCCTGCCGGGGCCGGATGGCAGCATCAAGAACGCGATCAACGAATGGCACCGCAAATCGGCGCCGCAGATCTGTTCCGATATCGGCTATCATATGGCGATCACCGGCTGGAACGAGCAGGTGTTCACCGAGATGAAGGACGCCGTCGAGATGGGCGTGAACTCGTTCAAGCACTTCATGGCCTACAAGGGCGCGCTGATGATCGAGGATGACGAGATGTTCGCCTCGTTCAAGCGCTGCAAGGAACTGGGCGCGCTGCCGATGGTGCATGCGGAAAACGGCGATCTTGTTGCCGACATGCAGCAACAGATGCTGGAAAAGGGCATCACCGGGCCGGAGGGGCACGCCTATTCGCGCCCGCCCGAGTTCGAAGGCGAGGCCGCCAACCGCGCGATCACCATCGCCGATGCGGCCGGCGTGCCTCTCTACATCGTGCATGTCAGTTGCGAACAGGCGCATGAGGCGATCCGGCGGGCGCGGCAGAAGGGCATGCGCGTCTATGGCGAACCGCTGGCGCAGTTCCTGACACTCGATGAAAGTGAGTATTTCAATACCGATTGGGACCATGCCGCGCGCCGGGTGATGTCGCCGCCGTTCCGCAACAAGAAGCACCAGGACAGCCTGTGGCACGGTCTTCAGGCTGGCAGCCTGCAAGTGGTGGCAACCGATCACGCGGCGTTCTCGACCGAACAGAAGCGCATGGGCGTAGACGATTTCACCAAGATCCCGAACGGATCGAACGGGTTGGAGGAGCGGCTCTCGGTGCTCTGGACGCGGGGCGTGGAAACCGGGCGGCTGACGCCCAACGAATTTGTCGCCGTCACATCAACGAACGTCGCCAAGATATTGAATATCTATCCGAAAAAGGGCGCGATCGTGGAAGGGGCGGATGCCGATATCACCGTCTGGGACCCCAAGATTTCCAAGACGATCAGCGCCTCCAACCACCATTCGATCCTCGATTACAACGTGTTCGAGGGCTTCGGGGTCACCGCCAATGCGCGCTACACGATCAGCCGCGGCGAAGTCATCTGGGCCTGGGGCCAGAACAGCCAGCCACAGCCCGGACGGGGCCGCTTCGTGCCGCGCCCGGCCTTCCCCTCGGCGCATCAGGCGCTGTCGAAGTGGAAGGAACTGACCGCGCCCAAGCAGATCCACCGCGACCCGATGAACATCCCCGCAGGGATCTGATTTCTTGAGGTGAAATGCTTCCCCGGCCCTGTGCCGGGGTGGCCCATAGCGAGGATCCGGGGCTTGAACCCGGACAGCCGAAGGGGAAGAACTTGGGTCAGGAGACAGTGATCAAGGCCGATTTGCTCAACCTCGTCTTTCAGACGAATGACGGGCCGATCCATGCGCTCAAGGATGTCGATCTCGAGATCGACAAGGGCGAATTCGTCAGTTTCATCGGCCCGTCGGGCTGCGGCAAGACCACCTTCCTGCGCTGTATCGCGGCGCTGGAGCAGCCCACCGGCGGCAGCCTCACGGTGAACGGGATGAGCCCGGACGAGGCGCGCCGCAACCGCGCCTATGGCTACGTGTTCCAGGCTGCCGGACTTTACCCGTGGCGCACCATCGCGGGCAATATCAAGCTGCCGCTGGAAATCATGGGGTTCGACCGGCATGAGCAGGAAAAGCGCGTGAAGAACGTGCTGCATATGGTTGATCTGGAAGGGTTTGGAAATCAACACCCTTGGCAGCTTTCGGGTGGGATGCAGCAACGTGCCAGCATCGCCCGCGCGTTGGCCTTCGATGCTGATATTCTGCTTATGGATGAACCCTTTGGCGCCCTCGACGAAATCGTGCGCGACCATTTGAACGAACAATTGTTGAAGCTCTGGGCGCGGACCAACAAGACCATCGCCTTCGTCACCCACTCGATCCCGGAGGCGGTTTACCTGTCCACCAAGATCGTCGTGATGAGCCCGCGTCCGGGCCGCATCGCGGATGTGATCGACAGCCCGTTGCCGGTGGAACGGCCGCTCGATATCCGCGACACGAGCGCCTTTCTGGAGGTCGCCCACCGGGTGCGGGAAGGGCTTCGCGCGGGGCATGCCTATGATGAATAACAGGCCCGAGACGGGAGGCCGCGGCGCGTGCACCCCCACGACCCCTTCGGTGCATCACAGGTGCAGACACATGGCCGGGCGCCCCGCGTGCGGGCCGATGGTGGAAGTGGAAAGGGCGGATCATGCGTAATGTCCTTCCGGTCCTCACCGTCGTCGCCGCGATCCTCGGGATCTGGTATCTCGCGGTCGGGCCGATGAATTTCCGCCTCGCGCTCGACGCCGCGACGCGGGGCGGCGATACCGTCACCCCGGCCAGCGTCGCGGAGCAGGGACAAACCGGGCTGATCCGGCTGATGCTGGACAACCCTGACGTGATACCGGCGGCCTACGCGTTCGAACGCCCGCGCCTGCCGCAGCCGCAGCATGTCGCGGTGGAAATCTACCAAAGCACCTTCGGCTTGATCCGGCGCTGCGAATGGCAGGGTTGGGGGGCGGACAGCGACAACTGGACCGGCCTGTCGGATGGCTGCCTGCGGGTGATCGAGAACCGGCGGTCGCTGATCTTCCACGCCTGGAAGACGCTGGCGCCGACCTTGTTGGGCTTTGCCATCGGCACCGGGCTTGGCATCCTCCTGGCGGTGGGGATCGTCTATAACCGGGCGATGGACCTCTCGGTTATGCCCTGGGCGATTGCCAGCCAGACCATCCCGATCCTTGCCATCGCGCCGATGATCATCGTGGTGATGAACGCGATGGGTATCCAGGGGTTGTTGCCGAAATCGCTGATCTCCAGTTACCTCAGTTTCTTCCCGGTCGTGGTCGGCATGGTCAAGGGGCTGCGCCGTCCGTCGCAGATGGAGCTCGACCTGCTGCACACATGGTCGGCGAGCGGGCCGCAAGAGCTTTGGAAGCTGCGCCTGCCCAGTTCGCTGCCCTATCTCTTTGCCTCGCTCAAGATCGGGGTGGCGGCGGCGCTGGTCGGCACCATCGTGGCGGAGCTGCCGACGGGCGCGCGTTTCGGACTTGGTGCGCGGCTGTTGTCGGGCAGTTACTACGGCCAGACGGTGCAGATCTGGGCGGCGCTTCTGGTGGCGGCGATCTGCGCGGCACTTCTGGTGGGCGCGATCGGCGCGGTGCAGCGGCGCATGCTGACACGGATGGGAATGGCGCAATGATGGCGATGTCGCACAAATACCCGGACCTGAGCGCACGAAACCTTGGCCTTGCGGCGGCGGTGGTGGCGATCGGCGGCGTCTCGGATTGGCGGCTTGGCCTCGTGCTCGCACTGTGGCTGGCGGCGTGGGGGCTGAACATCGTGCTGAGCGGCACCGGCGGCAGTGCCAAGCGCTTCCTCGTGCCCACGATCTTCGGGATCACGCTGCTGGTGTTGTGGCAGATGTCGGTGCGCCTGTTCGACGTCTCGTCGGTCATCCTGCCGGCGCCCTCCGATATCTGGATGACCATCCTCGAGTCGGTGCCGGTGCTGTGGGCCGATTTCGTGCAGACTGTCGTGAAAGGGGCGCTGACCGGCTACGTGATGGGCGCCGCCCTGGCGGTGCTGGCGGCGATCGCGCTGGACCGGTCGCGGTTCCTGCAACGCGGGCTTTTGCCGGTCGGCAATTTCATCGCGGCCCTGCCCATCGTCGGCACCGCGCCGATCCTCGTGATGTGGTTCGGCTTTGGCTGGCAGTCGAAGGCGGCGGTGGTGGTGGCGATGGTGTTCTTCCCGATCCTCGTCAACACGGTGGCGGGGCTGAAGGATACCGAGGCGATGCAACGCGACCTGATGCGCACCTACGCGGCAAGCTACTGGCAGAGTTTTTTCAAGCTGCGCCTGCCAGCGGCCTTGCCGTTCATTTTCAACGGGCTCAAGGTTTCGACAACACTGGCGCTTATCGGGGCAATCGTGGCCGAATTTTTCGGCTCGCCCATCGTCGGCATGGGGTTCCGCATCAAGACCTCGTTCGGCACGCTGGAACTGGCTATGGTCTGGGCAGAGATCGCGGTCGCTGCGGTGGCCGGATCGGGATTTTACGGGATGGTGACGCTGGCGGAGAAACGGCTCACATTCTGGCACCCCTCGCAGAGGGCAAACAGGTAAGACTGGAGATAAGAGCGAACCTCAACAGGGAGACAAGACGATGAAGAAACTGATGACAACGGCGATGGCCTTCGGGCTGATAAGCGGTGCTGCGGCGGCGCAGGACGAGATCACGCTGCAATTGAAATGGGTCACGCAGGCGCAGTTCGGCGGTTATTACGTGGCGCTGGCGAACGGCTATTACGAGGAAGAAGGGCTTGACGTGACGATCAATCCCGGCGGGCCGGACATCGCGCCGCCGCAGGTGCTGGCCGGTGGCGGCGCCGACGTGATCGTGGAATGGATGCCGGCCGCGTTGGCGGCGCGCGAGCGGGGCCTGCCGCTGGTCAACATCGCGCAGCCCTTCGCGCGGTCGGGCATGATGCTGACCTGTTGGGCGGATGCGGGTATCGAAGGCCCGGAGGATTTCCCCGGTCGCACGCTGGGCGTGTGGTTCTTCGGCAACGAATACCCGTTCCTGAGCTGGATGAGCCAGCTCGGTATTTCCACCGATGGCGGCGCCGACGGCGTCGAGGTGCTGCAACAGGGCTTCAACGTCGACCCACTCTTGCAGCGGCAGGCCGATTGCATCTCCACCATGACTTATAACGAGTACTGGCAGGTCATTGACGCCGGCGTCAGCCCCGACGAGCTTGTCACCTTCGCCTACGAGGACGGCGGCGTGGCGACGCTGGAAGACGGGCTTTACGTCGACGAGGCGCGGCTTGAGGACCCGGAATTCGTGGACCAGATGGCGCGCTTCGTGCGCGCCTCGATGCGCGGCTGGGACTGGGCCGAGGCGAACCCGGAAGAGGCGGCGCTGATCGTGCTGGACTATGACGAGAGCGGCGCGCAGACCGAGACCCACCAGATCCGCATGATGGGCGAGGTCGCGGAACTGACGGCCGGATCCGATGGCACGCTGGACGAGGCGGCTTATCAGCGGACGGTCGACACGCTGCTGGCCGGCGGCTCCGACCCGGTGATCAGCGAGGTGCCGGAAGGTGCCTTTACCCATGTGGTGACCGAGGCGGCGTTGGCGAACTGAGGCGTTTCGACCTTTGACGAAAATGAGGCACGGCCCCCCTTCCGGGGGCCGTGCCGCTGTTTTTGCGGGACATGTGGCGGCGCGATATCGGCGCCCGGCCGGTCGTTTGTGGAAAGCGGCGGGAGCCTCCGGCGGGAGTATTTGGGCCAAGAAGAAGATGGGGATTTGCTGTTCGGATGGTTTGCGGCCTTGTAAGGGTTCTGTCAGGTGACTGGATTTTCGGGGTTTTGCTGTTAACCCTTCGGCGGGAGGTCGGATCATGGCAGGGCAGAAGGGGAAGGGTCAGCGCCCGTCGCTGACCGGCACTCGGATCCGTGAGAGACGCCTGGCGCTGGGGCTGCGGCAGAGCGCGCTGGCCGGGGCGGTCGGAATCTCGGCCAGTTATCTCAACCTCATCGAGCACAACAAGCGGCGGATCGGCGGCAAGCCTTTGCTCGACCTGGCGCGGGCGTTGAAGGTGGAACCGGCGCGGCTGACGCAGGGGATGGATGCGACCCTGTCGGACATGGTTCAGGCCGCCGCGCGCGACATCGCGTGTGGCTTCGGCCCGCCGCCGGAACTGGACCGGATCGACGAACTGGCGGGGCGGTTTCCGGGCTGGACCGGGGTGATCGCCGAGCAGCAGAAGCGGATTGCCGGGCTGGAGGCCGCCGTGGAGGGTTTGCAGGACCGGCTTGGTCATGACCCGGTGCTGGCCGAGGCGATGCACGAGGTGCTGTCTACCGTTGCGGCGATCCGCTCGACCTCCGACATCCTGGTGCGCGAGCCCGATCTCGACCGCAACTGGCGCGGCCGTTTTCACCGCAACCTGCACGAGGAGGCGGAGCGGTTGTCGGCCGGTGCCACGGCGCTGCTGGCGCATTTCGAGGGGCAGGGCGCGCGCAGCGAGACGCTGAGCACCGCGCAGGAACGGGCGGAGGCGCTGTTCGAGGCGGCAGGGCATCACTTTCCGGCGATCGAGGCGGACGGGGCGGACGCGATCGAGGCGGTGCTGGAGGCGGCGCCAGAGGTGCGCGAGGCGGCGGCGCGGCGGCTGGCGCGGCGCGATCTCGAGCGCTACGCGCACGATGCGGCGCGGCTGCCGCTGGCGGGCTTCCTGCCGATGGCGGCGGCGGTGGATTATGACCCGCAGGCGTTGTTGGCGGTGACGGGCGGCGATGCGGCGCTGTTGCTGCGGCGGCTGGCGGCCTTGCCGCAGGGCGGCGCGCAGGCGGTGCCGGCGTTCGGTCTGGCGATCTGCGATGCCTCGGGTGCGCTTTTGTTCCGGCGCCGGATCGGCGCCTTTTCGATCCCGCGCTACGGGGCGGGCTGCCCGCTGTGGCCGCTTTACGGCGCGCTGGCGCGGCCGATGGTGCCCGACCGGCAGCTGCTGGAACTGCCCGATGGCCTCCGCTTCGTCGCGTGGGCGGTCAGCCAGCCGGTCGGGCCGGCGGGGTTTGGCGGCGCGCCGGTCATGGAGGCGGTGATGCTGTTGCGGGCGGTGTCCGACGGCGGCGAGGCCGAAGGCGCGCCGGTGCCGGTGGGGCCGGGCTGTGTGCTGTGCCCGCGCGAGGACTGCGCGGCGCGGCGCGAGGAGGGGCGCTTTGGCTGAGGGATGAAGTAATTGACAATGACCGGGGCATCGGCAAGCTAGGTCGGGCAGCAAACGAGGGCTTGGGAGGGCCAGTTTGGGAAGCCGGGTCCTGCTCGTCGAAGACGAGGTCAACATATATGAAGCGATCAGTTTCATCCTGTCCCGCGAGGGCTGGGACGTGTCTGGCCATGGCAATGGCGCCACCGCGCTGGAAGAGATTGCGCGCACCGGTCCGGATGTTCTGGTGCTCGACGTGATGCTGCCGGGGCGCTCTGGCCTCGACATCCTGCGCGACCTGCGCGCGCGGCCCGAAACCGCCGACCTGCCGGTGCTGATGCTGACCGCGAAGGGTCAGTCGAAGGATCGCGATCTTGCGCTGGCGCTGGGGGCCAATGCGTACCTGACCAAGCCGTTCTCCAATGCCGAGATGGTCGAGACGCTGCGCGCGGTGGCCGGGGGCGGGCAACAGGCCAGGACATGAGCCGGCGGCTGTTTCTTGAACGCCGCACCTACCGGCGCAATCGCCTTCAGGACGGGGCGCGGCTGGCGCCGGTGCTGGGGGCCTTGCTGGTCTTCGGGCCGGTCTTCATCCTGACTTCCGACACCGGGGTCGGCGGCGCGACGGGGCGCTGGCTGGTCTATTTCCTGCTGGTCTGGCTGGGGCTGGTGGTGCTGTCGGCGGGGCTGTCATATGCGCTGGGCCGGGCCTTTCACGGCGACGAGTCAGGGCCGGGGGTGGACGGGGAGACCGGCTGATGCTGTCGCTCGACGGTCTGGTTGCGGTGTGCCTTGTCTACGTGGTGGGGCTCTTTGCCATTGCCTTCCTGGCCGAAAAGAAGGCCGCCGATGGCAAGGCGCGCTGGCTGAATTCGCCCTTCGTCTACACCCTGTCGCTGTCGATCTACACCACGGCGTGGACCTTTTACGGCGCGGTCGGGTCGGCGGCGCGGTCGGGGTTGGAGTTCATGACCATCTACCTTGGCCCGACGCTTGTCTTCATCGGCTGGTTCTGGCTTTTGCGCAAATTGGTGCGGATCGGGCGGGCGCAGCGGATCACCTCGATTGCCGACATGATTTCAAGCCGTTATGGTAAGTCGGGCACGTTGGCCGCGCTGGTCACGGTGCTGGCGGTGGTGGGCACCACGCCCTACCTTGCGCTGCAATTGCAATCGGTCACGCTGTCGTTTTCGGTGTTTGCCGATCCTGGCGAATTTGCGGCGCTCGGTACAGATATGACGGCGCTTTGGGTTGCGGGGGGGCTGGCGCTCTTTACCATCATCTTCGGCACCCGAAGCCTTGACGTGAATGAACGCCATCCCGGCCTTGTCTCGGCCATTGCGCTGGAGGCGATCGTGAAGCTGGCGGCGGTGCTGGCCGTTGGGGTCTTCGTGGTCTGGGGCGTGGCCGAGGGGCCAACCGATATCCTCGCGCGCATCGAGGCGAGCCCGATTTCCGAGTGGCGGTCCAATGGCGCGCGCTGGGTCGGGCTGACCATGCTGTCGGCCGCCGCCATCCTGTGCCTGCCGCGCATGTTCCAGGTTCTGGTCGTGGAAAACGCCAATGAACGCCACCTTGCCACGGCGGCCTGGGCGTTCCCGCTCTACCTGCTGTTGATGTCGCTGTTCGTGGTGCCGATCGCGGTGGTGGGGTTGCAGGTGATGCCGGCGGGCGCCAATCCCGACCTCTACGTGCTGACCCTGCCTCTTGCCTTCGACAGGGAGGCGCTGGCGCTGCTGGTGTTCCTTGGCGGTTTTTCCTCGGCCACGTCGATGGTGATCATCGCCGCGCTGGCGCTGTCCACGATGCTGTCGAACCATATCATCGTGCCGATCTGGCTGCGCGTGACGCAAGGCGAGGATCCGATGTCGGGCGACATGCGCCGGGTGGCACTGATGGCGCGGCGCCTGTCCATCATCGGGGTGCTGATGCTGGGGTTGATGTATTATCGTCTGTCGGGCGGCGGCGAGGCGTTGGCCTCGATCGGACTCATCGCCTTTCTGGGGGTCAGCCAGGTTCTGCCGGCGCTGTTGGGCGGTATCTTCTGGCGCGGTGCGACGCGGGCCGGCGCGGTGGTGGGGATCGCCTCCGGCTTCGCCATCTGGGCCTGGGTGCTGCTGTTGCCCAACACGGCGGGTGCGGGGCTTCTGGCGGGGGTTCTGGAGAGCGGCCCCTTCGGCATCGGCTGGCTGCGCCCGGCAACGCCGCTGGGTCTGGTCGGGGCCGATCCGCTGCTGACGGCGATGGTGCTGTCGCTCGGGGTCAACTGCTTTCTGTTTGTGCTGGTGTCGCTGGTCAGTTTCCCGTCGCCGCTGGAACGCTTGCAGGCGGCGCAATTCGTCAATGTCTATGACCATTCCGCGCCCACCCTTGGCTGGCACGGGGGGGCTGCTGCGGCCGACGACCTGCTGACCATGGCGCAGCGCATCCTTGGCACGGCGCGGGCCGGGCAGCTCTTCCAACAGGCGGCGGCGGCGCAGGGGCGCGGTGGCGGCCTGCCCGACCCGAACCCCGATTTCCTGAAGATGCTGGAACGCGAACTGGCCGGATCGGTGGGCGCCGCGACGGCGCATGCGATGGTCTACCAGATCACCGGTGGGGCGACGGTTTCGGTGCACGATCTCTTGGCCGTGGCCGATGAAACCGCGCAGATCATGGAATATTCCAGCCAGCTTGAAAGGCAATCCAGCGAACTCACCCGCACCGCAGCGCGCCTGCGCGAGGCCAATGCCAAGCTGACCGAACTGGCCGAGCAGAAGGATACCTTTCTGAGCCAGATCAGCCACGAGTTGCGCACGCCGATGACCTCGATCCGGGCGTTTTCCGAATTGCTGATGCATGATGAGGGGCTGGACAGCGCCACACGCGACCGCTTCTCGGGGATCATCCACGCCGAAAGCCTGCGGTTGACGCGGCTGCTGGACGATCTGCTGGATCTGTCGGTGCTCGAACACGGGCGCGTGACGCTGACCGAAAGCGAGGCGTGGCTGGAAGATGTGCTCGATCAGGCCGAGGCCGCCTGCGGTGTGATGGAATCGGGCGGGCGCATCCGCATCATCCGCGATCGCGCGGCCGAGAAGATCCCGCTGCTGACCGACCCCGACCGGCTGGCGCAGGTGTTCATCAATCTGATTTCCAACGCGCAGAAATATTGCGATGCGCCGGACCCCGAACTGACCATCCGGGTGATCCGCACCTCCGGCCGCGTTGACGTCGAGGTGATTGACAACGGATCGGGCATCCCGGACCGCCAGCAGCGTCTGATCTTCGAGAAATTCACCCGGCTGGAAACCACCCGTGATGCGCGCGGGGCGGGGCTTGGGTTGGCGATCAGCCGCGAGGTGATGCAGCGCTTGGGCGGCAAGCTGAGCTACCTGCCGGGGCATAGCGGCGCAGCCTTTCGGGTGCGGCTGCCGGAGCGGTCCTTGCGCGCCGCTTGACGCTTTCTTAACCGTTGCCGGGGCAGGGTGCGGGTGGGCGAAACTGCCCGTAAGGCCGGGAGAATCATGTCGCAGGCGGAGTTCAACGAGGGGCTCAGGCGCAAGATCGCGGGGCAGGCGGCGCCAGTGGCGACACTGCGCCCCGACGCGTTGGACAGCGCCCTTATCCGCGCGCTCGGCAAGGCGGGCGCGCCTTACGAGGGGCTGGTGCTGGAGGCGACGGTCGATCCGCCGCGATGGGACATCCACCCGCCCGACATTGCCACCGCCCTGCCCGAGGCGGGGCTTCTGGTGATGCTGGAGGCCGGCGATGAGGCGCGCGCGCTGTGCCTGATGGATCCCGGCCTCGTCGATGCGCTGATCGAGGTGCAGACCACGGGGGCTGTGGCGAAAGAACAGGGGCCGGTCCGCGTGCCGACCCGGATCGACGCGGCGCTGACGCGCGATTTCGTCGGGTTGTTTCTTGGCGCGCTGGCCGGGGAACTGGCGGGGCGGGCAGGGGTGAACTGGCCGCTCGGGTTGAGTTATGGCACCCACCTTTCCGATCGCCGCCAACTGGAGCTCTTGCTGCCCGACCGCGCCTATCACCTCTTCGCGGCCACGCTGACCCTTGGGGGCGGGGCCAAGAGAGGCCGCTTCCTGCTGGCTGTGCCGGTCATCGCACAGGCGCTGCCCGAAGCCGTGCGCAAGGGGCCGGTGGCAAGCGTCTGGGCCAATCAATGGCGCGACATTGTTCGCGCCGCCGCCCTGACGCTGGAGGCGGTTCTGTCACGCCAGACCCTGCCGCTGTCGCGGATCGAGGCGCTGAAACCCGGCGATGTGCTGGCCTTCGACCGGGAGGATCTGGGCCGGGTGGACCTGTGTGATATCAACGGCAAGGTGCTGTTCCGCGCCCGGCTGGGCCGGTCGTCCGGGCGCCGGGCTGTCTGTCTGACTGCGGGCCGTGGACTGGCCCCGGCCGCGTCGCAGGCTGAGGCCGCGCCGCGGGCAGGCCAGCCCGCCACCGCACCGGCTGAGGCTGCCCTGCCATCGCAATACGCGCAACCGCCGCCGCCCGCTTGACGCCGCGCGCCGGTTGGCCTTGTCTGGCGAACATGGATCAGGAAAGGGACAGGTCATGAAATTCGTGCGCTATGGCGAGGCGGGACAGGAAAAACCGGGCGTTCTGGACGCGGAGGGTCGCTTGCGCGACTTGTCGCATGTGGTGCCGGAGCTTGCGGGCGAGGTTCTGACGCGGCTTGGCGACCTGCCGGTGGATGGCCCGCTGGTCGCGGGCAGCCCCCGGCTTGGGCCGCCGGTGGCGGGCGTCGGCAAGATGGTGTGCATCGGGCTGAACTATTCCGACCACGCCGCCGAGGCGAAGATGACCCCACCCGAGGAACCGATGATCTTCATGAAGGCGACCTCGGCCATATCCGGCCCGAACGATCCCATCGAACTGCCGCGCGGATCGGTCAGCACCGATTGGGAGGTGGAGCTTGGCGTGGTCATCGGCGCGCCTGCGAAATACATCACCGCCGATCAGGTGATGGATCATGTCGCGGGCTTCGTGGCCATCAACGACGTCTCGGAACGCGATTTCCAGATCCGCCGGTCGGGCCAGTTCACCAAGGGCAAAAGCTGCGACAGCTTCGCACCGCTCGGGCCCTGGCTGGTCACCCCGGACGAGATCGCCGACCCGCAGGCGCTCGACCTCTCGCTCAGCGTGAATGGTGTCGTCATGCAGGACGGCAACACGCGCGACATGGTGTTCGGGATCGCCGAGGCGATCGCCCATCTCAGCCAGTTCATGAGTTTCCAGCCCGGTGACATCATCGCCACCGGCACCCCGGCTGGCGTCGGCATGGGCAAGACCCCGCCGCGCTACCTGCGCGAGGGCGACGAGGTGGTGCTGGAGGTTGCGGGGCTGGGACAGCAGCGCATGGCCGTCGTGCAGGGGTAGGCCCGCCCGCGCACGCGGCGAGGCGGCGAGAGGGGCAGCCCGCCGCCCCGCCGCGTGCGCGCGGCAGGCAGGACAGGCAGGACGGGCAGGACGGTTTGCGGCAGGCTTTGCCGCAGTTTTGCCGCATGTCTTTCTGCGACCCCGTGAAAACGCCTCGGCAATGCAACGATTGCTTCTCTTTTCTGCCCAATTGTCAGGGCATTGTTTCGGGCATCGAGCAGCAAGCCTTGGGGCAACGACCCCGAATCAGGCAGGAGAAAAAGCATGAAACGTATCGCAGCAGCAATCCTTGGCCTCGCCGCACTTGGCGTCTCGGCCTGTTCCACGATCGCACCGGTGGACGTGACGCAGAACGTCACCCTGCCCACAGGCCTCGCGGCACAGGCGCAGGACGCCGATTGGCAGGTCACCGAAATCAACGTCCTTGTTCCCGACACGCTGACCGTGTCCGAGGCCAACGGGATCAAGCCGCGCGCCGATATCGTCTGGCGTGAGGATCCGCTTGGCAACCGCCATGAACAGGTGCAGGCCGTGGTGCAGGAGGCGATGGCGTTCGCCCTCGCCCCGCTGACAGAGGACGGCACCACGCCGATTACTGTGGAACTGGAACTGACCCGCTTTCACGCCCTGACCGAACGCACCCGCTATACCATCGGAGGTGAGCACGAAATCGAATTCATCTTCACCGTGCGCCATGCCGACACCGGCGAGGCGCTGACCGGGCCGATCCCGGTCGACCTGACCTTCCGGGCGCTCGGCGGCAGCCGCGCGCTGGAAGCCGAGGCGCAGGGCATCTATCAGCGTGACCGGATCCAGAGCCAGATCGCAGGCTGGGCGCGGGCCGAATTCGGCCTCTCGACACGACCGACGGAACTCTTGTTCTGAGCGTTCCCAAAGCCAGCGAAACCCGTTATGGGGGCGTCATGATGACGCCCCCTTTCGCATTGCGCCTGAAACCCAAGGCCGACGCCCGCCGTATCCGCCATGGCCACCCCTGGGCCTGGTCCGACGAAATCGTGCTTGACCGCCGCAGCCGCAAGGTGCCGCCGGGCAGTCTTGCCATCCTGGAGGATGCAGACCGCCAGCCGCTGGCCGTGGGCATTGCCAATGTCGAGGCCAAGATCGCCTTCCGGGTGCTCGATCGCGACCCGGCCGCCGTGATAGACGACGCTTGGCTGCGGGCCCGGATCGCGGCGGCGCTGTCGTTGCGCGTGCGGGTGTTCGAGGCGCCGTTCTACCGGCTCATCCATGCCGAAGGCGACGCGCTGCCGGGGCTGATCGTGGACCGCTTCAACGATGTTCTGGTGGTGCAGCCCAACGCGATCTGGCTGGAAGACCGTCTGGAGGCGCTGACAGATATCCTTGCCGATCTGACCGACGCCAAGACGATCGTCAAGAACGGCAGCGGCCGGGCGCGCGCCGCCGAGGGGCTTGGGGACGAGGGCGCCGTGCTGCGCGGGTCGCCGCCCGCTGGCCGGATTGCGGTGCCGATGAACGGGGCAACCTACATGGCCGATGTCATCGGTGGGCAGAAGACCGGGCTCTTTTACGATCAGCGGCCGAATCACGCCTTCGCGCGGCAGGTGGCGCAGGGCGCGCGGGTGCTGGATGTGTTCAGCCATGTCGGCGGCTTCGCACTGGCCGCTCTGGCAGGTGGCGCCGAGAGGGCGCTTGCGGTCGACAGTTCCGCACCGGCGCTGGATCTTGCCGGGCAGGGCGCCGCCGCGATGGGCTGCGCCGGGCGGTTCGAGGCTCGTCAGGGCGATGCTTTCGCGGTGATGGAGGCGCTCGCCGAAGAGGCCGAGACCTTTGATCTCGTGATCACCGATCCGCCCGCTTTCGCGCCCTCGAAACAGGCGTTGGGGCAGGGGTTGCGCGCCTATGAACGGGTTGCGCGGCTGGCAGCCGCGCTGGTTGCTCCGGGCGGCATCCTTGTCCTGTGTTCCTGTTCCCACGCCGCCGATCTGGGCAAGTTCCGTCAGGCGTCCTTGCGCGGGATAGGCCGCGCGGGGCGCGACCCGCGCCTCCTGCATACCGGTTTCGCCGGGCCGGATCACCCGCAGCACCCGGGCCTGACCGAGACCGGCTACCTCAAGGTGCTGGCCTTTCGGCTGATGTCGTGAAGCTCTGCCTCGACGCTTGCGTGCTTTACCCTACGGTGCTGCGCGAAATCCTCATCGGCTGTGCCGCCGAGGGCCTGTTCACACCGCTCTGGTCGGCGCGGATCTGCGAGGAATGGCGCCGCGCGGCAGAGCGGCTTTCGTCCGGCGACGGGATCATTGCGGAAGGTGAAATCGCGCGGCTGAACGCCCGCTGGCCCGCCGCGCTCATCGGCCCCGACCCGGCGCTCGAGGCTCGCCTCTGGCTGCCCGATCCGGCCGATATCCATGTTCTGGCCACGGCGATCGCGGGCGGGGCGGAGGGCATCGTCACCCTCAACCTGCGCGATTTCCCGACCCGCGAACTGGCTGCCTACGGTCTTGCCCCGCGCCATCCCGACGCCTTCCTGCACGATCTCTGGCTTGGCGCGCCGGATCTGATTGCGCAGGTGGCAACCCGTGTCCACGCCACGGCGCAAAGCCTTTCCGGCCAGCCGCTCGACCTGCGCAAGTTGATGAAACGCGCGCGCCTGCCGCGACTTGGCAAGGCACTCGCTTCATCTTGGTAAAAATACTTCCGCCAGGGGCCTCGCGCCGAGGAGCCCCCGAAAGGGGGCGCGACGAGGCGCGCGGCCGGGTCGACGCCAACCGGCGGCGAAACCGCTACCCGCCCGCGTCCTGCCAGCGGGCTTCCAGCGCCTCGATCGCTGTGATCCGGTCGGGCGTCTTGGGGTGGCTCATCAGCCAGGCGGGCGCGCCGCGCCCGGCCATTCCGGTCAGGCCTTCCAGCTTCGAGAGCAGCGATTTTTGCGGCGCGGTGCCGAACCCGGCCTTGACCATCAGCGCGGCGGCATAGGAATCGGCCTCGTATTCGTCGCCGCGCGAAATCCGCGCCACCACCAGCGACGTCAGCATCCCCGCCAGCCACGGCCCGACTCCCGGCAGAACGCGTCCCAGGACCGAAGCCAGCACCGTGCGCATCGCGTTCTGGCCCGAAAAGTCGATCATCCGGCGCCGGGTGTGGCCCATCGCCACGTGGCCCAGCTCATGCGCCACCACGCTGGCCAGTTCCTCGCCCGTCACCTCGCCACTGCGATAGCGTTGGTAAAAGCCGCGCGTAAGGAAAATCCGCCCGTCCGGCGCGGCCAGCCCGTTCACCGGCTCCACCTCGTAGATATTCACCCGGATCCGCGGCAGGTCGAGCGCGGCGGCGAGCCGGTCCATCACCGCCTTCAGGCCCGGATCGGCCAACTCGGTCGAGCGCGCATCCAGTTCCTTGCGCGTGCGCCAGGCGGAAAAATGATACATCGCAAACCCGTAGGCGATGGCAAGCAGGATCGGGGTGAGACGCAGGATCATACCCCCTGATATGGGGCCTGCGTCGGTGCAGGCAAGCCTTATCCCGCACCGTTCCTGTTGGCCTCTCGCGCCTGCAGCGCGCCCCGGATCCAGAGTGCCATGGCCCCGGCCAGTGCAAGTCCGGCCAGCAGTCCAACGGCATTGCCAAGCAGATCGGCCACCGCCTCGATCCGGCTGGCGAACCCGAACCCGAGCCCGACATACACGCTCACCCAGATCGTTTCGCCAAGCACGTCCCAGACCGAAAACCGCCGCCATGACAGCCCCGTGGTGCCGGCGATGAAATTGACCCACGGCCCCAGCGGCGCGACCAGCCATGTCGAGAAGAAGACACCGACGCCGCCCCTGCGATCGACCAGTGCACGCGCGCGGGCAAGCGCGGCGCGCCGCTTCGGGCTTCGAGCGACATGCGCGACCAGCGGCGCAGCGCCATGGCGTCCGATCAGATATCCGGTCTGATCCCCAAGGATCGCCCCGGTCAGCGCCGCTGCCACGACCTGCCACAGCAAAAGGTCGCCCGAGGCCACGAACGCCCCGCCTGACAGCATCATCAGCGAGGTCGGGATCGGCACCGCGAGGCAGGACAGGTAGGCCGAGGCAAAGATCAGCACCGGCCCCCAGTCGGAAACGAGGGCGAACAGGCTCTCGCTCATGGCGCCCCCCCGTCGCCGCGATGGGCCGCGATTGCCGCACGCAGGTCTGCGCTGAGGGCTGCGACGGGCACGCCGCGCGCCTGCGCGAGGTCGGCCAGTGTCACCGGCGCGCCGGAGCGCTGCGGCAGGTCCAGCGCGTCGAAGGTCACGGCGCGCGGGACATCCCAGGAATAAGCGACGTAGCCCGGCGTCATCCAGCCTTCGATCCCCTGATCCCGATGCGCCGGATCGGCCCAGTAGATCCAGAACGCGACCAGCCGCACCGCAAAGAAAACGCTGATCGCAAGGGCCACGCCGAGAGTCACGGTGGCGATCGGCGCGGCGTGCCAGATACGGCGCAGAAGCAAGGGCATGGGCGGTCTTTCGTGCGGGCGTCAGGGGTTATACTGACGATGGCCGGATTTCCGTCGCGGCCGAAGGAGGATACCCTGCGTCCGCATGCCTGCGCGGTGTGACCGTTCACGTCCGGCATACGCAAGACGGTCTTGTCAGGTGCCGGGCGCTACCGCCTCTGCTGGCGCGCCATGAAGGCCAGCCGCTCGAACAGCGCCACGTCCTGTTCGTTCTTGAGCAGCGCCCCATGCAGCTTTGGCAGGGCATTTGCCGCGTCGCGTTTCAGATCCTCGGGGTCCAGGTCCTCGGCCAGCAGGAGTTTCAGCCAATCCAGCACTTCCGAGGTCGAAGGCTTCTTCTTCAGCCCCTGCTGGTCCCGGATTTCGTAGAACTGAGTCAGCGCCTCGGTCAGCAGACGTTGCTTGATGCCGGGGTGATGAACCTCGACGATGCGGCGCAGCGTGTCGATGTCGGGAAACCGGATATAGTGGAAGAAACAGCGCCGCAGGAACGCGTCGGGCAGTTCCTTTTCGTTGTTCGAGGTGATGATGACGATGGGGCGGTTGGTGGCGCGGATCAACTCGCCGGTCTCGTAGACGAAGAATTCCATCCGGTCGAGTTCTTGCAGAAGATCGTTGGGAAACTCGATATCGGCCTTGTCGATCTCGTCGATCAGCAGCACGCATTTGCCGGCCGTCTCGAACGCCTGCCAAAGCTTGCCCTTGCGGATGTAATTGCGCACGTCATTGACCCGTTCGTCGCCGAGCTGGCTGTCGCGCAACCGGCTGACGGCGTCGTATTCGTAGAGCCCCTGCTGCGCGCGGGTGGTCGATTTCACGTGCCATTCGATGATTGGCAGGCCCAGAGCACCGGCCACCTGCCGGGCCAGTTCGGTCTTGCCGGTCCCCGGTTCGCCCTTGACCAGCAGCGGCCGTTCCAGCGTGACCGCGGCATTGACCGCAACCGTCAGATCCTCGGTGGCGACATAGTCGTCGGTTCCGTCGAATTTCATGAAATCCCTCGATATCCTGCCTGCGCGGGATCGCAACATACCATGCCTCCGCGCGGCCACAAGCGGCCATTCCATGGGGTGACAAGGCCCCGGCGTTCTTGTACGTGAGCGTCATCGTGACCGGGCCCGGCACCGCGCGTGAGTCGGAGACGGCCCCGCCTGGTCCCTTTCAAGGGGAGCACCATGAAAGCTGAAGCCTTTCTGCCTGAAGATTACCGTCCCGCCGAGGACGAACCTTTCATGAACGAGCGCCAGCTCGAATATTTCCGCCGCAAGCTGATCGCCTGGAAGGACGAACTTCTCAACGAAAGCCGCAGCACCGTGGCCGTGTTGCAGGACGATACCCGCAACATTCCCGATGTCGCCGACCGCGCTTCCGAGGAGACAGATCGCGCGCTCGAACTGCGCACCCGGGACCGGCAGCGCAAGCTGATCGCCAAGATCGACTCGGCCCTGCGCCGGATCGATGAGGGCGAGTTCGGCTATTGCGAGAAGACGGGCGAACCGATTTCGCTCAAGCGGCTCGATGCGCGCCCGATCGCGACCATGACGCTGGAGGCGCAGGAACGCCACGAGCGGCGCGAAAAGGTCCACCGCGACGACTGAGGGGTCCGGGCAGATCGCCCCGCCGGGGCCGTCCATCGGGGCCAATGCAGCACCGACCGCGGCACCGGCACCGGGTGCCCCGGTTGTTTCATGCCGAGGGGACGACAGATGCTGATGGGACGGGAAATCACGGTTCTGGGCGCTGGGATCGCCGGGCTCGCGGTTGCTAGCGCGCTTGCAAGACGCGGCGCGCAGGTGCGGGTTCTGGACCAGGCCGATGCGGTCCGCGAGGTCGGCGCCGGTCTTCAGGTCAGTCCAAATGGCGCCGTTGTGCTGAAGGCGCTTGGTCTTGGCGATGCTCTGGCGCAGGCGGCGCCGCGCGCCCGCGCCGTCGTGCTGCGCGATTTTCGTCGCGGGGCGCAGGTGTTCCGCATGGATCTCGCGTGCGCCGACCGGCCCTACCACCTTGCGCACCGGGCCGACCTGATCGAGATCCTGCGCCGTGGCGCGCAAGCTGCCGGTGTCACGCTCGAACTGGGTCGCAGGGTCGAAACCGTCACCCCCGCGCCGGGCGGCACCCGCCTCGACTGCGCCGATGGCCACAGCGAAACCGTGCCGCTCCTGATCGGGGCCGATGGGCTGCATTCGCCGACGCGCGCAGCGCTGAATGCCGCGACGCGGCCGTTCTTTACCGGGCAGGTGGCGTGGCGCTGCACGATCCCGCTCGATGCACCAGACACCCCACCGGAGGCGACCGTCCATATGGGACCGGGCCGCCATATCGTCACCTATCCGCTGCGCGGCGGCGCGCTGATGAACGTGGTCGCGGTCGAGGAACGCGACGGGTGGGCCGCCGAAGGCTGGAGTCACCGCGACGACCCGGCGCATTTGCGCGCTGCCTTCGCCGACTTCAGCCCTGAGATCCGCGACCTTCTTCACAGCGCTGAAGAGGTCTACCTGTGGGGGCTGTTCCGCCATCCGGTGGCGAAAAACTGGGCGCGGGACCGGGTGGCGCTGCTCGGGGATGCCGCCCATCCAACGCTGCCGTTCCTGGCACAGGGCGCCAACATGGCCCTCGAAGACGCCTGGGTGCTGGCCGAATCGCTCGATCAGGAAAGCGAGACCGCCACCGCCTTCGCACGCTACGAGGCCACCAGACGGGGCCGCTGCGCGCGCATCGTCGAGGCCGCCTCGAAAAACGCCGATAACTACCACCTAAGCCCCGGCCCCTACCGCGCCGCTGCCCATGGCGCCCTGCGCCTCGGCGCGCGCTTCGCCCCGCAGGCCCTGGCCGGCCGGTTCGACTGGCTCTACGGCCATGACGTCACCGCCCGATCCTAGCCCGCCCCCTGCGCGGACACCTTGTTTCACCTTGGTCAAAATACTCCCGCCGGAGGCGTCCGGCCCGCGCCATCCGCACCAACGGTCGGATCGGCGACCAACGCCCGCACGTTTCCATGGCAATGCGGCCCGAGGAGGGCCCCGCAAGGGGCTTGACGAGGGCCGCCCCACCGGTCGACGCCGGCAGGCGGCGAAACCGCTCAGGCAGCCAGCTCGACCCAGACCGGGACATGGTCGGACGGTTTCTCGCGGCCGCGAATCTCCTTGTCGATGCGGCAGTCCTGCATCAGGTCGGCGGCCTGCGGGCTTAGCAGCAGGTGATCGATGCGGATGCCGTCGTCGCGGTTCCACGCCCCGGCCTGGTAATCCCAGAAAGTATACTGACCCGGTGCCCGGTTGCGCGTCCGGAATGCTTCGCTAAAGCCGATGTTCAGCAGTCTTCTGAAAGCGGCGCGGCTCTCGGGGCGGGCCAGCGCGTCGTCTTTCCACGCCTCCGGGCGGGCGGCATCCTCGTCCTGCGGGATGATGTTGTAGTCGCCCGCGACGACCAGCGGCATTTCCTCGGTCAGCAGGTGGCGCGCCCGCGCCTCCATCCGCGCCATCCATGCCAGCTTGTAGTCGTATTTCGGCCCCGGGCAGGGATTGCCGTTGGGCAGGTAGAGGCCGCAGAGCCGCACCGCGTGGGCCTCGCCCATCACCGTCGCCTCGATCCAGCGCGCCTGGTCGTCGGTCTCGTCGCCGGGCAGGCCGCGTGTGACATCCTCCAGCGGGTATTTCGACAGGATCGCCACCCCGTTGAATCCCTTCTGGCCATGCGTTTCCACGTTGTAGCCCCGGTTCTCGAAGATCTCGCGCGGGAAGGCCGCGTCCACCGACTTGATTTCCTGCAACAGCGCGACGTCGGGCCGCGCGTCGTCCAGCCAGTCGCAAAGCGCCGCGTGGCGGGCCTTGATTCCATTGATGTTGAAGGTTGCGATCTTCATCTGGCAGGCCCCGGTGCTTGAACTGTATTCGTCGAAGTTCGGCACAGTTTCGCCTGTGGCGCCGGGCTTGCCAAGGGGGGGCTTGCACTTGAAGTGTTTTAGCGACACTTTATCTCCGGGCATTGGTCGGGTCAGTCGCGGCAAAGACAGGCTGGGCCCTGGTCGTCACCCTCCACGTCGTCGCCGCATTCACCTGTCCCGGAAGTCCACCCCGCATGGTCCGCTTCGCCACCCTTGTCCTTGCCCTCGCTCTGTCACTTGCCGCGCCGCTGAACGCGCAGGCGGTGCCGCAAACCATCGTGCAGATGCGCGCTGAGATCGCGGCGCTGCACGACGATCTGGCCGAGGCTGCGGGCGACGGCACAGCGCGGGCGCGGCTCAGCCGGGCATTCATCGAAGGCGATATCACCTTCTCGCGTCGTCATCTCGATAACTGGGGCACGCTGCTACAGGATCGCTGGACGCAGCATCTGCTGTTTTTCGACACGCAGGCCGCGGCGCTGGACAACTGGGATCGGGCGCTCGGGGCAGGGCTGGTGACGCAGGCCGAGGCCGATGCGGCGCTGTCGCAGGTCATGCCGCGCGTCCGTGCGCTGGCCTCCGCAATGCCGCTTTGGCACGAGGATGACGTGCAACGCTTCGTGGAACGGGCCTTCTGGACCGATCTGGCGCATGAGATCGGCTGTTGCGATGCGCTTTACTATCTCGCGCTCGAAGAGGCGGCAGCGGTCTGGTCGGATGCGCAAAGTCCCGACTCGTCGGCGATCGCGGCGCTGGAGGTCTTTCCGATGGTGCCGACCGGCCGGGTTGCCCCCATCGGCCCCAGCGCGCGCGCGTATCACTGGCTTGCCAGCCGCGCCGAAACCCTTGCGCTCGAGGTTGACGCGGCACCGGGCGCACGCCGGGCGCTGCTGGTCGAGGCCAGCCTGCTGGAGGATCTTTTCGGCCTGCCCGCGGGCCAACCCGAGGCGCGGAGCCTTGCCACGCTGGCCGCCCGGCATGGCTTTGCCGCGCGCCCCGCCGCGCCGCTGTTTCGCATGGCGGCACTGACAGACAGCCGGCATTTGCAGGTAGACTTGCTGACCCGCGCGCAGGATCGGCTGGAAGCGCGCGCCGATCACCTGCGCCACGAACGGGCGGTGCTTTCGCATGACGAGGGCGACGCGCTGGATCGGACCATGCGGCCGGGCGTGGCACCGGGCGGCGCAACGCAAACGGCGGCGTCCGGTCACACGCCGATCGCCGCGCGCGATCCCGGCCCGTCCACACCCTCCGCGCCTGACGAACGGGCCGCCGCGCAGATCGAGGACATCCTGTCGGGCTTGCGCGACCCGCAGCTTGACCTTGCCGGGCTGGTGGCGCTTGCGGATCTGGCGCAACAGGCCGATGCGGTCTTCGACGACCCGGATGCGCTCGATATCCTGCAAACGCTGGATGACGATCCGCTGTCCGATACCCAACGATCACGCCCGTGACCTTGAGCCCCGTGCAAAGGTGCGGCGCCGTCCGTGACCGGACGATCGAGACAGCCGGAAGGTCAGGCCGGGGCGGCAGCGCCCGCTTCGAGCCAGGCCCGTGCCTCGGCCTCCTCGTCGGGCGCGAACGAGCAGATTTCGAGATTGGGCACCAAAAAGCTTTCGACCGCCGCGAGGTTGCGCATCCAGCCATCATCGGTCAACACCGCAACCCGGTCGACCTTGCGGACCATAGCCATAAGCTGCCCCCAATGGCGCAGCTCCACTCCGATGGCGGCAAGGCTTGGCCATTCCACCCCGACCGCGCGCACCAGCATGCCGCCGTGGCTCATGTCCTTGACGACCGGCACCAGCATGTCGAGCGCCACCTCCATCGAGACCGGGTCCATCGACCCCGATGATTCCATGACGACGAGATTGGGACGTTCCAGCGTCGCGGTGAATGTGGGTTCGGTCATGGCGGGATCCTGCTTTTCAATGGCGGCGGGGCGAGCGTGGCAGGTGCGGGCGGGCCGCACCTTGATCGGGGTCAAGCCGGGGCAGATCACATCGAGAAAGACGTGCCACACCCGCAGGAGGAAGTGACGTTGGGATTTTCGATGGTGAAGCGCGCGCCGATGATTTCCTCGGTGAAGTCGATCACGGCCTCGGCGAGGAAGGGCAGCGAAACGGAATCGACCACCACCTTTTGCCCCTCGCTTTCCAGCACCAGGTCATCCTCGGTCGGGTCGTCGAGGGTGATGTCGTATTGAAACCCGGAACAACCGCCGCCCTCGACCGCGACGCGCAGGGCCTTGTCCTCGCCCGAGGCGGCGTTGATCTCGGCGATCCGGGCAAAGGCGCGATCGGTCACTTTCGGGGGTAGGGTCAGCATGGCGGCTCCGTGCGTCCGGGGATGTTGTCCAGAGATAGGATGTCCGGGGGCGTCGCTCAAGGGTGGTGGGCGGCCGTGCCCCTCGCCAGCGTGCCGCCGCGCTGCTATAGCCCTCCCGGGACGGACGCGGCGCATCACACTGCGCCACGACGGAACGAAAGGGAGGCGGACGAAATGGCAGCACCCTATGCCTGCGATCCAGCGCAGAGCCGCGGACGGCTTTACCCGGAGAAGGAAAGCGCCTTCCGGTCGCCGTTTCAGCGCGACCGGGACAGGATCATCCATGCGGGCGCGTTCCGCAGGCTCAAGCACAAGACACAAGTCTTCGTGGAACACGAGGGCGATTACTACCGCACCCGCCTGACCCATTCGATCGAGGTGGCGCAGGTGGCGCGCACCATTGCCCGCGCGCTCGGCCTCAACGAGGACCTGACCGAGGCGGTGGCGCTGGCGCATGACCTTGGCCACACGCCCTTCGGCCATACCGGGGAAGACGCGCTCAATGTGCTGATGGCCCCGCATGGCGGCTTCGATCACAATGCGCAGGCGCTGAAGATCGTGACATCGCTGGAACGTAGCTATGCCGGCTTCGACGGGCTCAACCTGACATGGGAGACGCTGGAAGGCCTCGCCAAGCACAACGGTCCCCTTATCGCGCCCGTACCGGGCGACGGTCCCCTTATCGCGCCCGTACCGGGCGGCGGTCCCCTTATCGCGCCCGTGACCGGCGTGTTGCCCTTCGCGCTGTCCGATTACAACGCGCGCCACGATCTGCAATTGCACAGCCATGCCGGTGGCGAGGCGCAGGTGGCGGCGGTTTCCGACGATATCGCCTACAACAACCACGATCTCGCCGATGGCTTGCGGGCGGGGCTGTTCAGCGATGACGAGGCGGCTCAATTGCCCATCGTGTCGGCGGCTTATGCGCAGGTCGACCGGTGCTGGCCGGGGTTGGATCGCAAACGCCGCCGGGCCGAGGCGCTGCGCCGGGTGTTCGGGGTCATGGTCTCGGACGTGATCGACGAAAGCCGCGCGCGGCTGGCGGAGGCCGCGCCGGAGAGCGTTGACGCGCTGCGCGCGGCAGGGCGGCAGATGGTGGGCTTCTCGGGTCGGCTGTTCGCACAGTTGAAGGAAATCCGGGCCTTCCTGTTCTTGCGCATGTATCGCGCGCCTGCGGTCGTCGAGATGCGGGCACAGGTGACGCGGGTGGTGGAGGATTTGTTTCCGCTTTACATGGCGCGGCCCGATTTGTTGCCCGAGGAATGGCAAAGCGACGTGGTCGCCGCGCAGGGAGAAACCGCGCGCGCCCGGCTGGTGGCCGATTACATCGCCGGCATGACCGACCGTTTCGCGCTCGATCAGCACCGGATGCTGCTGGACAGGGCATGACCCTGAGGAAACGCAAGGATCATGCGTATCTGGCCGCTTCATGGTGTGAGCGCCATGATCGGCATGGCCTCTTCGCTTCGCTCATCGGCCGCGCTGCGCCCGGTCGGTGAAGGCAGCGCGAGGTGGCAGGCCGGGGAGGGGGCGCTGCCCCCGCGCCTTTCGGCGCCCCCCGAAGTATTTTTGCCAAGATGAAAGGGCGCGGCACGGGCAGCACGGGCAGCACGGGCGGCAGGGCGATTGACCTTCGGCGTGCGCGTGGTAAACCGCGCCGACCCAGACAGGACCCCTGACATGACCCTTTTTGCCGATATCCGCGTGCTCGTGATCGAGAGCCTTGACCGCCTTGCCGCCGAAGGGCGCCTGCCTGCCGGGCTGGACATGGGCAACGTGGCGGTCGAGCCACCGCGCGACGCCGCGCATGGTGACATGGCGACCAATGCCGCGATGGTGCTGGCGGGGCCCGCCGGACTGAAGCCGCGCGAGATCGCGGGCGCGCTGGCCGGGGTGCTGGCCGGTGACGCGCGGATCGACAGCGCCGAGGTGGCCGGGCCCGGCTTTCTGAATCTGCGGCTGTCGGACGAGACATGGCGCGGCGTGGTTGCGGGCGTTCTTGCGCAAGGTGGCGATTATGGCCGTGGCGATCCGGGGCTGGGGCAGAAGATCAACATCGAATATGTTTCCGCCAATCCGACCGGACCCCTGCATGTGGGCCACACGCGGGGCGCGGTGTTCGGCGACGCGCTGGCGGCGCTGTTGCAATTCGCGGGCCACGAGGTGACGCGCGAGTATTACATCAACGATGGCGGCGCGCAGGTCGATGTGCTGGCCCGCTCGGTCTACCTGCGCTACCTTGAGGCGCACGGGCAGGAGGTCGCCTTCGCGGATGGCACCTATCCCGGCGACTACCTGATCGCGGTGGGTGCGGCGCTGAAGGACAAGGTCGGTGACGCCTACGTTGGCAAGCCGGAATCTGCGTGGCTTGAAACCGTGCGCGATTTTGCCACCGACGCGATGATGCGGCTCATCCGCGAGGATCTGGCCTCGCTCGGTGTGAAGATGGACGTGTTCTATTCGGAGAAGTCGCTTTACGGCAGCGGCCGGATCGAGACCGCGATCGAGGATTTGCGGGCCAAGGGCCTGATCTACAAGGGCGTGCTGGAACCGCCCAAGGGCAAGCTGCCCGAGGATTGGGAGCCGCGCGAGCAGACCCTGTTCAAATCGACCGAATATGGTGACGATGTCGACCGTCCGATCATGAAATCGGACGGGGCCTGGACCTATTTCGCCCCCGATATTGCCTATCACCACGACAAGGTGAGCCGCGGATACGACCGGTTGATCGACGTTCTGGGCGCCGATCATGGCGGCTATGTCAAACGGATGAAGGCGGCGGTTTCGGCGCTGTCGGAGGGCCGGGTGCCGCTCGACATCAAGCTGATGCAGCTGGTCAAGCTCTACAAGAATGGCGAGCCCTTCAAGATGTCGAAACGCGCCGGCACCTTCGTGACGCTGCGCGACGTGGTCGAGATCGTGGGGCCGGACGTGACCCGCTTCGTCATGCTGACGCGCAAGAACGATGCGCCGCTCGATTTCGATTTCGAGAAGGTGCGCGAGCAATCCAAGGACAACCCGGTGTTCTACGTGCAATATGCCCATGCGCGGATCCGCTCGGTGCAGCGCAAGGCCGCGGAGGCGGGGATCTGCGTGGAGACCGGCGACCTGTCGCGCATCGACCACCCGGCGGAATACGCACTGGCGGCCAAGCTGGCCGAATGGCCGCGCATCGTCGCGACGGCGGCCGCCGCGCATGAACCGCACCGCGTCGCCTTCTACCTCTACGATCTGGCCAGCGAATTCCACGGCCTGTGGAACAAGGGCAACGTGGAACCGGGCCTGCGTTTTCTGCAAGAGGACGACCCTGTGGCAACGAAAGCAAAATTGGCGATGATCGGCGCGGTGCAGGTTGTTATTTCCAACGGTCTTGGTATCTTGGGTGTGACACCGGTTGAAGAAATGCGCTGAGGACAGACCCGGATAGAAACCGGGGCGTCCCTCGAAAAAGCGACAGGCCGGGGGTCGAGCAGGCTAAGAACACCCCGGCCCGTTATCCCCGTTTCGCGGGATCCTGCCGGGATCATGAGGGCAGGCATGGCTGATATGGATTTTTACGGAGCGTCCCCGTCGCGGCCCGTGGCCGATGGCGGGATCTCGGCGTCCGGGTTGAGTGTCGTCATCAACTGGATCGGCGCGATCCTGTCGGTGGGGTTGGTCGTGGGCCTTTCGGTCTGGGCGTGGCAACTGACCGTGCGCGACGTGTCCGGCGTGCCTGTCATCGAGGCGCTGGAAGGGCCGATGCGGGTGCCACCGGAAACGCCGGGCGGCACCGTGGCCGATCACCAGGGATTGGCCGTGAACCGGATCAGCGAGGGCGAGGAAGCCGCGCCTGCCGCCGAGAGGATCGTGCTTGCGCCGGCGCCGCTCGACCTCGCAGAGATCGACCTGACCTCGGCCAGCTTGCCAGTCGATGCCACCCCCGCCAGCGTGCGGCAGGACGAGGCCGGCACCGAAACGCTTGCGCTGATCGACCGGCTTCTGGAAGAGGCGGCGCCGCTGGAACCGCTTGCCGAGCGCCCGGAGCGGGAGGCGGTGGCAGACAGCGCGAGCGGTCTGGCGCGCCCGTTGATCGAGGTGATCCCGGTCAGCATCCCCGGTGTCAGCCGCTCATTGCGCCCCGTTGGCCGACCCGAAGAGATCGTGCAGGTGGCAGCGCTGGGCGGCGACGTGCCTGCGACCAGCGTGCCGTCGGCAACGCCCGATGTGACGGAACTGGACCCTCGTGCACTGGGTGCCGGAACGCGCCTGGTGCAGCTTGGCGCCTTCGACGATGCCGACACCGCGCGGCAGGAATGGCGGCGACTGGCGCGGCTCTACCCCGATTTCTTCCGCGACAAGGACCGGGTGGTGGAGCAGGCCACGTCCGGCGGGCGGGAGTTCTACCGCCTGCGTGCGCATGGCTTTGGCGATCTTGCCGATGCGCGCCGGTTTTGCACCGCGCTGAATGCGCAGGGGGCGCCCTGTATCCCTGTCACCGTTCGCTGAGGTGCGCGGCCCGGCGGAAGAGGCCCGATGACGGCTTGGCGCGTTTGGCGGAGGGTTGGTGCAAGGCGCGTGATTGCCAGCCCGTCGGGGCGGTCTGGCGTTCGCGCGGCCCCTGTGGCGCTGTTCGCACGAGGGCACACCGCCCGACAATCCGCTCGGTCCGCGTGACTGACCTTCGCAGCTGATCGCATCCGGCGCACACGGAAGGGTCTTGTCAGATGTCAGACACCTTGGTGATCAACACCGTCAGAACGCCTGCGATCTTCGGCTGTCTCGGTCCGGTCCTGTCGCGGGTCGAGGCGGCGTTTCTGGCCGATCTGGCACCGGTCGGCGCGATCCTTTTCGCGCGCAACGTCGAAAGCCCTGACCAGGTCCGTCGTCTGACCGGCGATTTGCGCACGGCGATGGGCTGGGAGGCACCGGTCTTCATCGACCAGGAAGGCGGCCGGGTGCAGCGCCTGCGGGCGCCGCATTGGCGCGAATGGGTGCCGCCGCTCGAACATGTGGCGCGGGCTGGCCCCGCGCGGGCGGCGCGCGCGATGTATCTGCGCAGCTACCTGATCGGGCGCGAGCAGCTTGCGCTTGGCATCGACGGCAATTGCGCACCCTGCGCCGATCTCGCCCGACCCGAGACGCACCCGTTCCTGCGCAACCGCTGTTATGGCGAGACGCCCGGGGCGGTGGTCAAGATCGCCCGCGCGGTAGCCGAAGGGTTGGCGGATGCCGGCGTGTTCCCGGTGCTGAAACATATCCCCGGCCATGGCCGCGGCACGCTGGACAGCCACCACGACCTGCCGCGCGTCTCGGCCCCGCGCGCGGCTCTGGAGGCGGCGGATTTCACGGTGTTCCGGGCATTGAACGATCTGGAATGGGGGATGAGCGCGCATCTGGTGTTCGAGGCCGTGGACGCGGAAGCGCCGGCAACGCTCAGCCCCAAGATGATCCGGCTGATCCGCGAAGAGATCGGCTTTGACGGGGTGTTGATGACCGACGATCTGTCGATGAACGCGCTGCCCGGCAGGATCGGCGACCGGGCCGCGCGGGCACGGGCTGCGGGGTGCGACGTGATCCTGCATTGCAACGGGCACCGGGCCGAGATGGAGGCGGTGGCGACGGCTGCCGGCGCGCTCGATGCCGAGGCCGGGGCGCGGATCATGCGTGCGTTGGCCAGCCGCCGGGCGCCCGTCGCGATGGATGAGGCCGAGGCTCTCGCGGAGCTTGCCGCGCTTTGTGGGTGGCACGGGCGCGACGCTTGACATTGCCCCGCCCGCGCCGGACCTTGGGGCGCTTTCAACCGGGCGGGCACGATGGCTGACGAGACCGACACCAAGGACGTGGACCAGTGGGAAACCGTCGCCGAGCGGCGCGCGGCGGAGGCGCTGATCGTCGATGTCGACGGCTTCGAAGGCCCGCTCGATCTGCTGTTGACGCTGTCGCGCACCCAGAAGGTGGACCTGCGCAAGATCTCGGTCCTGAAGCTGGCCGAGCAATACCTGCATTTCGTGGAACAGGCGCGCGCCTTGCGCATCGAACTGGCCGCCGATTACCTTGTCATGGCGGCTTGGCTGGCGTTCCTGAAATCCCGCCTTCTGCTGCCGCCCGACCCGGCAGAGGATGGCCCCAGCGGCGCGGACCTGGCCGCGCATCTGGCGTTTCAGCTTGAGCGACTGGAAGCGATGCGCGCGCGTGCGGCGCAGCTTATGGCCCGCGACCGGCTTGGGCGGGATCGTTTCGCGCGCGGTCTTCCCGAGACGGTCGAGACCGCGCGCAAGGTCAGCTATACCGCCTCGCTTCTCGACCTGATGCAGGGCTATGCGCGGATCCGCACCCGCGACGAGTTTCGTCCCTTCGTGATGGATCGGGTATCGGTGCTGACCATGGAAGAGGCGCTGGAGCGTATGCGCGGCATGCTGGGGTATGCCGGTGATTGGGTCGATATCTCGACCTTCATTCCAGAGGACTGGAGGCGCGATCCCAAACGCCGACGCTCTGCCGCCGCCGCCACCTTTGCGGCGTCTCTGGAACTGGTGAAAGCGGGCCGGGTTTTGCTGCGCCAGCAGGAAAGCTTCGCGCCGATCAGGCTGAAAGCGAGAGGCCCCGATGAGCAGCGATAATGGCGATAGCGATGCAGGTAGCCTGTTCGCGGCGCCGCCGCTGGCCGAACAGGAACGGATGGTGGAGGCGATGCTGTTCGCCTCGGCTGAACCGCTGAGCACACGGCAGATGCAGGACCGCATGCCGCATGGCTGCGATGCAGCCGAAGCGATGCAGCTTTTGCGCAAGCGCTATGCCGGCCGGGGGGTGAACGTGATCCGCGTCGGCGATGCCTGGGCCATTCGCACTGCGCCCGATCTTGCCTTCCTGATGAGCCGTGAGGCGGTGGAGAGCCGCAAGCTCAGCCGCGCCGCGATCGAAACGCTGGCGATCATCGCCTATCACCAGCCCTGCACACGGGCCGAGATCGAGGAGATCCGGGGGGTCTCGGTCAGCCGGGGCACGATCGACCAGCTGATCGAACTGGAATGGATTCGCTTCGGGCGGCGCAAGATGACGCCGGGACGGCCCGTTACATACGTGGTGACGGAGGCGTTTCTCGACCATTTCGGGCTGGAAACCACCCGCGACCTGCCGGGGCTGAAGGACTTGCGCGAAGCCGGTTTACTGGACAACCGACCGCCGCCGGGGACGGTTCCGGGGCCATTGGACGATGGCGCCGATGACGCGCCCGATCCGCCCGAGGATCAGGAGGACATGTTCGGACGATGACGACACGTTTGTCGGGCGTGCCGCATTTATGCCGCAAAAAAATGCCATATTCGCCGCAACCAGAAGAATCGCGAGGCAGAGACATGGATCGAATCATTCGCATGATCATCAACCGGCTGATGCGCCGGGGCATTACGCGCGGCATTGACGCAGGCCTCAATGCCTTCGGCAACCGCGATGAACAGGACACTCCGCAACAGCGGCAGGCGACGCAGCGCAACACGCAGCGCGCGCGCAAGATGACCCGCATGGCCCGGCGTTTTACCCGGTTCTGATCCGCCGCCGCACCTGCACACCCCCCTATACCAAAGGCTTATCGCCCGCATTGGTGCTGGCGCCACATGGTGGCGCGTGCCATTCTGCACACGAGCCCGTTGATCAAGGAAAGCCCCGGAATGTCCCGCCGCCAGCCAATTCTGTCCGCCCTTCTGATGTCCCTCGCCGCGTTGCCTGTGGCCGCGCAGGAGACCCCGACCGAGGCGGAGCTTGCGGTGCGCGCAGCCTCGCCCGGCGTTATCGTCAACGAAGAGACCGGCGACTATACTGCGATCGAGCTGGAATTGCAGGGTTGCCGCCTCGTGCAGACGCTGCTGACCAACCAGGGCGCCGATATCGGTGGCCCGGTGGGGGTGCAGGTGTTGCGGATGGATCTACGCGACCTCGACCCGCTGACCGGCATCCTGCCGGGCGAGAATACCGCCAGCGGTCACCAGCGGATGATGCTGGTGCCCTCGCAAGCCGCGTGGGAGGATATCCAAGCCGCAGGAGAGGTCTTTTCCCAGATGCGCCAGGAGGCGACCGCACTGGGCGACGAGGACACCCCCGACGCGGTCAACGGCGCCCGCACCCTGCGCACGCGGGCGCAGCGCAGGTTCTCGGCCGATGCGGTGCTGGGCAATTTCGGCCCGGTCATGGCGCGCACCCATGTCATGCAGATGCGTGGCGACCGGGGGGAGTTGATCTATCCCCTCGTGGCACCGATGCAGATCACGCTGGATCCCGATGCCGCCGATGCCGCGCTTGCCGCGATCAACGATCTGCGCGCCGGCCCCTGCGCGCCCGAGGACGGGATTTCCGCCGAACCCGAGCCCGAACCGGCACCGGAAAACCAGTCCGGGGACTCCGTGGACGCCGACCCCACCGGGGAGTGATGTCGCGCCCGTCCATGGTGGGTGCGCTCTGTAGACCGATCAGCCGCCGAAACGCGACTGGAAGTCCTCCACAAGCCGCGCCCAGCCGCGGAACGCCGCCGCCGCATCGCCAACAAGGTCGGCCTCATCGCTCAGCACCAGCCAGCCATCGGCGCCGATGGCTAGCGTGCCGCCAAGCCCGTCCGCCTGCCAGTCCGCGACCGGGTCGCCGCCTGCCGGGGGCGGGGCCACGGCCTGAAACCGGATGCTGTCGCAGGCGCTGCCGGTTTCGGTGCAATCGGGGCCGGTGGCGATGGCGACATAGCTGGACGCGCCGGATTCACCGAACAGGGACAATTGCCCACCCGCTGTTTCCATGCGCGCGGGGCCAAGCAACATCGCCTGCGTCTGCACCGATTGCGCCGTTGTTTGCGCCCAAAGCGGTGCGGTGGTGGTCAGGGACAGGGCAAGCGCAAGCGTAAGCGGGATGGCGGTAAGGGGCGATGACATCTGCAATCCTTCGGGCATGAGGGCGAGCTTTGGCGCGAGACTAGGCCTGCCGCATGGCCGCTGTCAAAACCCGTTTGTGCCGGGCGCTATTCCGGCAAGATCCCTCGCATAAAAAAGGGCGCCCTGTTGGCGCCCTTTCCCGACCTGCAAGAGGATGCCGCGTCAGCAGCTGTAGTAAAGCTTGTATTCCACCGGGTGCGGGGTGTGTTCGTAGGCGTAGACCTCATCCCACTTGAGTTCCATGTAGCCTTCGATCTGGTCCTTGGTGAACACGTCGCCCTTGAGCAGGAAATCGTGATCGGCATCGAGGCTTTCCAGCGCCTCGCGCAGCGACGCGCAGACCGTGGGGATTCCAGCCAGTTCCTCGGGCGGCAGATCGTAGAGATCCTTGTCGGACGGCTCGCCGGGGTGGATCTTGTTCTCGATCCCGTCGATGCCGGCCATCAGAAGCGCCGCGAAGGCGAGGTAGGGATTGGCGGCGGGGTCGGGGAAGCGGGCCTCGACGCGCTTGGCCTTGGGGCTTTCGGCCCACGGGATGCGCACGCAGCCCGACCGGTTGCGCGCCGAATAGGCGCGCAGCACCGGCGCCTCGAAGCCGGGGATCAGGCGCTTGTAGCTGTTGGTCGCGGGGTTGGTGAAGGCGTTGAGCGTCTTGGCGTGCTTGAGGATGCCGCCGATGAAATAAAGTGCCTCGTCGCTGAGATCGGCGTATTTATCGCCTGCAAAGAGCGGCTTGCCGTCCTTCCAGATCGACATGTTGACATGCATGCCGGTGCCGTTGTCGCCGGAGATCGGTTTCGGCATGAACGTCGCGGATTTGCCGTAGGCATGCGCCACGTTGTGGATGACGTATTTGTATTTCTGAAGCTCATCGGCCTGCTTGGTCAGCGAGTCGAAGATCAGGCCAAGCTCGTGCTGGCAGGACGCCACCTCGTGGTGGTGCTTGTCGACCTTCATGCCGATCCGCTTCATCGTCGACAGCATTTCCGAGCGCAGATCCTGCGCCGCATCGGTGGGGTTCACCGGGAAATAGCCGCCCTTGATGCCGGGACGATGCCCCATGTTGCCCATTTCATACTCGGTGTCAGAGTTCCACGCCGCATCCTGCGCGTCGACCTCGAACGATACCTTGTTCATCTCGACCGAGAAACGCACGTCGTCGAACAGGAAGAACTCCGCCTCCGGCCCGAAATAGGCGGTGTCGCCGATGCCCGAGGAAATCAGGTAGGCCTCGGCCTTTTCGGCGGTGCCGCGCGGGTCGCGGGAATATTTCTCGCCGGTGTCGGGTTCGACCACGGTGCAATGCAGGCACAGCGTTTTTTCGGCATAGAACGGGTCGATATAGGCGCTGTCGGTGTCGGGGATCAACTTCATGTCGGATTGGTCGATCGACTTCCAGCCCTGGATCGACGAGCCGTCGAACATGAAGCCTTCATCGAGGAAATCCTCGTCGACCTGGTCGCTCATCAGCGTGACGTGCTGAAGCTTGCCGCGCGGATCGGTGAAGCGGACATCGACATATTCGACATCCTCATCCCGGATCGTGTTGAGAACGGTTTCGATGCTCATGACAGGTTCCTTCGGGTCGTTTGCGTTCGGGGTGTGCGATCGGGGCCGGTCAGGCCCCGCATGGGGGTCATCGGGGGCGGGCGTTCGGCGCGTCAGAGCGCCTCATCACCGCTTTCGCCAGTGCGGATGCGGATGGCCTGTTCGATGGACGAAACGAAGATCTTGCCGTCGCCGATCTTGTCGGTCTTGGCGGCATCGACGATCGCCTCTATCGCGCCGTCGACCATGTCGTCGTCTAGGACCACCTCGATTTTCACCTTGGGCAGGAAATCGACCACGTATTCGGCGCCGCGATACAGTTCCGTGTGGCCCTTCTGACGACCGAAGCCCTTGACCTCGGTCACGCTGAGGCCCTGAATACCGATCTCCTGCAAGGCTTCTTTCACCTCGTCGAGTTTGAACGGCTTGATGATGGCTTCGATCTTCTTCATGTCGGCCGACTCCCTTTGCCCGGTCTGGGTTCGTGCTGGCCCCTGTGACACCACTTTCGCCGGGCCGCCGCAATCGGATAGCCTTGGATCGGGCCGCTGCGGTCCGGCGATTCAGAGCGGTGCGCCACAAGTTTGGGCGAAGCGCATATAAAATAATCATTTTGAAAACCCTGTAAACGGAGGCGGCACAAGAGTATGGCGAATTTGCTGACAGCGGCTGAGATGCGGGCAGTGGAGCGCGCGGAGATCGCGTCGGGCGCGGTCACCGGGCAGACGTTGATGGAAAGGGCCGGGCGCGGCGTGGTCGATGCCGTGTTCGCCCGCTGGCCGGGGCTTGCCGCGGGGCCGGGGCGCGCGCTGGTGTCTTGCGGGCCGGGCAACAATGGCGGTGACGGTTACGTGATCGCCCGGTTGCTGCATGACCGGGGCTGGCGGGTCGTCGTTCATGCGCTCGGCGACCCGGAGGCGCTGCCGCCCGACGCGCGGACCAATGCCGGCCGCTGGCGCGAACGTGGCGCGATCCTGCCGCTTTCCGCGCAACCGGGCGCGCAACGAGACCCGCCCGACCTGTTCATCGACGCGCTTTTCGGCACCGGGCTGACCCGTCCGCTCGGGGCCGATGCCGTGTCGGCGCTTGCCCGCGTGCAGAGGCTCAAGCAGGAGCACCCCGATGCGCTGTGCTGCGTGGCGGTGGACATGCCCAGCGGGGTCTGTTCCGACAGCGGCCGCAACATGGGTCATCCCGGCCTCTGTGATCTGACGGTCACTTTCCACAGCGCCAAGGCGGGGCATTACCTGTCCGATGGCCCCGGCATCTGCGGCGCGCTCAGGGTGGTCGATATCGGGCTGGCGGCGCAGCCGGTGCTGAAGGCCGCGCGGCTGGTCGGGGCGCCGGGGCGGCTGGGCAAACATTCCGGGCACAAATATGACCATGGTCACGCCGTGGTGCTGTCCGGCCCGATGGGGCGCAGCGGTGCGGCGCGGCTGGCGGCGCGGGCGGCGCTGCGGGTCGGGGCCGGTCTGGTGACGGTGGCGGCACCGGGATCGGCGATGCTGGAGTGCGCCGCGCACCTGACCGCGATCATGCTGCGCTGCTGCGATGACGCGGATGGGCTGGCCGCGCTGCTGGCCGATGATCGGCTGAACGCGGTCTGCCTCGGGCCCGGACTTGGGCGACAGCGGGCGCGCGCGCTGGTGCCGGTGGTGCTCGATGCGGCGGGGGCGATGGTCGACGCGGTGCGTGGCGAGCACGCAGCCTGCGCGCCGGGCGTGGTGCTCGATGCCGACGTGCTCAGCGCTTTTGCCGATGCGCCGGAGCGGCTGTTTTCGATGACCTCGCAGGCCGGACGGGCCGTGCTGACCCCGCATTTCGGCGAGTTTCGCGGGCTTTTCCCCGATCTGGGCGAGAAGCTGCTTGCAGGGCCCGATACGGGGCCAGCCTTTTCACGCCTCGATGCGGTGCGCGCGGCGGCGGATCGTGCGGGCTGCGTGGTTCTGTTGAAAGGGCCCGACACGGTGATCGCTGCGCCGGGCGGCTTCGGGGCCGTGCACGGGGCCGTCTATGACCGGGCGGTGCCGTGGCTGGCGACAGCCGGGGCGGGGGATGTTCTGGCCGGTCTGATCGCCGGGTTGCTGTCGCGCGGGCAGGATGCGTTGTCGGCGGCGCAGGCTGCGGTGTGGCTGCACGTGGAGGCGGCCCGCCGCTTCGGTCCCGGCCTCATCGCCGAGGATCTGCCGGAGGCGCTGCCGGGGGTGCTCCGGTCGCTCGACCCAAACGGGGTAGGGGGCACATAACGTGGCCCTGATCGCCGTGCTACACGCCGGATTGCGGTCTCATCAGCCGGCTGGTTTGTCGTCGTCCTCGGCCTGGTCGGCGGACCAGGCGCCCGCCGCCTCCACCGCCACGGGCGAGGCGGTCGGCAGCACGCCCAGATAGCTTTCGGTCTGGTCCATCGGCACGGCGACGCGCTGTGTCATGCGGTAGAGCGCATAGAGCGCGATCGCCGCGAATGTGGACCCAAGCACCAGCCAGAAGGCGATGGGGCCAAACCCCTCCATAGCCCAGCCGGTCGCCAGCGGACCAAGGATGGCGCCAAGCCCGAAGGTGAACACCAGCCCGCCGGATGCTGCGGGCATGTCCTCGGCCGAAAGCGAGTCGTTGGTGTAGGCAAGAAACAGCGCGTAAAGCGGTGTCGTGACGCCACCGGCAAAGAACGCCGCCGCCATCAGCAACCAGATCCCGCCCTCCGTCATCCAGCCCGCCGCGCAGGAGGCCGCGCCGAGCGTCGCCGCCCCGAAGATCAGCTTGCGCCGATCCATCCGGTCCGACAGCCAGCCGATCGGATATTGCAGCAGCAGCGCGCCGGCGAATAGCATCGCGATGAACAGCGCCACCTCGTTTGCCGTCATGCCCACCTGGGTGCCGAAAACCGCGCCCATGCCCGATTGCGTTGCATAGACGCAGCCCAGCAGGAAGATCCCCATCGTGCCAAGCGGCGACCCGGTGAACAGCGCGCGCAGCGACATCGGGCGCGCGACCTCGGCCGCCGGCACTGGCGCTGCCGACAGAAGGATCGGCGCGAAGGAGATCGAGACAAGAATGGAGGCGCCGATGAACAGCGCCGAGGTGCCCGCGTCGCCCAGCGTCAGCAGCCCCTGCGCGCCGATGATGCCCAGCGTCTGCGCCAGCATGTAGGCCGACAGAACCTTGCCCCGCGTTTCGTTGGTGGCGGCATTGTTCAGCCAGCTTTCCGCCGCGACATAGATACCCGACATGCAGAACCCGACCAGAATCCGCAGGATCGTCCACGCCCACGGATCGGCCAGCAGGGTGAAGGCAATGAGGCCCGCCGACATGAAACTGCCGAGCGCCGCGAAGACGCGCACATGGCCGACCCGCCGGATCAGCGCAGGTGTCAGGCGCGCGCCCGACAGGAAGCCCGCGAAATAGGCCGACGTGACGATGGCGAGTTCCGTGGCTGAAAAGCCCTCGATCCCGCCGCGCAGACCGATCAGGGTGAAATGCATGCCGTTGCCCAGCATGATGAACACGATTCCGATCAGCAGGGCCCAGACGCCCGACAGGACTGTGGTCATGAATTGCCCTCACCCGGCGCGATGGTATGTCAACCCGCTCAATCATGCCCCGGATTCGCGCGTGTCAACCTCGCTGCGGCGCCGCATGATCTGCATTTTGCGACGCAGCATGAATTTTTTCGACGTCGCGGCCGCATGGAGACCCCCTTTTCCTCGTCGCGTCGGCGCACTAGGATCTGGCCCGACCCATTACGAAAGGACGTCCCGATGGCCGAGATCAAAGACCCTGAAAACACCATCCTCATCGAGTTGAAGGATGGCCTCGTCACCATAGAGCTCTTGCCCGACATCGCCCCGCAGCACTGCGCGCGGATCAAGGAACTGGCCCGCGAGGGTGCCTATGACGGGGTGGTGTTTCACCGCGTGATCGACGGCTTCATGGCGCAGACCGGCGACGTGGCGCATGGCAACGCCGACAAGGGGCTGAACATGGGGCGCGCGGGCACCGGCGGCTCCGACAAGCCGGACCTGCCCGCCGAATTCAGCCGCATCCCGCATGATCGCGGCGCGCTCGGCGCCGCCCGCTCGCAGAACCCGAACTCGGCCAATTCGCAGTTTTTCATCAGTTTCAAGGACAACCACTTCCTCAACGGGCAATACACCGTCTATGGCCGGGTGATCGAGGGGATGGAGCATGTCGATGCCATCACCCGCGGCGAGCCGCCCGCGACCCCCGACAAGATGATCTCGATGAAGGTGGCCGCCGATGCGTAAGCTGGCCGTCGCTTTCATGGTGGCGGCTGCGCCAGCCGCCGCCACCACGCTGGAGCTTGACGTGACCGGCGAGGCGCAGGGCACCATCGTGATCGACCTGTTCGAGGAGGTCGCGCCGCAACACGTGGCGCGGATCGCGACGCTGGCCGAGGACGGCGCCTATGACGGGGTGGTGTTTCACCGCGTGATCGAGGGTTTCATGGCACAGACCGGCGATGTCGAGTTTGGCCGCCTCGGGCAGGACATGCGCTATGCCGGGCGTGGCGGTTCGCAATACGACGACCTTCCGGCGGAGTTCTCCGATCTCAGCTTCGAACGCGGCGTGGTCGGCATGGCGCGCGGCCCGGACCCGGATTCGGCCAATTCGCAGTTCTTCATCATGTTCGAACCCACCCCCCCGCTGAACGGAGATTACACCGTGGTCGGGCAGGTGATCGAGGGCATGGAGGTGGTCGACGCCATCAAGCGCGGCTCCGGGCGCAACGGCGCCGTGATCGGCCAGCCCGATGTCATCACCGCCGCGCGGGTGACCGACGAAAACTGATCCCGCAGCCGCTTCACATCTCGTCAGCCCCGCACACCTTTGCGTGAGCGGGGCTATTGCGGCCCGCCCGCCTCTGTCACCCTTTCTCTACCCCCGCGAACAGGAGCTTTCGCCACCCCCGCGAACAGGAGATTGACAGATGCGCCATCTGCTTGCCCTCGTCCTTGCCATCGCCTTTGCCGTGCCTGCCCTCGCCAATCCCGATCGCTGGCGCGCGGAATGGCCGAACACTGATTTCTCCCGCACCGCGGTCGATTTTTCCGAGATCATGTCCGGCGGGCCGCCGCGCGACGGCATCCCGGCGCTCGACGATCCCGATTTCATCGCCGTGGCGGGCGAAAGCCGCCTCGACCCGAATGAGCCGGTGATCGCGGTGGAACTCGACGGGGCAACCCCGCGCGCCTACCCGATCCGCTACCTGACGTGGCACGAGATCGTGAACGACATGGTCGGCAGCCGGTCCATCGCCGTCACCTTCTGCCCGCTTTGCAATTCCGCCATCACCTTCGACCGGCGTGTTGGCGGCGATGTGCTGACCTTCGGCGTCTCGGGCATGCTGCGCAATTCCGACATGGTGATGTTCGACCGCGAAACCGAAAGCTGGTGGCAGCAGGCCATCGGCGAGGGCATCGTCGGCGCGCACATGGGCACCGAGCTGACCACCATCCCGACATGGATGGAAAGCTGGGAGGCATTCAGCACTCGCAATCCGGATGGGCTGGTGATGGACGAGCCGAACGCGGCCCGCCCCTATGGGCAGAACCCCTACGTGCGCTACGACAGTTCCGACCGGCCGTTCCTTTACAGCGGCGAATTGCCGCCGCACGGCATCCCGCCGCTGGTGCGCGTGGTGCGCGTCGGCAACCGGGCTTGGCCGATGACCCGGCTGGCCGTGGAGGGCGAGATCAGCGAGGCCGGCGTCACCATAACCTGGACATCCGGGCAGGCCTCGGCGCTCGACGCGCGAAACATCGGGCGGGGCCGTGATGTGGGCAATATCCGGGTGCGCGACGGGCAGGGCAGGGATGTGGAGCATGACGTGTTGTTCGCCTTTGCCTTCCACGCCTTCTGGCCCGATGGCGACTGGATGCTTGGGCACTGATCCGGGCGCGATATGCTGCTTCTGACGCCCACCACCGCTTGACGCGCCCGGCGGAGGCCACTAGCCATCCGCCATGGCCCGCGCACCCCTTTTGCAACTTACCGACATATCGCTGACCTTCGGCGGCGATCCCATTTTTGCCGACCTGTCGCTTGTCGTTCATGAGGGCGACCGGGTGGCGCTGGTCGGGCGCAACGGATCGGGTAAATCGACGCTGATGAAGGTCATGGCGGGGCTGGTCGAACCCGATACCGGCAACCGCATCCTGCCACCCGGCATGTCCGTGGGCTACATGGAGCAAGACCCTGACCTGTCGGGGTTTTCCACGCTGGGCGAGTATGCCACCAGCGGGCTGGACGCGGGCGAGGCGTGGCGCGTGGAGGCGGCTGCCGAGGGGCTCAAGCTGCGGCTGGATGCCGATCCGTCCGAGGCCTCGGGCGGCGAACGCCGCCGCGCGGCGCTTGCGAAACTGCTGGCCGAGGCACCGGACCTGATGCTGCTGGACGAGCCGACCAACCACCTCGATATCGAGGCGATCGGCTGGCTGGAAACACAGCTGAAGGAAACGCGCGCGGGCTTTATCCTGATTTCCCACGACCGGGCGTTCCTCAACGCGCTGACGCGCGCGACGCTCTGGGTCGACCGCGGGCAGGTGCGCCGCAACGAACAGGGCTTTGCCCATTTCGAGGATTGGCGCGACAAGCTCTGGGACGAGGAAGACCAGTATCGCCACAAGCTCAACCGCAAGATCAAGGCGGAGGCGCGTTGGGCGGTGGAGGGCATTTCGGCGCGCCGCAAGCGCAACCAGGGCCGGGTGCGCGCGCTGGGCGACCTGCGCGCCGAACGCGCCGGCATGATCCGCCGCCAGGGCACCGCCGCGATGGCGCTGGAGGAAGGCACGAAGTCGGGCAAGCGGGTGATCGAGGCCCGAGGGATTTCCAAGACGTTCAATGGCGAGGTGATCTTTCAGCCCTTTGACCTGCGGGTGCTGCGCGGCGACAGGATCGCCTTCGTCGGGCCCAACGGGGTGGGCAAGACAACGCTGCTGAACGTGCTGACCGGGCGGCTCACCCCAAATACCGGCGATGTCACCCACGGCACCAACCTTGAAATGGCGGTGTTCGACCAGACCCGCGCGGCGCTCGATCCCAACGCGACGCTGTGGGACTCGCTGACGCTCGACCCGTCGATGGCCGTCTCCGGCGCCTCTGACCAGGTGATGGTGCGCGGCCAGCCCCGGCACGTGGTGGGGTATCTCAAGGATTTCCTCTTCGATGAACGTCAGGTGCGGGCGCCGGTACGCTCGCTATCGGGCGGTGAAAAGGCGCGGCTGCTGCTGGCCAGGCTGATGGCGAAGGAATCGAACCTTCTGGTGCTGGACGAGCCGACCAACGACCTTGATGTCGAAACGCTCGACCTCATGCAGGATCTTCTGGGCGATTATCCCGGCACCGTTCTCCTGGTCAGCCACGACCGCGATTTCATCGACCGGGTGGCGACGACCACGGTGGCGATGGAGGGCGACGGGCGCGCCACGGTCTATGCCGGCGGCTGGTCCGATTACCGCGCGCAGCGAGCGGAACGGGCATCCGATCCGGCTATGCCCGCCCCGAAACGCCCCGAAACCGGGTCCGCCCCTGCGGCGCAGGACAAACCCGCCGCCAAGGCGCCCCCCGCGCTGTCCTATACCGAACGGCACCGGCTTGAGAAATTGCCCGCGCTGATCGAGCGGCTGGAGGCCGAGATCGGCAAGCTGGAGGAGTTGCTGGCCGACCCCGACCTGTTCACCCGCGAGCCGGTGAAATTCAGGAAAGCCAGCGAGGCGCTGTCGGAACGGCAGGAAAAGCTCTCGGCGTCAGAGCAGGAGTGGCTGGCGCTGGAGGAAAGGGCCGGCAGCTAGGGGGCGCCGCCTGACGGACGGTGCGCCGCGGCGTGCGGGTGCGCCTCGATCCCGCGCATCGGCGCGCTGCCTGACAAGCCCCTGCGTCCGACGTGACGGGCTTTCGTCATCGGCATCGTTTGGCACGACCGGAGCCCATTCGTCGGATGGTGATCACGAGGCCGTCAGGTCAACCACCCGGCAGCGCCCGCAGGTAGGCGGCGATGGCCTCGCGGTCGGCGCTTGGCAATTGCGAGGTGTTGGCGATGACCTCGACCATCTCGCCGCCGGCGCTGTCGAACTCGGGCGTGAAGCCGTCATTGAGGTAGTTGGCGATATCGCTGGCCGACCAGCCCAGCTGGTCGGGCGTGATCGCCGGAATGCGCCCGTCACCCGTCGGGTTCGGCGCACCCGCCAGCCAGTTGGATTGATCGAGCCCGCCAAGCGCGTTCCTTGGCGTGTGGCACTCGCCGCAATGGCCAAGCGCCTCGACAAGGTAGCGCCCGCGCAGCACCTGCGGCGACAGGTCCGCGCCCCGCAACACCCAATCGTCACCGGCGAAAAGCAGCTTCCAGCCGCCAAGCGCACGGCGGATCGAGAACGGAAAGCCCACGTCATGCGCGCGCGAGGGCGTGGCATCGGCGGGCAATGTCTGCATGTAGGCCCAGAGATCGCGCAGGTCGGCGATCCCGGCGCGGGCATAGGTGGTGTAGGGGAAGGCGGGGTAGTAATGTTGCCCTTCGGGGCTGACGCCGTGGCGGATTGCGGTCAGGAAATCGGCCTCGGACCAGTCGCCGATTCCGTGCTCTGCGTCCGTCGAGATATTGGGCGCGTAGAAGGTGCCGAAATCGGAGGCGAAGGCGCGCCCGCCTGACAGGATCAGGCGCGCCGCGCCCGTCGCGTCTTGCGCGGCGTGGCAAGAGGCGCAGCCGGCGGCATGGAACACCTGTTCGCCATGGCCTGCGTCGGGGTCATGCGCGGGCAGGTCGGCAGCCTCGATCACCCGAGGTGCGCTCAGCCACCAGCCGATGCCGGCGCCGATCACCGCAAGCGCCAGCAGGATCCGGAGAAATCGCATCGCACACCCCTTTCACGCCAACGGGGACGGCGGATACCCCCGCCGTCCCCGGTTTTTCAGGCCAACCGTCGGTCAGTCGATGGACTGGCGGAAATCCTCGTGGCAGTTTCCACAGGAATTGCCAAGCGGACCGATCCCGCCGCGCAGCGCAGCAAGCCCACCGCCTGCAACCTCGGCCATGCCGGTCGCGGCGGTGCGAAAGCCGGTCCATGCCTCGCCAAAGCCTTCGGGGTTTTCCCAGATCACGGGCAGGGCGCGGGTCCGGTCGCCAAGCGCGCCATTGTCAGAGCCTTCGGGCCAGAACGGGCTTGTATCCACCCCGGCAATGGCCGCGATGTTGTCGGCGGCGGTCTGTGCGGCCTCGGCGTCATACGCGATATTGCCGCGCGCCATGCCGCCGAGCGTTGCGATGTTGAAGGAAACGATGCTCATGAAGCCCTGCCGCGCCTTGAGATGGCTTTGGTAGGGGCTGTCGGACTGGCCCTGAACGGTGGCGGCAAGCGGCAGCGTCATTGCGGCGGCAACAAGAAGGCTTCTGGAAATCAGGCGCATTGGTCTCTCCCTGAACGGTGAAATGCTCAGCGTGATCATCGCGGCGAAGCGGGACAATAATCAACCCGTTGCCTCCCCCCTCACGCGGCTGTGATCTGCACGGGGTCTGTGCAAAAATGCAGGATTTGTTTGTGCGTTTGCGCTCAGTATCGGCCGCCGCGCCCGATCGGTGTGACCGTCAGCCAATCGGGCCAGCCAAGCAAGAGCTCCACCGCCGCCAGCGCGAGGCAAAACGCGATCACCGCGACCACCAGCACCACCCGCTGCCACGAGGGCGGGTGCTGCGCCCAACGGCGCATGCGGACGAGCCAGAAAAGGTTCATGCCCCGGCCGCTTCCTCGGTAAAGCGCACCTTGCCGATATGGGGCAGGTTGCGGTTGCGCTGCGCATAATCGATGCCGTAGCCGACGACGAATTCATCGGGGATCTCGAAGCCGATCCATGTCGCCTTGACATCGACCTCGCGGCGCGTCGGCTTGTCCAGCAGCGCGATGGTTTCCAGCCGCCGGGGATTGCGCCCGCGCAGCATGTGCAGGACGTGGTTCAGGGTGTGGCCGGTATCGACGATATCCTCGACCACCAGCACGTCGCGCCCCTCGATCTCGCCGCGGATGTCCTTGAGGATGCGCACCTCGCGGCTGCTTTGCATGGTGTTGCCGTAGGACGAGGTTTCGAGGAAATCGACCTCCACCGGCAATTGCAATTCGCGCACCAGGTCGGCGATGAAGACGAAACTGCCGCGCAGCAGCCCCACCACGACCAGCTTCTCGGTGCCCGCGAAGCTGGCCTCGATCTCGCGCGCCAGTTCCTCGATCCGCGCCGCGATGCTCTTGGCCGAGATCATCTGGTCCACAACGTAAGGTTTCTGCGCCATTTCGCCCCTGTCCCTTGAATTTTCGCGCCAAGTCTAGGACATGGGGTGCACCCGTGGAAACCCGAAAGCGCCATGCCCAAACACGCCGAGACCCGTCTGCTGCCTTACAGCGCAGCACAGATGTATGACCTCGTGGCCGATATTGCCCGGTATCCGGAATTCATCCCGTGGATCATGGCAACGCGGGTGCGCTCGGTCACGGCGGAGACCGGGGGTAACGTGATGCTGTCCGATATGGTGGTCGGGTTCCGGATGTTCCGCGAACGCTTCACCAGCCGCGTGACGCTGCGACCCGAGCTGCGCGAGATCGACACCGAGTATATCGAGGGGCCGTTCAAGCACATGATTGCGCATTGGCGGTTTCAAGACGTGGAAGGTGGCTGCGAGGTCGCCTTCGACGTGGATTTCGAGTTTCGCAACAAGGTCTTGCAGGGGGCGGCGGGGCTGTTTTTCCACGACGCGATGCGCCGGATCGTGGGCGCCTTCGAGGCGCGGGCGAAGGATCTGCACGGGTAGACTGCGGTCGGGGCGGCGGGCGCGGAGCCTCCGCGCCGCCACCGATCAGCTCGTCATGTCGTAGGCGCGTTCGCCATGCACTGCGAGGTCGAGCCCGTTGGTCTCGATCTCGGCATCGACGCGCAGCGGCGTGACCGCCTTCACACCGAAGATCAGCACCGATGTGACCACCACCGTGTAGGCCCCGACGATGGCGAGGCTCCCAAGCTGCGCGACCCAGCTTCCCGCGCCGAGCACGGCGATCATGACAGTGCCGAAAATACCGCCGACGCCGTGGACCGCGAAGACGTCGAGCGTGTCGTCGATCCGGGCCTTGTTGCGGATCAGCGTCACCGCTTCCTGGCAGAGAATGCCGGCGATGCCGCCGATCAGCAGCGCCGCCGCCGGTCCGACGAAGCCCGAGGCCGGGGTGATCGAGGCCAGTCCGGCGATGGTGCCGGTGGCGATGCCCACAAGGCTCGCCTTGCCGTATTTGACCCGCTCCCACAATGCCCAGCTGAGCGAGCCGGCGGCGGCCGAGACATGCGTCACCGTCAGCGCCATCGCCGCGCCACCATCGGCGGCCAGTTGCGAGCCGCCGTTGAAGCCGAACCAGCCCACCCAGAGCATCGCCGCCCCGATCATCACATAGCCGGGATTGTGCGGCGGCGTCGCCTGGTTGCGCCGCGGCCCGAGCGCAACGGCGATCAGCAGCGCGGCGATCCCCGCCGTCTCGTGCACCACGATTCCACCGGCGAAATCGCGCACACCAGTGGCCCCGAAGATCCCGTCATCGGCAAGGAACCCGCCGCCCCACACCCAATGCACGACCGGTGCGTAGCACAGCAGCATCCACAGCGCAGAGAACAGCAGCACGAAGCCGAAGCCGATGCGTTCCACGTAGCTGCCGACGATCAGGGCCGGGGTGATGATGGCGAAGGTCATCTGGAAGGCAAAGAACAGCACCTCGGGCAGGGTGCCCGACAGGCTTTCGGTGCCGACGCCAAGAAGGAACGCGCGGCCCAGCCCGCCCCAGACCTCACTGTCTGCGGGTCCGAAGGCGATGGAATAGCCCGCGGCAAGCCATAGCAGGCTCATCAGGCAGGCAATCGCGTAGCAATGCATGAAAACGCTGAGCACGTTCTTGGCGCGCACCAGCCCGCCGTAGAAAAGCGCCAGCCCCGGCAGGGTCATGAAGAGGACCAGCGCCGTTGCGACGATGATCCATGCCGTATCCGCCCCGTTCATCCGCCTGTGTCCCCTCTGCATGTGATTTGGTCGATTGCACGGGCAAAGAGCGGATGGCGCGGCCTCGAAAAAGAGGCAAAGGGCTTCGAAGATGCACAATATGGCATCAATTCATGAAATGCCTATATTATAAGCGAAAATTCAGGCCGTTGCCGATATTTCATGCCGTATTGGGTTAGTTGTAGCGCGCCGCCTCCAGCACCATGTGCAGCGCATGGGCGACCGTGGCCTGCCGCACGAAACCGCGCCCGAGCGCGCCGAACTCCACCGTTTCGCTTCGCGTGCCCGCTGCCGTTGCCAGCCCGAAACAGACCCGCCCCTCTGGCTTGTGATCCGATCCGCCGGGCCCGGCGATGCCTGTGACGGCGATGGCCAGTTGCGCCTCGGACCGGGTGAGCGCGCCTTCGGCCATTTCGCGCGCGACCTCCTCGGACACCGCGCCATGGGCGGTCTGGGTTGCGGGCGCGACGCCCAGCATCGCGGTCTTGGCGGCGTTGGAATAGGTGACAAAGCCCCGGTCGAAAATCGCCGAACTGCCAGGCTCATCGGTGATCGCCGCCGAGATCATGCCGCCGGTGCAGCTTTCGGCCGTCACCATCATCCAGCCGCGCGCGCTGAGGGCGGTCATGATGCTGCGCACGCTCACATCAGCACCACATGCGAAAACACCGCCGCCACCACCACGATCAGCATCGCCAGCCCGCCGGCAACGGCGTCGTCGAGCATCACGCCAAGCGCGTCGCCGCGCCGGTCGGCCAGCCCGACGGGGCCGGGTTTCCAGATGTCAAAGAGGCGGAAGGCGAGGAAGGCAGTGAGCACACCGGGCCAGAGCGCGAAAAAATCCGCCCCCGCCATCATCGCGCCGTAGGACACCGGCCAGAGTGCAAGGAACATGCCCAGCACCTCGTCGATCACGATCTCGGCAGGGTCGCTGTCGGCCTGCCCGCGGGTTTCCTCGCGCGTGGCCCACCAGCCCAGCCCGGCCACGACGACCGTGGCGAGGACCAGCGCGACGAAACCGCCAAGCTGGTGCAGCAGATACGCCAGAGGAATGGCGGCAAGGCTGCCCCAGGTGCCGGGGCCGGGGCGCAGAAGGCCGATGTAGAAGACGGTTGCAATCAGTCTGGTCATGGTTTCACCAATGTTACGGTTGCCATTGCGGCGATGCCTTCCTCGCGTCCGGTGAATCCCAGCCGCTCGGTCGTCGTTGCCTTGACGGAGACGCGCGCCGGATCACTTCGCAAAAGCCGCGCCAGTTCGGCGCGCATGGCCGGGGCGTGGGGGCCGATTCTGGGACGTTCGCACAGGAAGGTCAGGTCGGCATGGGTCAGGCTAAAGCCCATATCCGCCGCCAGATCAACGGCATGGGTCAGGAAGATGTGGCTCTCTGCGCCCTTCCATTGCGGATCGGAGGGCGGAAAGTGGCTGCCGATATCGCCGCGCGCCAGGGCGCCGTAGATGGCATCGGTGACGGTGTGCAGCCCGACATCGGCATCCGAATGGCCTTGCAGCCCGCGCCCGTGCGGGATTTTCACGCCGCACAGCATGACGTGATCGCCGGGGCCGAAGCGGTGCACGTCAAAGCCGTTGCCGGTGCGGATGTCGATCATCCCGGTCCCCAATATGCGCGCCGCCCGCTCGAAATCGCCGGGGCGGGTGAGCTTCAGGTTATCCTCGTCGCCCGGCGTTATGGCAATGTCGAGCCCATGCGCCAAGCCCACCTCCACGTCATCTGCTGCGCCGCCGGGGTGGGCGGCATGGGCGGCGCGGATCGCGGCGAGGTGAAAGCCCTGTGGTGTCTGCGCCCGGAAAAGCGCGCAGCGCGACCGGCTTGCCTCAACCGTCTTGTCGCCTTGCCACAGTGCATCGAGCACCGGCAGGCCGGGCGCGGCGCCGTCATGGCTGGCCAGGGCCTCGATCACCTGCGCGATGGTCTCGGGGCGGACCAGCGGTCGGGCCGCGTCGTGGATCAAGACGGCGTCCACATCATCCGGCAGCGCCGCCAGCCCGGCCCTGACCGAGGCATCGCGTGTCGCGCCGCCGGGCACGGTGGTGACGGGGCAGGGGACGGCAGCAAGCGCCTCGGCCAGAAGCCCCGAGTCGTCGGGGTAGTGCACGACAACGATTCGACGCACGCGTGGCTCTGCGGCGAAAGCGCGAAGCGTGCGGGTCAGCACCATCTCCCCGGCAAGCGGCTGGTATTGCTTGGGAATCCCACTGCCCAGCCGGGTGCCGCGTCCGGCCGCGACAATCAGCGCGGCGATGTGGTGCGCAGGTGTGGAGCGGCTGGGCTGGTTCATGCGGGTCTGATAGGGGCAAAGTGCGCCCGGCACAATCACGCTCAGCTTTGCGGCGACGCTGCCTGAATTTTGGGCATTCCACGAGCAACACGGTTTTTCTGCGGCGCAGCTTTTGCCATCCAGAATAAAAGGCCTTAAGTCTTATGGATGTTGCACAAGGAATAAGCACTTGTCCATTTCACTGGCAGACAAGACGCTCCCGACCCCAGTGTTTCTGGCGCCGCTGGCCGGAATCACCGATCTGCCGTTCCGCAGCCTCGTGGCACGGTTCGGGGCCGGTCTGGTCGTGTCGGAAATGATCGCCAGCCAGGACATGGTGAGCGCGCGCCCCGGCACGCGGGCGCGGGCGGAACTGGGCTTTGGTCTTGAAAACACCGCCGTGCAGCTTGCCGGGCGCGAAGCGCACTGGATGGCCGAGGCCGCCAAGCTGGCCGAAGGGCAGGGCGCGAGGATCATCGACATCAACATGGGCTGCCCCGCCAAGAAGGTGGTGAACGGGTATTCCGGCTCGGCCCTCATGCGCGACCCCGATCATGCCCTGACACTGATCGAGGCGGTGGTGAGCGCGGTTAACGTGCCGGTCACGTTGAAAACCCGGCTTGGCTGGGATGCCGATCTGCTGAATGCACCCGACCTCGCACGGCGGGCCGAAGGCGCGGGCGTGCGGATGATCACCATCCACGGCCGCACCCGCTGCCAATTCTACAAGGGCGCCGCCGACTGGGGCGCGATCCGCGCGGTCAAGGAGGCGGTGCGCATCCCCGTGATCGCCAATGGCGATATCACCGGCAGCGACACGGCGCGCGCCGCACTCCGCCAGTCGGGGGCGGATGGCGTGATGGTCGGGCGCGGCGCCCGGGGGCGGCCGTGGCTGCTGGCCCGGATCGCGCAGGACCTCTTTGGCGCGCCGGCCCCGGACATCCCGAACGGGCATGCGTTTCATGACATGATTTCATGGCATTACGAGGCGATGCTTGCCTTCTACGGTGCCGCCCTCGGCGCCCGCGTGGCGCGAAAGCACCTTGGCTGGTATATGGATGACGCGGGCACCGCGCCGGCGCTGCGCCGCGAGATCCTGACCGCCAGCGACCCCGCCCACGTGCTGGCCCGGATCCCTGACATGCTGACCGAGTGCGCGGAGCGGGCGGCATGAGCGCGCTGATGGCCAACCTGTGGGCCTCTCTGCCCATCCCGGCGGTGATCATCGACCCGGAGGATCGGATCATCGAGGTGAACCCGGCCGGCGAGCAGTTCCTCAACGCCTCGATGAAGGCGCTGTCGGGCGTGCCGGTCTGGGACCGGATCTTCGTCGATGCGCCGTTGGAAGAGGCCTTCGCGCGGGTGCGCACGGGCAATGCGCCGCTTTTCGTCAATGCCGTCGATGTTGGCACCGGCAGCCGCAAGCCCGAAAGCTGCGACGTGCAGATCGCACCGCTGGCCGACCAGTCGGGCCATGTTCTCGTGCTTCTGGAAAGCCGCGCGCTGGCGGGCAAGCTGCACCGGGCGCTGACGTCGAAATCGGCCGCGATCTCGGCGGTCGGCATGGCCGAGATGCTGGCCCATGAAATCAAGAACCCGCTGGCCGGGATCACCGGCGCAGCGCAGCTACTTTCGATGACGGCAAGCCCCGAGGATCAGGAGCTGACCGACCTGATCGTCGCCGAAACGCGGCGCGTCGTGAAACTGCTCGACCAGGTGGAGGAGTTCGGCAATGTCCGCCCGCCCGATCGCAAGGCCGTCAACATCCACGACGTGCTGGACCGGGCGCGCAAGTCGGCCGCCGTGGGCTTTGCCGCGCACATGGTGCTGGAGGATGACTATGACCCCTCGCTGCCGCTGACATGGGCCGATCCCGACCAGTTGCAGCAAGTGTTCCTGAACCTTCTGAAAAACGCCGCCGAGGCCGGTCAGCAAGGTGGCACGATCCGGTTGCGCAGCTTTTACGAGCCGGGCCTCAGGGTGCGCCGCGAGGATGGCACGCGGGGCGCGGTGCCGCTGCACGTGGAGGTGATCGACGACGGCCCCGGCCTGCCCACCGGGATCGCACAGCACATCTTCGACCCGTTCGTGTCGGGGCGCGAGAACGGCACCGGGCTGGGCCTTGCGCTGGTGGCCAAGATCGTCGCCGACCACGATGGCTGGATCGCGGTGGAGTCCGTGCCCGGCCGCACCGCGTTCCGCATTTCCCTGCCGGTGGCGCCCGCGCGGCCGGCCAAACAGACAGACGCTTGAGGACGACGACCCATGGATGGCACCGTACTTGTCGCCGATGACGACCGCACGATCCGCACCGTTCTGACACAGGCCCTGACACGGGCCGGGTGCAAGGTGCATGCGACCTCTTCGCTGGTCACGCTGATGCGATGGGTGGACGAGGGCAAGGGCGACCTCGTGATCTCGGACGTGATCATGCCGGACGGCAACGGCCTCGACATGCTGCCAAAGATCGCAGAGAAGCGCCCCGGCCTGCCGGTGATCGTGATCTCGGCGCAGAACACGATCATGACGGCGATCCAGGCGACGGAGGCCGACGCCTACGATTACCTGCCCAAGCCCTTCGACCTGCCCGATCTCATGAAGCGCGCAGGACGGGCGCTCGACATCAAGCGCCGGGCCTCGGCCCCCGCGCGGCGCGAAAGGGTGGACGAGCCGCGCGACGACCTGCCGCTGGTCGGGCGCACCCCGGCGATGCAGGCGCTCTACCGGTTGGTGGCGCGGGTGATGAACGCCGACCTGCCGGTGCTGATTACCGGCGAAAGCGGCACCGGCAAAAGCCTGATCGCCCGCGCGATCCACGATTTCTCCGACCGGCGGACGCGGCCCTTCGTGACGGTGACGGCCGGCGACCTTTCCACGCCGGACGGGCCGCAGCAGGTGTTGGCGCGGGCAAGAAACGGGTCGATCCTGTTCGACGAGATCGGCGATTTCGACACCGAGGCGCAGGGCGTGATCGCGCGGCTTCTGGACAGTTTCGGCGAGGGCGCGCCGCGCGTCATGGCCGCCAGCCAGCAGGACCTGACAGACCGGATGGAGGCCGGCGACTTCCGTCAGGACTTGTTCTATCGCCTGTCGGGCGTGACGCTGGCCCTGCCGCCGCTGCGCGAGCGGGTCGACGACATCCCGCTTCTGGCCGAGCATTTCCTTGCCCGCACCGAACGCGACGGGGTGCCGACGCGGCAGTTCTCGCCCGGCGCGATGGAGATGATCCGCGCCTATAGCTGGCCGGGCAATGTGCGCCAACTGGAAAACACCGTGCGCCGCCTGAGCGTGACCGCGCAGGGCGAGGTGATCGGCAAGGCAGAGGTCGAATCGGTCCTCGGCAACCAGCCCGAAATCGAACCGCTGATCGGGTCCGGCGATGGTGAAAAGCTGTCAGCCTCCGTCGCCAAGCACCTCAAGCGCTATTTCGACCTGCATGGCGGCGTGCTGCCGCCGCCGGGGCTATACGCGCGGATCCTGCGCGAGGTGGAGGCGCCGCTGCTGGAGATCGCGCTTGACGCAACCGGCGGCAACCAGGCCAGATGCGCCGATCTGCTTGGCATCAACCGCAATACCCTGCGCAAGAAGATCACCGACCTGGATATTCGCGTGACACGCCGCCGGAAATTGATGTAAAACCGCAACAGTGGCGTTGCGCGCCGGTGACGGCGCGGTCTTCAGCCACAGGATTTTGCGGTGCGGTGGCGGTGCTGCCCAATATCAAGAGGTTTCCGGGTGACAGCCCCTTCGCAAGGTGATGCAGATCCCCCACTGTTGGGCCTGTTGATGCGGCCGCGCAATCGCCGGCTGCGCACCCTTGGCACCTTCGGGCTGGTGCTGCTTGGCCCGGTTCTGACAATCGCCACCTTCCTTGCGCTGGGACCATTGGGGCAGGGGGCGGGGTCGCCTGCGCTGCGGCTGATCCTGCTGGCCGACATGATCTATATCCTCGTGGTGGCGGCGCTGGTGCTGTACCGCGTGGCGCGGATGGTGGCGGCGCGGCGGGCGCGCTCTGCCGGGTCGCGGCTGCACCTGCGCCTGACCGGCGTCTTCGCGCTGCTGGCGTTGCTGCCCACGGTGGCAGTTGCGGTCTTTGCGATGATCACCGTCAACATGGGGCTGGAAGGCTGGTTTTCCGACCGGGTGCGCAACGCGCTTGGCCATTCGGTCGACGCCGCCCATGCCTACCAGGACGAACACCGGCGCGACCTGTCCCAGGACGCCGAGGCGCTTGCCGCCTTCCTCAACCGGGCCCGCCGCACCACGCCGTTCCTGCCCGATGGCGACCTGCGCCAGATCCTCAGCCAGGGTCAGCAGGCGATCCAGCGCGGCCTGCGCGAGGCGTTCGTGATCGACGGCACCGGCGAGATCCGGGCGCGTGGCGAGCGGTCCTACCTGTTCGATTACGAACGCCCCTCGGACGCGGATCTTGACCGTGCTGCGGCGGGGGAGCTGGTGTTGATCGAGGATCGTGACATCAACGAGTTTCGCGCCCTGCTGCGTCTGACGGATTTCGCCGACCGCTATCTTTACGTCAGCCGCGAGGTCGATGGCCAGATCATCGCGCTGCTTGACGAAACGCAGGCCACGGTGGGACTTTACCGGCAACTGGAAAGCGAACGGGGCCAGTTCCTGTTCCAGTTTGGCCTGATCTACCTTGGCTTCGCGGTCATCCTGATCCTTGCCGCGATCTGGTTCGGGCTGTGGTTTGCCGAGCGCATCTCGCGCCCCATCGGGCGGCTTGCCGGCGGTGCGCAGCGGGTGGGAATAGGCGACCTTGACGTGCGAGTGCCCGAGGAAAAGGGCGACGACGAAATCGCCATGCTGGGGCGCCTGTTCAACCAGATGACGCGGCAGTTGAAAGGCCAGCGCGACGCGCTGATGGAACAGAACGATCGCACCGAGGAACGCCGCCGCCAGTTCGATTCGGTGCTCGGTTCCGTCACCTCCGGGGTGATCGGGCTCGACGCCGAAGGGCGGGTCGATTTCATGAACCGCTCCGCCATCCGCCTGCTGGACCTCGACGATCAGCGCGATCACGGCATGAACCTGTCGGTCGCCGTTCCCGAATTCGGGGCGCTCTTCAAGCGCCTGCGCAAGCGCAGCGCGCCCGTGGTGCAGGAGGAGATCAAGGTCACCCGGCGCGGCAAGCTGGAAAGCCTGTTGGTGCGCTTGTCGGTGCGCCGGGACGCCGATGGCGCGCTGGAAGGCTATGTGGTGGCGCTCGACGATGTGACCGATCTTGTCAGCGCGCAGCGCATGGCGGCCTGGGGCGATGTCGCGCGCCGCATCGCGCACGAGATCAAGAACCCGTTGACCCCGATCCAGTTGTCGGCCGAACGGGTGCGGCGCAAGTTCTCGCGCCTGCTCGACGCCGCAGATGCCGCGCAGCTGGAGCAATTGACCGAGGTGATCGTGCGCCAGACCAACGACCTGCGCAAGATCGTGGACGAGTTTTCGCGCTTCGCCCGGATGCCCGAACCGGACCGCCAGCCCCAGGACGTGGCGCAACTTTTGCGCGACACGGTGCTGCTGCAACAGGCCGGACAGCCGGGTACGCGCTTTGACGTTGCGATCCCCGTCGGCCCGATCCGCGCTGACCTCGATGCGACGATGATCGGGCAGGCGTTCACGAACCTGATCAAGAACGCCGGAGAAGCGATTGAATCCCTTCAGGAAAAAGGTGCACCCGAAGGCCACGCGCCAGAGATCCGGGTGGCGATGACCCCGCGCGACGACATAGTCGAGATCACCATTTCCGACAACGGCATCGGCCTGCCGCCCGACCGCGCCCGGCTGTTCGAGCCTTACGTGACGACGCGCGAAAAGGGCACCGGGCTGGGGCTGCCCATCGTCAAGAAGATCATCGAGGAACATGGCGGCACGCTCGACCTGCTCGACGCGGCGCCGTTCTCGGAGGGTGCCCCCCCCGGCGCGATGGCCCGCATCACGCTGCAGCGCCTGCTCGACAACGGAGGAGACACGACATGAGCGACATTCTGGTTGTCGATGACGAGCGCGATATCCGCGAACTCATCTGTGACATTCTTCAGGACGAAGGCTTCGCCACCCGCATGGCGTCGAATTCCGACGACTGCATGGCGGAACTCAACCGCGACCCGCCGGGGATGATGATCCTCGATATCTGGCTGAAAGACAGCAACATGGATGGGATAGATATCCTGTCCCACGTCAAGCGCGACAACCCGGATGTGCCGGTGGTGATCATCTCGGGCCACGGCAATATCGAGATCGCGGTGGCCGCGATCAAGCAGGGCGCGTTCGATTTCATCGAGAAGCCCTTCAACATTGACCAGCTTCTGGTGGTGATCCGCCGCGCCATGGAAGTCGGCCGCCTGCGCCGCGAAAACGCCACCCTGCGCCGGCAGGACGCGCGTTCGGACGAGATGATCGGTACAGGCCACGCCTTCAGGACGCTGAAGTCGCAGCTCGACAAGGTCACGAAATCGAACGGCCGGGTGATGCTCCGCGGCGGTCCGGGATCGGGCAAGGAAATCTCCGCGCGCTACATTCACGCCCAGTCCGACCGGGCCGACGCCCCGTTCGTCACCGTCAATTCCGCCTCGATCGCGCCCGAACACATGGAGGAGGTGCTGTTCGGCCGCGAAAGCCCGGAACGCGGGGTGGAACAGGGGTTGCTGGAACAGGCGCATGGCGGGGTGATCTATTTCGACGAGATCGCCGACATGCCGCCCGGCACCCAGTCCAAGATATTGCGGGTGCTGGTCGACCAGAGCTTCACCCGCGTCGGCGGCACCGCCAAGGTGCGGGTCGATCTGCGCGTGATTTCGTCCACCACGCGCGACCTGAAGGCGGAAATCGCCGCCGGTCGCTTCCGCGAGGAGCTGTATCACCGGCTCAACGTGGTGCCGATCGAGGTGCCGAGCCTCGAGGAAAGGCGCGAGGATATCCCCGACCTCGCGCGCTATTTCATCGCCCGCTTCAACCGCGACCAGGGCCTGCCGCTGCGTGATCTCGGCTTCGACGCCGAGGCGATGCTGCAAACCATGCGCTGGCCCGGAAATATCCGCGAACTCAGGAACGTGATGGAACGGGTGCTGATCCTCGGCGACGGCACCGGCCCGATCGAGGCGCGCGACCTTCCCGGACATGGCGCCGGGGGCGCCCGCGAGGAGGACGCTATCGCGCTGTCCCCCGGGCTGACAACGCTGCCCCTGCGCGAGGCGCGCGAGCTTTTCGAACGCCACTACCTGATGGCCCAGATCAACCGCTTTGGCGGCAATATCAGCCGCACCGCCAGTTTCGTCGGCATGGAACGCAGCGCTCTGCACCGCAAGCTGAAATCGCTTGGCGTCGTGACCTCCAGCCGCGCCGGCAGCCGGGTGGCGCAGGTCGGGGAGGGTGAGGCCTGAGCGCGCCCTCCTCCGCCTCTGCCTGGCGCTGACCTTTCGCGTCTGACACCCTTGCCGATGAGCGTAGCGAAGAGGTGCCGGGTCGGCGCGGGACGCGACGAAACCGGCCACCACCAAGCATGGTCCCGGCAATTGACGCCCGGCCCGCTTCCTGCCATGCAGAGCGACAGGCCGGGCCTGCCCGGTCGCATCAGGATGGGCAACGGCGATGAAGATCATCATTTGCGGCGCGGGCCAGGTCGGCTGGCAGATCGCGCGCCACCTGTCGCGGGAAAACAACGACGTCACCCTCGTCGACAACAACCCGGAGCTTGTCGCCCGCGCCACCGATACGCTCGACGTGCAGGGCATCACCGGCTTCGCCTCCTACCCGGACGTTCTCGAAAAGGCCGGTGCGCGCGATGCCGACATGATCATCGCCGCGACCTTCTCCGATGAGGTCAACATGGTCACCTGCCAGGTGGCGCATTCGATCTTCGCGGTGCCGCGCAAGATCGCGCGGCTGCGTGCGCAAAGTTACCTGACGGCGGTCTACTCCGATCTCTACCGGCGCGAACACCTGCCCGTGGACGTGGTGATCAGCCCCGAACGAGAGGTTGCGAAGGCGGCGCTGCGCCGGCTGGCCTCGCCCTCCACCTTCGATACCGAGACCTTTCTGGGCGGCGACGCGCGCTTGCTGGGCATCCGGATCGAGGCGGATTGCCCGGTCGTTGATACGCCGCTCAAGCAACTGTCGGAGCTTTTCTCGACCCTGCGCGCGGTCGTTGTGGGGGTGCGTCGCAAGACTGTGCTGTTCGCGCCCGATCCCGGCGATCAGCTTTTCGTCGGCGACGAGATCTACGTCTTCACCCATGACAAGGACGCCGCCCGGACGCTGGAGATCTTCGGCAAACCGCCCGGGCGGCTGGATCGGGTGGTGATCATCGGCGGCGGCAATGTCGGGCTTGGCGTGGCGCAGGAGCTGGAAAAATCCTCCAGCCGGGTGCGGGTCCGGGTGATCGAACGAAACCGGGGCCGCGCCGAACGCGCCGCCGATGCGCTCGCGCGAACCATCGTGCTGCACGGCGACGGGATGGATATCGAGATCCTGCGCGAGGCGGGGGTAGAACGCGCCGACGTGGTGCTGTGCGTGTCCGACGACGACAAGACCAACCTGCTGGCCGCTGTCAGGGCCAAGTCGGCAGGCGCCGGCATGGCGATTTCGCTGATCAATGACCCGTCGATGGTGCAGCTGATGGAACCGCTTGGCATCGACGCCTATGTCAACCCGCGCGCCACCACCGTCAGTTCGATCCTGCGCCATATCCGGCAGGGCCGGGTGCGTGGCGTCTATTCCATCGGTGACGCCGAGGCCGAGGTGATCGAGGCGCAGGTGCTGTCGACCTCGCCCATTGCCGGGCGGCAGGTGCGCGAGATCGACATTCCCGAGGGCGCGCTGATCGGTGCGGTTCGCAAGGGCGACACGGTGATCCGCCCCTCCGGCTCCACCTTGATCGAGGAGGGCGACACGGTGGCGATCTTCGCGCTGTCCAAGGACGTGCCTGCGGTCGAGGCGCTGTTGCGCGTCTCGGTCGATTACTTCTGAGCGATGAAGGTCTTCGGGCTCAGGTTGCCGCTTTTCGCCGTGCTGGTCGGGATTTCCGCGCTGGCGATGCTGATCCCGGCCAGCGTCGCGGTGGTGCAGCAAGACCATGCCAGCGGGCGCAGTTTCTTCTATTCCGCCCTGCTGCTGTGCATCCTGACGCTGGTCGCGGTTTTCGCAACGCAAGCGATACGGCCAGCCAAATCGGCGCGCACCCACCTTGCGGGACTGATCGCGGCCTACCTGCTGTTGCCCGTGGTGCTGGCGGTTCCGCTTGCTGATTCCATCGGCAACACGAGAGTTTTCAACAGCTATTTCGAAATGGTCTCGGCGTTGACCACGACTGGCGCGTCGGTGTTCGATCCCGCCCGGCTCAGCGATGCGGAACATCTCTGGCGGGCGCTCGTGGGCTGGCTTGGCGGGCTTCTGGTCTGGGTCACGGCGGCGGCGGTGATGGCGCCGCTCAACCTTGGCGGCTTCGAGGTGTCCTCGGAAACGCAGGACCGGCGCATCCAGTCGAACAAGAGCCAGATCCTCGCCGCCGCGCCGGAACTGCGCTTGCGCCGGGCGATCGGCACGCTGGCGCCGGTTTATGCCGGCCTGACCGGGGTGTTGTGGCTGTTGCAGGTGATTGCAGGCGAGGCCGACCTGCCGGCACTGGCCCATGCGATGGCGGTGATGTCGACATCGGGGATTTCGCCCACCGGCGGACTCGCCGGGGCGCAGGGCGGGCTGCTGTCCGAGGTCTTCATCTTCGCCTTTTTCCTTTTCGCGCTCAGCCATCATGCATTTGGCGACCGGTTGTCTCCCGCCACGCCGGGCCGGCTCTACCAGGACCGCGAGGTCCGGCTTGCCATCTACATCGTCGTCGTGCTGACGGTGCTTCTTTTCCTGCGTCACTGGCTCGGTGCGCTGGAATTTGATGATCAGGCCAATATCGGAGCCGCGTTAGCGGCGCTTTGGGGCGGCCTGTTCACCCTCATGTCGTTTCTCAGCACGACCGGGTTCGTGTCAGAGTTCTGGTCCGTGGCGCGCGACTGGTCCGGTCTGCCCACGCCTGGCCTGCTGCTGGTGGCGCTGGCGCTGACCGGCGGCGGTGCCGCGACCACAGCGGGGGGAATCAAGTTGATCCGGGTCTACGCGCTTTACAAGCACGGGCGGCGTGAACTGTCCAAGCTGACCCATCCCCATTCGGTGGCCGCCGGCGGGCGCCTTGGCCGACGCATCCGGCGCGAGGGCGCCTATATCGCCTGGGTGTTCTTCATGCTGTTCATCCTGTCGATGGCGGGCGTGATGGTGGCGCTGTCGCTGACCGGGCTGGATTTCGAACAGGCTTTCGTTCTCGCCGCCGCCGCCCTGTCCACGACCGGGCCGCTGGCCGCCGTCGGGGCCGATGTGCCGATTGCCTATGCCAGCCTGACCGATCCGGCCAAGGCAGTGCTGATCGGTGCGATGATTCTCGGGCGGGTTGAAACACTGGCGCTGATCGCGCTTTTCAACCCCGGTTTCTGGCGGATCTGACACCGGCCCGACCGGCAAGCCTGCCGATGCAGCAAGCTGTGATGACGGTTGCGGGAATCGGGGTGGAAATCCGCGAAAAACATGCACATACTGGTTTGTGTATAGTCTCCGCGTTCCGCAACAGGGAACGGCAAGCAAGAACAAGGCAAATTTCCAAATGGCCGAAAACAAGCAAAATCTGCAGGACGCGTTCCTGAATCACGTCCGCAAGACCAAGGTCCCGGTCACGGTTTTCCTGATCAACGGGGTCAAGTTGCAGGGAGTGATTACCTGGTTTGACAATTTTTGTGTTCTCTTGCGCCGCGATGGCCAGTCGCAACTGGTCTACAAACACGCGATTTCCACGGTGATGCCGGCCCAGCCCATCAACCTGTACGACGGGGAAGAGTGATCGAATCCGATCTGACCGGACCCGCGCCGGACGACACCGGCCTGACGCGCGCCGTTGTCCTGCATCCCGACATCCGGTCGGAGCGTGAGCGCCGCGACCCGGCGCCGGCACTGGAAGAGGCTGTGGCGCTTGCTGCGGCCCTACCCGGGCTTGAGGTCGTCGCGGCCGAGGTCGTGCGCCTGCCGCGCGCCCATGCCGGGTTGCTGTTCGGCACCGGCAAGATCGCCGAGATCAAGGCCCGGATCGAGGCGGAAGAGGCCGAGCTGGTGCTGGTCGATGGCCCGGTCACGCCGGTGCAGCAGCGCAACCTCGAAAAGGAATGGGGGGTCAAACTGCTCGACCGGACCGGGCTGATCCTCGAGATTTTTGCCGACCGCGCCCGCACGCGCGAGGGCGTGTTGCAGGTGGAACTGGCGGCGCTGAGCTATCAGCGCACCCGCCTGGTGCGCGCCTGGACCCACCTTGAACGGCAGCGCGGCGGGCTTGGATTTGTGGGCGGCCCCGGTGAGACCCAGATCGAGGCCGACCGGCGCGCCATCGACGAGGCGATGACGCGGCTCAGGCGGCAACTGTCGAAGGTCGTCAGGACGCGGGAATTGCACCGCAAGGCGCGGGCCAAGGTGCCTTACCCGGTGGTCGCGCTGGTGGGCTATACCAACGCTGGAAAGTCCACGCTTTTCAACCGTTTGACCGGGGCGGATGTGATGGTGAAGGACATGCTCTTTGCGACGCTCGACCCAACCATGCGGGCGGTGAAACTGCCCGATGGGACGGATGTGATCCTGTCCGATACGGTGGGCTTCATTTCCGACTTGCCGACGCAGCTTGTCGCGGCCTTCCGCGCGACGCTCGAAGAGGTGCTTGGTGCCGATCTCATCCTGCATGTGCGCGATATTGCCCACGGCGAAAGCGAGGAGCAGGCGGTCGATGTCATGGCCATCCTGTCCGAGCTGGGTGTCGATCAGGATGTGCCGCTGCTGGAGGTCTGGAACAAGACCGATCTTCTGGACAATGCCCGCCGCGCCGAAGTGCAGGCCGCCGCCGACCGGCGCGACGACGTGTTCGCCATTTCCGCCTGGAAGGGGTGGGGGCTCGATCCGCTTCTGGCGGCGGTCTCGGATCACCTGTCGCCGCCACGGTTCCAGACCGGGCTTGACCTGCCGTTTTCCGCCGGGCGCAGGCGCGCCTGGCTTTATGAACAAGGCGTTGTCGAGGACGAGGTGCAGGGCGACGAGGGGGTGCATCTGCTGGTGTCCTGGACCGCGCGTCAGCAAAAGGCATTTCGTGAGCTCTGAACAGGGGCGGCATTGCGCGTTTTCCCGTGTCAGCCGGTCCCGCCGGTCGATTTGCGCAGGCCATCGGAAGCCGGGCTCAGCGCCCCGCCTTCACCTCGTTCAGCACGAAGACCCGGATCGCAGAGGCCAGCCCGCTTTTCAATCCGCGGTCGGCATCGACCTCGGCCGCGAGCGCGTTCACCGAATACCCGCGCGCGGCGGCCAGACGCTGGAAGTCCTGCCAGAACGCATCTTCCAGCGACACGCTGGTGCGGTGGCCGTGCAGGGTGAGCGAGCGTTTGACGGGGCGTGTGGACATGCCCCGATCATGCCACCAAAGCGGTGCGTCAGGAAAGCCCCGCCAAGCCCCGCAACAACAGTGGGGCCTCCCATGCGCGCAGAACCGGGCGCGCGGCGCTGTAGCGGCTGGTCTGCGACCCGATTTCACGCATCAGGCCCGCCCGCATCCGGCGCGACAGAGTGCCGACATTGCGCGGCGTGGGCTGGAAACTCTCCGTCGCCAGACCTTCGCAAAAGATCACCTCGTGCCGGTCGCACAGAAGGTGCACATAGCTGATCCCGCCAATGGCGCGATCCCGCAAGACCCGCACACCATCGACCAGCCCCTTGGCGGGGGCGAGCGTTTCGTCGGCATGGAACATCAGCCCGCTGCCCGCGAAACAGAACCGGTGCTGCGGCGAAACCGAGATGTCGCGCGCCGGACGGCCAGGCCCGAAGGCATCCTTTCGGATGCGCACGGGATGCAGGTTGGCGGAGATCCGTTTCAACCCCGGCAGGTCGCTGCGGCCGATCCAGCGCAGGGGTTGATAGCCGTTATCGGCGGTTTGTACCCTGTCACCGACGCACAGCGCGCCCGCCGCGACCGGCCCCCGGTCGGTGTCGATCGGGCAGCCGGGCGTGAAACAGATCACCTCGTCGTAGTCGATACCGTCGGTATCGTGCCAGCCGCCCTTGAAACACTTGATCTCGCTACCCTCGTCAAAGGCGGAGTCCGTCATCGGGATGACGTAGTAGCCATCCGATGTGTAGGTATAGACGATCTCCTCCACGTGGGTGTCCCCATCGCTATCCTTGAACTCGGTCTCGATCGTGCCGGACCATTGGATGCTGTGGCTTTGCCCGTCGATCTCGGCGGTTTCGGCCTGCCCGGTATCCTGCCCGTACCAGTCGAGCCGATCGTCATCGTCGGTGATCTTCATTTCCACCGACGACTCGTAATCTGTGAAACCGGCCCATTTGTAGGCAGCTACCGTGTGCGTCCTGACAGCGCCGCCATCATCATCGCGGTCTTCGGATTTGTGTTTCTTCGACAAGCGCACCTCCCGCACCCTGTTCAGGCGTTCGGGAGGCACGATGCCGTGCAAACCTTTCGATTCGGTTTACGCTCCGTCCGGATCGTCGCGGCGATGCGCGTCGAGGCGACGCGCGGCCTTGTTCGCGCGCTCCTGGTCCCGCGCTTTCGCCGCTTTGCTGCGCCCGTGTTTGACGGCGTTCTCGTCGGCCCGCGCCGTCTTCTCGGCCCGCGCCTTGGCTTTTCGAAACCGGTTCAGGTTGACCGGTGCCGCCATCACGTCTTCGGGCCGATCATCTGTTCGGGGCGCACGACGGCGTCGAAGGTCTCGGCGTCCACGAAGCCGAGCGCGATTGCCTCCTCCTTCAGCGTCGTGCCGTTCTTGTGCGCGGTCTTGGCGACCAAGGTGGCGTTGTCATAGCCGATGGTCGGGGCGAGCGCGGTGACCAGCATCAGCGATTCGGTCATCAACTTCTCGATGCGCGGGCCGTTGGCCTCGATGCCCAACAGCATCCGTTCCGTGAAACTGTCCGCCGCGTCGCCCAGAAGCTGGATGGATTGCAACAGGTTGTAGGCCATCATCGGGTTGTAGACGTTGAGTTCAAAGTGACCTTGCGAGCCTGCGAACTTGATCGCGGCGTCATTGCCCATGACATGCGCGGCGACCTGCGTCAGCGCCTCGGCCTGCGTCGGGTTGACCTTGCCCGGCATGATCGAGCTGCCCGGTTCATTCTCCGGCAGGATCAACTCACCCAGACCAGACCGGGGACCGGACCCGAGGAAGCGGATGTCGTTGGCGATCTTGTAGCAGCTGCCCGCTACGGTGGCCAAGGCGCCCGAGAGGAACACCATCGCGTCATGCGCCGCGAGGGATTCGAACTTGTTGGGCGCGGTCACGAAGGGAAGGCCGGTGATATCGGCCATGTGCGCGGCCACGGCCTCGCCCCAGCCTTTTTTCGTGTTCAGCCCGGTACCCACGGCGGTGCCGCCTTGCGCGAGTTCGTAGATTCCGGGCAGACAGGCGTTCACCCGTGCGATGCCCTGCCGGATCTGGTGGGCGTAACCGGAAAATTCCTGCCCCAAAGTCAGCGGTGTGGCATCCTGCGTATGGGTGCGGCCGATCTTGATGATGTCCTTGAACTCGTTTGTTTTTTGCTCCAGCCCGACGGCCAGTTTCTCCAGCCCCGGCAGCAACACGTCACGCACGCTGACGCCCGTTGCGATATGCATGGCGGTGGGGAAGGTGTCGTTCGAGGATTGGCCCATGTTGCAGTGATCATTGGGGTGTACCGGGTCTTTCGAGCCGATGGTGCCGCCAAGGATCTCGATGGCGCGGTTGGCGATCACCTCGTTGGCGTTCATGTTGGATTGCGTGCCCGACCCGGTCTGCCACACGACAAGCGGAAAATTGTCGTCGAACTTGCCCTGGATCACCTCGCCCGCGGCCGCGATGATGGCATCGGCCAAGCGCGCGTCGAGCGCGCCGGTGGCCTTGTTTTCCATCGCGCAGGCCTGTTTGATCACGCCAAGCGCGCGCACGATGGCGACGGGCTGCTTCTCCCAGCCAATCGGGAAATTCATGAGGCTGCGCTGCGTCTGTGCGCCCCAATACTTGTCGCTGGGAACCTCGAGCGGGCCGAAACTGTCGGTCTCGGTGCGGGTTGCGGTCATCTGGCTAGGCCTCCTGCATATGGGTTGTGACAGGCTATAATCCGCGCGCGCTACAGGGGCAATGAGCACGCACCGCCTGTTGGCGCAATCAGGCGACGATTGCCGCCGTCACGCCCCCGGGCGGGAGAATTGCCGCCGTCACGCCCCCGGGCGGGAGAA
>Ga0100398_1000022_pt1 | contig 153410 bp, 142 predicted proteins | sample CryGeymeta201522_FD_81568 | JGI IMG/M metagenome (GOLD analysis project Ga0100398, IMG submission 81568) | Groundwater microbial communities from Crystal Geyser aquifers in Utah, USA - Crystal Geyser metaG 2015-22 | ecosystem: Environmental > Aquatic > Deep subsurface > Groundwater | place...
GGCATGGCGGGCATGGCGGGGATGGCAGGCACGGCGGGCATCCTTTCACGCAGGCTCTGGCGCTATCATGCGGGGGCGTGCCAGATGCGCAAGGGTGATCTGCGGGAGTGCGGGACGATGCGGCTCAAAGACCTCGACACGCCCTGCGTGGTGATCGACCTCGACCGCGCCGAGGCGAACCTCGCACGCGGGCAGGCGGTTGTGGCGGCAGCGGGCCTTGCCATGCGCCCGCATGTCAAGACGCACAAGCTTCCTTGCATGGCGCTGCGCCAGATCGCGCTGGGGGCGGTGGGCGTCACCTGCCAGAAACTGGGCGAGGCCGAGGCGATGGCGGACGGCGGCATCGGCGATATCTTTGTGCCCTACAACATCCTGGGGGCCACCAAGCTCGCCCGGCTCGCGGCGCTGCATGCGCGTGTGGTGCTCTCGGTGACGGCGGACAGCGCGCAGACGGTGGCGGGCTACGCCGCCGCCTTCACCGACCCGGCGCATCCGCTCGCGGTGCTGGTGGAATGCGACACCGGGATGGGGCGCTGCGGCGTGCGGGAGGCGGACGGCGCGCTGGCATTGGCCCGGCAGATCGCGGCCGCACCGGGCCTGCGCTTTGGCGGGCTGATGAGCTATCCTGCGCGCGGACAGCAAAGCGCAGCCGATGCATGGATGGCGGCGTGCGTGGCGCGGATCCAGGCGGCGGGCCTCGCGGTGCCGGTGGTGTCACTGGGCGGCACGCCCGATCTGATGGCGGTGGGCGGCCTGCGCGCGGCGACCGAATACCGCCCGGGCACTTATATCTACAGCGACCGGATGCAGGTGGCCTTTGGCCATGGGACATTCGACGACTGCGCGCTCACCGTGCGCGCCACGGTGGTCAGCCGCCCGACGCCCACGCGCGCCGTGCTCGACGCGGGGTCAAAGGCGCTCGCCGCCGACCTCTGCTCCCTGCCCGGCCACGGCCATATTCCCGCCTATCCGCAGGCGGTCATCACCTCGCTGAGCGAAGAGCACGCGGTCGTCGATCTGGCCCCCTGCGCCGCACGGCCGCAGATCGGCGAGGTGGTGGCGGTGATCCCCAACCATGCCTGCGTGGTGAGCAACCTCTTTGACCGGGTCTGGCTCGCGCGCGGCGATGCGGTGACAGGTGCGGCCGATGTGACCTCGCGCGGGCGGCTTGCCTGACGCGCGAGGGCAAGGCCCGGGCGGCGCGCCCGGGCCGGGGCCGTCAGAACCGGCGCGGGCCTTCGGGCTTGTTGGCGACGATGGCCTCGATGGCGGCCATCAGGTCGGGCGTCATGCGGTCGCGCGCCTCGAGCGCCGCGAGATTGTCGGTCAGTTGCGCCACCCGCGAGGCGCCCAGAATGACGGTGGACACGCGCGGGTTCGCCAGACACCACAAAAGCGCGAGATGGTGGATCGGCATCCCCGCCTCCTTGGCCAGCGCGGCGAGCCTTGCCACTTGCGCCAGCCGTGCGCGGCCCCTGTCGCTCTCCCATTCCTCGCGCAGCCATTCATAGCCCGGCAGCATCATCCGGCTGTCGGCGGGGATCCCGTCGTTATACTTGCCCGTCAGCACACCCGAGGCGAGCGGCGACCAGATCGTCGTGCCGAGGCCAAAGGTGTCATAAAGGGGCGCATAGTCGCCCTCGACCTTCTGCCGCTCAAAGAGGTTGTATTGCGGCTGCTCCATCGTCGGCGGGGTCAGGTGATGGGCGGCGGCCACGCCATGCGCCTCGGTGATCTGCTGCGCCGACCATTCGGACGTGCCCCAGTAAAGCACCTTGCCCTGCGCCACGAGGTCATGCATCGCGCGCACGGTCTCTTCGATCGGCGTGTCCACATCGGGGCGGTGGCAGAAATAGAGGTCGAGGTAATCGACCTGCAACCGCCGCAGCGCCGCATGGCAGGCATCGGTCACATGCTTGCGCGACAGGCCGCGCTGCGTGGGCTTGGACCCGCCCCAGAACACCTTGGACGACACGATATAGCTGTCGCGCGTCCAGCCGAGATCCTTGAGCGCCGCGCCCATCACGACTTCGGAGGCGCCCGCCTCATAGCCCTCGGCATTGTCGAAAAAGTTCACGCCCGCGTCATAGGCGGCGGTCATCAGCGTCTTGGCGTCGCCCGTATCCACCTGTTTGGCAAAGGTGACCCAGGACCCCAGAGAGAACTCGCTGACTTGCAGGCCGGATTTGCCCAAGCGTCGGTATTGCATAAGTGCCTCGATATGTTCAGGTTTCAGGAACCCAGACCAGCATCGACCCCGCCCCGCGGTTTGCCCACAGATAGTAGGGAATCGCGGTGAGGGGTGTGGCGGTCATGTCCGGGTCTTTGACAAAGTAGAGCGGGATCGAGCCGTTTCCATAGCGCCGCGCGGGTGACGTGAGGGTGACGATCCCGCCAAAGAGCGGGCTTTGCGTGGCGCTCAGCGGCGCGTCGGGCGGCAGGCGCAGCATCTGCACGGGGGCGTCGTGGTCGGCCTCCTCCACGCAATAGACCAGCGGACCGCGGCGCAGCGCCACGCGGCCGGCGTTGTTGGTCACCAGAGGATGCGCGTGGATGCGCTCGGCCACCATCGGCAGCGACAGCGCCACACGGTCGCCCGCCTGCCAGCGCCGGGTGAGCGCGGCATAGCCGTTGTGCGCCACGACAGGCACATCCGCGCCATTCACCCGCAGACTGGCCCCGTCGCACCAGCCGGGAATGCGCAGCAACAGCGTGAAATCGGCGGGCGTTGCGGGGTCAATGGTGATCGCGATGTCGCCGTCAAAGGGATAGCGGCTCGTTTCGCGCACCCGCGTCGCGACCCCGCCCAGCGTCTGCGTCGTCTCGATCCCGCCGTAGAGGTGAAAGGCGAGCGTGTCGTCACTGGCCGACACCATATAGCCCGCGACCGAAGCCACGAGGCGCGAGACGTTCATCGTGCAGCAGGGACAGTCATGCCAATGCCAGCGATGCGGCGTGCCGTCGCTTTCCAGCGGGTTGGCATAGAAATAGCCGGTCCCGTCGCGCGACAGGCCCACCAGCGCGCCGTTGAAAAGCGCGGTTTCCATCATGTCGCCGTAGCGGCCGTCCATGTCGAGGTGCAGCATCCGCTGCGCCCAGAACACCAGCGCCACGGCGGCGCAGGTCTCGGCATAGGCGGTGGCGTTGGGCAGGTCGTAGTCGCGGGTGAACCCTTCGTTGCTGGCCGAAGGGCCGAGGCCGCCGGTCACATAGACCTTGGTCAGCATCAGGTCGTCCCACAGCACCTCGCAGGCCGATTGCAGGCTCGGGTCATCGGTGAGCGCGGCAAGGTCCGCCATCGCGGCATAAAGATACATGGCGCGCACGGCATGGCCCACCACCTTGGTCTGCTGGCGCACCGGCATGTGCGACTGCGAATATTCGTGGGTTTTCTGGGTGAAATCCGCCGGATCGGCGCCCCGCGCGCGCGCCTCCTCGTCGAAATACTGCGGGCTGGCACCGCGTTCGTCCACGAAATAGGACGCCAGCGCCAGCGCCTTGGCATCGCCCGTGACGCGGTAGAGCTTGATCAGCGCCATCTCGATCTCGGGGTGGCCGCAATAGCCGCGCCGCTGGCCGGGCCCGGTGCCGAATTGCCCCCGGATATGCTCCAGATAGCGCTCCATGATGTCCAGAAGCCGCCGCCGCCCGGTGGTCTGGAAATAGGCCACCGCCCCTTCGAGCAGGTGGCCCGCGATGTAAAGCTCGTGATTGTCGCGCAGGTTGGTCCAGCGGTTTTCAGGCTCGCGGCACAGATACCAGCAGTTGAGATAGCCGTCGGGCGCCTGTGCGGCGGCGAGGTCGTCAATGATCGCCTCGATCTGCGCCTCGATGGTGGCATCGCGCCGATGCGCGAGCGCATAGGACGCGGCCTCGATCCATTTGCCGACATCGCTGTCCCAGAACACCTGCACCGAAAACCCGTTCGCATGCCGCTTGATCACCAGCGGCGGCGGCGGCTGCGGCAGCCTGAGGCTCGCGAGGATCGTCATTTCCTCGAGTTTCGCATGCTGACTGGGGATCGTGCGGTCGAGCACGGTGTTGAGCCGCTCGGACCAGAAATCGCCGGTCAGGCGCACATCGACAAAGGGGACAGGGGAAAGGCGGGTCATTGCGGTCGCTGTTCCGCCCATGCCTTGCCCGAGGCCTCGAACACATGCGCGCGGGAGGGGTCGAGCGTCAGGCCCAGCCGGTCGCCAGGGTGCAGGCGCACCGACTGGTCGGTCTCGACGATGATCTGGCCCAGCGCGGTGTCCACATAGACATAGCTGGTGTTGCCCAACTGCTCGAACACCGTGGCGACGCCGTCGATCTGCCCCGCGCCGGGATCGCTGAGCGTGACATGCTCGGGCCTGATCCCGATCTCGACCTTTTGCGTCCCGTCAAAATGCGGCGCGGCGCGCGGGGTGAGGCGCAGCGAGGCGCCGCCGTCAAAGGTCGCTTGCAGCCCGTCTGCGGCATGCGCCACCGTGGCGGCCAGAAAGTTCATCCCCGGCGAGCCGATGAAGGAGGCGACAAAGCGGTTTGCCGGGTGGTTGTAGAGGTCGAGCGGGCTGCCCATCTGCGAGATCACGCCGCCGTCGAGCACGACGATCTTGTCCGCCAGCGTCATCGCCTCGACCTGATCATGGGTCACATAGATCATCGTCGTGCCCAGATCGTTGTGCAGCTTGGCCAGTTCCAGCCGCATCTGCACGCGCAGCAGCGCGTCGAGGTTCGACAGCGGCTCGTCAAACAGAAACACCTCAGGGTCACGCACCAGCGCCCGGCCGATGGCGACGCGCTGGCGCTGCCCGCCTGACAGTTCGGCCGGGCGGCGGTCCATCAGCGGCTCGAGTTGCAGCAGCTTGGCGACCCGGCCGCCCTTTTCCTTCTGGATCGACTTGGCCACGCCCGCCAGCGACAGGCTGAAGCAGATGTTCTGCGCCACCGTGAGATGCGGATAAAGCGCGTAGGACTGGAACACCATCGCAACCCGCCGCTTTGCCGGCTGTTCGTGGGTCACATCCACGCCTCCGATCAGCGCGCGGCCATCGCTGACCTCTTCCAGCCCGGCGATCATCCGCAAGAGCGTGGACTTGCCGCAGCCCGAGGGGCCCAGCAGCGCCGTGAACGAGCCGTCATCGACCGAGAGGTTGAGCCCCCTGATCACCTCGACGGAACCATAACGCTTTGTTATACTTTGCAATTCGACAGACGCCATGGTCCCGCTCCCTCTGCGTTTCTTATCCCTTGATCCCGGCCGACAGTGCAATCGCCTGGGTCACGCGCCGCTGGAACAGCAGATAGGCGAGCGCGACCGGCAGGCTTGCCATCACCGCCCCGGCCAGCACCCGGCCATAGGCGACGCCAAAGGCGTCCTGCACGGTGGTGATCCCCACGGCGACGGTCATCATCTGCACGTTCTGCGCCACCAGAAACGGCCAGAGGAACGAATTCCACGCCCCGATGAAGGTGATGATCGCCATCGCCGTGGTCACCCCCCAGTTCATCGGCAGGAACACCCGGTAGAACAGTTGATAGGGATTGGCGCCATCCATCACCGCCGCCTCGCGGTATTCGCGTGGCAGACCGTCGAAAAACCCCTTGTAGACGATCACCGTGACCGGCGTCAGCAGCATCGGCAGGATGATCCCGGCATGGGTATTGAGCAGCTTCACATCCGCGATGATGACGAAATGGTTCACGATCAGCGCCGGCACCGGGATCATGAAGCTAGCCAGGATCGTCCACCACAGCAGATTGCGGCCCGGAAAGCGCAATTGCGAGATCGCATAGCCGGTCATCGCCGACACCAGCACCGCCACCACCGTGATGACCACCGAGGTGATCGTGGAATTGAGATACCAGACCGGGAGCTGCGAATTGGTGATGCCGTAGATGTAGCCCGAGATCGTGGGGCTCGATGGCAGCAGCGTGAATTCGCGCACCGTATCGGCGTCGGACCGCAGGCTGGTCACGATGGCCCAGTAGATCGGCAGGAACCAGATCGCCGCCGCGATCAGCGTCAGCAGCGTGAGCAGGATCCGACCGATGCCGAAGCGACGGGCCGGACGGGACATTTCGGTGGCCGATCGGGTGGCGACGGTGGTCATCTGTAACCCCTCATGCGCAAGAGCTGGAATTGCAGGACCGACATCACCGCGACAAAGACAAACAGCACCACCGCCGCCGCCGCTGCCAAGCCACCCTGATTGTTGATGAAGGCCTTTTCGTAGATGTATTGCACCATCACCATGGTGGACCGCGTCCGCCCGCCCTGCCCGAACAGATAGACCTGGTCAAAGATCTTGAGTTGCAGGATCAGCTGGATCGTCAGGCACAGCACGGTGATCGGCCAGATCAGCGGCCAGGTGATGCGGGTGAACATCTGCCAGCGTGTCGCGCCGTCAAGCGACGCCGCCTCGTAGAGGTCCTTGGGAATGTTGCGCAGCCCCGCCAGGAACAGCAGGATCGAAAAGCCGTTGGTCCACCAGATCGTGATGATCGCCACCCCCGGCATGAACCATGGCAGCGTGCGCCAGACATTGATCGGGCGGCCCATGATCGGCTCGATCACCCCTTGCAGGATGCCGAACTGGACGTTGGTGAGCCAGTTCCAGATCACAAAGACGACCGAAACCGGAAGGATGAAGGGCAGAAAGAACAGGGCAAGGATCATGCTCTGCAACCACCCGTTGAGCCGGCTGACCATGAGCGCGATCAGCAGCGCCACGGCCGTGCCGGGCACAACCGTCAGGATCACGAAATAGATGGTGTTGTTGATCGCGGTCCGAAACACCGGATCGGCCAGGAGTTTGGTATAATTCGACAGGCCGATATAGGCGCCCGCGCCGATCAGCGGCGCATCGGTCACGCTCAGACGGAACATCTGGATCGTCGGCCAGACGAACATCCATCCGTAGATGACGATGAACGGCGCCACAAAGACGCAGGCCGCGATGATCTCACTTCGCCGGTTGGCCATCTGGTTTTCCTTGCGGTGCGGATGGTTCTGCCGGGCTCAGGGAAACCCGGCAGAACGCTGGAAACCGCCCGGCACCGCAGCGGGTGCCGGGCAGGCAACACGGTCGTGTCAGAGGCCGTCCATCTCGGCCTTCATCTCGGCCACGGCGCTCGCCGCGTCGATCTCGCCGTTCATCGCCGCGGTAAAGGCGTTGCCCGCGGCCTCGAACAGGGCAGAGGCGACGCCGGCGTGCACCGACTTGGGGTCAAAGACGCTGTTCGCGGTCAGGACGGCATAGGTCGCCTGCGGCTGCATCATCTGATACTCCGGCGTCTCGGTCACGGCGACATTTGCCGGGATGTGACCCGCCGTCGCCCAGAAGAGCGAATTGTCGGCCATCCAGCGGATCACTTCGAGCGTGGCGGCATGCTCCTCGGGCGTCTGCGGGCTGCCCGCATTGTTCGGGATCGCAAAGGCGTGGCTGTCGGCATAGGTGCAGGGCCGGTCAAAGAACACCGGCAGCTCGATGGCGCCCCATTCGAACAGGTTGCCCTGGTCGTAAAGGTCGGACATCGTGGGCACTTCCCAGACGCCATTGATCATGAAGGGGGCAGCCCCGGTGGTAAACAGCGCCACCGTCGCGGGATAGTCGGTGTAGGACGGGTTGTGCCCGGCCGCGACCCAGTCGGCGATGAGCTGCACCGCGTTTTCGAGCTTTTGCGGGCTGTCGCCGGGGAACCAGTTGCCGTCGCCGCCGATCTCGCCGTTCTGCTGGCAGAGCAGCGAATAGATCGTGCGGAAGGCAAAGCCGCCGTCTGCGGTGACCTGCGCGATGCCATATTGCGCGCCGTTGTCGCGCAGGGTCTGCATCGCGGCGTTGAAATTCTCGATGCCGTTCAGACCCGTCGGCAGGCCATCCTCTCCGATCAGCCCGGAGGCTGCGAGCATGTCCTTGTTGTAGTAAAGCACGATCGGATGGGTGTCGAAGGGGATGGCATAGGTGGCACCATCGACATTGACCGCATCCCAGGTCGCGGCGGCAAAACTGTCGGGCGACAGGCCCATCGCGGCGAGGTCATCGGCGGTGATCTGTGTCAGGGTGTTCTGGCTGACCGCGAGAGGGATGCGCGAGGCATGATAGGTCATGATGTCGGGCCCCTCGCCCACGGCGGCCGAGGTCTGCACCTTGGTATAGAACGGCACGCCCCATTCCAGCGTCGTGGCGTTGATCTGGATCTCGCCCGCATGCTCGGCGTTGAACTGTTCGATCAGCGACTTCATCCGCACGCCGTCGCCGCCGCCGAGGAAGTCCCACCACTCGACGACCTGTTGTGCCTGGGCCGCCGAAACCATCATCGCGGATGATACCAACGCGGCCTTCAAGGTTCTCATATACATGTCTTTCCTCCCGAAAGGGCCGCCTTGGGGCCGACCCGTCGCGCCGGTTCGCAATCAGACAGGCCACGGGCGCACGCAGCCTGGCGTCTCTTGTGGATCACTCCCCCGCCGCCCGGTCCTCCTCCGAAACAAGGCCGCGGTCACGCTCAAAGGGTAGGGATCAGCGCCCGCCCCTGTCAACCGGATTTACGATATATATCGCGTTTTCCGATATCATCTCTCTCCGTCCAGCCTGGCGGTATCACAGCGCAGCCCCATCGCCGCCTGCACATGCGCATCGAAAAGTGCCGCTGCGACAGGGTCTTGCCCCGGCGGATCGGTGAAAAGCCGAAAGGTGGTGGCCAGCAGCGCACCGCGCCCGACCTGTCGTTCGCCGATCAGCACGGCGGGCTTGTGCAGCCAGCCGACATTGGTCGCGGCATGGACCTGGCCGGCATAGTCCCAGGCACGGAAACCGGTCAGCACGTGATGCGGAATCACCCGGTCGAACGACAGATCGACCAGTGGCCCGCCCGGAATGGCGGCAAAGGCCCCCGCCCGCCGCAGCCAGGAAAACCCCGCGATCCAGTCGCCGCGCCACATCGTCCCATGGCGCGCCACCAGCCCGATATTGGGCAGTTGCGTCTCGGCTCCCAGCGGCAGACCGGGCGTATCATCGACGATGGGGATGAACGGCTGTTCGCGCGGACCTGCGTCAAGCCGCAGATTTCCTTGGGTTTTCGCGCTTCCATCTGCCAGCACCAGATACCGCGCCCCCGCCTGCATCCGCGCAATATCCGCCGCATCGAGCGCCGCAACGACCGTGACCACCCCCCCTGCACCGACCGGATAGCCCAGCGCGCCGACCTGCGCCGCAAGCGCCGGATCGGGGACGTGCAGCGCCGGCAGACCCGCAGTGACGCGCGCCGGATAGACCGCGATGTCGATCCGGTTGCGGGCGATCTCGCGCCCTGCGACCTCGAGCACAAAGGCGATCCGCAGCATCCGCGCCGCCTCTGCCGCCGGCAGATCGAGGCTCACCGTCACCGGCGCGGAGACGTCCATCGGCCCGGTTGCCGCAACCTCGGCCCGCCCCGACTGGCCGCTTTCGGCCTCCCAGCGCAGCACTCCCCCGGCCCCGCCCCCGGCCAGCCCGGCCCCGCCGGTCGCCACAACAAGGTCAAAGGAAAACGCCCCGCCCGCCGTGGCGCTGTAGCGCTCTACCAGCGGCACGATCACCAGATCCGCGTTGATCGAGGCGAAATCATCGTGGAAAACCCGCGGATTCCGGTTCATATCCAAAAGTCCGTTAGACTCCCAATGCACATCGGTGAATTCGGTAATCACATAGCCCGTGATCTGCGGATGCCGCCGCATCGCCTCGATCTCGTATTTCAGATTGGCGAACTGATACCATTGCGCCGCGTCGATGAAGGCGTCGAAAGAGCCGAACACCGTGTCGAGCCTGTGGCTGGCAAAGCGCGCCTCGATCCCGTGCGGATAGGCGGCGCCGTCGCCCCAGGTGCTTCCGGTTTCCATCCACCAGGGCTCTGCCCCGTCGATGCGCACCTGTGTCGGCTGCGGCAGGCCCCAGACGCCGAATTCGGACACGATGCGCGGCTCGTCGCCACGTCTCACCGCGTCGCCAAAGGGGCTGTAGGTCCAGTCTGCCCCGGCCGCGAACTCGGCCGTCAACGCATCCCATTCGGCGCGCCGCTCGGGGACCGAGCGGTAATAGTGGAAATCGTCGAGGTCGGATTTGACGTGGAAATTGCCGTGGCAGGGCGAATTGTCCACCACCAGCCGCGACGGGTCGCGCTGTTTGAGCCAGTCATACATGCCTGCGACCCAGGCGCGATGCGCCGGGTCCTCGCGCAGACGGGTGCCCCAATCCTCGTTGATCACCGTCCAGATCACGATCGACGGATGGTTGCCGTCGCGCGCGAGGATCCCCTCCATCGTCTCGCGCATCCGCCGGGCCGCGGCATCGGTAAAGGTGCCGACGTTGGGGATCTCGGTCCAGATCAGCATCCCCAGACGGTCGGCGACCTCGTAGTAGCGCGGATCGGGCACCTTGATGTGGCAGCGCATCATGTTCAGACCCAGCGCCCTGGCCTTGTGCAACTGATCCTCGAGAAAGGCTGTCGAGGGCGGGGTGCAGATCCCCTCGGGGTAGTAGTCCTGATCGAGCGCCGCGCGCATGTAGAAGGGCGCGCCGTTGAGCCACATCTGCCCGCCGCGCGTCTCGAAACTGCGAAAGCCAAAACTGTGGAAAGTCGTGTCGAGGCTGTCGCCGCGGCGCAGATCGACCCGCAGGCGGTAGAGATGCGGGGCATCGGGCGACCACGCCAGCACGTCAGCGACATGCAGGGTCACGGATTGCGTCGCACTGACGATGTCACAGGTCTGCATTGCCACGACCTGCCCGGCAGGGTCGATGACCGATAGTTGCGCCCCTGCCTCAACGGCCCCTGCACTCAGCGTGAGTTGCGCCGTGACCCGCCCGTTGCCCAACGCCGCATCTATGGCGCAATGCAACAGATGCGCGGCCGGACGGCATTCGAGCGTGACCGCCTGCCAGATCCCGCCGATCGGGCCATACCAGCTTTGCTTGCCATGCGGGATTTCGGCAAAGGGAAAGTCGGGCGTGGCCGCGGCGTCGCCATCGGGCAGGATGCAGGCGACCTCGAGCAGGTTGTCGTCGGCCAGCACCGCGGCCGGCACCGTCACCGCAAACGGCAGATAGCCGCCCTCGTGTTCGCCCAGAACTCGGCCATTGACCCGCACCGTGGCATGGTAGCTCACCGCGCCAAAATGCAGGACCACCTCGCCGGGATCCGCAGGGCGGGCGAAACGGCGGCTGTAGCTGGCCCGCCCCGACACCTGACGCAGGTCGGCAAACTGCGCCTGCCAGGGCTGGGGCACGGTTGCCACACGCAAGGCGCCATCCGATGCATGGACGAAGTGCCATTCACCATCAAGGCTTTGACGATATCGCGTCGGTGACTCCGGCAGCATGTCGCACCCCTTGCAGCAACCCGAACCCGGATGCCAATATTTTGGTTATATTATTATCATCTCCTGAGTCGTGCCGACTTGGCAAGACCTCATTTGCCGCCTAAACCCGCATTCCAAAGGATGCGGCCATGACCAAACGCGCCACGATGGTTGATATCGCCCTGCAGGCGGGCGTCTCGCAGGCAACGGTGTCGCTTGTCCTCAACGATGTGGCCAACGCCCGTGTCTCGGACGACACGCGCGCCCGCGTGCGCGAGATCGCGGCCGCGCTGGGCTATGCGCGCCGGGGGCTGGCCGCACGCGCCGCCGGCACGCGGGTGATCGGGATGCTGATCGACGAGGTCACGACCACGCCCTTTGCCACGCCGCTTCTCGAAGGCGCGCGCGACGCGGCGGCGGCGCAGGGTCATGTCGTGGCGACCTTCTGCACCGGCGGCGACCCCGCCGCCGAGGCCTCGGCGCTCGATGCGCTCGATGCGATGGGGCATGGCGGGGTGATCTATGCCAGGCTCGTCACCCGCATGGTGCGACCGCCGGCGCGGCTGGCGGCAGAGCGGACGATCCTGCTCAACTGCCACGACCCCGCGCATCGGTTGCATGCGGTCGTGCCGGGGGACGTCACCGGGGCCATGACGGCCGTGCGCGCGCTGATCGACGCGGGCCATCGTCGCATCGCGCATCTGCCTGGCGAGGATTGGGGCGAGGCCGCGCGCGACCGGCTGCGCGGCTACCGTCAGGCGCTGAGTTCGGCCGACATCCCCTTTGACCCTGCGCTGGTGCAGGGCCCCGCCTGGACTGTCGCCTCGGGGCGCGAGGCGACGCTGCGCCTGCTCGACCTGCCCGCCCCCCCGACCGCGATCTTCTGCTTCAACGACCGGGTCGCCATCGGCTGCTACGAGGCGCTGCGCCTGCGCGGATTGCGCGTGCCGCAGGACATGTCGGTGATGGGCTATGACAACGAGGATCTGGTGGCGCATCTGCTGCCGCCGCTGTCCACCGTCGTCCTGCCGCATGACGAGATGGCGCGCTGGGCGGTGAACTGGCTGATCGACGCGCAGGCCCGGCGCGCCCCTGCCCCGCCGCAGCGGGTCAAGATCGACTGCGGGCTGGTGCTGCGCGGCTCTGTTGCGGCGCCGCAAGGCTGACGCGACCTCTGGCGCGGCGGGATTTGACTAAATCGGGCTTGCCGATATAGACCGGTTTCAAACCAGCAAGAGCGAGAGCCGGACGATGCGCAGCAATTTCCTCATTCTGGACCCCGAAGACGGGATCGACGTGCTCAAGGCCTTTGCCTCGGCCGCGCGCATCCAGGTGCTCAAGCTTTTGCACACGCGCGGGCCGATGAACGTCAACGAGATCGCGCAGGCGCTCGACCTGCCGCAATCGAGCGTGTCGTCGAACGTGCAGGTGCTCGAAGAGGCCGGCCTGATCCGCACCGAGACGCAGCGCGCGCGCAAGGGCAACCAGAAGATCTGCCACACGCTCTTTGACGAGGTGCTGCTGATGTTCAAGGACAGCCCGCGCCCGACCGATGCCAACACGATCGAGGTCGCCATGCCGCTGGGCCTGTACACCAGTTGCGAGGTCTCCGCGCCCTGCGGGCTGTGTTCGGGCGAGGGGATCATCGGGCTTCTGGACGTGCCCGACACATTCCTCGAACCCGCGCGGATGGGCGCCGGGCTTATCTGGTTCACCCGGGGCTATCTGGAATATCAGTTTCCCAACAATACCAAACTGATGAGTGGCAATCTCACGTCGATGGAATTCAGCATGGAACTGTCGTCGGAGGTGCCCGGGACGGCGGCCGACTGGCCTTCGGACATCACCGTGTCGGTCAACCAGATCGACGTCGGCACCTGGACCAGCCCCGGCGATTTCGGCGACAAGCGCGGTGTCTACACGCCAAGCTGGTGGAAGCTGAAGGGCAGCCAGTATGGCAAGCTCAAGAGCTGGCGCATCACCACCGACGGCACCTATGTGGACGGGGTCAAGATCAGCCCCGTCTCGCTCAAGGATCTCGACCTCGAGACGCATCGCTCGATCCGGCTGCGCATCGCGGTGCACGACGATGCGCGCAACCCCGGCGGGATCAACATCTTTGGCCGCGGTTTCGGCAATTACGATCAGGACATCATCTTGCGCCTGACCACCGAAGACTGAAACGCGGTTCTTTCTGCTTGACGCAACTACCCCAAATCCCGATACATATCGACAAAGCGAATATGAAAGCGCGGCCATCTCTGCCGCCGGCCCTGGGGAGGATGCCATGAAAGCTTCGGTTACCGCACACAAGGACTACACCGTCGCAAAGATCGACGACCGGGTCTATTCGGCCTTTCTCGAACATCTGGGGCGGGCGATCTATACCGGCATCTACGAACCCGACCACCCCACCGCCGATGCCAACGGCATGCGCGGCGATGTCGCGCAACTGGTGCGCGACCTCAACATTCCCTATGTCCGCTATCCCGGCGGCAATTTCGTCTCTGCCTACAACTGGGAGGATGGCGTCGGCCCGCGCGCGCAGCGGCCCACGCGGCTCGACCTCGCCTGGCACACATCCGACAGCAATGCCGTCGGCGTGCACGAGTTTTCCGACTGGTGCGACACGGTGAACACCAAGATGATGCTCGCCATCAACCTCGGCTCGCGCGGGCTCGACGATGCGCGCAACTTTGTCGAATACGTCAATGGCCCCACGGGGAGCAAATGGGGCGACCTGCGCAAGAAGAACGGCCGCGCCGCGCCCTTCGACGTCAACCTGTGGTGCCTCGGCAACGAGATGGACGGCCCCTGGCAGATCGGCCACAAGACAGCCGACGAATACGGCCGGCTGGCCAATGAGGTCGCCAAGACCTTGCGCGCCTTTGACAAGGGCCTCGAGCTGATCGTCTGCGGGTCGTCGCATTCGGACATGAAGACCTACCCCGAATGGGAACGGATCGTGCTCGAACATACCTACGAGAACGTCGATCACATCAGCCTGCACATGTATTTCGCCAACCGCGCGAAGAATACCGCCAACTATCTGGCGCTGAACGCAAAACTCGACCGCTACATCAGCACGGTCGAAAGCACGATCAACGTGGTCAAGGGCAACAAGCGGTCCCGGCGCGAGGTCGGCATCAGCTTTGACGAATGGAACGTCTGGTATCACTCGAACGCGCAGGACCGCGCGATCCTCGAGGGCAACGAGGGCTGGCCGCATGCGCCGCGCCTGCTCGAGGATGTCTATAACTTCGAGGATGTGCTCCAGGTCGGCTGCATCCTCAACACCTTTATCCGCAAGTCGAATGTGGTGCGCATCGCCTGCATCGCGCAGCTTGTGAACGTGATCGCGCCGATCATGACCGACCCCGCCGGCGCGGCCTGGCGGCAGACGATCTACTATCCCTACTATTTCGCCTCGATCTTTGGTCGCGGCACCGCGCTCAACCTCGCGGTGAAATGTCCGGGCTATGACGCCGATGTCGCCGACAACGTGCCCTATGTCGATATCGCGGGCGTGCATGACGACGACGGCGGCACGGTCAGCTTTTTCATCGTGAACCGCCACCTGACCGACAGTATCGACGCCGAGGTCAGCCTGCAGGGCTTTGGCGCCGGCGCGCGGATCATCGACCATCAGGTGATGACGCATTCCATGCTCGAGGCGGTCAACACGGCGACCGACCAGACCAATGTCGCGCCGAAAAAGGGCAGCGGCGCGGTGATCGAGGATGGCCTGGTCAAGGCCAAGCTGCCGCCGCTGTCCTACCAGATGATCCGCGTCAGCCTCGCCTGACGCGGATACCGCCCGCGCCGTTCAGGCGACGCGGGCCCCCTGCACCCAGAGCCCGCGCGACAGCGGCACGCCACCGACCTCGGCAAAGCGCAACAGGTCCGCGCGCAGCCCCACCGCGATGCGGCCACGGTCGGTCAGCCCGACCGCCTGCGCGGGGTTGGCCGTCACCGTGGCGATCCCGCGCGCCATATCCTCCCACCGCCGCCCGAGCTTGACCGCGCCGTAGAGCAGCGCGGCCGGGATGTAATCCGACGACAGGATGTCGAGGAGCCCCGCATCGGCAAGCTCTGCCGCCGCGACATTGCCCGAATGCGACCCTCCCCGGACCAGGTTCGGCGCCCCCATGATGACAGCGATCCCCGCCGCCCGGCAGGCCTGCGCCGCGACGGCGGTTGTGGGAAACTCGGCCACCCGCACGCCCTGCGCCTGCGAGGTCGCCACATGCGCCTCGGTCGTGTCGTCATGGCTGGCCAGCGTCGCGCCGAAACGGCGCGCGGCGGCGACGGTGGCGGCCTGATGGCTGGGGCCAAGGCGCGCATAGAGCCCTTCGAGATAGGCGCAATAGGCATCGAACGCCGCCTGATCCATCCCGTGCTTGCCGCGCACATAATCCGAAAACTTGGAGATATCGGCAAATTGCCGCTGCCCGGGCGTATGATCCATCAGGCTCACGATGCCGACCCGGTCGGCGGCACCGAACTCGTCAAGCTCCTCGATCAGCGTCTCGGAACAGGTCTCGGCGCGCAGGTGCAGGTGATGGCTGATGCGCAGCGCGCCCGCCGCGCGCATCGCCAGGATCTCGTCGGCCATGGAGCGTGCGTATTTGCCGTATCCCGCCTTCTTGTCGCTCAGGATCGACCCGACGCGGATCGCGTCAAAGACGGTCGCGATGCCGGTCCCGGCCAGCTCTGCATCATGCGCCACGATGGCCGCGTGATGCGGCCAGTCCACCCGCGGGCGCGGCGCGATGTGCCGCTCGAGGTTGTCGGTATGCAACTCGATCAGCCCGGGGCACAGATGGTCGCCGCCACAGTCGATGGCGCCCTTGGGCAGCGCCGCGCCGGTGCCGATCTCGGCGATCAGCCCGTCACGGATCACCAGATGGCCGGTGATGACCGCATCGGGCAGCACGACCTGCGCATTGGCAAGGATTGTCTCTTGTGTCATCTGGCTGTCACTCTTTCCTGAAATCCGGGCGTCATCTTGTCGTGAAAGGCACTCACATGCAGTCCATCCGGCGCTATGCCCTCTATCTCGCACCGACCGGCCCCTGGGCCGAGGCGGCGGCGGATTGGCTGGGCTGGGATCTCGCCACCGGCAGGGCGCGCGCCCAGCCCGATCTGCCCGCCCTGCCCCGCCCGCTCTCCGCCCTTACCGCAGAGGCCCGCAAATACGGCTTTCACGCCACGATCAAGCCGCCGTTCCGGCTGGCCGAGGGGCAGGATGTCCAGGCCCTCACGGCGGCGGTTGCGATGCTCTGCGCCCGCCTCGCTCCTGTTGAAACCGATGGCCTCGCCCCCAGCGACCTCGACGGGTTCCTGGCCCTGACGCCCCTGGGCGAGACCGCAGCACTCGACGCGCTCGCGGCCGACGTCGTGCGCAGCCTCGACGCTTTCCGCGCGCCACCGTCCGACGCCGAGCTTGCCCGCCGCCGCGCCGCCGGCCTCAACCCCGCGCAGGAGGAGAACCTCGCGCGCTGGGGCTATCCCTATGTGATGGGCGAGTTCCGCTGCCACCTGACGCTGACCGGCCGCCTCGCGCCCGATGAGGCCGCCACCGTCCAGGCCGCGGCCCGCAGGCATCTGGGCCCGATGCCCGCGCCCTGGCGCATCGACAGCCTCGTGCTGGCGGGGGAACAGGCGGATGGCGGCTTCCGTCTGCTGCATCGCTATGCCTTCACCGGATAAAGCGCCGCCAGCGCCGCCGCGACGGTGTCCTCAAGCGGCCCGTCGTTGCTGACTTCGACCAGCGGCCCCGCCGGCGGCACCGCGCGCGCGAGCCGCGCCGCGATCTCTTCCGCGCTCTCGCGCCCCCGGCCCGCCAGCCGCGCGGCAAGCGTGTCGGGCCGCGCGGTGAGGTGCAGCACCGTCACCGCCGCAAAGCGCGCCCGCGCCTGCTCCAGCACCCCGCGCGACAGATTGGCGAGCACCTCCTGCCCGGCTGTGACCGCAGCGGCATAGCGCGCGGGAATGCCATAGTAGAGCCCATGCGCGCCCCAATGCAGCGCAAAGGCCCCCGCCGCAGCCGCACGGTGAAACCCCGGCTCGTCGAGCGCGTCAAAATCCTCGCCCCCCAGCGCCGCATCCCGCGTGATCACGCGCCGCGCGACCCCCAGCCCCGGCCGCGCCGCGACCAGACCCGCCATGACCGAATCCTTGCCCACCCCCGACGGGCCGACCACGGCAATGAGCCGCCCGCCGCTCATGCCGCTTGCGGCGCAAAGGCCGTCACGTCAACCAGCCTGTCGCAGACCCGCGCCCGCGCGTCCTCGTCATGAAAGATCCCCACGATCGCGGCCCCCCGCGCCTTGGCCGCAGCGATCAGCCCCAGCACCACCTCGCGATTGGCCGCGTCGAGCGACGCCGTCGGCTCATCCAGCAACAACGCCGGAAAGGGATGCACAAAGCCGCGCGCGATATTCACCCGCTGCTGCTCGCCCCCCGAAAATGTCGTGGGCGACAGCGCCCAGAGCGTCTGCGGAATATTCAGCCGCGCCAGCATCGCGCGCGCCTGCGCCCGCGCCGCCTCTTCGTCATGACCCAGCGCCAGCAGCGGCTCGGCCACCACATCGACCGTCGGCACGCGCGGCACGACCCGCAGGAACTGGCTCACATAGCCCAGCGTCTCGCGCCGCAGCGCGATGATCCCGCGCGGCGCGGCCTGCGCCACATCGACATCGCCCACCATGATGCGCCCGGCAGCGGCGAGGTAATTGCCCCAGATCATCCGCATCAGCGTGGATTTCCCGGCCCCCGACGCGCCCACCAGCCCCACGCATTCGCCAGCCGCGACCCGCAGCGCCGCGCCCCGCATCACCTCGATGACTGCACCGCCCTGATTGTGCAGGGTAAATGTCTTGGCCACGCCCTCGATCCTGATCACGCCGGTCCCCCCTTCATCTTGCTAAAAATATCCCCGCCGGAGGCTCCGAAGTCTCCACATGCCCAGGTCTCAGACCTGCAGCACCGAACTCACCAAGAGCTGCGTATAGCCATGCTGCGGGTCGTCGAGCACCTGATCGGTCAGCCCCGTCTCGACCACGCGGCCATCCTTCATCACCATCAGCCGGTCCGCGAGCAACCGCACCACGGCGAGGTCATGCGTCACGATCACCGCCGACAGCCCCATCCGCCGCACCAGCCCGCGCAACAGATCCAGAAGCCGCGCCTGCACGCTCACGTCGAGCCCGCCGGTGGGCTCGTCCATGAACACCAGCCGCGGCCCGGTGACAAGGTTGCGCGCGATCTGCAGGCGCTGCTGCATCCCGCCCGAAAAGGTCGCAGGCCGGTCGTCGATGCGCCCCGCGTCGATCTCGACCCGGCCCAGCCAGTCGGTGGCGGTCGCGCGGATGTCGCCATAATGGCGCGCGCCCACGGCCATCAGCCGCTCGCCCACATTGCCCCCCGCACTCACCCCCATGCGCAGCCCGTCGCGCGCATGCTGGTGCACAAAGGCCCAGTCGGTGCGCCCCAGCATCCGCCGCGCGGGCTCGGACATGCTCACGGTGTCGCGCGGCCCGTCGGCGCGGGTGTCAAAGATCACCTGCCCGCGGTCCGGCACGACATGCCCCGCCATGCAGGCCAGCAGCGTCGATTTGCCCGACCCGCTCTCGCCGACGATGCCCATCACCTCGCCCGGCCAGAGGTCAAGGGACACGTCCGCGCAGCCGATATGGCGGCCGTAGGATTTGCCCAGGTCCCGGACCTGCAACAGCGGCGTCATGGCGCAGCCTCCCCTGCCGCCTGCCGGCCGGCGCAATAATCGGTGTCGGAACAGACGAACATCCGCCCGCCCGCATCATCGGTGATGACCTCGTCGAGGTAGGTATGCGTCGCACCACAAAGCGCACAGGGCGCATCGGCCTTGGACGGGTCAAAGGGAAAATCGTCGAAATCGAGGCTCACGACATCGCAATAGGGCGGCAGCGCATAGATGCGCTGTTCGCGCCCCGCGCCGAAAAGCTGGATCGCGGCCATCGACAGCTTGGGGTTGTCGAACTTGGGGATCGGCGAGGGGTCCATCACATAGCGCCCCTCGACCCTGACCGGATAGGCATAGGCGGTGGCGATCGCCCCGTGCCGGGCGATATCCTCGTAGAGTTTCACATGCATCAGCCCGTAATCCTCAAGCGCATGCATCCGCCGCGTCTCGGTCTCGCGCGGCTCGAGAAAGCGCAGGGGCTCGGGGATCGGCACCTGATAGACAAGGATCTGGTCCTCGCTCAGCGGCACTTCGGGGATGCGGTGGCGGGTCTGGATGACGCTCGCCTCGGCGGTGTGCGCGGTCGTGGCGACCCCGGCGGTGCGGGCAAAGAACTTGCGGATCGACACGGCGTTGGTGGTGTCATCGGCGCCCTGGTCGATCACCTTGAGCCGGTCCTCGGGCACCAGACAGGCCGCCGTCACCTGCACGCCGCCAGTGCCCCAGCCATAGGGCATCGGCATCTCGCGGCTGGCAAAGGGCACCTGATAGCCCGGCACCGCCAGCCCCTTGAGGATCGCGCGGCGGATCATCCGCTTGGTCTGTTCGTCCAGATATGCAAAGTTGTAATCAGACATCAATTTCTCGAAGGGGTGTTGCGATGGAATGGGTGATGTGGGGGTTCGGCGCACTGATGCTGATTGTAGCGGTGATCGTCGGGGTCGCGGCCTGGGTCGCCTTTCGCCGGGACGGGCACCTGCCGAACAGCGGTGTCCGGATGAAGAGGCCGACAGGCGGCATGGCCCGATCCGATCCGAGGCGCGGCGTGCCGAAATCGCGGTAACGTGAGGCGGCAGTCATTCTGCGGCCTCCTGCGTCTCGGCCTGCGCCGTGCGGCGCAACTTGCGGATCAGTTCCAGTTCGGACTGGAAATCGACGTAATGGGGCAATTTGATATGTTCCAGAAACCCGGTGGCCTGCACATTGTCGGCATGCATCAACACAAACTCCTCGTCCTGCGCCGGCACGCCTTCGTCATCCTCGCCCAGCTCGCGCCAGCGCAGCGCGCGGTCCACAAGGCTCATCGAGATCGCCTTGCGCTCGGACTGGCCGAACACCAGGCCATAGCCGCGGGTAAACTGCGGCGGCTCGGTCTTTGAGCCCGCAAACTGGTTGACCGTCTCGCATTCGGTCAGCACCACCTCGCCCAGCGTTATGGCAAAACCCAGCTCGGGGATGTCCATCTCGACCGTGACCGCGCCGATGCGCAGCTCGCCCACAAAGGCGTGGGTGCGCCCATAGCCGCGCTGCGTGGAATAGGCCAGGCCGAGGACAAAGCCCTCGTCGCCCCGCGTCAGCGCCTGCAGCCGCAGCGCACGGTCGGCGGGAAGCTCCATCGGCTCGCGCGTGAGGTCGGGTGGCGTGGTGTCGGTGGCGGGCTCCTGCTGGATCAGCCCCTCGCGGTCGAGCAGCGCCATCACATGCGGCACGGCCTCGCCCGTGACAGGCGCGCGCGGCGCCATCGGCGCCTCGCCCTCGGCCATCAGCGCGAAATCGAGCAAGCGGTGCGTGTAGTCGAATGTCGGCCCCAGCACCTGCCCGCCCGGCAGATCCTTGAACGTGGCAGAGATGCGCCTGTCGCAGCGCATGGCGTCGGTATCGACCGGGCGCGAGGCGCCAAAGCGCGGCAGCGTGGTGCGATAGGCGCGGATCAGGAACACCGCCTCGATCAGGTCGCCACGCGCCTGCTTGATCGCCAGCGCGGCCAGGTCGGGGTCGTAGAGCGACCCTTCGGCCATCACCCGGTTGACGGCAAGCGCAAGCTGTTCGCGGATCTGCGCGACACCGAGTTCCGCCACCCCCACATCGCCGCGTCGCTCTTCGGCGAGCCAGGCATGGGCATTGTCGATAGCGCGCTCGCCACCCTTGACCGCGACATACATCAGCCGATCCTCGTGCTGCGCGGCAGCGCCGCAAGCTGCGCGCCACAGGTGAAAAAGAAATCCAGACCAAGAGGATAGAGCGCGGAGTTCATGTGAAACGCCGCCGCGTCCGGCAGGTTCAGCGCGGCCATGTCCCTGATCCCCGGCCCGCGCAGGGTCGTGCCTTCGGACCGAAGGGCCGCCATTTCGACGATCAGCGTGGCAGAGCGGTCGGGGTAGTCCGCCGTGCCGATCGGATAGGCGGACAGCGGGCCAAGCGCATCCCATGTCCCCAGCGCAAAGGCGCAATCGGCGGGGCCGGCAACAGGCGCGCCGGTGTGAAAGGTGAGCCAGTCGCGCACCTCGGCCCGGTCATGCGCCCCCGCCAGATGGACCGGCGTGCCCGGATCGCAGAGCGTGAGCAGCAGCGTCCCCGCCGCGACCGAGAGCGGCGCCGGCGGTTGCGCACCTGCGATGTCATGGATGCGACCGGGTCGCGCCATCGCGCCCATCGCGGCCCGAAAGGCATGGGCCGCATCCACCGGGGCATCGGCAAATCCCCCCGCCAGAACCTGAGCGCGCATCAGTCCTCTCCCCGCACAAGCGTGAAAAACTCGACCCTGGTCGCGGCAGCCCTGGCCGCGCGGTCGGCCGCGGTCGCGGCAAGTTCGGCGGCGATGGGGTCGAGGATCGCCGGGCGCAGCCGCCCGGCCGCATCGGTCTGCATCAGCGCATCGACCAGCGCGGCCCATTCCGCCGCAGCCTTGTCGCGGCCCTGCACATGGCCATGGCCGACCGTGCCGCCGGGCAGTTCGACCGCCGCGCGCGTCACCGTGATCTCGCCCAGATTGAAGGGCGCCCCGGTGCCCCCGGCGCGCCCGCGCAGCATCACCGTGCCGATCTCGGCCCGGCGCAGCCAGGTGCCCGCGCGCGGCACTTGCGCGGCCCGGCAGAGCGCGTCCAGCCGTCCGGCGGGCGCGCGGGCGAGCAGGCCCAGCCAATGCTGCCGGTCCGTCTGCGCTGTGGCCTTGCCGTCCATTCTCTCACCTTGCCGAGTCGCTGTTGATACTATACAACTAGACAAATACGATGCCTCCCGCAAATGACAATTGTGTAACATGGCCCGCACCGCGCTCTGGCAGTCCATCGCCACGACCCTCACCGCCGAAATCGCCGCCGGCCATTACCGGCCGGGCGACCGCCTGCCGTCCGAGGGCGCGCTGGCCACCCGTTTCGGCGTGAACCGGCACACGGTGCGCCATGCGCTGGCCCGGATGGCCACCGAAGGGCTGGTCCTGTCGCGGCGCGGCGCGGGCGTGTTCGTCGCGGCCACACCGACCGACTATCCGCTGGGCCGGCGCGTGCGCTTTCACCGCAACCTCGCCGCCTCGGGCAAGGTGCCGGGCCGCGAGATCCTGTCGATCGAGACCCGCGCGAGCGACGCGACCGAGGCACAGGCGCTGCGGATCGCCCCCGGCGCGCCCGTGCATGTCTGCGAGGGGCTCTCGCTTGCCGATGGCCAGCCCATCGCGCTGTTTCGCAGCGTCTTTCCGGCCGCGACCATGCCCGGCCTTCCCGCCCTGCTGCGTGCACAGCAGTCGGTGACGCGCGCGCTGTCGGACCTCGGCATCGCCGATTACACGCGGTTCGAAACACGCATCACCGCACAACTGGCCACAGCGGTGCAGGCGATCCACCTGCGCGTGCAGGAGGGCGATCCGATTCTGCGCACGGTTGCCATCAACACCGCCCCGGGCGGCCAGCCTGTCGAATACGGGACGACATGGTTCGCCGGCGACCGGATCACGCTGACTTTACGCGAAGAGACAGAAAAACAAGGGGATTCCGACCCGATTTTGTCACAGGACTGATGCATGGTGATGTTATCCACAGGACCACTCGTGATGACAAACGGACACAGTCGCTGATGGAAAACCGCCTTTCTCCCTTGCGCCTGCGGGGCGCCACGGCCTTGCGCGACGGCAAGATGCAGGACCGCACCGTGGCGATCGCCGGCGGACGGATCGATGCGGGCCCCTATCCGGCGGTGGACCTGACGGGCTATTATATCCTCCCCGGCATCATCGACCTGCATGGCGACGCGTTCGAGCGGCACGTGGCACCGCGCCCTTCGGCGCCGTTTCCGTTGTCCATGGCGTTGCGCGGCGCCGATCAGGACGCGGCGGCCAATGGCGTGACCACCGCCTGGCTCGCGCAGAGCTGGTCCTGGGAGGGCGGCCACCGCAGCCCCGATTTCGCCGAACGGCTGATGATGGCGCTGGCCGAATACCGCCCCCGCGCGCTCACCGATCTGCGCATCCAGATCCGCTATGAAACGCACGAGACCGACAGCGCCGACCGGATGCTCGCCGCGGTGCGGCGCTATGCCATCGACTATGTGGTGTTCAACAACCACCTGAGCGAGGCGCTGACCATGTGGGCCGAACGCCCGCATGAGCTCGAAGGCTGGGCCAAGCGCAACGGGCGCACCGGCGCGCAGATGATGGAAGTCGTCGAGACCGCCCGCACCCGCGCCCATGAGGTCCCGCGCAAGCTCTGCCGTCTGGCCGAAGCCTTTGACGCGCTGGGCGTGACCTATGGCAGCCACGACGACCCCGACGGCGAAACGCGCGAGACATTCTCGATGCTGGGCGCGCGGATCTGCGAATTTCCCACCGCCTTTGCCCCTGCCAATGTCGCGCGCGCCGTGGGTGACCCGGTGCTGATGGGCGCGCCCAATGTGGTGCGGGGTGGCAGCCAGGCGGGCAATATCTCGGCCACGGCGCTGGTGCGGGCAGGCAAATGCGATGCGCTGGTGTCCGACTACCACTATCCGGCGCTGGCCCGCGCGGCCTTTGCGCTGGTGGATGAGGGCGTGCTCGACCTGCCGGGCGCCTGGGCGCTGATCTCGGCCAACCCGGCGCAGATCATGCAGATGCCCGACCGTGGCGTGATCGAACAGGGCAAGCGTGCCGATCTGGTGGTGATCCACAAGGAAACGCGCACGGTGGAATGCACCATCGCGGGCGGCCGGATCACCTATCTCGCGGGCGAGGCGGCGTTGCGCTTTGTCGATGCCGCGCAACCGCTGCGGATGGCGGCAGAGTAGTCAGCCCTCGTAGCGGGCAAGGAAATCGACCGCGCTCAGGCTGCGGAAATCGTCGAGCGTGGCGCGCAGGAGGGCGTGGTCCCAGTCCCACCAGGCGAGCGCCTGGAGCCGCGCGGCCACCTCGGGCGGCTGGCGCAGGCGCAGCAGGCGGGCGGGGTTGCCGGCCACGATGGTATAGGGCGCGACATTTTTGGTCACGACCGCGCCAGAGCCCACGACCGCGCCGTCGCCCACTGTGACGCCGGGCTTGATGATGCAGGCGTGGCCCAGCCAGGTGTCGTGCCCGACATGGGCCACCCGCGCCGCACGGGCGGCAAAGACGGCGGCCTCGTCCTCTGCATCGTCCCAATAGTAGGTCGCGCGATACATGAAATGATGCAGGCTCGCCCGGTCGAGCGGATGGTCGGTGGCCCCCACCCGCACCATGCTCGCGATATTGGCGAACTTGCCGACATGGGCATGGGCGAGGTCGCAGAGCCGTGCGCAATAGCTGTAGTCGCCAAAGCGCACCCCCAGCATCTTGGTCCCCGCGCCGACCTCGGTCCAGCGGCCGAGCACGGTGTCGGTCAGCGCCGCGCCCTCATGGACCAGCGGCGCCTCGCCCAGTTTCGGCATGCTCTATCCCCGGATGAGACGCTTGCGCAGCCAGCCTGACAAACTGTCCATCACCATCACCATAATCACGATGAGCACGATGTAGTAGCTGACCTCTTCCCAGTCTTTCTGGGTCTGCATGGCCTGTGTCAGGAACAGCCCGATGCCGCCGCCGGTGATCGCACCGATGATGGTGGCGCTTCGGGTGTTGCTTTCGAAGTAATAGAGGATCTGGCTCAGCAGCACCGGCGTCACCTGCGGGATCACGCCAAAGCGATAGCGCTGCACCGGGCTCGCCCCGGTCGAGCGCACGCCCTCGATCTGCTTGTCATCGACGTTTTCAAGCGCCTCGGAAAAGCTCTTGCCAAAGCTGCCGGTGTCGGTAACGAGGATCGCGAGCGCGCCGGTCAGCGGGCCGGGGCCAAAGGCGCGGCTCAGGATGATCGTCCAGATCAGCCCGTCCACCCCGCGCACGAAGTCGAAGATCCGCCGCACGAAGAACCGCACGGCCACGAAGGGCGCAAAGTTGCGGGCGGCCATGAAGGCCAGCGGCAGCGCCACGATGGCCGCGCCAAAGGTGCCGAGAAAGGCCATCAGGATCGTCTCGCCAATGGCCCAGAACACGTCGGCGTGCCGCCACATGCCGTTCGACCAGAAATCCTCCCAGGCGCCCACGATGTTGCTGCGCGCCGGGTCGAGCTGCGGTCCGGTCAGCAGGCTGAGCACGCCCACGTCGTGATAGGGGCTGTCGAGCGTGAACCAGAAGAGCTCCCAGCCAAAGGAATAGCGGAACACCTCGGTCTTGGACCGGGTGACGCTCACGCGGCCTGCATCGGTGGTGATCGCCACGCGGGTTTCAGAGGCATTGATCCAGGCGGGCGGCGTGGCGCCGAGGTTGGTCAGCACCCGGTCGTCGAGGGCCTGCATCTCGATCGTGCCGTAACCGGGCACTTCATAGGTGACCCGCCCCTCGGGCAGGAAATGCACCAGATGGCCGTCGCCGAGGTCCACGATCACATCATCGCCCTCACGGCTCACCCAATCCGGGGTGGTGCCGGGGGCATAGGTGCCCTTGCGCTCGCCCTCGATGGCGAATGACGTCTCGCCATTGCGGTTGTCTCGGGTGACATGGGTCTTGTAGCTGTAGCTGTCGGCAACCAGAGTCGCGGCATTGTCCATCCGTGCACGCTCGGCCAGGCCCCCTACATCGAAGGCAAAGAAGATATAGGTGAGATAGGCCAGGATCACCGCCGGCACGGCAAAGCCCGTGATCTGCTTGCGCCGGAAGATCCTGTCGGTCTGCGTGCGCAAGTCGGTGGTCGCGTCGAGCATGGTCATGTGCGTTGCCCCTGCGTCAGGCGGTTGCGGTAATGGCTCGACACCTGGTCGAAGAACACGATGGTCAGGAACAGCAACACGAAGATCGAGGCGGCGAGGTCGAATTTGCCCTGGCCAAAGGTCATCGCGTTGCGCAGCTCGTAGCCGATGCCGCCCGCGCCGACAAAGCCCAGAATGGCCGAGGCGCGGATGTTGATCTCGAACCGCATCAGCGTGTAGCTCAGGTAGTTTGGCGCCACCTGCGGGATCACGCCGAGCCACATCCGCTGCGACCAGTTCGCGCCCACAGATTGCAGCCCCTCGACAGGCTTGAGATCAGCGTTTTCGGCCACTTCGGAGTAAAGCTTGCCCAGTGCGCCGGCGGTATGCAGCGCAATGGCAATCATCGCGGGCACCGGACCGCCGCCGAGGATAAAGATCAGCACCAGCGCGATCACGATCTCGGGGATGGCGCGCAGGATGTCCATGATCCGGCGAAACAGCGGGATCAGCCGCGGCCAGCGGGCAAGGCCCCGGGTGGACAGCAGCGACAGGATCAGCCCGAAAAAAGCGCCCACCAGCGTGGACACGGCCGCGATGTTGATCGTCTCGATCAGCGCGGGGAAGTAGGTCAGCAGGTTCGCGGGCAACCGGTCGATCCGGTCCCAAGCTTCGCGCACCACACCGGCGGGAAAGTCGAAGATGCGCGGCAGACCTTCCCAGAACCCGCCGGCGCTGCGCGCCTCGACGGTCTGGAAGCCGGTCACCATCAGCACCACGAAAAGCGCGAGAATGATGCCGCCATAGGCGCGCTTTCGCCGCGTCATCGCCATGTAGCTGTCGCGCGTATCCCCGACACCCGCGCCGCCTGTTGCGGTCACGTCCGCCATGTCCCTGCCCCCGTGCAAAGCAACGCTGAGAAAAAAGGTGCAGGCCCCGCATGTGCGGAGCCTGCCCTCGTGGTGTCGGTCTCAGTTGGCGATCTGGGCCTGACGCACGGCGATGACCGAGGCATAGGCCTCGTGGGTGATCGGCTCGAACCCGGCGGTCTCACCGGCGGCGACGCCATAGGCGCAATCCAGATCGGTTTCGTGCAGGTTGGCGGTCAACTCAATCATCTTGGCTTTCACGTCGTCGGGCAGCGCCGAGCGCAACACGATCGGGCCTTCGGGGATCGGATTCGAGCGCCAGATTTCCACGAGGTCGTTCATGTCCACGAGGCCGGCATCCACCGCCCGGCGCAGCGCGCCCGAGTTATAGCCGTCCTCCCAGTCGCCCAGGCCGTCGGCCCAGGTCACGCCGGCCACCACGTCGCCATTGGCCACGGCGACGATGGTCTGCTCATGGCCGCCGGTGAACACGACGTCCGAGAAATATTCGCCCGGCGTCATCGAATAGCCGGCTGCGGGGATCTCCACGAGCGGGATCAGGTAGCCCGAGGTCGAGTTCGGGTCGCCGAAAGCAAAGACCTTGCCTTCCATGTCGTCGAGCGAGGTCACGCCGCTGTCGGCGCGCGCGAAGCCGATCGAGTAATAGGTGAAAGAGCCGTCGAGGTTGGTCTTGACCAATACCGGCTCGACCGCTTCGGGGTCTTCGAGATAAACGGCGGCATAGGAAGAGGCACCGAGCCAGGCCATGTCGAGCGTGCCGCCGATCAGGCCCTGGATCACGCCGTTGTAGTCGGCCGCGGTGAACAGGCGGGTGGGCACGCCCAGCGCTTCTTCGGTATAGGCGCGGAAGCATTCGTTCGACGCCAGACGGTCTTGCGCGTTCTCGCCGCCCAGCAGGCCGATGCGGAATTCGGTGATGGCATGGCCTTCGGCCATGGCGACGCTCGACAGCGCCGAGGTGGCCAGTGCAAGTGCTATGATCTTTTTCATCGTTCTCTCCGGTTGAAAACCCGCCCCCGGCTGGGGTGCGGGGGAAAAGTGTCAGGCCGTGGCCCAGGCCGCGTCTGTGGACGGGTCCAGAGCCTCGATCGCGGTCGAGGTCGCGGCTTCGGAAAAATCAGCGCCCGCGCCGTAGATCTCGCGCGCCACATCGGTGGTGAGCTGGTCGGGCAGGCCATCGAACACGATGCGCCCGTCACGCATCCCGATCACCCGGTCGCAATAACGCCGCGCCGTGTCGAGCGTGTGCAGGTTGGCGATGACGGTGCGGCCATCCTCGTCATGGATGCGGCGCAACGCGTCCATGACGATCTGCGCATTCATCGGGTCAAGGCTGGCGATGGGTTCATCCGCGAGGATGATCGCCGGGTCCTGCATCAGCGCGCGGGCGATGGCGACGCGCTGCTGCTGGCCACCCGACAGCGCCTCGGCCCGCTTGGGCGCATGTTCGGCGATGCCGAGCCGGTCGAGAATGTCGATGGCGCGGTGGATGTCGGCCTTGGGAAAGAGGTTGAACATCGTGGACAGGGTCGAGCGGCGGTTGAGCGTGCCATGCAGCACGTTCGACACCACATCCATGCGCGGCACGAGGTTGAACTGCTGAAAGATCATCGCGCATTGGCTCTGCCATTGCCGCTTTGCCGCGCCGTTGAGCGCGGTGATGTCGCGCCCCTCGAACAGCACCTGGCCCGAACTGCTGTCTGTCAGCCGGTTCAGCATCCGCAGCAGCGTCGATTTGCCGGCGCCGGAACGGCCGATGATCCCGATCATGCAGGGTCCATCCACCTGGATCGTGGCCCGGTCCACGGCCGTATTCTGGCCGAAAGTCTTGGTCAGAGATTGGATCGACAGCATCAACGCCCCCATGAGTTAACGGCGACCTAAAGAGGCTGCACGTCAGAGACATGTCATTTTTGCAAAACTTCTGTGACAGACCTGCCCGTCCAGTGGCCCCCCCGGCGCGCGCCCTCCCCGGTGCGCCCTCTGGCCCGGTGCCGCCGGGCGTGGCATTCTCACCGCATGAAGTTGACCCCCCTGCCCGACGGCGGTTTCCAGATCGACGCGCTTGACCTCGGCGCGGCGCTGGGCCTTGCCCCTGCGACAATCCCGGCGCTGATGCGGGCGGGGCAGATCACCCATGTCTCTGAGACAGGGACAGGCGAGGACGAAGGGCGGTTCCGCGTGACCTTCCGCCATGGCCATGTCCGGCTGCGCCTGACCGTCGATGCGCAGGGCGAGGTTCTGGCGCGCAGCCTGATCCGCAGCCCGCCACCCGCGCCCCGCAACGCCCCCGACTGACCCCCCGACTGACCCCCCGACTGCCCCCCGACTGCCCCCCCGACTGCCACCCCGACTGCCACCCGACTGCCACCCGCGACGCCATGTCCCGCGATTGCAGGCCGATTGCTGTCGCTTTGGCATGGAAACTTCTGCCGATCTGGCCTATCCCGTCGCGACAATTTGCCCCGATCCGAAGGCTCCCCAAGGCGGCGGCAGGTTCCGAGACAGTCCATGTGACCTTGCAAGACAAAGGACTTTGCCGTTGCCCCTGATCCTGATCGCCATACTGCCGTTTCTGGGGGCCCTGCTGCCCGGCCTGATGATCCGCGCCGGGCGCACCGTCTGCGCCTGGACAACCGCGACCGTCACCGCCGCGGCGCTGATCGGCCTTCTGGTCCATGCCCCCGCCGTGCTCGCGGGCGAGGTCATCACCTACCGGCTCGACTGGTTGCCGCAGCTTGGCCTCAACGCCAATTTCATGCTCGACGGGCTGGGCCTGCTCTTTGCCGGGCTGATCTTGGGGATCGGGTTGCTGATCATCATCTACGCGCGCTTCTACCTCAGCCGCGAAGACCCGATGGGGACGTTCTACACCTATCTGCTGCTGTTCCAGGGCGCGATGGTGGGCATCGTGCTGTCGGACAACGTGCTGTTGATGCTGGTGTTCTGGGAGCTGACCTCGCTGTCCTCCTTCCTGCTGATCGGCTATTGGAAACATCTGCCCGAAGGCCGGCAGGGCGCGCGCATGGCGCTGGCCGTGACGGGAATGGGTGGCCTCGCGCTGATCGGGGGGATGCTGATTCTGGGCCAGATCGCGGGGAGCTATGACCTGAGCGTGATCCTCACGCAGAAGGACGCGGTCCAGGCCAGCCCGCTCTACCTGCCGGCGCTGATCCTGATCCTGCTGGGGGCCTTCACCAAATCGGCGCAGTTCCCGTTCCATTTCTGGCTGCCGCATGCGATGGCGGCGCCGACGCCGGTCTCCGCCTATCTGCACTCGGCCACGATGGTCAAGGCGGGGTTGTTCCTGATGGCGCGGCTCTGGCCGGTGCTGGCGGGCACGCCCGAATGGTTCTACATCGTGGCCACGACGGGCCTCGTGACGATGGTTCTGGGCGCGCTGATCGCGCTGTTCAAGGACGACCTCAAGGCGCTGCTGGCCTTTTCCACCGTCAGCCATCTGGGCCTGATCACGATGCTCCTGGGCTTTGGCACGCCCTTTGCGGCGGTGGCGGCGGTGTTCCACATCATCAACCACGCGACGTTCAAGGCCGCGCTCTTCATGACCGCGGGCATCATCGACCACGAGACGCAGACCCGCGACATAAAGCGGTTGGGCGGGCTGCGTCACCTGATGCCGGTGACCTTCGTGATCGGCACGCTGGCGGCGCTCTCGATGGCGGGGATCCCGCTGCTGAACGGCTTCCTGTCCAAAGAGATGATGCTGGAAGAGGCCGAGCGCACGATCTGGTCCGGCACCCCCTGGCTGGTGCCGGCGCTGGCGACATTCGGCGCGCTGCTCTCGGCCGCCTATTCGTTCCGCTTTGTCATCCATACCTTCATGGGGCCGGAGCGCCACGATTACCCGGCCAGACCGCATGACCCGGGCTTTGGGCTCTGGGGTGCGCCCGCGCTGCTCGTCGTGCTGGTGGTGGTGATCGGCATCCTGCCGGCCGCTGTCGCGGGCGGGCTGGTGGCGGCGGCGTCGGGCGCGGTGATCGGCGGCGATCTGCCTTACTATTCGCTCAAGATCTGGCACGGGATCACCCCCGCGCTCTACATGTCGATCATCGCGCTGGCGGGCGGCGCGGTGCTGCTGGCGCTGCACCGGCCGCTCGACCGGCTCTGGCAGGCCACGCCCCGGCCCGAGGCCAAGGTCATCTTCGACGCGCTGATGGCGGGCGTGGTCTGGCTGGCACGCGCGATCACCGCCGGGGTGCACAACGGGTCGATGGCGCGCTCTGGCGCGGTCTTTGCGGTCACGATCGTCGTGGCGGGCTATGCCGCCTGGGCCGGCGGCGCGCAGGCCCCCGCCACGCGCGACCTGTTGCCGCTGGCGGCGGTGCCGCTGGCGGGCTGGTTCGCGCTGATGCTGGTGACGCTGTGCCTCGTGTTCTGGCATCACCAGCGGCTTGTCGCGCTCATCCTGATCGGGGTGATCGGGCTGATCGTCTCGGTCGGGTTTGTCTATTTCTCGGCGCCCGACCTCGCGCTCACACAAGCGACGGTCGAGGTCGTCACCGTGATCCTGCTGCTGCTGATGCTCAACTTCATCCCCAAGACGACACCCTTCGAGAGCAGCGCCGGCCGCCGCCTGCGCGACGGGGCGATTGCCGTGGCGGTCGGGCTGGGGGCGGCGGCGCTGACCTTTGCGTTACAGATCACCGATTTTGCCCAGCCGAGCATCTCGGCCTATCACCTCGCCAATTCCAAGACCGGCGGCGGCGGCACCAATGTGGTCAACGTGATCCTGGTCGATTTCCGCGGCTTTGATACCTTTGGCGAGATCACCGTGCTGGGGATCGCGGCGCTCGTCATCTTTGCGCTGACCGAAGCGGTGCTGGCGAGCCCGGTGGGCAAGTGGCTGGCCAACCGCCCGCTCAACCCCGACAAGGCGGGCGATGCGCATCCGCTGATGATGGTGGTGGCCACGCGCGTGATGATGCCGATCGCGCTGGTCGTGGGCACCTACATCTTTCTGCGCGGCCATAACGAACCCGGCGGCGGTTTCATCGCCGGGCTGATCGTCGCCATCGCGCTGGTGATGCAATACATGGCGAGCGGGTTCGACTGGGCCGCCGCGCGCCAGCGGTTCCCCTATCACGGGATCATCGCGGCGGGTGTGCTCATCGCGGCGCTGACCGGGGTCGGCTCCTGGTTTGCAGGGCGGCCGTTCCTCACCAGTTCCTTCGGCTATTTCGAGATCTGGCCGATCGAGGAGTTCGAGCTGGCCACCGCCATGGCCTTTGACGTGGGCGTCTTCCTCTGCGTCGTGGGCGCGGTGATGCTCGCGCTGGAGAGCCTCGCCCGCCTCGCCCGCCGGTCTGGCGTGCGGCCAAGCCCCCATGCGATGGATGTCGATCCGTCGCGCGATGTCACGGCGGGAGGGCAATAGCATGGAATACCTGTTCTCAACGGCGGTCGGGGCGCTCACGGCAGGCGGCATCTATCTGGTGCTCCGGCAGCGGACCTTTACGGTGATCCTCGGCATCTCGCTGCTGACCTATGCGGTCAACCTGTTCCTCTTTGCCTCGGGGCGGCTGTCGATCAACCTGCCTGCCGTGCTGCGATATGGCACCGAGACCTATGGCGACCCGCTGCCGCAGGCGCTGGTGCTGACGGCCATCGTGATCTCCTTCGGGATGACGGCGGTCATCGTGATGCTGGGGCTGGGCGCCTACCTTGCCGCGCGCGACGATCGGATCGACCTCGACGACGCCACGCCCGGCGCAACCGACACGGCCCCCGCGCAGGGCAAGGGTGACATGACATGAACCATCTGATCCTGTTTCCCGTGCTGCTGCCCGCCGTGGTGGGCGCGATCATCATCCTCGTGATGCGGTTCCACACCTCGCTGGCGCGCACCTTTTCGGTGGCCACCAGCCTGGCGCTGCTCGGCATCGGCTGGGCGCTGTTGTGGGAAAGCGCGTCCGGCCGGATCATGGTCTATGACCTGGGCAACTGGCCTGCGCCCTTTGGCATCGTGCTGGTGCTCGACCGGCTGTCGGCGCTGATGGTGGCGCTGACCGCGACGCTGGCGCTGCCGGTGCTGCTCTATGCCATCGGGTCGGGCTGGGACACGCGGGGGCGGCATTTCCATGCGCTCTTCCTGTTCCAGTTGATGGGCATCTTCGGCGCCTTCCTGACCGGCGATATCTTCAACCTTTTCGTGTTCTTCGAAATCCTGCTGATCGCCTCCTACGGGCTGATGATCCATGCGGGCGGCACGCGGCGGATGCGGGCGGGCGTGCAATATGTGATCTACAACCTGCTCGGCTCGACCCTGTTCCTGTTCGCGCTGGGCACGCTCTATGCCGTGACCGGCACGCTCAACATGGCCGATCTGGCGCTGCGCGTGGCCGAGATCCCGGCCGAGCAGAGCGCGCTGATCCGGGTCGCGGCCGTGCTGCTGCTGGCGGTCTTTGCGGTCAAGGCCGCGCTGATCCCGCTGCATTTCTGGCTGCCGGCAACCTATGCAGACGCGCCCGCGCCGATTGCGGCATTGTTCGCGATCATGACCAAGATCGGCGCCTATGCGATCCTGCGGGTGTTCACGCTGATCTTCGGGCCGGGTGTCGTGGCGACGCAGGGCCTGGTCGGCACCTGGCTGATGCCGGCGGCGCTGGTAACGCTGGCGGTGGGGATGATCGGGGTGCTCGGCGCGCGGCAGATGGGGCGGCTCGCGGCCTTTGCCGCGATCGGCTCGATGGGCACGCTGCTGGTCGCCATTGCGCTGTTTACCCCGCAGGGCACCGCGGCGGCGCTCTATTACATGGTGCATTCCACGCTCGCCGGGGCGATGCTGTTTCTCGTGGTCGATCTTGTCCGCGCCCGGCGCGCCGGCGAGGCGGACTGGCTGACGCCGGCCCCGCTGATGGCGCAAAGCGGGCTTGTCGCTTCGCTGTTTTTTGCCGCCGCCATCGCGATGGCGGGGATGCCGCCGTTGTCGGGCTTTCTGGGCAAGCTTCTGGTGATGGATGCGGTGCGCAGCCATCCGCTGGTCTGGACGATCTGGGCGGTGATCCTCACAACCTCGCTGGTGGCGGTCCTGGGATTTGCCCGCGCGGGCAGCGCGCTGTTCTGGAATACCCTGCCACCCGAAGCCGCGCCAGACGCGCCAGCCGCGCCGACCACCCTGCCCTTTGTGGCAACCGGCGGGCTTCTGGCGATGCTCACGCTTCTCACCCTCGCGGCCGGGCCTGTCACGGGCTTCATGGCGGCGACGGCGGCGCAACTGACGGCGACCGGGAGCTATATCTCGGCCGTGCTGCCCGACGCGCCTGACGCGCCCGACGCGCCCGACGCGCCTGACCCGTCTGACCCGCCAGAGGCACCAGAGGCACCCGCGCCGGAGGACACGCAATGATCAAGAAACTGTTCCCCCACCCGGTCCTGACGCTGCTTCTGGTGATCGTCTGGCAGATGCTGGTGAACAAGATCACGCTGGGCAATATCGTGCTGGGCCTCGGCCTCGGCATTGCCGTCCCGATCCTGACGGGGGCCTATTGGCCCGACCGGCCGCGGCTCAAGAACCCGCTGATGATCGTGGAATACATCCTCGTGGTGCTGTGGGATATCTGCGTGGCCAATGTCAGGGTCGCCTGGATCATCCTGTTCCGGCGCAATGCCGATCTGCACACCACCTGGATTACAGTGCCGCTCGACCTGCAGACACCCGAAGCGATCACCGCGCTGGCCGGCACCATCACCATGACGCCCGGCACCGTGTCATCGGACCTGTCGGCGGACGGGCGGGTGCTGCTTGTCCATTGCCTCGACGCGGGCCACCCCGACGATGTGCGGGACGAGATCAAGTCGCGCTATGAACGCCGCCTCAAGGAGATCTTCGAATGATGCAGATCGCGCTCACCTTTGCCATCGGCTGTTTCACCCTTGGCCTGCTGATGAACCTGTGGCGCATTGTCAAGGCGCCGGGGGTCGGCGACAGGGTGCTGGCGCTCGACACCATGGTCATCAATGCCATCGCCCTGCTCGTGCTCTACGGGATCGCCATCGGCGACGCCGTCTATTTCGAGGTGTCGCTGATCATCGCCATGGTCGGCTTCATCTCGACCGTGGCCTATGCCCGCGCGCTCCTGCGCGGCAATATCATCGAGTGAGGACAGCATGATGGCACTGTGGCAGGAAGCTCTGGTTTCGTTCTTTCTGGTGGTGGCGGGGATATTCGGGCTCGTCGGCTCCTATGGGCTGATCAAGCTGCCCACGCCGATGACGCGACTGCACGCGCCGACCAAGGCCACCACGCTCGGCATCGGCGGCGCGCTGATCGCGTCGATGCTGGCGAACTTGTTCACCACGGGCGTGGTGTCGTTCCACGAGCTGATGATCACGCTGTTTCTGTTCCTCACCGCGCCGATCACCGCGCATTTCATCGCCAAGGTGCACCTGCACCTGAACGAGCCGCGCGACAGCCTTCCGCCGACCGGCACAGAGACACCCTGGGCGGGTGCCCCTGCGCAGCCGGAGGATCCGGCCGACTGATCAGGCGGTCTGCGCCTCACCGGCGCGCTGCGCGCGATACTGCTCGACCGCATCATCCACCGTGGCGCTGAACGTGACGGCGGCGCGGTTCACACCATGGGTCAGAAGGGTGCGGCGGATCTCGGGGCTGGCGCCCACGATGCAGAGCATCACGCCGCTGCGATGCGCCTTGTGCGACAGGCTTTCGATCACGTTCGCCCCGGTCGAATCAAGGAACGGCACCTGCGCAAAGTCGAGCACCAGCGCCTTGTGCGTGTCCGAAATCCGGTCGAGCACCGACCCGATCGAGGCGGCCGCGCCAAAGAAGAACGCGCCGGTGATATGGTAGATCACCACTTCGGGGTCGGCCGCGCTGTCGTCATAGGCCGTGCGTCCGTTGGCCGTATCGGCCGTGTCGGCCCGCACAAAGGGGATCTCGGTCTCGACCGCGGCGGCCTGCGACATCCGGTTGATGAAGATCACCGAGCCCAGCGCAAAGCCCACGATGATCGCCTCGGTCAGGTCACGGAAGATGGTGAGAAAGAACGTGGCCCCCAGCACCGTCGCATCGCCCCAGCCTGCCCGGACCAGAACCGCGATGGCGGGCTTTTCGATCATGTTCCAGGCGACCACGGCCAGCACACCCGCCAGCGCGGCAAGCGGGATGTAGGAGGCCAGCGGCGCTGCCACCAGCATGAAGAGCAGGATGAACAGCGCGTGCAACATCCCCGCCACCGGCCCATGCGCCCCGGCCCGCACATTGGTCGCGGTGCGCGCGATGGTGCCGGTCACGCAGAACCCGCCAAAGAGCGCAGAGCCGACATTGGCCACGCCCTGCGCCACCAGTTCACTGTTGGACCGGTGCCGCCGGCCCGTCATGCCATCGGCCACCACGGCGGACAGCAGCGATTCGATGGCGCCCAGCAGGGTGAATGACAAGGCCGCCGGCAGCACCGCCATGATCTTGTCGAGCGACAGCACCGGCAGGCGCGGCGCCGGCAGGCTCGACGGGATGCCGCCGAATTTGGTCCCGATGGTTTCGACCGGCAGGCCCAGCGCCGCCACCAGCCCTGCCGCCACCACGACCGCGATCAACATGCCCGGCCAATGCGGCCGCACCGCCTTGAGCCCGACGATGATGGCGATGCTGAGCCCTGACAGGACGACGGCCGCCGCCGTCACACTGGGCAGCGCGCCCCACAGCACCGGCAGTTTCTCGAGCAGCGGACCCGGCTCTGACGTCACGAAAAGCCCCAGCAGATCCTTGATCTGGCTGGCAAAGATGATAACGGCTATACCGGCGGTAAAACCGACGGTGACGGGAAACGGAATGAACTTGATATAGGTGCCCAGCCGCAGAAAGCCCACGAGCGCCAGCATCAGCCCCGACAGGAATGTGGCGAGGATGAGCCCGTCCATCCCGTGCACGGTCATGGTCGTAGCCACCAGCACGATGAACGCCCCGGCCGGGCCGCCCACCTGAAACCGCGACCCGCCCAGCAAAGAGACCAGAAAACCGCCGACGATCGCGGTATAAAGCCCCTGCGCCGGCGAGGCGCCAGAGGCGATGGCGATGGCCATCGACAGCGGCAGCGCCACGATGGCCACGGTCAGGCCCGCGATGGTATCGGCGCGCAACTGCGTGAGGCCATAGCCCTCGCGCAGGACCGTCACCAGCTTGGGTGTGTAGAGTTCCAGAAAGGTAGGCCCGCTCTGGGCCGGTGTCGCGGTTCGTTTCATCTTGGGTCGCTCGCCTTGGTCAAAGGCGGCGGGATCGCTGGCTCTATGTCGGCGGTCGCCGTCGCGGACGTGTTGCTGGTTCAGTTGGTATTCTGGGGCTGTTTCATGCGGACGCCCCGCCCGGTGCCGACACTCGGCATCTGTTCTGCGATCAGTTCGACCCCCGCGCGGTCCAGCGCCTCGACGACCCGCGTCAGGCTGTCCACGACACCCCGCACCGTGCCATCGCTGGCCTCCATCCGCTGGATGGTGGGCACCGACACGCCGGCCATGGCGGCGAGCGTCCTTTGATCGACACCGATCAGCGCGCGCGCGGCGCGCAATTGCGATGACGTCATCATCCCGAAAGTCCACTGATTGCGTGAAAGCGACTTTAGAACATCATTGTTGATGTTTCAAGCATCATTATTGCTGCTTTCAACAATAGTGCGCGGCACAAGACAACCGACGGTCCTAGCCCAGCACCTCTTCGAGCTCGCGCCACTCGCCCTTGCTCATGCCGCTGGTCTCTTGCGTCACGGCCTCGCCCGCGAGCCTGCGCCGCAACACGGCCAGCGCCTTGGCCGACAGCGTGGCCCCACCCAGCCGGTAATCCTCGAAGGCGCCATAGGCCGCGGGCACCCAGGCGGCCACCACCTTGCAGATCGCCTCGGCATAGACGCGGATCTCGTATTGCGCATGGGCATCGGCGCGCAGCCGCAGAAAGTGAAAGAGGTTGTGCAGATCGACCTTCCAGTACCACTGCGTGTAGATATTGGCGGGCAGGTTCATCCGCGCGAGTTCTCGCGCGAGCCCCTGCTGGCCGTCCTGGCTGATCATCGCCTCGTAATGGTCATAGGCGCGCCCGGCGTCCTCCTTGAGCCAGCGCAGAACGCGCGCGGCTTCATCATTGGTTAACGCCTCTCCCCTACCCTGATTGTTGACAACGGACTGCGCGGCGAGCTGCGCGGCGTCGGGGATATAGAATTCACGGTCGAGGATCGAGTAGCGGGCGGAATATTCGTTCACATTCGCGGTGCGGTGGCGGATCCACTGGCGCGCGACAAAAACGGGAAGCTTGACGTGCAACTTGACCTCGCACATCTCGAAGGGCGTCGAATGCCAGTGCCGCATCAGATAGCGGATCAGCCCCTCGTCATTCTGCACGCTCTTGGTGCCGCGCCCATAGCTCACCCGTGCGGCCTGGCAGATCGCGGCATCGTCGCCCATGTAGTCGATCACGCGGACAAAACCGTGGTCGAGCACCGGGATCGCGGAGTAAAGATGTGCCTCCATCCCCTCGGACACCGCGCGCAACGTCAGCCGCGGGGCGGCGCGCAGCGCGTCGATTTCGGTCTGCTGCTCAGGGGTGACGGGCATGGGGCGGGCTCCTTGCGGGGTGCGACTCGGCTGACACTATATCTTGGGGGTCCGCGACGGCCAGTGCGGATATGCATCCGTGTCTCAAACCGCCAACAATGCGCCGCCGATGGTGGCGTCCCGTTCACAGGAACGTTGACACTTGGACCGGTTGCCATGACTGTGCCGCCACATCTTGCGCGAATTAACCATGTGAGGCCGCCGAAATGACCCGATTGCTTGCCACCGCGGCCCTTCTTGCGCTGCTCTCCGGATGTGGTGACGGCCAGCCCTTTTTCGACGACGGCACGCCCCCCCCGACGGATCCGACGAGCCCGACCGACCCGACCGATCCGGGCGACGTTATCGGGCCGGGCCTGCCGCCGGGCACGGTCAACCCGCGCCCGAACCGCGACATCCGCCGGGTCGAGGCGCGCAACGATGCGATGGGCGGCTATGCAGAGCGCTATACCTACAACGCTGCGAACGACACCTTCTCGGTGGACAACCTCGCCTTTGACGGCTTCAACGTCTATCAGCGCAGCGGACAGGCGGACAGCCAGACGGTGTTCGAAGGCTCGACCGTCGGCGGCAGCGTCGGCCCCGGCACGCTCGGCGGTTACGCCGTCTATGAAGCCGCGATCCAGGTCAACGATTTCCTGACGGACGAGCCGATCGACCAGATCACGCCCTACCGCGCCATTTACGGTGTCAGCACCAACACTGCCGAAAACGACGCCGGCAACCGTGTGCCGCGCACCGCTTTTGCCATCGTGCGCACCGGCGGCTACGTGCCCTACGGCTTTGGCGGGTTCATCTACGAGCGCAACGGCGGCGTGACCCTCCCGCCAGACCAGTTCCGCGGGCAGGCCCGCTGGAACGGCGAATATGCCGGGATGCGGGTGTTTGACGGAGCCGGCGGCATGGAGTTTACCCGCGCCGATGCCGAGGTGCGTATCGACTTTTACGACTTCAACCGGAACGAAGGGGTGCGGGTCAACCTCACCAACCGTGAAGCCTTTGACGAGAGCGGCAGACCGATCGCACTGGGCAATGACACCGAGGCGGGAGAGCTGCCGCTGCCCAACATCCGCTCGGTCATCGCCGAGGGTGTGCCTTATATCACCGCCAACGGTGAAATTCAGGGTGGAATCTTCAGCAGCTATGTCGATGTCGATGGCAACCGGGTCGATTATGAACAGGGCGTCTATTACGGGATCATCGCGGGCGATGTCACCTCGGGGGCGGACGGCGGCGAAATCGTCGGTATCCTCGTGATCAACTCCGATGATCCGCGGGCGGGACGCGATGGTGTGACCGTGCAGGAGACCGGTGGCTTCATCGTCTACCGATGAGCGGCGGGCCGTCTTTTCGCCGTCTTTGTCTGGCGCTGATCCTCTTTGCGGCCCCGGCCGGGGTGAGCGCGCAGGCGGTGAGCCTGTCCGTTGACGAGATGCGGCAACTGGCGCTGGTTCTGCTCGACGAGGGCCAGCCGCAACAGGCGCAGGCGGTGGCCGAGGCGCTGATTGACCGCGACCCGGGCGATGATGTCGCGGTGTTCAGTCTCGCGCAGGCCCTGTTGCTGCAGGGCCAGTTCGTTGCGGCCCGTCGCATCGCGGCGCAGGGGTTCCGGCAAGGCAAGTCCGACGAGATGCGCTACCGCATCGCCCGGATCGCGGCTCTTGCCGCCGCGAACGAGGGCCGGTTTACCCTGTCGCAATTCTGGTTGCGGCGCGCGCTGACCGCCGCACCCGCGCCTGCCGACCGCCAGCGGACCATGGCCGATGCGCAGGCGGTGCGCAGCCAGAACCCCTGGCGGTCGGACGTGGCGCTCAGCTTTGCGCCATCCAACAACGTCAACGGCGGGGCGCGCTCTGCGATCAATACCGTGGACGGCCTGCCCTATGCCCTGCAACTGAGCGCCGACGCGCAGGCACTGTCGGGCTGGATCGGCACATTGGATCTGCGCACGAGCTACAGGCTTTCGGAAACCGCGCGGTCGCGCAGCGAGCTTGGTGCGCGTGCCTATGTAAAGGCGGTCTGGCTTTCACCAGAGGCGCGCCAGGCGCTGGCGGACGATAACCGCGACCTTGGCAACGGCGATTTCGGCTCTGCGCTGGTCGAGGTCAGCCTGCGTCACGACCGTGTCGCAGGCCAGGGCACCCTGGGTTTTGGCGCGGTGCTGGGCCGGTCATTTTACGCGGAAGAAGCGAATTTCGACTTTTTGCGGCTCAACGTCGATCACGCCCGCCCACTTGGCTCTGGCAGCGTGCTGCGCCTGTCGGGCTATGCCGAACAGCAATGGGACGCGCAGGATCGCGATGACGATCAGCGGCTCGGCGCCAGTGCCAGCCTCGAATATGCCCGCCCGGGCGGCGACAGGGTCTCTGCGACGCTGAGCTTTGGCGCGGTGGTCAGCGACAACGTGCAGAACACCAGCACGACCCTGACCCTGCAGGCTGGCTATGCCTTTGGCGAGCGGATCGGACCGGCGCAGGTGTCGCTGACGGTCGGGGCGCAGCAATCGCTCTACCCCGACTACACTGTGTTCAACCCCTTCATATTCGGCTTTGTTCGGGTGCCGGGCGGGCGGCAGGACGACCGGGTATTCGCCGATATCGACCTGTTTTTCCCCGATTATTCCTATGCGGGCTTTGCGCCGGTCGTGACCTTGTCCGCGGGCGCGACCGACAGCAACGTCGGCCGGTTCGACCAGCAGGACCTGTCGGTCAATTTCGCGATAAGGTCGGTTTTCTGACACGGCGCTCTGGCCCCTGCGCTCACCTGTGCTAGGCTCTCCCGCGCGGCTTGCACAGGGAGAGCACGGATGACGATACGCTACCTTCACACCATGGTCAGGGTGAAAGACCTCGACGCCTCGATCGCCTTCTTTTCGCTGCTGGGCCTGCAGGAAACCCGCCGCCATGACAGCGAGGGCGGCCGCTTTACCCTGGTTTTCATGGCCCCGCCGGGGCAAGAGGATTGCCCGGTCGAACTCACCTACAACTGGGACGGCGACGACGGCCTGCCATCCGACAGTCGGCATTTCGGCCACCTCGCCTATGCGGTGCCCAACATCTACGCCACCTGCCAGCATCTGATGGACAATGGCGTGACGATCAACCGGCCGCCGCGCGACGGGCATATGGCCTTTGTCCGCTCGCCCGACAATATCTCGATCGAGATCCTGCAAGCCGATGGCAGCCTGCCTCCGGCAGAGCCCTGGGCGTCCATGCCCAACACCGGACACTGGTAGCAGGAGAGGGGCGCGCCGCGCTCCGTTCTGGAGCATTCGCTTTGCGTGGCGCGCCCTGCCCCTTGGTCCCCCGTCTTTGACAGGGGGGCAGGACCGTTGACCCTTCAGTAGATATAGCGGATCTGGTCGGTCCAATAGCGTTCGACGCGGCGCAACGCGGTCGCGATCTCGTCGATCCCGGCGAAATCGAGCACGCCGCGCGCCTCGATCCCGTCGGCATGGGTGGCAAAGAGCCGCGCCACGATATCGCGCACGCGCCGCCCCTTTTCGGTGAGCCGCACCCGCACGGACCTGCGGTCGATCTCGCAGCGCTGGTGGTGCATATAGCCCATTTCGACCAGTTTCTTGAGGTTGTAGCTCACGTTGCTGCCCTGATAATAGCCGCGCGTCTTGAGCTCGCCCGCCGTGACCTCGTTCTCGCCGATATTGAAGAGCAACAGCGCCTGCACCGCATTGATCTCGATCACGCCGACCCGCTCGAACTCGTCCTTGACCACATCGAGAAGCAGCCGGTGCAGCCGTTCGACCAGCGTCAGCGTCTCGAGATAGCTGTTCATGAACCCCGTATTGCGCCCGGTCATTCTGGAAGGGTCCAGGTTGGTGTGAACACTCATGCAAACATCTCCGTCATCTCTGCCCCGGTGCAGAATTGACGCAAAATGCCCAACAATCGGTTAAGTCGCAAAAATAACTGGAAAACTGATGGAAAAGACCGCGAATCAGGCCGGGCGCACGACCCCGACAGCCCCCTGCGCGATCTGTGCGACCAGCGCGGCATAGGCATCGGGCGGCGGGGTGATGCCGCTGATCCAGTTGTAGAGGTCATGGTCGTTTTCCGCCAGAAACGCCTCGAAAAGGTCGAGCGCCGCATCATCGGCCCCCGGCAGATGTGTCGCGGCAAAGGGCGGCAGGATCAGGTCCATCTCCTTGATCCCGCGGCGCATCGCGCGCATCGCCAGCCTCTTGATCCGGTGGTCGCGGGGTTCCGTCATCTGCAAAGCCGCCTTGCTGATATGTCTGCGCCATCCTATGACATGCGCGCGCTGCCATTGCCAGAACCGGAGCCCGCAATGTCCATCCTGTCCAAGACGCTCGACCGTGTGAAACCCTCGCCCACCATCGCCGTCACCACCCGCGCGGCCGAGCTCAAGGCCGCGGGGCGCGACATCATCGGGCTGGGCGCGGGCGAGCCCGATTTCGACACGCCGCAGAACATCAAGGATGCCGGCGTCGCGGCAATTGCGGCCGGGCGCACCAAATACACCGCCGTCGATGGCATCCCCGAATTGAAAAAGGCGATCTGCGCCAAATTCGCGCGCGAGAACGGGCTCAGCTACAGCCCCGCGCAGGTCACCGTCGGCACCGGCGGCAAGCAGGTGCTCTACAATGCCTTCATGGCGACGCTGAACCCCGGCGACGAGGTCATCATCCCCGCGCCCTATTGGGTCAGCTACCCCGACATGGTCTATCTGGCGGGCGGTGAGCCTGTGTTCATCGCGGGCCAGCGCGCCACCGGCTACAAGATCACGCCGGCCCAGCTCGAGGCTGCGATCACGCCGCGCACCAAATGGTTCCTGTTCAACTCGCCCTCCAACCCCACCGGCGCGGGCTATACCTGGGACGAGATCAAGGCGCTGACCGATGTGCTGCTGCGCCATCCCCATGTCTGGGTGCTGACCGACGACATGTACGAACACCTCGTGTTCGACGATTTCGTGTTCTGCACGCCCGCACAGGTCGAACCCGCGCTCTATGACCGCACGCTGACGGTCAATGGCGTGTCCAAGGCCTATGCGATGACCGGCTGGCGGATCGGCTATGCGGCCGGCCCCGTGCCGCTCATCAAGGCGATGGCGATGATCCAGTCGCAATCGACCTCGAACCCCTGTTCGATCAGCCAATATGCGGCACTCGAGGCGCTCAACGGCACGCAGGATTTCCTCGGGCCGAACAAGGCGCTGTTCCAGCGGCGGCGCGACATGGTGGTGGCGATGCTCAACGCCGCCCCCGGCATCGACTGCCCGACACCCGAAGGCGCGTTCTACGTCTATCCCTCGATCGCGGACTGCATCGGCAAGACCAGCGCCGCCGGCACGGTCATCACCAATGACGAGGCCTTTGCCACGGCGCTGCTGGATGAGACCGGTGTGGCGGTGGTGTTCGGCGCGGCCTTCGGACTTTCGCCGAACTTCCGCATCAGCTACGCTACGTCGGACGCGGCCTTGCAAGAGGCCTGCACCCGCATCCAGAGCTTCTGTGCGGGCCTGAAGTAAGGGGCTGGGATGAGCGGCGATCTGCCCGACTACTACTTTCGCATCCGCGAGAATGGCGCGGCCGTGTTCCGGGTCGATACCGAGAACCGGCAGCGCCGCATCGAGATGGACCAGATCGCCACGGTCAATGTCCGCAACGGCGATATAAAGCCGCATGGCGACCGCGCGCTGTCGGACACCGACATCGCCCATATCCGCGACTGGCTGACCCGACGCATGGCACTGCTGGCCGCGCGCGATGTCGATGACATCCTGCGCGCCATCGACCACATGAACCTCACGACGCAATGGGCGCAGTCCCGCGCGACCGAGGCGCAGCTCGAAGAGGTCACGGACCAGCTCTTGCTCGCCATGCATGACCTGCGCACAGTGCTGGTGCGCAAGAAGGCCGACCGCCTGCTCAAGGGAACCCCCGCGCAGGCCGGGGACGACTGACGCCCCTCGCAACAGCCCCCCCGGCGCCGCTAGGCCAGCCGCCCGATGCGCACCGACCGCCCCCAGAACCGCCACATCAAGAGGGCCGAGGCGCAGCCCAACCCCACGACAAGGCCCAGCCACAGCCCCACCGGCCCCCAGCCCAGTGTAAAGGCCATCACATAGCTCACCGGCAGGCCCACGACCCAATAGCTGAGCACCGCCAGCCACATCGGCACCGTGGTGTCCAACACTCCGCGCAACAGCGCAATGGCGAATATCTGCGTCGAATCAACGAACTGGAATAGCGCCGCCAGCATCACCAGCGTCGTGCCGATCGCCAGAAGCCGGTCGCGCGCAGGCTCTGTCGGGTCGAGAAAGAGCGAGATCAGCACCTGCGGGATCGACAGGAACAGCACCACCACCCCGATGCCAAAGGAAAAGGCGACCAGCAGCGAGGTCTTGGCCACGCGGCGCAGATCGGCCTCGTCACGCCGGCCATAGGCGCTGCTCGCCAGAATCGTCGCCGCCTGCGACATGCCCACATGGAACATGAACATCAGCGCCACCAGTTGCAGCGCGATCCCATGCGCGGCAAGCTCGATCGCGCCGATCCAGCCCATCATCACGGCGCTGGCGGTGAAAAACCCGCTCTCGGCCAGCGAGGTGAGGCCGATCGGCAGGCCCAGCCGGAACACCGCGCGTAGCGCCACCGGATCGGCCTTCCAGATCCGCTGGTAAAGCCGGTAGTGCGGCAGCTTGATCTGCGCATAGGCCAGCATCACCACCAGAATCAGCACCTGCACGATGACCGACGCGATGGCGGCGCCGCGGATGCCCAGCTCTGGCGCGCCCCAGTTGCCAAAGATCAGCGCGTAATTGACCAGCGCGTTGAGCACAAAGGCCGCCAGCGACACCCAGAGCTGCACCGCCGTCAGGTGCAGCGCCGACAGGTAGGACCGGATCACCACCGCCAGCAGCGCCGGGATCATCCCGAACCCCGCGATGCGCAGATAGCGCTGCGCCTCGGCCGCCACATCGGCGGTCTGACCCAGCGCGAGGAACATCGCCTCTGACCACCACAGCGGCGCCAGCACGATCAGCCCATAGGCCAGGCTCAGCCAGAACGCCATCCGCGTGGCGCGGCGCGCCTGCACCTCGTCGCCGGCCGCCGCCGCCGCCGCCACCAGCGACATCACCGCATTGCCGAAACCGGCGCCGAGGATGAAGATGATGAACCAGACCGAGGTCGCGATCGTCGCCGCGGCGAGCGAGATCACGTTGAACCAGCCCAGCATGATCGTGTCGGTCATGTGGATCACGAACCCCACGACAGCACTCCCCACCAACGGCAGGCCGAGCCGCAAGAGCGCGCGGATGTGGGCGGCAAAGCCTTGCGGCGCCACCGGAGGCAAAGGCGAAATGTCAGACATGCCCGCCTTTTAGGCGCAACCGGCAGGGGCGTCCAGAGACAGCGATCAGAGCGCGCGCAAAATCATCTGCCCCGCCAGGACCAGCACCATCGCACCCGCCAGCACCTCGATCACCGCCGCCAGCCGCGCCACCTGCGGCCCACTCGCCGCCTGCGCCAAAGCGCTCTCGCGCAGGCTGACCGAGGCGACAGCCACGACCAGCGTGATGCTCGCCGTGCCCAGCGCCATGACAAAGGCGCCGATGATCCCGGCCCAGTCGATCCCCAGCCGCCATGTCAGGATCAACAGGAACAGCGCCCCGGTGCAGGGTCGCGCGGCAATCGCCCCCACCACCATGCCCGCATCGCGCAGCGAACGCACCTCTGCGGCCTGCGCCAGCGTCGGCCCATGCGCATGGCCGCAGGTCTCGCACATACCGTCGCCGCTGTGCGGGTGATCATGATCGCGCATCGGCACCGCATGCAGGTCATGCGCCACAGCCTCCACCGGCGCGGCCCGCCCGGGCCAGAGCCCGGACCAGAGCCCGGACCAGAGCCCGGGCCAAGGCCTGCGCCACAGCCTGCGCGCGCCACGCGCCAGCAGCCAGAGCCCGATCAACCCGATCAGCGCATTGCTCACCACCGCCATCGTGCCGTCGGCAAAGCCCTGCATGTCCTCGCGCGCCATCCCCAGCAGCAAAAGCCCCGCATAGACCAGCACGACGGCAGTGAGCGCCTGCGCCAGCGACGCGACGACCGCGAGCCCCGCAAGCCGCCCCATCGGCACCCGCCGTCCAAGCCCATAGCCACCGATCACCAGCTTGCCATGCCCCGGCCCCGCCGCGTGAAAGAACCCATAGGCAAAGCACAGGCCCCAAAGCGTCACCAGCGCGCCCATCTCGCCCGCCTTGAGCTGCCGCAGCGCACCCGCCATCGCGTTCTGCACCGCGCGCTGCCCCTCGCCCGCCGCCTGCGCAACCTGCGCCGCGCCGCCAAACCCCCAGAGCCAGACCGCGACCGCCAGCGCCAGAACGACCACCGCCAGCATCACCCGCCGCATGTCACCGTCACCGTATCGGCAAAGGCCGCCCCGACCTCGGGAAAGGCCTCGTCAGGCCCCACATCGCCCGCGGGGCGGCCATAGAGCAATTCATCCACAAGCGCATAGGCGCTGTTGAGGTCGGCCTTGCGCAATTGCGTGGCGCAATCGGCCCTCCCCTCGACCGTGATCGGCGCCACCACCTCATAGGCGACATAATAGAACGGGTCGAACACCTGCACATTCACCGGTGCGGTGGCGGTCACGGGCGCTGCGAGCGGGCGGAAATGGCTCTCCCGCACCCGCCCCTCGACCAGCACGGCCACCTTGTCGCGCGCGGCACCCAGCGCCAGAGGCGCGCCGCCCTGCGTCACCTCCAGATCGCCGCCGAAATCCGCCGGCCAGTCGAGCACCGCCCCCTGCAGCACCGCGACCTCATCCGCGCGCAGCACCATGTCGCCATCGGGGTCGAGCCCCAGATCCTCGGTCAGCAGCAGCGAAAAGAAATCGTCATAGGTCCAGGTCAGCCGCACCCCGGCCATCGCGCCCGAGCCGTCAAACACCAGCGCGACCTGCGCCTCCACAAAGATATGCGGATGCGCAGAGGCCACACTGGGCAGCACCGACAGGCAAAGCGACAGGCAAAGCGACCGTTTCATGCGGCCCTGCCTAGCGCAGCAAAGGCCCCGCAACAATCGCAACCATGCCTCCTGCCGCCGATGCTGCGCGCGGCCTCGCGCAGGTGTGACCCCGTTCGGCCCGAATTCGGCCCGAAATCCCCTGCCCCCGGGACACCTCGACCCCGGCTTCTCTGTGCTCGAAATACTCCCGCCGGAGGCGTCCGCACCCGCAACCCGCACTCAGGTCCCGGTCGCGCGGAACTTGGCCATCAGATAGGGCCCCGAACGCACTGGCGGATAGGCCTCTGAGCCGTCGAGCGGCACGATCTCCGCCTCCCAGTCCGGCTGGTGAAAGAACGCGATGCTCTGGCGCGCGGGCTGATGCGCCCGCGCCACCACGCGGTGAAGGGTGCTCACCCAGCGGTCGGCCGTCCAGCGCGCCATCAGATCGCCGATGTTGATGACAAAGGCCCCCGCTTCGGCCGGCACCTCGACCCAGCCCCCCGCAGGATCGCGGATCTCGAGCCCGCGCGAGCCGGGTTGCGGCAGCAGGATGGTGAGCGAGCCATAGTCCGTATGCGCCCCCGCCCGCTGCTGGCAGTCGCGCGGCGCATCCCGCGTCGCCGGATAATGCAACGCCCGCAATGCCGAAACCGGGGCGCCGATGAAGGGCGCGAAATGGTGATCAGGCAGGTCCAGGGCTGCGGCAAAGGCCGCCATCACCCGCGCCGCCAGATCCTCCATGGCGCGGTAATAGGCCTCCCATGCCGGGCGGAATCCCGGCAGGTCGGGCCAGAGCGTCGGCTGGTAGCAAAAGGCCAGCGCATCGGGGTCGGTGATGCCGGCAGGCACCGCCAGCGGCCCGCCGTTGAAACTCTCCTTGAGGTCGGGCGGCGTGTCCTCGCCTCTGGACTTCGCCAGCGCCTCGCGGTCGGGGCCGAGGTAGCCGTAGGGATAGCCCGGAAAGGGCGCGGCCACCCGTTGCCTGGCGTCGGCCGGCGCGGCAAAAAAGCCCGCCACCGCCTGCCACATCGCGGCGATCACCGCCTCGGGCACACCATGCCCGCGCAGCACGAGAAATCCCGTGCTGCGGCATATTTCGTCTATTTCACGGGCCTTTGCACGGCGTTCTTCACCTGTCGAAGCCTCGAATGCCGCAAGGTCAAACCCAGCGAAACCGCTCATTTCAATACATCACGCCAACTGTGTTTCGGCGCAAAGCCCACCATCCGCTTGGCCTTCTCGTTGCTGTAGAAGGTCTCGTCGCGCCCCATCGCCGTCTTGACCGGCACACCCTGGTAGAATTGCGCGATCACCTCGTCACTGCTCAACCCCACCGACATGTCGTCATTGCTCACGTTGAACACCTGATAGCCGAGCCCGTCAGTCCGCAGGCAGCACTCCACCATATGACCCAGATCGCGCGAGTCGATATAGGCGAATATGTTGCGCCGTCGGCGCGCCGGATTGGCCATGTAGTCGGGGAAATTCAGCGCATATTCATGGGGTTCGATGACGTTGTTGATGCGCAGCGCATAGATGTCGATGCCGGAGCGTGCCTGGAACGACCGCCCCGTCACCTCATTGACCACCTTGGACATCGCATAACTGTCCTGCGGCACGGTCGGATGGTCCTCGTCCACCGGAACATAGGCGGGCTTGGCCTCGCCATCGGCAAAGCAGATACCGTAGGTCGTCTCGCTGCTGGCAAAGATCACCTTGCGGATACCCAGTTTAACAGCGGCGTCCAACACATTGTAAGTGCTCATGGTATTGATCTGGAACGTCTCGTTGTCGGGCCGGATCAGGATGCAGGGGATGGCCGCGAAATGCACAACCGCATCATAGCGCGGCACGCCGGTGCCGGGTTCGAGCTCGTCAAACCCCGCATAGGCGCTCATCGCGTTGAACACCTGCCCCGCATCGGTGAGATCGATGCGCAGAAAATTCGCGCCCGGCACATCGGCCTTGACCAGATCGGCATTGGTCACCCGGTGCCCTTGCGCGATCAGATGCGCGATCGCATGTTTGCCCGCCTTGCCGCTCCCGCCGGTAAAGAAAATCCGCATCGCCGTCTCCTCGCTCCCAGATGTCTGACCTTTATCACCCCTCACGCGGGGACTCGCAAGGCAGGCCGGGACGCGCTAGCCATGGGAGACAATCAGTGTCGGGCAATCAGTGTCGGGCAATCAGGGAGACCATGTCATGACCACACTCTACGGCGTCACCCGCAGCCGCGCCTCGCGCAACCTTTGGCTCGCGACCGAGCTTGGCATCACGCTGACACAGGTGCCGGTGATCCAGGGCTACCGCCTGCCCGACGCCGCCGCGCCCGATGCACCGCTCAACACGACATCGCCCGCCTTCCTCGCGATCAGCCCGGCGGGGGCGATCCCGGTGCTCGAGGATGACGGCTTCGTGCTCACCGAATCGCTCGCCATCAACCTCTACCTCGCGCGCAAGCACGGCGGCCCGCTCGCCCCCGCCGACGCGCAGGAGGATGCGCTGATGCAGCAATGGGCGCTCTACGGCATGACATCGGTCGAAACGCACACCCTGCCGATTCTCTATGCCTTTGCCGAAGGGCGCGGTGACAGCGCCGAGGTGGCCGCCCATGCCGCGGCCCTCGCCCGCCCCCTGCGCCTGCTTGACGCGCATCTGGCGGCGCAGGGGCATATGGTGGGCGGACGCTTTAGCGTGGCCGACATCAACATGGCCGAGATCCTGCGCTACGCCCAGCCGCACCCGACGCTGCTCGCAGGTTACCCCGCGCTCGCCGCCTGGCTCGCCGCATGTCAGGCCCGCCCGGCCTTCCAGGTGATGTGGGCCGCGCGCGACGCGGAACCGGCCTGAGCGCCTCACTACCCTTGTCACATTTCCGCCTTAGGTTGCACATCACATGACAACAGAAAGTGAAGACATGCGCCCCCTCACCTCGATCACCCTCGCCGCCAGCCTGCTGGCAGCCCCGCTCGCCGCCCAGAACCGCATCGACCTCACCCGCCCCGATGCGCCCGCGCTTGCCGCCTTTGGCGCGCTGGCGGTCGGCGTGACCACGCTGACCTTCACCAACCCCGGCCAGATCGACATCGCGAACGCGACCGAGGATGCCGCCCCGCTCTATGACCGCAGCCTGACGGTCGAGGTCTGGTATCCCGCCGCCGCGGACACGCCGCCGGGCGGCACCTACAGCGCCCTGCTGCGCGACGGGCAGACCGAGGTCACGCTGACCGGCCGTGCCGCACGCGATGCAGCGCCCGCGACCGACGCGGCCTATCCGCTGGTGATCCTGTCGCATGGCTATCCCGGCAACCGGTTCCTGATGGCGCATCTGGGCGAAAACCTCGCCTCCAAGGGCTATGTCGTGGCCGCCATCGACCACCGTGACAGCACCTATGACGACCAGACCGCCTTTGGCTCGACCCTCGTCAACCGGCCCTGGGACCAGCGCTTCGTGATCGACAGCCTCGCAGCACTTGAGGGCGACCTCGGCGCGGTGATCGACGACAGCCAGACCGGCGTGATCGGCTATTCGATGGGCGGCTACGGGGCATTGATCCTCGCCGGCGCGGGCGTCACGACCGAGGCCCCCTCCTTCAGCTACAGCGCGCCGCAGCGCCTCCTCGAACGCAACATGGTCGGCACCGAGACGCTCGCCGCGCTGCGCGACGACCGGATCAAGGCCTTTGTGACCTTCGCCCCCTGGGGCCGCAATGCGGGCTTCTGGGATGCGGAAGGGCTCGCCGCCATCGACACCCCGCTCATGATCGTGGCGGGCAGCGCGGATGATGTGTCAGGCTACAGCTTCCTGCGCGACATCTTTGCCGAGACGACCGGCACCACGCGCCACCTGCTGACCTTCGAGAACGCCAACCACAACGCCGGCGCCCCGATCCCCGCCCCGGCCGAGAGCTGGCCGGTGAGCGAGACGCTGGGCTGGGCCCCCTTCGACCACTACGCCGACCCGGTCTGGGACAATGTGCGGATGAACAACATCGCGGCACATTTCGTGACCGCCTTTCTCGACCTGCATCTGAAGGGCGATACCAGCCGCGCGGCCTACCTCGACCTCGTGCCCGTCGCGGCCGAAGGCGTGTCGGCACTGGACGAGAGCGGCGCGCCCACCGCAGACCACAGCTACTGGGCCGGGTTCCCGGCCCGCACGGCCGTCGGGCTGCGGTTCGAGACCCTGACGGCAGACTAGCGTCAGGGTCAGGACGCCTCCGGCGGGAGTATTTGGGGCACAAAGAAGCCATGGGCGAAACACCCGGCTTCTTTGTGCAATAAATACTCATGATCCAGACCCCGCAGCCCGCGCCGTGGGCTGGCAAGGGCGACATCCCTGATTGCCCCGGCGCAGCCGGCCTGCCAAACTAGGCGACAATCAAGAGCAGAAAGCGCAGGCAGCATGGCTGACGACCTTTTGTCCGGCAGCGGACCCGACGACTACAACGCCTCCTCCATCGAAGTGCTCGAGGGGCTGGAGCCCGTGCGCAAGCGGCCCGGCATGTATATCGGCGGCACGGACGAGCGCGCGCTGCATCACCTCGTGGCGGAGGTGCTCGACAACTCGATGGACGAGGCGGTGGCGGGGCATGCGACACGGATCGAGGTCGAACTTCACGACGACTACAGCGTGACGATCCGCGACAACGGGCGCGGCATCCCGGTCGATCCGCACCCCAAGTTTCCCGACAAATCCGCGCTCGAGGTGATCCTTTGCACCCTGCATGCGGGGGGCAAGTTCTCGGGCAAGGCCTACCAGACCTCGGGGGGCCTGCACGGGGTGGGCGCCTCGGTGGTCAATGCGCTGTCGGATTCGATGGTGGTGCAGGTCGCACGCAACAAGGAGCTCTACGAGCAGCGCTTCTCGCGCGGCATCCCGCTGGGGCCGATCGCAAAGCTGGGCCCGACCCAGAACAGGCGCGGCACCACCACGACCTTTCACGCCGATGCGCAGATATTTGGCCACCACCGCTTTCGCCCCTCGCGGATGTTCGCCTCGATCCGGTCCAAGGCCTATCTGTTCTCGGGCGTCGAAATCCGCTGGAAATCGGCGATCGCGGATGGCGACACGCCGCAAGAGGCGGTGTTCCATTTCCCGGGCGGCCTCGCCGATTATCTGCGCGAAAGCCTCGGGCAGGCCAGCACCTATGCCGACCGCCCCTTTGCCGGCACCGTCGATTTCACCGAGAAATACGGGCTTCCCGGCAAGGTCGAATGGGCGATCAACTGGACGCCGGTGCGCGACGGCTTCATGCAGTCCTACTGCAACACCGTGCCCACGCCCGAGGGCGGCACACATGAGGCGGGCTTCTGGGCCGCGATCCTCAAGGGGATCCGCGCTTACGGCGAGCTTGTGCGCAACCGCAAGGCAACCGACATCACCCGCGACGACCTGATGACCGGCGGCTGTGCGCTGGTGTCCTGCTTTATCCGCGAACCCGAGTTCGTGGGCCAGACCAAGGACCGGCTCGCCACGGCCGATGCCGCCCGGCTGGTCGAAGGCGCGGTGCGCGACCATTTCGACAACTGGCTCGCCGCCGACACGAAATCCGCCGGTGCGATCCTCGATTTCCTCGTGCTGCGCGCCGAGGAACGCCTGCGCCGCAAGCAGGAAAAGGAAACCCAGCGCAAGACCGCCACGAAAAAGCTGCGCCTGCCCGGCAAGCTCACCGATTGTTCATCCAAGACGCGCGAGGGGACCGAGCTTTTCATCGTCGAGGGCGACAGCGCCGGCGGCTCGGCCAAGGCCGCGCGCAACCGCGAGACGCAGGCGCTTCTGCCGCTCAAGGGCAAGATCCTCAACGTGCTGGGCGCCGCCTCGGCCAAGATGGGGCAGAACGCCGAAATCTCGGACCTCTGCGAGGCGCTGGGCGTGGGCATGGGCACGCGCTTCACCCTCGAGGATCTGCGCTACGACAAGATCATCATCATGACCGATGCGGATGTGGACGGCGCGCATATCGCCGCGCTCCTGATGACGTTCTTCTTTACCCAGATGCGCCCGCTGATCGACCAGGGCCACCTCTACCTCGCCTGCCCGCCGCTCTACCGCCTGACGCAGGGGGCGCGGCGGCTCTATGTGGCCGATGACGCCGAAAAGGAGGAATGGCTCGCCAAGGGTCTGGGCGGCAAGGGCAAGATCGACGTGCAGCGGTTCAAGGGGCTGGGCGAGATGGACGCCAAGGACCTCAAGGACACCACGATGAACCCCGCCACGCGCAAGCTGATCCGCGTCTCGCTCCAGGACGATTTCGCAGGCGAAACCGCCGATCTGGTCGAACGCCTGATGGGCAAGAAGCCCGAGCTGCGCTTCCAGTACATCCAGGAAAACGCGCGCTTCGTGGAAGAGCTTGATGTCTAGGCTCGCGCTGGCGCTGCTTGCGGTCCTGCTGACGCTCACCGCCTGCGGCCGCCCGCTCACACCCAACGAGGCGGCCTTTGCCGCAACCCTCAAGGGCCGCTCCTTTGATCCCACCACCGCCCGCCTGCACGAGGGCCTCGCCACCGGCACCCCGCGCGAGATCCCGGTGCGCCCGCGCCTCACCTGTCAGGAGCGGATCTTTCCGCCCCCGCGCGACGCCACCGTGCGGGTCGCCACGGGCGCAATGGCGATCTTTCAGGATGTGCATGTCCGCCGCGACCTCTACACAGACGATTTCCTCGCCGGCTGGCCAGATAGCCTCTACCTGCCCGACGCCATGCTGTTTGCGCATGAGATGGTGCATGTCTGGCAATGGCAGAACCGCGAGCGCACCGGCTATCACCCCTTGCGCGCCGCGGTCGAACATCTCTACAGCCCCGACCCCTACCTCTTTGACCCCGACACCACGCGCCAGTTCCTCGACTTCGGCTACGAACAGCAGGGCGCGATCATGGAGGAATACGTCTGCTGCCGCGCGCTCGCCCCGGATGCCGCCCGCACCGCGCGGCTGCACGCGATGCTGGCGCAGGTGTTCGACCTGCCGCCTCCCGACCGCCCGCTCGCATCCGACATCTACCTGCCCTGGCGTGACGTGCAGATCGCGGGCATCTGCGACTGACCCGCCCCATCTTTTGGCCCCAAATATCCCGGAGTCCGAGGCAGAGCCTCGGGGCCGCCACAGGCGCCTAGCGCTGGATTGTTTGCAGCCAGGCCAACAGGTCCAGGATCGGCCGGCTGGTCATGATCGGCTGCCCGGCCTCCGATTTCGTCACCGCATCGCGCCCGGCAAAGAAATCGCCATAGACCGGCATCGGCGAGCCATGGCTCACCAAAGGGTCGCGCCCGTCGATCCGCGCCACGACGCGGGCCACCGGAAACAGGCCGCCATTGCGAGCCGACAGCCCGGTCAGGTCGGCCGGCGCGATCAGCATCGCCCCCGCCATCGGCCCGGTGCCATCGGCGGCCAGCCCGTGGCAGGTCGCGCAGAACCGGGCAAAGATCGCGGCCCCGTCATCGGCATCCTGCGCGGGTGCGGGGCCTGACAGGGCGGTCCAGAGGGCCAGCGAAAGGACAAGTGTCGGGCGCATCATGCATCTCCTGCTGCGGATGACCGATGGTCGCACCGCACGCCTCGCCGCCGCCTTGATCCGCATCAACTCAGCGTTGCAGGGTCTCGAGATAATCGGCCAGCGCCAGCAGCCGCGCGGGCACCGGCGTGCCGGTGCCATCGGCATTCTCCACCACGATGGTCGGCCCCATGTCACCCGCGCCGAACACGGGCATCGCCGCGCTGAAATGGGCGCCGCGCACATAGCCGTCGATGGTGGACATCACATAGTCGCGCGGAAACACGCCGCCATTGCGCCGCGCCAGCGTGGTGAGGTCGGGCGGCTGGCGGATCAGCGTGCGGCCAAAGTCGCCCGCGCCCATCGCGTCGCTCCCATGGCAGGCCGCACAATCCTGTGCAAAGGCCATGGGGCCGGCAACCTCGGGGTCCTCGACACAGGCAGCAAGGCCAAGACAGGCCATCAGGGCGATCGGGATCATGCGCATGGTTCAGGCCTTTCAGATATCCGGATGCCCACCATGCTGCGCCGGGCGGACCGCGTAAACCATGATCTGGATCAGACGGCGCCGAGCCGCCCATCCGTCATGCGCAACGTCCGGTCCATCCGCGCGGCAAGCTCGAGGTTATGCGTGGCAATCACGGCGGCAAGGCCGGTGCCGCGCACGAGGTCCATCAGCGCGCCGAACACCACATCCGACGTCGCAGGGTCCAGGTTGCCGGTCGGCTCATCCGCGAGGAGCAGCCGCGGACCATTGGCCAGCGCCCGGCAAAAGGCGACACGCTGCTGTTCGCCCCCCGACAGCGCGGCGGGCCGGTGATCGGCCCTTGCGGCAATCCCCACCTGCCCCAGGAGCATCCGCGCCCGCGCCTCGGCCGCCCCCGGCGCCACGCCATTCGCAAGTTGCGGCAGCACGATGTTCTCCAGCGCCGAAAACTCGGGCAGCAGGTGGTGGAACTGGTAAATGAAGCCCACATCGTCGCGCCGCGCCGCCGTGCGCCGCGCGTCACTGAGCCGCGTCATGTCGGCCCCGCCGATCCAGACCGTGCCACTGTCGGGCGTATCGAGCAGCCCCGCGATATGCAGCAGCGTCGATTTGCCAGCCCCCGACGGTGCCACCAGCGCCACGACCTCTCCGGCCGCGACCTCGAGGTCCACGCCGTCGAGCACCTGCACCTCATTGGGCCTGCCGCGGTTGTAGGCGCGGGTGATCGCGCACAGGCGCAGCATCGGCTCACTCATAGCGCAGCGCCTCCACCGGGTTCATCCGCGCCGCGCGCCGCGCCGGAAAGATCGTGACGACCCAGCTCAGGAACAGCGACAGCGACACCGCCTTGATCACGTCCCGCAGGTGCAGCTCGGCCGGCAGCGTATAGAGCCCCCGGATCGACGGATCCCAGACCCCGCCCCCGGCGACATAGTTCACCGCCGCAAAGATCGGGTCGATATAGATCGCAAAGAGGCTCCCCAGTATCACCCCGGCGATGGTGCCCGCCGTCCCGATCCCGGCCCCGCAAAGAAAGAATATCCGCAAAATCGACCCTTCGGTCAGCCCCATCGTGCGCAGGATGCCGATGTCACGCCCCTTGTTCTTGACCAGCATGATCAGGCCCGAGATGATCGTGAGCGAGGCCAGCAGCACCAGGATCGACAGGATCACGAACATCACGTTGTCCTCGACCGTCAAGGCGCGCAGATAGCCGCCCGAGGCGTCCTGCCAGGTCCAGACCGCAACCCCCGGCCCGGCCGCCGCAGCAAGCGCCGGCGCAAGCGCCGCAACATTGTCGGGATCGGCCAGCCGCAGGTCGAGCTCATCCGCCACCCCGTCACGGTTGAAGATCAGCTGCGCCGTCTCAAACGGCAGATAGGCGCGCGTCTTGTCCATGTCGAAACGGCCGGTGGAAAAGACATAGCCCACGTCAAAGGCATTGACCCGCGTCGCCCGCCCCATCGGCGTGCGCGCGCCGGCGCGGATCGTGATCTCGATGCGCGCGCCCGGAAACATCCCCAGATCGCGCGCGAGGATCGCGCCCAGCGCGATGCCATCCGCCACATCGGCAAGCTGCCCCTGCGCCATCTCGGGGTTGGCGATGCCGTCCAGCGCGGCGAGGTCCTCCATCCGGATGCCGTAGATATCCGCCAGCGCATCGCGCCCGTTGGCCGAGGCCATCGACTGCCCCCGGATCAGCGGCGCGACCGATGTCACCCCCGGAACCGCGCGCAACCGCTCGGCCATCGCGTCGAAATCCTCGATCGTGCCACCGGGGCGATAGATCGTGGCATGCGCGTTCGACCCCAGGATCGTCCCGACCAGTTCTGCGCGAAAGCCCGACCGCACGGCCAGCGTGGCGACCAGCGCGAACACCGCCAGCGTGACCCCCAGAAAGCTGATCCAGGTGAGCACCGACACGCCCCCCTCGGCCCGCAGCGCGCGCACATAGCGCCAGGCGATCATCCATTCAAAGGCGGCAAAGGGACGTGTTTTCATGGCGCCACTGGTCGCCGGTTTGGCGCGCAGGGTCAAGCCTGCGCGCGCAAACATGTCCGGGCCAGCTCAGACGCCGGCATAGATCGCGGCGATCCGCGCCACCGCCGCCTCGGCCGGCATCTCCTCGCTGATGCCCGTGCGGCGCGAGGTCAGCTCGACCACGCCATTGGCCAGCCCGCGCGGCCCCACGGTGATGCGCCAGGGCAGGCCGATCAGGTCCATCGTGGCAAATTTCTCGCCCGCCCGCACGTCACGGTCATCATAAAGCGCCTCATGCCCCAGCGCACCCAGCGCCGCATAAATCGCCGCACAGGCCGCGTCCGCGGCCGCGTCACCCTGCTTGAGGTTGACAATCCCGCAGGCAAAGGGCGTGACCCCCTCGGGCCAGATGATCCCCTTGTCGTCATGGCTGGCCTCGATGATCGCCCCCAGAAGGCGGCTCACCCCGATCCCGTGGCTGCCCATATGCACCGGCACCTTGGAGCCGTCGGCAAGCTGCACCGTCGCCCCCATCGGCTCCGAATACTTGGTCCCGAAGTAGAAGATCTGCCCGACCTCGATCCCCCGCCCGACCTTGCGCCGCGCGGCGGGGATGGCGTCGAACAGCGCCGCATCATGGGTCTCGTCGGTGCGCGCATAAAGACTGGTGAACTCGCGGCAGATCGCGGCGACGCAGGCGCGGTCGTCATAATCCACCGTCCGCGCGCCGAGCTTCAGCTCTGTCACCGCCTCGTCATAGAACACCTCGCTCTCGCCGGTCGCCGCGAGCACGAGGAATTCATGCGTGTCCTCGCCGCCGATCGGCCCGCTGTCCGCGCGCATCGGGATCGCGGTCAGCCCCATCCGCTCATAGGTGCGCAGGTAGCTTACCATGTGGCGGTTGTAGGCATGCAGCGCGTCCTCTTTCGACACGTCGAAATTATAGCCGTCCTTCATCAGGAACTCGCGCCCCCGCATCACGCCAAAGCGCGGGCGCATCTCGTCGCGAAACTTCCACTGGATGTGGTAGAGCGTGAGCGGCAAGTCCTTGTAGCTGCCGACATGGCTGCGAAAGATGTCGGTGATCATTTCCTCATTGGTCGGACCATAGAGCATCTCGCGGTCCTGCCGGTCGGTGATGCGCAGCATCTCCTGGCCGTAGTCGTCATAGCGCCCGCTCTCGCGCCACAGATCGGCCGATTGCAGCGTCGGCATCAACAGCGCGATATGCCCCGCGCGCGCCTGTTCCTCATGCACGATCTGCTCGATCCGCCTGAGCACGCGGTAACCCAGCGGCAGCCACGAATAGATCCCCGCCGCCTGCTGCTTGATCATCCCCGCGCGCAGCATGTAGCGATGCGAGACGATCTGCGCCTCGGCCGGGTTCTCTTTCAGCACGGGCAGGAAATAGCGGGTCAGGCGCATCGCGGCGGCTCCTCGGGGCAAGACGATTGCCCCGGGGTTTAGGCCAGCGGCGCCGGGCAGGCAAGCAGGCTTGCACGGCACGCAGCACGGCACCCCGCACGGCGCCCCTCCCTGCACCCCGCACGGCACCCCGCACGGCACCCCGCGCACCGCCCCCGGCTTCATCTTGCCCCAAATATCCTCGCCGAAGGCTCCGCCATCGCCAGCCGCGCCACCCGCTGGCCCTTGCGAAACCGCCCCCCATGGGCCATCTCTTGCCCAGAACAACGAGGCGGGACATGGCGCTGCCGGTCAAGGATCAGGTCAGATACTGGGGGCTCGCCGCGGCGGTCTTTCTCGTCGTGCTCTGGCAGCTGGGCGATGTGATGCTGCCCTTCGTGCTGGGCGGCGCCATCGCCTATATGCTCGATCCCATCGCCGACCGGCTGCAACGGCTGGGGATGAGCCGGGTGCTGGCGGTCATCACGATCTCGCTGATCGCGCTGCTGACCGTGGTGCTGGCCTTTCTGCTGATCGTGCCGCTGCTCATCAACCAGACCACGGCGCTGATCAACACCGCGCCCGACCTGTTCCAGCGGCTGCAACTCTGGCTCACCGGCATGTTCCCCGACATCATGGACGTGGACAGCACGATCCGCCGGCAATTGCTGGCGCTGGGCAATACGATCCAGTCGCGCGGCGGCGAGCTGATCAACGGGGTCGTGACCTCGGCCGTCAGCCTGATCAACGTGATCGTGCTGATCGTGATCGTGCCGGTTGTCACCTTCTACCTGCTGCTCGACTGGGACAACATGGTCGCGCGCATCGACGATCTGTTGCCGCGCGACCATGCGCCGGTGGTGCGCCACCTCGCGGCCGAGATCGACCGCGTGCTGGCCTCCTTCATCCGCGGTCAGGGGACCGTCTGCCTGATCCTGGGCGTGTTCTATGCCGTGGCGCTGATGCTGGTCGGGCTCAACTTTGGCCTCGTGATCGGGGTCGTGGCGGGGCTGATCTCCTTCATCCCCTATATCGGCGCGCTGGTGGGCGGCGCGCTCGCCATCGGGCTGGCAATGTTCCAGTTCTGGGGCGACTGGGTCTGGATCGGCACCGTCGCCGCGATCTTTGCGGCAGGCCAGATGGCCGAAGGCAATGTGCTCACGCCCAAGCTCGTGGGCTCTTCGGTCGGGTTGCACCCGGTCTGGCTGATCTTTGCGCTCTCGGTGTTCGGCACGCTGTTCGGCTTTGTTGGCCTGCTGGTCGCCGTGCCGGTGGCGGCGATGATCGGCGTGGTGATCCGCTTTGCCATCGCGCAGTACAAATCCGGCCTGCTCTACCGGGGCCTCACCCCCCCCGATGGCCCGGCCGCCCCCGGCGATCCGTCCAGCCCCGACCGCGGACAGGACTGACCGGCATGCCGCACCAACTCAGCTTTGACCTGCCGGTGCAAGTGGCGCTGGGCGAAGGGGATTTCTTTGTCGCGCCCGCCAATGCCCAGGCCTATGCGATGGTCACCCAGGGCCACTGGCCCGAGGGCAAGCTGGCGCTGATCGGCCCGCCGGGCAGTGGCAAGAGCCACCTTGGCCGGGTCTGGGCCGACCGGCAGTCAGCGCGGATCCGCGCGGCCGCAGCGCTGGACCCGGAGGCGCCGCTGCCGCCCGCCGGGGCGCGCCTGGTGATCGAGGATGTAGAGCATCTGGCGCCGGCGGCCGAGGAATATGTCTTTCACCTGCACAACCACCTTCGCGCGACAGGCGGGCGGCTGCTGCTCACCGCTGACCGGGCGCCCTCGCGCTGGCCGATCCGGCTGCCCGACCTCGCAAGCCGGATGCAGGCCACCAGCATCGCAATGCTGGACGACCCTGACGACCGTCTGCTCGCCGCGCTGCTGATGAAGCTCTTTGCCGACCGCCAGCTTGCCGCGCCGCCCGATCTGATCGACTGGCTGGCACTGCGGATCGAACGCTCGCACCGCGCCGCGGCGCAGGCGGTGGCGGCGCTGGACGCGGCGGCGCTCAGCCTGGGGCGCAACCTTTCCGTGCGTCTCGCGCGAGACGTTCTGGACAAGACCCGGCCGCCTGCGCCATAGTCGAAACTCTCCCTTCATCGCACAAATGCCACGCATAAGGACATGATGTCACAGGCAAACTTTCTCACCGCACCGTTCTCCGCCCCTGCCCCCCCGACCGCCGACATGACCGGCCCCGGGCGTTTCGTGAACCGCGAACTGAGCTGGGTCGGCTTCAACTGGCGCGTGCTGGAGGAGGCCGAGAACCCCCGCGTCCCGCTGCTCGAACGGCTGCGGTTCCTGTCGATCTCGGCCAATAACCTCGACGAATTCTACACCGTGCGCGTGGCGGGCCTGCGCGAACTGGCGCGGGCGGGCAACACGACGCCCGCGCTCGACGGGCTGACGCCGGCCGAACAACTGGTCCTGATCGACGCCGAGGCGCGGCGGCTGATGACGCAGCAGCAAGTCGTCTTTCGCGCGCTCAAGGCCGAGATGGCCGCCTCAGGCATCGCCATCCTGACGCGGGCCGAGATCGATGCGCAAGACCGTGACTGGCTGGAAAACGTGTTTCTGAACAAGGTGTTCCCGGTTCTCTCGCCGCTGGCCATCGACCCGGCGCACCCCTTCCCCTTCATCCCCAACGAAGGCTTTGCGCTCGCGCTGCAGCTCGAGCGCAATACCGACCGCCGCCCGCTGCGCGCGCTTTTGCCGGTGCCCCACCAGATCGACCGCTTCGTCGCGCTGCCCACTGCGGGCGAACACCGCTTCCTGCCGCTTGAAGAGCTCGCCATGCTGTTTCTCGACCGGCTCTTTCCCGGCTACCGCGTCACCGGGCACTGCGCCTTTCGCGTGCTGCGGGACAGCGATCTGGAGGTCGAGGACGAGGCCGAGGATCTGGTCCGCGAATTCGAGACCGCGCTCAAGCGCCGCCGCCGCGGCGAGGTGATCCGCATGAAGCTGTCGGCCGGCGCGCCGCCCGCGCTCAAGGCGCTGGTGATGGACGAGTTGCATGTCGCGCCCGAAGAGGTGGTCGAGGTCGATGGCATGATCGGCATGGCCGACCTGTCGGAGCTGGTGCTCGATGCGCGGCCCGATCTGCTCTGGCCGGTGTTCACGCCCCGCGTGCCCGAACGGGTGCAGGACCATGGCGGCGACATGTTCGCCGCGATCCGGCAAAAGGACATGCTGCTGCACCACCCCTACGAGACCTTCGACATGGTGGTGCGGTTCCTGCAACAGGCCGCGCGCGACCCCGATGTCGTGGCGATCAAGCAGACGCTTTACCGCACGTCGCGCAATTCGCCGATCGTCGAGGCGCTGTGCGAGGCGGCGGAGGACGGCAAGTCGGTCACGGCCCTGGTCGAATTGCGCGCGCGGTTCGACGAGGCCGCCAATATCCGCCAGTCGCGCCGGCTCGAGCGTGCGGGGGCGCATGTCGTCTATGGGTTCACCCAGTACAAGACCCACGCCAAGATCAGCGTCGTGGTGCGCCGCGAGGGCGACAACCTTGTCACCTATACCCATTTCGGCACCGGCAACTATCACCCGATCACCGCGCGGATCTATACCGACCTGTCGCTGTTCACCTGCGACCCTGCGCTGGGGCGGGATGCGACCAAGGTGTTCAATTATGTCGGCGGCTATGCCACGCCCGAAAGGCTGGAAAACCTTGCCATCTCGCCCGTGTCGCTCAAGGCGCGGCTCTTGGAGATGATCGCGGCCGAGGCGGAACATGCCCGCGCCGGGCGGCCTGCGCGGATCTGGGCCAAGATGAATTCGATCATCGAAGAGGATGTGATCGACGCGCTTTATGCCGCGAGCCAGGCGGGCGTGATCATCAGCCTTGTGGTGCGTGGCATCTGCGGGCTGCGGCCGGGTGTGGCGGGCCTGTCGGACAATATCCGCGTGAAGTCCATCGTCGGGCGGTTCCTCGAGCATTCGCGCATCGTCTGTTTCGGCAATGGCCATGGCCTGCCTTCGTCGCAGGCGCGTGTGTTCATCTCGTCGGCCGACTGGATGGGGCGCAACCTCGTGCGGCGGGTCGAGACGCTGGTCGAGATCACCAACCCGACCGTCAAGGCGCAGATCGTCGATCAGATCATGGCGGCCAACATGGCCGACGAGGCGCAAAGCTGGCTGATGGGGCCGGACGGCCGCTTTACCCGCGCGGCCTTGCCCGCGACCGGCTTTGCCTTCAACTGCCACCGCTTCTTCATGCAGAACCCGTCGCTGTCGGGTCGCGGGTCGGCGGGGCAGAAGGACGTCGTGCAACTGACGCATAGTCATGATTGAACCTGCCCCGACCCCTCTTGCCCCGGCCCCTCTTGCCCCGGCCCCTCTTGCCCCGGCCCCCTCCCCGGCCCCCTCCCCGGCTCTCCTTGCCCGCGGCCGGCGCCCGGGGGATGGGACGGAGCCTCCGGCGGGAGTATTTGGGGCACAGAGAAGCCGGGGCGCGGGCTGCGGGGCTGCGGGCGGTTGACAGACCAGGCCCGCGGTGACCACGCTGTGGGCGCGATGGAGTGAGCAGATGGACGGACAGGGCGAGACGGCGACCGGGGATTTTGGCCCCTTTGGCCGTCCGATATTCACGGATGCGCAAAGCCGGGGCATGGACCGGGTCGGCGTGGTCGATGTCGGGTCGAACTCGGTCCGGCTGGTGGTCTTTGACGGGGCGGCGCGCAGCCCGGCTTATTTTTACAACGAAAAGATCATGTGCGCGCTCGGGGCCGGGCTGGCCGAGACCGGCGTGCTGAACCCCGAGGGCCGCCGCCGGGCGCGGGCCGCCATCGGCCGCTTTGCCGCGCTGGCCAAGGGCATGGGCATCGCGCCGCTGACAGCCGTGGCCACCGCCGCGGTGCGCGAGGCCTCCGACGGGGCGGATTTCCGCGACGAGGTTCTGCGCGAGACCGGTGTAGCCATCCATGTCATCGACGGCGAGGAGGAGGCGCGCCTGTCGGCGCAGGGTGTGTTGCTGGGCTGGCCGGGCAGCTATGGGCTGGTCTGCGACATCGGCGGCGCGTCGATGGAACTGGCAGACCTCGCGGATGGCCGGGTCGGGCGGCGGCTGACCTCGCCGCTGGGGCCGCTCAAGCTGCGTGAATTCACGGGCAGCAAGAAGGCATTCAAGGCGCATATCGACGCGATCATCGCCAGCCTGCATGCCGAGATGGGGCACGAGACCGGGATGCGGCTGTTCCTTGTCGGCGGGTCCTGGCGTGCCATCGCGCGCATCGACATGGAGCGGCGGGCCTATCCGCTCACCGTGTTGCACGAATACCGGATGGGCAGCCGCGCCGTGACGGCCACGCGCGACTATCTCGAGGGGCGCGACCTGGGCGCTCTGCGGCAGAAATGCAGCCTGTCCGAGGACCGCATGGCGCTGGTGCCGATCGCGATCCAGGTGCTTGACGCGCTGGTGCATGTGTTCCGGCCCAAGGACATCACCGTGTCGGCCTATGGCATCCGCGAGGGGATGCTCTATGAGCAGATGCCGCAGGAGATGCGCGACCGCGATCCGCTGATCGAGGCCTGCCGCTTTGCCGAGGCCAAGGACGCGCGCCTGCCCGGCTTTGGCCGCGTCTTGTATGATTTCGTCATCCCGCTGTTCAGCCGCGCCGACTGGCAGCGCCAGCGCATCATCAAGGCGGCCTGCCTCTTGCATGACGTGAGTTGGCGCGCGCATCCCGACTACCGTGCCGAGGTCTGTTTCGACAATGCGACGCGGGCCAATCTGGGCGGGCTCAAGCATGGCGAGCGGGTGTTTCTCGGCCTCGCGCTGTTGCACCGCTATTCCAGCCGGCGCGATGGGTCACGCTATGACAACCTGTTTGCGCTCTTGTCCGACAAGGACCGCAAGGCCGCCGAAGTGCTGGGCCGCGCGATGCGGCTGGGGGCGATGCTGTGGCTGAACGCCGAAGAGGCGCCTGGTCGGCTTGAATGGCATTCGCAGAAAAAGACGCTCGATCTGGTGCTGAGCGCCCATGCCCGCCCGCTCTGGGGCGAGGTGGCCGAGGCGCGGTTCAAGGCGTTGGCCTCGTCACTGGGCGCGGTCGGCCGGATGCGGATCAAGGGCTGAGCCCGGATCAGAGGTCGATCGGTTCGCCCTTGGGCGGGGCATAGGGCGGGGCATCGGCGCGGCGGCGGATGATGATGTCGCCGTTGTCCAGCATCTCGGGCGGGCTGTAATGCTTGAGATCATCGACCAGCGCCATCAACTCCATCAAGCGGGGCCCCATCTCGGTCGCAAAGCCGCGAATCGCTGGCTCCATCTCTTGCGCGAGGTCGCGGAAGTCGTTCAGCGCGGGCTCGACCTCGGACGCGAGGCCGCGCAGAAACAGTTGCGCGCCCTGTTCCATCAGGCTCATGCCGTCCTCTCCGCCTTCCTGCGCGGCGACGGGCGCGGCGGCGAGTGGCACGGCGAGGGCGAGGCAAAATGCGAAGGCGGCATAACTGGACATGGCACCAATATAGGGGCGCCGGGTCGTTTCCCCAAGAGGCTAGATGGCGATGTCGATCGTCACCGGAAAATGGTCCGACGCCGCGAGCAATGCCTCGCGCAGGGCGGGGCTGTGGTAGCAGGCGGGGGTGTCGAAGGGGTGCCAGATCTGCCAGCGCGGCTGATGCGCGCGCAGGTCGGGCGAAACCATTATGTAGTCGAGCAGCGCCGAGAGATAGACGCCATCGGGCGGCAGTTTGAACCGGGCGGTGGTCGGCGCGGCAAAGCGGCTGGTGAGCGCGCGATGGGCATGCGGGTCAAAGAGCGGAATGCCGTTATCCTCGCCCAGCACGATTTCGACGCCCGAGCGGCCAAAGAGCTTTTCATAATCATCAAGGCCGGGGCCATCGTTGAAATCGCCCAGCACGATCAGCGGATCACCGGCATCAAGATGCGCGGCCACCCGCGCGCGCAGCCAGATGCATTGCGCCAACTGCTTGCGCCGGTTCTCGATCGCCACGCGCGTCACCTCGGCCGCACCGCGCGCGCCATGGGGCGCCTTGGATTTCGCATGCACCCCGATCATGCGAAACCGCGTGCCCGCCGCCGTTTCGCAGGCAAGTTCGAGCGGCGGCTTGGACCAATTCACAAGGTCGGCCCGGCCGTCGAGATCGAGGTCCACCCGGAACACGCTGTCAAAGCGCGGCGCGTCGCGCGCGCCCTTCTTGCCGGTGGGCGCGCCCTGCGGGTCGTGGCGCGGGGTGATCGCGGCCGGGTCGTAAAGCAGCGCGATTTCCTGCTGGGTATCGTTCAAAAAGCCGATCAGCGCACGGCGCGCGCGCAGACCGAAGCGTGCCGCAAAGGTTTCCAGCGCGCGCGCCCCGTCACGGCGGCGGTTGCTGTCGGGCGCCTCGATCACCATGACCGCATCGGCATCAAGCGCGGCAAACACCTGCCCCAGCGCCGCGATCTGGTCGGCCCGGCGCACGTCTTGCAGACCCGACCAGCCCTCATCCTCGCGCAAGGCGCCGGTGTCATCGAACAGATGGTCGAACCAGGCGACGTTGTAGGTCGCCAGACGCATCAGCCGGCCGCTTCGTGCTGGCCGGGCGTGCCGCCGGACGTCTCGGGCGGACGGTGGCGCTCGGTGATCGCCTCCCAGGCGCGGTTGACGGCGATCAGGCGTTTCTCGGCGAGCTTGACCGCCTCTTCGGGGACGCCGCGCGCGGTCATGCGGTCCGGGTGCGTTTCGCGCACCAGCGCGCGCCAGGCGGCGCGGACCTCGTCGAGCGGCGCATCGCGGTCCACGCCCAGCACGTCATAGGGGTCACGCTCTGCATCGGCCACGAACTGCGCCCGCATCCGCACAAAGGCACGGTCGTCAAAGCCGAAGATGCGCGCGACCTCGCCCAGAAAGGCATCCTCGTTCGGGTGATAATCGCCATCCGCCAGCGCGATGTGGAACAGCCCCTCCATCAGGTCGCAGAGCGGGCCGGTCTCTGCCCCATACATCGCCTTGATCCGGCGCGCATAATCGTCAAACCCCGCAATGTCCTGCCGGGCGAGGTTGAACACGCGGGCGGCGTTGGACTCCTCGGCGGGGGGGATGTGGAACACCTCGCGAAAGGCCGTCACCTCGTCGCGCGTGACCCGCCCGTCGGCCTTGGCCATCTTCGCGCCCAGCGCGATCACCGCGATGGCAAAGGCGACCGAGCGTTCGGGCGGCGTGCGCAGTTTTTCGAACACGGCCGACAGCCCCTCGCCAGCGGCAAGGGCGGACAGCGCGTCAGCAATGCGGGACCAGAGCGACATGGGCCTGTGTATAGCGGGTTTCGCCGCCGATGTCAGAGCCGTTTCTGCATCAGCACAAGGTCGATCCAGCGGTCGAACTTGCGCCCCGATTCGGGCAGCACCGCCATGGTTTCAAAGCCGATCGCGGTGTGAAAGGCGATGCCGGCCGCGTTCTCGCCGCTCACCCCGGCATAGATCATGTGCTTGCCCGCCGCCGCCGCATGGGCGCAAAGCCGGTCCATCAGCGCGCGACCGATGCCGCGGCCATGGGCGGCGGGCGCCAGCATGATCGTATGCTCGATGCTGTGCAGATAGCCCAGGCCACCGCGAAACTGGAAATAGCGGGCAAAGCCAATGACTTGTCCAGCTTCTGCGGCAACAAGGAAACTGTCGTCGCCGGGGATCAGCGCCGCGACCTCTGCAACAGGCTTTTCCGTCGGGTTGAAGGTGATCGTGGTGTCGCGGATCGCCGCGTTCCAGATCGCGGCGATGCCGGGCGCATCGGCGGGGACGGCCGCGCGGATCATCCAAGCACCGCCTGGCCTGTCGGGGTGGCAAAGGTCGCCCGCAGACCCACCGGCCCCTCGGCCAGCGCCACGCGCGGGTCGTCGAGCGCCGCGAGCCTGCCCCGCAGCGCTGCCGCCTGTGGATGCTTCACCTGCAATGCGGTCAGCCGCACGCCCTGATCGGCGAGTCGGGTGGACGGGTGCGCCACCCCCTGCCCCCAGGCGATCAGCGTGGGAAAGGCGCCGCCCAGCGGCAGGCCGCCATCGTCCGGCACGCCGATCTGCCATGACAGCGCCCCGCGCGTCAGCGCCACCGCGCGCCCCGCCTCGGGCGCATCGGCCAGCGCCGCGCCCAGATCATCGACCGCGACGATCCAGTTGCCAAGGCGCGGCGCGCCGGCCTGATCGAGCCCGAACCAGCGCGGATGGCCCGGCGCGGGCGCCTCCGGGTCCGGCGCGATCACCTCGAGGTAGAGCCCCGCACCCAGCCCCAGGAGCCGGTTATGCGTGGCGTAATGCGCATGCTGCCCGCCCGGTTCCAGCCGCACGCCCAGCGCGGCCTCGACCCAGGCCACACCCGCGCCCAGATCGGCACAGGTCACGGCGAGATGATCGAGCCGCATCACGCCGCCCCGCGACTGGCGCGGATCAGCGCAAGGATATCGGCAGCGGCGGCGGGGATGTTCGTGCCCGGACCAAAGATCGCCTTGACCCCGCTTTCCTGCAAAAAGGCATAGTCCTGCTGCGGGATCACCCCGCCGCAGATCACGATGATCTCGCCCGCTCCCGCATCACGCAGCGCCTGCACCAGTTGCGGCGCAAGCGTCTTGTGCCCCGCCGCCTGGCTGCTGATGCCCACCACATGCACGTCATTGTCGATGGCATCCTGCGCGGCCTCGGCAGGGGTCTGGAACAGCGGGCCCACGTCCACGTCGAACCCGATGTCGGCAAAGGCGGTGGCGATCACCTTGGCGCCGCGGTCATGGCCATCCTGGCCCATCTTGACCACCAGCATGCGCGGGCGGCGGCCTTCTTGCTCGGCGAAACGCTCCACATCGGCCTGGATCGCGGCAAAGCCCGCATCGCCCTCATAGGCCGCGCCATAGACGCCCGAAAGCGTGCGCACCTCGGCGCGGTGACGGCCGAAAACCTTTTCCATCGCCATGCTGATCTCTCCTACAGTGGCGCGCGCGCGGGCGGCGCTGACGGCCGCGTCGAGCAGATTGCCCCCCGCGCCCGCCCGGCGCGTGACCTCGTCAAGTGCGGCCTGACAAGCGGCCTCGTCGCGCGCGGCGCGCACCTTGGCCAGCCGCGCGATCTGGGCGTCGCGCACCGCCATATTGTCGATATCGCGAAAATCGATCGGGTCCTCACCGTCCTTGCGGTATTTGTTGACGCCGACGATCACCTCTTCGCCCCGGTCGATCAGCGCCTGCCGCCGCGCGGCGCTCTCCTCGATCCTGAGCTTGGGCATGCCGGAGGCCACCGCCTTGGTCATGCCGCCCATCGCCTCGACCTCTGCGATCAGCGCCCAGGCAGCCTCGGCCAGCTCATGCGTGAGGCTTTCGACGTAATAGCTCCCGGCGAGCGGATCGACGACCCGGGTGACGCCGGTTTCCTCCTGCAAGATCAATTGGGTATTGCGCGCGATGCGGGCGCTGAAATCGGTCGGCAGGGCAATCGCCTCGTCCAGCGCATTGGTGTGCAGCGACTGCGTGCCGCCCAGGGCCGCGCTCATCGCCTCATAGGCGGTGCGGATCACGTTGTTGTAGGGGTCCTGTTCCTGCAAGGACACGCCCGAGGTCTGGCAATGGGTGCGCAGCATCAGGCTTTCGGGCTTTTGCGCGCCGAATTCGGACATGATGCGGTGCCAGAGCAGGCGCGCGGCGCGCAGCTTCGCCGCCTCCATGAAGAAATTCATGCCGATGGCGAAAAAGAACGACAGGCGCGGGGCGAAGGCATCCACATCCATGCCCCGCGCGATGGCGCTGCGCACATATTCGCGCCCGTCGGCGAGGGTAAAGGCGAGCTCCTGCACCAGGTTCGCGCCCGCCTCCTGCATGTGGTAGCCCGAGATGCTGATCGAGTTGAACCGGGGCATTTCGGCGGCGGTGTATTCGATGATATCGGCCACGATCCGCATCGAGGGTTCGGGCGGGTAGATATAGGTGTTGCGGACCATGAACTCCTTGAGGATGTCGTTCTGGATGGTGCCCGACAGCGCCGTGCGCGGCACGCCTTGCTCTTCGCCCGCGACGATGAAGCTCGCGAGGATCGGGATCACCGCGCCGTTCATCGTCATGGAAACAGAGACCTTTTCCAGCGGAATGCCGCCAAAGAGCACCTTCATGTCCTCGACCGAATCGATGGCGACACCGGCCTTGCCCACGTCCCCCTCGACCCGCGGATGGTCGCTGTCATAGCCGCGATGCGTGGCGAGGTCGAAGGCGACCGAGATCCCCTGCTGCCCCCCCGCAAGCGCGCGGCGGTAAAAGGCATTGCTTTCTTCGGCGGTAGAGAAACCGGCATATTGCCGGATCGTCCAGGGGCGGCCGGCATACATCGTGGCCTTTACGCCGCGCACATAGGGCGCGGCGCCGGGCATCGCGCCCAGATGCTGCAGGCCCGCTATATCCTGCGGACCATAGACCGGGGCTATCGCGATCCCCTCGAGCGTGTGCCAGGTCAGGCCGTCGAGCGGCCTGCCGCGCAGTTCCTGTGTGGCCTGTTCAGACCATGATGTCTTGTCGTCCAAGGCTTTGCCCTCCATCCGGTCGCAGGCGCTCCCAGTCCGCGCCCGCACCGATCACGTCGTCTCTGTCAATCTGTCTTGTTATTTTGAGTGTGATCTGCCCGTTTGCCGCGTCAACGGCGCCGGGATCGACCCTGTCGTAAAACCGCGCGAGCCCGTCTGCACCCGCGCGCAGCCAGACCAGATCCGCCTGATATTGCGCGCGCAGCGCCCTTTGCTGCGCGGGGTCGAACGGCATCAGCCGGTCGTCGCCCGGCGCGATCCGCCGGGCACCGTCTTCGTCGCCGCGCAGGTGCAGAAGGCGGCGCAGCTTGTCGCGGCGGGGGCTTGCGTTGACCCAGTCGCGCGCACCGCTGAGCGGCAATGCGGTCTGCATCCCCCCCGCAAGCAGTTGCAACTGCATTTCGGGCTGACCGACCAGCCGTTCGAAGGGCCAGACGACGATCTCTGCCTCGCAAAAGACCGCCGCCACATCCGCGACCACATGACGCCAGCGCCGTGGCTGCGTGACAAGGCGGTCAAGCTCGGCCTCCGTCGGCAGCCGCATGTCCTGTCCGATGCCATAGGCCAGCGCCGAGGCCCAATAGGTCTCGTAGGACCGCACCGCCAGCCCGATCCGCCGCACGGGTGCGGGAAAGGCGGGGCGCATCCGGGCCAGCCTCTCTCGCAGGTGAGGATAGATCTGCCCCTGCCCGAGGTTGCCGCGAATGGCCCCGATCATGTTTTCCTCGCTCACCAGCAGGGTCGAGAAGCCATCGCGCCGCAGCCGGGCGGTTTCGATCGCGATGATCCCCTGCGATCTTTGCGCGCGCAGGTTGGTCTGCGCCGTGACCTCTTCGGGCGAATGCATCAGGCCGCCGAAAAGGCCCGACCGGATGCGGTCCGGCGTCCAGATCTCCATCCCGGCGCCGCGCAGGGCCAGCCTGTTGCGCAACAGGAAATTCTGAAGCGTCGTTGTCCCGCAACGATGCGCCCCCAAATGCAGCACGATATCCATTCCACAGCCCACCCGCCCCACGCATGGCGCACCCTCTTGTGCGTCATTTCGGGTGTGGGCAGCTTGCCGCGCAGTTTCTGACCATAGGCTTAAACGTAAAATTGTTGCGTTTGACGGGCCCCGACCCTTCGCTTTTGGCGCCGACCCGCCTATATGGCTGAGTATGAAAATGACCCTCGCGACCCTTGCCGTCCTTGTTTTGACTGGGTTTTCTCCTGCATCGCTGGCGGCGCAGGATCTGGTGGAGGTCGTGTCAGAGCCGACCGGGACCGAACTTTCCACTCTCACGGTGCTCGAACGCTGGCGGTCCGACCCCGGCACGATATTCGACGCATCCGAGATAAATATGACCGATCTCGTATATGTCGCCCGCCCGGTGATCGTCTTTGCCGACAGTCCGGCCGACCCGCTCTTTGACCGCCAGATCGCGCTGCTCAACGCCGATCTGTCGGGGCTGGCGCTGCGCGACGTCATCATCATCGCCGACACCGACCCCGCGGCGCGCAGCGTGGTGCGGCAGGAATACCGCCCGCGCGGGTTCACGCTGCTGCTCATCGACCGCGACGGGCGCATCACCCAGCGCAAGCCCGCGCCCTGGGACGTGCGCGAACTGACGCGCGCCATCGACAAGACGCCGTCGCGCCTGCAGGACATCCGCGAAACGGGCGCCCTGCCACGATAGCGGCCGCGCGGCGTCACGCGAACTCCATGATGACCGCATCGACGGCGAGGTTGTCACCCACCTGCGCGCTGATCCTTGCGACCACCCCCTTGCGTTCGGCGCGCAGGATATTCTCCATCTTCATCGCCTCGACGGTGCACAGCGCCTGCCCCTCCTGCACCTCGTCGCCCTCGGCCACGTCAAGCCTGACGATCAGGCCGGGCATCGGACACAGCAGGAATTTCGACGTGTCGGGCGGCAGCTTGACCGGCATCAGCGCGGCGAGCGCGGCCTGGCGCGGGGTGCGCACCTGCACCTTGAGGTCCGCGCCCCGCGTGCGGATGCGAAAGCCCGACACCGCCTTGCCGACCTTGAGCACCAGCGGCGCCTCGCCCACCATCAGGCGCGCGAGCGACGCGCCGGGGGTCCAGTCGCTTTCCACCCGCAGGCACAGCCCATCGTCAAACCGCACGTCCGCCCCGCCCCGGTCGGCACGCACCGTCACCGGCCAGGACGTGTCCTGCAGCGTCACCACCCAGTCGGTGCCCACCACGCGTTCGTGATTGTCCATCCGGCCCGAGATGCGCGCGCGCCTGATCTCGGCCACGCGGTGCATCGCCGCACAGGCCGCCGCGACACGGCGCAGCGCCGGGTCGGCCAGCCGCACCCCGTCAAAGCCATCGGGCCACTCCTCGGCAATAAAGGCGGTCGTCATCTCGCCCGCGACAAAGACCGGATGCTCCATCACCGCCGACAGGAACGGCAGGTTGTGCCCGATCCCTTCGACCTCGAACGTGTCGAGTGCGATGCGCATCTCTTCGATCGCCGCGTCGCGGGTCGGCGCCCAGGTGCAGAGCTTGGCGATCATCGGGTCGTAATACATGCTGATCTCGCCGCCCTCATAGACGCCGGTATCATTGCGCACCGCGCGGTCGGGCGCGGCCTCTTGCACCGGCGGGCGGTAGCGCGACAGCCGCCCGATGGAGGGCAGGAAGCCGCGATAGGGGTCTTCGGCGTATAGCCGGCTCTCGATGGCCCAGCCGTTGATCCTGAGATCCGCCTGCGTAAAGGCCAGCGCCTCGCCCGCCGCCACGCGGATCATCTGTTCCACAAGGTCGATGCCGGTGATGAGCTCCGTCACCGGATGTTCGACCTGCAACCGCGTGTTCATCTCGAGAAAATAGAAGTTGCGGGCGCCGTCCACGATGAACTCGACCGTGCCCGCGCTGGTATAGCCCACCGCCGCGGCCAGCGCGCAGGCCTGCTCGCCCATCGCGCGCCGCGTGGCGGGGTCGAGAAAGGGCGAGGGCGCTTCTTCCACCACCTTCTGGTTGCGCCGCTGGATCGAACATTCCCGCTCGTGCAGGTAGAGCGTGTTGCCATGGCTGTCGGCCAGCACCTGGATCTCGATATGGCGGGGCTGGGTGACGAACTTTTCGATAAAGATGCGGTCGTCGCCAAAGCTGCTCGCCGCCTCGTTCTTTGAACTCTGAAAGCCCTCGCGCGCCTCGGTATCGTTCCAGGCGATGCGCATCCCCTTGCCGCCGCCACCGGCGCTCGCCTTGATCATCACCGGATAGCCGATCCCGCGGCTGATGGTGACCGCCTCCTCCGCGTCGCCGATCAGACCCATGTAGCCCGGCACCGTGGACACACCCGCCGCCTGCGCGAGCTTTTTCGAGGTGATCTTGTCGCCCATCGCCTCGATCGCGCCCACCGGCGGCCCGATAAAGGCCACGCCTTCGGCCTTGAGCGCCTCGGCAAAGCGACTGTTCTCGGACAGGAAACCATAGCCCGGATGCACCGCATCGGCGCCGGTGGCGCGCACCGCCTGCATGACCTTGTCGATCACGATATAGGACTGGTTGGCGGGGGCCGGGCCGATATGCACCGACTCATCGGCCATGCGCACATGCAGCGCCTCGCGGTCGGCGTCGGAATAGATGGCGACCGTGGCGATGCCCATGCGCCGCGCGGTCGTGATCACGCGGCAGGCGATCTCGCCACGGTTGGCGATCAGGATCTTCTTGAACATCATGCGGCCCCTGCAAAACAAAAAGCCGCCCGGCGCAAGTGCACCGGACGGCCCTGATGGAACGCGCCTTGCGGCAGCGTGGAGGTGTTAGCGGCAGACCGTGGTGAGGTCGTCGCACAGCACGCCGGCCGCACCGCCGATGAGCGCGCCACCGGCGACGTTGGTGCCCAGCACTTCGGCCGTGAGCGCGCCACCGACAGCACCAAGCGCGCCGCGCTCGATGTCGGTGCCTTCACAGGCCGCCAGAGTCCCTGCCACGGCGAAAACGCCGGCAATCTTGAAGAAAGTCCGCATGATGTATCTCCTGATGTCGTTGCCCCAGACGCGACAATCAGTGCCATCTCGCGGCCACAGCCGCAAGGGAAGGTTTCCCCTCCCCAGACGCTCAGGGCTTCATATGGCGGTTTTTTGACGGGATTTGCCCGGTTTCGGCGGGAAACCGCCCCTGCAAAAGGGGTGGGTGGCCTGATCCGGGTACGATCAGGCCACCCGATTGGGGAAGGGTAACGGTCTTGACAATGTGTGGTCAGAGGCTTGCTGGACCCTCTGGCCACATCCAGAGCGTGGCACAGGTTTTCCGCTGCGTCACAGCCCAATTTGCCGGGTCCGGCCAGATCGGCAGATTCCCGCTTAAATTGTATTGCGGCTGGCAAACTCTCGCTGATAATCCGGGCGCTCATCCGATCACATCCGGAAAACTGACCTGCGCGCGCACCACGTCGATGCGCAGCAGCGCGTCATAACTGGCCGGATCGAACGGATCTTCGGCGGGAATCACCTCGCGGCCGAACAGCCATGACAGACGCCCGGCATCGAGATTGCCGCGCACAAAGGGGTCTTCACCGAAATGCGCCCAGAGCGCGGCCATGAAACCTTCGTCCGCGCGCCGGTCCGCCGGGCGGCGGTCGGCGAAACGTTCGCGCGCGACGAGTTTCGTGGCCCCGCCGGCCGAGGCCCGGCGGATGACGAACTGAAAATCCGTGCCGGGCAGACGCCCCGGAAAGCCGCGATGTTTTTCCATTACCGCGCCCCTGCGCCTGTGAGTGGGCGGCGCATCAGAACGCCTGCCAGATACATGTGGACCCATCGAGCGCATAGGCCTCGAAGAACTGCGTGGCCTCGGGTGCGGCCTGCCCGAACGCGACCTCTCGGTCCGAGAGCGAGATGACCACCTGCTGCGCGGGCCGTCCGCTTTGGGCCAGCGCGGGCAGGGCCACGGCCTCGCACAGCCAGCCGAAATCGCCCGCCACATCGTCAAACACCAGCCCCTGCCCGGCCGGGTCGATGGCGGGCGCGAGAAAGCGGAAACGCACCACGCCCGCATCCTCGACCCGCACGTCGAACAGCGTCACCTCCTGCCCCGAGGGCGTGGTGACACCCTGCGCGCAGGCGGCGCCGGCCAGGACCGAAAACGCCAGGCTAAAGCGGGATATTGTCATGCTTTTTCCAAGGATTGCTCAGCCGCTTGCCACGCAGCGACGCAAAGGCCCGGCAGACCCGCGCACGGGTGCTGCGCGGCATGATGACCTCGTCGATAAAGCCACGCTCGGCCGCGACAAAGGGATTGGCAAAGCGCGCCTCATAGTCGCGGGTGCGCGCGGCGACCTTTTCCGCATCGCCCGCCTCGCCGCGATAGAGGATCTCGACCGCGCCCTTGGACCCCATCACCGCGATCTCGGCGGTGGGCCAGGCATAGTTGAAATCGCCGCGCAGATGCTTGGAGGACATCACGTCATAGGCCCCGCCATAGGCCTTGCGGGTGATGACCGTGACCTTGGGCACCGTCGCCTCGCCATAGGCAAAGAGCAGTTTCGCGCCATGTTTGATCACACCGCCATGCTCCTGCGCGGTCCCCGGCATGAAGCCCGGCACATCGACCAGCGTCAGGATCGGGATCTCGAAGGCATCGCAGAAGCGCACGAAGCGCGCGGCCTTGCGCGAGCTGTCGATGTCGAGCACGCCGGCGAGCACCAGCGGCTGGTTGGCCACCACGCCGACCGTGGACCCTTCGAGCCGGATGAAGCCGGTGAGGATATTGCGGGCGAATTCGGACTGGATCTCGAAAAAATCGCCCTCATCGGCGATCTTGGCGATCAGTTCGCGCATGTCATAGGGGGTATTGGCATTGGCCGGGATCAGCGTGTCGAGGCTCGGCTCGATCCGGGTGATGTCATCGAAGAACGGCCGCACCGGGGGCTTTTCGCGGTTGGAGGACGGCAGGAAGTCGATCAGGCGGCGCGCCTCGGCCAGCGCCTCGACATCGTTTTCAAAGGCGCCGTCCGCGACCGAGGATTTGCGGGTATGGGTGCTGGCGCCGCCCAGATCCTCGGCGGAAACGACCTCGTTGGTGACGGTTTTCACCACATCGGGCCCGGTCACGAACATGTAAGAGCTGTCCTTGACCATGAAGATGAAGTCGGTCATCGCCGGGCTATAGACCGCGCCGCCCGCGCAGGGCCCCATGATGAGGCTGATCTGCGGCACCACGCCCGAGGCCAACACATTGCGCTGGAACACCTCGGCATAGCCGGCGAGGCTCGCCACGCCTTCCTGGATACGCGCGCCGCCGCTGTCGTTGATCCCCACGACAGGCGCGCCGTTCTGCATCGCCATGTCCATGATCTTGCAGATCTTTTGCGCATGGGTTTCAGAGAGGGAGCCGCCAAAGACGGTGAAATCCTGGCTGAACACATAGACCATGCGGCCATTGACCGTGCCCCAGCCGGTCACGACCCCGTCGCCTGCCGGGCGGCTGTCGCCCATGCCGAAATCGGTGCAGCGGTGGGCCACGAACATGTCGAATTCCTCGAACGAGCCTTCGTCGAGCAGCAATTCGACCCGTTCGCGCGCGGTGAGCTTGCCCTTGTCGTGCTGCGCCGCGACCCGCGCCGCGCCGCCCCCTGCCCGCGCCGCGCCGCGCCGCGCCTCAAGCTCCTGCAGGATACCGTTCATCGTCGTCCCCTCCCCGAACCTGCGCGACCATAGGCGCCCAACCGGGGCGAGAGAAGCCGGAAAGCGCTAATTTGCAATCCAGCTAATTACCTGAATCCATTTTTTGCAAATCCGCTAATTTCCTGGCCCTTTGCAGATGCCATAGCCCCGCATATGACAGCCGCGACGCACACCCGGAGCCCCGCCATGCAGCTTCCCGTTCCCGTGATTACCATCGGCCTCCTGCTGGTCTCGAATGTGTTCATGACCTTCGCCTGGTACGGGCATCTGAAATACAAGGCCGCGCCGCTGTTCGCGGTGATCCTGATCAGCTGGGGCATCGCATTCTTTGAATATGTCCTGCAGGTGCCCGCCAACCGGATCGGGCACGGGCATTTCAGCGCAGCGCAGCTCAAGACCATTCAGGAGGTCATCACCCTGACGGTCTTTGTCCTCTTTTCGGTGTTCTACCTGCAAGAGCCGGTCAAGTGGAATCACCTCGTCGGCTTTGCCTTCATCGCGCTGGGGGCATGGTTCATTTTTGCGCAGTTCCCTGCGCGCGGCTGACGTGGCGGGGGAATGGACACCGCCCCGTCACAGGTCTAGGTCTGGCGCATGACATCCGCTCCCGCCGTCCGGTTTCTCGACCGCAATACGCCGCCGCATGTCTCCACGCTCATGCTGATCGCGGGGATTTCGGCGCTGAACATGTCGATCTTCCTGCCCTCGCTCGCAGCGATGGCCGTCTGGTTCGACACCGACTACGCGCTGATGCAGCTCTCGGTGTCGGCCTATCTGGCGGTGACGGCGCTGTTGCAGGTGGTCATCGGGCCGATCTCGGACCGCTTTGGCCGCCGCCCGGTGATCCTGTGGTCGATGGCGATCTTTGTGGTCGCGACCATCGGCGCGGTCTATGCGCCTTCGGTCGAGGTATTCCTGGCCTTTCGCATGATGCAGGGCGCGGTCGCCTCGGCGATGGTGCTCAGCCGCGCCATCGTGCGCGACATGTTCCCGCAGGAGCAGGCGGCCTCGGTGATCGGCTATGTGACGATGGGGATGGCGCTGGTGCCGATGGTGGGGCCGGTTGTGGGCGGCGTGCTGGACGAGGCGTTCGGCTGGCAGGCGACATTCTGGTTTCTCGCGGCCTGCGGCATCGGCGTGGGCCTTCTGTGCTATTTCGACCAGGGCGAGACGGTGGCGGGGCGCGGGATCAGCTTTGCCGACCAGTTCCGGTCCTACCCCGAATTGCTGCGCTCGCAGCGGTTCTGGGGCTATGTGCTGTGCGCCGCCTTTGCCTCGGGTGCGTTCTTTGCCTTCCTCGGCGGGGCGTCCTTTGTCGCAGGCGATGTCTATGGGCTCTCGGCGGTCTGGACCGGGGCGGCGCTGGGCGCACCCGCGATCGGCTATGCGGTGGGCAATTTTGTCTCGGGCCGCTATTCGGTGCGGTTCGGGATCAACAGGATGATCCTCGCGGGCACGCTGATCACCGCGGCGGGGATGGGGCTGTCGCTGCTTCTGTCGCTGGCAGGGGTGCATAGCGCGCTGATCTTCTTCAGCTTTTGCACCACGGTGGGGCTGGGCAACGGGCTGGTGATGCCCAATGCCACGGCCGGGATGCTGTCGGTGCGCCCACATCTGGCGGGCACGGCCTCGGGGCTGGGCGGGGCGATCCTGATCGGGGGCGGCGCGGCATTGTCGGCTGTGGCGGGTGCGCTGCTGGTGCCGGGGTCGGGGGCGCTGCCCTTGCAGGTGATCATGTTCCTGACCGCGCTCTGCGCCGGCGCCTCGATCCTCTGGGTGATCCGGCGCGAGCGGTTCCTGAACGGCTGAGGCTTGATTAGCAGGCTTTGCAGGCGCTAGACCAAGCCATCAGCTAATCCGCAAAGGTGCCGCCATGGCCGTCCAGAAGCTCTATGCCGGGGTCAAGCTGCGCGAGATGCGCGGCCGCATCGGCCTCACGCAGAAACTCTTTGCCGACAAGCTGGGCGTGTCGCTGCCCTATCTCAACCAGATGGAGAACAACAACCGCCCCGTGAGCACCGCCGTGGTGCTGGCGCTGGCGCAGGAATTCGGCTTTGACGTGACCGAGTTGCAGGCCGGCGACGAGGCGCGGCTGGTCAGCGACATGCGCGAGGCGCTGGCCGATCCGCTGTTTACCGGCCCTACCCCGCCGCTGTCGGACCTGCGGCTCGCGGCGTCGAACGCGCCTGCGCTGACCCATGCCTTTCTCGCGCTGCACCGCGCCTACCGGCAGACCCACGAACGCCTCGCCTCGCTCGACGAGGCGCTGGGGCGCGAGGATGCGCGGCTGCAACCCAGCCCCTGGGAAGAGGTGCGCGACTTTTTCCACTATTGCGACAACTACCTCGACGCGGTGGACCGCGCGGCAGAGCATGTCGCCGACCGTGCCGGCGGCGACATCGCGCAGGCGGCGGCGGCCACGCTCGCAGCCCAGGGTGTCACGATCAGCCACGAGGACAGCGCCGCGATCCGCCATTACGACCCGACGCGCCGCCACCTGACCCTGTCGCGCCGCGCCGCACCGGCCACGCAGACCTTCCAGACGCTGCTGCAACTGGCGCTGCTCACGCAGGACCGGCTGCTCGAGGCGACGCTCGACCTCGCCCGGTTCCAGACGCCCGAGGCGCGCGCCATCGCCAAGGTGGGGCTGGCCAACTACTTTGCCGGGGCGGCGCTGATGCCCTACGCCCGGTTTCTGGACGCCGCGCGCACGCTGCGTCACGACCTCGAACGGCTGGCCGACCGCTTTGGCGCCTCGCTCGAACAGGTCGCGCACCGGCTCTCGACGCTGCAGCGGCCCGGCGCCAAGGGCATCCCGTTCTTTTTCGTGCGCGTCGATCCGGCCGGCACGATCACCAAGCGGCATTCGGCCACCACGTTGCAATTCGCCCGCTACGGCGGCGCCTGCCCGCTGTGGAACGTGCATCAGGCCTTCGAGGCGCCAGGCCGCTGGCTGCGGCAACTGGCGCAGACCCCTGACGGCGCGCGCTATTTCTGTCTCGCGCGCGACATCAGCCGGTCGGGCGGCGCTTACGATGCCCCTGTGCGCCGCTTTGCCATCGGGCTGGGCTGCGAGGTGCGCCATGCGCCCGACATCGTCTATGCCGACCACCTCGATACCGGCAGCCCGGCGGCCTTTGAGCCGATCGGCATCTCCTGCCGCATCTGCGAACGCCGCGATTGCCACCAGCGCGCGGTGCCGCCGCTGGAACGCCGGTTGCGCGTCGATCCCGACCATCGCGGCCTGTTGCCCTATCAGGTGGACTGACCGCCGCTTGCAATCGCGCAGGCCGCGCCCGAAGATGGCGCCAAAGGCATCGCAGGGAGGGCGAGAATGGAACTCGAAGGCAACACGGTCATCGCGGCGGACAGGGCGACCGTCTGGGCAAAACTCAACGATGCGGCCACGCTCAAGGCCGCCATTCCGGGCTGCACGGACCTGGACGGCACGCCCGCCGACGGGTTCGAGGCGACGGTCGTGCAGAAGGTCGGCCCGGTCAAGGCAACGTTCAAGGGGGCGGTGGCGCTGTCCAACGTGGTGCCGGGGGAAAGCTATACCATCAAAGGCGAGGGCAAGGGCGGCGTCGCGGGCTTTGCCAAGGGCGGCGCGGATGTGGTGCTGCGCGATGTCGAGGGCGGCACCGAGCTGTCCTACAAGGTCGAGGCGCTGGTGGGCGGCAAGCTCGCGCAGCTGGGCAACCGCATCATCGGCGGCTTTGCGCGCAAGATGGCCGACCAGTTCTTTGACAACTTCCGCGCCAGCGTCGAGGCGGGCGATCAGGACGCACAGACCTGACGCCGGGCCTAGAGAAAGCTCTGCGGGTCGATGTCGATCGACAGGCGCAGATTGGCCGGGATACGGAACTGCGCGACCCAGGCGGCCAGCGCGGGTTGCAGCGCCACGCCCCGGTCGGCCTTGACCAGAAGGCGCACGCGGTGCCGCCCGCGCACGCGCGCAATGGGCGCGGGCGCCGGCCCGAACACCTGCGCGCCGATCTGGCGCAGGGGCGCATCGGCGCGCGCCATCGCATTGCCGAGATCGAACACCGCCTGCACGTCGGGGCTGCTCAGGATGATGCCCGCCATGCGGCCATAGGGCGGCACGCCCGCCGCACGCCGCTCGGCCGCCTCGGCCCGCCAGAACGCCTCTTCGTCGCCCGCAAGGATCGCGCGGATCACCGGATGCTCGGGCTGGTAGGTTTGCAGCATCGCCTCACCCGCCACCGCCCCGCGCCCCGCACGCCCCGTCACCTGCCGCATGAGCTGGAACGTGCGTTCGGCCGCGCGCAGGTCGGACCCTTGCAGCCCGAGGTCGGCGTCGATCACCCCCACCAGCGTCAATAGCGGAAAGTTGTGCCCCTTGGCCACGAGTTGCGTGCCGATGATGATGTCCGCGCCACCATCGGCAATCGCCGCGATATGGTCCTTGAGCGCGCGCGCCGTGCCGTAAAGATCCGACGACAGCACCGCCACGCGGGCATCCGGAAACAGCGCCTGCGCCTCTTCCGCCAGCCGCTCGACCCCCGGCCCCACCGGCGCGAGCCGCCCCTCGGCCCCGCAGGACGGGCAGAGGGTCGGCATCGGCCGCGTCGCACCGCATTGATGGCAGACGAGGCGTTTGAGAAACCGGTGCTCGACCATTCGCGCATCGCAATCGTCGCAGCCGATCTGATGCCCGCAGGCGCGGCAGAGCGTCACCGGCGCATAGCCGCGCCGGTTGAGAAACAACAGCGCCTGTTCGCCACGCGCGAGCCTCTCGGCGATGCCGCGCTGCAGCGTCGGCGAGACCCAATGCCCCGCCGTCAGCGCCTCGCCGCGCATGTCCACCGCGCGCATCGCGGGCAGCACCGCAGGGCCAAAGCGCGAGGTGAGTTCGATGCGCGCATATTTCCCCGCCTCGACATTGGCCCAGCTTTCCAGGCTGGGCGTGGCCGAGGCCAGCACCACCTGCGCGCTGTCGAGCGAGGCGCGCAGCACCGCCATGTCGCGCGCATTGTAGAGCACACCGTCCTCCTGCTTGTAGGAGGTGTCGTGTTCCTCATCGACCACGATCAGGCCAAGGTCGCGGAACGGCAGGAACAGTGCCGAGCGGGCGCCGACGACCAGTTGCGCGCCGCCCTGCCCCACCATCCGCCAGCACCGCCGGCGTTCGGTCATCGTCACGCCCGAATGCCATTCCGCCGGCCGCGCGCCAAACCGCGCCTCGACGCGGGTCAGGAACGCACCCGTCAGCGCGATCTCGGGCAAGAGCACCAGCGCCTGCCGCCCCCGCGCCAGGCACGCGGCCACCGCCTCGAGGTAGACCTCGGTCTTGCCCGACCCGGTGATGCCCTTGAGCAGCGTCGTGCCGTAAGCCCCCCCCTCGACGCCCGTCCGCAGCACCTGCGCCGCCGCCGCCTGATCCGCGGTCAGCGGTTTGCCGTGCAGGCCGGGGTCGAGCCGCGGATAGGGCATGTCGCGGGGGCTGTCCTCCTCCAGCACCGCGCCCTGCGCGACCAGCCCCTTGACGACGCTCGCGCCCACGCCCGCCGCCTCGGCCAACTCGCCCAGCGTGAGCGCCAGCCCGCCATACTCGCCCAGCACCTCGATCACCCGCGCGCGCGCCTCGGTCAGCCGCTGCGGCGCCGCAGCCCCCAGCCGGTAAACCCTGCGCATGGCGGGCGCATCGCCCAGCCCCGGCGCCCGCGTCGCCAGCCGCAGCATCGCGGGCATCGGCGTGAGCGTGTAATCGGCGACCCGGGTCAGAAACTGCCGCATCTCCTCGCGCATCGGCGCGGCGTCGAGCACGCGCTGCACCGAGCGCACCTTCCTGATGTCGAAATCGCCCTTGCCCGGCCCCCAGACCACGCCCGGCACCAGCCGCGGCCCCAGCGGCACCTCGACAAGCGCGCCCAGCACGCAGCCGCCTTCGGGCGCGCGGTAATCGAGCAGCCGGTCGAGCGGCTGCGTGGTCAGCACGCCGACCAAAGCCCCCTCTTCAAAGACCTCCGCGCCCGTCTCGGCCATCGCATCCCAATCATGGGCTTTCCGCGCCCCGCCCCTTGGGGTAAACGACACCCCGACAGGTGCCAAGCCATCAGAGGGAAAAGGCCGATGAAGTTTTTCGTGGATACCGCCGAGATCGACCAGATCCGGGAACTCAATGACCTCGGCATGGTGGATGGCGTCACGACCAACCCCTCGCTGATCGCCAAATCGGGCCGCGACATCTTTGAGGTGACGGCCGAGATCTGCGCGCTCGTCCAGGGCCCGGTCAGCGCCGAAGTCGTGTCGCTCGGCGCCGATGACATGATCGCCGAAGGCCGCAAACTCGCCGCCATCGCCCCCAATATCGCGGTCAAGGTGCCGCTGACCTGGGACGGCCTGCGCGCCTGCAAGGTGCTGTCGGACGAAGGGCGCATGGTCAATGTGACGCTTTGTTTCAGCGCCAATCAGGCGATTCTGGCGGCCAAGGCCGGCGCCACCTTCATCTCGCCCTTCATCGGGCGGCTCGACGACATCAACATCGACGGGTTGCAACTGATCGCCGACATCCGCCAGATCTATGACAACTACGGCTACGAGACGCAGATCCTCGCCGCCTCGATCCGCACTGCCAACCACATGTCGGAATGCGCCAAGATCGGCGCCGATGTCGCCACCGCCCCCGCCAGCGTGATCAAGGCGATGGCAAACCATGTGCTGACCGACAAGGGCCTCGCGGGTTTCATGGCCGACATCGCCAAGGCGGGCATCCGGATCCTCTGACCGCATGGCCACATTCTCGGCCAGAAATCGCGTTAAGGAAAAAGTTGCAGAAAATGCCGCACAACCCTGCTAGCCTGTGCGAAACAAGAACCAGAGTGACCAGATGCAGAGCAAGACGATGATGGATGATACCGTCCGCGACAAGATCATTGCGCAACCCGCCGTCCTGCTGGACGACAAGGACATCATGCGCGCGCTGGTCGCGGCCAATGAAAAATCCATGGGCCACAACATCGTGGACCTGCGCGGCATCGCCATGCAGCGGCTCGAGGCGCGGCTCGACCGTCTCGAGGATACCCACCGCTCGGTGATCGCCGCCGCCTACGAGAACCTCGCCGGCACCAACCAGGTCCACCGCGCGATCCTGCGGCTGATGGATGCGACCCGGTTCGAGGTGTTCCTGCGCGACCTGGGCGGCGATGTGGCCGATATCCTGCGGGTCGATGCGATGCGCCTGGTGCTCGAATCGCTGGCGCCCGAGGATGACCCGGCGATCAAGCGTCTGGGTGACGTGCTCTGCGTGGCAGAACCGGGCTTTGTCGAGGAGTACATCAACCGGGGACGCACCCTCGCCACCCGGCAGGTGACGCTGCGCCAGCACCGTCCCGAGGCCGGCCGGATCTATGGCGACAAGGCCGCCTATATCCAGTCCGAGGCCTGCATCCGGCTCGATTTCGGCCAGGGCCGCCTGCCGGGCATGCTGGTGATGGGCGCCGAGGATCCGCATCAGTTCACGCCGCAGCATGGCACCGATCTGCTCGCCTTCTTCGGCGGCGTGTTCGAGCGGGCGATGCGGCGCTGGCTGTCGTGACCCGGTGATCTCGCCCGCCCTCAGTGCGGCCCTGGCGGATTGGCTCGAACATGAACGCGCCCTGAACGGCGCGGCCGCGAATACGGTCAAGGCCTATCAGGGCGATGTGCTGGGCTTTCTCGCCTTCATGGCGCAGCACCATGGCGGGGCGCAGGGCCTGACCCCCATCGGCAGGATCACGGTCAGCGACATGCGCGCCTGGATGGCGCAAGAGCGCGGCCGCGGCATCGGCGCCCGGTCACTGGCGCGCGCGCTCTCGGCGGTCAAATCCTTCTACCGCTGGCTGTCCGACCGCGAAGGCTTCGACCCCACCGCCGTGCTCGCCGCCCGCGCCCCCCGCTACCAGCGCAAACTCCCCCGCCCGCTCAGCGAGGATGCGGCGGTGGCGATGCTCGACACGCTCGACAGCCAGACAGCCGAACCCTGGATCGCCGCGCGCGACGCCGCGGTGGTCACACTGCTCTACGGCTGTGGGCTGCGCATCTCCGAAGCCTTGAGCCTGCGCGGCGCCGACATGCCGCTGGCCGATGTGATCCGCATCACCGGCAAGGGCGGCAAGGAACGGCTCGTGCCGGTGATCGACGCCGCACGCGACGCGCTCACCGGCTACCTGCGCCTCTGCCCCTTCCCGATCGACCCGGCCGCGCCGGTGTTTCGCGGCGCGCGCGGCGGCCCGCTGTCGCCGCGCCTGATCCAGAAGGCGATGGAGCGCGCCCGCGCCGCCCTTGGCCTGCCCGCCACCGCCACGCCGCATGCGCTGCGCCATTCCTTTGCCACACATCTTCTCACCGCCGGCGGCGACCTGCGCGCGATCCAGGAACTCCTGGGCCATGCCTCGCTCTCCACCACCCAGGCCTATACCGCCGTGGACAGCGCCCGCCTGATGGAGGTCTATGACCGCGCCCATCCCCGCGCCCATCCCCGCGCCCATCCCCGCGCCTGACCCCGTATCTGACCCTGCCAGCTTCTCTGTGCCCCAAATACTCGAAAAATATCCCGCCCTTCCCGCCTGCCCTGCGTCGAAAATCGCATGGCCCCGGTTGGCAAAGCGGCGAGACTGCGGCATGACGCTTTCATGACACTGCAAAGCAAGGCCCTCCTCGTTCACCTGCTCACCGCAACCGGCGCGATCTTTGCCATGCTCGCGATGCTGGCGGCGGTCGAAGGCAACTGGGCGCTGATGTTCCTGTGGCTCGTGGTGGCCTTTGCCGTGGACGGGATCGACGGCCCGCTCGCACGCCGCTACGACACCAAGAGCAACGCCGCGACCTTTGACGGCGTGCTGCTTGACCTGATCATCGACTATCTGACCTATGTCTTCGTGCCGGCCTATGCGCTGTTCAAATCCGGCCTGATGCCGGGCTGGACGGGCTGGTTCGGGATCTTTGTGATCACCTTTGCCTCGGCCATGTATTTTGCCGACACACGGATGAAAACAAAGGACAAATCCTTTTCCGGCTTTCCCTCCTGCTGGAATATGGTGGTGCTGGTGCTGTTCGCGCTCAAACCCAGCTTTGTGGTGATCGTGGTGCTGGTGACGGCGCTCGCCATCATGATGTTCGTGCCGGTCAAGTTCGTGCATCCGACCCGCACGCAACGCTGGCGCGCGGTCACATTGCCGATGGCGCTGGGCTGGATAGGCTTTGCCGGCTGGGCCGCCTGGGTTGATTTCCACCCGCAAAGCTGGGCGCATTGGGGGCTGGTGATCTGTTCGATCTACCTGCTGGCGGCAGGCGCGCTGCAACAGATCCTCTATGGCAAGGATGGCTGAGACCACAGAGCCCGAACAGCCTCTGGACAGCCTCCTGTCGCCCGGTAAGAAAGGTGTCATGGGCACAGCGACCGACACCGCAGAACTGGCCGATGCCATCGCCGCAGGCGACCGCCGGGCGCTGGCCCGCGCCATCACGCTTGTCGAAAGCACCCGCCCCGACCACCGCGCCGCTGCCGAAGCACTGCTGTCCCACCTTGCCGCCTCCCCGCCGGCCGCGGGCCGCGAGGCGCTGCGGCTAGGCCTCTCGGGCACGCCGGGCGTCGGCAAATCCACCTTCATCGAGGCGCTGGGCCTGCATCTGACGGCGCAGGGCCTGCGCGTGGCGGTGCTTGCGGTCGATCCGTCCTCGGCGCGCACGGGCGGGTCGATCCTGGGCGACAAGACCCGGATGGAGCAGTTGTCGCGCGATCCACGCGCCTTTATCCGCCCCTCGCCCGCGCGCGCGCAGCTCGGCGGCGTGGCCCGCCGCACCCGCGAGGCGGTAGCGCTCTGCGAAGCGGCGGGGTTCGACGTGGTGCTGATCGAGACGGTGGGCGTCGGCCAGTCCGAGGTGATGGTCGCCGAGATGGCCGATGTCTTTGTCCTGCTGCTCGCCCCGGCGGGCGGCGACGAATTGCAGGGCGTGAAACGCGGCATCATGGAGATGGCCGACATCATCCTGGTCAACAAGGCCGACGGCGATCTGGCGGCTGCCGCCGCGCGCACCCGCGCCGATTATGCCGGCGCGCTGCGGCTGTTGCGCCGCCGCCCGCAGGACCCCGAGGGCGTCCCGCTGGCCTCCTGCGTCTCGGCGCTGACCGGCGCGGGGATTGCCGAGGCCTGGCAGGCGGTCACGGCGCTTGCCGATTGGCGGCGCGCGCAGGGCCATTGGGAGGCGACCCGCGCGGCGCAGGCCCGGCGGTGGTTTCACGACGAGCTGCGGCAGGCGCTGCTCGCCCGGCTGGCCGGCGACGGGGCGCTGCAGGCGCGGCTTTCCCGGCTCGAGGACGATGTCGCGGCCCGCCGCCTGTCGCCCGCCGCGGCCGCCGCCCTCGCGCTGGACGACAGCCGCAAGCCATGAGTGCCGCGCGCCCCTTTGAGATGATCTTTGACGGCACGCATCTGCGCGCGACGCTACAACCCGGCGACAGCGGGCTGCTGGTCGTCACCTTTGACTACCGGATGGACGGCAAGGACAGCTTTACCCCGGCCGAGCATTCCACCACCTTTGCCCGTCAGGGCCATGCGCAACTGAGCATCAAGACCCGCCGCAACGACTGGTTCATCAACCCCGAGACCGATGTCCTCGACGCCGCGCTGCGCGGTTTTTCCGACGGCTATGCGCGCGTGCACATGCTGGGCTATTCGATGGGCGGCTACGGCGCGCTGCGCTTTGCCGACGCACTTGGCGCCACTTCGCTGGTCGCGGTCTCGCCGCAGGTGTCGATCCATCCGGCGCAGGCCCCGTGGGAGCGGCGCTACAATGCCGAGGCGCCGGGCTTTGACCCCGTGCTGGGCGATCTGGCGGCGCATCCCGCGCCGGGTCTGCGCGGGCTGGTGCTGCTGGATCCGTTCATCCGGCAAGACCGCGCTCATGGCCGCCGGATCTGCGCGCTCTTTGCGGGGCTGCGGATGGTCCCGCTCGGTTTTGGCGGCCATCCGGCAAGCCAGGTGATCCGCGGCGCGGGCAAGCGCTGGGTCATCGACCGTGCCACCGTCCAGCCGCGCCCGCAGCCCGGCCTGATCCTGCGCACCCACCGCGACGGGCGGCGTCAGGCACCGGGCTACTGGCTGCGCCTCGCCCGGTTCTGCGCGAACCGCCGCCCGGCGCTTGCCGCGCTGGCGCTGGAGCGTGCGCAGGCGCTGGGTGCGCCGGGTGCGCGGGTGTCCGATCCCCCCGCGTGACCCGCAGGACAGGGCAAAATGCGGTTGACGGCCCGCGGGAATCCCCGTAATGCCCCGGAACTGATTTATCGGTTCTGTCTGCACAGGGCCGCACAGGTTTGAAAGGATCGGCGGGCAGCCTGCCCCGATCCGGGACACGAAGGACAAGAACAATGTCGCGCCGCTGCGAACTGACCGGAAAAGGCCCCATGTCTGGCAACAATGTCAGCCATGCCAACAACAAGACCCGCCGCCGCTTTCTGCCGAACCTGCAGGACGTGTCGATGCAGTCAGAGGCGCTGGGCCGGACGTTCAAGTTCCGCGTGTCGTCGGCTGCGATCCGCAGCGTGGATCACCGCGGCGGGCTCGATGCCTACCTTGCCAAGGCCAAGGAAGACGAGCTGTCGCCCGAAGCGCTGAAGGTCAAGAAAGAGCTGGCGAAACTCGCCCGCGCCTGAGCCTTCTTTCGGAAGAACTGGCCAAAGGCCCGGTTGCCCCGCGCAACCGGGCCTTTTGACTCGAGGCTCAGGCCCCCCTGTCCGAATCTGCGCCGCTCTGGCATGAGGGGGCAAATCACCCCGAGGGACAGAGCCATGACCGATGTTTTCACTGCGCCCGGCCGCTTCTGGCGCGGCAACCTGCATACCCATTCCACCCTGTCGGACGGCGTTCTCGCCCCCGCCGAGGTCTGCCGCCGCTACAAGGCCGAGGGCTATGACTTCATCGCGCTGACCGACCATTTCATCGGCCTCTACGGCTATCCGCTGGCCGACACCGTTCCCTTCCGCGACGCGGATTTCACCACGCTGCTCGGGGCAGAGCTGCATTCAGGCGCGCTCGAGAACGGCGATTTGTGGCATATCCTCGCCGTGGGCCTGCCGGCCGATTTCAGCCCACCCAACGCGCCGCATTTCCGCCCCGTCACCGGGCAGGAATCCGGGCCCGAAATCGCCGCCCGCGCCCGTGCCGCCGGCGCCTATGTCGCCATCGCGCATCCGCAATGGTCGGCCCTGTCGATGGCCGATGCGATGTCGATCGAGGCGGCACATGCGGTCGAGGTCTATAACCACGGATGCGCGATGGGCGCGGACCGTCCCGAGGGCTTTCACATCGCCGAACTGATGCTGACGGCCGGACGCCGTGTGCACCTGATCGCGACCGATGACGCGCATTTCAGCGAGCCTGACCATTTCGGCGGCTGGGTGATGGTCAAGGCGGCGGAGAACACGCCTGAGGCGCTGCTCGCCGCGCTCAAGGCGGGGCAGTTCTATGCCAGCCAGGGGCCCGAATTGCGGGGCGTGACGCTCGACAAACGGCATGTGGTGGTCGAATGCAGCGCTGTCGTCGCGGGCGTGGCGATGGGCCGGGGCAACGCCGCCGTGGCGCGCCATGGCCATTCCATGACCCGCATCGAGATCCCGCGCGACAGGCTCGACGGATCGCCATGGATCCGGGTTTCGGTGATCGACGCCGCGGGCAAGCGGGCCTGGACGAACCCGATCTGGATCGACGGCTGAGCCGGGACGGGGCTGCGACGCCAGAAACCTGGCGCAGCCACCGGCTGCGCCAGCCCCGTCACGGGCCCCCTTTCAGGCGGCAGCCTTGATCATGATATTGAAATCCTGAACGTTCTCGATCAGGTCCATGCGGCAGGAAATGCTCTCGAAGAGCCCGCTCCAGCGGTTGGCCACCCACGCCTGCGCCCGGGCTCCGGCGCCCGCCCCCTATTCCTGCCCCTGGCCCTGGCCCTGCCGTTGCGCCACGGCGGCGGCGGCCAGCACATGGTTGCGCATCGCGGCCTCGGCCCAGTCGGGGTCATGGGCTGAAATCGCCTCGGCGATGTCATGGTGGTGGCGTGACTGGCGGATCATGTCGTGTTCCGAATACATCTGATAGGTGCGCAGCACGAGCCCGAGGTTGACCGCCAGCGACAGCATCGCAGCGAGCCGGGGCGACTGCGCGGCCTGCATGATGGTGCGGTGAAAGGCGCTGTTGGCCTCTGAAATGATGTCGAAATCCGCCCGCTCACGCGGCGGGGTGCGGGCGCTCATCACTGCCGCGAGCCGGTGCAACTCGGCACAATCGGCGGGCGTGGCAAGCTCGGCCGCGCGGCGCGCGCCATAGCTTTCCAGCATCATGCGGATGTGAAAGATCTGCTGCACCTCACCCGCATTCAGCCCCGTCACGCGCAGCCCTTCGCCCGGCGCGCGGGTCAGAAACCCCTCGATCAGCAGCCGTTTCACCGCCTCGCGCACCGGCGTGCGCGACAGGCCCAGCCGGTCGGCGAGCGTGACCTCGGTCAGCCGCACATCGGCGGCGAGCCGGCCGTCGAGGATATCGGTTCGGATCGCGCGATAGGCGCTGTCGGCGGCATTGGCGGGCCGGTCCTCCTCGCCGCGCATCACGCGGCCCTCGGCGCGGGAAAGCCGCCCGCCTTCATCACCTGCCCCGGCACGGCGTGCCCCAGTTGCGCCTCGAGCCAGTCCGCCGCCGCGATGCAGCCGGCAAGGTCGAGCCCCGTGCGCACGCCCGAGCGGTCGAGCAGATAGACCAGATCCTCGGTCGCGATATTGCCGGTCGCGCGCGGCGCAAAGGGGCAGCCGCCCACGCCGCCGAGCGAGGCGTCGAGCACCTGCGCACCGGCCATCAGCCCGGCCCAGGCATTGGCGATGCCGGTGTTGCGCGTGTTGTGGAAATGCAGCCGCAGCCGCACCTGCGGAAAGGCCGCGCGCAGCGCGCCCACCCGTTCGGTCACATCGCGGGGTGTGGCGACACCGATGGTATCGGCCAGCGCGATTTCGTCCGGCGCCTGGGCCATCACCCCCTCGACCACGCGCATGAGGCGGGCCAGCGGCACCTCGCCCTCGAACGGGCAGCCAAAGGCCGCGCCGATGGTGACGCCGGTCCCGATCCGCCCGCGCGCCGCCTGCGCGACCTCGGCCCAGGCGGCGATGCCGCTCTGCGTGCTCATCCCCTGATTGCGCTGGCTGAAGGTATCGGACGCCACGATCACGAAATTCACCTCGTCGAGCCGCGCCGCCACCGCCCGGTCGAACCCGCGCTGGTTGAGCGCGAGGCCGATGTAGCGCGCCGCCCCGCGCGGCAGGCGGGACGCGAGCACATCCGCATCAGCCATCTGCGGCACCCGCGCCGGATTGACGAAACTGGTGACTTCGAGCCGCCGCACCCCTGCCGCGATGGCCCGTTCGATCAGTGCCAGTTTTGTATCCACTGACAGGATCGTCTGTTCATTCTGTATACCGTCACGCGCCGAAACCTCTACGATTTCCACGCTTTCAGGGGTTTTCATCATGATTTCGACTCCCGGGGCTTTTCTTTTGCATACATCAATGTATCCTGCAAAGCAACAAGATGAAGACTCGGGGCCAAAGCGCGACAGATAATTGCGCAGCGCCCCCACCGGGGAGAGACCATGACCACACCGCCACCCCGTCAGGGGCCACTCACCGACATCCGCGTGATCGAGATGGGCCAGCTTCTGGCAGGGCCGTTCTGCGGCCAGCTTCTCGCCGATTTCGGCGCCGAGGTGATCAAATGCGAACAGCCCGGCGAAGGCGACCCGATGCGCGTCTGGGGCCGGGAAAAGCCTTATGGCAAATCGCTGTGGTGGCCGGTGGTAGCGCGCAACAAGAAGTCGCTGACGCTCAACCTGCGCACCTCCGAAGGGCAGCAGGTGATCCGCGATCTGGTGCGCGATGCCGACATCCTGATCGAGAACTTCCGCCCCGGCACGATGGAGCGCTGGAACCTCGGCTATGACGACCTCAAGGCGATCAACCCGCGCCTCATCATGGTGCGGGTGACGGGCTTCGGGCAGACCGGCCCCTATTCCAGCCGCGCCGGCTATGGCTCTATCGGCGAGGCGATGGGCGGGCTGCGCTATGTGGTGGGCGACCCCTCGACCCAGCCCTCGCGCATGGGGATTTCCATCGGTGACGAGCTTGCCGCCACCTATGCCTGTCTGGGCGCGATGATGGCGCTGCATGCGCGCGAACGCACCGGCAAGGGGCAGATCGTGGACAGCGCGATCTACGAGGCGGTGCTGGCGATGATGGAAAGCACGATCACCGAATATGCCGCGGCCGGCTATGTGCGCGAACGCACCGGCCCGATCCTGCCCAATGTGAGCCCGTCCAACGTGTTCGACACGAAGGATGGCAAATTGCTGCTGATCGCGGCCAATCAGGATACGGTGTTCAAGCGGCTCGCCGCCGCCATGGGCCAGCCCGAACTCGCCACCGACCCGCGCTATGCGACCCACGCCGCGCGGGGCGAGGTGCAGCCCGAGCTTGACGCGCTGATCAACGACTGGACGCGCACCATCGACCTCGCTCCGCTCGAGGCGCTGCTCAATGAAAACGGCGTCCCCTGCGGGCTGATCTACACTGCGCCCGACATGCTGGCCGACCCGCATTTCAAGGCGCGAAACGCCATCGTCGATGTGCCGCACCGCGATTTCGGCATGCTCAAGATGCAGAACGTGGCGCCGCGCCTGTCCGACACGCCGGGCGCCGTGCGCCATGCCGGGCCAGACCTTGGCGAGCATACCGAAGAGGTGATGGACCTGCTCGGCATCGCCCCCGACACCCGCGCCGACTGGCGCGCACGCGGGATCATCTAGAGCCATGGCAACAGGCGGGCATGACGGCAACGACAGCTTTCTGCCTCTGGCCGAGGCGGCCGCCCGACTTGGCATCAGCCGACTGAAACTGCGCGAGGCCATCGCCAAGGGCGCCGTGCCCGCGCGGCGCGACAACGAGGGGCGCTGGCGGGTGGACCTTGCGACACTGCCGGCCGAGGACCCGACGCCGGGCACCGCCACGCCCGAGGCGCTGATGGGCGCATTGTTCGACGAGATCGAAGAGCTGTCGGCCGACCTCGAGGACGCCACCGCGCTCACCGCGCGCCTCACGGCGCTGGCCGGTGCGCAGGGCGACGCGCTGGATCGCGTCACGGCGGCGCTCGAGGCGACGGTGGCCGAACGCGACCGGCTGGGCGACCTCGCCGGCCGCGCGCTGGCTGCCGCCGACGAGGCCGAGGCCCGCGCCAGCGCGCTGCAGGCCACCGCCGACCGCGCCATCGGCCTGCTCGACCGCGCGACCGGCACCATCGGCGCGATGCAGGACGACCTCGCCCGGCTCAAGGCCGACGCGGCGGCGAAACAAGCCGCCCTTGACGGGCAGGCCGCGCAACTCGACCGGCTCTTCAGCCTGTCCGAACAGGCATTGCAAAAGGCCGCCGAGACCCGCCGCGCACCGGGGCTGATCGCCAGGGTGCTGGGCACGGGCCGGCGGGGGAATTGAAACGGGGATGGGAAAGAAGAAGATGAGCAAGACCGAAGACCTGATCCGCACCTACGAGGCGCGGTTGGCCGAGATCGAGGCGCGCCTCGCCCGCGTGGAAACCGCCGCAGTCCCCGCCCCGATGGCGCGGCGCGCGCGGCCTGCGGGCGGGCTGCGGCTGGGCGTCGATGTCGGCGGCACCTTTACCGACCTGCTGCTGCTCGATGAGGCGGGCGGGCGCATCTTTACCGCCAAGGTCCCCTCGACCCCCGCCGACAGCTCTGTCGGCGTGCTCAACGGCATCGAAAAGATCTGCCGCGAGGCGGGGATCAAGCCCTCGGAGATATCCGAGGTGATGCATGGCACCACGGTCGCCACCAATACCGTGCTCACCGGGTCGGGCGCGCGTGTGGGTCTGGTCACGACCAAGGGCTACCGCGACACGCTGCAGATCGCGCGCTCCTATGTCCCCGGCGGCCTTGGCGGCTGGGTGATCTGGAACAAGTCGCTGCCACTGGCGCGCCTCGAGGACACCATCGAGGCCGATGAGCGGCTCGACGCCAAAGGCCATGTGCTGGTCCCCCTCGACGAGGCCGCGCTGCGCCGCGATCTGGCGAAACTGCGCGACCGCGGGATCGAGGCGCTGACCATCTCGCTCTTCAATGGCTACGTCTCGGGCGTGCACGAAGCCCGCGTGGCGGCGATCGCGGCCGAGGTGATGCCGGGCATCCCGGTCTCGACCTCGTCGCAGGTCATGCCCGAGATGTATGAATACGAGCGCACCGAGACGACGGTGGTCAATTCCTACGTCCGCCCCGTGGTGGCCAAATACGTGGCCAATCTGCAACGCGAGCTCAAGGCCAAGATGGGCGATGTGATGCTGCAGATCCTGCGCTCTGACGGCGGGCTGTCCTCGGCACAGGCGGCGATGGACCAGCCGGTCAACCTGCTGATGTCGGGCCCCGCCGGCGGCGTGTCCGGCGCGCTCTGGATCGCCAAGAACGCGGGCTTCGGCAACCTCCTGACCTTCGACATGGGCGGCACCTCCACCGATGTGGCGCTGATCGAGGCGGGCATCGCGCGCACCCGGCGCGAGACGCGCGTGGCTGACGTCATCGTGCGCGCGCCCTCGATCGACGTGCGCACCGTGGGCGCGGGCGGCGGCTCCATCGCCTATGTGCCCGACCTGACCAAGGCGCTGCGCGTCGGCCCGCAATCGGCCGGCGCCGTGCCCGGCCCCGCCGCCTATGACAAGGGCGGCGAGGCGCCCACCGTCACCGACGCCAATGTCGTGCTGGGCTACCTGCCGTCCGACGCGAAACTGGGCGGCGACATGGAGATCCGCCGCGACCTCGCCGTGACGGCCGTGCAAAAGATCGCCGATGGCCTCGGCGTGGACCTCGAGACCGCGGCCGAAGGCATCGTGCGCATCGTCAACGAGAACATGTGCGGTGCGCTGCGGCTGGTGTCGGTCGAACAGGGCTACGACCCGCGCGACTTTGCACTGATCGGCTTTGGCGGCGCGGGCCCGCTGCATGCCAACGCGCTCTCGCGCCTCATCAACGCCTGGCCTGCGATCATCCCGCCGGGCCCCGGCGTGCTCTGCGCCTATGGCGACGCCACCACGCGCCTGCGCAACGAGGCGAGCCAGACCTTCGTGACCACCACCGCCGCCACCAGCGACCGCGAACTGGGCGACATGCTGCGCGCGCTGGCCACCCGCGCCGCCGAGGATCTCGAAGGCGAAGGCGTGCCGCGCAGCGAACAGGACACCCTCTACCAGGTCGATATCCGCTACCAGGGCCAGGGGATGAAGCTCACCATCGACATGGCCCCCGATACCTTTGCCCGCGAAGGCATCGCCGGCATCGCCGCCCGCTTCGACCGCGAACACGAACAGCTCTTCACCTTCGCGCTCGACGCCCCGCACGAACTCGTCGGCCTGCGCGCCGTGGTGCAGGGCGCCGAAAAACCGTTCATCGGCCGCGACTACGGCACAGGCGGCGCCGATGCCAGCGCCGCCGCGGTGCAAAAGACACGCGTCTATGCCGATGGCGGCTGGCACGAGGCCACGATCTATGACCGCGCGCGGCTCAGATCCGGCAACCGCATTGCCGGCCCCGCCATCGTCACCGAGATGGACAGCACCTCGCTCATCCTGCCCGGCCATACCGGCGTGGTGGACAAGGTCGGCAATATCCTGATCTGGCCCGCCGGCCACGCGCAGGCCCGCTAGACCATGGCGCGCCCCGCCCCGCTTCATCTTGCCCCAAATATCCTGGGGGGAGCCGCAGGCGGGGGGCAACGCCCCCCTCGCCGCCTGCCCTCCCGCCCCACAGCAAAAGGTCGCCCCTGATGCCCGCCAAGATCATCCAGACCAACACCACCCCGTTCACCCGCGTGACCGTCGATCCGATCACGCTCGACATCGTGGAAAACGCCCTGCGCAACGCGCGCGCCGAGATGGACGCAGTCCTCTTTCGCACCGCCATGTCGCCCGGCATCCGCGAACAGCACGACGCCTTCCCGATGATCGCCAACGAGCAGGGCAAGATGGTCGTGGGTCAGTTCGGCTCTTTCCTCTACGGCTTCATGCAGGGTTACGAGGGCACGATCGAGGATGGCGACATCTTCCTGACCAACGATCCCTATTCCTGCGGCGGCGCGGTGAGCCACCTCAACGACTGGCTGCTGATGATGCCGATCTTTCACGAAGGGCGCCTGGTGTCCTGGTCGGCCATGTTCGGCCATATGACCGATGTCGGCGGCAAGGTGCCGGGCTCGCTGCCCACGGATGCCAAGATGATCTATGAGGAAGGGCTGATCATCCCCCCCACCAAGATCTACCGCAAGGGCGAGCTCAACGCCGAACTGTTCAACATCCTGCTCGCCAACACGCGGATGCCCGAATGGAACAAGTCCGACTTCCTCGCCATCATCGCCTCGCTGCGGCTGGCAGAGCGCCGTGTGCGCGAGAATATCCAGCGTTTCGGGGTGGATAGCTATATCTCCGCGATGCAGGACATGCTCGACCGCAACAAGCTCGCGATGGGCGCCATCATCAAGATGTTCATCCCCGAAGGCCGCGACAAGGCCAGCCATTTCGAGGACTGGATCGACGACGACGGGCAGGGCAACGGCCCGTTCAAGATCGCCTGCACCATGTGGCGCGAGGGCGATCTGGCGATCTTCGACTTTGCCGGGTCCGACCCGCAGTCGCTCTCCTCGATCAATTTCCTGCTGAACGAAGAGATGTTCAAGATGTTCTTCGGGGCCTTCACGATCAACCTCTTCGACCCGCAGATCCTGTTCAACGACGGCTTTTACGACCTTGTTGACGTGCGCATCCCCGCAGGCTGCATCCTCAAGCCCAAGAAACCCGCGGCCCTGTCCTGCCGCACCCATATGCTGGGCCGCATCTTTGACCTGATGGGGGGCCTTCTGGGCCAGGGCGCGCCCGATGCGCTCAACGCGGCCGGCTTCTCGGACAGTCCGCATTTCATGTATTCGGGCTTTGACCGCGACGGGAAATGGTTCCAGCTGTTCCAGATCGGCTTTGGCGGGGTGCCGGGGCGGCCGGTGGGCGACGGGCCGGACGGGCATTCGATGTGGCCGGCCTTTACCAATGTGCCCAACGAGTTTCTCGAGGCCTATTTCCCGCTGCGCATCCGCACCTACGCGACCATCCCCGACAGCGGCGGCGCGGGCCTGCACCGCGGCGGCAACGGGATCACCATCGCCTATGAAATGCTCGAGGCGGGCGAGATTTCCATCCACGACGACCGCTGGCTCACCTACCCCTGGGGCGTCAACGGCGGCGAGCCGGGCATGCGCTCGACCAAGACGCTGGTGCGCGCGGATGGCACCCGCGAGAATATCCCGAGCAAATGCGACCGCATCAAGGTCGGCCCCGGCGACATGCTGCATTTCAACACCTGGGGCGGTGGCGGCTGGGGCGACCCGTTGCAGCGCCCGGCGGACAAGGTGCTTGCCGATGTCGAACGCGGGCTGGTCAGCAGCAATGGCGCGCGCCGCTACGGCGTGGTGATCGCGTCCGGCGCGGTCGATGCCCGCGCGACCGAGAAACTGCGCGCCGAGATGGCCCGCGCGCGGGGTGAGACGAAACTGTTTGATCGCGGCTTTGAGAACCTGCGCGAACTCAAGGCGCGGGCGAAAAAGGAAACCGGCTTCGAGCCGCCGGTCGATCCGGTGTTCTTTGGCGCCAGGGTCGCCGCCGAATGACCGAGGATCTGGGCCAGAATTATGCCCGCGCGGGCTATCACACGCCGCAGGTGCGGGGCACACGCCCCGCCCTGCTGCTGGTGGATTTCGCACAGGCCTATTTCGACCCGGCCTCGCCCCTTTTCGGGGCCGAGGGCTGTGCCGCAGCGCGCGACAACGCTGCGCGCCTGCTTGCCACGGCGCGCGCGACCGGCACGCCCGTGATCTATAGCGAGGTTCGATATGTGCAAGGCGGTGCAGATGGAGGCGTCTTCTTTCGCAAGGCACCACCGCTGAAAGTGTTCGAAAAAGGAAACCCGCTGGGCGACATCACCCCCGCCCTCGCGCCCCGCGACAACGAGATCGTGATCACCAAGCAATATCCCAGCGCCTTTTTCGGCACATCGCTTGCCGCCACGCTCACCGCGATGCGCGTCGATTGCGTGCTGCTGACCGGGCTCACCACGAGCGGTTGCGTGCGCGCGACCTGTGTGGATGCGATGAGCCATGGCTTTGTCACCCTCGTGGTCGCCGACGCCTGCGGCGACCGCGCCGAGGCCCCGCATCAGGCGAACCTGTTCGACATGAGTGCCAAATACGCCGACCTCCTGAGCACAAGCGAGGCGGCGGCCTACCTGACAACAACCAAACGGGAGTAAGACAATGAAATACCTTGCCTCTGCGGCCACGCTGGCGCTGTTCGCCAGCCCTGCCCTCGCCGATATGGACGCCGCCCGCGCGCTGGTCGCGCAATACAGCGCCCTGCCCGCCTTCGAGGCGCCCGGCGACCCCTTTGACGCACGCGCCTGCATGGCCGACAAATCCATGTTCGTGGTGCCGCTGACCAACGCCAACCCGTTCAACGCCGCAATCTCGGCGGGGATGTCGCAGGCGGCCGAGATCGTCGGCTTCAACCTGCGCAACTGGGACACGCAGATGGACCCGACCCAGTGGATCCAGGGCATCAACACCGCCATGGCCGAAGGGTATGACCTGATCGACCTGCAAGGCGGCATCCCCGCCGAAATGCTCGCCCCCCAGATCGGCGAGGCGCAGGCGGCGGGGATCAAGGTCACGGCGACCCACCTGTGGGATGCCACCACGCAGGAAACCGCCGCTTTCATGGATGGCGCGGCCAATACCGACTACGTGACATTCGGCCATATCATTGCCGCCTGGGCGATGGTGCAGACCGAGGGCAAGGTCAATGCGCTGGTGCTCGGCCCCGACGAGATCCCGCCCACGGCCCCGCTGCGCGACGCGATCATCGGCTACCTCGCCGAAAACTGCCCCGACTGCAAGACGACCTACATCAACGTGCCCGTCAACGACTGGGCGACGCTGGGCCAGTCAGCGGTGCAAAACGCGCTGCTCGCCGATCCGTCGATCAACTACGTCCTGCCGGTCTACGACTCGATGGCGCAGTTCATCGCCCCCGCGATCCAGATCTCGGGATCCTCGGCCAAGATGGTGTCCTACAACGGCACGCCCTTCGTGCTCGACATGATGCGCGACGGCGACATCATCGAGATGGTCGTGGGCGAAAGCCTCGGCTGGGTCGGCATGGCGGGCGTTGACGCCAATATGCGCGTCCTGTGCGGCCTGCCGCCGGTGACGGTGCTCAACACGCCCGCCTATATCTTTACCGACGAGAATGTGGCGACCGCCGGCATGCCCGCAAACTACAACGACGGCTATGGCGATACCTTCATCTCGGGCTTTACCGCGCTCTGGGGTATCGAGTGACCACCGCGCCAGCGCTCCAGATTTCGAACCTGTCCAAGAGGTTCGGCGGCGCGCTGGCGCTCGACGGCGTGGCGCTCAGCGTCGCGCGGGGCGAGGTGCATGGCTTGCTCGGCTCGAACGGGTCGGGCAAATCCACGCTGATCAAGGTGCTGGCGGGGTTCCACACGCCGGAACCCGGGGCAGAGGTGCGCCTTTACGGCCGCCTCGCGCCCTTGCCCATTCCGGGGCCCAGAGTGCGCGCGCTGGGCCTCGCCTTTGTCCATCAGCACCTGGGGCTGATTCCGTCCCTCTCGGTGACGGAAAACCTGCGGCTGGGCACGCTCGCCACGGCGAGCCGCTGGCGCATCGACTGGCAGGCCGAGCATGACAGCGCGGCGGCGGTCTTTGCCCGCTATGACCTCGCGCTCGACCCGCGCGCCGAGGTGGCGCGCCTCTCGCCGGTGCAGCAGGCGCTGCTCGCCATCGTGCGCGCGGTCGAGGACCTGCGCGGCGCCTCGCGCGAACCCGGCGTGCTGGTGCTGGATGAGCCCACCCCCTTTCTGCCGCGCGCGGGCGTCGAACAACTGTTCCGCCTCGTGCGCGCCACCGTGGCCGAGGGCGCGAGCGTGATCTTCGTGAGCCATGACGTGGACGAGGTGCGCGAGATCACGGACCGCGCCACGATCCTGCGCGACGGAAAGCTGATCGACACGGTGGTGACGACCCGGACCTCGCATGACGCCTTTGTAGAGCGCATCATCGGCCGCAGCATGTCCGCCTATGGCGGCGCGGCCAAGGCGCGCCCCGCCGCCGCCCCCGCCGTTCAGGTCGAAGGGCTGGCCGGGCCGGGCGTCGGGCCGGTGACGCTGGACATCGCGCCGGGTGAGATCCTGGGCCTGACCGGGCTGATCGGCGCCGGCTATGACGCGGTGCCGGCGCTGCTTTACGGTGCGCGGCGGGCCAGGGCGGGGCGGCTGCGCATCGCGGGCCGGGCGCTGCCGCTGTCGGGGATGGAGCCGCAGGCGGCGCTGGCGCGCGGGATCGTCTATCTGCCCGCCGACCGGCTGGGCGCGGCCGGTGTCGGCTCTTTGCCGGTGGGCGACAATGTCGGCCTGCCGGTGCTGGGGCGGCTCAAGCGCGGGCTCGCGCTCCTGTCGCGCGACATCAACAGCCATGCAGCGCAGCTCGGCGCGCAGGCGGGGGTGAAGCCCAACCTGCCGGCGCTTCCGCTCTCGGCCCTGTCCGGTGGCAATGCGCAAAAGGCGTTGTTGGCCAAGTTGTTGCAGATAGAGCCGCAGCTCCTGCTGCTCGATGAGCCGACGCAGGGCGTCGATGTCGGTGCGCGGCAGGACATCTGGGACGCGCTCGACCGTGCAGCATCAGGCGGCGCCTGTGTGCTGATCGGCTCGACCGATTACGAACAGCTCGCGCAGCTGTGCCACCGGGTGCTGGTGTTCTCGCGCGGGCAGATCCTGACGGAACTGACCGGCGCCGACCTGACCAAGGACCGCATCGCCGAGGCCTGCTTCCGGTCCACATCCCTGCCCGAGCGGAGCCCGGCATGACCCAATCCACCGCAGACTACGACCGCCGCATCGCCGACCTCGAGGCCCGCCTGCGCGCCTTTGAAGGCCGCCTGCCCCCCCCCGCCCAGCGCCCCCGCACCGCCGAGATGGCGGAACGCTTCGGCCTGCTGGTGGCCTGGGTGCTGCTGATCCTGGTGTTGGGCTGGTTCAAGCCCGACCAGATGTTCGCCTGGAATTCCTACGCGGTCATGTTCGGCTCGACAGCGATGATCGTGGTGCTGACGCTGGGGCTGCTGATCCCGCTGACAACCGGAGACTTCGACCTCTCGGTCGCATCGACCATGGCGCTCGCCTCGATGCTGATCGCGGTGCTGAACGTGCGCATGGGGTGGAGCATCGAAGGCGCGATCGTGATGGCACTGCTGGCGGGCATGGCGGTGGGGGCGGTGAACGCGGTCTTTGTGCTGTGGTTCGGTATCCATTCGCTGATCGTGACACTGGGCACGGGCTATTTCATCAACGGGATCGTGCTGTGGATCTCGGGGTCGAACGTGATTTCGGGCGTGTCGATGGACCTCGTCAATGTCGTGATCCTCACAAGGTTCCTCGGCATCCCGCTGGCCTTCTGGTTCGCGACGGCCCTGACCGTGGTCATCTGGTACGCGTTCCAGCACACCGCTTTGGGCAGAAGACTCCTCTTTGTGGGGCGAGGGCGCGAGGTGGCGCGGCTGTCGGGCGTCAATGTTGCCCGCGTGCGCGCCGGATCACTGATCGCGAGCGGGGCCATCGCGGCCCTGGCGGGTGTCCTCTACACCGGCATGCGCGGCGCGGCGGACCCGTCCTCGGCGCTGTCATTCCTGCTGCCGGCCTTTGCTGCGGCCTTCCTCGGATCGACCACCCTCTACCCCGGCCGCTTCAACGCGCCGGGCGCTTTTGTCGCGGTGTTCTTTCTGTCCACCGGGATCATGGGGTTGAACTTTCTCGGCGTGCCGAGCTTTGTGCAGAACCTCTTTTATGGCGGTGGGCTGGTGGTGGCGGTGTCGATCAGCCAGTTGATCCGCAAGCGGCGCCCGATGGATTGAAGAAGGGGGGCTCTGCCCCCCGGTCTTCGACCTCCCCCCGGGATATTTTTCGCCAAAAGATGAATGGGGCGCAGCGCCATGCTTCTTTGCGCCCCAAATACTCCCGCCGGAGGCGCCCCGGCCGGCCGCTCAGTGCAGGTCGCGGGGTGGCGCGATTTCAGACCCTTCGTCCTCGGGAAAATCCTCTGCCGGGATCGCATAGCTGCCGGTGAGCCATTTGGCGAGGTCGATGTCCGCGCAGCGGCGCGAGCAGAAGGGGCGGTAAGCTGGCAGCGCGGGGCGTTTGCAGATCGGGCAATCGGCCATCAGCGTGTCTCGAGCAGCCGGGCCAGCGGCGCGCGTTCGCGTTTGCGTTGCAATTCGAACAGGCCCATTGGCGTCCACCCCACCAGCGAGGTCTCGATCGGGTCGTTGCGGAAGGAGCCGCGCAGCGATTGTTCGACCTGTTTGCGATGCGCTTTGGACATCGGGGCGAAATCGACCGTGATCTGGCCACCCAGGCCGCGCAGCCGCAGCGCGCGCGGCAGGGCGCGGCAGGCGGCGAGGTTGCATTTCAGCGCGGCGGCGGGCGAGGTGTCGCCGCCGGTATTCACATCGACCGCGACCAGCGCGCGGGTGGGCTCGACAAACATCGTACCCTCGCCCAATGCGACCTCGGCCTCGGCCAGCCCGGCGATCTGGTCGAGCACGCCTTCGCGCGCGAAACCACCCGCTTGGGTCACCACCGCCTCGGCCGTCCAGTCGCGCCAGGCGAGCAGATGCGGCCCGTCGCCTTCGGTCAGCGCCTCGGGCTCGGCCCCTTCGGCATCCGCCATAACCGCCGTGGCCAGCGCGAGCATCGCGGCGATATCCTCGGCGATCTCGGCCTCGGCCGCACCCTCGCAGGAGGATCGCAGGATCAGGCCGAAAGGCCCCTCCATCTCGACATGCGCAATTTCGGCCAGCCGGTCGCGCTCTGCCTCGTCGGTGATCTGGCGCGAGATGTTGTGGCCGGGCGCGCCCGGCGTCACGATCGCATAGCGGCTCTTGAAGAGCACGCGGTCGGTCACCGGCACCGCCTTGCCCGCCTCGGCCACGCCCGTCACCTGCACCAGCAGCGGCTGGCCCGGGCGCAAGCCCTTGGCCGTGCGCAGAAACCCCGTGCCCTCGGGCAGGCGCAGCATCATCCCGCCCTGCCCCTTCATCGGCCGGTCGCAGATCGCGCGAAAGATCGCGCCGGGGCGCGGGGCGGTCTCGTCGTCGATCAGCAGATCGTCGAGCCGCCCGTCCACCATCAGCGCCGCCGCCTCGCGGCCCGCGTGATGGTCGAGCACGATCATCCGCCCCTTCATGCCGCGGCTCCATAGACAGGATAGCCCGCCGCCATGAGCAGCCCCGCCGTCTCGGCCAGCGGCAGGCCCACCACGCCGGTGAACGACCCGTTGATCCAGGGGATGAAGGCGCCCGCCGGCCCCTGGATGGCATAGCCGCCGGCCTTGCCCTGCCAGTCGCCGCTGGCGAGGTAGGCGTTGATCTCGGGGTTGCCCAATTGCTTTACCATCACGGTCGTCACCACATCACGCTCCCACAGCCGGTCGGCGCGCCGCACGGCGAGCGCGGTGATGACCCGGTGGCGCCGCCCCGAGAGCAGATGCAGGAATGCCGCCGCCTCGCCCGCGTCCCGCGGCTTGCCCAGGATGCGCCGGCCCAGCGCCACGGTCGTGTCGGCGCAGAGCAGGACCTCGTCCGGGCCGCAGGCCAGCGCCTGTGCCTTTTCGCGCGCGATCCGGCGGACATAGTCGCGCGGCACCTCGCGCGGGCGCGGGTCCTCGTCGATGTCGGGCGGGCGCACCGCTGCGGGCGTGAGCCCCAGTTGCGCCAGCAATTCCAGCCGCCGGGGCGAGGCCGAGCCCAGGATCAGCCTGAGACCCGGGTCGGGCCGCATCGCGGTCATGGGGGGTTACTTGAACCGGTAGTTGATCCGACCCTTGGTCAGATCATAGGGGGTCATTTCGACCTGCACCTTGTCGCCTGCCAGAACGCGGATGCGGTTCTTGCGCATCTTGCCTGCCGTATGTGCGATGATCTCATGGCCGTTTTCCAGCTCGACCCTGAACGTCGCATTGGGCAGGAGTTCCTTCACGACGCCGGGGAATTCGAGCAGTTCTTCCTTGGCCATGGTCTCTCCTTGCTTGTCCGCCCCGCATGGAGCGGGACGCGGCCCGATATGCGTCCGAACCGGGCGGTTTTCAAGCGTTAATCGCGCCGGACAGACGCCATGGCCGCTTTTGTCGCGCAGCGTCAGAGGACGCGCGCGGCGTCGGGCTGGGGCAAGGGCGGCCCCCAGCGCTCGACGAGGCGCGCGATGATCATGTCGCGCGCCTGCCGGTAGGCATCGAGCCGCGCCGCCCGGCCCTCGCCCAGCCCGGTTGGATCGAGGATCGGCCAGTATTCCACCGTCAGATGGTAGAATTGCGTGAGGTCGAGCGCCCGGCGCTGGCTCGCGGGCGACAGGGCCAGCACGAGATCAAAGGACGACAGGTCATCGCCCCATTGCTGCATCTCGTCAAAGGACCGCGTGCGGTGGCGCGACAGCTCGACCCCGATCTCGGCGCAGACGGTGACGGCGAAACCGTCGATCTCCATGTCGTCCTTCACGCCGACCGACTGGATATAGCATTCGGTGCCGTAGAACTTTTTCATGATCCCCTCGGCCATGGGCGAGCGGACGGCGTTGTGATCACAGCAGAATAGCACCGATTGCGGCAGCGGCACCAGGGCCTTGGGGTCGAAAGTCTGGGTATCGCCCAAATCCGTCAGCCCCCGAAGTGCAACACGCAGATCAGGGTAAAGAGGCGCCGCGCGGTGTCGGTATCGACCTCGGCCTTGCCCTCGAGCCGCTCCTGCAGCACCCGCGCCCCTTCGTTGTGGATCCCGCGCCGGGCCATGTCGATGGTTTCGATCTGGCTGGGCGGCAGCGTCTTGACCGCGTCGAAATAGCTCTCGCAGATCTGGAAATAGTCCTTCACCACCTGCCGGAACGGCCCCAGGCTGAGGTGAAAGGCGCTGGCCGGGTCGCCGGCCTCGGTCGCGATCTCGAACACCAGCCGCCGCTCGCGGATCGACAGGGCAAGCCGGTAGGGCCCGGGAGGCAGGAGGCGCCCGTCGCGGGCGGGCAGCACAAAGCTGTTGTCCTCCATCAGGTCATAGATCGCGACCTTGCGTTCCTGCTCGATCTCGGGCGTGGGCGGCGGCAGGCCGCTGTCGTCGAGCGTGACATGGATGATCCGGCTCATGGCAGGTCCTCGTTGAGCCTGTCGAGCCGCGCCTGCACCGAAAGCCCGTGTGCCTGCAGGCTCTCGGATGTCGCAAGCCGGACCGCCGCAGGGCCGATGGCCCGCAGCGCACCGGGCGTCATCCGGGAAAGGGTCGTGCGCTTGAGAAAATCCATCACAGAGAGCCCCGACGAAAACCGCGCCGAACGGGCCGTAGGCAGCACATGGTTCGGCCCGCCGATGTAATCGCCGATCGCCTCCGGCGTCCAGTGCCCGAGGAATATCGCCCCCGCATGGCTGATCCGGCTGGCCAGCGCCTCGGGCTCGGCCACGCAAAGCTCCAGATGCTCGGGCGCGATCCGGTCCGACAGCGCGGCCGCCTGGGCGAGGTCTTCCACCACGATCACGGCCCCGAAATCACGCCAGCTCGCCCCTGCAATCGCCCGCCGCTCGAGCGTCTCGAGCCGCCTGTCAACCGCCGCCATCACCGCGCGGCCGAACGCGGCATCGTCGGTGATCAGCAGCGCCTGCGCGCTTTCGTCATGTTCTGCCTGGCTGAGCAGGTCGAGCGCGATCCAGTCCGGCTCATTGTCACCATCCGCAATCACGAGGATCTCGGACGGCCCGGCGATCATGTCGATGCCCACGCGGCCAAAGACGCGCCGCTTGGCCGCCGCGACATAGGCATTGCCCGGCCCGGTGATCTTGTCCACCGGCGCGATGGTCTGTGTCCCATAGGCCAGCGCGGCAATCGCCTGCGCACCGCCGATCCGGTAGATCTCGTCCACACCGGCGATCCGCGCGGCAAGCAGGACGAGGGGGTTGCAGACCCCGTCAGGCGTCGGCACGCAGATGGCGAGCCGCCCGACCCCCGCCACCTTGGCCGGGATCGCATTCATCAGCACCGAAGAGGGATAGGAGGCGAGCCCGCCGGGCACATAAAGCCCCGCCGCCGCGACCGGCCCCCAGCGCCAGCCCAGCGTGGCGCCAGTGGCGTCGGTCCAGCTTTCTCCCACCGGCATCTGACGCGCGTGATAGGCGCGGATGCGCTGCGCGGCCAGTTCCAGCGCGGCGCGGTCCTCGGGCGACACTTTCGCGCATTCCGCCGCGATCTCGTCAGCCGAGAACCGCATCTGCGCCGCCGTCAGGTCCAGCCGGTCGAACCGTGCCGTCAGCTCCAGCACCGCCGCATCGCCACGCGCACGCACATCGGCGATGATCTGCGCCACCACCGCATCCACATCCGGGCTGTCCTCGCGCTTCATCCCCAGCAGCGCCACAAAGCGCGCTTCGAAATCGGCATCGGTCGTCGTCAAGAACTGCGGCATTCCGGGTCTCCCTGCTCGCTCCCGACATAGCGGGCGCCGCCGCGACCATCAATCCCGCCGCCCCGGCTTCATCTTGCCAAAAATATCCTCGCCGAAGGCTCCGACGCCGGCCTCAGGCGCCGTCCTCAGGCGTCGTCCTCAGGCGTCGTCCTCAGGCGCCGTGCTCGGGCCGTTTGCGCGAGGGCGCCACATAAGGCCGGGTCACATCGCGCAACACCACCTCGACCGCCTCGACCTCGACCGAAATCGCCCCATCGCCCGCCAGAACCAGCTCCACCCGCCCGGTGCCATCCTCGCCCGGGACGAACGACATGGACAAAAGCGACAAGACGAGATCGCCATCGGCCCTGTCGACGCCTTGCGTTTGCACTTTTACGACATCCTCGATGGCCAGCACCGATTGCACCCGCTCAAAGTCGCGTCCGCGCCGCTCCGCCTGCGGCACATCTTCCCAGCGAAACCGGTTGATGAGCAGCGCAAAGCGGCGGTCACGGCGCGTCCAGACCATCTCGGACACCGGAAACACCGCGTCCTGCACCAGTGCCGAGATCACCGCCAGATCCTCCGCGTCAAAGGCGCGCAGCCGCAGCGGCCGCTCGCCGCCATCCTCGAACCGCGCGTCGCGGCTCATGACCCCGGCACCCGAGCGATCCGTGCGCCCACCGCGCCCAGCTTGTCCTCGACATGCTCATAGCCCCGGTCGAGGTGATAGACCCGGTTCACCTGCGTCTCGCCCTCGGCCGCGAGCCCCGCGAGGATCAGCGACACCGAGGCGCGCAGGTCGGTCGCCATCACCGGGGCGCCGCGCAGCCGCTCGACCCCCGTCACGGTCGCCGTGCCGCCATGCACCTCGATCTGCGCCCCCATCCGCATCAGTTCCGGCGCATGCATGAACCGGTTCTCGAAGATCCGCTCTTCCAGCACGCTCACCCCCTCGGCGCAGCACAGCATCGCCATCATCTGCGCCTGCAGGTCGGTGGGAAAGCCGGGAAAGGGCTCTGTCACCACATCGACCGCCCGCGGCCGGTCGCCCCGCAGCCGCACCAACAGGCCCTTGGCGGTCTCGGTCACGCTCACCCCCGCGGCATCGAGCTTTTCGGCAAAGGCCGCCACCAGGTCCATCCGCCCGCCGAGTAGCTCGACCTCGCCGCCCGCGATCACGGGGGCCAGCATGTAGGTGCCCAGCTCGATCCGGTCGGTGACAACGGAATGTGTCGCGCCATGCAGGCGGTCCACGCCCTCGATCGTGATCGTCGATGTCCCCTCGCCCTCAATCTGCGCGCCCATCCGGCGCAGGCACTGCGCGAGGTCCACGATCTCGGGCTCGCGCGCGGCATTCTCGATCACCGTGGTGCCACGCGCCAGCGTCGCGGCCATGAGCACATTCTCGGTGGCGCCCACCGAGGCAAAGCGCAGCGGCACCCGCGCGCCGCGCAGGCCGCCGCGCGCCACCGCATGCAGGTAGCCGTCGCGCAGGTCGATCTCGGCCCCCAGCGCTTCGAGCGCGGTGATGTGGATGTCCATCGGCCGCGCCCCGATCGCGCAACCGCCGGGCAGCGAGACCACCGCCTGATGCGCACGCGCGAGCAGCGGCCCCAGCACCAGGTTCGACGCGCGCATCTTGCGCACGATGTCATAATCGGCCCGCGTCGAGGTCAGCCCGTGCGAGGACAGCGCGATCACCTTGCCACCCTGCATCGCCGTCACCTCGGTGCCCAGCGACTCGAGCAGCAGGGTCATGGTCTTGATATCCGACAGCCGCGGCGCATTGGTCAGCGTGAGCGGCTCATCGGTGAGCAGCGTGACCGGCATCAACGCCAGCGCCGCATTCTTGGCCCCGGCAATGCTGATCTGCCCGCTGAGCGGCTGCCCGCCGGTGACGATGATACTGTCCATGCCTAGTCCTCGCCGCCGTTGTCCGCCACATCCGTGGCCGGCGCCTCATCCGGCTTGCGGGTGTTGGCCTGTGCCTTGGCCTGTGCCTGGGCCTGTGCCTGGGCCTGTGCCTGTGCCTTGGCCTGTGCCTTGGCCTGTGCCTTGCGGCGCGCGATATTGGCCTGCAATGCAGCCTTGAGCCGCGCGTTGCGGTCATCGGCATTGGGCAGGGACTGGTTCAGCGGGTTCTTGCGCGGTGTTTTCATGGGCTTCGTGATACTGCCCCGGTGCGTGACAGTCTAGGCCACAACCGCCACCGCCACAGCGCCCCAGAAAAGCCCTTGCGCTTGTCCGGCATGCGGGTAAAAGGCGCGTCATAGTGCTGCGGTAGCTCAGTGGCAGAGCACACCCTTGGTAAGGGTGAGGTCGAGAGTTCAATCCTCTCTCGCAGCACCACCTCCCCGATAACCGGTGGCCCAGGATGCGCGCGCTGTGTTTTGCGCGCGGTCGCGGGCTTCATCTTGCCCTAAATATCCCGGGGGTCCGGGGGCTGGCCCCCGGTCCGACGGTCCCGGTCCGACGGTCCCGGTCCGACGGTCCCGGTCTTGCCGCCGGCCTAGTCCGCCACTAGCTCGCCGCGCAGCCAGAGCGCCTGCTGCCCGGTCAGCCGCATCTCGCAGCCCAGCCGCGCGCCGCCAGCACCGGTGCCACCGAACCATTGCAGCATCTCATAGTCGCATGTCGTATCGCGCCACAGGATCCAGGCCCGCTGCACCTCCCGCAGGCTCTCGACCCCCGACGGGCGCTCCATGCCATGAAGCTGCCTGCCCAGCTCCTTGTCCGCCGCCGCCTCGCGCGCCATCAGGTCGCGATAGGCCGCGTTCAGCGCGGCGTCCCACCAGTCGCGCTCTGCGCCGATGCACAGGTTCATGCCATAGGTGGAATAGCCGCCCGGCGTGGCGTCCATGCAGGCGGTGGCGGATGCGCCGATGCACGCCTCCCCGCCGCCCTGCGCGATGCAGCTCTCGGTCGCGGCGGGGCTGAAGGCGCGCGTTGCCTCCTGCGCCTGCGTGGCCACGCCCAGCCCGAGGTGCAGCGCCATTGCCAAAGTTGCGATCCTGACCATGTCCCTCACTCCGCTACCGCCACCAGGTCACGCCTGACCCGCATCCGGTGCTACGCGCGGGTGCCGGGGCAGGCCTCCATCCTTAGGGCATCGCGTAACCGCCGCAGTCATTCGGCCGCCGCGCGCCCTTGCCAGACAGCACCGACCTGCGCACGGATGATGCGGGCGATCAGCGCGCAATCCGCGAGGCTGAAGGTCAGCGGCAGGCGCAGGTCGATGATCCCGGCGAGCACCCGGTCGGTCTGCGGCAGCGGCGCAGTGGGCGCGTAGCGCCACGAATCATAGCGCGAGGTAAAGGCCAGAGGCTCTGCCGCGCCGAACCATTTCAGCTCGACCCCGCGCGCGGCACAGCGCGCGAGCACCTCGCGCACCGCATCCGCGTCCCAGTCGGGCAGCAGGAACTGGAAGGACGAGGCGACAAAGCCCTCTGCCGCAGGCCGCTCGATCAACCGCAGGCCCGGCACATCGCGCAAGCCCGCCTCGAGCGCGCGGTAGCGGTCGTTCCAGCGGGCGGCCTGCGCGGGCAGCGCGCGCAGTTGCGGCCGCAGGATCGCCGCGCGCAGGTTGTCCATCCGCGAAGAGATGTTGGGCGTATGATAGCGCAGCTCCGCGAACACCTCGGGCGGTGGCGCGGCGCGGTGGCGGGCGTAGAGCATGTAGCTCCCCGACAGCACGATCGCGCGCGCCATCGCTTCGGCATCGTCGGACACCAGAAGGCCGCCCTCTCCGGAATTCACATGCTTGTAGGTCTGGGTCGAATAGCAGCCCATGCGGCCATGCCGCCCACTGGGCACCCCGTTCCATGACGCGCCCATCGTATGCGCGCAATCCTCGATCACCGTGACGCCCGCCCTGTCGCACAGCGCCATCAGCCGGTCCATGTCGCAGATATGCCCGCGCATGTGACTGAGCAGCAGCACCCGCGCCTGCGGCAGTTTCGCCGCCAGATCATCGAGGTCGATGGTGAGGTCCCATGTCACCTCGACAAAGACCGGCTGCGCGCCCACCGCCGCAATGGCGCCCGGCACGGGGGCGAGGGTAAAGGCATTGGACAGCACCCTGTCCCCCGGCCCCACACCGCAGGCGCGCAGCGCGGTGGTCATCGCCGCCCCGCCCGATGCGACGGCGAGGCAGTATTTCGCACCCACCTGCGCCGCGAATTCCTCTTCCAGCAGCGCGGCCTCGGCCAGCTCGCCCGGCGCGGTGTTGTAGCGGTGCAGCCGGCCATGGCGCAGCACCGCCATCGCGGCGGCGATCCCCTCGTCGGGGATCGGCTCTTGCTGGGTGAAATTGCCGGTGAAGGTTTCGGTCATGACTCGATTCTGGCCACACGGGGGGCGGCGCGTCAATCCTTGGTAAAGGGGCCCGATATCGCTCGACAGGCCGCGTCCCTCCGCACAGGCCGGCCCTAGTTCGCGCGGCGGCGCGACAATGCCCGGTTGCGGCTACAGCCCCAGCCCCGCGACGACCCGGTCCAGATCGTCGAAATGATCGAGCAGCGCATCGGGCGCCAGCGCCGCCATGTCGCCGCCGCCCGGCCCAAAGGTCACCAGCACCGAAGGCACCCCCGCCGCGCGGGCGGTGCTGTGATCGGTGACGGTGTCGCCCACCAGACAGGTCCGCGCCATGTCGCCGCCGAGCCTGCACACCGCCTCGCGCAGCGGCGCGGGGTCGGGCTTGCGTTGCGCCAGCGTGTCGGCCCCCACCAGCGCGCCAAAGCTGTCGCGCACGCCGAGGCGGGTCAGCAGGCTCTGCGCCAGCGCCTCGGGCTTGTTCGTGCAGATCCCCACCCCGTAACCCGCCGCGCGCAACCGCCCGACCGCGGCCATCGCGCCGGGATACAGCACCGAATGGCGGTCGATATCGGCAGCATAGGCGGCCACAAGGCGCGGATACTGGCGGTCGATCTCCTCTGCGCCAAAGCCCTCGACCCGCGAAAACCCCAGCGTCAGCATCGCCTTGGCACCGCGCAGCGCGGTGCCCGCGTCAGCCAGAGGGTCGAGCAGATCGCCCAGCCCGAGGTCGCGGAAACAGACATTCGCCGCCGCGATCAGGTCGCGGCTGGTATCGGCCAGCGTGCCGTCGAGGTCAAAGATCACCGTGCGCATGGGCCGCCTTGTAACGATGCGTAAGGTGATGTGAAACCCCGCCGCTTGCGATATCCTGTGGGCAGTGAGACAAGACGCGCAATAATCTGTGGGGCGCGCAATAATCTGTGGGGCAAGGGGCGTCATGACCGTCAACCTGATCGTTCTGGCCGCGGGCCAGGGGAGCCGGATGAACTCCGAGCGGCCCAAGGTGCTGCATGAAATCGGCGCCGCGCCGCTGCTCGTCCATGCGCTGTCGGCCGGCGTCACGCTGTCGCCGTCGCGCATCGTGGTGGTGGCAGGCGTGGGGGCCGAAGCCGTCACGAAGGCCGCGCAGGACTGGCACCCCGTATGCGAGGTCGTGATCCAGGCCGAACAGAAGGGCACCGGCCACGCGGTGCTGCAGGCCGCGCCCTTGCTGGCGGAGGCGGGCGGCGATGCGCTGGTGCTCTACGGCGACACGCCGTTCATCCGCCCCGAGACGCTCGCCGCGATGCAGGACGCGCGGGCGTCGAGCGACATCGTGGTGCTGGGCTTTGATGTGGCCGACACGACGCAGCGCTATGGCCGGCTGGTGGCAGACGGCGCAAGCCTTGAGAAAATCGTCGAGTTCAAGGATGCCGATGCCGCCACCCGCGCCATCACCCTGTGCAATTCCGGCGTGGTCTGCGCCGACAGCGCCACGCTCTTTGACCTTCTGGGCGCGGTGACGAACGACAATGCGGCGGGCGAATATTACCTCACCGACATCATCGCCATCGCCCGCGCGCGCGGGCTGACCGCGACCGTGGTGCGCTGCCCCGAGGCCGAGACGCTGGGCATCAACACCCGTGCCGAGCTTGCCGCCGCCGAGGCCGCATTCCAGACCCGCGCCCGCGCGCAGGCGATCGAGGATGGCGTGACGCTCACCGCGCCCGAGAGCGTGTTTTTCGCCCATGACACGGTAATCGGCCGGGATGCCACCATCGAGCCCAACGTGGTCTTTGGCCCCGGCGTCACCGTCGAATCGGGCGCGCGGATCCGGGCCTTTTCCCACCTCGAAGGCTGCCATGTGTCACGCGGCGCCGTGGTCGGCCCCTTTGCCCGCCTGCGCCCGGGCGCGGAGCTGGCCGAGGATGTGCATGTCGGCAATTTCGTCGAGATCAAGAACGCGCAGGTGGCCGAGGGCGCCAAGATCAACCACCTGAGCTATATCGGCGACGCCGATGTGGGGGCAAAGACCAATATCGGCGCGGGCACCATCACCTGCAATTACGACGGCGTGTTCAAGCATCGCACGACCATCGGCGCGCGGGTGTTTGTGGGGTCCAACACCATGCTGGTGGCCCCGGTCACGCTGGGCGACGACTCCATGACCGCGACCGGCTCGGTCATCACCCGCGACGTGGGCGCGGGCGACATGGCGATTGCGCGGGCGCCGCAGGTGGCCAAGCCCGGGCTTGCGGTGAAATTCTTTGACAGGCTGCGCGCAGTGAAGGCGGCCAAGGGTAAAGGGGTCTAGTCCATGTGCGGGATTGTCGGTGTTCTGGGGGCGCACGAGGCGGCGCCCCTGCTGGTCGAGGCGCTCAAAAGGCTCGAATACCGCGGCTATGACAGCGCGGGCATCGCGACGGTCAATGACGGCGTGCTCGACCGCCGCCGCGCCGTGGGCAAGCTGGTGAACCTGTCGGACCTTCTGGTGCACGCGCCGCTCGCCGGCAAATCGGGCATCGGGCACACCCGCTGGGCCACCCACGGCGCGGCAAGCCTGCGCAACGCCCACCCGCACCGCGCGGGGGGGGTCGCGGTGGTGCATAACGGGATCATCGAGAATTTCCGCGAACTGCGCGCCGACCTCGCCGCCAAGGGGATCGGCTACGAGACCGACACCGATACCGAAACCGTGGCGCTGCTCGCCCAGCATTACCGCGATCAGGGTCTCGCACCGCGCGACGCCGCCGAACAGACGCTGGCGCGGCTGACCGGGGCCTATGCGCTGTGCTTTCTCTTCGAGGGCGAACAGGACCTGCTGATCGCCGCGCGGCGCGGCTCACCACTGGCCATCGGGCATGGCGATGGCGAGATGTTCGTGGGCTCGGACGCCATCGCGCTCGCCCCCATGACCGACCGCATCACCTATCTGGACGAGGGCGACTGGGCCGTCATCACCCGGACCTCGGTCGAGATCCGCGACGCGCAGGGCAGGCTCGCCAACCGGCCGCTCCGCGTGATCCAGATCGACGCGGCGCAGGTGGACAAGGGCGGCTACAAGCATTTCATGGCCAAGGAGATCGCCCAGCAGCCCACGGTGCTGACCGAGGCGCTGGGCCATTACCTGACTGGCGACACGATCACCCTGCCCGGCGAAGGCATTGATTTCACGCAGGTCGAACGGCTGACCATGGTGGCCTGCGGCACGGCCTTCTATGCCTGCATGGTCGCGAAATACTGGTTCGAACAGGTCGCGGGCCTGCCGGTCGAGGTCGATGTCGCCTCGGAGTTCCGCTACCGCGAGCCGCCAGTGACACCCGGCACCACCGCCGTGTTCGTCAGTCAGTCGGGCGAGACCGCCGATACGCTCGCCGCCCTGCGCTATTGCAAGGGCAAGGCCGCGCGCATTCTTGCCGTCGTCAACGTCCCCGAGAGCTCCATCGCGCGCGAAAGCGACCTCGCCTTGCCGATCCATGCCGGTGCCGAGATCGGTGTCGCCTCGACCAAGGCTTTCACCTGCCAGCTTGCCACGCTGGCGATCCTCGTGCTGCACGCCGCGCACCAGCGCGGGCGGATCGACGACGCGGCACGCGCCGCCCATCTGGATGCGCTGCGCGCCCTGCCGGGGCTGATGAACGCGGCGCTCGCGATCGAGACCCGCAGCTCCGCGCTCGCCCGCAAGCTGGCCGAGGCGCGCGACATCCTCTTTCTGGGGCGCGGCGCGATGTATCCCCTCGCACTCGAAGGCGCTCTGAAACTCAAGGAAATCAGTTACATCCACGCCGAAGCCTATGCATCGGGCGAACTCAAACATGGCCCCATCGCGCTGGTGGACAAGGTCGTGCCGGTGATCGTCATGGCCCCGCGCGACGCGCTCTTTGACAAGACCGTGTCGAACATGCAGGAGGTCATGGCGCGCGGCGGCAAGGTGCTGCTGATCACCGACGCGCAGGGCGTGTCCGAGGCCGGCGAGGGCGTGTGGGAGACGCTGGTGATGCCCTCCGTCAGCCCCTTCCTCGCGCCGATCCTCTACGCCATCCCCGCGCAACTGCTGGCCTATCACACGGCCGTCGCCAAGGGCACGGACGTGGACCAGCCGCGCAACCTCGCCAAATCGGTGACCGTGGAATGACCCTGCTCGACCCCGTGACGCTGACCGGCCGCCATGTCACGCTCGCGCTCCTCTCGCAGGACCATGCCGCCGGTCTGCGCGCAGCCGTGGGCGGGCTGCATCAGCTCTGGTACACCGCCGTCCCCACCGCCGAGGGCATGACAGCCGAAATCGACCGCCGCCTGTCGCTGCACGCGCGCGGCACGATGCTGCCCTTTGCGGTGCTGCTGCCCGATGGCACCCCGGTCGGCATGACCACCTACATGAACATCGACACCGCCGGCCCGCGGGTCGAGATCGGATCGACGTGGTACAGCACCCGCGTGCAGCGCAGCGGCCTCAATACCGAGGCCAAGCGGATGCTGCTCGCCCATGCCTTCGACCGGCTCGGCTGCCTCGCGGTCGAGTTCCGCACCCACCGCTTCAACAGCCAGAGCCGCCGGGCGATCGAACGGCTGGGCGCGCAACTCGACGGGATGCTGCGTGCGCATATGCGCAGCCCCGACGGCACACTGCGCGACACCGCCGTCTATTCGATCACGGCCTCCGAGTGGCCCACCGTGCGCAGCCACCTCGACTGGCAATTGGCAAAACCAAGGGACTGACATGGCGAAACAATTTCCCGCGATCGAGGCCGCGCACGCCGATTTCATCGCCGCACAGCACATCTTTTTCGTGGGCACCGCCGCCGCGACCGGACAGGTCAACGTCTCGCCCAAGGGGATGGACAGCCTGCGCGTTCTCGGGCCCAACCGGGTCATCTGGCGCAACCTCACCGGGTCGGGCAACGAGACGGCAGGCCATCTGCGGCTGGTGAACCGCATGACGCTGATGTGGTGCAGCTTTGACGCCCGCCCGCTGATCCTGCGGCTCTATGGCAGCGCGCGCACCCTGCACGCGGGCGAGGCCGGGTTCGCCTCGCTCGATGCGCAATTCACCCCCGACCCCGGCGCGCGGCAGATCTATGACATGGCGGTCGACATCGTGCAGACGTCCTGCGGCTACGCCGTGCCCTTTTACGACCACACCGGCCCGCGCGACACGCTCACCCGCTGGGCCGAGGACAAGGACAGGACCGAAGGCGGCATCGCCCGCTATTGGGAAGAACGCAACCGCAGCACCATCGACGGGTTCGACACGGGGCTCGCACCATGACGCCCGCCGCGGCTCTGGCTGCGCTCGCGGCACTGGCCGACCCTGCCCGCGCCGCCGGGATGGCCGCCTATCACAAGGCGCCGCGCCCCTATCTGGGGATAAGCGTGCCGCAGCTTGACGCGCTGGCGCGCGAGTGGCGTGCGCAGGTGACGCTCGAGGAACGGCTCGCGCTGTCAGATGGGCTCTGGGCGAGCAACATCCACGAGGCCCGCGTCGCGGCGGCCAAGCTGCTCACCCAGTCGCGCATCCGCCCCGATGACAGTGCCGCCTGGACGCTGATCGCCGGCTGGGTGCCCGATTTCGACGGCTGGGCCATCGCCGACCATGTCTGCAGCGCCGGCGGCAAGCGGCTGGTGGCCGACCCCGCGCGGATCGACCTGGTCGAGACCTGGACCATCAGCCCCCAGATGTGGACCCGCCGCGCGGCGCTTGTGATCACCCTGCCCTGGACGAAACTGAACTTTCCCAAACCGCTTGACCTCGCGATCCGCGACCGGGTGCTGGGCTGGGCGGCGGGCTATGTCGCCGACCCCGACTGGTTCATCCAGAAATCCGTGGCCTGGTGGCTGCGCGACCTGTCGCGCCACGACCCCGACCGCGCGCGCGCCTTTCTTGCCGCCCATGGCGGACAGATGAAGCCCTTTGCCCGCAAAGAGGCCGCGCGCCACCTGCCCGCCCAAAAGTGAGACGCCCCGGCTTCTTTGCGCCCCAAATACTCCCGCCGGAGGCACCTTTGGGGAGCGACAGAAAGATTTTATGCCTTCGGCGAGGATATTTGTGGCCAAAAGATGCAGCAGGCCGCGCTAGCGGAACACCACAAGCTCCGGCAGGCCGGTCAGCGGCACCTCGAGCAGGCGCATCGCGGCGAGGCTGATCTGGCTGCCGGCACCGGCCGGGCCGCCCGAGGGGCGCAGTTCCAGTGTGACGGATTTGCCATTGGCCGGGTATTCGACCCGGCCCATCGTGACCTCGCTCACAAGACCGGTGCGCATCCAGATACCGGGATCGGTCGGCGATCCGAGCGAGGCGATGGTGGTGCCCAGCCGGGCCTCGCGGGGCGGCGGCGGGGCGGCCACGGCGGCGATACGGTCCGCCTGCGTCGTCGTGTCGAACTGTTCGACCGTGCGGGCCGAAGGGGGTGGCGGTGGCGCGACGATCGTCGTCTCAGGCGGGACCGCCGAGACGGCGATCGCCTCTGCCGGCGCGACGCCCGACGCGGGGGCGCCGAAAAACTCCTGAAAGGCCGGATCGTCACAGCCGGCCAGCCCAATGAAACCCAGAACCAGCATCTTTTTCATGGTCCCAAACTAGACCAGCCCCCGCCGCGCCGCAACACTCACCTTGCGCCGCCGGCAGGGCGCGCCTAACCTGCCCGCCATGTCAACTCTTGTCGATCCCTTTGACCGCACGGTCCGATACCTGCGTGTCTCGGTCACTGACCGCTGCGATTTCCGCTGTGTCTACTGCATGTCCGAGGACATGACGTTCCTGCCCAAGCGCGACCTGCTGACGCTCGAGGAACTGGACAGGCTGTGCACCGCCTTCATCCGGCTCGGGGTGGACAAGCTGCGCATCACCGGGGGCGAGCCTCTGGTGCGGCGTGACATCATGACCTTCTTTCGCGCGATGTCGCGGCATCTGGACAGCGGCGCGCTGCGGGAGCTGACCCTGACCACCAATGGCAGCCAGCTCGACCGGTTCGCGGGCGATCTGTTTGCGGCCGGCGTCCGGCGGATCAACGTGTCGCTCGACACGCTGGACGAGGCGAAATTCGCGCGGATCACCCGCTGGGGCCGCCTCGCGCAGGTGCTGCGCGGGATCGAAGCGGCGCAGGCGGCGGGCCTCGCGGTCAAGATCAACGCGGTCGCGCTCAAGGATTTCAACGAGGACGAGCTGTTCACGCTCACCGACTGGTGCGCCGGGCGTGGCATGGACCTCACCTTTATCGAAGTGATGCCGATGGGCGACATCGGCAACGAGGACCGGCTGGGCCAATACTGGTCGCTGCGCGACCTGCGCGCCCGGCTCGAGGAACGGCACAGGCTGGTCGATCTCGCCGACCGCACCGGCGGGCCCGCCCGATATGTGCGCGTCGCGGACACCGGGGCGCGGATCGGCTTCATCACGCCGCTGAGCCATAATTTCTGCGAAAGCTGTAACCGGGTCCGCATCACCTGCACCGGCGAGATCTATACCTGCCTCGGTCAGGAAGGTCACAGCGACCTGCGCGCGCCGCTGCGCGCCAGCCCGGATGATGCGCTGCTCGATGCGGCCATTCGCCGGGCCATCGGGCAAAAGCCACGCGGCCATGACTTTGACTATTCGCGCCAGCGCGCCGACGGGCAGGTCAGCCGCCACATGAGCCATACGGGCGGATGACATCGGGCAGGCGGGGCGGCCTTTTGCCGCTGTACCACTGCCTGACATGGCTGTTGCCGGTCGTCCCGCGGACACTCGCGCGGCGCGCGCATCTGCGGCAGGGCGCAAGCGTCGCGCGACTGGGCGAACGGCGAGGACAGGCCACGCTGCCGCGGCCGCAGGGCGCGCTGCTCTGGGTCCATGCGGCAAGCGTCGGAGAGGTCGCCGCCGTCGCGCCGCTGGCCGCGCGGCTGGCGACGACCTGCGGCGCGCGCCTGCTTGTCACGACGACGACAGCGACGGGGGGCGAGGCGGTCGCGCGCCTCTTGCCCGCGGCATTGCATCAGTTCCTGCCGGCAGACGCCCCGCGCGATGTGGCACGATTTCTCGACCGTTGGCGGCCTGACCTCGCGATCATGGTCGAATCGGACCTCTGGCCAAATCTTCTGGCCACGACACGCGCGCGCCGCACGCCCCTCGCGCTCGTCAACGCCCGCGCCTCGCGCAGCCGCAGGCGCATGCCGCGCACTCAGGCCGCCCTGCTTGCAGGGTTCGACCTGATCACCACGCAGGATGGCGCGGTGCGCGACGCGATCCTGGCCTTGGGCCTTCCACCCGCGCGCGTGATCGCGGCGGGGGATCTGAAGGCCGCGACGCCAGCCCCGGCCGCTGACCCCGATGTGCTGGCCCGGCTGGCGCAGAGCCTCGGCCCGCGCCGGCGCTGGGCGGCCGTTTCGACCCATCCCGCCGACCTGCCGCAGGTGCTGGCCGCACATGCCGCGGCCCGCCGCCTGCACCCGGACCTCTTGCTGATCCTGGTGCCTCGCCACCCCGACAGGCCCGGAGCGACCGATGGCGTCCTGCCGGACATGCCGCGCTGGTCCCGACGCGAGACGCCCGCGCCCGATGCGCCCGTCTGGGTGGTGGATACGATTGGCGACACCGGGCTGGTCTATGCGCTGGCGCCGCTCGTCTTTCTGGGCGGCTCCTTTGGGCCCGAAGGCGGCCACAACCCGTGGGAGCCTGCGCTGGCCGGTGCCGCCGTTCTGGCCGGGCCACGCACGCCCCATGCGGCCGCCGCCTATCGCGCCCTGGTGGCGGCAGGTGGCGCAGAGGTGGTGGCCGATGGCGACGCGCTGGGCAACGCGGTCGCCACGCTGACGGCCTCGCCCGCACTGGCCCGCATGCAGACCGCCGCCCGCGCGACCGCGACCGGCGCCAGCGCGGCGCTCGAGCGGACCCTGGTCGCGCTTCTTGACCTTTGGCAACAGCGGCGCGATCAGGGCATATGACCCGCACTGCCGTCATCCTCAACGATACATCGCACCGCTACCACCACGGCTGCGCCCGCGTGATGACCAACCTCGTGGCGGGCCTGACAGCGCAGGGCTTTGATCTGTATCGCATTCCTGCCCGCACAGACTGGTCGGCCAACGCCGCGCACCGCCACGCCATCGCAGGTGCGGCGCTGGTCGTGATCAATGGCGAAGGCACGCTGCATGACGGTGCACCGGCCGGGGCACGGCTTCTTGCGGCCACAGAGGCGACAGCCGCGCCGGTCGCGCTGGTCAATGCGCTGTGGCAGGACAATCCGCCCGAATGGTCCCCCCTGCTGGCCCGCTGTGCCCTGATCGCGGCACGCGACAGCGCCAGCGCCGCGGCGATGGCCAGCGCGACCGGGCGCGCCGTGCGCTGGCTGCCCGACCTGTCACTGGCAACGCCGGCCACCATCACGGACCTGCCGCGCAACGGGCTGGTCCTGGGCGATTCGGTCCGCGCCGCGCCGCGCAAGGCGCTGGCCCGCGCGGCGCAGCGGCTCGGCGCGGAGTATCTGCCGACCAAGACGCTGCAGGCACCCATCTGGCGGTCGCAGACCGCGCGTGCCCTGCTCTGGCGCGCCTATACCGGGGTCTGGTCCGGCCCGGTGCCGCGCTTCGAGATGGCCCGTGACACCGCCGCCTATCTTGCCCGCCTCTCGGCGGCGGCAGGGCATGTGACAGGGCGCTATCACGGCGTCTGCCTGTCGCTTCTCTCAGGCACGCCGGTGCTGGCGGTGGCCTCGGTCACCTCCAAGGTGCAGGGTCTGCTGGCCGATGCCGGCCTCGGCGACGCGCGCCTTCTGACGCCGCAGGCGCTGGACGCGCTGACGCCTGCCACCGCGCTGCGCCCCTATGACAGCGCCGAGCGCGCGGCGATCCAAGATTTCCTCACCCGCGCGCAGGACGGGGCGGCACGGCTCTTTGCCGATCTGGGGGCGCTGGCATGACCCGCGCCGGGTTCATCTGGGCCAAGCTGACCCGCAACGAGAGCGCCCTCGCCCGCCTCGGCCTGCCCTTCGATCGCCTGCTGGCCGAACTCGAGGGACAGAGCATTGCCCTCGTCGGCAATGCCCGCGCGCTGGCGCAGACACCCCATGGCGCGGCGATCGACGCGGCCGATCTGGTGGTCCGGCTCAACGCCGCGCCGATGCCCGCGACCGCAAGCCACGGCCACCGGACCGACTGGATGGCGATATCGGTGCCGGTGGCACCCGCCGTCATCGCCGCGCGGGCGCCGCGGCGGATCATCTGGATGACCCCGCGCCGCAAACGCCTGGCCTATCGGTTGGCCCATGACCCGCGACTGGCGCTCTATCCTGCCGCGCGGGCCGCAGCATTGATCGGCACACTCGGCGCACGCGCCACGACCGGGGCGCTGATGATCGACATGCTCACCGCCGCAAATTGCGCGAGGATCGACCTCTACGGCTTTGATTTCTTTCAAAGCCTGTCCTTGTCAGGCCAGCGCGACGCAACCCGGGTTCCGCATGACTTCGCGGCAGAGCGCGCCTGGGTGGACCGGCTGATGCGCTCCGACCCGCGCCTGCACCTGCACCGCTAGAGCGGCATCCGCTGCTCGGCAATCTGCGCCCACCAGCTGCAACCCGCCGGAATCGCCTCGTCGTTGAAGTCATACTCCGGATGATGCACCGGCGCCGTGTCGCCATTGCCGACAAGGATATAGGCCCCGGGCCGCTCTTCGAGCATATAGGCAAAATCCTCGCCCCCCATGATCAGCGGCGCCTCGGCACAGTCGCCCGCCACGGCCCGCGCCACATCGGCGGCAAAACCGGTTTGCTCGGCGCTGTTCACCATGACCGGATAGCCGCGCATGTAGCCCACCGTCGCCACCGCGCCAAAGGCCAGCGCGGTCGTCTCGGCAATCGCCTTCACCCGCCCCTCGGCCATCTCCCGCATGCCGCGGTCCATCGTGCGCACAGTGCCGCGCAGATGCACCCGCTGCGGGATCACGTTGAACGCCTTGGAGGAGCTTTCCACCGAGGTGACCGAAACCACGATCTGCCCGACAGGGTCGGCATTGCGGCTCACGATGCTTTGCAAGGCCAAGACGATATGGCTGGCCACCACGGTGGAATCCACCGTCTCCTGCGGCTTGGCGGCATGGCCACCCCGGCCCTCGACGCTGATCTCGAACTGGTCCGTGGCCGCAAAGAACGCCCCCGGCCGGATCGCGAATGACCCCACCGGCCGGCCTGGCCAATTGTGCATGCCGTAAACCTCCTGAATGCCCCATCGGTCCATCATCCCGTCCGCACACATCTCGCGTCCGCCGCCGCCGCCCTCTTCGGCGGGCTGAAAGATCACGACCACCGTCCCGTCAAAGGACCGCGTTTCGGCGAGATAGCGGGCCGCACCCAGCAACATCGCGGTATGCCCGTCATGCCCGCAGGCATGCATCGCCCCCGCTACGGTCGAGGCATGGGCCGCCCCCGTCGCCTCATGGATCGGCAAGGCATCCATATCCGCCCGCAGGCCGATGACGCGGCCCGAGCCCGTCGCCCGCCCCCGGATCACACCCACGACGCCGGTCCGCCCGATCCCGGTGACAACCTCGTCACAGCCAAAGGCGCGCAGCTTTTCGGCCACCACGGCGGCGGTGCGATGCGTCTCGAACAGGATCTCGGGATGCCGGTGCAGATCGCGCCGCCAGGCGGTGATCTCGGGCAGCATCTCGGCAAAGCGGTTCTTGATCGGCATCGGCCACTCCCTGAAAAGACACATCATAGTCGCGCAGTTCCGCCCCGGCAGCAAGCCGGCCCATGGCCCGGGCGCGGCACGGGACGGATGGTCCGGATGCCTTCGGCGAGGATATTTAAGGCCAAAAGATGAGCAAGGCCGTCTCATCTTTTGGCGAGAAATATCCTCGGGGGGAGCGCGCGGCACGCGCGCGGGGGGCAGACAGCCCCCCGCCACGGTCACATCCCCGCGCCGGCGTCGATCCTGGTGCCATCGCTGAACCGCGAAAAGCGGAAGGCGTGCAGGTCATGACCCGTCTCGTGCCCCTGCACCAGTGCGGCCACGATCCGGCCAAAGGCCGGGCCGATGCCGAAGCCGTGCCCGCTCATCCCTGTCGCGATGGTGAGGCCGGGCAGCGACGGCGCATGGTCGATCACCGGCACCACATCGGGCATCGTGTCGATCATCCCCGACCAGGCGCGCGCGATGCGCACCTCGCCCAGGTCCGGATAGGTCGCGGCCAGATCGCGCGCCATCTGCGCCACCACCGGCATATGTGGCGCGGGGTTGAGCACGCGCAGCGCCTCGAATGGGCTCGGCCCCTCGCCCGACCAGCGGCGCGGCGTGCGCCAGCCATCGGGATAGCCCTGCGGCGCCACGGGCAGGAACGACGTATGCCGGAAATCCTGCATCAGCGTCGGCAGATAGGCGCGCAAGTGACGAAAGGCATCGGGCCCGATGTGGAACTGGTGAAAGGCATCGGGCCCGAGCGTGTAGCCGCCATCCTGGCGTCGCCGCCAACCCAGCCGGTTATCGGCCACCGCGCCCTCGGTCACGGCTGGCAGGGGCACCGTGGCCGCCACCGTCGCGCGGACTGCGAGCTGCGGGATCACGATGCCATGGCGCCGCAGCAGCAGCGACGACCACGCCCCGCCCGCCACCACCACAGCCGGCGCGCGGATCCTCCCCTGTTCGGTGATCGCGCCCGCCACGCGGCCGCCCGCGACGTCGATCAGCCGCACCGCGCAATGTTCCACGATCACCACGCCGTCAGCCGCCGCCGCCCGCGCCAGCAGCGGCACCGCCTGCGCGGGTTCGGCGTGCATGTCCGAAGCAGTGCGGATGCCGCCGGTCCAGCCACCGACTGCACCGGGCAGCACGCGGGCGAGGTCGGCGCGGCTGAACGCTTCGGTATCAAGTCCATGATCGCGCGCGAGTTGCAGGAAGGCCGCGTGTTTCGCCTCATCCCCGGGCCCGCTCGCCAGATAGACGACGCCCGCCTGCCGCAGGCCCAGCCCGTCGCCGAGCCGCGCGGCGAGGTCGCGCCAGAGCCGGTTCGCCTCGATCATGATCGGCAGTTCGGCCGGATGCCGCCCCTGCTGGCGGATCCAGCCCCAGTTGCGGCTCGACTGTTCCGCCGCCACACGCCCCTTTTCCAGCACCACCACCCGCAGGCCCGCGCGCGCAAGCTCCCAGGCGGTCATCACCCCGATGATGCCCGCACCGATCACGACAACATCGGCCTCGGCCGGCAGCGGGCCGGGATGGGCGATGGGCGTGTCGAGCGACAGCGGAAACCCCATGGTTATTCCCGCCAATGCTGCGCCACCCAGCCCGCGGGCCGGATGTAATGGCGCAGGTAGCGCAACGGCTTGTCGGGGCGGGTGGCGCTGAACAGCCCGCGCAGGTGGCCCAGCGGCGTCGTCACCGGATAGTCGCGCCCCCAATGCCCGTCGATGGCATGTTGCGGCAAGAGCCCGCCGGGAAAGATCACCACCCGCGCATCGGCCGGCAGCCGCGGCGCCAGCGCATAGTTGAGCGGAAACGGCCAGCGGCAATCCTGCCGGAAGTGGCGCACCCAGCCGCGCGGAAAGAAACTCACCCCGCCCGGCGCATTGCGCGTCACGAAACGCTGCTCGAAGCGGTATTCATCCGCCACCCCCTGCGGATCGGCGCGGAACGCCTCTTGCAGCGGCAGCAGCTTGCCCACCGGAAAGCGGAAAAGCGAGGTCTGGCCGAGCCGCTCCAGCGGGGTGTTCTGATTGCGCGTCAGGATCACGTCATCGGGCTGGCCCAGTTCAAAGAACCCATCGAGCGAGCCCACGATCACCAGATCGAGGTCGAGAAACAGCACCGGCCCGCTCAGACTGCCCAGCCGCGGCCCCCAGAGGCGCGATTTCGGCCAGATCCCCTTGGTGTTGACCGGCATCTGCACGTCAATCGGCGGCAGATCCTCGCACAGCACCTCCGCGCGCAGGCCGGCGCGGTTGTCGGTGAAACAGGTGAATGTGAAGGGCGGCGTGATATTGCGCGCCACCATCGCATAAAGCCGGTTGATGAAGGGCGCGCCGTATTTCGTGCCCCAGTTGATGCAGATGACCTGCTTTATGCCCGCCGCCATGCGCGGCCCCTTTCATTCCAGCTTGTGCCGGATGCGCCTTACCATGAACCAGACGAGAAGCACCACCAGCGGGGTCGCAATGGCGGTCACGATCGGCTTGGTCAGGCCCGCCGCATCGCCAAGTGGGGCTACCATATAGAGCACGAGGTTGACGGCATAATAGCTGATCGCCACCACCGACAGCCCTTCGACCGTGCGCTGCAGGCGCAGTTGCAGGTCAGCGCGGCGGTCCATGCTGGCCAGAAGCTCCTGATTCTGCGCCGAGCGTTCGACATCCACCCGCGTGCGCAGCAGATCGCCCGCGCGCAGAGCCCGGTCCGACATCGCGCCGAGCCGCCCCTCGGTCGATTTCACCGTGCGCATGGCGGGATCAAAGCGGCGCATCATGAATTCGGCAAAGGTCTGCCGCCCGCCAAAGCGCACCTCGCGCAGCACTTCGATGCGCTGGTTCACGATCGTCTCGTAGGCGCCGGTGGCACCAAAGCGGAAGGACGACTGCGCGACGATGTTCTCGAGTTCGGACGAGATGTTGAGCAGCGCCTTGAGCGTCTCGGCAGGGTCGCTCATCGGGCCGGCCATGTCGGCCATCAGCGCCGACAACTGCCGGTCGATGGCACCCATGCGCGGCGCAAGATCGCGCGCGCGGGCCAGACCCAGCATCGCCATCGCCTTGTAGGTCTCGATCTCGCAGAGCCGCTGCACCACGCGTCCCACGCGGCGCGCGCTGACCTCGGGACGGGCGAACATGGCAAAACGCATATGCCCGGCCGCGTCGATCCTGAAATCGGTGCCGATCACCAGCTGGTCGTCGAGCACCCGGCTGAGCGCCATGCTCTCGCCCACGAACCAGTCATTGGCCTTGTCGATGATGCCATCATCGCCGGTGAACTGCTCGATCCGGATGAGCGCGGAGGTGATCCGCGTGCCCGGCGCGGTGGCGAGCCAGTCCTCGGGAAAAGCGTCGAAAAACACCGGATCAAAGGCGCGGTCGTCAAGCCCTTCGGCAAAGAGCGTATAGGTGACGAATTCGGTATGGCACTCCCACTTGAGGTGGAATTTGCCGATCTGTCCGAACCAATGCGTGGCATCCGGTTGCGGATGCTGCGCGCCGAACCGGTCGAGCAGCGCCACCAGATGCGCCCGGTCGGCGGCGCGGTCTCGTGCGGCGGCGTTTTGCGCCGGCTTGAGCGCGAGATAGGCCGCGCGGCCGGGGCTTGCCACGGTCGGAAAGGGGCGCGCATGCAACTCGTTGGCGAGCGTGTAGCGCAGCGGGTGGTCGGTCAGGCCGGTCATTGCAAAGCCCTTGTCATGTCAGGTGGGACACTAGACCGCCCTGCCGCCAAGTAAACAGGAAAAACGATACATCTGAAATGCTTAGCGGCACACAGTGGGATACCGTGTGCCGCCATTGTCGTCGCGTTCGGGCTTGCCGCGGTCAGATGACAACCACGTCAAGCGGCGGGAAGCCATTGAAACAGACCGAGGAATAGGTCGATGTATAGGCCCCGGTGTTGCGGATCAGGATCCTGTCGCCCGATTTCAGCGTCAGCGGCAGGTTCATCGGACGCTTTTCATAGAGCACATCGGCACTGTCGCAGGACGGGCCCGCCATGATGCAGGGCCCGACCGGGTCGCCATCGCGCGCGGTGACGAACTGGTAGCGGATCGCCTCGCCCTCGGTCTCGGCCAGCCCGGAGAAACGGCCGATCGACAGATAGACCCAGCGGTGCATGTCGCGCTCTGACTTGCGGCTCACCAGCACGACCTCGGCCACGATCATCCCCGCTTCGGCGACAAGGCCACGGCCGGGCTCGGCCATCACGCGGGCGACATGGCCAAAGCGCGCCGTCACCTGCTCCATCACGCGGGCGGCATAATCGGTCGGCGCTTCGATGGCCTCGCCATAGAAGGCCGGGAAACCACCGCCGATGTTCAGCAGCGTCAACGCATGCCCGGCATCGCGCGCCGCATCCCAGATCTTGCCCAGCTGGTCGAGCGTCGGGCCCCACATCGCGGCCTGACGGGTCTGGCTGCCGACATGAAAGGAAAAGCCGACCGGTGTCAGCCCCAGCGCCTTGGCATGGTCGAGCAGCCGCAGCGCGGTGTCACGGTCGCAGCCGAATTTGCGCGACAGCGGCCAGTCGGCCTGGCTCAACTCGACGATCAGGCGGATATAGACCTGCGCGCCGGGGGCGTGCTCGGCGATCTTTTCCAGCTCTTCCTCGGCATCGGCGGAAAAGAGCGTGATCCCGGCCTGATGCGCAAAGGCGATGTCACGCGCCAGCTTGACGGTGTTGCCATAGGAAATCGTCTCGGGCCGCGCGCCGAGGCTCAGGCAGAGCTCGATCTCCCCGCGCGAGGCGGCGTCGAAATGCGCCCCCAGCCGCACCAGACGCTCGATGATCGCGCGCGCCGGGTTGGCCTTGACGGCATAATGAATGTCGGCATGGCCCAGCCCGGCCTTCAGCGCATGATACTGGGTCTCGACCCGGTCCACGTCGAGCACAAGCGTCGGCTTGTCAAACGCAGCATGGGCGCAATACTGCTCTAGGCGGTTGGTCACGGGGAAGCGGGCCGAGGCCGCAGCCTCTGCGAAATGTACAGTCATCGGTCATCTCCAGTAGACCCGGCCATCTATGGCCGCTCAGTTCCAAGGGAGACGTTACCGTCGCTACGTAAACACGTAAGCATGACTGCTCTGGCCAGAGGCGCGTGCGTTGGCGTCTTGGGAAGCGAAATGGGGCCAAAGCGGATTCGATGCAAGAGGGAAAATGCACCGCGGATAAATTGTGCCCGCGAGACCACGCCCCCGGTCCGGAGTCGACAGCTCCCGATCACAAGATATTGTAAACAGAAGGTAAACGCGACCCGCCCGAACGCGGACCGCAACCGGTCAGGAGCCGGCGCGCAGATTTCTTTGCGCCAGAAATACTCCCGCCGGAGGCTCTTCTGGACAGGCCGTCCCAAAAGTGCCTCCGGCGGGAGTATTTGCAGCACAGAGAAGCCAAAGCCGGCTGCCCCTGTCAGGCGATCTTGGTCAGCAACTCGTCGAGCGACTTTTTCGCGTCGCCGTAGAACATCCGCGTGTTCTCCTTGAAGAACAGCGGGTTCTCGATACCGGAATAGCCGGTGCCCTGCCCGCGCTTGGACACGAACACCTGTTTCGCCTTCCAGCATTCCAGCACCGGCATCCCGGCGATGGGGCTGTTGGGGTCTTCCTGCGCGGCCGGGTTCACGATGTCGTTCGAGCCGATCACGATGGCCACGTCGGTGTCGGGGAAATCCTCGTTGATCTCGTCCATCTCCATGACGATGTCATAAGGCACCTTGGCCTCGGCCAGCAGCACGTTCATGTGTCCGGGCAGGCGCCCCGCGACCGGGTGGATGGCAAAGCGCACAGTCTTGCCCGCAGCCCGCAGGCGGCGGGTCAGTTCGCTCACCGATTGTTGCGCCTGCGCCACCGCCATGCCATAGCCCGGGATGATGATGATGCTGTCGGCATCGTTGAGCGCGGCCGCCACGCCGTCACTGTCGATGGCGATCTGTTCGCCCGAGATCTCCATCGCGGGCCCCGTCGTGCCGCCGAAGCCGCCGAGAATGACCGAGACAAAGGACCGGTTCATCGCCTTGCACATGATATAGGACAGGATCGCACCCGACGACCCCACCAGCGCCCCCACCACGATCAGCAGATCGTTGGACAGCGAAAACCCGATCGCGGCCGCCGCCCAGCCCGAATAGCTGTTGAGCATCGAGACCACGACCGGCATGTCGGCGCCCCCGATCCCCATGATCAGGTGATAGCCGATGAACAGCGCCAGCAGGGTCATCAGGATCAGCGTCCAGGACCCCGCGCCCGACACGTAGAGCGCCAGCAGCAGCAGCGCGCCCAGCGCCGCGCCCGCGTTGAGCAGATGCCCGCCCGGCAGCTTGGTCGCCTTGCCATCCACCTTGCCCGCGAGCTTGCCAAAGGCCACGACCGAGCCGGTAAAGGTCACCGACCCGATGAACACGCCCAGAAACACCTCGACCTTGAGGATCGTGATCTCGACCGGTGCCTTTTGCGCGACCTTGAGCGCAAAACCCTTGAGCGCCTCGAGCGCGCCCGCATCGCCCGCCGCCTGCATCGCGGCCACGCGCACCATCTCGATCTCGGCGTTGAAGCCGATCAGCACGGCCGCCAGCCCCACGAGCGAATGCATCGCGGCGACAAGCTGCGGCATCTCGGTCATCTGCACCCGCTGCGCCACGACATAGCCGATGGCGCCACCCCCCGCGATCAGCACCAGCGACAAGAGCCAGTTGCCCGACCCCGGTCCGATCAGCGTGGCGACAATCGCCAGCGCCATCCCGACAATGCCGTACCAGACCGCGCGCTTGGCGCTTTCCTGCCCCGACAGCCCACCCAGAGACTGGATGAAGAGAACTGCCGCTACGACATAGGCGGCTGTGGTAAATCCGTATTCCATCGCGCGTCTCTTTCCCTAGCTCTTCTGGAACATGGCGAGCATCCGCCGCGTCACGAGGAAACCCCCGAAGATGTTGATCGCGGCCATGAACACCGACAGCATGGCAAGGAAGACCACGATGTAATTGCCCGACCCGATCTGCAGCAGCGCACCCAGAATGATGATCGACGAGATCGCATTGGTGATCGCCATCAGCGGCGTGTGCAGCGAATGGCTCACGTTCCAGATCACCTGCACGCCCACATAGACGGCGAGGACAAAGACGATGAAATGGCTCATGAAACTCGCAGGCGTATAAAGCCCGGCGAGCAGGATCAGCCCGCCACCGATCGCGAGCATCCCCACCTGGTTGCGGGTCTGGAGCTTGAACGCCGCCACGTCCTGCGCGCGTTTCTCGGCCGGGGTCAGTTCCACCGCCTTGGGCTTGGGCTTGGCCGCCGCAATCGCCTGCACCTTGGGCGGCGGCGGCGGAAAGGTGATGGCCCCGGCATGGGTCGCCGTCGCGCCGCGGATCACGTCATCCTCCATGTTGTGGACGATCACGCCATCCTTGGCCGGCGTGAGGTCCGCGATCATGTGGCGGATGTTGGTGGAATAGAGCGTGCTGGCCTGCGCGGCCATCCGGCTCGGAAAATCGGTGTAACCCACGACGGTGACGCCGTTGTCGCTCACGATCTTGGCGTCGGGCACGGTCAGGTCGCAGTTGCCGCCACGTTCGGCGGCAAGGTCCACGATCACCGAGCCCGGCTTCATCAGCGCGACCATGTCGGCGGTCCACAGCTTCGGCGCCGGGCGGCCGGGGATCAGCGCCGTGGTGATGACGATATCCATATCGGGCGCAAGCTCGCGGAACTTGGCCAACTGCTTTTCGCGGAACTCGGGGCTCGACGGCGCGGCATAGCCGCCGGTCGCGGCGCCGTCCTGCGTCGGCTCGAACTCGAGAAACACGAAAGACGCGCCCATCGATTCGATCTGCTCCGCCACTTCGGGCCGCACGTCAAAGGCATGCACGATCGCGCCCAGCGAGGTTGCCGTGCCGATCGCGGCGAGGCCCGCGACGCCGGCGCCTACCACCAGCACCTTGGCCGGCGGCACCTTGCCAGCGGCGGTCACCTGCCCGGTAAAGAAGCGGCCGAAATTGGCCCCCGCCTCGATCACCGCACGGTAGCCCGCGATATTGGCCATCGAGGACAGCGCATCCATCTTCTGCGCGCGGCTGATGCGCGGCACCATGTCCATGGCGACGACCGTGGCGCCCTTGCTGTTGGCAAGGTCGAGCAGTTCCGCGTTCTGCCCCGGCCAGATGAACGAGATCACCGTCTGCCCGTCGCGCAGCCGCTTGGCCTCGGTCATGTCGGGCTGGCGCACCTTGACGACGATGTCGGCCTCTTTCCACAGCGCGGCGGCGGTCTTGACCACCTCGACCCCGGCCTCTGCATAGGCCGTGTCAGAAAACCCGGCCAGCGCCCCGGCCCCGGCCTCGATCACGCAGGCATGGCCCAGCTTTTGCAACTCGCGCGCCGAGGCGGGCGTCATCGCGACACGGGCCTCGCCCGCGAATGTTTCCTTCGGTGCGCCGATCTTCACGGGCTCTCCCCCCTGGTGCTGGTCATCGCTGAGACGCTGGTCTTGTGTCGCGGGCCTGACGGGCCGCCCGACCTGCAATATCGCGCGCAACAATGTTACGCAAGGCGATGCGACCGGGTAATTTGCCTTTGGCCTGTCAGATCCAGCGCCGGGTCTTCTGCGTGTAATGATGGAACGCCTGGCGGAACTTGCGCCGCAGCCGGTCCTCTTCGGGCAGCACAAAGCGCCGCTCGATCAGCCAGACGAACAGAGGCACCAGCGGCAGCGCCAGCGGCGCGTCAAATCGCAGGATGAACCCCGCCAGCACCAGCGCGTCCCCCAGATAGATCGGGTTGCGCGAGCGCTTGAAGATGCCCGAGGTCACCAGATGCCCGGCCTCGAGATGCGGGATCACCGTGGTCTTCCACTTGCGCATCTCGACCACGGCCAGCACCATGAAGATGATGCCGCCGCCGATCAGCACGCCCGCCGCGAAATCCGACCATGCGCCGCCAAAGCTGAGGAAAAACGGGTCATGGCGCCCCGCCCAAGAGGCCGCGACGATCGCCGCGACAAGCCAGACAGGGGGGATGTCGATCCATTTCATGCCCCCTCTGTGCGCCCGCGCCCCGCCAGCGTCAATATCCCCCCTGTTGCCAATGCCCCCTTCCCGCTTCATCTTGCCTCAAATATCCCGGGGGGAGGGCGAAGCCCGGGGGGCAGAGCCCCCCAGCCCGGCCCGCAACAAGGACAAGCCATGACCGATTTCGCCTCGACCAAGGCGCTCTTCCATATCCCCGAGGGCCTGATCTACCTCGACGGCAATTCGCTGGGGCCCCTGCCGCTGGCCGCCCCCGCCCGCATGGCGCAGGCGATGACGGATGAATGGGGCGCGATGCTCATCACCGGCTGGAACCGCGGCGGCCGCGACGGCACAGGGTGGATGGGCCAGCCGATGGCGCTGGGCGACCGGGTCGGCCGGCTGATCGGGGCCGAGCGGGGCCATGTGGTGCTGGGCGACACGCTCTCGATCAAGGTCTATCAGGCACTGACCTCTGCGCTCATGCTCAACCCCGGCCGCCGGGTGATCCTGTCGGACAACGGCAATTTCCCCTCCGACCTCTACATGGCCGAGGGGCTCTGCGCATTGCTGGGCCAAAGCTACAGCCTGCGCGTGGTCGCGCCCGAGGAGGTCGCGGACGCCATCGACGACAGCGTCGCCGCGCTGATGATCACCGAAGTCGATTACCGCACCGGCCGGCGTCACGACATGGCGGCGCTCACCGCCCGCGCGCATGCGCTGGGCGCGTTCGCGATCTGGGATCTTGCCCATTCCGCCGGCGCGCTGCCTGTCGATGTCGCGGCGGGCGGCGCGGATTTCGCGGTGGGCTGCACCTACAAATACCTCAACGGCGGGCCGGGCGCGCCGGCCTTCATCTACGTCGCGCCCCGCCATGCCGACCGCACGCCGCCCGCGCTCTCGGGCTGGCTGGGCCATGCCGCGCCCTTTGCCTTTGACCTCACCTACCGCCCCGGCGCGGGGGTCGAGCGGATGCGCGTCGGCACGCCGCCGGTGCTGGCGCTGGCCGCGCTCGAGGCCTCGCTCGACATCTGGGACAGCGTCGATATGGCCGCCCTGCGCGCGGCGTCGCTGGCGCTCACCGACCGTTTCATCGCGGGGGTCGAGGCCGCCTGCCCGATGCTGACACTCGCCACCCCGCGCGACCACGCCCAGCGCGGCAGCCAGGTGTCCTTCCGCTTTTCCGAGGGTTACGCCGCGATGCAGGCGCTCATCGCGCGCGGGGTTGTGGGCGATTTCCGCGCGCCCGACATCATGCGCTTTGGCTTTACCCCGCTCTACATCGACGCGGCAAACGTGGACCGCGCGGTGGAGATCATCGCGCAGGTGATGGGTGACCGGCTCTGGGATCAGCCCGAATACCGCCGCCGCGCCGCCGTGACGTGACACCTTTTTGCGCCCGAGGTGGTGACATGCGCCGCGGCCTCCCTATCTAGCACAAGGTCAGGACAGGAGTTTGCGCATGGCCACCACCCTCACCATCAACGGCACGCAACATGCCATCGACCTGCCCGACGGGGTGCCCTTGCTGTGGGTGCTGCGCGATGCGCTGGGCCTGACCGGGACCAAGTTCGGCTGTGGCATCGCCGCCTGTGGCGCCTGCACCGTGCATATCGACGGAGAGTCCGTGCGGTCCTGCCAGGTGGCCCTTGCCGATGTCTGGGGCGAGGTGACGACGATCGAAGGGTTGGGCACGCCCACCGCACTGCACGCGCTGCAAGAGGCCTGGGTCAGCCATCAGGTCGCGCAATGCGGCTATTGCCAGTCGGGCCAGATCATGCAGGCAGCCGACCTTCTCGCGCGCATTCCGGCCCCGACCGATGCCGACATCGACGATGCGATGCAGGGCAACCTGTGCCGCTGCGGCACCTACCCCCGCATCCGCGCCGCGATCCACACCGCCGCCGCCACCCTGCAAAAGGCCTGATCCCATGTCCCGTATCGGAAAGATCGCCCGCCGCACCTTCCTCGTCGGCTCTGTCGCCATCGCCGGCGGCGTCGCCTTTGGCGTCTATGTGGCGCGCAAGCCGCTCGACAACCCGCTGCGCCCCGGCGACGGCGAAGTCACGCTCAACCCCTATGTGCTGATCGACGCGCAGGGCGTGACCGTGATCGCGCCGCGCGCCGAAATGGGGCAAGGCATCCATTCCACGCTCGCGGCGCTGGTGGCCGAGGAGATGGACCTCGACTGGGCAAGCGTCCGCGTGATCCACGGCCCCCCCGCGCAGGCCTATTACAACGGCGCATTGATGGGCGCGGGCCTGCCCTATCCCGACTACAGCCTGTCGCGGCTGCAACAGGCCATCGGCGAGAACCTGAGCGTGGTCGCCAAGGTCATGGGGCTGCAGGTCACCGGCGGATCGACCGGCGCGCGCGACGGGTTCGACAAGATGCGCGCCGCCGGCGCCAGCGCGCGCGAGGCGCTGCGCCTTGCCGCGAGCAACCTGTGGGACATTCCCGTGGGCCGGCTGCGCACCGAAAACGGCCAGGTCATCGCGCCCGACGGCACCGCGCTGGCCTATCCCGCGCTGGCCGCCGCCGCCGCGCTGATCGAGGCACCGCAGGTGGATCTGCGCCCTGCGAGCGACTGGAAACTGCTCGGCCGCGCGCGCGACAACGCCCTGCCCCGCAGCGACATGCTGGCCAAGGCGACCGGCCGCGCCGCGTTTGCCATCGATGTGCGCCTGCCCGACATGCGCTTTGCCACGCTCAAACGGAACCCGTCGCGCAGCGGCATGCTGTCCTTCGACCCCACGGCGGCGCTCGCCATGCCGGGGGTGGAGCGGGTGGTGGACGTGGGCGACGGCTTTGCCGTGGTCGCCACCAACACCTGGCTTGCCATGCAGGCCGCCGAGGCGGTGACGGTGGACTGGGCCCCCGCCCCCTATCCCGCCACCACGGCAGAGATGTTCGACGCAATCCGCGCGTCCTTCGACACCAAGCCCAATTCGACCCTGCGTGATGAGGGTGACGTGAACAGCGCCGTTGAAGGCACTGAAATCACGGCAGAATATTCCGTTCCCTTCCTTGCCCATGCCACGATGGAGCCGATGAGCGCGACCGCGCTCTATACCGGCGAGGCGCTCACCGTCTGGTCGGGCAACCAGGCGCCGATCATCGTGCGCGACAAATGTGCCGAGGCCGTGGGCCTGCCCTCTGACGCGGTCACGCTGCATACCACGCTGATGGGCGGCGGCTTTGGCCGGCGGGGCGAGTATGACTTTTCCGTGCCGGCGGCCTTGGTCGCCAAGGCGATGCCGGGCGTGCCGGTGCAGGTCACCTGGACCCGCGAAGAGGACATGCGCCACGATTTCTACCGCCCCGCGGCGCTTGCGCGGTTCCGCGGTGTGGTCAAGGATGGCGAGGCGGTGCTGCTCTCGGGCCAGATCGCGGCGCCCTCCGTCACCCGCAGCGCGATGGCCCGGCTCACCGGATCGCGCATTCCTGGCGCCGACAAGGGGCATGTGGAGGGGGCCTTCGATCAGCCCTACGGCATCCCCAACTACCGCATCACCGGGCATCTGACCGATATCGCGGTGCCGCTCGGCTTCTGGCGGTCGGTGGGCAATTCGGTCAACGGCTTCATGTTCGAGACCTTCATCGACGAGATGGCCCATGCCGCAGGGCGTGACCCGCTCGAGTTCCGCCTGCAGCTCGCCACCCGCGAACACGCGCCTTCGGCCGGCGTGATCGAGGCCGTGGCCGAAATGTCGGGCTGGACCGGGCAGACACCCGAAGGCGTCGGGCGCGGCGTGGCCTTTACCTATTCCTTCGGCACGCCGGTGGCCGAGGTGGTCGAGGTGGTGGAGACGCCCGCCGGCATCCGCATCAGCAATGTCTGGATCGCCTGCGACGTGGGCACCGCGCTGGACCCGCACAACATCGAGGCGCAGATGACCGGTGGCGCGGTCTATGGCCTTTCGGCGGCGGTGATGGGCGAAATCACCTTTGCCGGCGGCAGGGTCGAGCAGGGCAATTTCCACGAATATGACGCGCTGCGGATGCACAACGCGCCACGGTTCGACGTGCGCATCCTCGAGACGAACGCCCATATGGGTGGCGCGGGCGAGCCCGGCACGCCGCCGTCGATGCCGGCGCTGGGCAATGCGCTCTTTGACCTGACCGGCCGACGCGCAACGCGCCTGCCGCTGATCCAGGATTTCGATCTGCTGCTCTGAGATTGCCCCCTGCTGCCCTGAGATTGTCCTGTGACGTCCCGGCGCAATCTGCCCCAATCGAGGCAGATTGCGCCATTTTGACACGGCTGCACCACATTCCCGCCGCTTCGGCCCATTAACCAGCCTTATACAAGAGGGCCAAGGGCGCGTGCGTTGCCTGTGGCCTCTGGTTGGTTTGGACGGCCCGATTGCGGCCGCAGCGAGGAAGGGCAGTACGATGCAGGGCTATCTGGTGACATTGGGCGACACGACGCTCGATTCGGGCGACGTGATTGCGGGCGCGCTCATCAACTTTGTTGCCGACAGCACGCTGGGCACCGGGTCATGGACCTGGAGCGGCGTCTGGGACGGCAACGGCCAGACCTACACCAACATCACCGACACCGGCACCTATTATCAGGCCACCAACGGCAGCGTCTATTTCATTCCCGACAAATGGTTCGTCAGCAGCATCGACAGCGCCAGTGCGACCGCCGCCCCGGCCCATGACAGCGCCATCTACGGCACCGGCGGCGACGATCCGGCCATCATCGGCACCGGCGGGGATGACGTCATCCACTCCGGGAGCAATACCACCCCCTCGGGCACCGGGTCCGACACGATCAGCGCGGGCGCGGGCAACGATACGGTTTTTGGCGGCGACGGGGCCGATACGATCGACGGCGGCGGCGGCAATGACAGCCTCTCGGGTGGCGACGGCGACGATGTGATCCATGGCGACGGCGAACCGCTGCCCGCTTCGACGACCGAAACGCTCAACTGGACCGCCCAGGGCGCGTCCGGGACCAATATCGCGGGCGGGTTCTCGCAGACCACGGGCGACATGACGGTCAACGTGGGCTTTGTGAACGACGGCGGCAACCTGACGCTGCAGACCAGCGGCTCGACCCAATATGTCGATACCGGCGCGGGTGAGACCTTTGACACCGCATCCTCGCTGCGCATCACCGGCGGCGCGGGGCCCAATGTCACCGCGACCTTCGGCTTTGGCGCCGTGCCGGGCAGCGGCCTGCCCGACAGCGTGAGCAACGTCAGTTTCCGCATCAACGACATCGACACCGGCGGCTGGCAGGACATCATCACGATCCGCGCCTATGACATCCACGGCAACCTGATCACGGTCATCCTGACCCCGTCAGGCAACGACACCGTGTCGGGCGATACGATCACCGCAGGGCCGAACGGCGACAACCCGAACGTGGCCAACGGGTCGGTGCTGGTGACAATCCCCGGCCCGGTGCATTTCTTCGAGGTGATCTATTCCAACGGCGGCAGCGCCAATCAGGCGCTGTGGATCACCGACATCCATTTCGACACGATCGCGCCGCAGGCGGGCGCTGACATCATCGACGGCGGGCTCGGCGACGACCTGATCTATGGCGGCGCGGGCAATGACAGCATCCTGGGCGGCGAAGGCAACGACACCCTTTACGGCGACGCGGGCGACGACAGCATCGACGGCGGGCTCGGCAATGACCTGATCGATGGCGGCGCGGGCAATGACACGCTTTATGGCTTTGGCGGCAACAACACGATCTATGGCGGCGACGGCGACGATGTCGTGGGCACCTTCCAGTCAGAGGGCGCCGGCAATGACACGATCTACGGCGGTGCCGGCAACGACCTGCTGAACGGTGGCACCGGCAACGATGTGGTGTTCGGCGGCACCGGCAACGACACGCTCTACGGCGGGGTCGGCTCGGACACGCTTTATGGCGGTGCCGACCGCGACGTCTTTGTCGTCACCGAGGACCACCAGACCGACACCATCGTCGGTGGCGAGACCGGCGACGATTACGACGCGCTCTGGCTGACCAACTGGACCGGATCGCAAGGCGCGACCGTGACCTTTACCGGCAACGAGGCCGGGACCTATGCCTTTGACGGCGGCGCGGCCTCGGGCACGTTCAGCGAGATCGAGGCGGTCCGGACCACCGACCATGCCGATACGATCAACGCCGCGGCCACCACAGGCGGCGTGTCGGTGAGCAGCGGCGCGGGCGATGACGTGGTCATCGGTGGCAGCGGGGCCGACACCATTCTGCTGGGCACGGGCGCCGATACCGTCACCGGTGGCAAGGGCAATGACAGCATCGACCTCGGCGCTGACAGCGACCAGGATGTCGTGGTCATCACCGACGGCGACGGTCAGGACGTCATCACCAATTTCTCGGCGCCGATCGACAATTTCGACGGCACCTTTACCGGCATCGACCTTCTTGATGTGACCGGCCTGCATGACCTCGGCGGGCAGCCGGTTGACGTCAATGACGTGACGGTGACCGATGACGGCGCCGGCAACGCCGTGCTGACCTTTCCCAATGGCGAAAGCATCACGCTGATCGGGATCCCGCCGTCGCAACTCGCGACCACCGCCGCGCTGAACGCGATCGGCATCCCGCTCGCCCCGCCGCCGCCCGACGGCATCGTCAGCGGCACCGCCGGCGACGACCTGATCGACAACGCCTATACTGGCGACCCGGAGGGCGACCGGGTGGACGCCGGCGACGCCCTGTTGTCCGGCGCGGTGGGGGACGACGATTTCATCCTTGCGGGCGCGGGCAATGACCAGGTCTATGCCAACCTCGGAAATGACGAGGTCTATGGCGGCACTGGCAACGATCTGGTGTTCGGCGGCGCGGGCAATGACACGCTCTTTGGCGATGAGGGCAACGACATCCTCGACGGCGGCACCGGCAACGACTCGCTTTATGGCGGCGACGGGAACGACTTTCTCGTGGGCGCAGAGGGCGATGACGTGCTGGCCGGCAATGCCGGCAACGACACCCTGTTTGGCGGCGATGGCAGAGACACCCTGCTGGGTGGCGACGGCGACGACCGGCTGCAGGGCGGCACCGGCAATGACCTGCTCTATGGCGGCCTTGGCGCCGATGTGCTGGCGGGCGATGGCGGCGATGACGTGCTCTTTGGCGAAGACGGCGATGACGAATTGTCCGGCGGCGCCGGGCAGGACAGCCTTTATGGCGGCGCGGGCAACGACATTCTCGACGGCGGCGACGGCGCCGATACCGTCTATGGCGGCGACGGCAATGACACCATCGTCGGTGGCGGGGGCGCGGACCTGCTCAATGGCGATGCTGGCGCAGACACGATCAACGGCGGGTTGGGCGACGATGTCATCCATGGTGGCGATGACGCCGACCTGATCTTTGGCGAGGATGGCAATGACGCCGTCTATGGCGATGCGGGCGACGATACCGTCTATGGCGGGCTCGGCCACGACAGCGTCTATGGCGGCGCAGGCAATGACTATGTGTCGGGCCGCTATGGCGACGACACCGTCTTTGGCGGCGATGGCGACGACATCATCTATGGCGATGTCGATGCCACGGGCACGGGCGCGCGGCAATTCGCGATCTTCGGCCTCGGCGTCGCCGGGCCGGGCGGATCGACCACCAACATCGGCGTGATCGGCTTTGACGGCAGCGCCCCGCGTGCCACGCTCGAGGCGATCGACGACGACGACAAGCTCGACAAGCCCGGCCTTGACAGCGGCGTGCCGCAGACCCTGGCCTATGGCATCACCATCGACGGACGCAGCTTTGGCGCCGGCAGCGCGATCCACCTGATCGAGGTCCAGGACATCGTCAACCAGACGACGGGACAGCCGGGCCATGCCTTTCTGATCCGGCTCGGCAGCGCGCCCGGCGACGTCTTCTGGGCCTTTGACATCGCCGTCGCGTCGGGCGACCAGATCTTCTGGACCGGCAATGACGCGACAATCGAACAGGCTGACTACGACCTTTTCGTGCAGGCGGATGGTGAAACGACGGCCGTCGGCAACGACACGCTCTATGGCGGGGCGGGCAATGATCAGGCCTTTGGCGCGGACGGCAACGACCAGATCTTTGGCGGCGACGGCAATGACCTGCTCGACGGCGGCAACGACAACGACCTGCTCGACGGCGGCGCCGGCAATGACACGCTGCTGGGTGGCGCCGGGAACGACACGCTGCTGGGCGGCGAGGGCAATGACGCGCTCTTTGGCGGGTCCGGTCAGGACACGCTCTATGGCGGCGCCGGGGCCGATACGCTCGACGGCGGTGCGGGCGACGACATCCTCTTTGGCGGTGCCGGCGCAGACCAGATCGACGCCGGCGCGGGCAATGACACGGTCCATGTGGCGCAGGGCGATGTGGCCTTTGGCGGCGACGGTGACGACCTCTTCATCCTCGAGGACCTTCTCGAACCCGGCGCCGGCACGATCACCGTCACCGGTGGCGAAGGCGGCGAGACCTTCGGCGACACGCTGCGCCTCGGGACGCTCGCGGACCTCTCGACGCTGGTCTATTCGGGCGGCAACAACGAGGCCGGACAGGTCACGCTGGATGATGGCACGATCCTCTATTTCTCCGAGATCGAGAACATCATCTGCTTTACCCCCGGCGCCCGCATCGCCACCCCCCATGGCGCGCGCAAGGTCGAGTCGCTGGCGGTGGGTGATCTGGTGGTCACCCGCGACCACGGGTTGCAACCGATCCGCTGGATCGGCAGCCGCACCGTGCCTGCACAGGGCAGCTTTGCCCCGATCCGCATCCGCCCGGGTGTCGTGACCGGGCTCCAATGCGACCTGCTGGTGTCACCACAACACCGGATGCTGTTCCAGGGCTACCGCGCGGAACTGCTCTTTGGCACCAGCGAAGTGCTGGTGGCCGCGCTGCATCTGGTCGATGGTGTCAGCGTCACGCAGGACGCGGGCGGCGATGTGACCTATATCCACATGCTCTTTGACAGCCACGAAATCATCTATGCCGAAGGCGCCGCGACCGAAAGTTTCCACCCCGGCTCGCTCGGTCTCGATGCGATAACGCCGGCAGCACGCGAAGAACTGTTTGCCCTCTTCCCGCAACTGCGCGCGATGCCAGAGGCCTACGGGCCGACCGCCCGCCGCTTCCTGCGGCGCCACGAGGCGCAACTGATCCGCTGAGCGGCGGATCAGGCGCTGCGCAGCACCGGCACCGGCTTGCGCCCTGCGGCCCAGGCGGCCGCAGCCGCGCCAAACGCCGCGAAAAGCGGCCGCGACACCGGGTCGCTCGCCGCATTCCATTCCGGGTGCCACTGCACCGAGAGCGTAAAGCCCGGCGCGCCCTGCACATAGATCGCCTCGGGCGTGCCATCGGGCGCGGTCCCGTCGATCACGATCGCCTCGCCCGGCCGCTTGATCCCCTGACCGTGCAGCGAATTGGTCATCACCTCGCGCGCGCCCATCAGCCGGTGGAACGGCCCGCCCTCGGTGAATGTCACGACATGGCGCAACGCGAACTTCTCCTCCAGCGTGCCATCGGGCGGCATCCGGTGGTTGTCGCGCCCCGGCAGGTCGCGGATCTCGGGCCAGAGCGACCCGCCCAGCGCCACATTGACCTCCTGAAAACCCCGGCAGACACCCAGAAACGGCTGCCCCCGCGCCACACAGGCCCGGATCAGCGGCAACACCACCGCATCGCGGCCCCGGTCAAAGGCGCCATGCGCCGGCGTCTCCGCCTCGCCATATTCCGACGGGTGCACATTGGGCCGCCCGCCGGTGAGCAGGAACCCGTCGCAGACATCGAGCAACTCGGCCACCGAGGTCACGGCAGGGTCGGCCGGCACGATCAGCGGCAGTGCGCCGGCCGCATGGGCCACGGCGCAAGAGTTCATCGTGCCCACGGCATGGGACGGATACTGGTCATTGATCAGGTAACTGTTGCCGATGATACCGATGACGGGCCGGGCCAAGACTGCATACTCCTCTTTTCCCACGCTCATAATACGCGGCAGGCGTCATGAAAAGGTTACGCGCCACGCAAACTGCCCGGATCGCCGCAACAGCCGCTTTTGCAGGCATTCCGCCGCGTCTCAGACCCCCAGATGGCGGTGGAGCGCCGCGTCAAAGGCCCCCGGCTGTTCGAGATAGGGGGAATGGCCGCAGTCCGGCAGGACAAGGCGCGTGACCTCTCCGCCGCCCGCCGCATAGGCGGCCAGCGCGCTTTCGGTCTGCGCGATCATCGGCTGCGGTGGAAACACCTCTGCCCCCGGCCAGCCCGGCACCGCGCCGAGCGACCCCAGCGTGCCCAGGTCAAACAGCGAGGCATCGGCGACCACCGGGTCATCCGCACCGCGCAGCCACAGCACCGGCGGCTTGACCGCGATCCGCGTAAACGCCAGCGGATCGGCCTGGTAAATCGGCGCCAGCGCATTGACCGGTCCGAAATCGCCCGCCGCGACGCCCGGCCAGTTCTCCGACGTGCGCGCATCGCCGGGATAGGCCTGCGGGCCCTGATGCTGCGCCAGCGCCGACGACAGGATGTCCTCGATCCGCCCGGGAACAAAGGGCGGCTTCCAGACATAGGTGTTCAGGATCGCGCGCGGATGCGACGGCGTCTCGTCCCCCCGCGCCCCCTCGGCCAGGAGGCGGGCAAAGTCCGGGTTCACCGCCCCGCCGCCACTGCCCGCCCCATCGGCAAAGCAGGGCCGCCCGTCCGCATGACAGCCGCCAAAGCCAAAGGGCGAGGCCGGCGCCACCTGCACCAGCGACAGCACCCGCCCCGGATGATCTGCGAGAAACCGCCAGAGGATCCCGCCACCCAGCGAATGCCCCACGCAATGCGCGGCCGCGATGCCGAGCGCATCGAACAGCGCCGCAAGGTCGTCCACGAAATCGCCCATCCCGCGCCGCGCGTCGATCAGCGCGGCCGGATCCGCCCCCGCATAGCCGCGCAGGTCGGGCGCGATCGCGCGAAACCCCGGCGGCAGGCGCAACATCGCCTCCTCCCACCAGGTCGCAGCCGACAGGTTGCCATGGACAAACACCACCGGCACGCCATCGTCCGGCCCGGCAAGGAGCACGCGTGTAGCGAGCCGCGACGTGACGATCCGGCGTTCTTGCGTAATCACGTTCAGGCCCACGGCATCCCCACTGAAAAACGATGCCGCATCTTATCGCGCCCGCGCCGCCCGACAACCCCTGCTGCGCGTCCCCGACATCTTTTGGCCCCAAATATCCCGGGGTCCGGGGCAGCGCCCCGGGGCTCACCGCCGCGCGGGACGCGACCGCTCCTTGACCTCGGCCCGCCGGCGATGCAGCACCGGCTCGGTATAGCCCGAAGGCTGGATCCGCCCCAGAAACACCAGATCGCAGGCCGCCTGGAACGCCACCCCGGAGAAATCCGGCGCCATCGGCACATAGGCCGGATCGCCCGCGTTCTGGCGATCCACCACGCGGGCCATCCTGTGCAGCGCCGCCAGCACATCCTGGCGCGCCACCAGCCCGTGATGCAGCCAGTTCGCCACCGCCTGCGCCGAGATGCGGCAGGTCGCACGGTCCTCCATCAACGCGACATCGTCGCTATCGGGCACTTTGGAGCATCCCACCCCCTGATCGACCCAGCGCACGACATAGCCCAGGATCCCCTGCACATTGTTGTCGACCTCGCGCGCGATCATGTCGGGGGAAAAGTTCTGCCCTGTCGCCAGCGGGATCGTCAGCAGCGCGTCCAGCCTGCCGCGCAGCCCCCCCGCCGCGATCGCGCGCTGCCGCGCCAGCACGTCGATGCGATGGTAATGCGTCGCATGCAGCACGGCGGCCACCGGCGAGGGCACCCAGGCGCAATTCGCCCCGGCCTGCGGATGCGCCGCCTTGGTGGCGAGCATGTCGGCCATCCGGTCGGGCATCGCCCACATCCCCTTGCCGATCTGCGCCCGCCCCGGCAGACCGCAGGCCAGCCCGATATCGACGTTGCGATCCTCATAGGCGGCGATCCAGGGCGTCCCCTTCATCGCCCCCTTGGGCAACATCGGGCCGGCCTCCATGCTGGTGTGGATCTCGTCGCCGGTGCGGTCGAGAAACCCGGTGTTGATAAAGGCGAGCCTGTGCCGCGCCGCGCGGATGCATTCGCGCAGGTTGACGCTGGTGCGCCGCTCCTCGTCCATGATCCCGATCTTGACCCTGTGGCGCGGCAGGCCCAGCACATCCTCGACCCGGTCGAGGATCTCGCAGGCGAATGAGACCTCGTCAGGCCCGTGCATCTTGGGCTTGACCACATAGACCGCGCCGGTCGTGCTGTTGCGCGGGCCATCCGCCTTGCGCAGGTCGTGCATCGCGCACAGCACGCTGAGCCACGCATCCATGATCCCCTCGGGCGTCTCGCCGCCTTGCGCGTCCAGCACGGCGGGCGTGGTCATCAGATGGCCCACGTTGCGCACCAGCATGAGCGCGCGGCGCCGCACCGGCAGCGCACCACCGTCGGGCAAAAGATAGCTGGCGTCCGGGTTCAGGCTGCGGGTCAGGACGCGGCCGGCCTTGGCGACCTTCTCGCGCAACGCGCCCGTCATCAGGCCCAGCCAGGTGCGATAGCATTGCACCTTGTCCGCCGCATCGACGGCCGCGACCGAATCCTCCAGATCCATGATGCTCGACACCGCGGCTTCGACCTGGATATCGGAAATGCCGGCCGGATCGGCCGCGCCGACGACGCTGCTGCGGTCCACCAGAACCTCGATCAGCAAGCCGTTGACCCGCAACAGAACCCGCAATTCGCACAGATCGTCGCGCAGATACCCCGCAAACTGCCCGGGATCGGCAAGGCCCGTGGCCCGCCCTGCGGCCGTGACCCGCAAAACCCCATCCGCCACATCGAGCGCCGTGACATCGGCCCAGCGCGCCCCCGCCAGGGGCACCACCGCATCCAGATGCGCGCGCGCCCAGGCCACCACCCGCGCGCCGCGCGCCGGGTCATGGGCGCCGCCCGCAGGCAGGTCGCCCAGCGCGTCAGTGCCGTAGAGCGCATCATGGAGCGAGCCCCAGCGCGCATTGGCGGCATTGAGCGCAAAGCGCGCATTGCTCACCGGCACGACAAGCTGCGGGCCGGGGATCAGTGCGATCTCGGGGTCAACGCCGGTGGTTTCTATCGTGAAATCAGGGCCTTCCGGCAGGATATAGCCGATCTCCCGCAAAAACGCCTCATAGGCGGCGGCGTCATGCGGCTGGCCGCGTCGCGCGATATGCCAGTCGTCGATCCGGCTTTGCAATTCTTCGCGCCGCGCCAGCAGCGCGGCATTGCGCGGGGCGAGGTCGCGCAGGATCGCGGCATAGCCCGCCCAGAACGCATCCGGTTCGACCCCGGTCCCCGGCAGCGCCTCGGCCTCGACAAAGGCGGCAAGCTCGGCCGCGACTGCCAACCCCTGCCTGTCCACGCGCGCTTGCATTCGCTTTCCCCCCTGCGTTGCCCCGTGACAAGGCGTAAGACAACGCGCCGCCACTGGCAACGGCAGGCCAAATCTGAAAACTGGGGCCAAATCTGAAAACTGGGGCCAAATCTGAAAACTGGGGCCCGGTCTGAAAACTGGGGCCCGGTCTGAAAACAGAGGCGTGGCCTGAAAACTGAGGCGTGGCCCTAAGTTTTGATTGCACGAAACGTCCCGGCAGGTTACTTAGCCATATGGCTTACCATTCAACCGACCTCGACAGGCTGTTCCAGGCCCTCGCCGACCCGACGCGGCGGGCGATCCTGGCACAGCTTGCCCGGGGGCCTGCCTCGGTCAGCGATCTCGCCGCGCCCTTCGACATGGCGCTGCCCTCGTTCATGGCGCATCTGCGCCGGCTCGAGGATGGCGGGCTGATCGAGACGACCAAACAGGGCCGCGTGCGCACCTGTGCGCTGGTCCCCGATGCCTTTGCCCCCGCGCAGGACTGGCTCGCCGCCCAGCGCGCGGAATGGGAGGCGCGGCTCGACCGCCTTGACGACTATATCCGCAACCTCATGAAAGACCGCGACAATGGACATTGATCCCGACCTCGACCTCGTGCTTTCCCGCGACCTCGCCGCCCCGCGCGATCTGATCTATCGCTGCTGGACCAGCGAAGAGCACCTGCCGCACTGGTTCGTGCCCAAACCGCACCGCGTCACGGCTTGCCGATTGGATGTGCGCCCCGGCGGCGCCTGCAACACGACATTCGAGGTGGACGGCAAGGTGATGGAGAACGAAGGCGTCTATCTCGAGGTGATCCCAAACGAAAAGCTCGTCTTTACAGATACCTACACCGAAGGCTGGAAGCCCGCCGCCGACCCGTTCATGACCGCGATCCTGACCTTCGAGGATCTGGGTGGCGGGCGCACCCGCTACACCGCCGTGGCCCGCCACCGCAATGCGGCATCCGCCAGACAGCACCTGGACATGGGGTTCCACGATGGCTGGGGCACCGTCGCAACCCAGCTAGAAGCCTATGCGCAAGGGCTGATGGCATGACCGACACCCCCCACAAGATGGCGATGCCCCGCCTGTTCAACGCCCCGCCCTGCGCCCCGCGCTGTTCGACGCCCCGCCCTGCGCCCCGCGCTGTTCGACGCCCCGCCCTGCGCCCCGCCCCGCCCGGCGCGCATGCAAAACCGACGCGGCCCTGCCCGCTGAGGAGACGCTGAGGGCCGCGGCGCTGGGGCAGACCACGCGCGCCAAACGCGCCGCTATCGTGGAGTCGTGACGGGCGCGCCCTTCATCCGGCATTTGTCAGAGCAATAGCGCACCGCGTCCCAGTCGCGCGCCCATTTCCTGCGCCAGACAAACGGCCGGCCGCAGGTCGCGCAGACCTTTTGCGGCAGGTCCGATTTCTTGATCATCTTGGCCATGCGCGGGACATAGACGCGCCGTTCGCGCTGTCCAGTCCTTGCGGGCGGGGCGGCGCGGGCCTAGCGTGGCGACCAAAGCCCCATGCGAGGACGCCATGAACGCCCCTTCCCCCCAGACGATTTTCCTGCGTGATTACAAACCTTTCGGCTATGTCATCACAGCCGTCCACCTGACCTTTGTGCTCTCGCCACGGGCAACCCGCGTCAAAAGCCGCATCAGCTTTGCCCCCAATCCGGCGACGCAGGACCGCAGATTCTTTCTGCATGGCGAGAACCTGACGCTGATCGCGGCCCGCATCGACGGCGCCCCGGTCGCGCCCGAGGTCACGCCCACCGGCCTCACCTGCCCTGCCCCCGATGCGCCCTTCGTCTGGGAGGCCGAGGTCGAGATCGCGCCGCAGGACAATACCGCGCTCGAAGGGCTCTACATGTCGAACGGCATGTATTGCACCCAATGCGAGGCCGAGGGGTTCCGCAAGATCACCTACTACCCTGACCGCCCCGACGTGATGGCCGTCTTTACCGTGCGCATCGAGGCCGACCTGCCGGTGCTGATGTCCAACGGCAACCCGGTGGCGCAAGGTGCGGGCTGGGCCGAATGGCACGACCCCTGGCCCAAACCCGCCTATCTCTTTGCGCTGGTGGCGGGCGACCTGGTGGCGCATCCGGGCCGCTTTACCACAATGGAGGGGCGCGAGGTCGCGCTCAACATCTGGGTGCGGCCGGGCGACGAAGGCAAATGCGCCTTTGCGCTCGACGCGCTGCAACGCGCGATGCGCTGGGATGAAGAGGTCTATGGCCGCGCCTACGACTTGGACATTTTCAACATTGTGGCTGTCGATGACTTCAATATGGGCGCGATGGAGAACAAGGGCTTGAACATTTTCAACTCGAGCGTCGTTCTCGCCAGCCCCGAGACCGCGACCGACGCGACCTATGAGCGGATCGAGGCGATCATCGCGCATGAGTATTTCCACAACTGGACCGGCAACCGCATCACCTGCCGCGACTGGTTCCAGCTCTGCCTCAAGGAGGGGCTGACGGTGTTCCGCGACCAGCAGTTCACCGGCGACACGCGCGGCCATGCGGTCAAGCGGATCAACGACGCGCTGTTGCTGCGCGCGCGCCAGTTCCGCGAGGATGGCGGCCCGCTGGCGCATCCGGTGCGGCCCGAAAGCTTTGTCGAGATCAACAATTTCTACACCGTCACCGTCTATGAAAAGGGGGCCGAGATCATCGGCATGCTCAAGCGGCTGGTGGGCGACGACGCCTGGCGCACAGCGCTCGACCTCTATTTCGCGCGCCATGACGGGCAGGCCGCGACGATCGAGGACTGGCTCAGGGTGTTTGCCGACGCGACCGGCCGCGACCTGACGCAATTCGCCCGCTGGTATGCGCAGGCCGGCACGCCGCATCTGCATGTGACCGAGGATTATGCCGACGGCACCTATACGCTGCATTTCCGGCAGGACACCCCCGCCACCCCCGGCCAGCCCGACAAGGCGCCACAGGTGCTGCCCATCGCGGTGGGCCTCCTGAACCCCAATGGCGACGAGGTCGTGCCCACGACCCTGCTCGAGATGACCCAGAGCGAACAGAGCTTTGCCTTCCACGGCCTCTCTGCGCGCCCCATCCCCTCGATCCTGCGGGATTTTTCCGCCCCCGTGATCCTGCACCGCGACCAGAGCAATGCCGAGCGCGCCTTTCTGCTCGCCCATGACACCGACCCGTTCAACAGGTGGGAGGCGGGCCATGCGCTGGCCCGCGCGGTGCTGCTGGACATGATCCGCGAGGGGACTCCGCCCGATCCCAGACTGGTGACAGGGCTGCGGGCCACCTTGCATGACACCCGGCGCGACCCCGCCTACCGTGCGCTGGTGCTGGGCCTGCCCACGCAGGACGACCTCGCGCAGGCGCTGCATGCGGGCGGCGAGGTGCCCGACCCCGACGCGATCCACGCCGCGATCGAGTCGCTGCGCGATCATCTGGCGCAGGCGCTGGCTGACGATCTGGCGGCGCTGCACGCTGCCTGCGCAGTGTCCGGCCCCTATACGCCAGACGCAGACGCGGCCGGGCGGCGCGCGCTGGGCAATGCGCTGTTGATGCTGATCACGCGCCGCGACGGCGGCGCGCTGGCCAGGGCGCAATTCGCCGGTGCCGACAATATGACGCAAAGCATCGCCGCGCTGGCCGCCTTGCTGTCGATTGGCCAAGGCGCCGCGCAACTGGCTGATTTCCATGACAGATGGCAGCATGACCGGCTGGTGATGGACCGCTGGTTCGCGCTGCAGGTCAGCATGGCCGCCCCCGCAGAGGCTGCCGCCACCGCCGCAAGGCTGGCGGCGCATCCGGCCTTTGACATGAAAAACCCCAACCGTTTCCGCGCGGTATTTGGCGCGCTTGCCGCCAATGCGGCGGGGTTCCATCAGGCAGACGGCGCGGGCTATCGGCTGCTCGCCGACTGGCTGATCCGGCTCGACCCGCTCAACCCGCAGACCACCGCCCGCGTCTCGACCGCCTATGAGACCTGGGCGCGCCATGACGCGGGGCGGCAGGCGCTGATGCGCGGTGAACTTGCCCGTATCGCCGCCACGCCCGGCCTGTCGCGTGATACAGGCGAGATGGTCGCCCGGATGCTGGGGTAAAGGCTGCGCTGAAAACAGCCGAAAAGCGGCGCGCGGCAGGTCGGTCATTGCCGCGCGCACGAGGCCGTGAAAACTGTCACAAATCCGATAACGAGCCTCAGCATGGTGCCTCTCATGCAAGACCGCATCGACATCCTGATCGCTGAACGCGCGCCCTGGCTGTTCCAGGGTTCGCCCCGTCTGAAACCATTGAGATCGTTGCTGAATGCGGCGCTCTCTTATGACCGGACGGTGGCGCTGGCCTCGCGTTTCCGTGATAGCCCCTCGCCGGTGATTCTGGGCGAGATGGGCCGCCTTCTGGCGCGCGACGTTACGGTGAGCGGGCTGGACCGCCTGCCGCGCCACGGGCCCGCGCTGATCGTGGCGAACCACCCGACCGGCATCGCCGACGGCGTCATCCTTTATCACCTTCTGGCGCAGGTGCGCCCCGACATCTATTTCTTTGCCAACCGCGACATCCTGCGCGTGCTGCCGCAGATGGAAGATGTGATCGCCCCTGTCGAGTGGCGCAAGGACAAGCGCAGCCATGGCAAGACGCGCGAGACCATGGCCTTTACCCGCCAGGCGGTCGAGGACGGGCGTCTGGGTGTGCTGTTTCCTTCGGGCCGGCTGGCGCAACGGCGCGGCCTGCGCCTGTTCGAGCGGCCCTGGATGTCCTCCGCCGCGATGCTGGCGCGCAAGTTCGAATTGCCGGTGATCCCGGTCAACCTGCAAGCGCGCAATTCGGTGCTGTTCTACCTCTTTGACCTGATCCACCCGACCCTGCGCGACATCACGCTGTTCCACGAGACGCTGAACAAGGCGCGCCAGCCCTATGCCGTGACCATCGGCGAGGCGATCTCGCCGCAGGCGCTGCCCGCGACCTCGGAAAAGGGGATCGAGATGCTGCGCCGCGCCACGCTGGGGCTTGGCGGTGCGGATGGTCCGACGGTCAGCCTGATCCAGACCACCCGTTCGCCGCTGCGCGCCTGAGGCGTCAGAGCCCGCGCGTCGCGCCCGGCAGCCCGTTCTCGCGCGCCTCGCGCCAGACCGGCGCCGGGCGGGGCTGCGGGCGCAGCGCCACCGGCAAGGCGAGGTCGCGGCGGCAATAGCTCTGATCGCGCGTCCAGCCGGCCATCTCGGCGCGCTTTTCGCGGTCGGTCATCGGGCCCCAGTCGGCCGCAACCCCGCGCCAGCGCCCGTCATAAAGGGCGACCGCCGTGTCGCGGCGCACGGTGACATTCATGATCCGCGCGGCACAGGCGAGGTTGTGCTCGGCGTCGGTCAGCGCCGCGCCGCTGCGGGCCGCACAGCCGTAGGCGCGCGCGGTCGCGGGGGCGATCTGCAACATGCCGAACCACTGCCCGCCGCCGCCCACCGCCTGCGGGTTCCAGGTGCTTTCATGTTTGGCCAGCGCCGACATCAACGCCACCCAGAAGGCCCGGCGCAGCACAGGCGGGTTGTCGGGATAGGCCGGGCACCACTCTGCGATGTCGCGCGGGACCACATCGTCAAGCTCTGTGAACTCCGATTCGTAGAGCCGCATGAGCATCCGCGACCAGTCGCGCCCCGCGCCGCGATGGTCCCAGCGGGCCTGCGGCACGAATTCGCGCCGCAGCGCAGGACGGATCACGGTGGCGGGCCTGGCGGCAGGATCGGGGCGCAATCTGGGGCGCAATGGGGTCCGTGACACAACATCTGGCGGCGACACCACCGCGACGCGCAGCACCTGCGCATCGTCTCGGGGCTGTGGCCGTTCTGGCACGAGGGTCTGATCGGCCAGCGCCGCCACCCCCAGCATCACGGCAATCATCCCCCCCAGGATTGACCGCGCCATCAGCATACCGCAAATGCTGCCACCCTCGCGGCCGGTCTGGCAAGAATGCTGTGAGACGATAGGCGCTTACCCGCCGATCCTCATGCGTCGCGCTAAGGCGTCAGCCCTGCGGCGGCGCGCTGCAATAGCTCTGGCTGCTGACCCAGGACGCCATCTCTGCGCGCTTGCCCGCATTGGCAAAGGGGCCCCAGTCGGCCGCAAGCCCGCCGCCGCCGGCCGCGACCACTCTGTCGCGCGCCACTGTGCGTTCGGCAATCTGCACCGCGCAGGACAGGTTGGCCGCACCGTCCTGCAGCGCATCGCCCGAGGCCGCGTCGCAGCCGTAGCTGCGCGCCGTGCGCGGCGAGATCTGCACAAGGCCGAACCATTGCCCGCCGCCGCCCACCGCCTGCGGGTTCCAGGTGCTTTCGAACCGGGCGAGCGCCGAAAAGAGGCCGGCCCAGAAGGCCGCACGCTCGTCCGCCGTTGCCGCGACATAGCCGGGGCACCAGTCGGTGATGTCATCGGGCACGACATTGACCAGCGGCGCGTCCGCCTCGAGCAGCGCCGCCAGCGTCGCCTCGGTCCAGTGTTCCGCTTCGGGCCGGTGGTCCCATCCCATCACGGGCATCGCCGCAGGCAGGATGTCTTCGGGGACGGGGGTGACGTCGCAGGCGGCGAGACCACCGAGCGAAGCAACAACGGCCAGGGCCCGCAGGGGCCGGCGCAACAGGGGGATAAGGGTCATCAGGCAGCTTTATGGCAGTTTCGTCCTCTGCCGCCTCGCATGCCTGCCGCGCCTGCGTCGAGTCCCCCGGCCGTCGCAGGCGCGCTTTCGGCAAGAATGCGCCCATCGCAGGCGACCGCGCCAGACTTGAAGCGCCCCGCGCAACCGCCTAGACAAGAGCCGAACCAGCCGGGACACCAGCCATGCTTGACCTTACGACACAGACCCCGAAACCCAAAGTGATCGCCGGCGCCACCGGCGACTGGGAGCTTGTGATCGGCCTCGAGGTGCATGCGCAGGTCGCAACGGCGGCCAAGCTTTTCTCCGGCGCCTCGACCCGTTTCGGCGCCGAGCCGAACTCCAACGTCGCCTTTGTCGATGCCGGCATGCCCGGGATGCTGCCCGTGATCAACGAAGGCTGCATCGCGCAGGCCGTGCGCACCGGGCTGGGGCTGAAGGCGCAGATCAACCTGATGTCGGCCTTCGACCGCAAGAACTACTTCTACCCCGACCTGCCGCAGGGCTACCAGATCAGCCAGCTCTATCACCCCATCGTGGGCGAAGGCGAGGTGATCGTGGACATGGCCCCCGGCATCGCGCGCCGCGTGCGGATCGAACGCATCCATCTCGAACAGGACGCGGGCAAGTCGATCCACGACATGGACCCCGCGATGAGCTTTGTCGATCTCAACCGCACCGGCGTCGCCCTGATGGAAATCGTGAGCCGCCCCGACATCCGCGGCCCCGAAGAGGCCGCCGCCTATGTCGGCAAGCTGCGCCAGATCATGCGCTATCTGGGCACCTGCGACGGCAACATGCAGAACGGCAACCTGCGCGCCGATGTCAACGTGTCGGTCTGCCGCCCCGGCGATTATGAGCGCTATCAGGCGACGCAGGATTTCAGCCATCTCGGCACGCGCTGCGAGATCAAGAACATGAACTCCATGCGCTTCATCCAGATGGCGATCGAGTATGAGGCCCGCCGCCAGATCGCGATCCTCGAGGATGGCGGGACCATCCTGCAGGAAACCCGCCTCTACGACCCCGACCGCAATGAGACCCGCTCGATGCGCTCCAAGGAAGAGGCACATGACTACCGCTACTTCCCCGACCCCGACCTCCTGCCGCTCGAGATCGACCAGGCCTGGGTCGATGCCATCGCGGCCGGGCTGCCCGAATTGCCCGACGCCAAGAAGGCGCGCTTTGTGACAGACTTCGGCCTGTCCGAATATGACGCGAGCGTGCTGACCGCCGAGGTCGCCGACGCCGTCTATTTCGAGGCCGTGGCGCAGGGGCGCGACGGCAAGATGGCCGCGAACTGGGTCATCAACGAGCTGTTCGGCCGGCTCAAGAAGGAAGGCCATGACATCACGTCAAGCCCGGTCAGCCCGACGCAACTGGGCGGCATCCTCGACCTGATCGCCAGCGGCGCCATCAACGGCAAGATCGCCAAGGACCTGTTCGAGATCGTCTATACCGAGGGCGGCGACCCCGCCGCCATCGTCGAGGCGCGCGGCATGCGGCAAGTGACCGACACCGGCGCCATCGAGGCCGCCGTCGATGCGATCATCGCCGAGAACCCCGCCCAGGTCGAAAAGGCGCGGGTGAACCCGAAACTCGCAGGCTGGTTCGTGGGCCAGGTGATGAAGGCGACCGGCGGCAAGGCCAACCCGGCCGCCGTCAATGATCTGGTGATGGCAA